>Ga0134100_1000041_pt1 | contig 142827 bp, 107 predicted proteins | sample 11_taG_2_FD_94444 | JGI IMG/M metagenome (GOLD analysis project Ga0134100, IMG submission 94444) | Switchgrass degrading microbial communities from high solid loading bioreactors in New Hampshire, USA - 11_42_5_180_A3 metaG | ecosystem: Engineered > Bioreactor > Semi-continuous > Anaerobic >...
AACTCCAATTATACTCGAAAACAGGGGGTCATTGTTATTTTATTTAAAAACTTTGTAACCCATGAAAAAATAAAGGTTTTGAAAGAAAAACGGGGTGTCAGACTTGACACTACCTCTCTCTTGATGGAGGTGCTTGTATGAAAAAAGCTGATATGAATTACAGTTACATGTCAGACGAGGACATCGTTGCCATGATACAAGCCGGAGACCGTTCCGCCATGGATTATTTGTTTGAAAAATACAAACACCTTGTCAGAAACAAGGCTAAAGCCCTGTTTCTGATCGGCGGGGATAAGGATGACCTGATACAGGAAGGGATGATAGGTCTATATAAGGCGGTTCAGGATTACCAGAGGGACAAGCAGAGCTCGTTCTTTAATTTTGCCGATTTATGCATATCAAGGCAGATATACAGCGCAATTAAGGCTTCAAACAGGAAAAAGAACATGCCTCTGAATAATTATGTTTCAATATATGCGCCGCTGGACAGCGGCCAGGGAGAAGGCCAGGAAAAGGAAGCTTTGGTTGACATAATGTACCAGGAAGAAGGCCTCAACCCGGAGGAAATGGTTATTGACAAAGAGAATACCAGTATGATAGAATATGAACTTGTAAGACGCCTAAGCGACCTGGAAAAGAGGGTTCTTGACCTGTATATGCAGGATTTGAAGTATGTTCAGATAGCCAAGGTACTGGGCAAGGAACCCAAGACTATTGATAATGCTCTTACAAGAATCAAGAACAAGCTCAACCGGGTTCTGAAGGATATCGAAAAACAGAATATTTAGGCAGATGCTGTTGTAGCTCAGACGGTAGAGCACCTCATTGGTAATGAGGAGGTCAGCGGTTCAAGTCCGCCCAACAGCTTTTTACCGAATATCGAGGTGTGGCTCAGTTTGGCTAGAGCGCTACGTTAGGGACGTAGAGGCCGCAGGTTCAAATCCTGTCACCTCGATTTTTTTATAAAAAGATATTGACATGATATTTCTCTTAATGTATACTACATCCAACAAACATATCTGATTACTATGAATTGAACGAAAAGCCGCAGAGCTTTCGGAAAGGAGCCGATTGATGAAAACATCATCCTTCATCATGTGCAATATGATATGTGACATGTGCGGTATGTGTACCATGTGCAGCATGCCTTGTATCATATTGTGCCTTGATAGATGAATGTGGTGTTTTCGCAGCAGAACCAGCTCTTAAGTCCGGTGATAAATATCCATAGAAAACCAGCAGGAAGCTATCTTGGCTATCCTGCTTTTTTATGCATCAAGAGCTGCGTCAAAACCTGAGAGGGTTACGCGGCTTCGATTAATAGCGGAGGTGGGTCATGGCGGAACGTGAGCCGATAATCGAGCTGATAGGGCTCGGAAAAGTGTTTGAAAGCAAGAACAATTATGTAAAAGCCCTTGAGGATGTCAACCTTACCATATATGAAGGGGAGATATTCGGGATTATCGGACTGAGCGGTGCGGGGAAAAGCACCCTGGTTCGATGTATAAACTACCTGGAAAGGCCGACAAGCGGAAAGGTCATATTTAACAAGATAGATCTGTCGGAGCTTCCGGAACGGGAGCTGCTGAAAATCAGGCGATCCATGGGTATGATATTCCAGCAGTTCAATCTGCTTATGCAGCGCAACGTGCTTCAAAATGTCTGTTTTCCTCTTGAAATAGCCGGGGTGGCTCAAAAGGAGGCGCAGAAAAGGGCTTACGAGCTTCTTAAAATGGTGGGACTGTCCGATAAGGCAAAGGCTTATCCGGCACAGCTTTCGGGAGGTCAAAAACAGAGGGTTGCCATAGCCAGGGCCCTGGCCACCAACCCGAAGGTGCTTTTGTGTGATGAAGCAACCAGCGCTCTTGACCCCACGACGACCAGATCGATATTGGAGTTGTTAAGGGAGATAAACAGGAACCTGGGAATCACGATAATCGTAATTACCCATGAGATGAGCGTAATTGAAGAAATATGCAGCAGGGTCGCAATCATTGATGAAAGCAGGATTGCGGAAGTGGGCGATGTGGAAGAGGTATTCATGAGGCCCAAGTCAAAGATTGCGAGGAAGCTGATATTCTCGGGAGTAAACCATATAGAGCATTTCGAGGGTGAAGACAAATGCCGCATAATCTTTGACGGACGCACCTCGTTCGAGCCTGTAATTGCCAACATGGTCCTTGAATGCAGGACTCCGGTAAATATCATGTTTGCGGATACCAAGGACATCGACGGCAAGGCGTTCGGCCAGATGGTAATACAGCTTCCCGAGGATGAATCAAGCAAGAAGAGGATATTTGCATACCTGGAGACTCATAAAATTCCCTATGAGGAGGTGATATAACATGCCGGCCATAATAGCGAAAGGAATTCTTGAAACATTTTATGTCGTGCTGGTGTCTTCCTTTATGGGTTACGCGATGGGGCTTCCTCTTGGAATACTGCTTGTGGTGACGGACAAGGAGGGCATTGCGCCGAAGGTATCGCTGAACAGGGGAATAGGAGTGGTTGTAAACATTTTGCGCTCAATTCCGTTTGTAATACTGATGGTAGCGCTTATGCCGTTTACAAGGTTCGTGGTGGGAACCACGCTTGGACCGAACGCATTGATCGTTCCATTGGTTATCGGATCCGCTCCTTATATAGCAAGGCTGGTGGAATCCTCGCTTAAGGAAGTGGATCACGGTGTAATCGAGGCGGCCAGGTCCATGGGTGCTACACCTGCGCAGATAGTCTTTAAGGTGCTTCTGCCGGAAGCAAGGCCTTCCCTCATTATGGGGGCCGCCATAGCCGTAATAACCATACTTGGCTATTCGGCAATGGGTGGATTTGTCGGGGCCGGAGGACTTGGAACCATTGCCATTAATTACGGGTATTACAGGTACCAGGTAAATATCATGCTGGTTACCGTAGTCATACTTATTATCATTGTTCAGGGCTTCCAGGAGATTGGAAACCGGCTGTCAAAACGGGCCGACAAGAGGCTTTAAAAACCGGCATGCGTAAGGCGTGCTTTAAATAGATTAAACATAAAATAGGAGGGATTTTATGAAAAAAATTGTTTTAGGTTTTATCTTGTTATCGTTATTTGCGGCTGTGCTCGGCGGATGCTCGGGCAGCAAGAAGGATGGGGAGAAACAGGAGAAAAAGAAAATCGTGGTTGGGGCAAGTGTTACGCCTCATGCCGAGATTCTTGAACAGGCCAAGGAAATCCTGGCCGATAAGGGCTATGAACTGGAAATTGTGGTATATAACGACTATGTTCAGCCAAATGTCGCTCTTGACGCGGGAGACCTTGACGCAAACTACTTCCAGCACAAGCCTTATCTTGACCAGTTTAATAAAGACAGAGGCATGGACCTGGTATCGGTGGCAATAATCCATTATGAGCCTTTCGGAATCTATCCCGGAAAGACGAAGAGCCTTGACGATCTAAAGGACGGGGCCGAGATTGCCATCCCGAATGACGGTTCCAACGAGGCAAGAGCGCTGCTCTTATTGCAGGCGCAGGGCCTTATAAAGCTGGCCGACGGAGTGGGCATGGAAGCAACGGTAGTTGATATCGTCGAAAATCCTAAGAACCTTGTAATACATGAAATTGAAGCCGCACAGCTTGCCCGCTCGCTCCGGGACGTGGATCTCGCGGTAATCAACGGCAACTACGCAATCGAGGCAGGCCTTAATGTATCGAAGGATGCCATTGCCGTAGAGGATAAGGATTCTGAAGCGGCCAACATCTACGGAAATATTATCGCCGTGAGAAAAGGGGACGAGAACAGGGAGGACATCAAGGCCCTGGTTGAGGCCCTTCAAAGCGACAAGATCAGGGATTTCATCGAATCCACCTATGAAGGTGCTGTTGTTCCCAAGTTTTAATCCTTAGGCGGGGAATATACATATTCACAAAAATATTAGTTTCTATTGGACCGACACAGTAAAATTTCACGCTGTGTCGGTTTATGTTTATTTACATATTATATATATTGCACAAAAAAGTATTATATGTTACTATAAACTTGTAAAAAGTAGATTATTTACAGATGTGGGGAAGGTATAAATGAAAGCACTTTTTAAACTCAAGCGAATATATCTTCTGCTGTTATCTCCTCTGTCTTTATTACTTATATTGTTGGCAAGAAAGAGCAGCTTTTTTGCGGAATATATAAATGCACGGGGAGTTTATAAATGGCTGTCTCAATTCGTTTCGCTTATTACAGGTTTTATACCGGTGTCGCTGGCTGAAATCCTGATTTTTATCCTGCCCGTTGTACTGGCGGTATTAATTATAAGATTCGCAGTCAGGCTGGTTAAGGATAAGGAAAACAGAAGAATAAACGCCGCAAAGGGTGTTCTGAATGTCCTTTGCGCCGCAAGCATTATGCTGTTTTCATTCACAATAATGGGAGGCATGAACTACTACAGGTACAATTTTACCTATTACTCGAAGTTGACAATAGAAGAATATACTGAAGAAGACCTGTTTAACCTTATGGTCCATCTAGCCAAAAGGGCCAATGAGATCAGAAGCAGAATTCCCCGGGTAGATGAGAATGGTGTTTTTAAATTGTCCCTAAGCAAATATGAGCTGGCACAGGAAGCAAAGAAAGCCATGAAAAACCTGGCGGCTGAGTACCCGGTTCTTGGCGGTGAGTATGGCCTTGCAAAGCCGGTTTTGCTGTCACCGTTGATGTCATATACTGAGATAACGGGAATATTCGTGCCCTTTACCATGGAAGCCAATGTGAACGTGGACATTTCCGACTACGCGATACCCTATACCATGCTTCATGAAATGGCGCACCAAAGGGGGTTTATGCGGGAGGATGAAGCAAACTTCATAGCTTACCTGGCGGGTATGAGCTCGGACAACGTGGAGCTTCAGTACAGCAGCACCATGATGGCCCTGATATCGACAGGCAATGAGCTGTACAGGAGCAACAGGCAGCTGTATTTTGAGGCAAGAAGCATATACTCGGACGATGTGGTAAGGGATATCCGGGCGGACGCGGAGTATTGGTCAAAATATGAGGATACCGTGGTAAGCACTGTATCCAATAGGCTTAATGACACATACCTTAAGGCAAACGCTCAATCGGACGGCATTAAAAGCTATGATCGAATGGTGGAATTGTTGGTGGCAAAATACAAGGCCGAGCAGGATTAAAGCAGGATATGCAAGGGTTGAAATCATTCCTTCCCGAAAGATTGCGGAAAGCAATCTGTTAGGGAAGGTTTTTTATTTTTGGCGTTCCCGGGTCACATATGAAATACAGGGTTGATTTTTTAAGGGATTGTGATATAATTATTAAGTAATTATTAACAAAATATTATGTATATTCTATATTTGTAATAATTTTGTATTAAAGGAGACTATTATGAGCCGGATATTGAAACTAAAGCTTTTACTTGCATTGCTTGCGGTATTTTTCATTCTGCCGGGGAGAAATATAATCGCGCATGCATCCGAGCTTGAAGTTCCCGTGGCCGACAGCGCAGGCGGGGAAGAAACGGCCGATGAAGAAGACCTTCTTGGCACCGACGGATTGTTTGATCCCGAGCTGTATGAAATATATGTGGACGAGCAGGGACAGGTTTATTATATTGAGAAGGAACCTGCAGCGCCGGAAATCGGTGACGCAACCGGGAATATTCCCGATAGCGCAGAAAATGACGAACCTGCTGAAGAAGCACAGGAGGCAGACAAGAAAGAAGCTGACAAGCCTTCCTACACGGAAGATGACTTAAGGCTTCTTGCATGCCTTGTATATGCCGAAGCCGGGAACCAGCCGTATGAAGGAATGCTTGCCGTTGCGAATGTCGTTTTAAACAGGGTAAAGAGCAGTGTTTACAGCCATGTCAATACAATTGAGGAAGTTATATATGACAGGAAATGGGCCGTACAGTTTTCGGTAACAATAAAAAACAGTAAGACGGGAAAGAGCATGCTGGACAAGGCATTGGAAGCATATGATACTGGCGTTTTTACGGGAAAAAATCCCGAGGCCGAGAAAAAGGCCATGAAGAGGGCAATAAAGGCCGTTAAGGCGGCTCTCAATGGAGAGAACAACATCGGAAATTTCCTGTGCTTCAGGCTGAACAACAGCAGTGCCAAGAAAATAAAGCAAAAATACAGCGACTATAAAATAATAGGAGACCATATTTTCTATCGCACGAAATAAAAACCTACATATATATAATAATATGGGTTTTGCAGTGTAAGCCGTACTGTTCCGAATGTTAAGGCTATAGTACGGCTTTGTATTTTTTTCTTTAATCTTGCACGATAATGTGCTATCATAGTATATGAATTCACATACCATCTAAAGATATCAATAACAACTACTATACAAAGGAACTTGAAGTGGAGGTATATCATGGATAATTTATTCTCCGGCCTGGAGGAGCTGGGACTGAGCAACCTTTCCAACATTAATGTTTATGATGACAAGGATAAGGAAGATGCTAAGGAAAGCCAGGAAAAACCGCAGGTCACCGTCTCCGAAGAAGAATTTATTTTTGATAAGACTTACATATGTCCGGTATGCGATTCGGAGTTCAAATCTAAGAGTGTCAAGACGGGCAAGATAAAGCTCCTCAGCCTGGATTCCGATCTTAGGCCCAGGTACCAGTATGTGGATCCGCTTAAATATGATGCGGTTCTTTGTCCAAAATGCGGTTATGCGTCACTGACCAGGTTTTTCAAAAACATTACGCCTACGCAGGCAGATTGGATTAAGAAGAATATATCGGCGACATTTAAACCTCTGCCGGAGAAAGGTCATGTATACAGCTACGATGATGCGATTGTAAGGCACAAGATGGCATTGGTAAACTCCATCGTAAAAAAGGCAAAGACCTCTGAAAGAGCTTATATATGCCTGAAAACGGCATGGATTATCAGGGGAAAGGCGGAAACGCTGCCAAGTGATACTCCTAATTACAGGGAGGTCATGGAGCAGCTTGCCCAAGAGGAGAAAAAATTTATCGCTAATGCCTATGAAGGTTTTTCCGAGGCCTATATGAATGAAGCATTCCCCATGTGCGGAATGGATGAGCATACAATAGCTCTGCTTATAGCCGAGCTGGCAAGAAAAACAGGAAAGCTGGACGAAGCCTCCAGGTGGATATCCAGGATACTTATATCAAAGGAAGCCAGTGAACGAATCAAGGATAAGGCAAGAGAAATAAAAGAAATGATAAAAGAGGGAAGAAATTGAGGGAAAAGCTGCATACCATACCTGTAAACGAAGCATTCGGCCATGACTGCGAATGTCCGGTTTGCTATATGAGAAAGGAACTGGAGACCAAGGCGATAGATTTCACCATGGGGCCCAGCTACATGGAGGATGACGTCCGGGGGGAGACATCAAAACTGGGCTTTTGTGAAAAGCATGTGGAGCTTTTGTATAAGCATCAGAACCGTTTGGGACTTGCGCTTATATTAAAGAGTCACATGGATAAAACAATAAAGGATATTGAGAAGCTAGCTGCCGGCGGCATAAGCCTGCAGCCGTCTTCTCTGTTTAAAAAGAAAAAAAATGTATCAGGTATCGTTTCATATATTGACGAACTGGAAAAATCATGTTATATATGTGAAATGATTGATAGAACTTTTGAGCGGTATATAGATACGATATTCTACCTGTACCGCCATGAAGACGAATTCAGGAAGAAATTTAAGGCAAGCAAGGGCTTTTGCACCAGGCACTACGGCTTGCTGTATAAGCAGGCTCCGGAACACCTAAGCGGCGGACAGCTTACGGATTTTATAAATGAATTGAATTCCCTGTATCTGGATAACATAAAGAGGGTAAGGGACGATTTGGATTGGTTCATTAATAAGTTCGACTACCGGTATGCCAATGAACCGTGGAAGAACTCCAGGGATGCGCTGCCGCGCGTCATCAATAAGACCAACAGTATATATGAGGCAAAATAAATAATCAAAAGTGTTACCTTAAGGTAATAACCTTTTGTGTTTGCCTTGAGGTAATTATTTTTATTGTATGAATGAGACAACATAGGATTTATTAAAAAAAATGAGATAAATGAAGAAAACAAGAGATTTTAGAATAATTTATCGGAATTGACGCTAATTCGAATTGGATTAAGAGTTGCATAATTAATACAAATTTACTAATATATTTATTGAATTTAGCACTCAACCGGTATGAGTGCTAATAATTATCAAAATTTGGATTATAAGGAGGAATATTCATGAAGCTAGTACCATTAGGAGACAAGGTAGTATTAAGACAGCTCCAGGCAGAAGAGACAACGAAATCCGGAATAGTACTGCCCGGTCAAGCAAAGGAAAAGCCGCAACAGGCGGAGGTCATAGCGGTGGGCCCCGGTGGCATGGTTGACGGGAAAGAAATTGTTATGCAAGTTAAAGTTGGGGATAGAGTTATCTATTCAAAATATGCCGGAACGGAAGTAAAGATTGAAGAAGAAGAATATATTATTGTAAAGCAAAGTGATATTGTAGCAATAATAGAAGACTAATTAAGGAGGATAGACGATATGGCAAAAGAAATCATTTATGGTGTGGAAGCCCGCAAAGCCCTTGAAAAAGGTGTTAATAAACTGGCTGATACCGTAAGAGTTACATTAGGTCCGAAGGGCAGAAACGTTGTTCTTGATAAGTCATTTGGAACACCGTTAATCACCAACGACGGTGTAACAATAGCTAAGGAAATAGAAATTGAGGACCCGTTTGAGAATATGGGTGCCCAGATATTGAAGGAAGTTGCTACAAAGACCAACGACGTTGCCGGTGACGGTACCACAACGGCTACAGTTCTTGCCCAGGCTATGATCAGCGAGGGTATGAAGAACCTGGCAGCAGGCGCTAATCCTATTATTCTCAGAAGAGGCATGAAGAAGGCAACCGATGTGGCAGTTGACGCCATTGTCAAGATGAGCTCCAAGCTGACAGGCAAGGACCAGATTGCAAGGGTGGCCGCAATATCTGCCGGAGATGACACCGTTGGCCAGTTGGTGGCAGACGCCATGGAAAAGGTAAGCAACGACGGAGTTATTACCGTTGAAGAATCCAAGACCATGAAGACCGAGCTTGAGCTTGTTGAAGGTATGCAGTTTGACCGCGGATATATTTCTGCTTACATGTGCACCGACATGGATAAGATGGAAGCTGTAATCGAAGATCCTTATATCCTGATTACCGATAAGAAGATCTCCAACATCCAGGAGATACTGCCGCTTCTTGAAAAGATTGTTCAAGCCGGCGCCAAGCTGTTAATTATTGCCGAGGATGTTGAGGGTGAAGCCCTTACAACCATCGTTCTGAATAAATTAAGAGGCACATTCCTGTGCGTGGCGGTCAAAGCACCCGGATACGGCGACAGAAGGAAAGCAATGCTGCAGGATATCGCAATACTTACAGGCGGTACAGTAATTACCGACGAACTGGGCCTTGATCTGAAGGAGACCACTCTGGATCAGCTCGGAAGAGCAAAACTGGTTAAGGTTCAGAAAGAAAATACTATCATCGTTGACGGCGAAGGCAGGAAGGAAGACATCGAGGCAAGAATCAACCAGATTAAGACCCAGATTGAAGAGACAACATCTGAATTCGACAAGGAGAAATTACAGGAGAGACTTGCCAAGCTTGCCGGCGGCGTAGCCGTTATCAAGGTTGGTGCCGCAACCGAAACAGAAATGAAGGAAAGCAAGCTTCGCCTGGAGGACGCTTTGGCAGCTACAAGGGCAGCCGTTGAGGAAGGTATCGTAGCAGGCGGCGGCTCCGTATTCATCCATGCAGCCAAGGAAGTTGCCAAACTGGCTGAGACACTGGAAGGCGACGAGAAGACCGGCGCGAACATCATCCTTAAGGCTCTCGAATATCCTCTGTACTGCATCGTTGAGAACGCAGGCCTTGAAGGCTCCGTAGTCGTAGCCAAGGTAAGGGAAAGCAAACCTGGCATCGGATTTGACGTTCTGTCCGAGCAGTATGTGGATATGGTTGAAGCAGGCATTCTTGATCCTGCCAAGGTTGCAAGGAGCGCTCTGCAGAACGCAACAAGCGTAGCATCCACATTGCTGACAACCGAGGCTGTTGTGGCAAATATTAAGTCCAATGAGAACAACATGCCCGGTGGCGGCGGCGGAATGGGAATGATGTAATAAGGTGCGGTTATAAAACAGGCTCTTAATAGGTGCCTGTATTACCTCACACACCCGTGGAAGTACACCCCCCCTCGTTTGTAAGTCCCAAAACGTACATTAAAATGTCCGTTTGTGACTTAACAAACGAGGGGTTTGTTCTTCCAAGGGTGCATTATGGTAATACAGGTACTAAGAGCCTGTCTTATAACCGCTTTTACTGCTGAACTATGTTTTTTGTTTCTTCTATTGCATACAATGGCAGATTTATAAGCCAATCCTCTTTTTTGTAGTCAGACATGGACGTGCGGATTGATATTTCGGGATTGAATTTTTCTTTATATACTTTCAAGCTTTTGGCTTTTAGATTAACCTCTGCTTTAACCTCAATAGGGATTATCTGTTTTCCGGTGTCAATTATAAAATCAATTTCACAAGTGTTGCGTTCATTGGTGTAGTAATAGATTCCTAAATCGTCTAATGTTTTAAGCTGCTGGCAGACATATTGCTCTGTCAAAGCTCCTTTGAAATGGGTAAACAAATTATTCCCGTCAAGAAGGGTTCGCTGATGCAGGCCGGTCATGCATCCAAGAAGCCCTACATCGACAATAAACAGCTTGAATGCTTTTAAATCTTCATATGCTTTGAGTGGGAAGCCGGCCGCATTCACACGACTGACCTTGTGGACAAGACCACAGTCGGTAAGCCACATTATCGCTGTCTCATATTCCTTTGCCCGTCCGCCTTCGCGTATCACACTATAAATGAATTTCTTGTTTTCTTTGGCAAGCTGGGAGGGAATGCTGTTCCAAACCATGCGAATTTTGGGAACAATCTCATTTGGCGCGTGTTTGGAAAAATCCTGTTCATATGCGGTCAAGATACGCTTTTGAATATTACGTACTTCATTGTAGTCCCTGTCATCCGCAAAGCTTTGAACAGCCTCCGGCATTCCGCCGACAAAGTAATAGTTTTTTAACGCATCTATATAGGTTTGCTTGAAAGCTGTTATCATTTGGAAATCCTGTTTTTCAAGCAGCTTCGCAAAACGTTCATTCTCTGTAGCCATCAGGAACTCTTTAAAGGACAATGGATAAAGTTTCAAAAAATCCACTTTGCCGACCGGAAAAGAAGTTCCTTGATGTAAAGCAATGCCCAGAAGTGAACCGGCACAGATAATATGATATTGGGGCGCGTTCTCGTAGAAATATTTCAAGGAGGATAGTGCTTTCGGAACCTCCTGCACCTCATCAAATATCAGAAGAGTATTGTCCGAATTGATTTTTCGGCCGGAATATAACTCCAGCCCTGCAATTAAACGGTCTGTATTAAGGTCGGATGAAAATAAATCAGCCATTATGGAATTCGAATCAAAGTTGATATATACAGTATCCGCATAAGCTTTAGAGCCAAATTCTTTCATAAGCCAGGTTTTACCGACCTGCCTGGCGCCTTCAATAATCAATGGTTTACGGTTTTTGCTTTCTTTCCATTTATAAAGCTTTTCTATCGCGGTTCGGTACATATTTGCACCTCCATATTATTATACATCTATAGTATAACACATTTATTACAAAAAATACAACGAAAAAATGTTTTAGCATACATATTATACATGAAATAAATGTATTAAAACACACTTTTTACAACGTAAAAATGTAATTATAGTACATTTTTTACGACCAATAAATGTACCTGAAATATTTTCTCCGTCTAAAGATGTATTGCATATGCACATTTTTATGAGGTAAGATGTTTTCGTAATTGAAAATGAGGCTTGGCATCCGGTTTTCTTTATGCGTCAGCCTCTTTTTTTCTATTATATATTATTGTCATATGGTGTTGACAAACGGGTGAAAGTTGCTTAATATAAAGCAGTAACTAAATATAAGTTATAATATAGCTTGCTAGGGGAGCACTATGCTGAGAAGTACATGGAACCAATTGCCGGTTTTGCAGCGGTTCTATATACTGACCCTCATAACTTGATCCGGGTAATGCCGGCGAAAGGAAGCAATTAAGTGTCCCCTCCTAAGCAAAATTAAGGAGGTCTTTTTTATGTTAAAAAAGGTGTTTGATTTTTTCATTGAGACAAATGCGGAGGATGGAAGCTTCTATCCTACCACGGCGGGGAATATTGCCCTGCTTGTAATTATTGCTCTTCTCTTTGTTGTGATTCTTTCCTTAAGCGGAGACAAGAAGAAGCTAAGGGCAAAGCACCTGGCTTTCTCGGCTGTTGCCATGACCCTTGCGGTTCTTACGTCCATTTTTACCGTGTATGAGTTTCCATTTGGCGGATCAATAACTCTGTTCAGAATGTTCTTCATATGCTTCATAGGATACCTGTACGGCACGAAGGTCGGCGTGATTACCGGCGCGGCTTACGGAATACTGGATTTCATATTAAAACCATACGCCATTACCCTGATTCAGCCGCTTCTTGATTACCCGGTTGCTTTCGGAGCGCTGGGATTATCGGGAGTGTTTTCGAAATCCAGGTACGGAATTATTAAGGGTTATATTCTGGGTGTTGCGGGAAGATATATCTGCCATGTTATAACAGGTGTTGTTTTCTTTGCCGAATATGCGGGAGGAAAGAATGTAATCCTGTATTCATTATCATACAATGCGTCCTATATTGTGCCAGAAGCGGTGCTTACGGTGTTGATACTTCTTATTCCGGCCGTAAGGCAGGGGCTTGATACTGTAAAGAAAATGGCGCTCCAGGATTGATTTTAGGATTGATTATTCGGCCATTCTGGTTACGGCTACATAGATGCCCGATATCCTGTACCAGGTCGGGAAGTCCACGATTCCATTTGGGGGCAGGTTGAATATGCTCTGGAAGACCCTAACGGCTTCCTTGGTCTGCTCGTTATATTGACCCGTAACGGCGACCTTGGGAATGAGGGTATAAACATTGGATATGGCATTAAGCTGTTCCTGAATCATTCTTACATTGCCGTTGCTAGCTCCAATATCCAGGTTGTGGCCCGGCCAGGATGCCGGGACACCGGAGACCTGGGGAGCGGTGTTAATAAATATTGAATTGCCGTAAAAATGCCTTAGTATACTGATGGCGTCATATCCCTGATCTCCAAGGTTCTTGGAGCCCCATTGTGACATCCAGTTGGGGCACTGTACCCTATTGCCGTCGCAATACTGGGTAAGGATGGGCTGTTTTACACCCGGCCTGGACAGGTAATTTACGAATAATGAATCTACGGCAAGGCTTATATTGTCATATATATTCCTTCCCGCCATCCATTTGTGGTCGAATGCCGTCGAGGAAGTAACGGTAAAATTAAAGCCCTGGTTACGGTACCACTCCGTAAACACCCTGTTTAAGGTAAATGACAGTATGGCAAGGATATTTGCCTGGATGGTGGACTCCGGCCAGGTTGCGTATATTTCGCTTGATGCTACATTCTTTATATAATCCCTGAACCTGACATAATAATTGGGAGCGGAGGAATCGGTTGGCGGTCCGTCGTGGACGACAACAAACTCGGGTATGACGACCTGTCGCAGGACAATCTCACCGGTTTCCGCGGCGGGATTAATTTCAGGTTCCGCAATTTTGGGAGGATAATCGCCCCATAGGGTGTGCGGCGGGATGACATATAAAGTGCCCGGCTCATCCGCAGTCACGGCTTTGTCCATGGTTGCATCCTGGGTGGAGAATATATCGGCAAATATTTGAATATTCGATATTGTAACCGGGGTATAGTCCGGCTGTATGGCCTGGATGTTGTATTCCGAATAAGGCTGTACATCGGAGGGTTCAAGGGAGTAATCAACCGGCGGAGCGGGAAGCTCTATCTCAGGCGTAAGGCCGGATACATCGGTTGTCAGCTCTTCGATAACCACGGATGGGTTTGCCGGTGAAGATATTCTTACGGTTGCGCCTTCTACAGGAGCCAGGTTAGGAGTCACGCAATGCACCTGAAGCCTGCCGAAGGACTGGGTTCCGACCTCGGCGGGATAAATTCTGACATTGCCCAATTTATTTTTGCTCATGAATAACCTCTGTGTTTTCACTAAATCATTTAGTATAAAATATGATTTATATATCAAATTGTGAGCAAAAAACCGGTGGGTTCATAATACCAAAACAACTTATAAACGGAAGCATGATTCTGTCCTGTATAAATATAAACAGAAATATAATAATTGGGACCGCATCATAAATGATGAGGTCCCAATCTCACAATCATATTTTTCTTGTTTCTATTGGATTACTACTGTGCAGAGGCTCCGGTTGCAATCTGTAACCTTTCCTCATATTTTTGCCTTAACTCGGCCATATCGAATATGGTATTCAGATATTTGTCAAGCTTTTCTACAAGCGAAGGCTCCGTCTGTTCTGCTGCCTGCTCCGGTGCTGCGTCGGCGGTATCAGAATCTGTTGCCGGTTCAGCATTGCTTGGAGTTGCTGCGGCAGTTTCGGTACCTGTTGCGCTTCCTGTGGCAGTATCTGCTACGGCAGTGCCCTGGGTTTCTTGAACACCTGTTGAACCGTCCGTGGTACCGGTATAATCAACCGGTGCTTCCAACGAATTAAAGAATTTAAATAAAGCATTCGACAGTTCAATCTCGGGTATTAATCCAAGCTCGGGATGATCCTCAAAATATTTATTTAAGGGCTCCACATCCTCCGGCTTGGTTACAATGACACTGCAGGAAGAGAACTTCCTTGTGCCGTCCTGGTTGGTTGCGTCAATTTCGGCAAATACATAGGTCATGCCAACCTTTTTGGCTGTAACGCGGCCTCCCGTACTGACTGTGGCAATAGCGGGATTCTTGCTTGAGAATTTAACAGCTTCAACCGTATTCACCGGCTTGATTAATGCTTCCAAAAGGAAGTTTTGATCTATTCCGATAATAATTCTGGAATGAATCAGTTTAACACTGAAGGCGGGCGGACCGACGGTAACATCACAGGTGAGGGTGGTGGAATTGAATCCACGCTTGATTGTAACGGTAATGGTGGTTGTACCTACCTTGTTGCCTGTAATGACTCCGGTCTCACTGACGGAAGCAATCTCGGGATTGGCGGACTTGAAGCTGACCTTGGCGTCCTTGTCAAGATTGTATACCCTGAGGGTAAAAGACTTTCCTGTTGCAAGGGTGACCGACTTGAGGTTAAGCCTTACTTCGCCGATCTTATCGACTTCCGATGCCTGTGCTATATTAACTGAAACCGGCATAATATGCGGGTTAAAAGCTAAAAAAAGAAGTAAGCCAAGGGAAATAATGCCTTTTAGTATTATTTTCTTTTTCATGGCACTTCCTCCAGGTTATGTAAATACGAAGTCACATCCTATTTATTGTATACATACAGTAACATGTGATTTTGTCAGAAAGGTGTCATATTCATATTAATTTTTTAATAATTTGTTACATTATTATTGATTATTGATTGACAAATAAAAGCGGGTTGTAGAAAGCCATGGTGGAATAATGTGTAAGGATATTAAAGTTTTACTACTTGTTTTCCATATTATATTTAATATATAATAATACTGATAATATACTGCGTGAAATTACTGCATGAAAGTCGATCCGCAGTTCATATTCCGGGTACTGAAAGGCGCTGTTGCCAAGACGGTTGTTAAGCAAATATTACATAAATGAACTAATGATAGAGTTAATGATAAGTACCGGTAAAGGAGGAATCTGTGTGCAGCATATCCTGATTGCAGACGATAATCGCGATATTACTGATATTTTGTCGACATATTCCAGGATGGAGGGTTTTGAACCGATTGTTGCGGCTGACGGTGAAGAAGCCATCCGGCTGTTTGAAAAGTATAATCCCGAAGTAGTGTTGCTGGATGTCATGATGCCCAAGGAAGACGGATATGAGGTTTGCAGGAAAATCCGCAGCAAGTCGAATGTCCCCGTAATCCTCATTACCGCAAGAGGAGAAGACTTCGACAAGATAATGGGCCTTGACATCGGGGCGGATGATTACATAGTAAAGCCGTTCAGTCCGAGAGAGGTAATGGCAAGAGTGAGAGCCGTGCTTCGCAGGATGGCGAAGTCAGGCAAGGACAACTCCTCGGAAAATGTGATAAAAATAAGCAATTTGGAAATAAACCTGGACGAATATTCATTACATATTGGCGGAAAGAAAATAAATTTGACCAAAAAAGAAATCGAGACCATGTGGACCCTGGCATCAAATCCGAACAAGGTATTTACACGGGATAATTTACTGGACAGCCTTTGGGGATTTGATTACTACGGTGACAGCAGGACGGTGGATTCGCACATTAAGAGGCTTCGTGCCAAGATTGACGCCGTGGAGCATCCGGAATGGACAATAAAAACAATATGGGGTGTCGGGTATAAATTTGAGCTTTTAAATGATTAATCCGGCATTGTAATTGCAGAGGAGCTTATCGGCCATGGCAAAAGAGAACAAGATTCGTGTTTATAACCGGTTGTTTTTCAAACTGTACATAAATTATGCGGCGATGCTGCTTTTGACAGCAGTCCTGATATGCCTGATATTCATTCAGCTTTACAGGGACACCACCATGAATAACGAGCGCGAAAAGCTGATGGAACAGGCTGTGAACAGTTCTGAAATAATGACGTCAAAGTTCATAAACACGCAGAATTACACGGGCTTTCTGGAAGAGTTAAACACCCAGCAAAAGACCATGGGTTCCGATATCTGGACCATATCGAATCCGTTTGCAAGCATGCCGATGGATGAAAGGATGGAAACCAACTCTTACGAGGAAATAGCCGTTGGCTACAAGGAATACCTGGACCTGGTGGAAGGTGCTTTCCAGAATAAAAGAGGCTTTTCAATAGCTGATGACGAGATATACCAGACACAGACCATAACGGTTGCCGTCCCCATATACGGGGTAAACCGGGAGGTTGCGGGCGCGCTGCTGTTAAAGGCCCCCGTGAAAGGGCTTGAAGATATCATTGACGACAGCCTTTCGCTGATTGTAATAAGCAGCGTTGTGGCTTTGGCTATTTCATTTATCATAATAATAATATTTGCTACGGAACTGTCCCTGCCTATAGCCAGAATGCGTTCAACTGCACTGTCCCTTGCGGCGGGGGATTATCATTCCAAGACCGGGATTAAGCGAAACGACGAGCTTGGCGACTTGGCCAAGACGGTGGACATCCTGTCCGAAAAGCTCTTGGAAAATGAAATTCAAAGAAAAAACCTGGAGCAGATGAGACTGGATTTCTTTGCAAATGTATCCCATGAGCTCAGGACGCCGATTACGGTGCTTAGGGCTTATACGGAAACGTTAATAGACGGTGTGGTAAAAGATGAAGAGAAGGTCAGCCAGTATTATGAAAGAATGCTGGCCGAATGCAAGAGCATGGAGCGCCTGGTCGGAGACCTGATGCTTCTGTCAAAGATGCAGAATCCGGACTTTGCCATAGACATGGAGCCTGTCAACCTGGTACAGGTATTCGACGACATCATAAGAAGCGCGGGAGCAATTGCCGAGAAAAAGAATATTATAATAGAAACGGAAAAGGATCAGCCCGTTATAATGATGCTGGGCGATTATGACAGGTTGAGGCAGATGTTCATGATTATCCTGGACAATGCCATTAAATTCTCCGATGAAAACAAGAAAGTTTACATAAAAATATCAAAATCGGACAAAATAAGAGTATCAATAAAAGATGAAGGCATAGGAATGGACGCAGACGAGCTGGATAATATTTTTGAGAAATTTTATAAGTCCAATCTGAGCCAGAATGCGTCCGGCACAGGCCTCGGACTGTCGATAGCAAAGCAGATAGCCATCAGGCATAACGGACAGATTGAGGTTGAATCCAAGAAGGGTGTTGGAAGCACATTTACATTTATATTCTCTCCTTATGAAATGGAGGAGTCAAACCTGTAAATACCAATAAAAAAATAAGCAAAACCATTGAAAATAAAGAAAAAATCTATTATAATATAATTACAAGATTTCCTGGGATGTTCGACAATCCTGCAGTTTTGAACCTACATGATGTGATAAGGGAAACCTACATTTGTAAGTGGATGTCAGGCCGCCTCGGTCAGCGGAAGGCAGAAGCTTACATGCGGTTACCCACCTAGCTAGGGCTAGGCGTCAAAATGCAGGAGACGGCATTTCGGGGATACACTAAAGAGGAAAGCGGCGTAAGCCGCTTTTTTTATGCACTTTTTTACGCACTTATCATACCCGTATCCGGAGGGAAGGGGTTGACACATCGGGGTAACATAAATATTTTATAAAGTATATCAGAAAACGATTAAGTTTAGCTGTAAAATTATATTCAAAGATTACAATAAATGGAACAATTTAATATTATGTCAAGTAGACTATGAGTGAATGTAAACAATAAAAATAGGGGCAAAATTATAAAAAATTGGATTTAACAAATTTGTAATAACAAAATTCACAAATTATCTTGACATTTAGATAGAAATATAGGAATATTATATAATAACGGGTATAAAGAAAACGATTAAGTTATTGTCTGAATTTTTGCGATTTTATATGCATGAAGTACATAAGGGGGATAAGCATGAAATATTTCTTACACAACACATGGAAGCACAGAGCCCACGTTTTAATGTGTATTCCGGTTATTCTGATTCTGTTCTTTTTCAGCTATGTACCCATGGCTGGTTTGTCTTTGGCTTTCAAGAGATTCGATTATAACAAGGGTATTTGGGGAAGCCCGTTTGTAAAGTTTGAAAACTTCAAATTCTTAATGGCTTCCGGTAAAACTTTTACAAGGATGACACTCAACACATTAAAATACTATTTCATATTCCTGATACTTGGCACTTCGTTAAATATTGCGCTGGCAATTGCAATAGATCAGTTTGTATTCAAACGGCTTGGCAAGGCAATGCAAAGCATAATGATTATTCCGGTTTTCATATCATATGCCGCAGTACAGTTTATAGTTTATGCGTTTCTCAGCAATAACGGCATGGTTAACAATGTTATCCAGTTCTTTGGCGGCGAACCTATCAGATGGTATATCAATCCCAAATATTGGACCGCAATTCTTACCATTGTTAAGATGTGGAACGGAGTCGGGTACGGGTCGGTTCTCTTCATGTCCGTCCTGGCGGGAATTGATCAGGAGCTGTATGAGGCGGCAAAGATCGACGGAGCTAACAAGAGACAACAGATCATGCACATTACATTACCTTCATTGGTACCCATGACCACCATAATAATCCTGCTCAGTGTCGGCGGCATCATGAGATCCGACACAGGATTGTTCTACCAGGTAACCAGAAACAGCGGAATCCTGTATCCGACAACCCAGGTTATTGACTCTTACGTTCTGAACTCCATGCTGACAACATCATCTTATGGATTTTCCGCTGCAGCAACATTTTATCAATCGGTTGTAGGCCTTATTCTGATACTGTTGGCTAACTACACGGTCCGCAAAATTGAGCCGGACAATGCACTGTTTTAAGGTTATCGGAAAGGAGTATGGCAATGGAATACGCAGCAGTTGGCAATAAAGAAAATGTTTTCAGGGCAAGAAAAAAGAAGAAAATAAGCGTGGGACAGTATATATTAGCCTTTATTTTAGGATTATATACATTGTTTTGTTTATTGCCCATTTTACTGGTTTTTGTCACAGCCTTTTCGGATGATAAGTCCATAGCATCGAACGGATATAGTTATTTTCCTGAGAAATGGTCTTTGGAAGGCTTCAGATACGTTTTTAAATATGGCAGGCAGCTCTTTACCTCATACGGAGTAACAATTTTCATCACCGTGGTCGGAACGATTTTCGGACTGCTTATTATGAGCATGTTTGCTTTCGCTTTAAGCCGAAGGGACTTCATGTTTAGAAAGTTCTTATCCGTGTACATATTGATACCAATGCTGTTTTCAGGCGGACAGCTGGCCAATTACCTGGTTTTCACATCATCATACAAGTTAAAGGACAGCCTGCTGCTGCTTATCATACCTCTTTCGGTTTCAACAATGAACATCATTATCTTAAGAACATATATTCAAACCAGTATACCGGAAGAGCTGATGGATTCGGCTCGAATTGACGGTGCTGGTGAGTACAGGACATTCTTTCAGATTGTAATGCCGTTAATGAAGCCGGTACTGGCATCGGTAGGGTTCATGATGGCAACTGCTTACTGGAATGACTGGCAGAATGCGCTGCTGTACATAGATACCGCGTCAAAGAACCCGTTGCAGCTGCTCCTGATACGTATCCAGAAGAACATTGAATTCCTGCTTAACAACAAGAACATATCCGGCGCGGCTTTGGCGGCCATACAGAAGGGAATACCCGAGTATTCCGCCACAATGGCAACGGTGCTTACGGTTATAGGGCCGATTATGATAGCATATCCGTTCTTCCAAAAGTATTTCATAAAGGGACTTACCGTAGGATCGATCAAGGGGTGATTTTCACGATGTCAAGCATTGGTGCGGTATATGTGCCGTTGTGCGCTTATACCGGCATATAATGCCAAACATCTGAAAATAAATTAATTAAAAGGGAGGATTATGAGAAAATGAAGAAACTATCCAAGAGACTTCTGGCACTATTATTAGTGGCAGTCATGCTGATGGCTGTTGGCTGCGGCAAGAAGGACAATGCGGCTGACAACGCAGCAGATGGCGGTATGGTGAAGATCACAGTTTACAGACCTTGCTTCAATATCGCCCAGCCCGACGATGCACAGCTGAAGAAAGTTCAGCAGGCTATCAATGATTACATCGCTGACAAGATTAACGTTCAAGTTGAAATCTATGATATCAGCAGCGGTGAGTATCCCGACAAGTGTAACCTTGCACTTGGAAGCGGAGAGGTAGACTTGTTCTGGACCTCCAACTGGGTACAGACAGTAAACACCGACGAGACAGTTAAGAACAACGCGGTTTATGATCTGACAGACTTACTGCCCGAGTATGGCATCTATACTGCTATTCCTGACTGGACATGGGGCGCTTCCGCATTCAACGGCAGGAACTACTTCATTCCTGTATACAAAGAGGTGGCTGAAGGCTACAGCCTTATGTTCCGTAAGGACCTCATTGACAAATACGGCTGGGATCTTTCAACCGTTAAGTGGATTACGGACATCGAGCCCATGCTTGAAGACTGCAAGAATGAAGGCTTGAAGTACCCTTACCTGAGCCAGAAGACACCTATGTTCTACAGGTACTATCTGGATAAGTTCGATTTCTTCAGCGGCGACGCTTTCATGGCTGTTGACAAGGATAAGGACGAGGTAGTTAGCACCGTATTTACTCCTGAGTTCAAGGAATTCGCAACCTTGATGGCTAGCTGGGCTGAAAAAGGTTACCTGCATGAGGACGACCTGACCAAGTCCACTACCGATACAACCATCCAGACCGATGACTGGGGTATTTCATGGTGGACCAATGTTCCTAACAATGAAGAGGCTGACAGCCGTTATAAACGTGAAGTTGAGATGGCCAAGGTTACCGAGAGTTGGGTTATGTCCAATACAACTTTAGGTTCCGCATATGCCATCAGCGTAAAGGCTAGCGAAGAGGAAGCCAGGGCTGCTCTTAAGTTCTTAACCTTACTGTATACTGACAAGTATCTTGCAGACCTTTACACCTTTGGTATTGAGGGTGAGGATTATGACAGGACACCTGAAGACACTGTAACCAAGAAGGGTGAAAAGTACAACCACAGTGCATGGGAGTCAACAACCGTTACTGCTCTTTCACTTGAGACCGGTGAGCCTTCCAACAAGGTAGAGCTTTACAAGGTATTCAACGAGACCGCTAAGAAGTCAGTAGCTGCCGGATTCAGATTCAACAGAGCTCCGGTAGATGCCGAGCTGACAGCTTGTAAGCAGGTATTCAATGAATACGGATTTGCTCTTGAGCACGGCGGATTTGCTGTAAGCGAAATCGACAAGGCTATCGAAGATTACGCTAAGGCCCTTGACGATGCCGGATTCCAAAAGGTTCTTGAGGAAGCTCAGAAGCAGTACGAAGAGTGGAAGAAGACAAGATAATCTTCCGATTAAAATATCAAGTTAAAAATAATGAAAAGGATGTTTCATAATACCGGTCATATCCATGTCGATTATGATGCGGATAAGGATGTCGGATTATGAGACATCCTTTTCTTTCAATAATGTTCTTGTGTTTTAGGGATTAAAAAATTATAATAATCTATATATGTGACTTTTAGTATGATGGAGAAATGGAGCGGCCATGAAACACGGGTTTATCAGGGTGGCGGCTGCCACACCTCATATAAGGCTGGCAGACTGCAGCTACAATGCGGAAAGGATAATAGATTTCATAGAAAAAGCTGAAAAGCAGGACGTAAAGCTTTTGGTATTTCCCGAGCTTTGTGTTACGGGATATACCTGCAGCGATCTGTTTCTTCAGGACATACTTCTTCAGCGTGCCATGGAGCAGGTAAAAAAAGTGGCCGAGGCCACCAGAGGTAAGGAAATAGCTGCGATTATAGGCTTTCCCTATAAGAGAACGGGCAGACTGTATAATACCGCCGCGGTTGTTCAAGGCGGAAAGGTCCTGGGGTTGGTGCCGAAGCTTAACATTCCCAACTATGGCGAGTTTTACGAGTTGAGATATTTTGTTCCTGGGCCTGGGAAGGCCGTTAAGGTGGATTTCCTGGGAGAAGAAGTGTATTTTGGATCGAAGATATTGTTTGAGTGCGTGGATATACCGGATTTCGTGTTTGGCGTAGAGATATGCGAGGATTTGTGGGTTCCCCTGTCTCCGGGGAATACCCATTGCCTTGAAGGAGCAACGATAATAGCCAATCTCTCGGCCAGCAATGAAATAGTTGGGAAGGCCGAGTACCGCAGGGAATTGGTAAAGAGCCAGTCCAACAGGCTCATCTGCGGGTATGTGTATGCCGATGCGGGGGAAGGAGAATCGACCACTGATATTGTGTTCTCAGGCCATAACCTGATAGCCGAGAACGGTGTCATACTATCGGAATCCGAGCGCTTCAAGGACGAGATTATCATTAACGAAATTGACCTGGGCATTATACAAAGCGACAGAAGGCGCATGAACACTTATCATCTGCAGGCTGTGGATTCGGATTATGTCCGCATCAGGTATTCAATGCAAAAGGAAAAATACGAGCTTAAAGAATTGGATTTAATCAGGAAGATAGACCCGTCGCCGTTTATTGCGGACGACAGTATTGAATTAAATAAACGCTGTCATGACATATTCAAGATCCAGGTAATGGGACTTAAGGCAAGGCTGGGGCATATCGGCGCAAAATCAGCGGTAATCGGGGTATCCGGGGGCCTTGATTCGACCCTGGCGCTGCTGGTAACCCACAGGGCGTTTGAGCTTCTTGGGCTGGACAAGAAGAATATACTTGCCGTAACCATGCCGGGCTTTGGAACGTCCCAGCGTACCTATAATAATGCCTTATCCATTGCAAAATGCTTTGGAGCTTCAATTCTTGAGATACCCATTAAGGACGCTGTTATTCAGCACTTTAAGGATATAGGACATGATGCCGGGATTCATGACATTACTTATGAGAATTCACAGGCAAGGGAAAGAACCCAGGTTCTCATGGATCTGGCTAACAAGCATGACGGATTGATGATTGGCACAGGTGATATGTCGGAGCTCGTGCTGGGATGGACAACCTACAGCGGAGACCACATGTCAATGTACGGTGTGAATGCTTCCGTTCCCAAAACGTTAATCCGTTCAATTGTGAAATGGTATGCCGATACCACCGAGAACAAGGAGATTTCGGCATTGCTGGGAGATATTCTGGACACGCCCATCAGCCCGGAGCTTATTCCTCCCGGTGAGGGTAAGGATTATCAGCGGACCGAGGATTATATAGGGCCGTATGAGCTGCATGATTTCTTTATCTTCTATGTGCTGAGATACGGGTTCTCTCCCGAAAAGGTATATCGTCTGGCCCAAACAGCCTTTTCACAAAAGTATGATAAAGAGGAAATACTAAAATGGCTGCAGGTGTTCTATCGCAGGTTCTTTGCCCAGCAGTACAAGAGATCTTGTCTTCCTGACGGACCTAAGGTGGGTTCTGTGGCCATTTCTCCGAGAGGGGATCTTAGAATGCCCAGTGATGCCAAGGCAAAGCTGTGGCTGGAGGAGCTAAATAGCATAACACTATAGGAACCACAATCCTTGCATGGCTAACGGGGAGAACGGTCATGAAAACAGGCTGGTACGACCAAGCATACGAATAAGAAAGGAAGAAAATAATGGCGCTAAAGATTATTACAGACTCGGCATCAGACACACCAAGGTGGATTATTGAAGAGTATGGGCTGCATGTTATTCCGACCCCTGTGGTTATTGACGGTAAGGACTACTTTGACGGAAAGACCGTATTTCCGGAAGAGTTTTATGATATATTAAGGTCCGGCAGGGATATTAAGACGTACCATATTAACTCTCAGATGTTTTATGACAATTTCCTTCCTTATGCGAAAAATAAGGATGAGGTTATATACATTTGTTTCTCGACAGGCATAGCCGGGACCTACAATGCAGCAAATATCGCAAAAGAGGAACTGCTTGAAGAGTACCCGGATTTTGACCTGACAATAATTGATTCCAAGTGCGCTTCCTTAGGCTTTGGACTGGCCGCATATTACGCATTAAGGATGCAAAAAAACGGTGCAGGCAAGCAGGAAATAATCGACGCTATAAAATGGCACTGCGAGCACATGGAGCACATATTTACGGTCAAGACCCTGGAATATCTTCTTAAGGGAGGGCGGTTAAGCAGGACCTCCGCAATTGCGGGCAGCATACTTGATATAAAGCCAATTCTTGAGGTTAATGACGCGGGAGCCCTGGTTGCCCTGGAAAAGGTCAGGGGAAGGAACAAGTCCCTAAAACGGCTGGTCGAAATAGTCGGCGAAAGAGGAAAGGACTTATCGGAACAGACCATAGGAATTGCCCACGGTGATGATGCCGAGACCATGGAAGCCGTAAAGGACATGCTGAGAGAAGCATATGGATGCAAGGATTTTATAGATAATTATGTGGGATGCGCAATTGGAGCCCATACGGGCCCGGGAATCATCGGCATAGTGTTTCTGAATGAAACCTCTCCATATAAGGAATTGATACGATAGACGGTAAACAGCGATACATACGGAACGATTATATAATAAAAGCAGTGCTTTTATGGAACATCACATACAACAGGACTGCAGGACGTTGCTATAAAAGAGCAACGTCCTATAGCAAGTACCGGCTGAATTGGGCTTGTTGCATATAGAACGCTGCTCTGAGAAGGTGCTATGTAAGTATGGTCAGGGTGAAACCTTGGCTTTTTCGAGTATCGCTTTGATGGCTTCGATCAAGAGGGTCTGGGTATACCTGCTGTGCTCGTTAAGTGCCAGCTGGTCTATAGGGACATCATTGCTCAGCTGTTCGGATATATCTTCAAGGGCTGGTTCAACAAGCGGATACATGGTTGTTATGGTTTCGTCGATATTGACTATGCGCACCGAATTAATATGGTCTTTATCCAACACAACTTCAAGATTGATGACCGTATCACCAAGGGGGACGGAGGAGGTCCACACACCCGCCTTATATAACGGGGTATCCGAAGCGGCATCCTGATCGTCCTTCCCGCTGAACATGAAAATCAGCAGCAATATCAATAGTATACCTAAAGCGGCAAATATTACCGTATATATTATTTCTTTCAACTGGATTACGACTATTTTTGTCTTTGCCATTTCTATCCTCCGGAGCGTAACTGCTTCTTTGTCTTAATCTTATTATATATTATTAGCCTGAAATATTATTTATGCCATAAATCAGCATGCAAATAGATGAGCATATCAAGATGGAGGAACCGCTATGTCCCTGCAATTTTATCTTGGCAGTGCCGGTTCGGGCAAGTCTTACCGGATGTACCGCGATATCATAGATGAATCGATAAAAAATCCCGAAACCAATTACCTTGTCATTGTTCCTGAACAATTCACCCTGCAAACCCAAAAGGACATTGTAACCATGCACCCAAATCACGGGGTTATGAACGTGGATATTCTGTCCTTTGTCCGTTTTGCGTACAGGATATTTGATGAGGTTGGGGGAAATGATTATCCCATACTTGAAGACACCGGCAAAAGCATGGTAATCCGCAGGGTGGTGGCGGACAAAAAGAATGACCTGATTTTATTTGGGGCGGCTGCCAGAAAGACCGGGTTTATTAATGAGCTGAAATCCCTGCTTTCGGAGTTCTATCAATACAATATAAAGGCCTCGGATTTTGAGCATATGATGGAGATATCGGCAAAGAAACCTGTTCTTCGAGCAAAGCTGCACGATATCCGCGTCATATACGACGGATTTGCCGACTTTATGAAGGAGCGGTATATAACCGCGGAAGAGCTCCTGGTCGTATTAAGCAGGGTTATGGACAGGTCCGAATGGCTGAAAAACAGCGTCATATGCCTGGACGGCTTTACGGGCTTTACTCCATGCCAAAACGAGATATTGGCAAAAATGATGTCCCTGGCAAAAAAGGTTATGGTAACGGTCACCATGGATCCAAGGGAGCCGCTGCACGGCGAAGGACTGGAGCACAGGTTGTTTGGCTTAAGCCATAAAACCATTGACAAGTTGTGTGAAATAGCCGAAAAGACAGGTACATTGGTAGAAGATCCCATATATGTACAGGGCAAAAACAGCTACAGCACCCCTTACCGGTTCCGCAATTCCCCGGCATTGGCTTTCCTGGAAAAGAACCTGTTCAGGTACCCTTACGAGGTATACGAAAACGAACAGGATGAAATCAGGGTCTACGGGGCAGCAAATCCCGAGACCGAGATTGCTTATGTTGTCAGGGAAATAAAAAGACTGGTTCGTGACGAGGGCTATCGCTACCGTGATATTGCTGTTGTAACCGGGGATATAGAAAGATATGGCCGTATAGCAAAATACCGGTTCAAGCAGGCGGATATCCCCTGTTTCATAGACTATAAGAAGGAAATCCTGAGCAACCCGTTTGCGGTATTTATAAGATCCGCGGCTCAGATTGCGGCCGATGACTACAGTTATGAAGCCGTTTTCGGATACCTGCGGTCAGGATTCAGTGATATTTCGCAGGATGACGCGGACATACTGGAAAACTATGTAATAGCCATGGGAATCATGGGAGCAAAGCGCTACCTGGAGCCATTCAAAAAAACGTATGGAAGGAAAAAGCCGGTTGACCTTGACAGGCTGAACCTTATCCGTGAAAAGCTCGTGGAAGAAGTCCACCCCCTGTATGAGGTTCTTAAGGACAGGGATAAAAAGGTAAAGGATTATGTCAGGGCACTGTATGATCTGGGCATAAGGCTGAATGTATGGGAGAAGCTTGAGGAGTGGAAGAACAGCTTTAAGGAGCAGGACCAACCCCTGATGGTCAAGGAGTATGAGCAGATTTACAGGATTGTAATGGATATATATGACCAGATCGTGCTTCTGTTGGGAGATGAGCACATAAGCCTTAAGGAATTTACGGAGGTTCTTGAGACAGGCCTGACGGAAGCCAGGGTAGGGCTTATACCTCCCGGAATGGATGAAATAGTCATAGGAGATACCCAGCGTACCAGGCTTAAGGATATAAGGGCCTTGTTCTTCATAGGTGTAAATGAAGGAATAGTTCCTAAAGCCTTCGGAGGAGGCGGCATACTGTCGGATATGGACAGGGAGCTTCTTGCCGGCAGCGGCATAGAGCTTGCCCCTACTAAAAGGCAGCAGGCTTTTATTGAAAACTTTTACATTTACCTGAACATGACAAAACCGAAGGACAGGCTTTATATATCATTCCACATGGCTGACGAGGAGGGCAAATCTGCCGTACCGTCCTATTTAATAGGCAAGCTTATGACCTACTTTAAAAAGCTAGGCATTGAATATGATGATAATGCAAAAGACATGGAAAGGGTGCTTCAGGACGGAGGTGCAGGTTTCCTTGCCAAAGGGCTTCGCAGTTACAGGGACGGTATCTATAAAACCGATAATGCCGGACATGATCAATATACTGATAAAAGGGAGTTTGGGATGCTATGCGAGCTGTACCGGTGTTATGCGGAAGATGAAGAAAAGAACAGGATTCTTCATCTGCTTAAGTCGGGAGCATTCTTTGCAAATACCGAAAAGGGAATATCAAAAAAAGCTGCCATGCTTTTATACGGAACGAGCTTAAGCGGCAGCGTTACACGGCTTGAACGTTACGCCGGATGCGCATTTGCCCATTTTATGGCATATGGGCTGTCCCTGGAGGAGAGAAAGGAATACAAGCTTGCGGTTCCGGATATTGGGAATATATTCCATAATGCCATTGACGAGTTTTCTAAAATGCTGGACGGAAGCAAGTACAACTGGCATACCATTCCGGACGAGTTACGTGAAGAATGGGCCATAAAATGTGTCCAAAAGGCCGTGGAGGAATTTGAAGGCGGATATCTAAGAAGCAGCAAAAGGAATGAATACCTTATAAAGAGAATTGAAAGGATTACGGTCAGGACCCTTTGGGCTTTGTGCAGCCAGATACGGCAAGGTGCCTTCGAACCTGCGGGCTACGAGATGCCGTTTTATCACATGCCCGATAAAGACCTCTCTTTAAGCGGCAGGATTGACAGGATGGACCTGTACGAAACAAAGGACAAGATATATGTTAGGGTGGTCGACTATAAATCGGGCAAGACAACCTTAGACATACAAAGCATTTACTACGGCCTGCAGCAGCAGCTTGCCATCTATCTGAGCGCCGCCATTGATTACCTAAGAAAGAAGCACAAGGATAAGGAAATAATTCCGGCGGGAATTCTGTATTATCATATTGATGATCCCATCGTAGGAAAGTCCGACCTGGCTGATGAGGAGATATATAAAAGCCTTAGAATGAACGGGCTGGTAAACGGCGACAAGGAAGTAATAGGGCTAATGGACGGCAAACTGCTTGGGCCGGATGGAACGCTTCGAAGCGGCGCAAAGTCCGATATAATCCCCGTGGATGTAAACAAAGAAGGGGAGCTGTCAAAGCGTTCATCCGTGGCAAGCAGGAAGCAGATCAACATGCTGCTTGACTATGTGAATAAAAAGCTTACGGAGGATAAGGACAATATCCTAAACGGTGATGCCAGGCTTAATCCGTATAAATCGGGGGATATTACGGCCTGCAGGTTCTGTGAGTATAAAAGCGCCTGCGGTTTTGACCCGAGGCTCCCCGGTTATGCCTACCGCAACCTGGCAAAGAAGCCCATTGACGAACTGAAGGATGAAATATGGGGCGGGGCCGATACGGACTAATATTATGTAAGCGATACAGCATGAACGGAAGGTGATACCTATGAGCACGACATGGACTAAAGCTCAGCAAAAGGCAATTGAAACAAGGCATAAAAACCTTTTGGTATCTGCGGCGGCGGGTTCCGGCAAGACCGCCGTACTTGTAGAGCGTATAATCAGGATGATTTCAGAGGGAGAGAACCCGATTGACATAGACCGGCTGCTGGTTGTTACCTTCACGACTGCCGCGGCGGCGCAAATGAAGGACAAAATAGGCAGGGAGCTTGATAAGAAGCTGAATGGGAATCCGGGCAATTCCCATCTCCAAAGACAAGTTTCTCTGCTGCAGAGTGCCCATATATCCACCATACACAGCTTCTGCCTTAATGTTGTAAGAAACTATTTTCATTATATTGATCTTGACCCTTCCTTTAAAATTGCCGAGGAAGCTGAAATTACCCTGTTAAAATCGGATTGCCTGGCAGACGTGCTGGAGAAATGGTACGAGGAGGGCAGAGAGGATTTCCATAGGCTGATTGAAAGCTATTCATATTCGAAATCGGACACCCCAATAGAAGACCTGGTGCTTTCGTTATACAATTATGCCATGAGCAACCCGTGGCCGGAGAAGTGGCTGAAAGGAATCGGGGAAGCGTTCCGGATAAATACCGTTGATGACATGAATAATTCCTCATGGATGAAGGAGCTTATTAAATATGTGACAAGTATTATTGAAAATCTGGCCGAAAAGATAGAGCGGGCAATTGAGATATGCAAAGATCCGGACGGGCCTAACGCATATCTTCCTGCGCTTATGGATGACCGCGAATTGCTGAATGGCCTTTTAAAGCTGTCTTCATATGAGGAATATGCCCGTGCGTTATCAGCCGTATCCTATACCAGGCTTTCCTCCAAAAAGCAGCCCGATGCGTCGGAGGCAAAGAAAGACAGGGTTAAGAGCATTAGAAACGAGGTAAAGAAGGGCATTGAAGACATAAGCAAATCTTTCTTCTTCCAGCCCGCGGACGAAATGCTTAAGGATATGCAGGCGGTGGGCAAGGTTATGGATGTGCTTTCGGAGCTGACAATGGACTTTATGAAGGAATTTGGGGCAAAAAAAGAAGAAAAGAACATCCTGGATTTTAACGATCTGGAGCATTTTGCCCTTAAGATACTGGTCTCACAGGATGAAAGCAGCGGAGAGCTTGTTCCTACCAGGGCCGCGCTTGAGCTTGCAGAGCATTTTGAGGAGATATTAATTGACGAGTACCAGGACAGCAACCTTGTCCAGGAGACAATTCTAAGGGCCGTCTCAAGGGAGCACCGGGGAGAAGCCAACATATTCATGGTTGGGGACGTTAAGCAGAGCATTTACAAATTCCGCCTGGCCATGCCCGAGCTTTTCCTTGAGAAATACAAAAAATACGCCCTAACCGACCTGGATGATGAAGGCAATATAAACATAAATCAAAGAATAGACCTTGACATGAATTTCAGAAGCAGGAGGGTGGTATTGGATTTTGTCAATACCGTCTTTGAGCAGATTATGACGGAGCCCATAGGGGGCATCCGATATGATGACGCGGCCTCGCTGAAATACGGAGGAGTTTTTGAGGAACCGGCCTGGGAGAATCAGGGGGAAACCATTTCGGAAGCCGGCAGGGTCTGTGACAGGATAGCCGATAATGTGGAGCTTATACTGGTAACCGATGAAGAACCGTCCGGTGACATCACGGATGATTTATCGGCTGATGCGAAGGCTGCAGCTGAGACCGATGCCGACGCGGTTGATATTCCGGGTTTGGATGACGGGGATGATGAGATTGAATATACAAGGAAAGAGCTGGAAGCAAGGGTTGTCGCAAAACGGATTAAAGAATTGGTTAGTCCGGAAAGCGGGCTGATGCTGTACGACAGGGAGAATAATATGTACCGGCCTGCGGAGCTTAGGGATATAGTCATACTTCTTCGCTCCATGACGGGATGGGCCGATGTATTTGTAAACACCCTGATGCAGGAGGGCATTCCCGCTTATGCGGATACGGGCGAAGGGTATTTTCAGACCGTCGAGATAATGACAATCCTTAATATGCTTAAAATAATAGATAATCCAATGCAGGATATTCCATTTACCGGAGTTCTTTATTCCAGGCTGGTTGGGCTGACCACGGATGAGCTGGCGTATATCAGGCTTATGGAAAGAAGCGTTTCAATGTATGAAGCTTCACTTATCTATGCACGGGAAGGAAGCAATGGGGAGCTTAGGGGTAAGGTTAAAGATTTCCTTGACAAGCTGCATACCCTGCGTGAGATGATGAGGTATAAGCCGATTCATGAGCTTATCCAGGATGTACTTGATATGACCGGGTATGCCTATTATGTCATGGCTATGCCCAGCGGTGACAGAAGGAAAGTCAATATTGACATGCTTATTTCCCTTGCTGTCAGTTTTGAGAAGGGCAGCTACAGGAGCCTGTTCCATTTTATCAGGTATGTGGAAAAGCTGCGCAAATACAATGTGGATTACGGCGAAGCATCCGTCATGGGAGAGCAGGAGAATACCGTAAGGATTATGAGCATTCACAAGAGCAAGGGACTGGAGTTTCCGATTGTTTTCATCGGCGGCTTAAGCAAGCAGTTCAACATGCAGGACCAAAGAAGCAAAATCATATTTGATTCCAGTTACGGTGTCGGACCTGATTACATTGACATTGAAAAGAGGACCAAGGTTCCGACCCTGCTCAAGAAGGTGCTTCAGAAAAAATCCTGGATTGACAGCCTTGGGGAAGAGCTAAGGGTGCTTTATGTGGCAATGACAAGAGCCAGGGAAAAACTCATCATGACAGGATATGTAAAATCATCCAACGATCTCGGTATGCGCAAGGATTTTTCGTTCTATGAGATGATGTCGGCAAAGAGCTATCTTGACCTGGTGCTTCCCGCTATGAACAATGCGGGGGCCGATTATATGAAAATAACCCTGCTTAATGAGAAGGATATAGTACTTGAGGAAGCGGTCAGGCAGAAATTCCTGCAGCATGATCTAAAGGAACTGGAAGAGGAGATAGCAAACGCGCAGAAAGATGAGGAATTGCGGAGGGAAATAAAGAACAGGCTGTATTTTAAATATCCTTACGGCAATGAAACCGGGCTCAGGGTCAAGCTATCCGTATCTGAGCTTAAAAAAATCGGGCAGTTTGTCGATGATGAGGAAAGTGAGATTCTTTATGCGGACACCGGTACTTATATGCCGTTAACGGGACATAAGGCCGGTGCGCCTGTGGACCTTGCATCCGGAAAGCTGTCCGGCAGCCTAAAGAATATACAAGGAAGCAGCGACCGGTATATTCCGGATTTTATGAAAGAACCGGAGGCCTATATAAGGGGAACCGACAGGGGAACCCTGTATCACAAGGTGCTTGAGCTGCTTGATATATCACAGGTGCATGATTATGATTCGCTGCTTGCAGAGCTTAAGGAAATAACCAAAACGGGCATTATATCGGAAGATGACATATCAAGGCTTGACACGCATAAAATCCACGCGTTTACCCAAAGCGGCATTGCAAAGCGCATTATAAAGGCAAAGTCAGCAGGGAAGCTGTATAAGGAGAAGCAGTTTGTCATAGGGCTTAAGGCCTCAGAGGTTTATCCCGGACAGACCGGGGACGATCTTGTCCTTGTACAGGGTATTATCGATCTTTTCTTTGAAGAGGAAGGAAAGCTTGTAATTGTGGATTATAAATCGGACGTTGCAGATGATGAAAGACTTCTTGCAGACAAGTACAGGATGCAGCTGGTTTATTACAAGAAAGCCCTGGAACAGATAACGGGCAGGGAAGTAAAGGAAATGATCATTTATTCGTTATACTTGGGGAAGGAAATATATATTACTTAATATCATGTAAATTATCCTACCCCGTATGAAGCAAAAAGCGGATTAGACTAACGGTCTAATCCGCTTTTTTTATTGTTGTAAACTTTACTGATGCGACTGGTATTTTGTATTATTCAGCTTCAGATTGTTAATTCCCAGGAAACCTTTTATTGCCACGCAGGCGCCGCCAAGAAGAATGGAGGTGTCCCTTAGTGCCGAGGGAACTATCTTAATATAGCTGTTCATCTTGCTTTTCAGGCATTGCTCGATTTTTTCCAGCACATGCGGGAACTGGATGGTAAATGAGCTGTTTATTATTACTATCTCCGGATTATATGCGTTGAGTATATTGTTTATTCCGACGGACATATACTTGATGAACTGGTCCATAATCTTAAGGGCGTCGGAATCATTTTCCTCATACATCCTTTGATAAGTCTCAAAATCCATTTCTTCCTTGCCCTTCAGTGCCGAAAAATCCCTAAGAAGCGACCTTTCCGAAACATATTGCTCAAGGCATCCGAGATTTCCGCAAGGGCACGGTCTTCCGTCTATTTCCACAATGGTGTGGCCGAATTCACCCGCGCGTCCGTTATAGCCTGTAAAAAGCTGATCGTTTATTATGATGCCAAGACCTATTCCCGAATGAACACTGATGTTGGCTATATTGGAATAATCGTACTGAAATGTCTTTTCGCCGATTACCGACAGGTTGGCTTCATTTTCAAGGTACACGGGAACGCCGAAATGCTGGTTTAACTGGTCTGCAAGATTGAATCCGGTCAAATTGTAATAAGGCGTAAATAATACCTGGTTGTGAATTGTAACACCGTGTATGCCGACTGTTAAACCCACAAGACCGTAAGGGGAATTTGCGGGAGCTTTCATGGACTCAATCAGATTAATCAGCTCACTGACTATGTTGTTCGTATTCTTGGGAGTCCGAATCTGTTTCATGCAATAGCTCTCGCCTGCAAGGTCGGAAATCAATGCGGATGTTGTGTCAACTCCAAGGTCGATTGATACGACATAGCCCGCTTTCTTGTTCAGACTTAGCAGTATGGGCTTTCTCCCAAGATTAGTGTCGTCGCTACCGATTTCCACAACAAGCTTGCGATTTATTAGGTCCTGAACTATTGCCGATACGGTAGCCTTGGTTAATCCAAGGTGCTTGGCCGTGGATGCTCTTGAAATTGTCGCGTGGTTAATTATTGTTTCCAATACTAAATGTGTATTGATATCCCGAATAAGTTCCTTACTGCCTGTAACCATGATAAAGTCACCTTTCGTATTTAATACTTTATCAAGCCTGTTCATCAACACAGCTTGCATGTGAAAAGGGTTTCGCAGGCGAAACTCTTTTATGATGATAACATAGTTTTTTATTTTTGAAAAGTATTTCAAGTTATTTTGGGAAATATGTGTATACAGGGCGGAGAATGAGCAGGGATTGTTGCTTGACATAAACATACCGTATTGATATATTAAACTTGAAATTGTTTAATCAATTAACATGAATGAAGTTTTAAAGGGGATAATGGCTGCACAAGCCTCATATTTTTTGGATGGGAAAGGAGTATTACGCAGATGTTGTACATTGGTGTTGATCTGGGCACATCTTCTGTAAAGCTGTTGCTGATGGATGAGAACGGGAAGATCGGAAATATCGTTACAAAGGAATACCCGATTTACTATCCGAAGCCCGGCTGGTCGGAGCAAAACCCGGAGGATTGGTATGACGCTTTGGTGGATGGGCTTAAGGAACTTACGAAGAATTGCAGCAAGGATGATATAGACGGCATCAGCTTCAGCGGACAGATGCACGGCATGGTTATCCTTGATGAGAATGACAATGTAATCCGGCCGGCCATTTTGTGGAACGACGGCCGCACCCAGGCGGAATGCGATTACTTAAACTATGAAATAGGAAGAGAAAAGATATCAAGCTATACAGCCAACATGGCATTAACGGGATTTACGGCTCCCAAGCTTTTATGGGTAAGGAAGCATGAGCCTGAGAATTTCGCAAGGATAAAAAAGGTCATGCTTCCCAAGGATTACATAGCATATAGGCTATCGGGAGTTCACTGCACCGATGTGTCCGACGCATCGGGAATGCTGCTGTTTGATGTAAAGAATAAGCGCTGGTCCAGGGAAATGCTTGACATATGCGGCCTAAAGGAAGAGCAGATGGCCAAGGTCTTTGAATCCTACGAGGTTGTCGGCAATATTACTCCCAGGGCATCCGAAGAAACAGGCCTGCCAGTGAAAGTAAAAGTTATAGCAGGCGGCGGAGACCAGGCTGTGGCAGCCGTGGGAACCGGTACCGTAGGAAAGGGCAAGTGCAATGTATCCCTGGGCACATCGGGCGTAGTGTTCATTTCCTCCCAGGAATTTGCCGTTGACGATAAAAACGCCCTTCATGCATTCTGCCATGCCGACGGAAGATATCATTTCATGGGTGTAATGCTGTCGGCCGGAGCCAGCAGCGCATGGTGGATGGGTGACATACTGGGCACCAAGGATTATCCGTCCGAGGAAAAGGACATAACCGCCCTTGGCAAGAACAACGTATACTTCCTTCCTTACCTGATGGGGGAAAGGACGCCTCACAATAATCCGAACGCCAGGGGTACGTTCATTGGCATGACCATGGATACCACAAGAAAGGACATGACACAGGCCGTTCTTGAGGGAGTGGCATTTGCCCTTCGTGATTCCTTTGAGATAGCAAAATCCCTGGGTATTACGCTGGATAGGATCAGGATAAACGGCGGAGGAGCAAAGAGCCCGCTTTGGTGCAGGATTGTTGCCAATGTGCTGAATGTTAAGGTTGACAAGACCAACTCCAAGGAAGGACCTGCTTTTGGAGCCGCAATCCTTGCGGCTGTGGGATGCGGCAAGTACGCGACTGTCGAGGAGGCGGCTGAAAAATTAATAAAGGTTACCGACACTGTTGAACAGGATCCGGAGATAGTAGAGCTTTATAATAAGAAGTATGAGGTATTCAAGTCGCTGTATCCTGCGTTGAAGGATGTATTTGACAAGATCAGCGGCTAGCCTGCAAGGGCGAAATAATATTATAAAACATTAATTTAAAAAATTAATTTTAAAAAATAGGATGGGTATGTTTAGTGATGGATATGTTTAAGCATGTTATGTACCAATCGGCGAATTTAAACCGGGTTGCTGTCGGGGATGCGTATTACGCCAATGCATTAGAAAAGGAAGTCGCATACCTTAAATCACTTGATAAAGACAGGCTGCTTGCCGGTTTCAGGGAGGTAAAGGGGCTCGAAAAGAAAGCGGAGGTATATCCCGGATGGGAAAGCTGCGAGATAAAGGGGCATACGCTGGGGCATTATCTTACGGCCATATCCCAGGCCTATGCCTGCACGGGTGACGAAAGCCTGCGCAGGGATATCGAGTATGTCATTGACGAGCTGGCCGAAGCACAGCTTGAGAGCGGATACCTTTTTGCCTCGGGAGAGTACCTTTTTGACAATGTTGAAAATAACAAGCCCGCCTGGGTTCCGTGGTATACAATGCACAAGATAATTGAAGGCATTATCATGGCCTATGAAACCACGGGCTACAGGAAGGCCTATGACGTAATGGACAGGCTTGCCGATTGGGTCCACGCAAGGACCTCAAGATGGGATGAAAAGCTGAACCTGCAGGTGTTAAAGGTTGAGTACGGGGGAATGAATGACTGCCTGTACGATGTCTATTCCCACACAGGAAAACCGGAGCATTTGCAGGCAGCCGGCAAATTCGACGAAACAGCGCTGTTTAAGGCGTTTTATGAGGGCAGGGATATCTTAAACGGCCTTCACGCCAATACTACAATACCAAAGTTTGTAGGAGCCGTGAAACGGTATATGGTCCTGGACGACTGTGATGAGTTTTATCTTAAAGCCGGTGAAAACTTCTGGGATACGGTTGTAAATCATCATACTTATATTACAGGCGGCAACAGCGAGTGGGAGCATTTCGGCCCTCCGGATGTGCTTGACGCCAGAAGGACCAACTGCAACTGCGAGACATGCAACACATACAACATGCTCAAGCTGTCCAAAGAGTTGTTTATGGTTACAGGCAGGAAAAAATACCTGGATTTCTATGATAATACCCTGACCAACGCGATTCTTTCGTCCCAGAATCCGAAGACCGGCATGACCATGTATTTCCAGCCGATGGCTTCGGGGTATTTTAAGGTATACTCTACACCGTACGATAAATTCTGGTGCTGTACGGGTACGGGCATAGAAAACTTCACGAAGCTGAATGACGGTATCTATTATTACAGGAATGATGCGGACATACCCGAGGTAATCGTGGGCCGGTATGTATCCTCGGCGCTTGATATTGAAGAAATACCGGTAAAGCTGAAAACCGACGCCGATTATCCGGGCAATGAGGAAAGCCGGATTACCGTTTTGGAAACAGGTGATTCAAGCCGCTTTGTGCTTAAGCTTCGGATTCCGGATTGGTGCCGGGGATATGAGGTTGATGTAAACGGAGAAAGCGACGGCATATCGGAGTCGGATGGTTTTATATGCATTGACAGGATATGGAAGAGGAATGATGCTGTAAATATAACATTCAGGATGTCAGTAACGTATGAGAGCCTTGCGGATAACAGGAATACGGTCGGATTTAAGTACGGACCGGTGGTACTGAGCGCCGGCCTTGGAACCGACAATATGGAAGTGTCCAGGACCGGTGTGGATGTAACCATACCTACCCGCAATATGGAGATAAAGGATTATATCCTTATTAAAGACATGACTGTGGACGAGTGGCTGGCGGGGATAGGCAGCCACCTGGTGAAAAGGCCGGGAACCCTGGAGTTCGTGCTTAGGAATACCGATGAGGATGACAGGCTGGTATTTACGCCTCATTACAAGCGGCATGACGAAAGGTACGGCATTTATTTCACCCTGTTTGACAAGGACTCCGACAGTTATAAGGAATTCCTAAAAAAGAAGGAGGAAAAACGCAGGCTTGAAATGATGACGGTTGACCTTCTGCCTGTGGGGAACGACCAGTATGAGCTGCAGCATGAAGTCCGCGGAGAAAAGACCTTTTCGGACACATGGAATGGGTATAACTGCCGAGGGGCATTTCCGGAAGGCTATTTCGAATATAAAATGAAGGTGGCGGAGGGACGAGTAAACGAATTAATTATGCTGCTTGCAAGGGAAGGACATCCGGTTGATTACGAGATCCAAGTAGATGAAAAAACCCTTTTGTCCAGTGCCACTATCGAGGGATGGCCTCCGATGGTCTATGAAGAAAAGATCCTGATACCTGCCAAGATGACGGAGGGCAGGGATTATGTCGCGGTCAAATTCATCAACAGGTCGGACAAGGCGCCGCTTAAGCTGTACGGACAGCTGCGCATGATTTCCGAATAAAAATTATAAAAAAGCCCGGAAATCCCGTTTATACAAAACGGGGCAATCCGGGCTTTAATTGCCGTTAAATGCGGTTTTAATTACCTTATATACAGTTTCAGCAGTTCGGTTTATGATTGCTTCTTTGGTATGCGCAGTACCGACACAGAGTACTTGGGAGCACTGTAAATAAATTTTTGCGCGGCATTTACAGTTGTTTGGGTTATGATGACATTCTCCGGCTCCCTTTCGGTATTGGTGTCCGATGAGTTTTCTGCGGCAAGAAGGCTTACACTTATGGGACCTTCTATTATTTCAAGGTTCCTGATATCTATTGCGATATCCTTAGTTTCATTCGAAACATTAACGATTTTAACTATCAGGCTGCCGTCGTCGCCTGTTCCCGTTACCTGGTATACCGACTCCGCCTTGGGAATAGGGTATGATATCATTTTTTCCCCGTCGAGATAACATTCGATCAAATCTTCATTTACAACTATCTTAATCTCGTAAGGCCTGCCGGTTTCTATTCTCAGGCTTTTTACGGTGGACGCAATCTGGCCGCTCTTACTTCCGGCAGATATCTTTTCAAGACATGACACGGTATTGGACCATCCACCAATATTCCAGTGGTATGAATTATACCTGTCCTTTACTGCGAAGGGTATGAGGAATCCTTCCGCTCCTGAGGTCTTGGTGGCGGTCAGGGTGAGCGTATAGTTGGTCCAGTTCACATCACCGATATAAACCACATCTCCTGTTAATGTGTTCACAGGGCTTGCGGTATTCGTCTGGTACAGCTTGCCGTCATTGATTTCCCATCTGCCTGCAATCCGTTCCCATTCATCAAGGGTGCCGGATGAAAAATCCTCACTGAACAGTACTTCGCCGGTTTCATTGTTCACCACCTTGATGTTTTCAAAGTATGCGGCTGTCATCCATGTGCCTACGCCTATCTTTCCGGAAAGGGCTTCAAAGGTTGCGGACTCACCGGTCAAGGTTGTTTTCAAAACTCTTTTGCTTAAGTTGTTTGAGAATATCTTTTGTACATAGTAATTGGGCGAACCCCAGACGGAATGATTGTTGAGCCATATCAGGTCCGGCGTCCACTGAGTTGACGTACTGTTGCCAAAGAGCGGTGCGTAAGAAGCAAGAACCACGATGTCACCGTTTCTTTCCAGTCCCGTCATGTAGGCGGCTTCCGCCAGTGCTGCCTCCATATTATTGGATTTTGCGGCATATTCACCTAAAAACACCGGTACATTGCTTCTGTCATAGGTGTCATATCTGTTAGTATTAGTCAGAAACCAGTATGGTTCCATGTAGTAATGCTCATCCACCAGGCCGGCATAATCGGTGCCTTTTTGGGTAATCCTGTTCCAGGCATAGCGGTCGCCTGCCACCGGCCCGTTGGCCACAATTAGCTTTATTCCGCCATACAGGTCCGGGTTGGCCAGGGCGGCTTCTTCAAATGCGGCCTTGAAAGCTTCATACCTGGAGAAGTACATTTCGCCCCACTGCTCATTGCCTATGCCAATATACCTGAGGTTGAACGGTTCTTCATGTCCCATGGCAATGCGGATTTTGCCCCATTTTGTATTTGCGTCGCCATTGGCAAATTCGACCAAGTCCAGGGCATCCTGAACATACCTGTTAAATTCTTCGGATCCGATTTCGAGGGCTTGAGCGGGATATCCCACATTGTTTGTTCCCTGGATCTGGCATGACATTCCCGCATTTATAATCGGTATCGGTTCGGCATTGAGGTCCTCGCAAAGAAGGAAGAACTCGTAAAAGCCGAATCCATAACTCATATAGTATGGATGGTTTGTGGGCTGTGAGCTTCCCCACAGGTTGATTCCCAGCGGCCTTGTGGCAACATCACCGTAAGTTTTAGTTCCGTTGATATCAAATTCCATGCCGTAACCTATGGAAGCCTTCCAATTATACGCGCTGCTTAGTGTTTTGCCCTCTGCTACGCAGCCGCCCGGGAAGCGGACAAATCCCGGGTTCAGGGCCTCAAGGAATTCTCCTATATCTTTTCTTATGCCGTTTTTGCGCATTTTGTATGTATCCCTGGGGAACAGGCTTATCATATCCGCATCAACGGTTCCCTTTTCTATAAGAACATACAGCCGCAGCCCCTTTGTAACGGTTGCGCCCGAGGTTATCTCCGCCTCGAATTTTTTCCATGTATCCGTAACGCCGCTTATGCTCGTTTCACCGTATACATTTCCCTGGTCGTCCTGAAGCCGGATTATTATATCTCCGGTATAATTGCTGCTCTTAAAGTATCCGCTGAAATCATATACGGCATTTTCCACGACGGAGATGCCGTCAAGGAAACCGACATTGCCTATTCCGGCAGGGGTTTCGGAGGAATAGGAAAGCCTTGCATACTGCGGGTTGTTTTCATTTAGAAAGCTTCCGTCCATTGAGCCGTCAATAATTTTAAAGTCCACATCGCCCAGGGTGACCCAGCCATGCTTGGCTTCCCCGGATGCCCTGGAGCCGAACTCAAATGAGCGGTTTTTTATCATTTCGGCATAAATGCCCCCGTCAATGGCATAATTGATGTCCTCAAGGAACAGGCCGAACAGCTTGTCACTGATTTTGTAACCTGAGGAGCCGTCTATCTCCAACAGGTAATCATAATCATCAACTATGGTGACGACATCGGTTTCGTCCGGACCGTTCCCGCTTTCAGGAGGGAAGGGGATTAATTCCACATCATTATCATTAGTCATTGTATCATCCGGGTTGTTTCCGGCCTTGTCACTTGAGCAGGCTGCAGTTACCACGACAAAAGCGACCAGCATAACACATTGCAGAATTACCTTATGAACATTTCTCATATTGGAACCATACCTTTCATAATATTTATCCTTGGATTGCCGTATATTTGGCATACAAAAAAGTTTAATCTAAACATTTAATATTATATAATAAAGTTAAATAAAATACAACGGATATATTGACTTTTATAATTTGGCTAAAGTATAATTATATTGAATATCACAATAAAACTCAGATTTTAAGGCAAAGTGTTATGCAAAATATCTACAATACACGCCTATACATTATAAAATGCTTTAAATTAGACCCAAAATATTAAAGTGAAAAATAAATTAAATACACCGCATTTATGGTGATAACGGAGGTTAAAATGAAAAAAATCATAATGGCAATCATCTGCTGTATTGTACTTGTGGCTGCGGCTGTGAGCTGTGACAGGACCGGAGACAATACGGCCAGCCCCGGGGAAAACGGAGTGACAGAAGACGGTGATGCGAAAGACATTGCCGATTCCGGAAAGGAAGATGACGGTATTTCCGCAGATAATCCGGATTCGGGCACCGATTCGGTATCGGATGAAGATACAAAAGATAATGAAAGCAAAGAACCGGATGTTGATGAAAACACACCTGACGTATCAAACCGGCTTACGGAGGAAGAGGAGATGGAGATATTCAACAGCATAATTGCAAGCATTCCGTTAAAGGCGGAGGAGCCTGTGAAGTACAAGTTTTCCAATGTCTCCGTTCATGATCCATCCGTTATCCGGGTTGACGATACATATTATATATTCGGCTCCCATCTGGCGGCCGCAAAATCGACGGACCTGATGAACTGGACGCTTATAGCGTCCGGAGTAACGCCCACCAATCCCATTATTCCGAATGCGCAAAAGGAAATGGAGGAAGCATTCAAATGGGCAAGAACAGATACCTTCTGGGCCCCGGATGTTGTACAGCTTGAGGACGGAAGATTCTATTATTACTACTGTAACTGTGAAGGAAGCTCTCCCCTTTCGGCTCTTGGCTATGCGGTATCGGACAATATTGAAGGGCCTTATAAGAACCTGGGCATTCTGTTAAGGTCGGGAATGAAGGATGAGCTGAGTGAAAACGGAGACGCGTATGATGCCAGGATACATCCGAATGTAGTGGACCCGCATGTGTTTTTCGACAAGGAAGGGCGGCTTTGGATGCTGTATGGCTCTTATTCGGGAGGCATATATATACTGGAGCTTGACCCCAAGACGGGAAGGCCTTTGGAATCCGGGTACGGCAAGAAGCTCCTTGGCGAAAACCATTTGAGGATTGAAGGCGGCTATGTCCAATACAGCCCCGAAACCGATTATTATTACCTGTTCCTGTCGTTTGGAGGGCTTGACAGGGCCGGCGGATATAATATAAGAATTGCCCGTTCCAAGAACCCGGACGGACCATACTATGATTATGAGGGCAATAACATGATAGACTGTAAAGGTCCAAAACATTCATTTTTTGATGACAATACCGCACAAAAATACGGCAGCAAGCTTATGGGCAGTTACCGCTGGAACAGCGTTGAGGGAGAGGATAGCAACAACAGGCAGGCATACCTTTCTCCCGGACACAACTCGACCATATACCAGGAGGAAACAGGCAAGTACTTTATAATCTTCCATACAAGATTTGAAAACAGGGGTGAGCATCACGAGGTACGGGTGCACCAGATGTTCTTGAATGAGGACGGCTGGTTTGTCATCGCTCCATACCGGTATGTCGGTGAGACGATCGGAACTTTTACCGAGGAGGAAATAGCAGGAGCTTATAAGGCCATCAATCATGGAAAGGATATTTCCCCCAGGATTAAGCAGTCGGTTAATATAGTCCTTCAGGAGGATCACACTGTAATTGGCGACATGAACGGAACATGGGAGCTAAAGGACGGAAACAAGCTCACACTGACCATCGACGAGACCGTATATAAAGGAGTGGTTCTCAAGCAGTGGGATGAGTTCGGACTTAAGAATGTCATTACCTTCAGCGTCCTGTCGGAAGAAGGCATATCCATATGGGGCAGCGGATATGAGGCAAAATAATACATTATGAAAATAAACAAGCACCAATTCAAAAAAGAAGTGAGAATACAAAGGCGCAATATGATTAAAAAGAGCTTGCCTTCATAAGGGCAAGCTCTTTTATATTCGTAATAACGCCATTTTACTAATAAGGATCATTCTCAGCCGCATTCCGGAAGAATGTTTTTACCTTTATTGCCTGGTTATAGTCTCCGAAGTCCTCGCCGAACAAGGTCATTCCGCCGCAATTGGTCGTGTCTTTCGGAATCTCGAAACGGAAGGTTATGGAGCTGGTATAGGTAATGTTCAGATCCTCAATGGTTGTCCTTGATATAAGGTTGCTGCCGTCAATAAAGGTTCCCTGGGAATTTATAATCAGGGTTTTCAGCAGGCCGTACTGGTTAAGGGTGTCGGGCCACCATATGGGGGTAAGGTATCCTTTCCTGTCGCCATAATCCCCGGGGCTCACCCAGTATCCCAGGTACTTGTCGTTAATGTAAAAATGGATGTCCGAAGGGTAATCTTCCTTAAATCCCGGGTATTCGGACGATATTTCAAAGGATATCTGCAGCTCGGTTATAACCTGTCCTGCCGTCAGGTGGTTGGGAATATCATATTCCAGGTAGCCGCTGCCAAGCCACAGGATGCCTGCTTCGAAACGCTCGGGGAACGTAAAGTATCTTGGGTCGTCCAGCTCGCCGATTATCTTCTTGGTTGTGGCTATTCCGCATGTAGGGTTAACCTTATGGGAGGTATAATATCCTATTTTAATATCATCCTGGTAGAATTTACGTTTTTCCTTAATGGGAGCGAGGTCGATCATAAGTCTTTCATACCGCGGATGAATGATTTTCATTGTTCCGCGTTTTCCCGCAGTCGAATGGATTTTGATCAGTCCGGCACTTTCCAGCTTGCTTACATGCATTGAAATAGCACTGTTGGTCAAGCCCAGCTCTTTAGCTATATCATTCATGCTCAATGAATTATTTTCATAAATCATCTCCATGATTTTCAGCCGCATGGGTGCGCTTAGTGCTTTTAAAACTTCCTCGGCCTCTTGTATATTTTTAAAATATAGCATCTTATGGACTCCTTGCTGGAATTTTTTATATTTCGTTTAAATTATATGTTTTTGTCACGCCAAAGTCAACAATCGATATATTATTTCATTAACTGTTAAGAAGTAAGAAATGTATCTATATTTATTGTGCATTATTACATAAAAATCATCTTGACGTTTTCATTTTATTATAGTATTTTATAATTAAGGTTAAACAGAATATTTATTATTTCATTAAATACTTAATTAAACCAAGGGGGACATTAACTTGAAACTGTACATAAATCCCAATATCAGAAAAGGGCATATCAATGCCGAAATATACGGCCATTTTTCGGAGCATCTCGGAAGAGGGATCTACGAAGGCATATATGTGGGCGAAGACTCCGACATACCCAATACCAACGGAATAAGAAACGATGTTGTCGAAGCCTTGAAGGAAATCAATGTCCCCGTGCTGCGCTGGCCGGGAGGATGCTTTGCCGACGAATATCACTGGAAGGACGGCATAGGTCCTAGGGAAAACAGGAAGAAAATGATCAATACCCATTGGGGCGGTGTTGTTGAGGACAACAGCTTCGGAACCCATGAGTTCATGGAGCTTTGCAGCCAATTGGGATGCAAAGCATATATAAACGGCAACCTGGGCAGCGGAACCGTCCAGGAGATGTCCGAATGGATAGAATACATGACGTTCGACGGGGTATCCCCGATGGCCGAGCTTCGAAGGAAAAACGGCCGCAAGGAGCCCTGGAACGTGGATTATTTTGCGGTAGGCAATGAAAACTGGGGCTGCGGTGGAAACATGCTGCCGGAGCAATATGCCATGGAATTCCGCAGGTACCAGACCTATATAAGAAATTATAATCATGCCAGGCCGATTGCCAAGATTGCATGCGGAGCCAATGTAGATGATTACGAATGGACAAGGAAGGTCCTGGAGACGGCATACAAGCACAGCCCGTATGAATTCCACGGATTCATGGACGGACTTTCCCTGCATTATTATGTTCATCCCGAAGGATGGCTTATCAAGGGAAGCGCAACGGATTTTGACGAAAAGGCATGGTATAAAACCATGAGCAAGGCCCTGTATATGGATAAGCTTATCAGGAACCACAGTGCCATAATGGATGAGTATGACCCTGACAAGAGAATCGGAATGGTTGTGGACGAGTGGGGAACATGGTTCAACGTGGAGCCGGGCACCAATCCGGGATTCCTGTATCAGCAAAGCACTATGAGAGATGCCCTGGTGGCCGGGATCACATTGAATATATTCAACAAGCACTGTGACCGCGTGAAGATGGCCAACCTGGCGCAGATGGTCAATGTCTTGCAGGCTGTAATCCATACGGATAAGGAAAAGATGATGGTTACACCGACTTACCATGTATTTAGGATGTATAAAAAGCATCAGGATGCCGAACTTATCGAAAGCAGCTTAAGCGGCGTTGAAATGATCGGTCTGGAAGACGAGCACATGGTACCCAACCTGTTTGAGTCCGTATCGATGTCAAAGGACGGCAGGATCCAGGTTACACTGAACAATCTTTCCGTCACAGACAGCTATAATGTGGAAGCGGTCGTGGTTGACGGCAAGGTAAAGTCTGTTACCGGAACAATACTGACCAATGACATGAGGGCATACAATACTTTTGATAATCCGAATAACGTATGCTCCAAGGAATTCGACGGATATAAGATAACCGACAACGGTGTATCAATCAATATTCCTGCATGCAGCGTTCTGCATCTTGAACTGGAGATATAATGTAAATGTAGGCGAGGAAGGGCTTGGTTTATTTATGAAACAGAAGGGTTTTATCCGTGTTTTGGCATTTGTGCTGGCTGTAATAACGTTTATGGGAAATATACCGGTGTATGCTCAAGAAGCGGAATTTACCGAAAATAAAGAGGGGATTTCGGTTCCTGTTTCCGGTACATACATTAATGAAAGAATAATGAGCAGCTACTCAAATGTCAGCGGGGGTTATACTGCTTCCCGTTATACCGGCTTTCCCATCGAAATTAATGTCGAGCAGTCATATAAATCGGGCACGGGATTGCTTACCGATGACAACTATGGCTATAAAAACAAGGCCTTAAGGCTTGCCATAGATGATGATGCGGTATTTGAAATTGAGGTGCCCGAGACGGCTCTTTATATAATGAAATTTGATTATTTGTCCGACGACAATTCGATTCTGCCCGTCGAGATGTCCATGAGAATCGACGGTGAATACCCGTTTTATGAGGCAAGAAGAATCCTGCTTGAATCCACATGGGTGGGCAAGAAGGAAAAATCCTTTGACAGGTACGGCAATGAAATCGTTGCCCTGCCTGACAAGCTGATACGCTGGGAGTCCAAGTATTTCATGGATGCCAGTTATTATCATGCGGATCCGCTGGTACTGGAGCTGACCAAAGGCCGTCATGAGCTTGAATTTACCGTGGCCGAGGGCAACTTCCTGCTTGGAAACATGTACCTGGAGGCAATTAAGGATATCCCGGAGTATACGGGCTCGCAGCCTGCGCCGGGAAATGAGCTGATTACCATTCAGGCGGAGGATTTCACCTACAGAAACGACTCGTCCATACGTCCGATAGTGGAATTTGACGCAAGCCTTGATCCATACAGGATTGAGGATACTCTTATGAATACCATCGACAAGGATTCCTTCAAGAATGCCGGGCAGAAAGTAACCTACGAGTTTGAGGCTCCCGCTTCGGGATATTATTACCTGGCGCTGAATTACCGCCAGAATGACAAGGCGGACTTTCCGGTATTCCTGGATGTGGAAATAGACGGCGAAATACCCAACAGGCAGTTTAAAGCATATCCCTTTAACTATTCCGCCAAGTATAAAACCTATACCTTAACTGACCGGGACGGGACCAGGCTGAGCGTATGGCTTGAAAAGGGGACCCACACCATTTCCTTTACAATAAACATGGAAGTAATATGCCATGTTCTTGAATCCGTCAGCAGGATAATGAGCGAAATCAACGACCTGTCTCTGGAAATCATAAAGGTTGCCGGTACGAACAAGGATAAGTACCGTGATCTTGATATTGCAAGATACATACCGGATGTTCAGGAACGGCTGTACGGTTGGGCGGATGAACTGGAATGGCTGCACGACAGCGTAAAGGGCTACAGTTCCGATACGAAGAGAATCGCGGCATTTTCATCGGCTTTCATAGCATCCAGCCAATTAAGGAGCCTTGCCGAGGAACCGGATGAGCTGCCTTACCGCGTAGGGGAGCTGTCCACCAGCATAAACTCCACCAATAAGCAGTTGGCGGACCTGCTGGATGTACTGGGCAAGAACAGGATCTCCATTGACAGGATTTACTTATACCAGGAGGACGCCGGTCTTCCGCAGAAGCCGGGCTTCTTAAAAAGAATGTTTTTAAGCATCAAGCGGTTTTTCGCGTCATTCTTTGACCAGGCATACTCCACCGCCTCGATCAATCAAGAGCACATACAGGTTTGGGTCAACAGGCCCAGGCAGTATGTTGAGATCATGCAGAAAATGATTGATGAGGAGTTTACGCCGAAAACCGGCATAGAAGTGGATTTATCAATTATTTTTGATCCCCAGAAGCTGGTCCTTGCCAATTCGTCAGGCGACGCGCCGGATATTGCCACGGGCATAAACTATGCGCTGCCGTTTGACCTGGCCATAAGGGGAACCCTTAAGGATCTGACGGAATTTGATGATTTTAGGGAAGTGGCAACCCGTTTTTCACCTGGAATTCTTATTCCGACCGTTATCGGTGACGGAATATACTCCCTGCCGGAAACAATGAACTTCTGGGTATTGTTCTACCGAACCGACACCTTTGAAAAGCTCGGGCTTGAGGTTCCGGATACGATGCAGGACTTGATTGACCTGCTTCCGGAGCTGCAGATGAGGGGACTGAATTTCTTCTATCCCACAGCCCAGATGATTGCCATGAGAAACTTCCACGGAACCACTCCGCTTCTTTTCCAGCACAAAGCGGAGCTGTATGATCCTGATACTGCAATGTCCACCCTGAATACCGAGGAAGCGATAGAGGGCCTTACGATGCTTACGGAGCTGTTTACGATTTATAACGCTCCAATTGACGTACCGAGCTTTTACCAGCATTTCAGAAACGGTGACCTGCCTATCGGCATAGGTGATATAGGTACATATAACCTGCTGGTTAACGCCGCTCCGGAAATTGCAAACTCCTGGAGCATAGCCCCGGTTCCGGGCATTGAGGATGAAAACGGCGAGATTTTAAGATATACCGCCGGCGGAATGGATAATATATTTATTTTCAAATCCAATGAAGAAAGGGAAAAAGAAGCCTGGGAGTTTGTTAAATGGTGGACCTCGGCCGAGGTTCAGACAGAATATGGAAGAAACCTTCAAGTTTCCTACGGCAGCGAGTATATGTGGAGTACTGCCAACCTGGAGGCATTTGCGGCGCTGCCATGGGATTCAAGCCATAAAAAGATAATCATGGAGCAGGCAAAATGGATTAAGGAAGCTCCCAGGATGCTGGGCACTTACATGATGGAGCGTGAGCTTAGCAATGCGTTCAATGACATAGTTGTACAGGGTGAAACCCTAAGGACGCGCATAGATGAGGCTGTTAAGGTCATCGACAGGGAAACCATAAGAAAGCTTGAGGAATTTGGATATATCAAGGATGGGAAAGTTGTAAGGCATTACGAGGTACCGACCATGGAAAAGGTATATGAAATACTCGGCCTGGAGGATGGGGGTAAGTAGCTTATGCGTAAGAAATCATCTGTCGGGAAAAGAGACAACAATAAAAACGGATACCTGTTTTTGGCGCCATATTACCTGTTGTTCTTTATATTCATCTTTATCCCCGTGGTTATGGCCATCGGATTATCCTTTACCAATTTTAACTCCATAGAATTTCCGTCCTTTACGGGATTCTTAAATTACCTGAACCTGATTACAAAGGACGAAATATTCATGCAGCATGTACTGCCCAACACAGTGACATACGCGCTGATAGTTGGGCCCGGAGGCTATATACTCTCGTTCCTGCTGGCCTGGGCGCTGGCGCAGTTGCCTAAAAGAATAAGGACGATATTTGCGCTGATCCTGTATTCTCCCACAATGACCGGCGGAGTTGCCATGACGGTCTTGTGGAAGATCATGTTCAGCGGCGACCAGACCGGTTACATCAACAGCTGGCTTATGAGCCTGGGTGTAATCAATGAGCCGATTATCTGGCTGGTCAACACCAAATACCTGCTGCCGATTGTAATAATCATAGGCCTGTGGAGCAGTATCGGCGGAATAGGTTTCCTAGCAATCCTTGCTGGCATATTGAACTCGGACGAAACCTTGTATGAAGCCGCCGCTATCGACGGTGTAAAGAACCGCTTCCAGGAAATGATTTATATTACGATACCTAGCATGAAGCCGCAGATGCTGTTTGCGGCGGTCATGTCAATCGTCGGAGCCTTCCAGGCAGGACTTATAAGCACCCAGCTGACCACTAATCCTACACCGGGCTATGCGGCGCAATTGATTGTTAACCATATAGAAGACTATGGATTTATCCGTTATGAGATGGGTTACGCGGCAGCTGTTTCCGTGGTGCTGCTTGGAATCATATACATTTTCTCCGGTATATCAAAGAAGCTGTTTTCAGAGGATTAGAATGGAGGACCGGTCATGGCATACAAAGGGCATAATATCAACCCACAGAAATTCAACAAGAGCCAAATTAAGATTATTATCGCCATCATGCCCCTGATACTGTTCATGGGGCTGCCGATAGTCTTTATCATAAATCACGCGTTCAAACCAATGGAGGAATTGTTCGCATACCCTCCCAAGTTCTTTGTATCAAAACCTACGCTGGATAATTTTGACAAGCTGTTCAAGGCATCCCGAATGGCAGGGATTCCGATGAGCCGCTATGTCTTCAACAGCATACTTGTAATAACTGTGGTTGTGGTGGCTTCCCTGGTATTGTCCACTATGGCCGGCTTTGCCCTGTCCAAGCTTAGATTCAAAGGCAAGAATTTATTTATAAATATCAACCAGGCGGCCCTTATGTTTGTGGCCGTTGCGGTCATGATCCCAAGGTATCTGACAATCAACTTTTTGGGTATAACCAATACATATCTTGCGCATATACTGCCGTGGCTTGCCACGCCCGTGGCGCTGTTTTTAATCAAGCAGTTTATCGACCAGGTTCCGGATTCGCTTATAGAGGCTGCTTATATTGACGGCGCGGGGGATTTCAAGGTATACAGGAAGATTATTATACCCCTGATAAAGCCTGCCATTGCCACGGCCGCCATACTGATATTCCAGCAGGTATGGGTCGATCTGAGCACATCGAATTACTATGTAAATGACGAAGGCTTGAAAACTCTTGCTTTCTATATGAACACCCTGGCAAATGCCAATACGAATGTAGCCGGCCAGGGAATGGCGGCAGCAGCTTCGCTGATAATGTTCATACCCAACCTGATTATGTTTATACTGCTGCAAAACAGTATTATGAATACCATGGCCCATTCAGGTCTCAAGTAATCGGAGGGAACATGTATGAATTCTGGTAAGAGAATAAGGCTTTTTGCCTTAATAAGCTTAATGTCCATGGTAATAAGCCAGATACTTGCACCGGCGAACGCACATGCAGAGGTGCCTTATAAAACCTACACCCATGATGCGGCCGGCGGCAGCTACAATATAATCGAAACCCAGGCGGCATACATTCCCGGCGGTAACATAACAAAGGTGGGAGAAACCTCCTTTATCGGGGCAAGGGACATGAAAATAACCAAGGATGGATACATATATATCGCTGACACGGGAAACAGGAGAATTCTTGTGTCCGACCTGCAGGGAAATTACATTAGGGAATTCGGCCAGGATGTACTGGTTACGCCCTGCGGGGTATTTGTAACCGAAGACAGGACGGTTTATGTGGCGGACCGCGACGCCAAGAAGGTTTTCGTATTTGACGGCGAAGGAAATGTAATTAACGAGTACGGCAAACCGGATCATCCCCTGTATGGCAATGAAGCCGATTTCCTGCCTCTAAAAATAGCCGTCAACCATGCGGGAATAATGTTTGTCATATGTGAGTCGAACACCAACGGAATCGTCCAGATCAGTCCGGTGGAAGGCGGTACGTTCCTCGGCTACTTTGGGACCAATCCGACAAGCATTTCCCTCATTAATATAATAATCCGCATGTTCATGACCGATGCCCAGAGGGCAAAGATGATAAAAAACAAGCCTCCGACACCCGACAACTTGGCAATCGACGATAAAGGCCTGATATATACCGTAACCAGGGGACAGGGATATCAAACCCTAAGAAGGCTGAACATAGCCGGCCAGAACATCATGGATGCCGACCAGTTTGATGATACGCCGGCAGCCGTTTGCCCTGGCAATTACGACAACGTGTACATGGTGTCAAACCAGGGCTATGTCTATGAATTCAATAATGAAGGAAACATGCTGTTCATCTTTGGCGGAAGGGATGACGGAAGGCAGAGAATCGGCCTGTCAAAACGCGTGGAGGCAATTGCCGTAGACTATAATGACAAGCTTTATATCCTGGATTCCGACTTAAACCAGATTCAGATTTTTGAGCCGACGGAATTCACAAACCTGCTCCATAAGGCCCTGTACCTGTATTCAAAAGGCCGCTATACGGAAAGCAAGGAGCCCCTTGAGCAGATACTTAAAATGAACAGCATGTTCGGGTACGCCAACAAGGCAATGGGGCTGGCGTATTTACAGGAAGAGAATTACGCGATGGCCATGCATTATGCAAGGCTTGCGGCAGACAGGAACACTTACTCGGAAGCCTTCTGGGAGGAGCGGAACGTCTGGATAAGGGAAAATATCATTGCCGCAGCCATAATACTCATTGCCATATATGCCGTATATAAAACTTTACAGATTCTGCAAAGGAAAAAAGGTATATTTAACGGCGCTGCAAGAATACTGACGGCGGTCAGGTCAAACACCCTGGTGTCGCAGCTGAAATATGCATTCTACTATATGAAGCATCCTATTGACGGCTGCTACGGGGTACGGTGGGAAGGAAAGGCTTCCTACCTGTGTGCCAACATTATAATAATGGTATACATTCTTTTCAGCATAATAAACAAGTATTTTGCCGGATTCCTTTTCAAGACCGTACGGGAGGGAAGGTACAACATTCCTGCGGACATAGGCTCCGTAATAATTGTGTTCTTTGTGCTTACGGCGTGCAACTACCTGGTATGCACAATCAATGACGGTGAAGGAAGCTTCAAGCAAATATACTGCGCGTTTGCCTACTGCCTGACACCTTACATAGTGCTGCAGCCGGTTATATTCATACTAAGCAGGGTGGTCACCAACAATGAACGCTTCCTGGTGACATTTACGAAAGACTTCATGCTGGCATGGATTGTCGTGCTGATAGTTGTGACGATCAAGGAGCTTAACAATATAACCGTAAAGGCGACATTCAAGGTTATTTTCCTGACCTTATTTGCCGCTTTGATATTCATACTCCTGGTATTCATCCTGTATATCCTTTGGCAGCAGGTATACGAATTTGTAACAGGAATCGGTGGAGAGGTGGTGTATCGGCTTGGCTTCTAGAAAAGGCGCTTTTATCAAAAAAGCAATTATCTCCTCATTGTTTATCGCATTCTTTGCGGCAGTGCTTATATGGATTTCTGTCATGTCCAGGTCCTTCAGCAACCAGGGAGGAGACCTGACAAAGAAGCAGGGTTTTGATTCTTCCGAGCTGCCGGTACACAATGCGGATTCCTATGTTAATAAGCTTATCGCCGAAAGCGAAAACTACAGGATGTACCTGACCGGAAGCAACCTGTCAATAACGGTGGAAAACAAGCATACCGGGGCGGTTATCCGTTCCGCAATAGAACAGGACAGCAGTGGGGCCAACAAGCAGTGGCTGGGATTTATCAGCTCGGGATTAGTTCTGAATGTTATTGACGGTTACAATGAAGCCGTACAGGCGGATTTAATAAATAACAAAAACATAATTAATATTGAAGAAACGGATAACGGATTTAGCGCCGATGTGGTATTCCCCGATCTCGGGTTCGCATTTCAGGTTTCCGTAAGACTTGAAAATGACGATATCGTGGTCGAAATACCGGACGCATCTATTAAGGAAACCATCGACAAGTTCCGCATTGGAGCCATTAATGTGTTTCCTATGCTGGGAAGCACATATCTCGGGGAAAAGAAGGGATACATGTTCATCCCGGATGGCAACGGTGCCTTAATCCGCCTAAATGACAAGGAAGGCAGGCTGTCAGGCGGATATTCGCAGCTAATCTACGGAGATGACATAGGATTTAAGGATCAGTCCACCCCGTCATTGCTCAAAAATGCTTTCCAGACGGTAAATGACGCGGAAAAGATCCTTGCTCCGGTATTCGGAATGGTTCATACCGATGATAAAATTGGTTTCTTAGGGATAATCGAAAGCGGGGCCCAGAGGGCAAGCATAGAGGCATATCCGAACGGTGTTAAAATAGCCTATAACCGCATATTCCCGAAGTTCCTGTTCAGGAAGGTCTTCAAACAGCCCACCAGCAACAGGAATACGGGCGTGGTTGATGACTATGAAGAGCAGAGAACCCATTATGACATCAAGGTCAGATACAGGCTCGTAAGCGGTGATAATGCCGACTATGTGGGCCTTGCCGTAGCCTTCAGGAATTACCTGCTCGATAATCATATTGTTGAAAAGCTTGATTACGAATACAACACAAGAATCGATTTTATCGGGGTTGAAAGGGAAGAATGGCTGCTGTCGACAAAAAACGTTACCATGACCACGGTTGAAAACATCCGTGAAATATACAACGACCTTGATGAGGCCGGGATTACAGACATTCTGTCTATTTACAAGGGATGGCAGAAGGGCGGTGTAAACAGGGTTCCGATAACCAGGTACAAAGCCGACAAGAACATCGGGGGAACGGATGAGCTGACCTCGCTTATAAAAGCCATCAATGAAAAGGGAAGAAAAATGTACCTGTATCATGATGTACTTAGAATTAATCCGGATGAATTCAACACCACGTTCAACGTGGTTAAGAGGATAGACAAAAGACTGTATCAGGAGCCCACATACATGGATGTATACGAGAACATGCTGTACCTGATACCGAAACGCACCGAATACTATTTAAACAGATTGAAGAAGGATTACCGCAAGGCAGGAATATATGACCTGGCCCTGGCCGGGATAACCAACAGCCTGTTTACCTATTCCTACGGCGGAAAAGAATACTCGAGGACGGATACATATAACGCCTATAATTCCATACTGGCAAACATTGGTGACGAGTTCAGCCTGCTTCTTGAACAGCCGTATATGTACTTGTGGAAATATACCGATGCTTTTCTAGATATGCCGGTGGGAACCTCACAATATAACTTTACCGACGAGGATGTGCCGTTCCTTGCAATTGCGCTTAAGGGAATAATGCCGTTATACTCGGAGTACATGAACTTCGAGGCAAACAAGCAGGAGTTCTTCCTCCAGCTTATTGAAATGGGAATCTATCCGTCGTTTCTCATTACATGGGAGGATTCGTCAAACCTTATTTATACGAATTCCGCAGATATTTACAGCTCCAAGTACAGCACATACAGGGACGACATAATTGAATACACGAAGGCATTAAAGGAAGTCAATGATGCCGTTAAGGGAGCGTTTATAATCGACCATGAACGCCTGGGCGGTGTAACGGTTGTGACTTATGACAACGGAACAAAGATTTATGTCAACTACAGCAAAACGGAACAGGTTGTCGACGGTTACACGATTGAGCCTTTGGGGTATAAAGTAGGTGAATGATATGGGCAAAAAGGAAAAAGTCAAAAAAGTTAAGATCGGAAAGCTTGCGAAGCGGGAAGCCCGTTACGGCTATATATTCATAGCTCCATGGCTGATAGGTGCCGCCCTGTTTCTGATCAAGCCCTTGATTGAATCCTTCCAGTTTTCGTTGGCCGATATCAGAATGACCCCGTTCGGAAGAAGGATAACTTTTGTCGGGTACGAAAACTACACCCAGATCTGGCTTGAAGACAAGGACTTTCCTTTTATGCTGGCAGCCTACTTCTTGGAGACCCTGATGTCGGTACCGATAATTGTGGTTTTCGCGCTGATAATTGCGATGCTGCTGAACGGAAAAATCAAGTTCAAGGGCACCTTCAGGCTGATATTCTTTCTGCCGGTAATAATTGTAAGCGGTCCCGTAATGCTGATGCTGACCGGACAGGGAGCGGCCACAATCAGTTCGATCAATATTCAAGCCATATATAATACGCTTGCCATTTACATGCCGAATTACCTGGCAAGCGCCATAGCCGATGTTTTCGGGAACATGATAATGATCCTGTGGTATTCGGGTGTGCAGATACTGATATTCCTTTCGGCCCTTCAGAAGATAGATTCATCACTGTATGAGGCCGCAAAGATAGACGGCGGTTCCGGATGGGAGTGCTTCTGGAAGATAACCCTGCCCCTTATCAAGCCGATGGTGCTGTTAAACGCGGTATATACGGTTATCTTCATATCCAACAATGAGAACAACTCCATCATTAACATCATCCAAAGCGCTATGTTTGCCGGCAACAAGGGATATGGCTACGCATCGGCAATGGCTTGGATGTACTCGCTTGCGGAAACCCTGATAATAGGAATAGTGGCATTGGTGATGCTGACGAGAAAGGACGCCTATGACAAGCAGGTCAGGAAATTCAGGAAGGAAATGAGAAAGGAACAACGTGCCATTAAACGGGCAAGAAGGAAGGGAATGAGATATGCTGCCAGGGTCAATAAAAAGCTTAATAAAGCCCTCAAAGCTGCAGAACCTGCAGAAGCGAATAAACAAAGATAAGATCCGAAAGGCCCTGATGGGCTCAAGGGAGAAGGACGGGCTGCTGAAACAGATTATTGTCTATGCCCTGCTGATATGTATCGGATTCGTTTACCTGTATCCGATCCTTTACATGATCAGCAACAGCTTCATGAACCTGGAAGACCTGCTGGATACTTCGATAAAATGGATACCCAGCTCCCTTTACCTGGGCAACTACAAGAGGGCCATCCTTAACATGAACTACATGTCCTCGTTCCTGCAGAGCATTGTGGTTGCCGGTGTTCCCACCCTTATAAATGTTGTTGTGTGTGCTTTTGTGGGATACGGATTTGCGAGGTTCAAATTCAGAGGGAAAAAGCTGTTCATGGGAATATTGATTTTCTCATACATAATCCCTCCGCAGATAACCATGATGCCCACATATGTGCTTTATGCCGACATGAAGCTGGTCGGAAGCCTGTGGTCGTTTGTGCTGCCCGCGATATTCGGCCAGGGGCTTAACGCGCCGATTTTCATATTAATTTTCTACTCATTTTTCAAGCAGATTCCGACCGTACTTATTGAAGCGGCGCATATTGACGGCGCAGGATACTTCAGATCATTTTTGCGGATTGCGGTTCCGTCCGCCGTACCTGCAATAATTACCGTACTGCTGTTCTCATTCGTATGGTATTGGAATGAATCATACCTGACGCAGTTGTATGTCAACGGGTATTTTTCAGACGGAAACTGGACCACCCTGATAGTGGAGCTGAAAAAGTTCGATACAACCTATAATCCGCAGCTCTCCATGGTTGTTGACGGAGTATACCAGAGCAACAACGAATCCATCCGTATGGCCGCCACGATGTTAAGCATACTGCCGGTGCTTTTAATGTACTTCATCCTGCAGAGATACTTCGTGGAAAGCATAGACCGTACGGGTATAACCGGTGAATAACAATTTACATCATGACAATGTGTAAATTGATTATTAATAATGATGAATAAGAAAAGGAGGAAAATCAATGAAAAAAATTGTGGCATTGCTGCTGGTGCTGACAATGCTGGTCGGTGTCATGTCAGGATGTGTATTTGGAAGCAAGGACAACACAGGCAAGGACAACACATCCAACACAACACCTGCGCAGACCAATGACAGCGGTAAGCAAACCGGCACAACCGGTGACGGCGGTTCGGCAGCCGATGAAGGCCAGGGTACGGCTCAAGGCTTGCCGCCGATGACAACCGAGCCAATAACGCTTAAGTATCTAAATTTTGACAGTGAGGTACTGACCCAGAAGCTTGCAGAAAAATTTATGGATAAATATCCCAACATCACTGTCATAAGCGAATATGTTAATGTTGCAGATTTTAACACCACACTGCTTAACCTTATTAATACGGGAGATGTTCCCGACTGCTTCATGTTCTCGGATGCTGACTTCGCATTATCAAACTATCTGCTTTATGACATGACCGAGTTTTGGGAAGCCGATCCCGAGAACCAGAACCTGCTGCCTACAATCAACGAACTTAAAATCGGATATTACGACACAGACAGGAAATGGGCCACACCAATCAAGTTCTTCCCGGGCGTTATATACATTGACAGAACGGTTATGGAGACCTTGAACATTCCGATGCCCAGTGTGGACTGGACATGGGGAGAGATGATCCAGCTTATCAAGGATGCGACCGACCATACCCAGACGCCCGCATACTACGGCTTGGCAGCGTACAACAGGCTGGACAGCTACTACGGCGTTGCCGCAGCCCAGTGGGTCAAGGGTGAGTTCGGATGGGACGGAACCGGATTTGACTTAAGCATCTGGGCCGTAGGTGAACAGGAATTTGCGGACCTTAAGCTGAACGGCTATGTAGCTCCGGACCGTGAAACCCCGAAAATGGAAGCATGGCTTGGAGAGTGGGACGCATGGGCCGGATCCAGCGGACGCGTTGCCATCATGACCGAAGCATACTGGACATACATGAACCTTTGGGATACGGACGAATATAAGGAAAAGAACATAAACTTCGTGCCTTATCCGATTCCTGCGGTTGAAAAGGTCGAAGGCGTTCCAAAGACAATCGCGACCCTGGACATGGGCGGTATTTCCGCCGCGACCAAGCATCCGAGAGAGGCTTATGAACTGCTGAAGTTCATGGGATGGGGCGTTGACGGCTGGAAGGAGAAAGTAAAGATTTACAAGGACGAATCTATAACAAATGCTTCAGGACAGCCGCTCAAGAGAGACTCAATGCCGGCTCCGATTACTCTGGACAAGGAAGTTTGGGCGGAGTACAGGAGCATGTATCCCACGGATGAAGAAAACGGCCCTTACTGGGACGCATATTTTGAGAAATGCATAAGGCCCGTTCCGTTCGGATGGATGTCAATTGCAGGTTACTGGACATTCTGTGACGAATACTTCAACAAGATAGGCATACACACCCTTGTTGACACCGGTCAGGCCAAGGCTGCCGACTACGTTAAGGAAGCAACCGAGATGGCTAACCAGTATCATAAGGAAGCCATGAAGAAGTACTTTAACATCGATTGGGAACCGACGAAATAACCTGACGATGACATAAACCCGAAAGAAAGGACATCAAGGAGGACACTATGGAAAAAACAAAAAAGGGAACATATAATCCGTTCATTGCGCAAAGGGCGGATCCGTACATCTACAGGCATATTGACGGCACATACTACTTTACGGCCACCGTACCGCAATACGACAGAATCATCATAAGGAAGTCGGACAGCCTTTACGGCCTGGCCTGCGCGGAGGAGAAAACCATATGGAGAAGGCATGAAAAAGGGATTATGAGCTGCCACATCTGGGCGCCGGAGCTCCATTATCTTGACGGAAAATGGTATATCTACTTCGCGGCGGGAGATATCGACGACATATGGGCGATACGCCCTTATGTGCTTGAATGCGCGGATGCGGATCCGACTGAGGGAACCTGGATTGAAAAGGGAAAGATGCAAAGAGCGGATGACGATGAATTTTCCTTTGAAGAGTTCTCCCTTGATGCAACGGTATTTGAAAACAAAGGCAAACACTACTTTGTATGGGCTGAGAAGGTCGGAGTGGGCAAGAAGATATCCAACCTCTATATTGCCGAGATGGAATCACCCACGAAGCTTAAGACGGTCCAGGTGCTTCTTACCACTCCGGATTATGACTGGGAAAGGATAGGCTATTGGGTTAACGAAGGCCCTGCCGTTATTAAGAAAAACGGCAAGATATTCCTTACCTATTCGGCGAGCGAAACCAGCGCCCACTATGCCATGGGCATGCTGACCGCCAATCAGGATGCCGATCTGCTGGACCCTAAATCATGGACCAAGGAAAGATATCCCGTCCTTAAGACTATACCTGAGAAGGGGATATACGGGCCGGGGCACAACAGCTTTACGGTTTCCGAGGACGGAAAGGATATCCTGGTGTTCCATGCAAGGCCGTATGAAAAGCTGATAGGAGAACCGTTATCCGATCCCAACCGCCATACTCTTCTGTCGGAGATTAAATGGAGCGAGGACGGAAGGCCGCTGTTTACACTGGATGAATACTAGAAAACCATAATTCTCATTTATTTAAGTATATAATGAAATAAATACAGATAATGTCACAATTTCTGCCGTTTGACTATTATTTTCAAAAGCAGGACGGGAAAACGGTATGGATGGAATTGTATTTAAATACGATATCATCCATTATTGCGTGTAATTATTATAAAAAATGTACAGAAAAATATGATTCCGGCTTGACCTTTTGGTAAATTCGTAGTATTCTATAAATAGTTAAACGGATAATTGAAAAATTAAAGTTTTAATAAACAATTTATTTAAGGTTTTTATAAGCAGGCGTGCTTAATTTAATAAATAAAAGGAGGAAAGGAAATGAAATTAAGAAAACTGTTGGCAGCAGTTGTAGCTGTGTCCATGCTTTTGCCGGCTACAGTAGCTTTAGCTGCAACACCGGTTTATGAGAACGGCTTTGAAGGTACCATTGGAGGAGCAACCGTTGTAACAAGAGAAGGAGACGTAGACGGACTGCCTGTTACTCCCAATATACCAAAGGCAAATCCCAGCATTTCACCTCAGTTTGCTGAAGGCGTAAACGGTCAGGCATTATATCTTGACGGTAACTACGGCGTAGTGCTGGACTGCGAAGCAGTTGGCGACACCTACTCGGTTGCATTCTGGGTAAATCCTTCCAGATTCTCAACATATGGCCCTATTATCCAGATTGGTCAGGATCTGCTTGAGGCTGAAGGCAGATGCTCATGGCTGAACTTCACAAAGACCACATGGACTCCCGACGGCAGCGACATGAACGCAGTCGTATGGTCAAGAAGCCAGAAGGCGGCATTGGAGCTTGGCGATGACCCGAATCTTGTATGGCCTTGGTACCATAAAGCATACTTTGCCGTAAATTATGACAACCAGAATCCTCTTGAGAAGAACAAGTGGGCACATGTTGTTATAACCGTTGACGGCAGCAAGCCCGGCATGGATCCCGTATTGGGAACTGAAGTTGCAGGCACCGTTCACAGTAAGCTGTACATAAACGGCGAACTGTTTGGTGAAGGCCCTGTTGCCAAGTACACCTTTACCGATGACAGTAAGATTTATCTCGGCATTAACTGCTGGGACTATCTGTTCAAGGGATATTTCGATGACTTCAGGGTATACAACACAGTTCTTACAGACGCAGAGGTTGTAGAAGCTATGAATACGGCAGTTGGAGGCCAGGCCTCAACCGGTGGATCAACATCAACCCCTAAGACCGGCGTGTCCTCCTTAGCAATGGTATTTGGCCTTGGTGCTGCTGTATTTGGAGCAGGCGCAGTTGCTCTTGGAAAGAAGAAAAAAGAGGATTAATCGATATTGGGAATTGTCAGAAACGGATGAAGACTGTGCAAGCAATATCGGGCATGCGGCGGCATTAATGCTGCCGCATGCTCTTTTTAATCCTTATTTATTGTATGGGATAATGTTGTATGATAAAATTATAGAAGTATTCCATTAAGGCTGCGAATTATGCGGAGGGAGCGGAAGTATTGGATAAATATACTGACTTTGCTTCGGTTTACGATATACTTATGAGCCATATACCTTATGATGAATGGGCAGACTATATTGAGGAAATATTAAAACGCAATGGTATAGATAAAGGCCTGGTACTGGAGCTTGGCTGCGGCACAGGGGCCATGACTAGAAGGATGGCGGCGAAAGGTTATGACATGATTGGTCTTGACATATCCGAGGACATGCTCTCCATTGCCAGGCAAAGAAGCGAAGGGGCATATGACGATATTCTCTATTTATGCCAGGACATGCGTGATTTTGAACTGTATGGTACCGTGGCGGCAATTTTCTGCGTATGTGATACCATTAACTATCTGCTTACACAGGAGGACTTAAGCAGGGTATTCAATCTTGCCGGCAATTACCTGGATCCGGGAGGATTGTTTATATTTGATATGGATACCGGTTATCTGTATGAAGAAGTCCTGGGAAACAGCATTAATGTTATGCATCATGAGCAGGGAAGCTTTATATGGGAGAATGCGTTTTATCCTGATGAAATGATAAATGAGGTTAACCTTACATTATTCTTAAAGCAGGATAATTCATTATATAAAAAGCACGAAGAAACCCATGTCAGAAGGGCCTATGACCTTAAGACCATAAGAACGCTCCTGGATGAAGCCGGACTGGATATGGTAGGCGCTTATCATGAATTATCATTTGAAGAGCCAAGGGCTGACAGCGAACGGATTTACGTGGTGGCAAAGGAAAGGCACCGTCCGAACAAGCTGTATGTTAAGTAATTGGACATTCATTTCATTATTGATAAAATGGAAATACAGGAATAATTTATACCGCTTATAGAAAGGAACCATGAAAAAATGACGGACTACATTGTCAGGGCAAGTGCTGCAGGCAGCCATATACGGGCATTTGCAGCGACTACAAGAGATTTGGTGGAGCAGGCGAGGATGATTCATAACACAAGCCCGGTGGCCACCGCGGCCTTGGGAAGGCTGCTCACAGCCGGAGCCATGATGGGTGTTATGATGAAGGGGGAGAAGGATATACTTACCCTTCAGATAAAGGGTTCGGGGCCGATTGGAGGCATTGTGGTTACGGCCGACTCCAGCGGAACGGTCAAGGGATATGTGCATAATCCGGATGTAATGCTTGCCCCGAATTCAAAGGGTAAGCTTGACGTCGGAGGTGCCATCGGAGAAGGCTTGCTTACGGTCGTAAAGGATTTGGGTCTTAAGGAGCCGTATGTCGGGCAGATAGAGCTTGTAAGCGGAGAGATAGCGGAGGATCTGACTTATTATTATGCTGTCAGCGAGCAGGTGCCGTCCAGTGTGGCTCTCGGCGTGCTTATGAACAAGGATAATACCGTACGCCGCGCGGGAGGGTTCATAATACAGCTCATGCCGGATGCCGGGGAAGAAATAATCGGCAGGCTGGAGGAGAAAATAGGCGGGCTGGAAGGCATAACAGCCCTTCTGGACAAGGAAATGACTCCCGAAATGATACTGGAGCATTTAATCGGAGACTTTAATATGGAAATATTGGAAAGGTACCCAGCGGCATTCAAATGCAGCTGCAGCAAGAAACGGGTCGAACAGGCCGTTATATCGGTGGGCAGGAAGGATATCATGGAAATGATCAATGATAACAAGCCTGTTGAGGTAAACTGCCATTTTTGCGGCAAGCATTATATTTTTGAGATCGATGAATTGAAGGAGCTGCTTGCCAGGGCAAAATAATTATAAATATAAAATTACAAAAACAGCATAATTAAATACATTGAAAAGAAAGCGCATTTAATATTTAGTAAATATAAATTGCTTAAACGTGAAACACGACTGAAAAAATAACAAATTCTGCCGGATAATATTGCATTTTTAAGATATAACCGTTATACTGTTAAAAATATGTATTATTAATCATAAAAAAGTATAATAATTTAAAGGAGAGGTATAAATGAGATACGGATATTTTGACGAAGCCAGAAAGGAGTATGTTATCACCAGACCGGACACTCCGGCTCCCTGGGTTAATTACCTGGGTTCTCCTGAATACGGAGCAATAATCTCCAACAATGCCGGCGGATACAGCTTTGTAAAAAGCGGAGCCAACGGCCGCATTATCCGGTATATATTTAACCAGGAAGACAAGCCCGGCAGGTATGTATACTTAAGAGATGATGAAGACAACGATTATTGGTCGGCATCCTGGCAGCCGGTTGGAAAGCCCCTGGGAGAAGGCTATGACAATTACAAGGGCGAATGCCGGCATGGAACAGCATATACGGTAATTTCCGGACAATACAAGGACATCTTATCCGAGGTCCTTTACTATGTTCCGTTAAATAAAACATATGAGGTTTGGAGAGTAAAAATCACGAACAAGAGCGGCAGGCCAAGAAAGCTGTCCGCCTTCGGATTTGTCGAGTTCACCAATGACAGCTATTATGAGAATGACCAGGTAAACCTGCAGTATACCCTTTTTATCACCAGGACTTACCTGAAGGGCAATAAGATCCTGCAAACAGTAAATGAGAATTTCGGCAAGAAGGACGGAACCAATAACAAGGAGCGTTTCTTCGGCCTTGTGGGAGCCCCGATCGTATCATATAACGGTGACAAGGCATCATTTATCGGCAGGTACAGGAGCTATCACAACCCCATAGCCGTCGAGAGGGGAGCATGTGATAATGTCCTGAATTATAACTCCAATGCCTGCGGAGCTTTACATACGAATATGGTGCTTCAGCCCGGAGAGACAAAGGAGTTTGCTTTCATACTGGGACAGAAGAATGACAAGCTGGCTGCTGAAATCCTGGACTCCTATGCGAATCTCGGCCGTGTTGAAAAGGAGCTTCAGGAGCTTAAGGATTACTGGCACGGAAAGCTGGCAAACTTCCAGATTAACACCCCGAGCGAAGAATTAAACGCGATGATAAATACCTGGAACGCATATCAGTGCTTCATAACCTTTATCTGGTCCAGGGCTGCATCCCTGATATACTGCGGATTGCGCAACGGTTACGGTTACCGCGATACCGTACAGGACATCCAGGGTATTATTCATCTGGATCCGGAGATGGCAAAAGAGAAGCTCCGCTTCATGCTTTCAGCACAGGTTGATAACGGCGGCGGACTTCCCCTGGTTAAGTTCGACCACAAGGCGGGCCATGAGGATACACCCGACGATTTCTCATATGTACAGGCAACAGGTCATCCGGCATACCGTGCCGACGACGCCCTGTGGCTGTTCCCCACCGTGTACAAATACATGGCTGAAACCGGGGACAAGGCATTTCTGGATGAAGTTATCCCATATGCTAACCGTGATGAAGGAACGGTTTATGATCATTTAAAGAGAGCCATCAACTTCTCCATGGAAAGGCTCAGTACCCACAAGATGCCCGCCGGCCTGCATGCCGACTGGAACGACTGCCTGCGTCTCGGAAAGAAGGGCGAATCTACCTTCGTGGCATTGCAGCTTTACTATGCAATGAGCGTAATCCGTGATATTGCCGTTGACAAAAACGATACCGAGTATATCGAATATATTGACAAGGTTCAGGCCGAGCTTAAGGATACAATCAATAAGAATTGCTGGGAGGGTGACCGCTTCATCCGCGGCTTCAAGGAGGACGGCCAGGTTATAGGCTCAAAGAATGATCCGGAGGCAAGCATGTGGCTTAATCCTCAGACATGGGCTGTAATAAGCGGCCTTGCCACAAAGGAACAGGCTGAAAAAGCCCTTGAGAGCGTATATCGTGAGCTTAATACCGCATATGGCGCAAGAGTCATGGCTCCTTCATATGTGGATCATGCATTCAACGGGGCATTGGCACTGCTCTTCAACCCGTCCACAAAGGAAAACGGCGGCATATTCTCGCAGCCCCAGGGCTGGCTGATACTTGCCGAAGCTTTAATGGGCCATGGCAACCGTGCATTCGAATACTTTATGGAGACATGTCCCGCAGCCATGAACGACCGCGCGGATATTAGGGTAATAGAGCCCTATGTACACGGACAGTTTACGGAAAGTGTAGAGAGCCCGTTTGAAGGAAGATCCCATGTACATTGGCTGACGGGTACCGCTTCCACCGTTATGGTAGGCTGCGTGGAGGGTATCCTTGGAATGAGGCCCGATATTTACGGACTCAGGATCGCACCGAGCATTCCGAGCGACTGGAAGGAATTCTCCATAGAGAAGAAATTCCGCGGCAGGATGCTTCATATCAAGGTAAAGAATGAATCCGGAGCAGAAAGCGGTTACAAGGAAATGTATCTAAACGGCGAAAAGCTTGCCGACAACTACATTCCTGAATCCATGCTGAAGGATGATAACGAGGTACTATTGATAATGTAGGATTCGGCTTTACGAAAAACCGATGCCATAGGGTTTTACCTGATTTGATCTGATTTGAGATTTAGAAATAATACAAAGAATTAAGGACCATGCTTATAACTAAAATACCATCCGGTACTTAAAACGGCATGGTCCTTTTTCATTTGCAATTGCCATCTTACCATCCCAATTCATTCCCTGAACATCAGCACAAATATAGGGAATTAGACATACATTCATATAAGGATTGTACCTGTAATTGCGAGTGAGTGCTTCTTTACAGTCATTATCAAATTCAATTTTATATTGCATCATATCCCCAACTTTGCTAAAATCAAAATGCATTATTTCTTGCATTACAGGATTTATTGGGGAAGGATAAGGGTAAGGGTATTATGCAGGTAGCAGCAAGCTGCATAATAAGAAAGGATGAATGAATCATGGAACATGATAGCTTTATTACCGGTGAGCTCCATGAGGAATGCGGAGTGCTCGGCGTATATGACATTGAGGGGAACGATGTGGTATCAACTCTTTATTACGGATTGTTCGCATTGCAGCACCGCGGACAGGAAAGCTGCGGAATAGCCGTAAGCGACACCAACGGTCCGAAAGGAAAGGTAATGTCCTGCAAGGGCATGGGTCTTATCAGTGAGGTTTTCACCGAAGAGAATATGGAACATCTGCAGGGTAATATCGGTGTAGGCCATGTTCGTTATTCCAGGTCGGGAGAGAACAGCATTCACAATACACAGCCCCTGGTGCTTAATTATGTGAAGGGCACTCTATGCATAGCCCAGAACGGTTGTCTTGTCAATACCCGCAAGCTGAGAGAAGAGCTTGAGCAGACGGGAGCCATATTCCAGACAACGGTGGATACAGAGGTCATAGCATATCATATAGCCCGGGAAAGGCTTAAGTCAAAGACCGTTGAAGAGGCCGTCGTTAATGCCATGAAAAAGCTGGTGGGAGCATATTCGCTGGTAATAATGAGCCCGAGGAAATTGATTGGCGCAAGAGATTCATTTGGTTTTCATCCTTTATGCATAGGAAAGAAGGGCAGCGCTTATATACTGGCATCGGAATCGGCGGCTCTCAATGCCGTGGATGCGGAATTCATAAGAGACGTGCAGCCCGGAGAAGTCGTAATGATTGACAAGGACGGAATTCATTCCGATACGTCCTTATGTGCAAAAAACCATGCAAGATGCATATTTGAATATATATACTTTGCCCGCCCCGACAGCCGCATAGACGGTGTCAGCGTATATAACTCCAGGGTTATGGCGGGAAGAATCCTGGCACAGACCCATCCTGTCGATGCGGATGTGGTTGTTGGAGTACCGGATTCGGGAAACGCGGCGGCACTGGGATATGCCCTGGAATCCGGAATCCCGTTAGGCATGGCATTTGTGAAGAACAGCTATGTCGGAAGAACATTCATAAAACCCAAGCAGGCGCTCCGCGCATCCAGTGTCCGGATCAAGCTGAATGTCCTTCCCGAGGTTGTGGAGGGCAAGCGGGTGGTAATGATTGACGACTCCATCGTACGCGGAACAACCAGCGCCAAGATTGTAAGGATGCTTAAGAAAGCGGGAGCTACGGAAGTGCATGTAAGGATAAGCTCCCCTCCATTCCTGTATCCATGCTATTATGGGGTGGATGTGCCTACCGGAGACCAGCTGATTGCGAAGAATAATACCATCGACCAGATAAGGGAAATGATCGGAGCCGACTCCCTTGGATATCTTGATGTGGATCGTGTCGGTGACATGATCGGAAAGGGTATGGGATACTGCGATGCCTGCTTTACAGGCAAGTATCCTACGGAAATACCGAAAGAATACAAATAAAATCATGCCCTAAAAAATAATTATCATGAAAAAATAGACCTCCATAAAGCCGGTTATATGATGCGCCCCAATTGTTAGATATTTGGTTTATCTTTTTGGGGTCGGTATAATATATGGCTTACAGGAGGTCTTTTATATTTGATATTTATAACGGCAGATCCCGTTTATTAAACACGTTATATCCCAGCACATACAAGACTGCGGCTATAATCACCAGTGCGGCAAACTGCAGGATAAAACCTTCCCCGGTTATAATTTTGTCCGGATCAAACAGTGTAAACATGGTGAAATATTTAAGGAACCGGGTTTCCTCACCGACATCGGATATCATTTGTATAACCAGGAAGGCCACGGGAAGACCGGCACCGACCATCAATGAATATTTTGTGTCATTGAACAGGCAGGAAGCAAGAAAGCCTATTCCGGTTATGGCATAGTACAAAAGCAGTGCGCCAAGGTTTAGCAGAAGAAAAGCTTTGACATCAAGCTCACCGGGGAAAACGGTGTTGCTTATCGCCAACCCGGCTGCCGCTACCAGGGCAATCATTACGGTGGTGCTTATTATGACGAACAGTGCCTGTGTTCTTACTATTCTGCCCCTGGTATTGGGTGTGGACAGCAAGTATGCCATTGAGCCCTTGTCAACAAGGGAGGCTATGCTTCTGTTGCACACTATAATTACATATATCATGGGCAGCAGCAGGATAAGGAAGCCGTAAAAATAGCTGGCGATAAAATCAATCAGGCTTCCTCCGATTTCACTAAAGCCCATGGCGGCAATCAATGCCTGAGGCATAACGTCCAGTATCTGATTTAATGATTCTTGGGTGGAAGGATCATACATTGTAATGATAATCGGAAGGTAAACCATAAGTACGGCAACAATAATCAAAAACACTATGAAATTTTGTTTTATGGCAGTTTTGAACAACGGTTTGCTGATCATTTATGCTCCTCCCTTCTAAACACTCGCCATGGTTTTGGCGGTATCGCCGTAATAGTGCATGAAGATGTCTTCGAGGCTGCTCGTTTCGGTGTTCAGATCCAATACATTGTACCCTTCAAGGGCTTTAATTAGCCCGGACGCATTTCCGAGAATGCTGAGCTTGACGATATTCTCGTTTACCTCCAGGATATTAAAGCCGCCGGATCCGGCGAATGATGCCGCGGATGCCGGGCTGTCGAATTCCAGCAGGAATACTTTTCTTCTTTTCTGCCTTAAGTCGCGCATGTTTTCGATGGCGACAAGCTCTCCCTGCCTGATTATACCCGCGCGGTCACATGTGCGTTCAACCTCTTCGAAGCTGTGTGAGGACATAAGTATTGTTTTGCCTCTTTTCTTCTCTTCAAGTATCAGCTCTGAAAACTTTTTTTGCATAAGGGGATCAAGCCCGCTTGTAGGCTCATCCAGGATAAGGACCCTGGGATCATGCATGAATGCGCATATGATACCTAGCTTTTGCTTCATTCCCTTGGACATCTTACGGATCCTGCTTGCGGCATCCAATTCGAACATGTCTATCAGCCTATCCCTTAACGAGGTATCCTTAAGGCCCCGCATCCTGGCCATGAAGTTTAGGAACTCCATGCCGCTCATCCCGTCAAAGAAGGCTATTTCTCCGGGGAGATAACCCAAATGATTCATTATTTCAGCCCTTTGGGTCCGGCAGTCCATGCCAAATATCCGGGCCGATCCCTTGTCCGGATTTAAAAACCCCATAAGATGCCTTATGGTAGTTGTTTTCCCGGCACCGTTCGGACCCAGGTATCCGAAAACCTCACCCTCCTCCACGGTAAAGGAAAGACCGAATATTCCCTTGTGGTTTCCATAATCCTTGGTCAATCCGCTGATTTCAATAACAGGCATGCAAATATGCCTCCTTTCTGATGCATAAATAGAAACATAAATTATTCATCTATATTTTTGTCCAGGTATTCCTCTTTGTAAAAACATTTCCTGAGCATGGCGCTGTATCTATCGTACAATGATAGGACCGGATCATAGTCTATTTCCTTCTGCACGTCGTCCCCGTCCGCCGGGGCTTCGCGCTGATAATGATTTACAATGCCTTCCGCACACCAGGAGAGCAGTTGAAATACCATATATGGATCTATGCCTTCTTTAAACTTGTACAAATCAAGGTTTTCAAAGAAGTTGTCCGTTTGCTCCGAAGCAAGCCGTTGGTTGATCATTTGAATATCCTTATACACATCTCCGGATGTTTCAAACGGAGCTTTTTTAATAAAACCGCTCATGTGGGGATACAGGCTTGACAGTTTCATTTTCCTTTTTTTAATTTCATCCAGGCGATCGAAAAAATCGGTTTTCTTCATAATATCCGTCCTTAAATCTTCACCGGGACCGTTAACCGTCTGCTTCATCAGTGCAGCGGCATATTCATAAAGATAAAGGAAAAAATTTTTTTTCGACCCAAAATAATAGAAAAGGCTACCCTTTGATATTCCGGCTTCCCTGACGATATCATCGATTGATGCCTTGGAATACCCGTATTCACCGAATATCTTAAAGCCTGCGTTCATAATGGCCTGTTTTTTGACCTCGTTAAGATTCTCAAATCTGTCGTAAATATCAATCACCTCACAGAACACTATGTGATGTTGACCGGAACGGATATGATTGAGCGTAATGGTTATATTCAGCCAATCTGGCCAAGGTTGACCAAATCGGTCAATATCATTATAACATGATTGACCGAATTGGTCAATATATTAATATTGAGATGCCGGATATTAATATGATATACTGACATCATATAACAAACATAAACTCCATAAGGAGAGATTATATGAACATTGATATGGAATATTATAAGATATTCTATTACGTGGCAAGGGAAGGAAGCTTTACAAAGGCAGGGGAGGAGTTATGCGTATCCCAGCCTGCGGTAAGCCAGTCTATCAAGATTCTTGAGGAGAACCTTGGCACAAAGCTGTTTGTCAGGGTGCCGAAGGGCGTGAAGCTGACACCGGAGGGCGAAGCGCTGTATTCCTATATTAAGCGCGGATATGAGTATATAAGGCTTGGAGAAGAGCAGTTCCGCAAAATGCTTGACCTGGAACACGGCGAGATTAGGATAGGCGCAAGCGACATGACGTTACAGTTTTATCTTCTTCCATACCTGGAGCGTTTTCATGAAAAATATCCCGGAATCAAGGTGGCGGTGACCAATGGGCCGACCCCCAATACCCTTTCGCTTCTTTACGACGGCAAAATTGATTTCGGAGTGGTCAGCGAACCTTTCCAGGCCAAGGCCGGCATCAGGTTCAAACGTGTAAGAAAGATTAAGGATATCTTTGCTGCGGGCAGCAGGTTCGGCCATTTGAAGAATAAAATCATGGACTATAAGGACTTGAAGGATTTTCCTATAATAAGCCTTGAGCAAAATACCAGCACCCGGAAGTATGTAGATGAATTCCTTAAGGATAACCAGGTGATTCTTAATCCCGAGTTTGAACTGGCTACCAGCGACATGATCGTTAAATTTGCCATGAGAAACCTGGGAATCGGCTGCGTGGTAAAGGATTTTGCGCAGGAAGCCATAAAAAGCGAAAAGCTTTTTGAACTGCAGTTTTCACGGAGTATTCCCGAAAGAAGCATATGCATTGTCTACAGCCGGCATAACCCGATTTCCAAGGCGGCCGGCAAGCTTCTTGAAATTCTGAGTATACAACAGGAGCGGTGATGAAATGAAGAGAATAGCACAGTTTGAAAAGGTAAGCAGGGAAAGATTTATAAAGGATTGGATTAGGACATTTTATTCAGACAGGGTTAATACTGATGTAAACATTTCTATAGACTGGATTTCTGATTTAACGCAGGCGGATGAAAAACTGATTGACGAAATAATCGCCATATATAATGGCATCAAGCTTCCAAGGAGAGCCACAATGGGCTCGGCGGGCTATGATTTCTTCACACCGGTTGGTTTTAGCCTTAAGCCCGGTGAGATGATTCTAATTCCCACGGGCATAAGGGTCAGGATAGAGGAAGGCTGGGTGCTCAAATGCTATCCGAGAAGCGGCCTGGGATTCAAATTCCGCCTTCAGCTCAATAATACCGTAGGAATCATAGACGGCGATTACTATTATTCTGACAACGAGGGCCATATATTCTGTAAGCTGACAAATGACAGCAAGGAAGGGAAAACTGTCACTTTAGACAAAGGAGCGGGATTCATGCAGGGTATATTCGTTGAATACGGAATAACCTACGATGATGACGCGGCCGACATAAGAAACGGTGGATTCGGAAGCACATCGCTTTGATACGGCATAGTGGTAATACTTTAATAATTTGCTGTACAAATGTGCGGTTTTATACTATAATATCTCCCATAATGTATAATTATGAAGGGAGATACAAAATGGGTGCGGACAAGATTCAATACATAACCGCAATGACGGTTTATATAGGTGCGGTTATTGCTATCGGATTTTACTATGCAAAAAAGGCTAGCGAAAGCAGCGGCAACTACCTTATAGGAGGAAGATCCCTTGGCCCGTGGGTAACGGCCATGGCGGCGGAGGCATCGGACATGAGCGGCTGGCTGCTTATGGGACTTCCCGGATTAGCTTACTGGTGCGGCCTGGGGGAGGCCATATGGACGGCAATCGGCTTGCTCATCGGTACATACCTTAACTGGCTGTTTGTTGCAAAAAGGCTTCGTACTTATTCCCATGTGGCAAACGATTCAATTACCATTCCCGACTTCTTAAGCAATCGTTTTAAGGAAAATAAGAAGATCATTCTGACAATTGCGGCGTTGTTCATTCTTGTATTCTTCAGCGTATATGCCGCAAGCTGCTTTGTAGCGGTGGGGAAGCTTTTCAGCAATTTGTTTGAAGCGGATTATATTCCCGTTATGCTTGTAGGCGCAATATTCGTTGTAGCGTATACTTTTATCGGCGGCTTTCTGGCTGAGAGCGCATCCGATTTCATGCAGGGAATTGTAATGATTTTTGCCCTTGGCGCTGTGCTTGTCACCGGCATAATCAAGGTTGGCGGAATATCCGAATTAATTGATAACGCAAAATCGATACCGGGATTTTTGGACTTCTTCGGCGCTGCAAATCCCGAGACCGTTGACGGGGTGCAGAACGTTTCAAATGGCATACCGGTATTCGGCAAAGCTGTCAAATATGATTCCTTATTCATAATATCGACATTGTCATGGGGCCTCGGGTATTTTGGAATGCCCCAGGTACTCCTTAAGTTCATGGCAATAAATAATCCTGTCGAGCTTAAGAGATCAAGAAGAATTGCAACCATATGGTGCGCCATATCACTGTTTTCCGCGGTATTTATCGGTATAAGCGGAAGGATGCTTTTCCCGGACGCGTTCAGGACTGCAAGCAATTCGGAGCAAATATTCATTTTAATGTCAAAAAACTATTTCCTTCCTATTATTGCTGGCCTGGTTATGGCCGGGATACTTGCGGCCACGATTAGCTCTTCGGATTCATACCTATTAATTGCGGCATCGGCCTTCTCCAAGAATATATATCATGGGATTCTTAAAAAGAAGGCAACGGACAGAGAGATCCTTATCATGTCGAGAATAACCCTGGTTGTTATAGCAGTTATAGCGGCTATAATAGCACTGGACGAAGACAGCGTTATTTTCAAGGTTGTAGCATTCGCCTGGGCCGGTTTCGGGGCAACCTTTGGACCGATTATGCTGTTCAGCCTGTTCTGGAAGAGAGTAACAAGAGGCGGAGCAATAGCCGGTATGGTGACCGGAGGAGCTGCCGTATTCTTATGGAAGCTTGTTATCAGGCCCATCGGCGGAGTATGGGACATTTATGAGCTGTTCCCGGCATTTATCCTGTCATGCCTGGCAATAGTCGTTGTATCGCTGTTAACCGATGAACCCTCGGAGGAGATACAGAAGGAATTCGAGTACGTAAAAAACTATAAATATGAATCATAGACAACACCATAACTGCATACAAAACCGGACCGCAGACCGTTGCTGCTGTCCGGTTGTTTTTACGTTCAGCATTAATAAAGCTTATTAATGCAAAGATAATCGCCTACTTGTAGAGGGTGTAGAAATCGGCTTCCATATCCTCCATTCTCTTATTGAACCAGAGCTTTGCGTCGTCCAGGGCCTTGTTGTATATCGCAGTGCCCAATGTGTCAATGAAAAAGTCCAGTATTTTTTCCGATCCGATAATGCCGAGCTTTTCATCCCTCTCGGTCTCAAAATAATAAATTATGTCCTGGATGAGCCGGTTCTTCTCCTCATTGGTCAAATTGACTGCACGATTACTGCCGCTGTTCATGTTATCATCCCCTCATCATAATATATTTAAGCTTCTATTTTAAATGCTCCAGCAGAACCCCAAGCAATGCGTCGTTCTGCTGTGGGTTCATGAAGCAGAAACGGATGAATTTATTGTCCAGAAAGGGAAAAGTCGAGCAGTCCCTTATAAGGAATCCTTTTCTTATGGCGGCCTCAAACAAGTCCATTGATGTGACATTGTCCTTCAATATTTTTATCAGCACGAAATTGGCCACCGGCGTAAAATACATGATGTTCGGACATTCCCTCAATATGCCGCATATCCTGTTCCGTTCCGTGGTGATAAGCTGTCGGGTTTTGTTAATATATTCCTCGTCGGTGAACATGATTTCGCCTGCCACGGCAGCCAGCGTATTAATCGTCCAGGGATTCTTGCGCCGGTTCATTTCCCTGAGAAGGTCGGCGTTGCCGCACACCGCGTATCCAAGCCTAAGTCCCGGTGCGGCGAAAAACTTTGATATGCCGCGAAGGATTACTATATTGTTATAAAACCTTGTCAGGGGAATGCATGTAATGCTTTCCAAATCCTCGGCAAACTCCACATAGGTCTCATCCACCATGACATATATGCCCTTTTTCTTGCATATGTCCAGTATCTCTCTCATGTCACCCGCGGTGATGGCAGAAGAGGTCGGATTGTTGGGATTGCATATCACAAGCAGGTCCATGTCCAGGTTAAGTTCCTTTTCCAGGGACCTTATGTCAATTTGAAAGCCGTTTTCTTCTTCCAGCCTGTAGTAAAGGGAACACCCTCCCCCGAGGGAAACCTCCCTTTCATATTCCGAGTAGGTGGGACCGACAATGAGGGCCTTTTTAGGATGCATGATTTGAATAAACAGGGATATAAGCTCAGTAGAGCCGTTTCCCACAATAATATCCTCCATGTCCGCTCCGACATACGCGGAAATTTGCCTGCGAAGGGAAGTGTAATCCCTGTCCGGGTAACTCATTATGGAATCTATCCTTTCGGAAAGGGTCCTGCGAAGCTTCGGTGAAATGCCCAACGGATTGACATTTGCGGCAAAGCTTATTATGTTTTCCTTTTTAATTCCATATATCTTTTCAATTACTTCCAAATCACTTCCGTGAAAATAATCACTGTGTCTAATCATGGTTTCCTCCTATGGGCATACATAGTAAAATAGTATATTTACTGAACAGCCTTAATCGTAGGTCTAGATTTTTTTCTCATCATACATTATAATTAATGCAAACAAACCTGTTTTTCTCATTTTTTCTCTGTTTGCATATCTTTACATGTGTATTTGTACTTTATTATAACTTTTTTTACATAAAAAGCAATGACTACAATGCATGGGGTGGTTGGTTTGAAGGAAAAGATTGAGCAGTTGGCCCGGGGCGAATTCGAATACGAGCTTCCTTTCCTTCGAATTTCCGTAAATGAAATCAATTTCTTCGTAGAAGCGGGAAAGCAATACGAGGGCAGCTTCCATATCAGCAACAGCATGGGACGCACCATGAAAGGAATCGTCATATCATCCGACAGATTGCTTGGTCTTGGACTGACCGCCTTTTTAGATAAAGAATGTATCGTTACATATCGGTTTGACGCCGCGTATCTTAAGCCTTTTGATGTTGTAAAGGGCAATATCACGATAGTAAGCGACTGTGGTGAAGCGGTGATACCTTTTACGGCTCAAGTAGAAGCGCCCTATATAAATACGTCCATTGGGAAAATTAAGAACCTGTTTGAGTTTGCCAACCTGGCGAGAATGGACTGGGCCGAAGCAAAAAAAGTATTCCGCAGTGAAGAGTTTGAGCGGGTAATTTTAAAGAACGAAGAAAGATACCATGTCATATACCGTAATCTTTTAAAGAGCATTTCTACCAGTCAGGCATTGGAAGAATTCCTTATAGCAGTCAATAAAAAATCAAGAATTAATCTTGGTATAAGTAAAACACATCTTGAGTATGAAATCCGTGATGAGGATGTAATAGACAAGCTGATAATTACCAAGGATCATTGGGGGTATGCGGAAATCCGCGTAAGTACCGATGCCCCGTTTATTTCTCTTGAGCAGAAGTTCCTGTGGGCGGACCGGTTCATTGGCAACAACCACCAGATATCATTTGTTATAAACGCTAATAAAATGACCCCGGGAAACAACTACGGCAGGATATACATAAAAACCGTTTACCAGACCATGACCGTCGAAGTGGTCTGCAAAAAGCACAAGGATGTCGTATCCGGCAGCAATGAATTAAGAAACAGCCTGAGAAGAAGGTACGAGTATGCCAGGAGCTATCTTGATTTCAGAACCGGATGGATAAGCCTTGGAAAATATGTACAGGATACCAGAACCCTGTTCGCCTATATGAAAAATACCGAAGAAAAGACCATGGCGGATCTGATGGATATTCATCTTGCGATTCTTTCCGATGATAAAAAAACGGCGGGCAGGCTGCTTGACGAACTGTCGGCAAAGGAGGCGGAGCTTCGCAGGCGTTCTGTTTTCGAGTATTGCGCCTATCTTTACCTGCTTGCGTTATATAAGAAGGATAATGAGACCATACAATTTGTTACGGACACCATCGCAAGGTATTATCTAAGAAATGCTTTCGATTGGAGAATACTATGGTTCCTGCTTTTTACCGACAGGCGGTATGAAAGGAACCGCAGCTACAAGCTTACAGACATAAAAGAGCAGTTTGACGGAGGATGCCGTTCACCGATACTGTATTATGAAGCGTTATGTGTATATAATGATGAGCCTTATCTTCTCAGGGAGCTTAACGAATTTGAGATTCATGTAATGAATTACGGAATAAAGAACAACTGCCTCAGCATGGATCTGATACTTCAGTATACATACCTCGTATCCCGTCTGAAAACCTTTAACCCCATAGTTTTCAGGGGTCTTGCTGCGCTTTACCAAATTTATGAAAAGGAAGAAATACTGTCGGCAATTTGCAGCCTTCTTATAAAGGGCTTTAAAAAGGACAGGAAATACTTCCGTTGGTACAGCCTGGGGGTGGACGCCCAGCTTAAGATTACAGAGCTGTATGAGTATTACATGTACAGCGCCGATGAAAGCAATATGGAGCCGCTTCCCCAGCCCCTGCTTATTTACTTCATATACAACAGTAAACTGAATGACAGCAAGCGCGCATACCTTTATGCCAATGTGGTAAAGAACCGGAAGGAAAACGAGCAGATATACCATTTATACTATAAAACAATCGAGGTCTTTACCCTCGCGCAGCTTAAGGCCGGAAATATCAGCAATAACCTGGCGATATTGTACAAGGAGTTCATGGACATGCCTATGCATGTCAAGGTGTTCGCCGAGTACCTGCCTGAAGTAATGTTCACTCATGAGATAACCTGTGATAACCCGAACATGGCAAGCGTGGCTGTTGTTCATAAGGAACTGGACCAGGAGGAAGTCACCGCCCTGGTTGACGGGAAAGCTTATATCCAGGTATTCACCGAAGGCGCAAGTATTTTCCTGATAGATTCTTTCGGAAACCGTTATGCCGTATCGGTGGAGTATACCCTTAAGCCTTTGTTCAAGACAGAGGAAATCAATTGGATTTACATGGATTATACGGGTCATACGAAGCTGTTGCTTTACCTGTATGACCACTACAGCGTCAACAGGGTAATGAGCAGGGAATCCATAGAATTAAGGAAGCATGTACTGCAGATTCCGGGCCTTAGGGAGTCGTATTATGTTGACTGTCTGGTAACAATTATAGATTATTACTATGAGAATTATGATGCGGTTCTGCTTGAGAAATACTTATTGATGCTGGATTTGTCGAAAGTAAAGAGCTCGCAAAGAATCAGGTTCCTGGAATATATGGTTATAAGGGGCTATTATGACAAGGCATTGGAAGCCCTTAAATATTTCGGAGCCGACGGCATCTCCATTCACAGGCTGCTTAAGCTGTGTTCCGGCTGGATTTCCTACTCCGGCCTGGACAGGAGAGAGGAGTTGCTGGTATTGCTTTGCCATTATATTTACTCCCAGGGTAAGTATGATGATAAGATACTAAATTACCTTGTCAATTACTATTACGGCTCTACGGATGATTTGCTTTCCTTATGGAAGGCCGCGCTGGATTTTGACGTGGATACACGCGTCCTTGAGGAAAGGCTTCTGGTGCAGATACTGTTTACCGAAAGCAGTCATGCTGATAACTTCAATGTATTTATCAATTATTATGGCAAGGTAACGAACCATCTGATTGTTAAGGCGTTTTTAACCTATTATGCATACAGATACCTGGTATATGACGAAAGCATGCCGGACGGGCTGTACAGCATCATAAGACGGGAGCTCAATTACGAAGAAAACGACATATGCCTTCTGGCCTGGCTGAAATATAACGCCGGAAATACCGGATTCTCAGATAATGATTTGAACTTCATATCATACAACATCGACAGGCTGGACAGGAAAGGAATCGTGCTGCCTTTCTTTAAGGAATATAAGAATGTGATCAAGCTTCCGAAGCGTATCACGGAAAGGTATTATGTCGAGTACAGGACAAACCCCAGGAAACAGGTATTCATACATTACAAGCTGGTCAGAAATAATGGGGGCGGAGAGTATACAACAGAGCTTATGCCTAATACATTCCTGGGGATCCATGTGAAGGAATTTATGCTGTTTTATAATGAAGAGCTGCATTATTACATATCCGAGGAACAGGAAGAACGGGTTAATATTTCGGACACCTTTGTTATAAAATTCATGCCTGATGACATGACGGATGATACGAAGTACAACCGGATCAACAGGATGTTAATGGCGCTTGAATCCGAAAGCTGCGACGGCCTATTGGATATGATGGAGGATTATGTAGGGAAGGAATATATAATCAGGGAATGTTTCCTGCCGCTATCATGATTAATATGCAGAGGGAGATACATGATGGACAGCACAAGAAAATTGATTGTCGGCTATGATTTATGTGATGACTACACACAAATAAGCTGCTACAGCTATAAGACTTTCGAACCGATCCTGGTATATCCTGCGGATAACGATGATAATCCGCTCATTCCTACCGCTCTCTGTGAGAAAAGCGAATTAAAGGCATGGGTTTGCGGCAAGGAAGCCGTTGAATGTGCCAGGGAAGGAGAAGGAGTCTTGATTGACGGGCTTCTTCACAAGTTAAAACACGGAGAAGAGGTTGTTGTATCCGGACAGAAATACAGTGCGGTCTCCCTGATGGAAAAATATTTAAGAAAAACGCTTACGCTTATAAAGAATTATTTTCCCACGGAACCGATTACGAGGATCGTTGTAACCCTGTGTGACATGGATCCCGTAATTGTAGAAGGTGTCTATAAGGCTTTGTCCATGCTTGGGATTGAAAAGGACAGGGCAAGCATAATAAGCCATGGCAGCAGCTTCCTGTACTATGCCTTGAGCCAGCCCAAGGAGTTGTGGCTGAATGATGTCGGATTATTTGATTTCAATCAGAACGGGCTTAACTACTACCAAATCAGCATAAACCGAAGGGCTAACCCGATGATTGCTGGGCTGGAGAAGAAGGATTTCTCGGATACCATGAACTATTCGGTGCTGAGCAACAGGAATGTGGACAAGGAGTATTCATTTGAGATAATTGCCAATACGGTTTTGTACAAGCAGATAATTTCAACCCTTTATTTTACGGGCAGGGGATTTGACGGCGGCTGGGCTGACAATGTAATAAAAAGCCTGTGTACGGGACGAAGGGTCTTTGTAGGTCAAAGCCTGTACAGCTACGGTGCCTGCTATGCGGCAAAGGAGCTGGCCGGGGACAGCAGCCTGGACAATATAATCCTGATAAATGATGAAATGACGGTAAGCTCGATTGCGCTTATGGCATACGCGGACGGGATGACCAGGGAGGTTGTGCTGGCAGACGCGGCCATGCCCTGGTATGAGGTAAATGAAAGTGTTGATGTCATACCCGAAGATGCCGACAATATTGAGCTGGTTATCAGAAATATAATGACCAAGGAAGTAATCAGGGAAAGACTGCCTCTTAATAACCTGCCGGAAAGGCCCGATAGAATGACAAGGCTGAATATCAGCATTTCATGCTTGGATAAAACGAAGCTTAAGGTTGCCATATCGGACCTGGGATTCGGAGAGTATTATCCGGGGACGGGTGTATTGGCGGAATACATATTAAACATATGATAAAGCGAGGGTAAATCATGGGTAAGCTAATTTTTTGCAGCGGAAAAAGGACCGAAAGACCATATGTTTTGCCTGTTACGGGGCACAGGATTTATTCGATAGAAGAACTGTGCCATTACATATATAATAATATTTACTCCATTGACGAAACACTTTTTACAGATTCCCTGACGGATTGGATCAGGACGGAGCTTGGCCTTGCGGTGCGGGCCGAAAAGCTTGAGCTGTCCATAAGGCAGGGGGCTGATTTTAAAACCTTACTGGCCATAATTTTATGCAGCGCGGATTATTATACAGAACAGGAAATTAAAAACCTTCTTCTTACCGTTGACGAGATAAGGGCGATGCCTGCCGTAAAGCGGAGGTTTATAAAAGCAAATTCACTGCTGGAGGGCGGCAGGTATGCCGAGGCGGCCGCACAGTACGACAGGCTGCTTGTTTCGGAGGAAGCCAAGGACCTGAGTCCCGGGGAGTATGGGGATGTGCTGCACAACCTGGCGATTGCGTCCCTGCATATCTATGAACCGGAAAGAGCCATTGAATTGTTCCGTCATGCCTATGAACGAAACCACAGGGATGAAACGCTGCGGCAATATATGTACGCCCTTTGGCTTGTAAAGGGCAGGGAGGAATTCGAAGCGGCGGCTGAGGAGTACCGGCTGAATGAAACGGTAAAGGAAGAAATTGTGCTTCGGATGGAGCAGTTGTCCCGGGACGCCGGTATGAGCAGGGAAACGGGAGAAATAAGGAAGCTTCGCGAAATGCTGGGCTTGGGTGAAAATGATGCCGTCAAAGCCAAAAGCAGGCAGATCATAGATAAATGGATAAGAGAAATACGCCATATGAAACAGCATGAGCAGTAATCATACAGGAGATACTAAAATGGGTTGGTTGGGAAGATTTTTTAAACTGTCAGGCAAAGCCAGTATGGAAAAAAACGAAGGACAGGAATACATAAGGAAACAGTCCCAGAATCGGGACAGGCTGTATTCTTATGCCGACAGGAAGGAATTTATCAAGGAAAATATTGGGATAATTGCGGAAAGCAACCGTCAGATTGAGGAAGCAAAAATAGAATACAAAGCCGTGACTTTATACCTTTCGGATATAGAGAAAATAGAGAGGCTGCCCAAGATTCACAGAGAGAAAATGGAGGATGCGGCAAGGCATATAATATCCCTTAAAAAGGACAGGGAGAGCATGCGCACCAGGAAGTACGACATAACGGATATGCAGTACCGGCTGTTTGAAAGATTTGAAATGCAGATTCCGAAGGAGCTGGCCTCACTTAAGGAAGCCGAAAAGTACCAGAAAGACATTGATGCCGATATCATGCGGCTGGAACAGGAAAAGAAGGCTCTTCTTGATGAAAAGGATGAAATCATATATAAGCAGTCCTTCCTTAGAGGCCTGGCAAAATCCTTATTTATAGTAGTTATTGCCTTGTTTGCCCTGTTTGCCTGGCTGACCGGGAAAACAAAAGCAAACATGACCTTCCCGTTCCTTCTTACAGTACTTATGGGAATGGCCTCTGTGCTGTGCATTTTCATGGAGTCAAGAAAAAATGCCTATGATATCAAGATTGTACAGCTTAAGCTGAACAAGGTCATCATGCTGATCAACAAGGTGGCTATAAAATCGGTAAATAACCGCAATTACCTTGAATATGTCTATAGCAAGTACATGGTGGATGACTATGAGGAGTTTAAAAAGCGGTGGGAGCAGTATGTAATGATGAAAGATGAGATAAAAAGATATGCCGGCAACACCCAGCTTTTGGAGTTCTACAATGACATACTTATAAGTGAGCTGGAGAAGTATAATATATCGGATACCGAGGTGTGGCTTTTCCAGCCGTCCGCCATTCTTGACAGCAGGGAGATGGTGGAGGTCAGACACAGGCTTAACGTCCGCAGGCAAAAGATAAGGGAACGGATCCAGGCAAACAAGAATCTGAAGGATGAAGCTGTAAATGCCATAAAAGCTTTGATTAAAGAGTATCCCGAGAGTGAAGCCGATGCATTGAACATGCTGAAAAAATTCCATTTGCAGAAGGATATTTTAATGGATGCGTAAAAATAAACTAAAATATGTGTATATTATAAACCAACATCTTGACATATTTGATATTATTGAATAATATAGTAGTAATATTTTAAGCCATTAAATCAAATAATGACAAAATGCTTTGAAAAAGAGGAGTAGGCAGTAAGCGCTTAACAGAGAGAATCATCCGCCGGCTGAAAGATGATTTTAAGAGGCACTTGCCGAAGGTCGCTTTGGAGCAGTCTTTCCGAAAGCCTTATCGTTGGGTGAGTAAGAAAGTCCGGGCAGTTCCCGTTAAGACGAATGAGGCAGCATGACCGCATGAAAATGATGTGCTTTATTAGCTTGACGCATATCATTTCATGAACTTGCTGTAAATAAAGGTGGTACCACGGTTCTTCGTCCTTTGCGTCGAGGAGCCTTTTTTATATGGTTTGTATGATTATGATTTGAGAACAGAATCATGAGTGATAGGAGAGATCAAGATGCTAAAAAACCTGGCAAAGACTTATAATCCCAAGGACATTGAAGAAAAGCTTTATCAAAAATGGCTGGACAGCAAGTATTTTCATGCCGAGGTAGACAGAAGCAAAAAGCCGTTTACGATTGTGATTCCTCCGCCCAACATTACCGGACAGCTCCACATGGGCCATGCGCTGGACAACACCATACAGGATATCATTATCCGGTTTAAGCGGATGCAAGGTTATAATACCCTGTGGCAGCCCGGTACGGACCATGCCAGTATTGCGACAGAGGTCAAGATAATAGAGAAGCTTAAGGAAGAAGGTATTGAAAAGCAGGATATCACAAGGGAAGAGTTCCTTGAGCGGGCATGGAAGTGGAAGGAGGAATACGGCAGCAGGATCATAAAACAGCTTATGAAGCTGGGTTCCTCATGCGACTGGGACAGGGAAAGGTTTACGATGGACGAGGGCTGCAACCACGCAGTCAACAAGGTATTTGTTAATCTCTACAATAAGGGCTATATTTATAAGGGCTCCAAGATAATAAACTGGTGTCCGGTATGCCGTACCTCCATATCGGATGCGGAGGTTGAACATGAGGAGCAGGCAGGGCATTTCTGGCATATCAGGTATCCCATAGTTGGTGAGGACGGATATGTGGAAATTGCCACCACCAGGCCGGAGACAATGCTTGGGGATACAGCCGTTGCGGTTCACCCGGATGACGAAAGGTATAAGCACCTTATAGGCAAGAAGGTTATTTTGCCCATTGTAAACAAGGAAATTCCCATAATTGCGGACACTTATGTAGACAAGGAATTCGGAACCGGTGTTGTAAAAATTACTCCGGCCCATGACCCTAACGACTACGAGGTAGGCAAGCGTCACAACCTGCCCGAAGTAAATATAATGAATGACGACGCGACCATCAATGAAAATGGCGGCAAGTACGCGGGAATGAACCGTTATGATGCGAGAAAAGCCATTGTTGAGGAGCTCGAAAAGGAGGGCCTGCTTGTCAAGGTTGAGAAGCACATCCATAATGTCGGCATTCACGACAGGTGCGGTACAACAATTGAACCGATGATTAAGCCTCAATGGTTCGTAAGAATGGATGAGCTTATCAAGCCTGCTGTTGAAGCCGTAAAATCGGGGGAGATCGAACTGATACCCGAGCGTTTTGAAAAGGTATACTTCAATTGGACCGACAACATCAGGGACTGGTGCATATCAAGACAGCTTTGGTGGGGCCATAGGATACCCGCATATTACTGCAGGAGTTGCGGCAAAATGACGGTATCGGAGGAAGCGCCTTCAAGATGCCCGGTATGCCAAAGCACCAATCTTGAACAGGAGGAGGATACCCTGGATACCTGGTTCTCATCGGCGTTATGGCCGTTTTCCACACTCGGATGGCCGGAGAAAACCGAAGAGCTGGATTATTTCTATCCAACCGATGTGTTGGTTACAGGATATGATATTATCTTCTTCTGGGTAATACGTATGATATTCTCCGGTTATGCCCATATGGGCAAAAAACCGTTCAGCAAGGTATTGTTCCATGGCCTTGTGAGGGATTCAGAGGGTCGCAAGATGAGCAAATCCCTCGGTAACGGTGTGGATCCTCTCGATGTAATCGATAAATACGGCGCGGATGCCCTGCGGTTTGCCCTTATAACAGGCAACTCTCCTGGAAACGACATGCGTTTCTACTGGGAGAAGGTTGAATCAAGCAGGAACTTCGCCAACAAGGTATGGAACGCTTCCCGTTTCATCATAATGAATCTTGAAAAGGACGAAATAAAAGAGGATATCGACGAAGAACTTCTTACCCAGGCCGACAGATGGATACTTGCGAGAGCAAACAACCTTGTAAAGGAAGCAACCGACAACCTGGAAGCATTTGAGCTTGGTGTTGCCGCCCAGAAGATTTATGATTTTATATGGGAGGAATTCTGCGATTGGTATATTGAAATGGTAAAGCCCAGGCTGTACAACGACAAAGACAGCTCCAAGTCGGCGGCACTGTGGACCCTTCGTAACGTATTGACAAATGCATTAAAGCTCCTTCATCCTTACATGCCGTTCGTAACCGAGGAGATATTCTGTACCCTTCAGGATATGACAGGCATTCGGGAAAAGGATTCGATTGTGATATCCTCCTGGCCGTCCTACAACCCCAAGTGGGAGTATACGAAAGATATGGATAGCATCGAGCTGGTTAAGAGCGCAATCAAGAGTATCCGCAACATCAGATCGGAAATGAATGTAGCGCCCGGAAGAAAATCCACCGTTATTGTTGTTTCCGACAATGAAACGGTAAGGGAAATATTTGCGGAGAACAGGGTGTTCTTTGCGGCTCTCGCCTATGCCGGGGAGGTACTGATACAAGGCGATAAGTCAGGTATCAGGGACGATGCGGTATCCATGGTCATTCCCGGGGCGCAGATATACATTCCTTTTGAGGACCTTGTTGACATTGACAAGGAGATAGAGCGCCTTACCAAGGAAAAGGAAAGACTTGAGGGAGAGCTGAAGCGGGTTAACGGAATGCTGTCCAATCCGGATTTCATGGCCAAGGCGCCCGAGAAAAAGATTGCCGAGGAAAAGGCCAAGCTTGAGAAATATTCGGATATGATGAAGCAGGTAATGGAAAGACTGCAAAGCTTCGGGAAATGATGAAAGCGAGGATAAAGCATGATAACTGATGATTATATCAAATTCACTATCGGCAAGCAAAAGCATATAGCCTTGATAGCCCATGACAGCAAAAAGGATGAGATGATAGAATGGGTCGAGGAGAACAAGGACATACTTAAGAACCATTTCCTAAGCGGAACGGGGACAACGGCAAGGTTAATATCGGAAAAGACGGAGCTTCCTGTCAGGGCATACAACAGCGGGCCCCTGGGTGGTGACCAGCAGATAGGCTCCAGGATAGTTGAGGGAAATATTGATTTTGTCATATTCTTCTGGGATCCGCTGGAAGCACAGCCCCATGACCCTGACGTAAAAGCCCTGCTTCGGATTGCGGCTGTTTACGATATACCCATCGCCAACAACCGGGCAACCGCGGACTTCCTCATAACATCAAAGTACATGACTGAGGAATATGAGAGAAGGGTTGTAAATTTCAACAAAATAATGATGGACCGGATCAACAGGATGATAAAATAAACCGGTGTTACGTAATCGTTAACAAGGCAAATGGCATATGGACAACATCCATATGCCATTTTAAGTATATTGAATCAAAGGAGGTAGAATGCATTATAAGGATGGATTGGATACCAGGCTGTCAATAAAGTATTTTGCCCCGTCCGACAACGGAATATCAAGGTTATACGCCGCAACAAGCTTGCGTGACGGTATTTCCTGTTCGGTTTCGATAATAGCCAAATCCCGCATATCCTTTATACAGAAGTCAGGTACGAAGGCTATTCCCAGACCGATCTTTGCCAGGTCGATAAGCAGGTCGTTGCTGGCAAGCTCTATGGCCGGTACCAGGTCAAGGGACTTTTCCAGGAACAGATTATGAAGGAACATACTGGTGGTTGAACGTTTCTCCAACATCAGGATCGGGTATTTCTGCAGTTCCTGGAATGATATCGGACGGCCATGCAAAGGGAAAAGACCTTTTTTTGCTATGAATACATCCTTGAATTCCTTGACGGGTATGATATCCATCAGGTCATTCAGAGCGGAGTTGGGTGAGTTGGTTACAATCACGTCCACTTCGTTTCTTTCAAGCATCTTTGCGCACTGGATGGAGGTGCCGTTGGAAACCTTTATATGAATATTCGGAAATTTCGTATGGAAAGCATTCAGGTATGGAACAAGGTAATACCTGCAGATTGTATCGCTGGCACCGATTCTAAGCTGTATGCCGCTTTTCGGATCGGCGCAGAGCTGGTTTTCACCACGGGTTATCAGGTTAACGGCGGGCTCGATATGCTTTAGCAGCAGCTCGCCTTCTTTTGTCAGGGCAACACGCTTGGTGCTGCGGATAAAAAGAGGCTGGTTCAGCCTTTTCTCCAATGTCTTTATTGACTGGCTGACGGCGGACTGGGATATGAAAAGCGCGTCTGCGGCTTCGGAAAAGCTCAAGGTTTTCGCCACATGATAGAAGACCTTATATAGCTCATAGTTAATATCCAAGGCGGTTCCTCCTTAATTAAAAACATATTAGCGAAGCTAATAAAAACATTTACATATATTAATTTTTATTATAAAACAACCTATGTTATAATGCAAGAAAATGATAAAAATATAAGGATTATGTTTAATGGGAGAAATGCCATGAGCAATATCAGAAAGATATACGTGGAAAAGAAAAAGCAGTATGATGTTCCGGCAAGGAAACTGGAGCAGGAAATTAAGAATTACCTTGGAATCAAGGGTCTTAAGTCTGTAAGGGTTCTTGTCAGGTATATGATAGAAAACGTCGGTGACGATACTTATAAGAAGGCCCTTAACACCGTGTTTATGGAACCCCCTGTCGATATTCTCTATGAGGAAGAGCTTGATGTTAGAGATGGGGACAGGGTATTTTCTGTTGAATATCTTCCCGGACAGTTTGACCAGAGAGCGGATTCCGCCGAGCAGTGTGTCAAGTTGCTCAATGAAAAGGAGGAGCCGATTATCCGCTCGGCCACCACATATATCCTTTCGGGAGACATAACGGATGAAGAGTTTGAAAAGATCAAGGCTTATTGCATAAATCCGGTGGATTCGAGGGAAACCGGCGAAGATAAGCCAAAGACCCTTATTGCAAGCTACCAGGAGCCTGAAGATGTACAGGTTCTGGCCGGATTTAAAGACATGAACGAAAAAGAGTTGGAAGATTTATATAACTCGCTGAACCTGGCAATGACCATGGCGGATTTTATTCATATTCAGAGTTATTATAGGAATGAGGAGGACAGGGATCCGACCATTACCGAGATTCGGGTTTTTGATACCTACTGGTCGGACCACTGCAGGCATACGACATTCTTAACCGAGCTTAAAAATATAGAGTTTGAGGAAGGGTATTATACCGAACCCATTAAGGCCGCCTTCAGAAGCTACACCAATGACAGGGAAAAGTTGTACAAAGGCCGCGACGGCAAATACATCTCTCTTATGGACATAGCAACCATGGGAATGAAGAAGCTTAGAGCCGACGGCAAATTGGATGATATGGAGGTTTCTGATGAAATCAACGCCTGCTCCATTATCATTCCCGTGGAAATTGACGGCGTGACCGAGGAATGGCTGCTGTTCTTTAAGAATGAGACCCATAACCACCCTACGGAGATTGAGCCCTTCGGCGGTGCGGCAACCTGCCTTGGCGGCGCCATACGGGATCCCCTTTCCGGAAGAGGCTATGTTTACCAGGCCATGAGAATAACCGGGGCCGAAAACCCCACCAAGCCTGTCGAAGCCACTTTGAAAGGAAAGCTTCCCCAGAGAAAGATATGTACCGAAGCGGCATATGGCTACAGCTCATACGGCAACCAGATCGGTTTGGCCACCGGACTTGTGGACGAGATATATCATCCGGGATATGTAGCGAAGAGAATGGAACTGGGCGCAGTAATTGCGGCAGCGCCAAGAAAGAATGTTTTCAGGGGAGCTTGTGAACCCGGGGATGTAATCATTCTCATGGGAGGAAGAACCGGAAGGGATGGAATCGGCGGCGCAACCGGATCCTCCAAGATCCATACCACGCAGTCAATTGAAACCTGCGGCGCCGAGGTTCAAAAGGGCAATCCTCCCACAGAAAGAAAGCTTCAGAGACTGTTCAGAAAACCTGAAGTCAGTGTACTTATAAAGAAATGCAACGATTTCGGCGCAGGCGGCGTATCCGTGGCAATAGGCGAGCTGGCCGACGGGCTTGACATAGACCTTGACAAGGTGCCAAAGAAGTATGCCGGCTTGGACGGTACCGAGCTGGCCATATCGGAGTCCCAGGAAAGAATGGCCGTAGTGGTGGACCCGAAGGATGTTGAGAAAATGCTTGCCTATGCCGAGGAAGAAAACCTGGAGGCCATCGTTGTTGCTCATGTTACAGACAGCAGAAGGCTTGTTATGCGCTGGAGGGGAAAGGAGATAGTCAATATATCCAGGGACTTTCTCAATACCAACGGAGCCCATCAGGAATCCTGCGCGTATGTAACCGTACCTAAGGAGGAGGGAAATTATCTTAGAGACGGCGCGTTTGCTTTCCGGAAGGACGGCATGCCTTTGAAGGATAAATGGCTTAAAGTACTGTCCGACCTTAACGTATGTTCCAAGAAGGGGCTGGTCGAAATGTTTGACAGCTCCATCGGAGCATCGACGGTTGTTATGCCTTACGGCGGCAAATACCAGCTGTCACCCATACAGACCATGGTGGCCAAGCTGCCGGTCCTTAAGGGCAAATGCAATACCGTATCCATGATGAGCTACGGGTTCGATCCGTACCTGTCCAGCTGGTCGCCTTTCCATGGAGCCGTGTATGCTGTTGTATTATCCGTAGCCAAGATTGTGGCAGCGGGCGGGGATTATTCAAAAATCCGGTTCACGTTCCAGGAGTATTTCAAGAAGCTTGGTGACGACCCGAGGCGCTGGGGAGAGCCTTTGGCGGCACTGCTTGGAGCATATGACGCCCAGATTAAGCTTGGGCTTCCCTCAATCGGAGGAAAGGACAGCATGTCCGGAACCTTCAATGACATTGACGTTCCTCCGACATTGGTCTCAATCGCGGTAAACACCGCCAAAACGGATGACATTGTCACCACGGAGCTGAAAAAACCCGGGAATGTACTGGTCAGATTCAGGGTACGGAAGGATGCATATGACCTTCCGGATTATGAACACCTAAAGAGCCTGTATGAGAATATCTATAAGCTTATATGTGACAGGAAGGTGGCTTCGGCATATGCCGTAGGTTTCGGAGGAATTATTGAAGCGGTAAGCAAGATGGCATTTGGCAACAAGCTCGGTGTAATGCTGGACGCAGGGCTTGATGAGGACGACCTGTTCCTTCCCGACTATGGAAGCCTTATAGCCGAAATGAAGAAAGAGGATGCTGAACATCTTGATGATTACGGATTTGCTTCCGGCGATTACGGCATTATCGGCAGGGTAACGGAAGAACAGTTGTTAAACTATAAAGGGGAGACTATTGAAATAGATGAAGCGTGCGCGGCATGGATGCGCACTTTGGAAGGAGTTTATCCTACCCGCACGGAAAACGGCCGTGAGAAATATGATGCAAGGCTTTATAATGCCGGCAAGGTTTATATGGCAAAACGCAAGAAGGCCAGGCCCAAGGTGTTCATACCGGTATTTCCCGGCACCAATTGTGAGTATGATACGGCAAGGGCTTTTGAAGCCGCCGGTGCGGACGTGGAGACTGTTGTGTTCTCCAACATGAATGCGGAGAAAATTCTTGAATCAGTGGATGCATATGTAAAAGCCATAAAGAATGCGCAAATACTTATGTTCCCGGGTGGTTTTTCAGCAGGAGACGAGCCCGACGGTTCAGGCAAGTTCATAGCAACCATATTCAGAAATGAAAAGATAGCGGAAGCCGTAAACGACCTGTTAAAGAACAGGGACGGACTGGTCCTGGGTATATGCAACGGCTTTCAGGCGCTGATTAAGCTTGGCCTTGTGCCTTACGGGGAAATCAAGCCTCTAAGCGAGGACTCGCCGACATTGGTGACCAATAAAATCGGGCGCCATGTATCCAAGGCTGTCTATAACAGGGTGGTAAGCAACCTGTCGCCATGGCTGATGAAAGCGGAGCTTGGCGGTGTATACGCTTTGCCCGCTTCCCATGGCGAAGGACGGTTTGTCGCAAACAGGGAATGGATAGACAGGCTGTTTGCGGCAGGACAGGTGGCAACCCAGTATGTTGATTTGGAGGGCAATCCTACAATGGATGAGGACTATAATCCCAACGGGTCATATTATGCGATAGAGGGAATCACCAGCCCGGATGGAAGGGTGCTTGGCAAGATGGCCCATTCCGAAAGAATCGGAGACTTTGTCGCCATAAACATCACCGGCAATCAGAATCAGATGATTTTTGAGTCCGGAGTGGCATATTTCAGGGATTAAATTCCCTTCAGTTTTTATTAGCTTACATGAGCCTTTCATGGATTTATAGGTGGGATAGACATATGCCAAATGCACGGTATGTGCATTTGGCATATAGTTTTGGTGAGCTTTACATATTGAGAAAAATTTTGGTTTTTAGTATAATATGATAGACAAAATAATCAATACGGCAAATTATACAGGTGATAAAATGACAAGAGAGCTGCTAGCCAAAGTGGTTGATAGCCTGCCTTATCCGGTTGAAGTCTTTGATATGGACGGAACGGCCATTTATGTGAACAAAACCATATTGGAGGAAAACCATATACCGGATCCGAATATGGTAATCGGGAAATACAACATTTTCAAGGACCCCGCGATTGTCAACTCCGATTATTATCATATGGTAAAGCGTGCCTTTAAGCCGATGAAATCGCAAAAGCTGCATACCTGAGCAAAGCTCATTTCCTGAAAATGTTTAAAAAGCATATCGGCATTACTCCATATGAGTATTACATAAATTACAAGATACGAAAGCTGAGAGAAAAGCTTCTGGATACTAATCTGACGATTGCACAAGCATTTGCCGAATGCAGTATAAGCTATAACGGGCATTTCATCAAGGTCTTTAAGAAGAAGGTGGGTGTTACCCCGTCGGCTTACAGAAAAATACTATGCAAATAGGAAAGAGGTTCGTTCTATGGAGAGTCGGGCTTTTAAAGTATTATGCGATGCAGGGGTATATGGAGAGATTACCTGTAATAAAGATTTGCTGGCCAAGGTTGTTGAATCCTTTCCTTATCCCATTCAGATTTTTTCCCTGGACGGTACGGCAAGAATAATTAACAAGGCTGCGGTTGACATGATAGGCATTAAGAAAATCGACACCCATGTGGGAGTTTACAATGTATTTAAGGACCCGTTTGTAATGGCTCTTGGCTTTATGGACAGGGTAAAACAGGTGCTTGAGGGAGAAACGGTATACCTTCATGATTTTAATGCTCCCTACCAGGAAATGAAAAAATATTACAACCTGGATGACAGGGACATCCAGACCATCAGCGTGGATATTACATGCTTTCCGTTAAAAAATGAAAATGGTGAGATGGAATATTTTGCGGCTGTTTTTATCTTTAAGGAGATATACCGCGGCAAGAAGGAAGTGGACTGGGGCAGGCGGTACATAGAAGAGAACTGGAACAAACCCTTTAATGCCGGCGAGGTGGCAAAAGCGGCATGCTTAAGCAAGGTTCATTTTACAAAGCTTTTTAAAAAGCATGTAGGAGTTACACCTCATGAATACTATATAAACATAAAAATAAGCAAGCTTAAGGATAAGCTCCTTGATCCCAATCTGACCATTGCCCAGGCCTTTGCCGAATGCAACCTCGATTATAACGGGCATACGGCAAGGATTTTTAAGGAAAAGACGGGGGTTTCGCCTTCCGTATACAGGAAGATGATATATAGGGCCGATTAAGAGACGGGTGTTGAACATGTTTGGCGTGGAGGATAAACAGGTGTATTTACTGAATGAAAAAGGAATGTTTCCAAGGGACATCGTTCCCTGAAAACATTCCTTTTTATTGATGGAGTCAAAGGGATTCGAACCCATGACCTTTCGCACGTCAAGCGAACGCTCATCCCAGCTGAGCTATGACTCCATGTGGAGCATAGGGGACTTGAACCCCTGACCCCCACACTGCCAGTGTGGTGCGCTCCCAACTGCGCTAATGCCCCAGTACTAACTAGTATAGCAAAACTTTAAAAAATGTCAATTATATAATTAAGGTATCATTTGGAAATGCATACCATAAGCAGTAAGCTTGTTATATATTGAGTTTATAATAGTGGGCCCGCTTTTCGAACATTTCCGCATAAGCGCCGTTCTTCGACATCAACTCCTCATGGGTGCCTTCTTCTATGATTTCTCCATTCGCAAACATATATATCCGGTCGGCATTGCGGGTTGTGGACAGCCTGTGGGAGATGAATATTACCGAGGAGTCGCCCATCTTGTCCATCATATTGGTGTTGAGGGTGTATTCCGCAATCGGGTCCAGGGCGCTGGAGGGCTCGTCAAGGATAAGCACATCATAGTTGTTGGCAAATACACGGTTACATCATAAAGGCCCAGGTCAACATGTGCTTTTGTACAGTGCCAAAGGACATCTGTAAGGGAGGAGGATAGCCCGGCAAATATATCACAAGGGAAAATTTTCTGAATTTTAAATTTTCTTTAAATATTTATATATGACTTTATATTTCGAAATTTTGTGATAAAATAAGATAGCAATTTGCTTATGACACAAGCAATCGACACAGTTTTTTTACCGGATTTATGAAAGAGAGGTTTTTATGGCTAAAAAGAAGACTGAAGAATTGTTGAAACAGCAGGTTCTTGCAATCATGGAGGAAGACGGCAGGTCCGATACAGATAAAGAAAAAAAATCCAAGAGAAAAAACAGGAAGAAAAGACACAGGGTTCTTAAGGCATTGGGAATAACCGTACTTGCAGTACTGGCCCTGTTTATATTTTTTATTGGTACAAAACCCGGGAGAAGCCTCATATATAAAGCGGCAAGCAGGTATGTATTCAAAAACCTGCAGTATGACAACACGGGTGATGACAAAAAGGAACCTGAGGAAAAAAGGAAGCCTTCGGAAGACGTTGTGCATGAGGAGCATATTTTCAACTATCTGCTTTTTGGCATTGAAGAATTTTATGGTGCTAAAAACACCGATGCCATGCTTATAGCCACCATTGATACCAAGGAGGCAAAAATTAAGCTTACCTCGCTGCTTAGGGACAGCTATGTGGAGATACCGGGATACAAGGCAAACAAGCTGAATTCCGCCTATGCCAAGGGCGGTGCGGACTTGCTTATTGAAACCATTGAGAAGAATTACATGATTCATATCGACGGGTACGCATCGGTAGATTTTGAGGCCTTTGAGAAAATAGTGGATCTTCTGGGAGGCATTGAAATCGAGCTTGGCAAGGAAGAAGCCGAGTATCTGAACAGGACAAATTATATTTCCAAGAAAGCCAATAGGAATGTTGTCCCCGGCGTCAACAAGCTTAACGGCAACCAGGTATTGGGCTATGTTAGGGTAAGAAAGGTTAAAACCCTGGGTGGGGCAAATTACGATTACGGCCGTGTTATACGCCAGCAGAGGGCATTGTCAGCCATGCTCAAAAGCCTAATGTCGTCGAAAAACATCCTTAAAATCTTTAGTATAGCTTCCGAGGCTTTAGGCTATGTGACGACGGACCTGGACCGCAAGGAAATTGAAAAGATGATGTCGGTTGTTGTCGAGAACAGGATAACAACTATGGAAACCTTCAGGATTCCCGTGGACGGGGCATTTGATGCGCCTAAGAAATATAACGGAATCGGATATCCCATCATACTTGACTGGGAAACCAACCGGATAGAGCTGTTTAAGTTCATCTACGGGTATACCGAGGAGGAGGCAAAAGAATCCCTGGCCAAAATCGCCGGGAGTACGCAATCGGGCAATTAGCCGATGAATGAAGGATAACCGTTATTTTCCGATTATAAAAGGATTTATTGGTTATCCTTTTATATTAGATTTTGATTTATCTTGACAGTAATTTTCGGAAAGGCTAGACTATTCTTGTTGAGAAGTTTATGCATGTGTCATGCATAAAAGCGGGTGTAAAACCTGTATGTTTTTCATTTTGAAAGGAGTGTTTTAGCAAGATGGATGCTGACGGTAGTTGTCGCAGCAGACGAAAAATCAAATCAAAATATGGAAGCATAACTATTAAGCATCCGTACTTTGCCCATGCTCCAGTTATTTGATGCCGGACTCCTGCCGGATGAAGCATGCGGCATCGGATGTGATGCTTAAGTTGTGCTTCGGCAGGAGGTTGATAATATGGCAAGATTCACAGAGCTCGAAAACAAGATCATGGAAATGATTGAGCAGAAGCATTACAAGCTTCTCAAAGATAAGATTTCCGAGTTTAATTCTTACGATTTGGCCGAGCTGCTTGGCAGGCTTCCGGAGAAAAACATGTTGCTGCTGTTCAGGCTTTTACCCAAGGACCTGGCTGCGGACACATTTGTCGAGATGGATACCGAACAGCAGAAGGCCCTTATCGACAGCTTCTCCGACAACGAGCTTAAAGAAGTCATTGAAGAGCTCTATATCGACGATATGGTCGATATTGTCGAGGAGATGCCTGCCAATGTAGTAAAGCGTATCTTGAAAAATTCCACGGACAGCACAAGAAAGACTATCAACCAGATACTAAATTATCCCCAGGACTCGGCGGGAAGCATAATGACCACCGAGTATGTCAGCCTGCGTTCAAGCATGACCATAGCCGACGCTATTGCAAAGATACGCAGAATCGGGCTTGACAGTGAAACAATCGAGGTTTGCTATGTAACTGATAATGTGAACCATTTAATTGGACAAATAGCGTTAAGGACCATTGTTCTTTCCGATGACGACAAAACAATTGAAGAACTGATGGACAGGAATGTCATCTATGCCAATACCTTTGACGACCAGGAAGAAGTGGCCAACATGTTCGGTAAATACGACCTGACGGTAGTTCCCGTGGTGGATAAGGACAAGAGAATGGTCGGTATCATAACCATTGACGACGCATGGGACGTCATGGAAAGAGAGACCACCGAGGACATTGAAATCATGGCGGCTATTACTCCGACGGACACGCCTTATCTGAAGAAGACCGCATTTGACATATGGAAGAGCCGTATGCCGTGGCTTCTTATACTCATGATTTCGGCATCCTTTACCGGAATGATCATAACAGGTTTCCAGGACGCACTGAAGAAGTACGTCATACTTACGGCATATATACCGATGCTGATGGATACAGGAGGCAACAGCGGAAGCCAGTCATCAGTAACAATAATCCGCGGGCTTTCGCTGCATGAAATGGAGTTCAGGGACATCTTCAAAGTCCTTTGGAAGGAATCAAGAGTGGCGATTCTTTGCGGATTCACCCTGGCCGCCATTAATTTCATTAAACTCATGCTGTTTGACCAGGTGGGGCTTAAGGTGGCGCTCATAGTAAACATTACGCTGGTTCTTACCGTGCTTGTTGCAAAAACGGTAGGTTCGGCTCTCCCTATGGCCGCAAAAAGAGTCGGTTTCGACCCGGCTGTCATGTCCGCGCCATTTATAACAACCATAGTTGACGCAATATCGCTGATCTTTTATTTCGGTATAACAAGTTTAGTTATGTAATAGTATGGTGCCAGGCACCATTAACAAAAAGGAGGCGGCTATATGATTCTAAATGAAACATATACACTGGAAAACGGCGTGAAGATGCCGAAATTAGGTCTTGGAACATGGCAGATTCCGGACGGCGATGAGGCTTATAATTCCGTAAGATGGGCCCTGGAGGCAGGATACAGGCATATTGATACCGCCATGGCATACGGAAATGAAGCCAGTGTAGGAAGAGCGATAAAGGATTCCGGGATACCGAGGGAAGAAATATTTGTAACGACAAAGCTTCCAGCTGAGAATAAGGGCTATGATGTGGCCCATGCCTGCTTTGAAAAATCTCTGAAAGCCCTTGGGCTGGATTATATCGACCTGTACCTGATCCATGCACCCTGGCCGTGGAGCAAGATAGGCCTTGACTGCACCACGGGCAATGTGGAGAGCTGGAAAGCTTTCGAGGAAATCTACGAGAGCGGAAAGGTGAAGGCCATCGGCATATCGAATTTCGAGCAAAAGCACATCGAGCCAATTCTTGCCATGTGCAAATATAAGCCCATGGTGAACCAGATACGGTTCCATATAGGGGACAGGCAGGAGGATGTGGTTGAATACTGCAGGAAGATCGGTATTCTTATTACCGCCTACTCACCGCTTGCCACCGGCAGAATCCTAAGTAACAGTGAAATCGTGAAAATGGCGGAGAAATATAACGTAACGACGGCTCAGCTTTGCATAAGGTACTGCCTGCAGAAGGACATGGTTGTTATTCCGAAGTCAACCAAGAAGGAGAGGATAATATCAAATGCCCAGGTTGACTTTGTAATTGGTGATGAGGACATGAGCATACTGGACAGATTGTAAAAAGATTTATATATTCAATAAATGTAACCTGCCTTGGCAGGTTTCATTTATTTTATTATGAAACCTGCCAAGGCAGGTTTTATTCCGCCAAGACTGGTTTCTTGCATATTCTTTCCAATGATGTTAAAATGAAACAAAAAATATTATTATAAAGTGAGGAAGCGGCAAAGATAATGGCTGGGAAAACATGTATTGTCGATTGGAAAACCATAACCGAATTTGTAACAGAGGTGTTTATAAAATACGGTGTTCCCGAAGAGGACGCCCGTATATGTACTGACGTACTGCTTGAAGCCGACCGGCGCGGTATTGAATCCCATGGGGTCAACAGGCTTAAGCCCATATATCTTGACCGGATCAAAGCGGGCATTCAAAACCCCGTTACCAACTTCGAAATTATTAAGGAAGGCCCGACGACGGCAGTCGTGGACGGACATCTTGGAATGGGACAGGTCATAGGTTATAAGGCTATGAAGATGGCTATTGAAAAAGCCAAGTCATATGGTATGGGCATGGTGGCGGTCAGGAACTCCACCCATTATGGAATAGCGGGTTATTATGTGACCATGGCTGTAAATGAGGGGTGCATAGGCATTTCCGGCACCAATGCAAGGCCATCCATTGCCCCGACCTTCGGTGTTGACAATATGCTCGGAACCAATCCCCTGACCTTCGGGTTTCCAACGGATGAAGAGTTCCCGTTTGTTCTTGACTGCGCGACATCCATAACCCAGAGGGGGAAGATTGAATACTTTGCCCGCATCGGCAAGGAAACCCCGGCAGGGATGGTAATAGGAAGGGACGGCAAGCCAAAAACCGATTCGGAACAGATACTTAAAGATTTAAGCTCGGGCAATGCCGCCCTGGCACCGCTTGGAGGCATAGGGGAAGAACTGGGAGGATATAAGGGTTACGGGTACGCAACCGTTGTCGAGATACTTTCCGCTGCGCTGCAGCAGGGCAGTTACCTGCAGGCGCTTTCGGGCGTCGCGGAGGACGGCGGCAAAAAACCCATGCCTCTTGGTCATTTCTTTATTGCCATAGATCCGGAAGCATTTTTGGGCCTGGATACATTTAAAAAAGTCACCTCAAATATATTGAGGGATTTAAGAAACTCGACGAAGGCACCCGGCCATGACCGCATATATACGGCCGGTGAGAAGGAGTACCTGGTATGGCTGGAGCGCAAGGACAGCGGTGTTCCGATTAATGAGTCGGTCCAAAGGGAGCTTAAGCAGCTTCGGGACGAACTGGGTCTTGACAGGTTCAGGTTCCCGTTTTAACGCTTCACAGTCTTAATTTTATGAAAAATTATCAAAAACAGGAAAAAAAGGTTGTTATATACATAGCGTATAATTGAAATAAGGCGGCAGATATAAAAATTATGGAGGGGCACAATGAAGAAAAGTAAGATATTAATTTCTATTATGATTTTATTAATGGCGTTTGCGGCCGTACCGATCTTTCCGCAGAACCATGCGATTGTGGCGGAAGCTGCGGAAGTAAAACTAAACAAAACGGAACTGGAGCTTTATATCAATGAAACCTTCAAGCTTGAGCTGACCGGGACGAAAACCAAGCCGAAATGGTCGTCATCAAAAAAATCAATAGCAAAAGTATCGTCAAATGGGACGGTCACAGCGGTAAAAAAGGGAACCGTGGTTATTACCGCAACAGTAGGAAAAAACAAATACCAATGCAAGGTTACCGTAAAGGATCTGTCGCTTAATGTAAAAAAACTTGATCTTAATGTGGCGGAAACAGCCAAGCTTACGCTTAACGGGGCAACAAAAACCGTAAAGTGGAGAAGCTCCGACGAAGAAGTCGTTTTGGTAAGCAGCAACGGTATGGTATATGCTGTTGGTGAAGGGACTGCGACAATTACGGCGGTTCACCGCTCCGATGAATATAAATGTGAGGTCAGTGTTAAGAACAGGCATCTGAATACTGTGGCCACAGATCTTGTCATCAGCAAGGATACGGACATACTTATTACTGCAAAGGATGTACCGGATGGCAGTTCTTTCAAATACGCGGTAAGCGACAGCAATGTCATTGATTACAGAATTGGCGAGTGGGTCGGGGACACATTAACACTCGGCATCCTTGCCCGTAATAAGGGAACTGCCGCATTAACCGTTACTTGTTCCGGTATTGACGAGGAGCTTATTATAAATGTTCAGGTTATAGATGATAAAAGACCCAAGAGTGATAAACTGGATGCGGAAGAAATATATGAAATGTGCTCACCGTCAACGGTTGAGGTACGGACTCTTGATACAATCGGGTCGGGATTCTTTATATTCAGCGGGGTGGTTGTCACCAACTATCATGTTATAGAAGGTCAACCATGGATTGATATAAAAATGCCAAACGGTGATGAATACGAAGTCGAGCACATATTGGGCTACGACGAGGAAATGGATATTGCCCTGCTGGGGGTACCCGTGGAAGCGAAAGCTCTTCCAATATGCCCTTACAGCATCAAGGTTGGTGAAACCGTATACGCAATCGGAAGCCCCTACGGTCTTACGGATACGTTGACCAACGGGCTGGTTTCAAGCGTATCAAGGCACAACAATAACGTCAGGTACATCCAGACCAATGCGGCAATCAATCCCGGCAACAGCGGCGGGCCTCTGATAAACGCATACGGGGAGGTCATCGGCATCAACACCTGGAGAATCGCGGACAGCCAGAACCTGAATTTCGCCTTGGATATAAGTCAGATATACATGGTTGACACTTCGTCACCAATGACGGTTGACGAATATTATGAGCAGTATCTTAAAGAATTGGAAGATAACCTGGGCTCTGCTGTTGTCTATGAAGACACGACCAAAAGCGGAAGCTTTGACACATGTCAGGAGATATATCCGTTAAATGTCGTTTTTGGAACCATTTACCCGAATGAAATTGACATCTACAAGATTGTGATTCCGGAGGAAAGCTTGATTGTTATTCTCGGAGACGGAGAAACCGATTTTGAAACGAACAGCCTGATTATCGGGTTATTCGAGGAAACAAATGATCCGGACGGACCGGAGCTTGTAGCTGTCAGCGAAAACGTATATGTAGGCGAAATACTGTACCAGGCCATACGGGATGTTTTTCCTGCCGGTACTTACTATATTGCGGTGATATCATCCGGAGAGTATTATGCGGAGATAAACTATGTGTTTGGGGTGCTGTATTGAAAATTTTTTAAAATTTGTTATTGACAAAACAAAAATCTTGAATTAGAATACACTTAGCAAAGGCGCTGAAGCAATATCTTCAGCGCCGATTTTCATATTGACGGCTATAAATGCGCAGCATTTTGGCTGAATTTACGTTATGCTTTTATCAATCGAATATCGTGTAAAACAAAGGCGTTTGAATCATTTCGATTCCTGCGCCTTTTTTTAATATATGAACGGCGGAAAAATACAGCCGAAAGCAATTTAAAATCAATTAATAATAAAGAGGAAGGGAGAATGAAAATGGAAAAACAGGTTTTACTGGACACCATATGGGTGGTACTTTGCGGAATGCTGGTATTCTTTATGAATCTGGGATTCGCAGCGGTGGAAAGCGGATTTGCACGCACGAAAAATACGGTGAACATCCTGTCTAAGAACTTCATTGTGTTTGCCGTATCGTCACTGGGATTTTACATTCTTGGATGGGGATTGATGTTTGGCGACGGAAACGGATTCATGGGTCTTAAGGGCTTATTATTCGCCAGCGGAGCCGACAATTCCCCGGCTGTAGGAGATGCTTATGAAGGTGTTTATTCTGCAATTTCATGGGCGGGAGTACCGTTCTGGGTGAAGTACTTCTTCCAGCTGGTATTCTGCGGAACCGCCGCCACAATTGTCTCCGGTGCGGTGGCGGAGAGAATCAAGTACTTCTCATTCATTGTATTTGCGTTCTTGCTGACGGTATTTGTATACCCCATCGTAGGCCATTGGATTTGGGGCGGCGGCTGGTTGTCAGAGCTCGGTTTTCTTGATTTTGCCGGAGGTACGACGGTACATTCCGTGGGAGGATGGGCTGCCCTGGCCGGTGTTATAATACTGGGACCCAGGGTGGGCAAATATACGAAGAGCGGGAAGGTAAATCCCATTCCCGGCCACAATATGAGTCTTGCCACAATCGGAGCATTTGTACTGTGGCTTGGATGGTTCGGATTCAACCCCGGTTCAACCATGGCTCTGGATCCTGATGCAATAGCCCATATACTGGTATCCACAAACAGCGCGGGAATAATGGCACTGCTTTCAGCAACGCTGGTTACCGTTATGATAACGGGAAAACCAGACCTGGGCATGTCGATCAACGGCCTGCTGGCCGGCCTGGTGGCTATCACACCCGGAGCGGCTTATATAAATATACCTTTGTCCTACCTGGTAGGAGCATTGGCCGGCGTGTTGGTGGTCTTTGCGGTATTAATGTTTGATAAGCTGAGATTAGACGATCCTGTCGGAGCATTGGGCGTTCATCTTGCCAACGGCATATTCGGCACATTATCCATAGGGTTATTTGCCCAGGAAGGTGTTACCGGGCTCAGCACGGCAAACGGACTGTTCTTTGGCGGCGGATTTAAGCTGTTGGGAGTACAGACACTTGGCGTTCTTGCGACCGGAGTATTTGTAGTGGCCGCATCAAGCTTAATTTGGCTGGTAATAAAGAATACCATCGGTCTTAGGGTATCGCTTAAGGAAGAAATCGAAGGACTGGATATCGGCGAGCATGGCATGCAGGCTTATCCGGAACAGGTTCTTCGCAAGACGCCTTACAGATATATATCCGAGGATAAAGATGTAGACTCCGTGGGCTGCGCATATAGGCAGATTAAAAAAGCGTCTAATGAATAATTGTTGAAGGGAGGTCGGATCAAATGAAGCAGGTTAAAGCTGTTATTAGGCCCGAAAAGCTTTCTGATGTCCACAAGGCTCTGAGCTGCTGCGATTGTTATGGTGGAATAATGATAAGCGAAATAACGGGACAGGGAAACCAAAAGGGATTAATCCAGGCGTGGAGAGGCGAAAAGTACGAAGTGGACCTGATTCCGAAGGTCGTCATCGACCTTGTCGTAAAGGACAGCGACCTGGATACGGTTATCAAGTTAATACTTGAAAACGCCTATACCGGAGAAATAGGTGACGGCAAGATATTTGTTTATAATGTGGAGAAGGTAGTTAGAATAAGAACAAAGGATATGGACGATGCGGCAATATAGTATATGCCACGCATAGTCACAAAACCGGTATAATGGCAATATAATGCCATATACATATACCCCCCAATATACACTTTTAACACGCGTTCTTCTGCGCAAACACCATAATATGCCTTCCGGTCATATTATGGTGTTTGTCTATTCAACATTGACACATGGATAAAGCTGGTATATAATTAAGGCAAAGATTAACAAATGTTAAAGAAAATACTCCATTTTTTTAACTAACAGTAATATATTGGGGAGTGTAAAAATGGGAGCTGCTGATAAAAAAGACACAATAGAACAGGTAGCGTTTTCTTTATTTTTAAACCAGGGCTATGAGGGAACCAGTGTCAGGATGATTTGCAAGAAAGCGGAGATAGATCCGCCGACACTGTATAATTATTTTGATTCAAAGAAGGGCCTGTTTTTATCAATAATCAAGAAGCTGTTGGATAGATTCATTGAGGAAAGCAAATCTTACGAAAGCCTGCTGCATGTGCTTCCACCGGATATGCAGCTTTATTCTATATTCAGTGCGAATGTCAATTATGCATTAGCACATATTGATGAGATGAAATTCTATTTCAGATATACGCTGTTTTGCCCGAAGGAATTGGCTAAAGAGGTCCATGAACTTCAAAAGAACGTGTATCAAATGGGATATAAGACCATTTATGATATATTAATCGAGTGCACCCAGGCAGGACTAATTGAGGTTGACGCGGAGATCGCATCTGTATACTTCTTGATCTTTTTAAAAAATTATATTTTCAATGCTGTGTTTGAAAACTGGCAGCCGTCAAAAGGAGAAATGCTAGAGCTATGGAAGGTATTTTATAAATGCAGGCTGAAAGGAAAAGAGGTTTTCGATACCACATTGGAAATATAGCGGAGGATGAACTATGTCTGCGAAAATACTGGTCATAGGTGAAATTGCAAAGGATAGCATGCTATACGGCGAGAATCTGGCAGATTATCATTTTTTCTCTGCTTGTGAAAGCAAAGAAGCCATTCAGGTGCTTAATGGTCATGAAAAATTCGATTTAATTATGCTGGATCTGACAACACCGGACATGGACGGGTTTAGTCTGCTTGAAGCAATCAAGGCCAATGAAAGATACAATCAAACCCCGGTCATCATTTTGACGCATCCGGATAAGCCTGAGGATGAAATCCGCGGGTTGGAATTGGGTGCCGTTGATTATATAAGAAAACCTGTTTATCCCGATGCCTTAAGGGTAAAACTGGGCATTCATATGGAGCTTGTCAGGGTACGGGCCCTTATTGATGAAAAGCATTATAAGCAGGGCTTAACCTTTGATGTGATTTTCAAACAGGCACCGATTGGGATTGCCATTTCCTACAGCAGCGGTGCAGAATCGGATGAGACCATAATAAGCATAAACTCTGTATTTCAGCAGATTGTCGGAAGAACCAGGGAAGAAATTAATGAATTGGGATGGATTAATATAACCCATCCGGATGACTTGCAGAAGGATTTGGATAATTTCAATAAGCTTAAATCCGGCAAAATTAAAAGCTACTCCATCGAAAAAAGGTATGTCCGCCCGGATGGATCGATAGTATGGGTGAACATGGTAGTGGCTTCCCTGACATTGCCGGATTTCCTCAGGAATTATCACATATGCCTGGTACAGGATATTACGGAGCAAAAGAAGCTGGAGGAAGAGCTTCTTGAAAGCGAGAGGAGCAAATCGGTTTTCCTGTCGAGCCTTCCCGGAATGGCATACAGATGCAGCAATGATGATGAATGGACCATGCAGTTTGTTTCGGCGGGATGCTATGATCTTACCGGATATACCGCAGACGAGCTTTTGTATAACAGGAAGCTGTCATTTAATGACATCATAGCGCCCGAATACCGTGATATATTAAGAAAGGAATGGGACCGCATTCTTCCCGAAAGAAAGACATTCAGGCATGAATATGAGATAGAAACCAAGAGCGGAGAACGCAAATGGGTGCTGGAGATGGGTCAGGGCGTATATGATGAAAACGGCGAGGTTATAGCCTTGGAGGGCATTATCGTTGACATATCCGACAGGAAGAAATTTGAGAATTATCTCAGGTACAACAACGAACACGACCCGTGGACTGGTTTATATAACCGCCGGTACCTGGAAAACATGCTTATCAGTGAAGCCGCCTCATCATGTGAAGAAAAGAGAGCGCTTGTGGGAATCAATTTAAGCTCCATTCACAGATTGAGCCTGACATACGGATTTCATTACAGCCAAGAAATAATAAAAAGAGTTGCCGAAGCTTTAACCGGCTTTTGCACGGACACATGCCAGTTGTTCAATACATATGAAAACCGTTTTGTATTCTATATTAAGGGATATAAAACCAGGGATGATTTGTCTGAATTCTGTGAGCGGATTATAAAGACAATAGATTCGGTTTATGGGATGGAGAAAGTGGGAAGCGGCATAGGCATTGTAGAGATTGATGAAACGAACAAATTCAATGTGGAGCAGCTCCTGAGAAACCTTCTGAATGCGTCAGAAAGGGCCATACAGATGTATAAAAGCAGCATCATATATTGCTTTTTCGACAGCGAAATGGAAGCGCAGTTATTGCGGGAAGAGTATATAAAGCATGAGCTTATGCACGCCATATCGGACAGAAAAGACGGGGGCCTGTTCCTTCAGTTCCAGCCAATTTATAACCTGAAAAACAGAAGCATATGCGGGTTTGAGGCATTGGCCAGGTTAAAAAGCAAAAGACTGGGCTTGGTTTCCCCGGCCGAATTCATACCCATAGCGGAAAAGACAAGGCTGATAATTCCGATTGGCCATAAGATATTCGTACAGGCCTTTAAATTCCTTAAAAAGCTTATCCGCTGCGGCTATAAAGACATGACCATATCGATAAATGTATCGGTAATGCAGCTTTTGAACGAGAACTTCAGCAGGGATTTGCTTGGAATTATCTCCGATATGAACATTAATCCCGGCAATATTATGATTGAGCTCACAGAGTCCCTGTTCGTGGAGAATTACCAGGAGGCGAACAGGATACTTGGGGAGCTTAAAAACGCAGGCATTCGGGTTGCTATCGACGACTTTGGTACGGGGTATTCATCGCTTGCCAGGGAGAGGGAGCTTAACATCAGCTGCCTTAAAATAGATAAAAGCTTTGTTGACAAGCTTTTAATACTCAAGGACGAATCCATTACCGGTGACATTATTTCAATGGCTCACAAGCTCGGTCACAGTGTTGTGGCAGAAGGAGTTGAGCATGAGGAGCAGAAAATATATCTTGAGAAGTATAACTGTGACAATATCCAGGGATTCTTAATCAGCAGGCCGCTTAATGAGGATGTGGCAATTGAATTGCTGAAATACTAGGGTGGCGATTTTATGAAGAAACGAAAGAGCTTATCAATAAGAAAATCTATAATTTTAGGATTTTTAATAACAATTCTATTGTCATTCGCGTGCATAGGTTCCATAGTTTTCACCGGCTGGTTTACTTCCGCAAACCGGACTATTAAAAGCATTGCCGAAGACCTGAACGAGAGGATATATGATGAGTTACACTCAAAAATACTCGTTCCCGAGCACATTAACGAGGTAAATTACAATATAATTGACAACGGATTCTTTGACTTAACGGACGAAGATAACAGGGATAAATATTTTGTCGGAGTTTTAAGCTCCTATGAGAAGGAAATATACAGCTTCAGCTTCGGCACGGTCGACGGCGAATATTTCGGGGCTATAAGAAATGAGGACGGAGTCATAGACATTGTCAGGAGCAACGCCGAAACCGGCGGGGACTTGTGGAGCTATAAAGTGAAGGATGATATGACGGCAGGTGAGATCTCGAATAAGGCAGGCAAATTTGACCCGCGCAGGAGGGCTTGGTTTACCGCGGCGGTAAGGCACGGGCATCCGACATACTCGCCCATATACAAGCATTTTACGATGAATGACCTGACGATATCCTATGCCAGCCCTGTCTATGATGAGAACGGTAAGCTTTTTGGGGTCCTGGGAACCCATATGCTGCTTACGGAATTAACCAAATACCTTGAGGATGCGGTAAGCAAATACAGCGGATACGCCATATTGGTCGAAAAGGACACCAATATGCTCATAGCCAATTCCGCCGGAGTGGATAATTATATAATTCTTAGGGACGGTGCTATTGAAAGGCAGCATTTTAAAAAGATAAATAACGCAAGTATTCAGGAGGCCTACGACATTTACCTGAAAAACCAAGGCAAGGAAGAATCGTTCAGCGGAAAAATAGATAATCTTTACATAAATGTAAAGGAGATAAAGAATGAAGGGCTGAATTGGGTAATCATATCGGCCATTCCGGAAGAAATCCTTATAAAGCCTGTTGTCAACAGCCTGTACATATCGCTGGCTCTTGCAGCGATGATATTGTTGCTGGCTATTTTTATATATTTAAGTATTGCTGCAATGCTGCTGAGGCCGATGAACAGCCTTCTAAAAGTATCCGAAGCGATGGCGGGGGGAGATTTGACAGAAAGGGTGCCCATAACCAGGAATGACGAAATAGGCAGAATCTCCGAGGTATTCAACAATGTAGCCGACAGGATGTACTACTTGATCAGCAACCTGGAGGCCACAGTTAAGGAGAGAACCGAGGAATTATCAAGGCTTAACAGGGACTTGGAGGAAAACAAGGAAAAGCTTCAGCTCTTGCTTGATTCCACCGCTGAAGCCATATACGGAATAGACCTTGAGGGCAGGTGCACATTCTGCAATAAAAGCACTTTAAGGCTGTTGGGATATGACAGCCAGGATGAGCTGCTGGGTAAAAATATGCATACACAGATACATCACTCCCATCGTGACGGCAGCCCGATTAATATTGATGACTGTAAGATACTCAAGACAATATTGCAGGGTAACGGCATTGAATCGGAGGATGAAGTCTTTTGGAGGAAGGATGGTACCTTCCTGGATGTTGAATATCATTCATACCCGCAAATCAAGGATGGCAAGGTTATCGGCGGAGTGGTAACCTTTATGGATATCACCGAGCGCAAACAAAGGGAGGAAAAGATCCGGTACTTAAGCAGCCACGATATTCTGACGGGATTCCACAACAGGCGAAGCTTTGAGGAAAGCCGGACACGGATTGATACTCCTGAAAACCTTCCTCTTTCGGTAATATATGCGGATATAAACGGACTGAAAATGACAAATGACATCTTCGGGCATGCCGCCGGAGACAAGCTAATTACAGAAACCGCCGATATTCTAAGGCGTTCATGCAGGGAAGAAGACCTGGTAGCCCGTGTCGGAGGGGATGAATTTATCATACTTATGCCCGGAACAGATTCTGAAAGTGCCGGAAGGATAATTGAGAATATTAGGATGGAATTCGTGAAGGTCAACGAGCATACCAAGGCAATCAAGTGCAGCATATCCCTCGGATATGGGACTAAAACAAATCCCGGGGAATCGCTGGATGAAATAATAAGCATTGCCGAAAACGCAATGTACAAGGATAAGGCCATTAATCAGAAATCAATCAATACGGATATGGCAGGAGCAATTATCGATGCCCTGCATCTTCGAAGCAGTTATGAGAAGCAGCATTCCATGGAAGTCAGCAAGCTGTGCGGTGAGATAGGCGCTTACATGAAGCTGTCCGAGTTTGAAATTAATCAGCTGATACGTGCCGGTTACCTGCATGATATCGGAAAGATAACTTTTAATGACCGCCTGCTGTCGCTGAAGGAGCATTCCATAGTAGGATATAGGATTTTGAATCTCTTTGACGATACCCTGGATCTTGCGGAATACGTGTACAGCCATCATGAGCATTGGGACGGCAGCGGATATCCCCGTGGTTTGAAGGGAGACCAGATCCCCCTGCTTGCCAGAATTATAGCAATTGCAGAATCCTATAGCCGGAAATACTATATGACTGAGGGTACTCATGAAGAAAAAAAAGCCGCCGCTCTTCAAAAAATAAAGGACGGATCCGGCAAAAGATTCGACCCGGAGATAGTAAAGCTGTTTATCAGGATGATGGAAGAGAAGGACAATGAATAATGGTTATGGCATAAAGGCAAAACATAAGGACATAACATAAGGCTGACAAAATTGCGGGTCGGCCTTATAAATTATTATTTACAGAAACAAGGAGATAATATATAATACATAATTAAAATATAATATATAATACATATCTGAATAGTATACATTAAAGGTATACATCCGGTTTATGTATTAGGAATAATTTAAGAGAATGAAAAAAGGATGAGGAGAAAGCCTATGATTAATAAGAGGATTAACACCCTTTGCGTTCATGGTGGGAAGGACACCAATAACAGTACCGGGTCCATAACTGTTCCGGTGTACCAGTCGGCAACCTTCGCCCATCCAGGTGTGGGCGAAAGCACGGGATATGACTATTCCCGCCTGCAAAACCCCACCCGTGAGGTGCTTGAGAGGACCATTGCTCTGCTTGAGGGCGGTACCGATGCCATGGCATTTTCATCAGGCATGGCTGCCATGGCCGTGCTGTGCGAGCTTTTTTCACCGGGAGATCATATCATCGCAACCAATGATTTGTACGGAGGTTCGGTACGTTACCTAAACCATGTGGCACAGAAAAACGGCATAGCCGTTGATTATGTTGATACGGGAAACACTGAAACCGTAAAGCAGTGTATACGGCCAAGCACCAAGGCGGTTTTTGTCGAGACGCCATCAAACCCGATGATGCTGATTACCGATATTGCGGCTGTCGCGGATATATGCCGCCGGAATGGCATACTGCTTATTGTGGACAATACATTCCTAACACCGATATTCCAAAGACCTCTTGAGTCAGGGGCGGATATCGTGCTGCACAGCGGAACAAAATACCTGGGAGGGCATAATGATACCCTTGCTGGTTTCCTTGTAACGGCAGACAGCGACCTGTCAGAAAGACTCCGCTTCCTATATAAAACCATCGGCGCATGCCTTGCACCCTGGGACAGCTATCTCATTCTTCGGGGAATTAAAACCCTTGCCATCCGCATGGAGCGCATAACTGAAAATGCGGTTAAAATAGCAGAATGGCTAAGCGGTCACAGGAAGGTCAGGGCCGTTCATTACGCGGGGAAGGGAGGCATGATTTCATTCGAGGTTGACAGAGCCGAAACGGCAAGAAATGTTTTAAGCAGTGTAAAGACAATACTATATGCCGAGTCCCTGGGAGGAGTCGAGTCCCTTATTACATACCCAATCCTGCAGACCCATGCCGATGTTCCTGAAGATGTCCGGGAAGCCCTGGGTATAAACGACAGGCTGATGAGGCTTTCGGTCGGAATTGAGGATGTGAATGATTTAATATACGATTTGGAGGAAGCATTAAGATGAGCTGCGATTTTGATAAGGTAATCGACCGTAAGAACACGAATTCCATAAAGTGGGATTTTGCCGCCGAACGGGGTATGCCTGAGGGATTGATATCAATGTGGGTGGCCGACATGGATTTTACGGCGCCCAGGGAGGTGCTTGACGACATTCACAGGGCTGTGGAACACGGAATATTCGGTTATTCGGAGGTCAAGCAGGATTATTACGATGTACTTGCCGAATGGTTTGAAAACCATTATGGCTTAAAGTTCGGCCGCCAGGATGTAATAAAGACTCCCGGTGTGGTATTCGGGCTTGCAGCCTGCGTCAGGGCTCTTACAAAACCGCAGGATGCGGTTATTATTCAAACACCTGTGTATTATCCTTTTTATAATATAATACAAGACAACAACAGGAAGCTTGTTACGAATCCTCTGAAATACGAAAATGGCAAATACTCGATTGATTTTGACGACTTTGAGAAAAAGGTAAAAGAAAATTCGGTCAAATTATTCATCCTATGCAGTCCGCACAACCCTGTAAGCCGTGTCTGGTCCAAGGATGAATTGGAGCATATCAATAAGATATGCGTAAAATACGGTGTAATTATTGTATCCGATGAAATTCACTGCGATTTCGTATATGCACCCTATGAACATACCAGCTGCGGCCTGATTAATGTCGACGCAATAATTGCCACATCCCCAAGCAAGACATTCAACCTGGCGGGGCTTCAGGCTGCGAATTTCATTGTCCGAAACGTTAAGTACCGTCAGCTAATAAGAGAGGAGATAAGCAGGACCGGATACAGCCAGCTTAACACGCTTGGACTTGTGGCCTGCCAAAGCGCCTATACCCATGGGAAAAAATGGCTTGAAAGGCTTAAGGAATATTTGACCGGCAACATAGGGATAACCCGTAGGTTCATTTCTGAAAGGCTTCCGAGGATACATCTTGTGGAACCCCAGGGAACATATCTGTTATGGCTGGATTTTTCCGCATACGGATTTTCACAGGAGAAGCTTGACAGGCTTATCGTTCAGGAAGCAGGACTGTGGCTTGATACCGGTACAATGTTCGGAAAAGAGGGAGAAGGCTTTCAGCGGATTAATATAGCATGCCCGAGAACAACGCTTGAGACGGCCCTCGAAAGGCTTGAGATGGTATTCGGTAGAATTAATTAGAAAAAAATATTATTTTTTCTCTTGACAATAAGTTCCTGTCAGTATATAATCAAAAACATAGTAAATCTATATGTATTCTATGTATTAAAAAGGGGGATTGCTACGATGGCAAAGATTTATCAGAATTTAACGGATTTAATAGGCCGCACACCGTTGCTACAGCTTAACAAGTACGGTGAAAAGAAGGGCGTTACTGCAAATCTTATTGCAAAACTTGAGTATTTCAATCCATTGGGAAGTGTAAAGGATAGAATTGCATTTGCCATGATCAAGGATGCCGAGGAGAGAGGACTTATTACAAAGGATACGGTCATTATCGAACCGACCAGCGGGAATACGGGAATAGGGCTTGCTTTCGTGGCGGCTGCCAAGGGATACAAGCTGATACTTACCATGCCGGAGACAATGAGCGTAGAGCGAAGGGCATTGGTAGAGGCTTTAGGAGCCGAGATTGTACTTACCCCCGGTTCCGCGGGAATGAGAGGCGCAATCGAGAAGGCCAACGAGCTTGCCGCACAATATCCGAGCTCTTTCATACCTCAACAGTTCGAAAATCCTGCCAATCCCAAGATACACCGTGAAACCACGGCGCAGGAAATCCTTTCTGACACTGATGGCAATATAGCCGCATTTGTGGGCGGCGTAGGTACCGGTGGAACGGTTACCGGTGTCGGCCAGGTGCTTAAGCAAAAGGTGCCCGGCGTGAAAGTATTTGCTGTTGAGCCTGCCGCATCACCCGTATTGTCGGGAGGTCAGCCCGGACCACACAAGATCCAGGGTATAGGTGCGGGTTTCGTACCCAAGGTATTTGACCGCAGTGTCGTTGATGAGGTAATCACGGTATCCAACGAGGACGCATTCGAAACATCCAGAGCGGTCGCAGCGGCCGAAGGACTGCTTGTCGGCATATCCTCCGGTGCTGCCCTGTATGCGGCAACACAGGTTGCAAAACGTCCGGAATTTGCCGGCAAGAACGTCGTTGTTGTACTGCCTGATACAGGTGAGCGCTACCTTTCAACACCGTTGTTTTCAAAAAACTAACAAAGCATAATATGATATAATATAAAGAACGCCGGTTAGAGGGTGCGTCTTAGGGATTTTTTAGCCCGGAAAAATACCGGCATAGTTTGGTTTTATTACCGGCTATGCCGATTTTTCTTGCTTTGTGGTGGATGTAGAAACCGGCGGGTCAAACTCGCCAATGCAGTTATAAACGATTTTGATGCGCTGTACTCGTCTACCTTCAATGCGCTCTGCCTTGTATACATAGATTTTTTCAACGAACTCTCGGATAATCTCGGCTGTGAGTTCCTTTATGTCAGTATACTTTCTTACCAAGCTGAGGAAGTAGTCAACATTAAGAGCGCTTTCCTTTTCATCAGTAATGGTAGATTTCAGTTCTGCTACTCGGATTTCAAGGGTATGCTGCTCGGCTTCGTAGTTCGCTACCATCTTGGCGAAACGCTCATCTGAAATCTTACCTTCGATGTTATCCTCATAAAGCCTTTGGATAATTTCATCCAACTTGCTGATTCGTGCCTGTGATTGCTCTAATTCTCGTTTTCCGTCACGCATACTTTTGTCAAGTTCTATCCTTGTTTTCTTCGTGACTATCTCCACAAATTCATTCTCATAGTCTCTGGCAAAAGCGGTTACCCGGTGTATGCCGTCAAGGAGCAATTCCTCAACGACCACATTGCGTATCTGGTGAGAACTGCAGCCGCCTTTTATCTTACGGTAGGTAGCACACACAAAATGCTCCTTATCATGCTCCCAACCTCTATGACGCACTTGGTACAGTTTTGCACCGCAGTCTGCACAGAAGAGCAAACTTGAGAGGATTGGCATTTCGCCCATCGGTGTGAGTCTGCGTCTGCCGTCTCGAATTTTCTGCACCACCTCGAACACAGGCTCTTCAACAATCGCTTCATGGGTATTCTCGAAAATCATCCACTCTGACGGGTCATTCTTTATCTGCTTCTTATTTTTGTAGGACTTACGGTAAGTTTTGAAATTAACCGTATGCCCTAAATACTCCTGCCTTGAAAGCATATGAACTATTGTACTGCCTCACCAGATGTAATCATCGTCATGACCTCTGTTATCTGGGATATTGATTCCATTTGCCTTTGCGTGAGCTGTTGGATTCATTATGCAGCGTTTGCAAAACTCTTTGGCTATCTGTGTAGGACCATAACCTTGCATACACAAGTGGAATGCTTCTTTTACCACTTTTGCGGCTTCTTTATCAACAATCCAATGAGTCTTATCTTCCGGGTCTTTGATATAGCCGTAAGGTGGATTGGTGCAAAGCGGCTTGCCAGACTGACCTTTTGACTTAAAAACGGAGCGGATTTTTTTGCTCGTATCCTTGGCATACCATTCGTTGATGATATTAAGGAATGGTGTAAAATCGCTATCCTGCTGGTTGGCACTGTCCACATTGTTGTTAATCGCAATAAAGCGGATATCAGAGCCGGGAAACAACACCTCGGTGTAATAACCAACCTTAAGGTAGTCTCTACCCAGACGGCTCATATCCTTTACAATGATGGTGCTAATATTTCCTTCTTCCACTTGGGATAAAAGACGCTGCCAATCCGGTCGGTCAAAGTTCGTGCCGCTATAGCCATCGTCCACAAAGAATTCTGTGTTTGCAAAGCCATTGTCATCAGCGTACTTCTGTAAAATGGTTTTCTGGTTTTTAATGCTGTTAGAGTCACCCTGCAGCTCGTCATCGCGAGAGAGACGGCAGTACAGAGCGGTTATTTTATCGTTGTTCTTCACAGCAGTATAAGACTGTCTGTTATTCATGTTTACCTCCTTTCCGACAGTCTTCAAGCGGTACTCTATATTCCCGTACTACTGTGAAGAAGTCAAGTTATTTAGATTAAGAAGCTTTCTTTATTTCAAGGCTTGCAGTGTCATTAAGTATCATACGTTTCAGCTTGTCATAAGCAGTTTCTTTGGCAGTGCTGCTGACTGCAGATTCTATAATGTAGAGCGTGTCACCGATTACTTTTTTGGTAACGCTGATGGTCTTTTCTTCCATAGGGATTCCTCCTTTCGATATGGCGTAACGAATCGTTACTCCCTTCAGATTGTTTATAGACCGGTAGGGGTGGTCTGATCTCTGTGCCTTTTTGCTCGGACAACGGGCGTGGGGTAACGCGTAAAAAAACGCGAATTCAAACGGGGTATTAAAGGCACAATCGCAATAAAACGGTTATAATAAGCTATAATTCAGTGTATATTCCGTCTTGATAAAGTATATTTTTAGAGAAGATAGGCACAGCAGAATGTCCACTGTGCCTACTATCTTTTTATTAACCATTGATTTCTGTGTTTATCTGAATAACCTTTACTGCCTCCGGACGGATGAGTTTTCCGTCAAGGAACTCAAAGGCAAGGTAGCCAATTTGGTCATGCAGGGCAAACTTCTCTGAGAGCGTCTTGAAACTGACAGGACTTCTACCAATAACCCAGTAGTAGCTGAAGTCACCAAAGGCTATAGGCTTGCTGTCTGATTCAGTATTTGGCATATATTCGGAGATGATGACTCTTTTTCCGAGAATGGTATCATCGCTATTGCGCCAGAGGTAATTCCCTGCGCTGTCTTTAAGAGTGCGCAAAGCAAGTGCAGTTTCATCGTTCATCAGCCATACTGCGTTTCTGCGATATTCTGGCTTTACAGAGAAGTACAAACCTATCACATTATCGTAGGTGACTTCGGCGGTGGTAATACCCACATCTGCACCATTTGTGGTGTTCAGAATACCTGTGGGCATCTGAATACCGGTGCCATTTATAAAGGCATTGTCCTCGGCTCTGCCAAAGTTCTTAGCAAAGCGGTTAATAAGGTAGTTTTCGATATCGAAACCGGCATCATGTATAAAAGCCTCGTCCATTTTTAAGAAAGCAGCCAATTTCCAACTGTCCACAGTGTTGATGGTGAAATCATCTATACCATCGTAAATAGGGATGGCATCACCTTCTGCAACCCACTGGGCAAGGTCATTACTGTCCTTAGCGAAAATTCGGTAGCCGAAGTCATATGCTTTGATAACCGTACCAATATTACGAAACAGGCTTTCTTTTTCAAGGGCTTCCATGTACTTATTGTTGGCAGTGTTCGGCATAGCATAGGTACCGGTTTCGATGTTGCGACCTTTTGAGAGTTCGGCATAGCTGCTATCGTTGCCTCGCATGGCATTCCAGAAATGCTTGTCATATTCCGGTGAGCCGATATAGGGTAATCTTTCAGTATAAGTAATCATGTTTCTTCCTCCTTATTTCTTGTCACAAACAGGGCATCTGTATAGGCCCAGTTCGTTATAATTGAGTGAATTGCCAATTTGCTTTAGCATACCGCTCTTACAATTTGGGCAATGAATATCATAGGCAAAAGCCATTTCAATATTGTGAGCCTGTTTTGCATGGAGACGATAATACTTGTGCAGTTTTCCATGCTCGTCTTCAACGATGCAATCTGACAGGAATAAATCAAATGTGTTCTTTGCATATTCATCAGAGTAGAATGAGTGTTGCGGGTGAAGGAGCGTTCCTTCCTTATTCATTTTTGTTAGTGGATAGTTTGCCATTTTAAATTCCTCCTAAATTATTGTTGTGGGATGTACCAAAAACTTTAGCTCATTTTTGAGCTTAAGCCATATCAACTGTTTGGGTAAAAGGTTCCTGCGTTCATACTGCTTTGTCAGAAAGATAGGTATATCCAGCAGTACGACAGTATTCGGACAGATCATCGTAACCATTGATGTGGACAGTTGACTGCCCGTCAGTGACGGTATAGCGGATTTCTTTTGCTACTGTCACAGGGGCTCCGGAACGGTTGCGAAGATAGAGTTTACCTTTGGTACTGTTGTGGTTTCTGCCATAAAGTAAGTCAATTAGCTTCATGCTGTTTTCCTCCCTTCATATCGTGATTTTTAGTAGCAGTAGTAGCAGAACTGGTAGCAGAGTTTTTTGGTACTGCTACTGCAGAAAAGTGAGGTATATCAAGGGTTTCCAGCCGATTGGTAGCAGAAGTAGCAGTACAGGCGAGTTTATACTCACACTTCCCATAATCTTTGTATTCTTTTATTTCTCTGTACCAACTTTTTTGAAATTTTGCTAAGCAGTTATAAGAACTGCTACAACTGCTACTGATTGCCCTCAAAGCCTTGCACTGTGGGCATTTTACGTGGTAGCAGTTGTGATTTTTACTGCTACCAGCACTGCTACTACTGCTACCATTTTTATAAGAACTCAGTTCCGTCATAGCCATATTCCCTCGAAAACTGCTCTTTTGCTTCACTTGTGAGCGAATAATTTTTATAGTAGGTATTGCCATTCTGCCGGGTGGTGATTGTGGCATAATCTGCTCCAAGGTATGAAGCGATGGTCTCCCGGAACTCTTTAGCAGTCTTGGCAAAACCATTATTGTTTTCCCTGCACCAACCTTGATAAACCTTGTAGATGCGGCCTGTGGTGCAGTGCTTGTTGATTTTTCCATTGGGCCATTCACACATACACTCTTCATAGAATGAGATTACTGTGTTGTTGTCTGACATATATTTTTCTCTTGCAAGGTTTACACTGTCCGGCTCCGAGAAACGGTAGCCGTTAGCAATAACTTGCTGTAGTGCCTTAATAGCCTTAAAGACAATGCCATCACGCTCAGCATACATTTTGTCAAGGAGCGTTTTGTTCTGCTTATCTTTTGGAATGATATTTGGGCATCTCACTACCATAATGCGGTCATAAACCCATTTACCATCATCACCGCCGAACTTGGGAAGTCTGTTCATGCAAAACCAGAGCATACCGTTATAGGTGAACTCAAAGGCTTGCTGTCCTTTGAACTCGGCATAAAGGCTATCGCCGCCTGTTATTTTCTTGAAGGTTTTCAGTTCATCCACAGAGAGAAAACTCATATCGGAACTACCGGCAAGGCGGGTGCTGTAAACTGCACCGGTACCGAATCTGGCTTCTATTTCCTTAAGGTCAATGCCGATAAAGTTCCCTTTGCCGAGCAATCGCTCCACAAGGCTCTTTAGCTGAGATTTGCCGGTATCACCATCGCCTACAAGGAAAAGTGCTTTTTTCATTCGCCATCCCTTGATATTGGAGATACATACACCGATAAATTCAAAAAGTAATTGCTCTATATCCTTATCACCGTTGGTAAGGGTGTACATATATCTATCAAACACTGGTGTTGGTGTCTCTTTGCCTGTCCAGCTACATGGGATTTGTATGGTGGAGAGGATATCCGGGCTGTGTGGAGCAAGAATGGCATTATCTGCAGTGACACGGAGCAGACCATTGCTGAAGTTGATTAAATCCTCATTGGCGTTCAATTCCTCTTGGCTGACATAGTTAAGGTCGGTAGTAATATGCTGCAAGGTTTCACTGACTTTTCCCATTTTGACAAGTTCCTCATCATAATCAGCAATGTACTGCTTGATAATTCCCATCAGCATATTGTCGGCATAAAGCCTGTAGCAGCCGTTCTCGTAGACATATTTCATAAGTCCCTGTTTTCCGTTATCCCTTACAAGCACATAGCGGAGGTGTTCTCGCACATACTTTGCAAGGAGCGGAACGCTGACATAGACCTCTCCGGTCTGCTCATTGAATTTTATAAAATGCGGATGTCCCATCTTGGATTTATGAAAGATACCATGACAGGCATCAATCCCAGTAGCAATAGTAGCTTCTCTGTAATCATCACGCTCCCATTTTTCACGATAGAGAGCAGAACTACGGAAGATATCATCAATAGCCGCAGGGTCAGGCCCGGTGCGAAATGCAATTAAGGCGCATAGTGCAGCATCCGCTTCTGACTGTGAGCCATAACCGGAGATATCACCTTCGTCATATAACCTTTTAAATTTTTCTCCGTTTTTCTGTTTACGGAGATTGCAGGCAATATAAAATCCTGCTCGGTCACCGTCACGCTTTTTACTGTATTTTATCTTCTCGGTCTTTCGCATATTTTTATCAAGCGTAGTAAGAACTGCGGCTGTGCTTTCTCTAAGAGGCTCATTTAAAATCACATCTCCTGTGAAAGCTGCAAATCGGTTTGTTAGGCCACCTACATACAATTCGAGGTGATTATTTGGATTTTTCATATAGTAAGCTTTATCAAGTCTGAGATTGCCGTTCTTATCTGCATAAGTGGGAAGTTTGTCTAAATCGCATTTGCCATAAATATGGATACCGCCTCCGCTGACGGAACGCTCAGTATAGGAGTTGAATCGTTTAAGCAATATCTCTATAAACGGGTCTGTAATAGGAATGTGGTCTATGTCAAGGAAGAAGTGGCCTTTCAGTATCACAAAGCCAATACCGGCAGCGCTCTGCTTTGTCATAGCAGTGACTGCTTCATCGTAAGTTACCCATGTGTGTCGGTACTTTTCATTAGTGCCTGTCGCACCACCACCGGCAGCAAAGGGGATTTTGTTAATACGGTCACCGTCCATTTCCTTGCGCCAGAGAAACCATATTTTCATATCCATCAGTTCCTGCATTGCGTTCGCCGTCTCGTCCACCTCCTCTCCGTAAAATTTGTGCTCTCATTATCTGAGTGCCGAGTTTTTGAGTAGCCATTCCTTATAGGCATCAACTGGAATCAGAATCCTCGTACCAATTCGTATGGTGGGGAATTCCGGCGATTTTACAAGTTCATAGGCTTTCGGTAAGCTAATGCCCATCTGTGCCGATAGCTCCTGCACACTCATGGTCGTTTTCTCCATTACTCTTTCCTCCTTATCTTGATATTTGTTTTGGTTTCTACATCCACCATCCGTTACCGTTCCTAAGGTAGCCACCTGTTCGTGGTCTCCTCGTGTCCAATTGCAGTAGAAGCGCTCCGGTTTTCACCATCTTGGCGGCGGCACTGCAAAAGTATCCCTTGCGGGTGGACTATTCACTTGTCAAGGAGCAGAATATAAGTTTTACAATTTGCTCTTGTATTTAATGCTATTGTATAATAAAATGTAAGCGAAGTATAATTTTCAACGCTTATGGGTCAGTCCATTGTCGTTTCGGCATCGCCGAAGATACTTGAAATTGTGAAACCTCTACTTGATGGCAAGGGTCGCGACGAGGCATTCTCCATGCCCTTTGTGTATGGTCACAGCCTGTATTACTTGCCCGACTTACCACAAATAAAGTCGTTCACCTCTCCTGACGGGTTTGCTTATGAAATTGTCGAGCAGAGCGAGATACCACTGCTATACCGACACGAAGGATTTCGCAACGCCGTTCAGTATGATGCTAGTCACCCCCGACCCGACATTTTGGTGACGTTAGCGAAAAAGGATGGTAGAATTGTAGGTATGGCAGGAGCGAGCAGTGACTGTGCTATGATGTGGCAGGTCGGTATGGATGTGCTTCCCGAATACCGAAACCACGGACTGGCAGCGTATCTTGTTAATTGGTTGACTCTTGAAATATTAGAGCGGGGATATGTTCCCTATTACGGCACCGCATCCTCAAACATTGCTTCACAGCGCGTCGCTCACCGCGCAGGGTATTTTCCTGCGTGGGTATGCGCATATAAGGGCAAGTTTGACGGGTTGGAATGTTCACCAACGAGTTAAGGAGTGTACAATATGCTTAATAGAAACATTATTATCAATAAACTGCATGAAGCGTTAGAGCCCTTACCCTATATCTACGCCCTTTGGCTTGAGGGTGCAGACGCAATCGGTACGGCAGACGAATATAGTGACATTGATGTTTGGGTTGATTTTGAGGACGAATATGAGGAACAGGCATATGAAGCGGTTGAAAATGCCCTGGCAGAGCTTTCTGGTATTGATTATAAATACGTTATGCGACACGACCATCCTAAAATCCGTCAGCGGATATACCACCTTACCGGAACAAGTGAATACCTTATGATTGACTTCTGCTGGCAACTCCACAGCCGCCCAAAGGAAGAATACGCCTATTACGAAAACGACAGCATCGAAGCAGCGAAGGTGATATTTGACAAAGATAATATCATTAGGCACAAGCCTCTTGACCTTTCTGAGTTTGCTAAATGGAATCAATTCCGTCTTGAGGAAGCTAAATACCGCAGGATGCAGCATGTACGTGTTGAGAAATATGTTCATCGCGGGCAGTATCTAGAAGCTTATGCCTATTACAATCGTTATGTAATAGAGCCACTAGTTGATCTGCTCAGATTAATTTATACGCCAGCGTATGCTAACTACTACCTAATTCACATTTCGCAGCACATCCCAGTCTCCGACCGAGATCGGCTTGAATACTTCACGCGAATAGGTTCTCTTGATGATATAGCGGAAAAGATACCGCAAGCTGGTCAATGGTTTGACGAGCTTGTTGAAAAGCTCGGTGAAGAGAATGGCTAAAGTTATCTTGATTTGCGGGATAATAAGCATTTAATAGTCAAGTGATCAGATTAAATTCATAATCTGGTGACAGAGTAGATTGAATGTAAAGAATTACACTAATTCGATGTGTTATGTTTATTAGTATATGGTAAGTTGGTAATATATAATGGGTGGGCATACTCGGCTACATTAACATAGTACTTGGAGATGGCCTGCTTAATAAGCTGCGTTTGCAGTTCTTCCAGTCAGTTATTGATGTCTGTCAAGGTGTGACCATTTTGTTGCTTAATTACAACCTTGATACAATTTTTATGTAGAAGATATACAAATCAAAATATCTTCAATTGGAGTGTTCATCTAATACAACAGAATAATAATAAAGACTGCACTAAAGGTTTTATCCTTCGGTGCAGTCTTTACTTTCGAGTCTCCGCTTGAAGAGAGTCGGTCAAAAATTTACTTGTTTTCGTAAATCCCTAAGTTGAACTCCCTTTTTCCCGGCGTTTTTTTCATGTATGATTTTATCAGATAATGAGCCTGCGAAATACCGGGCGGTAAAAGGCACTAAAGGATTATTGTTTATTATAGTTATAGAGTGTATAATTATGGGAAAGACAAGTATAAAAGCGGGAATATGGCAAAGGAGGAGCCATGAGAAGAATATTATTTATTATTGTATTTGCGCTTATTATTACAGCAGCAGGCTGTACCAGGGATAACAAAATTGATGAATTAAATCCGGCAAAAACCGAATCCGGCAGTAATTTGGCCGAAGAAGGCACTACGGATGAAAATGATACGGACGAAAAAACTTCTGAAGAAAATAATTTTGAAGAAAACAATTCAGAAGAAAACAATATGGAAGAAAGATATCCGACAGATGAAAAATCGGGCTTGAGCAACGATTCCCCGATTCAATACAGCATTTCATCAAACGAATACACCGCAAAGGATGGGAATATCTTAATCAAATACCCTTCATTGAGCGGACTTGGGAATGAATATGACGGGCAAAAAATTAACGATATGATCAGGGAAGAGGCAACGGCATATTTAAGGTTAATCGGTGAGGATATAGATAATCTTCAGATGTATGAAATAAATTATGTGGTCAAGTTTTCCGGCAGCAAATTATTATCAATAGCATATGACGGTCTCGCTAATTATGAAGGGGCGGCACATCCTATAAATGTTTTCTACAGTACCAATATTGACCTGGAAAACATCAAAAAGCTGAGCCTGTCAGATATGATTGGCGATATTGAAGCGCTTGCCGATTTATATATGTCTGCCCTTACTGAAGAGCATGATGATGAGGTTATGAAGGCGGCATGTGACCATATATATCAGATGAATACAAGGGACGACATTGTCAATGGATTAAAAGAAGCAGATAATGCGTATGGTTCCGGACTGAATATATTCACATATTATTCCAAAGAAGGCATGGGCATTAGCTGGGGAGTTCCTTTTGCATTAGGTGACCATGTCGAGATAGAGATTCCTTATGAGAAACTGGACAACATAATTGACATTGAGAAGATAGAATAAAATTTGTGTGAAATATTAATGAATATTAAGTGTTAATGGTATATACCGGGAGCATATATATTAAACAGGGTATTATTGCTTTTCTATTCCCACATAATATAAGGAGGATACGGATTTGAAGCTGGGAAAATATGTTTCCGGATTTGCCATTTTAATTCTGCTATTATTTTCTTTTGCGGTTCCTGCAATAACACATATTGGTGTTCAGGTTGCTGAGGCCAAAAAAAAGAAAAAAAAGCCGACAGTGGAGATTTCAGAGAAAACTTTATACGCAGGACATGATAGTTTCAAGATTCATATCAAGCATCTTGATAAAAAAGCCAAGGTAACATACTCATCCAGTAATAAGTCGGTGGCGGCTGTCAGCAAGAAGGGTGAGATTAAGCCCGTGTCGGCAGGTCATGCAATCATTACTGTTACGATAAAGCAAAAGAATAAGTTATATATATCAAAGATTCTTGTTACAGTGAAGATTCCATATATAAAAATAACCAATGCGCCGGCCGAAATGAAAGCGGGAACATTTTACAAGCTGAAAGCTGAAACATATGGTACCAGGAAAGCTGAGCTGACTTGGTATACTTCAGATTCTTCAATAGCCTATATTGACAGTAAAAGCGGAGAGCTGTACGCGATGACGGCAGGTACCGTAAAGGTAACCGTTAAGGATTCCAAAAGCGGCATAAAAGCCACCGTAACGATAAAAATCAAGGGAACCGCTTATACACCGCCAACGGGATCTGATAAGGCCGTATACCTTTCGGGGCTTGATTTAAGCAAGGAATATGGCATGTATTATAAGACCAAAAAGGAGGAGTACATTGAAACAACCAGGTTTATCCTGTTTATTGACGATGGTGTTGAGATACCGGTCAATGTAATTTATGTGATTGACCATATAATGAATCTTATCGAATCAAAAACCGGTTTGCGCTTTTATACCGGAAAGCAGTATGGGGCAAACTGGTTTACCATGGAAAGTGAAATAGAAGAAATATTTGATACGGGAGCCAACTTAAAGAAAATCATTAAGGACGATAGGGTATGCATAGTTGTGTCACAACAGAACTGGAGAACATACGCATTTAGCTATCAGGGAATCATGCTTCAGCCCCAGGATATTAAACTGTGGGATGGAAATGAGCATGCAATGATACATGAATTGCTGCATGTTTTGGAATTTAGAAACGGATGCCCTTTGGGCCAGGTTTTGCAGGAAGGCTTTGCAACATATTATACAATGCTTATAACGAAAGAAGATACCGTACTCAACGGATACTATGACGGATACAGCCGATTAAGCGGATTCGAGTATAAAATTACTGAGGATAATGCGGAAGCTGTATTTAACGAGATAACTTCGGGATGGAATGCATATCTGTTGGGCTTCAGAATGATTAATTATATCATGGAGACATATGGTTCCCAGGCATATCAAAACATGCATAATAAACTATCGGTGAAATTTGATTACCCATCCGTTAAAGATGTGGCGGCAGCTCTTAAGAGTGAACTATCCAAGGACTTCTTCCGGGCATTCGCCCGTTGGTACAAAAAGAATTATGAAAGATTCGGAGACATAAATACTACGGCATTAGAGGAATGGCAGATAACAAACGGCCTTCTTCAGAAATATTATGGCAGTAAAAAGGAAGTTGTTGTTCCAAATACCGTGACCATGATTTCGTATGAGGCCTTTATGAATAACACAACCCTGGAAAACATCATACTTCCCTGGAACTTGGAAGCCATATTCTATTGTGCGTTTTACGGGTGCAGCAACCTTAAGGAGATTACTATTCCGGACAATGTAACCCATATCGGGAATAACGCGTTCATGGGATGCAGCAATTTGAAAAGAGCCGCGCTTCCAAAGGGTATAACCTGCATTGACGAAGGGACTTTTATGCAGTGCTATTCCTTGGAGAATATCAGCATACCTGAAGGTGTAACCGATATAAAAAGTTATGCATTTGCCTACTGCAGATCGTTTACATCAATAATTCTTCCTAAAACGATAAAGAGAATTGGGGAGAGAGCATTTTCAAACTGCAGTAATCTAAAAAGCATAATCATACCTGATAGTGTGGAAAGCATAGGAAACAACGCATTTCTTGAGTGCAGTCCCGATTTTACGATATTCGGGAATAAAGGATCCTACGCCGAGGCGTATGCAAAGGAAAATAATATAAAATTTGTTGAGATTAGGTATTAAATATAAATGCAATTTACAACATAATAATATCATACAGGGGAACAGTTATGAAGGTAAGAAGCAAAAGAATTATTATATTAGTCGTTGCTGTTTTAGCTGTTGCCGCGGCAGGAATATCAATTGTTGCGGTAATCTCAAAGGATAAAAAAGCTGATAAGCAGCACAGTGTATCTGAAACGAATAGTACTGAGAATTTGCATGATGATGGTGTCAGTAAGCTTTTTATAAGTGCACAAGCCTGCCCGGAATTGTCATTCCCGAGAGCGTGGAGCATATCGGTGAAGGAGCGTTTAATGACTGCAATGATAACTTCACAATCTATGGGAAAAAAGGCTCATATGCTGAAAGCTATGCAAAGTCTAATAATTTAAAATTTTCAGCAATCAGCGATTAATTCTGATATTGTAAATCTCAAGAGCATCCGGACTCAAAACATGAGCGGGGCATTAGAGACTAATAACTAGTGGACTAAAAATGACATATAAATTACAATATATATATAGAATATAATTCATCGGGAGAAATATTATGACAAATGATGGAAATGCCACGAATAAAGATATAATCAGTTCATATCAATCTTTTATGGCAAAAAATGAATTATTCTCAGATGTACTTATGTTTCTTCCCTTCCCGGTTGAGGTCTATGCCCCAGACGGAACGTCGGTTTATGTGAATAAGGCCATGCTGGATGAATATCATGTTGCGGATCCTGATATGATCGTCGGAAAATATAATATATTTGAAGATCCTTACATAATTGCGTCCGGCAGGATGCATGAAGTCCGCAAGGCATTTCAGGGAGAGGTTGCATTCTTCCATGACATCAAGGTGCCCCTGGAAGATATTTCGCAAAGATATGGCATTAAGGACCTGGACGTGGAGGCAATATACCAGGATATAACAATATATCCAATACTGAATGAGGACAGGAAGGTTAAATATGTTGTAGCCTTTCTTATTAACAGAAGAGTGTACCGTGGCAGGAATGAGATTGAGAAAGCGAAAGAATACATAGAAAGCCATTGGCTGGAGAAATTTGACCTGGATGAAGCAGCAAGGACGGCAGGATTCAGTAAAGCTCACTTTATTAAGCTTTTCAAACAGCATACGGGTATTACACCCCATGACTACTATATTAACTATAAAATCAGCAGGCTCAGGGAGATGTTGATGGATGCCAATCTGACCATCGCACAGGCCTTTGCCGCATGCAACATGGATTATAATGGATATTCGGCAGGGCTTTTCAAGAAAATAACCGGCTTAACCCCATCGGACTACAGAAAAATGATAAAAAGAAGATATGCCAACAAGCAGTCAAAGCAAAGGAAGGATAATATCGACACTGTTAATACGGACTATTATAATATGACATTTGGTTTATAAAAATGCATTATGGATTGGGGATCGAAGCATGCAAGAGAGCAGGGTTTTTAAATTGCTTGAGATATCGTCCTATCTGCCCAAGCTGCCGGAGGATATAGGCGAAATCCTTAATATTCTTAAAGACCCGATTGAGGCGGATATTGATAATCTTGTTGAAAAGGTATCAAAAATAAGCGAACTTAATGAGTTGATGCTGCATAATTTAAACAGCGGTTATTTCAAGCTGAGAAAAGAGATAACATCGATAAAGGAAGCAATTATATACCTGGGCCTGAGGACGGTTCAAAACCTGTTGCTGTTTTTCATAACAATAAATCTTTTTCCGGAATCCATGAGAAAAAGCAACAGGAAGATTAAAATGATGAGTTATTGGAAGCATGTCATGGGCACTTCGGTTGCAAGCTGCATGCTGGCTGAAAAGCTGAAAAAGGGTGACAAGTTCAAGCTGTTTTCATATGGCCTGGTGCATGACATCGGCATTATAGTGCTTGATACCTGCTTTCCTGAGCTTGTTGAAAAGATAATCGAGAAAATGTACACTGGGATGGACCTTACCAGTTCCGAACGCATTTACCTTGACAACCTGACACATGGTGACATTGGAGCATGGCTGTGCAGAAGATGGAATATAAGAGAGGATATAACGACTATTGTTGAATATCATCATTTCCCGTTTTCAGCCTGTGATAGCAATGAAGATTTAAGGATAATCTATGTTGCCGACTCCATAAGCACTGAATACTGCGAAAAGCTTCTTGGGATACATATTGACCGTGACATAAACAACCAGGTAATTCAAAGCCTTGGCCTGACGCAGAATGATGTTCAGGAAATTATAAGAGCCTTTCCGAAGGAAATGAAAAATGAGAAATATTACATCCCGGTTTTGCGTGATTATATAGATTAATCTTTCCCGACTGTCAGTTAAATCAAGCGTGATTACACAATACCACGGGAATACTTATTGCTAATATATAAAAAGAGAGGTCGAATGACCTCTCTTATTGTTTAAGATTTTATTGGTTAGCATACGGTTTCTATTGACAATATCTCGTTGAAACCTTCGTTATGGACACTTGTCTGAAGGGCACTTCCTTCCGTCAATCTGCCAAAGCCTTTATATATTGCTGAAGAATTACGCAGATCTCGGCACGGGTAACATATCGGCTGTCGGTTTCACTCTCACCCGTATTCATGACAGCTTCAATATCTACAGTAAGGATACGTCCCGATGCTTTTGTAAATCTAAGGAGAATTTGAGCCAGTTCATCACGGGTAATTGACCGGTCAGGCTCGAACCTGCCGTCCCCGGTACCTGTCATGATACCTTTATTATATGCCCATTCCACATATGGCGCGTAATACATCTCGTTATCTACATCATTGAAGCTGCTTGTTTTGTATGTACTTATATCTGCGCCCGCAAGCCTTCCAAGAAGAGTTGCGAGCATTCCCCTGGATACCTTCTTGTCTGGTGAGAAGTTCTTGCTTGTGAGCCCGTCAAACAATCCCAAACCGGATATATACTCAATGCTTTCTTCAGCCCGGTGACCATCTGTATCATTGTATTTAGCCGAAGGCTTCACATAACCAACACCGTAGCTGGAGAAATGGTTTCCGAAGATAACCAGGTCCCCCGCACTCTCATTATAGGCTGAGAATGGAATAACACTGGCATTTCCGTTATCGTCCACGTATACTCCAAACAGTCTGCTTGCATTTTCGTTCTTCCCCGGCTTATAGGCGATGTTCAGTACAAAGCTGCCGTTGCCCAGGGATTTTATCTTTGATTTTTTACCGTTCTTTACATGGCTGATTGTAATTTCATAAGCGGGCCTGCTTCCAATCAGATTCTTAGCTGACACCGACAAATTGCTTACAGGTGATATTGAAATTGTTACGGTACCTGAGCTTTGTGCCCGGATTTCGTTTATTGCTTCAGAATCTAGGCTTAAGGTTACCCCGGCACTGCTTATTACAAGCTGTCTGATGCCTGTGTTGGCGAGCTTCATAAGCGCCGCCCTTTGAAGCGTAATATCCATGGACTTGACATTATCAGGAAGGTTGAGCTTAAGAACTATTTCAATTCCATTGTCTCCACCGTCTTGACCTTCCGCTTCGGCAAGCGCTTTTTTAATGGCATCGGTAATGTCACCATATGAAACTGTTGCAACAGCATGACCGTTTTCATCGACCGATACAGATGCATTTATTTCAGCCATAACGATAACAGGCTGTTTATTCGTGGTACCAGGCTCATCATCCTTGGTTTCATCAGGTGTATCGTCCTTGCTTCCTCCTGCGGAATCTCCGACGTAAACGAAGGTTGCGATGATTGTATGGTCTGCGTTAATCGAGCTGAAGGTATAGGCAGATACGGCTCCTTTATCAATTCCGTCGACGGTAATTGATGATATTGCGTAATCCTTGTTTGGTGTAATTGTAAAAATCAGGATGCCGCCTTTTTGCACGGTTATGGATCCGCTCGGAGATATGGTGCCGCCGTTTCCTGCCGAAGCGTTAATGGTATGTAAAGCAGGAGCAGGAGGTATGTAGGGCGCTGCAGAATCTATTACTATTGTAAATGATTTTGTATTATCGCCGGCAATATTGGCAGCTTTTACAACGAAGCTGAATGTACCCGCAGCCGTAGGAGTTCCGGATATGACACCGCCTGGGGAAAGTGTAAGACCGTTAGGAAGGCTGCCGCTTTCAATACTCCATGTTATAGGTGTATCGCCTGTTGCGGTTAAGGCCTGGTTGTAAGAGGTATTAACCATACCGTCAGGCAGTGTGCTTGTTGTAATTATCGGCGCCACAGGTGCAGGATTGACCGTAAGAACAGCTTCACTGCTTATTGCGCTGCCTGTATTATTCGTTACCGTAACGGTGTACCTTCCGGCATCCGATTCTTGGACATCGGTAATTATAAGGGTTGAGGATGTAGCTCCGTTAATTCTGCTGTCGTCGGTGAGAGCAGCATCATTTTTATACCACTGGTAGGATAAAGGAGTGTCACCGGATGCAGTCACGGAGAAGGTAACTGTTTGGCCTGCGGACACTGTCTGGCTGGCCGGCTGCGTCGTGATGGAAGGCGCATCAGGAAATGCAGTGACGTTTATGTTAACTGTTACATTTACAATATCAACCCCGTCGCTGACAGTAACAGTAACCGCCGTGCTCCCGGCTGCTTTTCCCGTAATAGTAACTGTACCGATGTCAAGAGAAGTTTCTGCTATTGATGTATTCGGGCCTGCTGTTATGGCAGTAATGGTCAGGGTATCATTATCTGCATCGACAGCAATATCGGAAGCGGTAAAGCTTGTCGTATTACTTGCCGATACGGTCTGGACCGGTATTGTGCCTTTTGCGGCGGGCGCGTTGTTTTTGAGCCTGAATGTATTGCCATATGCATCAGAATATATTTTATAATTCGGGTAGCTGGCAGTATCTGCCGTATATTCCGAGGGAGTTTTATACGTGTCTTCTAAAAAAACATAATAATCTGAAGGTGCGGTGTATGTGCCTTTAATCACTGCAGTACCGCCATAGTATATAATTATGCCATCACTATACGGACCTGTTATTGAAACATTGCCCTCAATATATACCATGCTGCCCGGAGTGCATACTTCCATAATCTGATTACTGTTACCGGTTATCGAAATGCCTCCTCCGATATAAACATATCCTCCGTACCTGGCCCTTATTGAGCTAGTGTTTTCAGTATTTAAGTAAATACTGCCGTCCACTTCAACGGTACCGTAATTCCAAGCATCTATTCCCAAGCATTCGATGCCGGTTAATGATATATTGCCGGTCACCCGTAAAAAACCGTTATCGTAAACGCCAGCAGCTGCTGTGCATGATCCGTTAATAGTAATGTTTGAAACGGTCATACTTCCGCCATCCGCTATCTCTATAGCATATTCGTAATAACTGTCCCGGTTGTATATTACATTAAGCGAACCACCGGTTGTTGTATCCAGATTGAGGGCACCGTTATTATATACATCAATGATTGGCAGTGTGTCATTGGTTACATTTAAGGTATGTCCGTTGGTATCAATTGTAATGGTTTTACTGTCAATTTCTATAAAGCCATTATGGTTGATATCTTTCAGCAGTTTTATGGTTTTTGCTTCACCGGCTCGTATTGTTGAAAGAGCATCGGTAAGGGTTTCAAATTGAATAGAACCAATTTCACATGCGGGATCAGTTACAGGATTAACAGTAAGTGTGGCCTCGTTGCTCATCACAGTACCATATGAATTGGCCACAATCACAGAATAACTTCCTTCATTTGCTTCCCGGGCAATTACTATTGTCAGGGTGGAAGAAGTGGCTCCGCTTATGTATTCTCCATCCGCAAGATCAATTCCATCCTTTTGCCAACGGTAGGTTAACGGTAAATCACCGGCTGCCTCTACGTTGAATGTTACTGTATTGCCCGCTGTTACCGTCTGGCTTGACGGCTGCGTGGTGATAACCGGCGGATTGGGTGCCGGTGAAACGGTTATACTTAATGAAATATCGATTTCATCAACATTGTCGCTGACCGTAACCGTGACCGATGTATTTCCGGCACTGATGCCTGTAATGGTGACTGCACCCCCTGCAAGAGAAGCTGAAGCTATGGATGAATTGGGATAGTCTGCTATGCCGGTTATGGTCAGAGCATCGTTATCCGCATCCTCGGCAATGTCGGAAGCAGCAAAGGTGATATCATTGCCTTCAACTACGCTTAAATCAGGAAGCATGGCTTTAGCGGCAGGTTCGGTATTCTTAAGCAATACCATGTTACTGTTTGAATCGGAATATATCTTGTAATGCGTATGGTTAACCGCATCTGACGTAAAATCCGAAGGCATTTTAACATTACTCTGTAACATAATATACTTCATATCAGGTGCGGTGAGCGTGCCGTTAATTACCGCATATCCTCCGTCAGCAGCTATTACACCGCAGCTCTTCATCACGGTTGAAATGAAGGTCGTATTTGGTTATTTCGGACACCTTGCCGTCCATCTTAAGCTTGAATAGCCCGCTCCACAGCTCGTGCCGGCCTGCCATTATAAAAGTCAGGCCGGGAGGGCAGTTCTTTGCCAGACTGGTAAGAAAATCTTCGGTTCGGCTGTCTTCGATAACATGGACATCATCCAAGATCAGTATCAGCCTGCGGCGTCCCAAAGCTTTGAGAAATGAGGATAAAGCCAATGAAACGAACTTATCGTCGGCTGCATAGGGCATAAGGTCGGTGAGATAGAAATCGAACCGGGGCAATATAATGCGAAACGAGTCCTCCAGATGGTTTAAAAATCCGATTATATTATTATCACGCTCGTCAAGGGACATCCAGATGACATCATTTTTTCCTTCGGCATATTGCGTAAGAAGGGTTGTTTTGCCATATCCTGCGTCGGCATGGATATATGTAAGAGCGCTGCCGGGAGGGGCTATCTTTTCCAAAAGGCGCGGCCGAAATATGGTGGCATGCGTGGGACCGGGCATATGAATGGCACAGAAATCAGCAGGTTCCGGTTCTTTTTAGTTTTTTCCGGGGTACTGGTTTGGGCTTTTTTAATATATCTGCCTGACTTAATTCGAGCATCCGCGGGCTTTTTAGCCGTTTCGGGTATAAGCCACACCCTGCTGTGGCGCAGTGCGCCTTCAATTCTCCCTTCTTCGCAGAGTATAAGAACCCTGCGCTGTGAAATACACCATCTGGCTGCAGCTTCTTTGGGTGATATGTATCTCATACGCCTTCCCTCCTGCTTTTTTGCCAAAATAATGTAATAATTATATTCCATTGATGGAAGGATATCAAGATGAATATACTTTTTTTTATTAAATTATACTTTTTTTTCATGGAGGAATGTGTTATGCTTTAGACAAAATAAAGACATATATGCTATAGATTTGTCTATGAAAGCATATTGCCAGAAAAAAGCTATATATTTATTTAAAAGAGTGGGAGGAGACGAAATGCTTAAGAAAACCTATACCAAAATTATGGCAGCTGCATTGGCGACAGCGGCAGTCAGCGGAATTGTGCTTATAGCATCGGCTTTAAAATCCACACCGGAGAAGACATTAATGAAATATGCTGAAGCGCTGGAGAAAGGTGACCGGAAGAAGATAGTGAAGCTGTATACGCCGGAATCTCAAATGTTTTATGAGGGTTTGAGTATATTTATGGATGATATGTTTGATTATCCAATGAACGTCAAGGCCAGGATTGTTGTAGACGAAGTGGTTTATGATGACGGCAAAGGCTCTGCGGAAGTAAGCTACTATATTATTACCGAAAGCAAAGATGGCGGTGAAGTTGACGTGGATTATGCATCAACCAGTATGGTTAAGTCAAAAGGGAAATGGTATATTGACGAAGGTTTTTAATATTCCGGAGTAAGTTATATGAGACAATTTACGATTATCAGGTGAGGAGATCAGGAAATGAATAGATTTATCAAAGCAGCCATGATGTTTGCAATTGTTTTTCTTATAATGTTTGGTACCGCGGCATGCAGCAACGGCGGCAGTATTTTAACGAGGGTTACTCTTGAAGACAATTTTCAGGGAACCAGGGTCATGGAAGTAAGCATAGAAAAAAGCACATTTGACCAGTATTTTAAGGGAACGGTGGACGACTTAAAATCCCTGGTTATGGCAAGTTGTCCGCAGCAATTATCATATGAAGTTAATGAAACGGATTCCAATATAGTGTGTGTTTTCAGGCTTGAATTCGATTCCATAGATACATACAAGGACAAGGTGGCGGCCATAATCGGTGAAGAAAGGGAAATAGAAGTATTAAAATCGGATTCCTTCCTTGTGCAGGGGATAACCTACGAGGAGAACTTCACCAGCAGGGAGCTGTTAAGCTGGCTCAGTGATGCATTGGTTGATAACAATTATGTTAGCTCCGAGAATAAAAGCAAGATACTTGAATCTGACAGGACTACTTTTGTATTCTCATCAATGGAATATGATTCGGGTGAGCAAATATACGTGTCCGACATTCAATACCTGCCTTTTGGGGTCATAGACATTCTAACAAAACCATATTTTGACAATACATATGACAGAACGGTGATATTCCATATCCCGCAGTATACCATGGATCAAAAAGGCGAGGAAATAACCGCATACCTGGAGGAAGGAGTTCCCGGCAATGCGGAAATGGCATGGGACACCAACCGGGATAACGACGAGACGGTTTTCAGAATTACAATGAAAAAGCTTGATGCGGGCGGGCTTAATTCGGCCATGAGGAGCATATTCCATTCGGATCTGGCAAGCGTAGAGAAAACGAGTTATATATATGAAAAAAATATGCTGGAGCACGGGATGGCGTTCAAGGAGACCGTGGACGCTTCCAAATTCATATCAAATCAATATGCGCAGGCGCATGTGCGTTACTATGTCGATTCCTCACTTCTCTCATACATAGAAGACAGTGAGTGGGGACAGCTGTGGGATTACGGCTATGGACAGGATGATTACTACGGATATAAGTGCGTATATGATTATGAAATAACGGACGCCACATTGACGGTAAGCTTTAAATATTCATTCTACCCGGACTCAATAAGCGTGCTTACACAGGTTCATGGCAAGGATAAGATTCAAAGGGATATTGATCTAATATACGAAAGCGAGGAAGAAAAGGATGGGACGGCGCTTCTGCGGGACAACATCGGGGATGCAATAGAAGGATATGCAGAAATGGAATATATCGAACAGGACGGCGGATTTGTTATAAAAATAAAGCAGAAAGGCACGAAGGAGGAAGTGAACACCGGATTCCAGGCCATATTCAACTCGCCGGCTTCATACATGCGTTACGCAAGGCAGGGCAATAAGACGCAGCCAAAGCTTACTTCGGTATTCGAGGAAAACCTGGATTTCAGAAGCCTCTTAGCAGGAGACATACCTATTTATTATGAAGCAAAATTATCACGGGGAGAAAAGATCAGCGAAACAACCTATGCTTATTATTCCGATAATGACGACCTGTTGGCAATAAAGGATGACAGTATTAAGATGGAGTTTAACGGCGGCAGGGTTAATTGCAGCGTGGTTACGACGAAATTCAATGTGTTTTTCCTGCTATACCTTCTGCTGATATTAATATTCGCCGCGGCATTGCTCATAGCCGTAATTATGCTTATATTAATGCTTAAGGAAAAAAGGCGGGAACTGAAAGCGGAGGGCAGGAGGAGCACGGTACAATTTTCGGAGAGTACGTTGGATGTTATGAATAAGAAGCGGTGTACCGTATGCGGCAGCGATTTAGACTGGAATGTTAAATTCTGTACCAAATGCGGTGCTAGATTAGATGAGAATAACGATCAGGGGGGAGTATAATGGAAAACAATAGAAAAGGAATCAATATCGGGATTTTGATTAAAATTGTGACCTTATTACTGGTCATCATGTTCTTTGTACCCTTGTTTGCCGTATCATGCTCGGGGCAAATATTTGAATTCAGTGCAGCCAGACTGACGACAGGTTATTCCTATCAGGGCGATAAGCTGGTGGAGCCCCATCCGGTATGTATTTTGCTGATTATTCTTCCTGTTGCTGTTTTTGCAGCCAGCTTCCTGATAAAGAACAGCAAGCTGTTGAGCCTGCTCAGCGGCGCAAGCGGAATAATCAATATAATCATGCTGGCATCCATTATATCGAACGCCAAAAATGAGGCCGCGCGAAACTATATGGAATTTGAGACCCGTGTTGGATTTTACCTGTCATTGTTGCTGAACCTGGTGCTTATTGGCCTGGCTGTTATTGAATTTGCCGGGATTACAGGTAAAACACCGTTATTGCAGGATTCGGGAGGTGCGGCCGCATCATCCCGGATATGTACGCAATGCGGGACGCCACTGAAAGCTGGTGATATTTTCTGCGGCCAATGCGGCAATAAATATGAAGAGGTTACATATACCGCAGCAAGATTCTGTACTAACTGCGGGAACCAGCTTAAGGAAGGAGAAAACTTCTGCACGAATTGCGGGTGCAGGATTGGGTAATAATGATAAAACTGTGGATGCCAGAAACACGGTTTAAGAATGAATGTATACAAAAATGGAGCCAATGGGGCTCGAACCCATGACCTTTCGCGTGTGAGGCGAACGCTCATCCCGGCTGAGCTATGACTCCATGAGCCTATTATAGCACTGAAGCTGGAAAAATCAATAAGTTTCATTATCAATAAGTAGGACAAGATTTACTGGATAATGCATCCTCTGCCATAATAGAACTATAAATACAAGCCAGATAGAAGACATCAAACGGAGGTATTACTGTTTGTAAAAACCCTTTTGTAAAGTATAATTGTGTCAATATGAGAAGGCGTTTAATCCCGGAGGTGCATCCTGATGCCGTTTACCATTATCCGTCAGGACATAACAAAAATGAAAGCAGACGCTATAGTTAACGCCGCCAATACCGGACTGAAAATGGGCGGTGGAGTCTGTGGAGCCATTTTCAGGGTGGCGGGAGCGGAAAAGCTTCAAGCCGCCTGTGATAAACTTGCCCCGATTAGGACGGGTGAGGCGGTTATAACTCCGGGATTTGACCTGCCCGCCAAGTTTATAATTCACGCAGCCGGGCCTGTTTATAGCCGTCAGAATGCCAGGCAGTGTGAAAAACTCCTGCGTTCCGCCTACATTGAGTCGCTTCGGCTTGCTGTTGAAAATAAATGTGAGAGTATTGCGTTCCCATTGATATCAAGCGGGATTTACGGATACCCAAAAGACGAAGCCTTGCAGGTGGCTGCAGCTGCAATTAGGGATTTTCTTGCCAATAACGATATTGATGTAACACTTGTGGTGTTTGATAAATCATCTTTTATAATAAACCGTACGCTTCTTGGGGAAGTAGAAAGCTACATAAATGAGCATTATGTTGATATGCACCAGGTAAGCCGAGGTAAGCCGCATGATGCAGAACGCCATATTATGTCCGAAGATAAGGAACGTTTTAGTTTATACAACGAGCCTGTTCATGAAGTGATGCTCGCTCCTGGTAAGGCACCATCCTCGCTTAATGGTTTAATCGGCAGCCTTGATGAGCCGTTCTCCGAAATGCTCCTTCGCCTGATTGATGCCAAAGGGATGACGGATGCCGAGGTATACAAGCGTGCCAATATAGACCGTAAACTGTTCTCCAAGATCAGAAGCAACAAAGGGTATGTGCCAGGCAAGCGTACAGCTATTGCTCTTGCCATAGCGCTGAAGCTATCTCTTGACGAAACAGAAGAATTTTTGAAACGGGCAGGCTATGCACTATCCCACGCCGTCAAATCCGATGTTATTGTGGAATACTTCATCGCAAATGGCAAGTACGATATTTTTGAGATCAATGAAGTGCTGTTTGAATTCGACCAGCCGCTGCTGGGCTGCTGCGACAACCGTGGCGGCATTTCGCAAGTCGGTAACGGTTGACGGGGCTTGCTTTGAGGAAATCCGAAAGGACGTAAAGCGGCGCGTAGGCCGGAAATGATAATCGGAGCAGTTACTATAGTTCAATAGATGTGAAATCCGGTTTTATGCTGTATAAAAGGGGGTCCATCTTCATGGATGGACCCCCTTTTTATACAATGTATAACGGAACCGGCAATGAGCATGCAGGGTATGTGTGTGAGAAAACAGGGCTCATTGAAACGAATATAGTTAATGAAGATGGCACTCATAATTTAGTCTGAAAATCCGGATTTAAGCATCAACAGCAATGCAGGCATATATGAACCCTTAATCCGGTAAAGAATGCTGCCGCCTTCCTCCTTTATTTCCACAGGCATGTCATCAAGCACATGAAGTGCTTCGGTTTCAGGAAGCTTTGCTTTTGCTGCGATGTCCCCTGTTGAAACATATAAATTGATGTCATGGTAAGTCATTTCATAGACAGCATAAAGCACCTTCAGGAAGTTTATATCCGCCAGTTTTTTCAGGGACATATACAAGTCACGTATCTGCGAAGGTGAAGGTGACTCAAAAGACGTATTGTCAGCGATAAATATGCCGTTACCGGCATATACCGTTGTGCCTTCCGGTTCGGAGATTATCGAAAGGTCCCATCCGGTCATGCTTCCTGCCGTTTTGAGGCATCAGGTTATACAGCCCCCTTTTCCAGCATGGACCGGATAACAGTTTTCACAAATATATAAATATAGCAGTGTTTGTATAAATCGATATATAAAATCGGAAGCAGAAGTGATATATTATAGATAAACCGGAATTGACAGGTTTTATAGTTTAACAGCATATAGGGAGAAAGGATGATAAAGATGAAAGTTATCATGTATGGCGCGGAAATCTGCCCGAATTGTGCGGAAGCATGGGAGCAGTTAAAGGAGTATGGAAACATAGAACTTGACTATAGGAATATTACGAAGAAAATATCAACGTTAAAGGAATTCTTATATTACAGAGATCATGAGAATATATTTGCTCCGATTAAGGAAGCCGGGAAGGTGGGTATTCCGTTCTTTATACTGGAGGATGGGACAAAAACATTTGAAATCCTTGATTTTATAGAAGCAACTAATACAGATACAAACAGTCAAGCCGGTGCCTGTTCCCTGGATGGGGAAGGACGCTGCTAAGCTGATAACTAAAAATATAATCATAGCAAGGGTTGTATAAGCGCGCCGTTAACGTATATTCCAGCGGATTCTCAAATGTCTGCGAAATACTATATCGTGATGCAACCTTTTTTCAGGGTGTATGCGTAAGAGTCATATATTGTCATAGCAAATACTCTGTGTACATTTATTATCAAAGGGTATTCTCTACACTTTTCCCAAAAGGTATCAGTGTAACAAAAAATCCCTTGAAAATCAAGGGATTTTAAAAGCGCGAGACGGGATTCGAACCCGCGACCCTCGCCTTGGCAAGGCGATGCTCCACCTCTGAGCCACTCGCGCGTTTATATTATGTTGTGCCGCTTGTTTCGGGCACATGACATAATATACTACAGATACTTGGGTTTGTCAATACCTTAATAAGCAATTATCTTATTTTCGGTACAGTTTATATTATATACGCAATTCAACCAATTAATGCCGTCGTAACATACTTGTTTTTCTCGAACTGCTTGTTCATCAGGGTTTCCGATTTGGCCAGTTTTACGTCTATCCAGAGCTCTTCGGCTGCGATAAGCAGGTTGGCAAGCATTATGCCCATGTCTATCATTTTTATCCGGTCAAGAGGCCTGGCTATAAGAGGGTTCTTTCTTGTGAATATATGAATTTTGTTCTTGTATACGACAAAGCGCCAGGGCTGGTTGTTGTAGCTTGACGGGGCAAGGCGGGCTGCCTCCAGCATCTTGCGGATATCGGCATTTACCTCTTCCTTGTATACCACGAGGCCGGATTCGGGGTAGCGTTTTGCCTGGGAGGCGTCCCTGTAAGGGGAGTCCTTAGGTTTACCGAAGGCGATTGCTATTACGTAATCATACTTCATGGTATTTTTAAGGCCCCATCCCGGGCTTGCGGCGCCCATGAAGCAGGTGCCGAGGCCCTTCGATTCTATATAAAGGCTTAGCTGCTGCATGAGATATCCGGCATTCAGCAGGTAGTCGTCCTTCTTTTCGGATGAAATGCACATGTAATAGGGAGCCTTGACGGCAAACGGGCCGTTGAACCCCTGGTTTCTTTCGATATTGCTGACGAGCTTGAATTCAACTTTTATGCCCTTTACAAGCATTGGCAGACTGTCGGCGAACTTCAGGATATCGTCAAGAACCTCCCATTCCAATGCTTCCTGGCGGTATTTCCTTACGCTTTTCCGCACGAATATAGTATCATACATATTCATAACTCAGCACCTCACTTTATTGGTTGGAAGCCTTTTTCTCCATTTCTTTTTTCCTGTAGTGCAATGGTGAGATTCCGTAGTACTTCTTAAAAAGCTTGCTGAAGTGATACACGTCGTCGTATCCCACTTGATTTGCGATGCTTTTTATGCTGTTTTCATTCGACCTCAGCAAGATATTGCGCGCTTTTTCAAGCCTGATTTTTATCAGGTAGTTAATCGGGGACTCACCGGTTTCTTCCTTGAATATCTTGGAGATGTACACTGGGCTCAAATACATATTATGTGCAATTTGCTCCAAAGATATCTTCTCATTGTAGTTTTGGTTCAAATAATTTATTATTTGCTTTACGGCATAATTCTTGTTGTAAGATTCGAAGCTGCAGGGAGACTGTTCGATGCTGTCATCATTGAGTATTTCCCGCATGACAAGTATGAGCATCTGCATTAAATGGGTTTTGATCATGAAGTATTTGCTCATGTTGGAGCTTTCCTTTTCGGCAATCATTTCGTAGCAGTGCATCATTATTTTTTGCTTAAGCTCCGCGTTTGTATGCATGATGTGGGACCCGTCCTTAAGCATGATGGAGTTCGGCGGCATGTTAATAAAGTGAAAATCATTGAAGCCCGCTATAAATTCTATGGTGGGCTCGTCCTTGTTTATCACAAGATGCGTATGCGGTACGCCCGGATTGCATATGACGAGATCCCCGGCCGCCACATCGTATTCAACGCCATCAACAAGGTATTTTCCCTTGCCTGATAATATATATGCAAGCTCGGCATAATCATGCTCATGCATTGTGCCGTTTTTGGTCATTTTGCATTTTGATACATAGAAAACCGTGGGATTAAAATCATTATAAGTAAGATCATAATCATTCAACATACAATCACCTTCCTGCAGCCGGCGATATACGGTCCCCGGCTTGGGATAATTATAACATTTTCCGAGTTAATAAGAAATAATATTTTAGAATCAAAATCAAACTTATAGAAAACGACATTATATAAGTAAAAATCTACATTTTATTCGTGCAAAATTCATATATCATTATTATACGATATTCGTATATCATATCATATGTGTTTATATATAACGGATATTGCCAAGGAGGAAGCAATATGACGGCAATGCAATGGGTTTTTTCATTTATGAAAAGATACCGAGCGAAAATAGTATTTGCCCTGGTTCTTACGACAATAACGGCAGTTATTAATATAGTAAATCCCCAAATCTCCGGAGTGGTGGTGGATGACGTCATAAAAGGCGGAAACCGTGAGATTCTGCCCAGGCTGATTATTATCATGATACTGGCCACCTTTATCCGGGCCGTTTTAAGATTCTGGTTCCTGATGATTTTTGAGCAGACCTCGCAGGACATGCTTTACTCGATGAGGGACCATGTATACCGCAGGATGATGGGACAGGATTTCGCATTTTACAGCACAAACCGGACCGGCGACCTGATGTCCAGGCAGACGGGAGATCTGGATGCCATAAGACATTTTGTCGCCTATGTCATTTATGCGATTTATGAAAACACCCTGATGTTCGTCATTGCGCTTGCGATGATATTCGTGGTCGAATACAGGCTTGCGTTATGCATGATTGCGGTGCTGCCCCTGACGGCTCTGGTTACCTTCAGGCAGCTTAAAGCAGTAAAACCTGCATTCCATAATATCAGGCAGCACTTTTCAAGCCTGAATACATTTGTCCAGGAGAATATAAGCGGAAACCGCGTCGTTAAGGCATTTGCCAAGGAAGATTACGAGATATCCAAGTTCAACCGTGAAAATGACGGCTTCAGGGAAGCGGAGCTAGCCGCGTCGGATATCTGGAAGAAATACGTGCCGGCATTCGAGTTTCTGGCAAATGTGCTTTCGGTTATCCTGTACCTGGTCGGCGGAATCATGGTTGTAAACGGTTCCATGTCCCTGGGCAAGCTGGTGACGGTAAGCGGCTACCTCTGGATGCTGAACAACCCCCTTCGGCAGGCAGGATGGCTTGCCAACGACTATCAGAGGTTTGTGACCTCGGCAGAAAAGATTTATTCCACCATCAGCGTCGAGCCGTCCATCAAGGAGCCCGACCATGCGGTGGTAAGGGAACGTTTCAAGGGTGACATCGAGTTTTCCAAAGTCTTCTACCAGGTTGGAAATGAAAAGATACTGGAGGATATTAGCTTCAAGGTTAAGGCCGGACAAACCGTCGGCATTATCGGCTCCACCGGTTCGGGAAAGAGCACGCTTATGAACCTGTTGTGCAGGTTTTATGATGTTACCTCCGGGGAGATAACCATTGACGGCATAAATGTAAAGGACCTGGATCTGCACAGCTTGCGTGACAATATCGGGCTTGCGATGCAGGATGTATTCCTGTTTTCAGATACTATAGAAGGTAATATCGCCTTCGGAAGGCCTCACAGCAGCATGGACGAGGTAGTCCGCGCCGCTAAAATTGCCAATGCCCATGATTTCATAATGCACATGCCCGAAGGGTATGACACTATCATAGGTGAAAGGGGAGTTGGCCTGTCCGGAGGGCAGAAGCAGAGGATTTCACTGGCAAGAGCCTTGCTTAAGGATCCGCCGATTATCATCCTTGACGACACCACCTCGGCAGTGGATATGGAAACGGAAGCGCTCATCCAGGAAGAGCTTTCAAGGATAAGGGAAAAGCATACCGTATTCATTATTGCCCACAGGATATCATCTATCAAGGATGCGGACCTTATACTCGTTCTGGACGGCGGCAGGATAGTGGAATCGGGAACCCATGAAAGCCTGCTTAAAATGAACGGATATTATCACAGGGTGTTCCATCACCAGTACGGTGATTTTGACCGGTATGCGCTGATGAATGAGGGAAAGGAGGCGTAAACATGGCAAGGAACAAATATGACATTGACGAGACCCTGCAGGTGGAGTTTAACTATTCCCACCTAAAGAGGCTTGGAAGATATATCAAGCCTTACAGGAAAGACATGGCCATGGTCATACTCCTTACGACCCTGTCCTCGGCCCTGGGCATGCTTACGCCAAGGATCCTGATGGAAGTCATGGACGTGTACATACCTAACGGCGATATAAAGGGAATTGTGCTGTTAAGCCTTGCAATGCTGGTTATATACTTCATTATTTCTGTTATATTGAGAATGAAGATAACCATGACATCAAGGCTGGGACAAAATATAATCCATAAAATAAGAAGCGACATTTTTGAGCATCTGCAGGAGCTGCCGTTTTCATACTATGATGACAAGCCCCACGGAAAGATCCAGGTCAGGGTGGTAAACTATGTAAACTCCCTAAGCGACCTGCTTTCAAATGGTATAGTAAACACCATAACCGAGCTGTTCAGCCTGGTGTTTATAATTGCTTTCATGCTTTCCATCAATGTCAGGCTCAGCCTTATATGCATGGCCGGGCTTCCGCTTCTTATGATTCTGATATTTATTATAAAGAAAAAACAGAGGGTTGCATGGCAGAAGCTCAGCAACAAGTCCTCCAACCTGAATGCCTATATTGCTGAAAGCATTAACGGTATCCGGGTAACCCAGAGCTTTACCAGGGAGCAGGAGAATATAAGGATATTCAACGAACTGAGCAACGAATACAGGACAACCTGGATGAAGGCGGTAAAACTGAATTTCCTGCTGTGGCCCGCAATAAACAACATATCCACATGGACTACCTCAGCCGTGTATGTTGTCGGCATTTCATGGCTGGACAAAGGAATGACGGGAATAACCGCGGGTGTTCTTGCGGCCATGTCCGGATATATAGGCCGTTTCTGGCAGCCGGTTACCACCCTGGCAGGATTTTATAACTCGCTGCTTACGGCCATATCCTACCTGGAAAGAATTTTTGAAACCATAGATGAGCCCGTCCTCGTCAAAGATAAGGAAGGCGCGATTGAAATGCCTCCTATTGTCGGTGAGGTGGAGTTCAGGAATGTATGCTTCAGCTACGAGGACGGCGTGCCCATTCTTAATAATGTAAGCTTTAAGGCAAATCCAGGTGACACCATTGCCATAGTGGGGCCCACCGGAGCGGGAAAGACCACAATCATAAACCTGCTGGCCAGGTTTTATAACCTGAATTCCGGGGTTATTACCGTTGACGGCATCGACATAAGCGATGTAAAGATAAAGTCCCTCCGCAAGCAGATGGGAATCATGCTGCAGGACAGCTTTCTGTTTTCAGGCACCATTCTGGACAATATCCGCTACGGCAACATGGAAGCCGATGATGAGAAGGTTATTGAAGCCGCGAAAACCGTCCGGGCCCATGACTTTATAGAAAAGCTTGAAAACGGCTATCTGACGGAGGTTAATGAACGGGGCACCAGGCTTTCCGTAGGCCAGCGCCAGCTTATCAGCTTTGCCCGGGCATTGCTTGCCGATCCAAGGATACTGATTCTTGATGAAGCCACCTCCAGTATTGATACGGAAACTGAGATACTGCTACAGGAGGGCCTAAAGCACCTGCTTAAGGGAAGGACGTCCTTCATCATAGCCCACCGCCTTTCCACCATAAAGAACGCCACTTGCATTCTGTATGTGGATGATGGAAGGATAATGGAGATGGGTACCCATGACGAGCTTATGAATAAGAAGGGACTGTATTACGAGCTGTACAAGTCGCAGTACCAGTTCTTATAATGCGCGTTGAAAAATACAGGGGAAGTTGTAAAATAAAATGCCGTAATATATAGAAAACTCATGGTAATCCATTGTAAAATGTTTAACGACCCAAGAAAAACATTAGTAAAGGAGTACCATGAGTTATATATGAATAATA
>Ga0134100_1000043_pt1 | contig 141010 bp, 122 predicted proteins | sample 11_taG_2_FD_94444 | JGI IMG/M metagenome (GOLD analysis project Ga0134100, IMG submission 94444) | Switchgrass degrading microbial communities from high solid loading bioreactors in New Hampshire, USA - 11_42_5_180_A3 metaG | ecosystem: Engineered > Bioreactor > Semi-continuous > Anaerobic >...
AAAACACGGTATAAAATGTAATCAACCAAGGATTTTAGGCGTTATAGTAATACAAGTTTACGTTATATACCTGTTTTTTTAGGTCTTTAAAAATAAAAAGAGTGAACAACGCAAAACGCATTTGGTAAATGTTTTGTTGACGCGCCGCCGGCACAGATTATATAATAACATGAGCGGCACGGCAAAAGATAGGAGGAGAACTTAAAGATGAAAAACAGTATTTGGAAGCTGTTTGTGGTCATAGCGGTTATACTCGTGTGTGCGTTTTTAGCTTTCAATGAAATAGGAAACGATAAAATTCGTACCGGAATCGATATCCGCGGCGGTGTAAGCGCCATATTTGAACCTGATATTGATAAAGGCTCTCTTACAGGCGAAGAAATAGGAAAAGGATTGGCTTCTGCAAAAACTATTCTTGAAAAGAGGCTTGACAGCAAGGGGATTTTTGACAGGAGCATAAATATAGACTCGATAAACCAACGTATTACGGTTGAAATACCATGGGCTGCCGGGGAAACAGATTTTAACCCGCAAAAGACGATTAACGAGCTTGGAAGGACCGCACTGCTTACGTTCCAGGAAGTAGATGTCGATAAGGTTGATGAATACGGGAATTTTCTTCCGACGGGAAGGATAGTGCTCCAGGGCACGCAGGTTAAGGACGCGAACCCGGCGCGTCATCCTGATACCGGTGAATGGATTGTGGTTTTGGAACTCGATCCATCGGGAACCGAATCCTTTGCCGAAGCGACCGGTCGCTTGAAAGGGGAAAGGATAGCGATATTCATGGATGACCAGTTTATTTCCGCTCCGCTTGTAAGGGATCGGATTGACGGCGGTTCGGCCATTATCACGGGTCAGGCCGATGCGGTGGAAGCGGGGAATCTGGCAGCAACAATACGCTCAGGCGCACTTCCTTTCAGGCTTATCGCTACAAAAGTCGACTCAATAAGTCCGCAGCTCGGAACAGGTGCGATGGATGTGGCTGTTACGGCGGGAATCACGGGCTTTATTCTTGTATGCCTGTTCATGCTTGTATATTACAGGCTTTCCGGGCTTATTGCGAATATAGCGCTGTTTGGTCTCGTTGTGCTCCAGCTTTTGGTGATATCATGGACGGGAATATCAATAACCCTTCCGGGTATAGGCGGTATAATCCTTGCTATCGGAATGGGCGTTGATGCGAATGTTATTATATTTGAGAGAATTAAGGAAGAACTCAGAGCCGGCAAGACGTTAAGGGCTTCCGTGGATCAGGGCTTTGACCGGGCGTTTTCCGCAGTTCTCGACTCAAACGTTACGACGCTGATAACGGTGGCAGTGCTTTATATGCTGGGTTCCGGGCCTATAAAAGGTTTTGCGCTTACATTGGGGCTTGGTGTAATCATAAGCTTTATTACGGCCGTGACGGCTTCGAAGATAATGCTTCAGTCCGTAGCCGGAGTCGAATTCGCAAAGAACAAATGGCTCTATGGAGTGAAATAGCGGGAGGTAAACGTAATGCGCAAATTTGAAGTAGTGAAGAATAAAAATAAGTTTTTCTTGCTGTCGGCGGTTATTATTGCGCTGGGAATTATCTTTTATTTTATAAACGGCCTTCAGCTTGATGTGGAATACAAGGGAGGAACGAGAATCCTTATTGAGATGAACAGCGAAGTCGATGCGAACGAAGCGGATACCGTTGTTGAGAAAGCCCTCGGCAAATCGGTTACGACACAAAGTCTTAAAACATATAATCCCGATGATGAGGACAATACAATATACATGTTAAGGTTTGATATAGCGAGCGATCAGACGCTTAACGACGAAGAGCGAAGCCTGGTTTACGATGTCGTCGCGCAGAATTTTGATGTTAAAGAGAACGGGAATCACGACATGCTGAGCGTAAGTCCGACTATAGGGCGTGAAACGCTCATGAACGGGTTAAAAGCGTGTTTGGTAGCTTCCATTCTTATAATTTTATATCTAACATGGAGGTTCAGCGCGCTTTCAGGTTTCTCTGCAGCCATAACCGCGCTTATTGCACTTATTCACGACGTAGCAGTTGTGTTTTCAATGTATACCATTTTCAGGCTGCCTGTCAGTGAAGTGTTCATAACCGCTGTTCTGACAATCCTCGGGTATTCGCTGAACAACACAATCGTTATTTACGACAGGGTGCGCGAAAACAGTAAGATTATGAGAAAGCAGGCACTTGACGAAATTGTTGATACCAGCATCAACCAGTCGTTTGCCCGCACGATAAACACTACGATAACAACGCTTATTTCCGTAGTATGCCTGTATATATTCGCCGCTGTAAATAACATATCGTCGCTGATGGATTTCAGCCTTCCTTTGATAGTCGGGTTTGTGGCCGGCACATATTCATCTCTGTTCATATCGAGCCCGCTGTGGATGATTTGGAGGAAATACGCGACGAGGAAAACTTTGAAAACCGCCTGATTAATTATACTATGTCGGCAGATTATTGCGGTTTTTCTTTTCAATGAATACACAAAAAATACAGATAAAAACAGCCCGGCTGCGACTGCCGGGCTGAAAACTGAAAGACAGGTTTGTTATCTTGTATATAACAAAACAGTCATTATGGAGAATAGAACAATTCTGAGGCGGCTGTAAAACCGGCCTGTAATTCCGGATGGATGGGAAATATCCGCCGTAAGGAATTGAATGGAAAAACGAGCTTATTTATTGGAATAAAAAATCCAATATCAATGCACCTACGGTCAGCACCGCCCATAAATAAAATCCATATGTGAAAAGCGATTGTATGATAATCGGAATTTGACTGTCAAGGCCTGGATGCAGCATATCAATAACAGCCAATACGGCGGATGCCGACGTTAATGCAAACAGGCACCTTAAACCATATTTAAGCATGGTTTTCTGTGTTTTATTCAATTGGCTGAACTTTTTATAAAAAGCTTGAAAATGCCGCACCATACTTCTCCTTTCGTCAAAATAAACCGCTTCATATGAATTTATGTATAGGTTAACATAATTAACTATACAATTCAATGTATAATTCTTTCCATATCCGGATATCAGGCAGGGTATAAGCCCTTACGCCTTATTGGAACCGCAGTCAGCAGTATGCTTTGCCTTTTTATTGAAAAAGATGGATCAGTCAAGCTTAACTGTGATACTATGATTTTTATCAATGAGTTGAATGAACAATATAAAGAATGCGTCGGGTCTGCGATACCAATGAAAATTGCCGTCAGGCGGTAAAATAAAAAAATATAAAATGACGTATGGACAACAATAATCTTTTATGTTACTATATCAAAGATATATGGAAATGGGGGAGTAAGGTTGCACGGTTTCGTTGGAATTGCCGTATTGAAACATAAAAAAAGAAGAACCGGGACATCCGGCCCTCGTATTTCCATTTTTCCCATTCAAAAGCATAACAGGATATTTGTTTTCAGGATAGTAAGACTTTCGGTCTTACTATTTTTATTATGCGCAGAATTTTAAATACAAAATTTTTGTGATGATGTAAAAGGGCGGGATTGATATGAAACTCAAAAACAAGGATGTTCTGGGCATGAAGGAATTAACGGCGGAGGAAATAGAACTGATCCTGGATATTGCCGCCGACATGAAAAAGATAGTGCTGAGCCCGAGCAAAAAGGCGCATTATCTCCGGGGGAAATCCGTGATAACGCTGTTTTATGAAAATAGCACGCGCACAAGGGTATCGTTTGAACTTGCCGGAAAGTATATGAGCGCCGACACGGTTAATGTAACGGCGGCCGGAAGCAGTGTCCAAAAAGGCGAATCGCTTTTGGATACGGGCAGGACACTCGATGCGATGGGAACGGATATAATCGTTATACGTCACAACATGGCCGGCGCTCCGCACTTTTTGGCTAAACACGTCAGGGCTTCGGTCATAAATGCCGGTGACGGAATGAACGAGCATCCAACGCAGGCCCTGCTTGATATGTTCACAATACGTGAACGGTTCGGAGAGTTCAAAGGTTTAAAAGTTGCGATAATCGGCGACATATCCCACAGCAGGGTTGCGCGAAGCAATATAATAGGCCTGCGTAAAATGGGAGCCGAACCGGTTGTCTACGGCCCCGCGACGTTAATGCCCGTTGAGATTGAAAAAATGGGCGCTTCCGTTGCGCCTACGCTGAAGGATGCTCTTGCCGGAGCGGATGTCGTGATGGGATTGAGGGTACAGCTTGAGAGGCAGAAAAACGCATTGTTTCCGTCACAGACAGAGTACGCGAAATACTTCGGCATCAGTTCCGAAAACATCATCTTTGCAGCAAAAAACGCCTTAATAATGCATCCCGGGCCTGTCAACAGGGGTGTTGAAATGACATCGCAAATTGTGGACTCCGGGAATTCCGCCATTAACGAACAGGTAACGAACGGCGTTGCCATACGGATGGCTCTTCTTTATATGCTTGTCGGGAGGGAATAGGATGAGAATTCTTATAAAAAACGGTGTTGTTGTTAATAAAAGCGTATGCGAAACAAAGAATATTCTTGTTGAAGACGGAATAATAACGCAAATCGGACAGGGTTTGTCCGCACAGGCCGATGAAGTGATTGACGCGGCCGGGTGCTATGTGCTGCCGGGTCTTGTTGATGCCCACTGCCATTTGCGAGATCCGGGCTATGAATATAAGGAGGACATCGTGTCCGGAACAAGAAGCGCGGCTGTGGGCGGGTTTACGTCGGTCGCGTGCATGGCGAATACGAACCCCGTTGCCGACAACAAAGCGGTTATAGGATATATAGTCGATAAGGCGCGCAGGGAAGGGGCGGTGCACGTTTTTCCAATCGGCGCGATGACAAAAGGGCTTAAAGGTGAAGAACTGGCTGAAATAGGGGAAATGAAGCAGGCAGGTATTGTCGGAGTGTCGGATGACGGCCGTTCGGTCGAAAACTCCGCGGTAATGAAAAAAGTCATGCAGTATGCAAACATGTTCGGCGTGTCAATAATTTGCCATTCGGAGGATTCAAGGCTTGCGGAGGACGGCTCGATTAATGAAGGAGCCCTTTCAACAATGATGGGCCTCAGGGGAATACCGAAAGCATGCGAGGAGATTATGATAGCAAGGGATATTATACTATCCGAATATTTAAATATACCTGTACACATCTGTCATGTCTCGACGGCCCTCGGCGTTGAACTGATAAGAAACGCGAAACAAAGAGGTGTAAAGGTAACGGCTGAGACATGCCCGCACTATTTCACGCTGACCGAAAAAGCCTGCGAAGGATTCAATACCCTTGCCAAAGTCAATCCTCCGCTTAGAACCGATAAGGATGTCGAAGCGGTGATAAACGGACTTTGCGACGGCACTATTGATATAATCGCGACCGATCACGCGCCTCATCATGAAGATGAAAAGAATATAGAATTTGAAAAGGCGACTTTCGGAATTGTCGGATTTGAAACGGCGCTGCCGCTCGCATATACTGCGCTCGTGAAAACGGGACGTCTCGATATGAAGCAGTTGGTTGAAAAGATGTGCGTAAACCCTTCGGCTATGCTGAAAATAGACAAAGGGGATCTTAAAGAAGGTAAAACAGCCGATATCACCGTTTTTAACGCTGAAGAAAAATATGCGATAGACATAACAAAATTCGTTTCAAAGAGCAAAAACTCGCCATTTCACGGTTATCCCGTATACGGAAAGGTGACGTCGACAATTGTCTCGGGCAGGATAGTCGTCAGGGACGGAAAACTTAATATATAACATTCTGCGAAAATCAAATCCTTGAAGGAAGGAGACCTGAAATGTTCATAGACAGGCTGCTTGAGAAAATAATGGAAAAACGAAACCCTTCGGTTATCGGTCTGGACCCGCTGATAGAATATGTACCTCAGTCAATAAGAGAAAAAAATACGCTTATTTACGGAAATAGTTTAAAAGCCTGCTCGGAAGCGATTCTCGAATTCAACAAAAGGCTTCTCGACGCGGTTTGCGATATTATCCCGGCTGTTAAGCCGCAGTCGGCATATTATGAAATGTACGGTCCGGAAGGCATCCGGGCGCTTTTTGAAACCATACGGTACGCAGCTGAAAAGGGGTTTATTGTTATTGTCGATGCAAAGAGAAACGATATAGGCTCGACATCGGCGGCATATTCGTCGGCGTACCTGGGACAGACCGGTATCGGCAGCGGTATTTCGCAGCCCGTTTTCGACGCAGACGCGCTTACCGTTAACGGCTACCTGGGTTTGGACGGAATTAAGCCGATGCTTGAATGCTGCGAAAAGTACGGTAAAGGAATTTTTGTGCTTGTTAAAACATCAAACCCTTCGTCGGTTCAATTACAGGATATTGTGACGGAAGACGGAAGAAAAGTGTACGAGGTAATGGCCGATCTTGTAAGTGAATGGGGAGCGGGTTTGATTGGAAAGTACGGGTATTCTTCTGTAGGCGCGGTTGTAGGGGCTACATGGCCCGAGCAGCTCAAAGAGCTGCGCAGAAGAATGCCGCATACCTTTTTCCTTGTTCCGGGCTACGGCGCGCAGGGAGGAAGTGCTGCCGACGTTGCGGCCGCATTTGACCCTGACGGGCTCGGCGCCATAATAAACGCTTCAAGAAGCCTTATGTGCGCGTACAGGCTCGACAGGTGGAGTAAATTGTTTACGCATGAAGAGTTCGCGGACGCGTGCCGCGAAGAAGCGCTCAGGATGAAGAAGGAACTTGAAAGTATTATTTGACACGAAGTACAGCAATGGAGGATAAATATGCCGTTAAGAAAAGATATAAAAAAGGTTATGGTTATCGGCTCCGGACCGATTGTAATCGGCCAGGCGGCCGAGTTCGACTATGCAGGTACACAGGCCTGCAGGGCGCTTAAAGAAGAAGGCATTGAAGTTGTTCTTGTAAACAGCAACCCTGCAACGATTATGACCGATTCAAACATCGCCGACAGGGTGTATATCGAGGCGCTGAACAGTGATGCTTTAAAGAAAATAATAACGAAAGAGAAGCCTGACAGCATCCTGCCGACGCTTGGCGGGCAGACCGGGCTGAACCTCGCGATGGAACTTGCCGAAGAGGGGTTCCTTGATTCAATCGGGGTAAAACTCCTCGGAACGGGAACCGAAGCTATAAAAATGGCCGAAGATCGCCAGTCGTTCAAGGATACGATGCTGGAAATAGGGGAACCGTGCATTCCAAGCAAAGTTGTAGGCTCAGTGCGTGACGCGCTCGAATTCGCGGCCGAAATACAATACCCCGTCGTTGTGCGCCCTGCGTATACGCTCGGAGGAACAGGAGGCGGCATCGCTGACAATGAGGAACAGCTCCGTGAAATATCCGCAGCCGGTCTGAGACTTAGCAGGATTCACCGGATACTTGTTGAAAAATGCATTTCGGGCTGGAAAGAGATAGAGTTCGAAATGATGAGAGACTCTAAGGGCAATGTAATAACCGTCTGCAGCATGGAAAATGTCGACCCGGTCGGCATTCACACGGGGGACAGCATTGTTGTCGCGCCCGCGCTGACGCTGTCTGACGAAGAGTACCGGATGCTGCGAACCGCGGCAATAAATATAATTACGGCATTGAAAATAGAGGGCGGCTGTAATATCCAGTTTGCGCTGCGCCCGGAAAGTTCCGAGTATGCGGTGATAGAGGTAAATCCGAGGGTAAGCCGTTCATCGGCGCTCGCTTCAAAAGCGACCGGTTACCCGATTGCAAGGGTTGCAACGAAAATAGCAATCGGATATGCGCTTGATGAGATAACAAAAAATACAGCCGGAACGGGTGGATGCTTTGAACCCGTTATTGACTATATCGTAGTTAAGATTCCTAAATGGCCGTTCGACAAATTCGTAAACGCAGAACGGAAACTGGGTACGCAGATGAAAGCCACAGGAGAGGTAATGGCTATAAGCGACTCGTTTGAAGCCGCTTTTATGAAAGCGCTGCGTTCTTTGGAACTGAATATTTTTACGCTGAAGCAGAACCGGTATCATGAATGGAACACTGATGATATCCGCAGAAAACTTTATGATATTGACGATGAGAGAGTGCTTGTAATTGCGGAAGCGCTTCGCAGGAATATTGATATTAACGAAATCCATGACATAACCAAAATTGACCGGTACTTTCTTGAAAAATTCAAAAACATTGTTGAAATGGAAGAGACTCTTTCAAGGCACAGCATCGATTCGCTGGACAGGGAACTGCTGTTGAAAGCGAAAAAAATGGGCTTTACCGACAACGTTATAGCTATGTTTACGGGCTGCGGCAGCAGGGACATAGAAAAAAAGCGCAAAGAGTGGGGCATAAAAGCCGCGTACAGGATGGTGGACAAATGTGTCACGGCATTTAAAGCCGCCGCGCCGTATTATTATTCGACTTACGATACGGATACCGGAGTTTTGCCCAACGATACAAGAAAGGTGCTTGTGCTCGGATCAGGTCCTATCCGCATCGGGCAGGGGATTGAATTCGACTACTGCTCGGTTCATTCGGTATGGGGCCTTAAAGAGGAAGGATATCAAACGATTATAGCGAACAATAATCCCGAAACGGTAAGTACGGATTTTGATACTGCCGACCGGCTGTATTTTGAACCGCTGACTCCCGAGGACGTTGCGAACATAATCGAAATCGAACGGCCCGACGGGGTCATTGCGCAGTTCGGCGGGCAGACTGCGATAAAGCTGACAAAACCAGTCAATGAGCTTGGCGTAAGGATATATGGAACAGAAGCGAAATACGTTGATGCGGCTGAAGACAGGGAAAAATTCGATTCGATACTTGAGGAGCTTAAAATACCGCGCCCGAAAGGCAAGACTGTTTTTACAGCCGAGCAGGCGCTTGAGGCCGCGAATTCTCTAGGCTACCCCGTGCTTGTGCGCCCTTCGTATGTGCTCGGCGGTAAAGGCATGGAAATTGCATTCAGTGATAATGACATAATTGAATTCATCAACATAATAAACCGCGAGGAACAGGAACATCCTATCCTTGTTGACAAGTACCTTGCCGGAATAGAGCTTGAGGTAGACGCGATCTGCGACGGGAAAAACATCCTTATTCCGGGTATAATGGAACACCTTGAACGTGCAGGCGTACACTCGGGTGACAGCATATCGATTTACCCGCCTCAGAACATAAGCAAAAAGGTAAAGGACAAGATTGTCGAATACACCGAAAAGCTTGCGCACGCGCTTCATGTTGTCGGAATGGTTAATATCCAGTTTGTACTGCATAATGACGAGTTGTATGTAATTGAAGTGAACCCGCGCTCGAGCCGTACGGTCCCGTACATCAGCAAAGTTACAGGCATACCGATGGTCCGGATAGCGACACGCATTATGATGGGCAGGAGCTTGAATGACTTCCCGTACGGTACCGGGTTATACAGAGAATCCGGGTATGTTGCCGTAAAAGTCCCCGTTTTTTCGTTTGAAAAACTGCATGATGTCGATACGGGCCTCGGTCCTGAGATGAAATCGACGGGAGAAGTTCTCGGAATAGCGAAAACCTTTCACGAAGCGCTTTACAAAGGTATTATCGCAGCCGGCATACAAATCCCGAAACCGGGAGCGGGGATATTATTTACGGTGCGGGATACGGACAAGCCTGAACTTATACCGCTCGCGGAAAAGTTTGAGAAGCTCGGATATGTTCTTTACGGAACCGGAAATACCGCAAACTATTTGAATAAGCACGGCATAGCTACAAACGCGGTGAAAAAAATAAGCGAAGGATCTCCGAATCTTCTCGATATGATTGATGAAGGGAAAATAAAGCTGATAATAAATACGCCGACGCGCGGAAGGGAGCCGCGGCGCGACGGTTTCAGGATCCGCAGGAAAGCTGTTGAAAGCTCGATACCATGCCTTACGTCGATGGATACCGCGTACGGAATATTAGAGTGCATGCTGCTTCACAAGCAGCCGAACGATATTGATATTGTCTGCCTTGATGAGCTTGGTTAGTAAAAAACGCCGTAATTCTTATTTGACAAACAGTACGTTCCATCTTATAATAGTTTCGCGGTAAAACACGTGCGGACATGGCGGAACTGGCAGACGCACCAGACTTAGGATCTGGCGGGAAACCGTGGGGGTTCAAGTCCCTTTGTCCGCACCAGATAAAAACAGCTAACTGGTATAATGTACCGGTTAGCTGTTTCGTTATTATATACCCAAGGATTTTCATTATTTACCATATAACAGTCGAAAAGCGGCCCACGTTTATTTGACACAAACACATATTGTTGTAATATGTGAGCGGCTGTTTATAAAAACAAAGAGAGCTGCAAAACGGTTGTTTCTGTATTCTTATCTCTTTTTCATCGCAGTCTCCGTAATTTTTTTCTTCCCACCGTCAGTATTCTGGACGGTTGGGATTATCGCGGGTTCGTTTTTGGCCGGGAGCTGCGTGGCAGGCTGGGCGTTTTACCTGAAAAGCGGCACGCCGAAAAACTTTTTATGAACAGGAAAAAAGGCGGCTATGATTAAAAATTTTTGTATGAAGATAGGCAGGGTGTTTCCATTCAGTCGCCTTCATCGGCTTCAGAAAAGAGTTCATTGGCAATTATCCTGGAATCCTGTAAACAAGAGAATGGAACATAGATTTTGACACGTTCCAGCAGGGGCCCGACTTTCAGCGCCATACCTATACCCATCCTCTTTTTGATAATTACGGGAATCCCATTGTTTTTTAAGGTTTCTTGTAACATTTCACCCCATGTTATCTGTTTCTCACAAAGAAAACAAAGATCATCTGGAAGTGGTTCTCTAACTTTTTTTCTACCGCAAGAGGGACATTGTTTACCCTCAAAAGTGAACTGGCATTTTTCACAATATAGGATCACATAAACACCTTCTTTCGGAAAACAAAACGCACAAGTTTTGATAAAGTAAAGTCACGCTTGTGATTTGAATGCGCCTCGCCGTATTTGGAATCCGTAGCACGATCACTTCCGCACAAACACGGACTTTACACTATAGAGCAAAGACATGATACTGCATCCTATTATCAAAATTTGGCATTATACATGTAATCATCATAGTACATATGCTTCAATAATTCAATATCTTGCCTTATATTTTATGGCAATAATACAAGGAAAATCCACTTAACCTCATGCATATTCCCGAAGATTTCCGTTCTGGTCTAATCCTGTTTCCCTCACGGATGCGAGCCCCTACCCGAATAGGTAGACCCGTACAATCCACTTGAGAGAGCCGCGTTGATGAGGGATCAAACCATAGTATTAATCGTTTGACCATTTGCCAAATCAAAAACAGCTGATTGGTACAATATGCCGGTTAGCTGTTTCGTTATTGTATACCCGGGAATTTTTATTATTTACCGTATATCCATCAAAAAGCTGTCAATGGAAAAGAACATTACCGAAATCTATGAAATCAAGGTAAAGGCTGGCCTCTGTCTAACACTTTTCTTATTATTTGTAATTATATTCGAACTATAAATTCAACCGACAAGGTAATAGAATATGATTGGGTGGTTTTTGTGTTTTGATCCGGGCTCCTTGCCAAAAGGGGATAAATCCGTGCAGATCCACCATTTATAACAGAAAGGAGCGCCTTCTTATGAAGAAGCTTTCGTTTTATGTTATTGCGTTATTGCTCATTGTTATATTATTATTCACAGGCTGCAAAGGGAATACGAAACTAAAAAAGAATTCCATATCACTGGATACTTCGAATATGCAAAGCACCACGGTAACGGATACAGAGGGGGCACATTTCAAAGTTGAATCAGGAGGAACGACAGCCACAGTTGTAGCGATACCCGGGGTTTTCCCCGCCGGAACAAATGTTTCGATAACTCCGCTGTCTAATGACAAAGGATTGAAAGGAGAAAAATTATCTGTTTTTTATGAACTGAAAGCCGTACACGGGGGGAAGACAATCCAGCCTTCGATGCCTGTTTTTGTTGCCCTCGCGGTGGAAACCGACCTGCCCGAATCCGCGTGCATTGTGGTATATGATGACGGAGAAAGTGTTGGTTACGAGGTGGACAGCGAAATAGTACGCGAGGACGGAATAAGTTATGTGACAGCGGAGCTGAACCATTTCAGCATCATCGGAGTTGGGAAAAAGGGTTCCGGCACGAGGAAGAATACAAAAAGCGGCGGTGAATGGGAAGAGTGGCGTTTTGTCGCAAATGGACCCGCAAAGGAATTCACGATGATAAAAGATGATGAAATCTGGGAATTTAAAGCCAATATGAGGCTGACGGCTGTAAACAGGAGCGGCAAGATCACCGGCAGGTATTACGGAAAGCCTGTGATCACGATTACCGGAAAAATGAAAGAGGGTATAGTGCCGAAAGAAGTGGAAATGGTGGCGTATGGCGATTTAAAGCTTACCCTTACCGGAGATATGGAATTTCTTCTTACAAGCGATCCTTCAGGTAAAGCGAACATCCCCACCGAACTGCGTCCAGGCGATCCGACTGTTGATGTGGGGGAATTTCTGCAATGTTTTGGGTCTATGGATATGAGTGGGGAAGGTAATTTTGATTTCGGCATTTTGGGCCCAAACGTTCTTCCTGATGCGCAGCAGCGGGGAGGAGGCGGAGGAACGCGTATGCAGCTATTTTACATATCTGTAAATAAGAATGGAGCCCAAATTACTTTCGGCGGAATTGGAAAATGGGACGCGGTTATGGTTGGCGTACCGAAAGGAGGCCTGCCGGGTGACAGAAAAGGCGAAGATTGGGAGGATTATTCAGAGCCCGGAGGTTCTTCGGAACCGGCGGATTCTTCTGATTCTTCCGATTCTTCGGGTTCTTCAACTTCTTCAGAATCCACGACTTCTTCGGGTTCCACGACTTCTTCGGGCCTGGTAATTTCTCCGGATTCAGGTACGGACGCGTCGGGAACCGCCGGACTATCGCAGATGGAAGATATAATGAACCTTTTCGGCAACCTGCTTGGCCGTAAAGGATGGCCGGCTGATAAAATTCCGGGCGAGATTCCGGAATACACAAAGGGGGAAGTGATTAATTCCTTTGAGGATGAAGGAGGATACACAATCTATATAGAGAATACCAGTGAAGATGATTTGAATGAATACCTGGAGCTTTTGGAAGACAACGGGTGGTATACCGAAAGTGATTACGCCCAGAAAGAGAATATGTCCATTTATTTCCAGTTCAGTAAAAAGAACTTGCTGAAGATCACTGTGTATGTCGATGAACAGGGCGATTGGCCTTACGGCGAAATACCTGACGAAATCGTGCCGCCGGCAAAAGGCACAATGATCGGCGAAGTAGAAACATACGGAGATTCCAAGGCATACTTTATAATCTTCGAATACAGCGGACTTTCCGAAGACGATGTCCTGGAATACATAGAATCCTACGTGAATAAAGGCTGGAAGGAGGGCGACGATTCCATCGACAAGGTAATTTACTGGAACGGGAATAAATATAAGGCCTATCTTAGTTACATGTTCGATGGATATAATGTCGTATTCGATTGCAACCTGATTTTGACGGAATAGATGATGCAGATGCGACAGGGGACGGTTTGCCGTCCCCTTGGCTTATCATTTAATAAGTTCTTGAATTAGACAATAAAATATTTATAATAAAAGTAAAGACATTTTTATGTAGCCTTTGGTATGGTTTCCCTCTAAATCTTTTCGGAAGGTGAATATCAACATGCGCATTGTAGTAATTGAAGACGAAAATCGTGCACGAAGAGGGATTGTCTCATTAATACAAATGATAGAGGGAGATTATGAAGTTATTGCACAGGCGGCAGATGGGCGCAGGGGCTTTGAATTAATACGAAAACTAAAGCCCGATTTGGTGTTTACAGATATTCAAATGCCTTTACTCAATGGTTTGGAACTCATAAAAATGGTGAGAGAAGAGCAAATTGATACAAAATTTGTTATCATCAGTGCATATGAGAATTTTGAATATGCAAGGACCGCTGTATCTTTCGGCGTCACCGAATATATTGTAAAGCCTGTAATTCTTGAAGATATTGAAGCTGTACTGAAAAAAGCCGAACAATCGTTTGGCAGCAAAATGCCTGTAAAGAAACAACCTCCGTCAAGGAAGAATATTCACCCGTGCGTACAGAAAGCTTTAGGAATTATCGAAAAGGAATATGCAGCAAAACTTACACAGGAAGAACTTGCCATGCGGCTTCGAATTACTCCGGAATATTTCAGTTATCTTTTCCACAGGGATATGGGAGTAAATTTTTCCACCTATATGAGAAATTATAGAATTGACGTTGCTGCCAGCCTTCTTAAGGATAACAGCATGAAAATATATGATGTGGCAAGAATAACGGGCTACAACGACACAAAATATTTTTGCAAGGTATTCAAAGAGGTCACAGGTCTTTCTCCAAGCGAATACATGAGGAACGTAAAATAAAAATAATCTTAAAAAATTAAACCATTTATAAAAAATTCTATTAAAAAAATCCACCCATCTTAAATGTATAAGTTTTTCAAAGATATATTAGTAGTTATACTTTATTTGTTCCTAATAAAAAATCAGTAGGAGGTTAGGATGAAAATGAAGAGATCTGTTATCATGCTCCTGTATGTCATGCTGGTAATTTTTGTAATTACCGGATGCGCAGGAAACAAAACTTCGTCAGACACCCCAGCGGCAACACCTTCAGGGTCCGCAAATACAGCGCAAGGCAAACCAGCAGAGCAAAAAGAACCTGTAACACTTGACCTTTGGCATTATTTCAGTGAGCATGAAGGCAATGTTTTTAACTCCATGATTGAAAAGTATAATACCGAAAACACGAAGAATGTTAAAGTTGTTTCCACCTTTGTAGCGCGTGAGGATTTGATGAAGCAATACACCATGGGAGCTATTTCCGGTGATTTACCCGATATCGGCATGGTGGATAATCCTGATCATGCATCTTTTATTATCATGGGCGTTTACCAGGATATTACCGATCTGGTTAATGCATGGGGCCAGAAGGACCAGTTTTTTGAAGGCCCGCTGAAAAGCTGCACATTTGACGGCAAAATCTATGGATTGCCGCACAACTCCAATTGTCTTGCCTTAATCTATAACAAAAAGCTTTTGGCCGAAGCAGGTATAGACAAGGTTCCGGAAACCTGGGACGAACTAAAGGATGCAGCCAGGAAGCTAACTAAGGGTGATACATATGGCCTTGCTATCAGCGCAGTAAAAAATGAGGAAGGAACATTCCAGTTTATGCCGTGGTTCATTTCCGCAGGAGGAAGCATAGAAGACCTTTCATCGCCGGAATGCATAAAGGCTCTTAAGTTTTTAACAGATTTAATCAATGAAGGATATATGTCCAAGGATGTTATTAACTGGACCCAGGCTGATGCAAACTCTCAGTTTATAGGTGGAAAAGCTGCCATGCAGATAAATGGGCCCTGGAATATTGCTAATATCAGGAATAATGCTCCTGATCTGGATTTCGGGGTAGCCCTCGTTCCAAGGGATCAAAAGCATGCTTCCGTCCTTGGTGGTGAAAATTTCGGAATCTGTACCGGTGCTCCCAGAGAAGAAAGCTTTGACTGCCTGACATATATTTTAAACGCGGAAAACATGGCTAACTACTGCGAAACCGCCGGCAAGTTCCCTCCCAGAAAAGATGCTTTGGAATCTAAGGAAATCTGGACGACGGATCCAATTTTCAGTGTATTTGCAAAGGGTATGGAATATGCAATGCCGCGTGGGCCGCATCCACGCTGGCCGGAAATTTCCGACGCAATGTCTACTGCTATGCATGAGGCGTTTACCGGAGTTAAGACACCCGAACAGGCTATGAAGGACGCAGCGGCTAAGGTAAGCGATATTCTTAAGTAATAAAAATGCCGTAATCTTTAAAGAACAGAAATGGGGAGACCTGGGGATGTGTCGTTTAGGTTAAGGTTTCAAGGCACACCCCAGTCTTCTCGCAGGGAGTGGCTGCGGGATGAAAAAACTTATGAGCACAAATAAGCGTGAAATAATAAACGGTTATTTGTTTGTTGCACCGGCACTCATTTATATGCTGGCATTGATTGGTTATCCCCTTATATATAATTTTGACATGTCGTTTAAGAATTTAGACATAATGACCTTTAAGGGAAATACTGCTGTATATGTGGGAATGGAAAACTACAAAACATTGTTTTCTGATCCGGTATTCTTACAGGCAATGGAGCAGACTTTCAGATTTACTATATGGTGTCTTATATTTCAGTTTTCGATAGGTTTCATGTTAGCGTTGTTTTTTTATAAAAAGTTTCCGCTGTCCGGCATTATACGTGGTACTATCGTGGTAAGCTATATGATGCCCATGTCGGTCACAGGGCTTACATTTAAAAACATGTTTGCTACCAGGATAAACGAGGGAGTTATTAATTTCCTTTTATCTTCAATTGGTCTTATGAACCCGAACAATCCGGTTGGATGGTTTGTGGGAGAAAAGGAAGCCCTATGGGCTGTAATAATAGCAAACTGCTGGGTTGGCATCCCATTTAATATGCTTCTTTTAACTTCAGGACTTACGGTAATTCCGGAAGATATTTATGAATCTGCTACATTGGACGGAGCGAGCGGCATCCGGAGATTTCTCCATATTACCCTTCCACTTTTAAGGCCTGCCATCCTCGCTGTGTTGATGCTCGGTTTCATTTATACTTTCAAAGTATTTGATCTTATTTTTGTCATGACCAAGGGTGGACCGCTTAATGCAACACAGGTGCTTTCCACATATTCTTACAAGCTCACTTTTACCGAATACAAGTTCTCTTTGGGAGCCGGGTGCGCAGTTATATTGTTTTTATGCCTGATGGTAGTGGGGGTATTTTATCTCTGGCTTGTAAGAAAGGAAGAAGCTAGTTAATGGTTGATGGATAAAGGAGGTTATTATATGACATCGGAAGCCGGAGTGCATAAAAAGAGTTCAGCGCGCGTGCTGGATAATTTGTCAGGCTCGATAGGCAGAAAAAAGATTATACTGTCAGTATGCGGTGTAATAATCGGGCTCGTTCATTTATTTCCCCTTTATTGGCTGGCAATCAATTCATTCAAACCCGATCTGGAAATCCATTCGATGCTGACATTTTACCCGCATACCTTTACGTTAAAACCATGGGCTGAACAGCTTGGCAGCCGGGATTTTTTGATATCCTTAAAAAACAGTGTGGTAATTGCAACCTTTGCGATGAGTATTTCTTTCGTACTGGGCGTTCCTGCGGCATATGGCATGGCACGTTTTAAGATACCTGGCAGATCCATTATCCTGCTCCTGTTCCTGGTCACGCAAATGATGCCGGCGTCGCTTCTGCTGACCCCCCTCTATCTTACGTTTTCCAAAACCGGACTTTTAAACTCTTATCCTGCTCCGGCAATGGCTATTGCTTCCGGTTCCATACCGTTTATTGTTGTTACTTTAAGGCCGTATTTTCTACAACTGCCAAAATCGCTTGACGACGCGGCAAGAATTGACGGATGCAATGCCTTTGGCTCCTTTATCCGTATTATTCTGCCGATTATACGCACAGGACTTATCACCATCATTGTAATAAGTTTTCTGCATGGGTGGAACGACTTGATTTATTCCATGACCTTTAACGTCAGCGATAAAATGCGGCCTCTTACTGCAAACATATACAAATACATGGACAAGTACGGTACTAAATGGAATTATATCATGGCTTACGGCATGATTCTTGTTTTACCGGTTATTCTGATGTTTATTTTCCTGCAAAAATACATCGTTGGAGGGCTTGCTGCTGGGGCTATAAAGGAGTAGCATATTTTTAGAGCAACTGATAAATGTACGGAGGTACGGGCTTTATGGCACCGGTGAATCTTTTGTACAATCGCATTTCATCCAGTTTCATGCTTAAGCTTACTACTCTGTTTGTCACTGCCACTATCATCTTCGGGGTTGTATTCGGAGTAATTACTTTCAAATTTAACTCATCTTACCTTATTGATGCTACAGAAGCAATGCAAAAACAGATGTTGACAGCTCAGCAAAGTTCAGTATCCATTCTAATGAAAAGCTATTACACTGTTTTCTTCTCTCTGGCGATTGATGGCGAAATCCGGAAGCTTATACATGAAACTGATAACGGCCTGCCTGTTGAACTTGTAAACCAGCGTGCCGCAGCGATTATTAAGTCGTATATGGCGTTGAATGCCGATGTGATTTCAGTAAATCTGGTTACGAACAGCGGAATTTTATTTGGTTATAACCGGAGCAGTGATATCATTTGGTGCACCAGGATTTGGAATCCGGAAAGCAACGAAATGCTCGATACGATATTGAAAGAATGCAGGATAAGCAGGAAGGTCAGGTTTTTTGCTGATGAGCGCACAGTTGCGTCATACGGCAATATGTTTCACATTGCCATACAACTTTGGAATTTTTACGAGGATGCACCCGAAGGTTTTCTGATTATGACAGTGAGTTCCGGAAGTCTTAATAAAACACTTGCCAGAAGCAACGATCCAGGCGCTAAAGAAGGCCAGAGCGCTATTATTATTGAAAACGGGGATTATATCGCTCATTCTGACATAAGTCGAATAGGCAGGAACATTAATGATGAGAAGTTCGACAACAGCTATACTATTCGATATGCGGACACGGGATCATATAATGTGCGCATTGTAAACGTATCTGACCGAAAAAAGGTTTTATCCGGAATATACTTTTACAATAAGGTGATGATGTTAATTGTCTTTTCAGTCCTGCTTGCCTATCTGTGTATCACAACTAGTATATTAAGAAAGGCGTACGCGTCTATAAAGCGCCTCCTTGCTGGAATTAGAGAGGTTGAAAAAGGAAGGCTGGACGTTACTATAGGGCTGACCGGAAACGATGAGTTTTCACGTATTTCAAAAGCGTTCAACAGAATGGTCTTAAGTCTTAAAGAAATTAATGAACAGCGGGAAAAGGAAAACAGTGAAAAACTAAAGGCTCTCGACATGCAAAGGGAGGCCGAGATACTGGCCTTGGAATCTCAAATCAACACACACTTTCTTGCCAATACCATCAACATGATAGGTTGTACCGCCATCCAACAGGGAAACCATCAGGTTGCAAAACTGTTAAAGGCTCTCTCAACCTGTATGCGATATACTTTCGACAAATCCGGCAGCTCCGTAACCATACGGGAAGAGCTGCAGCAGCTTGACAACTACCTGATGCTGCAAAAGGAACGTTGCGGCAGGCTGTTTGACTATATCATCCGCTCGGATGAAAACGTGCTTGATGAATATATACGGAAGCTGCTGATCCAGCCGTTTGTTGAGAATTCAATCATGCATGGGTTTTCCAATATGAAAAGCGGTGGCATGCTGGAGGTCAGTGTTAGGCGTTATCATAAGGATCAACTCCTTATATCCGTTTATGATAACGGATGTGGTATGACGAAGCATCAAGTAGAAACAATCCGCGCGCTGTTTAGCGAAAACTGGCGCCCTGATAATATGGGTATTGGTATTGAAAATGTCGTTTACCGAATCAGGCGATATTATAATAACGCAAGGCTGTTTATCAGAAGTATGCCTTCTATGGGAACAAAAATTAATGTGATTTTGCCATGTCTAAAAGAAGGAGAGAAGCTGCAATTTGAGAAGGAGTTTCAGGAACTGAGACCAAGTTTGAAGAATTATCAGACTGAAAAAATTTAAATATGATAAAACGGAGGGATTTATTATGGCTTTGTTTCCGGAAGAAAAAAAGGTAAATAATTCAATGTTTTCAAAAGACGGCTCCAGACTTATCTACCGTTATGATGCCGAAACACTATGGATAGAGCCTTGGGGACAAAACAGCCTTCGCGTAAGGGCTACAAAGCTTCCCGCAATGCCCGAAGAGGACTGGGCCCTTCTTAAGGCAGAAGGCTCTGCTGATATTGAAATAAGTCCCTATTCGGCCTCCATTCGTAACGGAAAAATAAAAGCGGTTATAACCAACGCCGGAAAGATTACTTTCTATAATCAAAAAGGGCAGGTTTTGCTGGATGAATACCTGCGCAACCGTAAAGACATAAATGCCGATTACTGCTCCGCGCTTGATATTGAAGCCCGTGAGTTTAAGCCTATTATCGGCGGGGATTACGAGTTGACGGTGCGCTTTGAATCACAAAGTCCGTATGAAAAAATTTACGGTATGGGACAATATCAACAGCCGTACCTCGACTTAAAAGGTACCGAACTGGAGCTTGCCCATCGCAATTCGCAGGCAAGTGTTCCATTCTGCCTGTCAAGCCTCGGCTACGGTTTCCTGTGGAATAACCCGGCCATAGGGCGCGTAACCTTTGGTAAGAATATTATATCTTGGTACGCGAGGTCCACACGTATTATGGATTACTGGGTGACAGCAGGTGACAGTCCCGCTGAGATCGTGGAGGCATATGCCGGCGTTACAGGCACGGTACCTATGATGCCGGATTACGCCATGGGTTTCTGGCAGTGCAAACTGCGCTATCAGACTCAGGAAGAGCTACTCAACATCGCACGTGAGTATAAGAAGAGAAATCTTCCCATATCGGTTATTGTGGTAGACTTCTTTCACTGGTATCTGCAGGGTGAATGGAAATTCGATCCAGTCTACTGGCCGGATCCCGATGCCATGATCAGGGAGCTTCGCGAGATGGGCATAGAGTTGATGGTGTCCATCTGGCCTACAGTTGATTACCGCAGCGAAAATTTCAAGGAAATGCTTCAAAAAGGTTATCTTGTCCGGACAGAACGCGGTATGCGCATATGTATGGATTTTCAGGGCAATACCATCCATTTTGATGCGACAAACCCCGACGCACGCCGTTATGTATGGCAGAAGGCAAAAGAAAACTATTACGATAAAGGCATTCGTATATTCTGGCTGGATGAAGCGGAACCGGAATACGGAGTTTACGACTTTGATAATTACCGCTATTATCTGGGTCCGGATGTACAGATCGGCAATATATATCCGGTAAAATACGCACAGACCTTTTACGAGGGGATGGAGGCCGAAGGCCAGGAAAACATCATAAACCTGATTCGTTGCGCATGGGCAGGCAGCCAACGTTATGGTGCACTTGTATGGTCAGGTGACATTCATTCGAGCTTTTCGAGCTTCCGCTGCCAATTGGCGGCAGGCCTTAATATGGGACTGGCAGGAATACCGTGGTGGACCACCGATATCGGCGGTTTTCATGGTGGAAACCCGGAAGACCCGCAGTTCAGAGAACTGCTGGTAAGATGGTTTGAATGGGGCACTTTCTGTCCAGTCATGCGCCTGCACGGCTGCCGCGTTCCGGAGCAGCCGCAGGTAGGGACTACCGGTGGAGCTACCTGCCGCTCCGGCGCACCTAATGAGGTGTGGAGCTTCGGTGAAGAGGCTTATGAAATTTTAAAGAAATATCTTTTCTTACGCGAGCGCTTAAAACCTTATATCAAAATACAGATGAAAGCTGCCCATGAGAGGGGTACTCCGGTAATGCGTCCGCTATTTTATGATTTTCCTGAGGATAAGATGGCGTGGAATTGTGAAGACGCCTATATGTTTGGACCGGACATTCTGGTAGCACCTGTCATGTACAAGGGTCTTAAGGCGCGTGAGGTCTACCTGCCTTCAGGAACTGACTGGGAAAACGCATGGACCGGGGAGAAACTGGCAGGTGGAAATACTGTGACTGCCGAGGCGCCTCTTGATACGATACCGGTATTCTTAAGGACAGGTACAGACCTGGGCAAACTATTCCGGGTTTAGCGTGTTTTTACCATCAGTACAGCATAAAGCCGGTACTGTTTGAAAAGTTAATATGGAGCACCGCAACAAACGCTTGATTACTTTCTCAAAACACAAAAAATAATAGATTTGCTGTTCTCATTTAAAGTTACAAAGAGGCCTATGCCCTATATAAGGACAGGCCTCATTCTTTTCTTTAATCCTCCTGTTATCTCAACGTTTATAAATATATCCATTACTCGTTTCAGAACGTGAATGGACAACCAGATTTCATTTTGCAGGTTTTTATTTACTTTGTCAATTAACTTGAAAATTGGCTTGATTTATTTTAAAAAATTTCATAAAATAAGGAAACCAGTATTAAATTTACCTTAAGCATTTCTTATTCCGGGGATGCATCTGCCTGTGACATCTTGAGGACTGATAATTACAACGGTAATCCTGGCTGACCGGTAAGGCTTGAAAAACAAAAAGAAAGAGGTGGAGTTCATGATACGTTCCGATACTCCTTATCTGCCTTCTGAAGTAGGATACGACAAAGAAAGGCTGACTGTTCTCGACAATCATTTTAGAAAAATGATCGAGAAAAATGAAATTCTGTCCGCAAATTACTGCCTGTCGAGAGACGGCAAAATATTCGCAAATGCGGCCATGGGAAAACTATCGTACAGGGAGGACGACGACCGCCCGCTGCAGCCTGACACAATACAATGGATTGCGTCAATTACGAAATTATTCTGTGCGGTTGCGATATTCAAGCTGGCGGAGGATGGAATGCTGAGGCTCGATCAGACAGTGGGTGAATTCATTGATGAATTCAAGGAACCGCCGTTCAACAAAATAAACATTGCCCACCTGCTGTCGCACACATCCGGTATGTACCCCGATCCCGGCTCATTTGAAAACAAATACTTTAAATCACCGTGGTATTTTATCGAGAAAATGGAGGGGACGAACTGGATTGAAGCCGCCCTTTCCGCGGGATTGTACAAGAATCCCGGTGAAGAATGGGCGTACTGCAGTTTCGGCTATGTAATACTCGGCGAGATTATAACAAGGGTCAGCGGCGTATTCGCGCACGACTATATTGTTGAGAACATAGTCAAGCCGTGCGGTTTGAAGGATACGGGCTTTACGCCTACAAGGGAACAGGCATTAAGGATGAATATCCAAAATAAATACAGGGAAGAAAGATTGCTGTCGTTTTTGAACGGCGAAAAGCAGGATGACAGTATATGGAGCAAGATTCCGTCAACTGGAGGCGGAATGTTTTCGACCGCTTATGATCTGAATAAATTCGGGATGATGCTTCTGAACAACGGTACAACATATGAAGGAACCCGTATAATCGGAAGAAAAGCCGTTGAAAAGATGACATCGTTCTATCTTACGGGCGATATAAAGGATTACTGCTGGAACGCGGGAGGTGTTCCGCGTCTGTACGGCCTTGGCCCGGATATGAGGTATAACCTCACAACATTTTATACGAAAGGTACATATTTTCACGAGGGTGCCGGGGCATGCTGCCTGATTATCGATCCGTTTGAAAAACTTGTAGCATCATGGTTTGTGCCTTTCACGAGTTATACATGGCATGCTCATGCGCTGTTCAATGTGGCTACAATCATATGGTCGGGGCTGAAATGATGAATTATCTCGCAAAAAAGCTTAAGGTCATCAGGGCTGTGGCACTGGTTACATATAAAGAATGGAGCGCATACCGCACACATTCGATGGTTTCAATTATTGTAGGGCCGGTTTATTTCATTGTGCAGTATTTTATCTGGTCGGCTGTTTATTCAGGGAAGGCTTCGCTGAATGGAATGGAGCTTTCCCAAATGCTGACCTATTTCGGAGTCACAACTTTAATCGGTTATCTTACAATGGATTTCGCGGACTGGAACCTTCAGATGCTTGTGCGGACCGGTAAATTTCTTACCTTTGCGCTGCGTCCGATACACCACCGCTTTTTTGCGCTGTCGCAGAAAATAGGGCACAGAATCCTTGGCTTTATTTTTGAGTTCCTGCCCTGTCTTTTTATATTTGTTTTTATATTCAAAGTAAACCTGAAGCCCGCTAATTACGGCTGGGCAATTATATCGGTGATTCTTGCGTTTCTTATGAACCTGTACCTGAACTACACGATTGGCATGACGGCTTTCTGGCTTGTGCAGGCCAGTGGTGTGCGCAGGGTATATCTTCTTTTTCAAAGTATATTTTCAGGCGGGTTAATCCCTTTGATGTTTTTCCCGCCGCTGGTGCAGAAGCTTATGTTATTTCTGCCGTTTCAATACGTGTCATATGTTCCTGCGATGGTTTTTATAGGCCGCTATAACCTTGCGGGTGTGTCGATGCCGATTCCGCACATTGTTGGGCTGCAGGCTGCTGCCGTAGCTGTGACGGCTCTTTTCAGCGAATATGTTTACCGTCTGTCAATGAAAAGGTTTACCGGGGTTGGTGCATAACAGCGTGACTGGAGGAAAAATGCTGAAAAAATATATTCGGATATACAGGGAATGCATAAAGATTTCTATAGCAACAGCGATTACATATCGGCTCAATTTCATTTTGGATAACTTTATTATGCTTGCAAGCAATGCTTTTTTCCCGCTTGTTACTCTGTTAATTTACGGGTCGGGTGCGGAGTTCCCGAACTGGTCTCTTTACGAGGTACTGCTGATCCAGTCTGTTTTTACGATGTCAACAGGGATAGCGAATATCCTTTTTAACGGTGTTTTATGGGCGACAATGCGGCATATCATTGAAGGCAGCCTCGAAATCGTATTAATAAAACCTGTTGACTGCCTGTTTTTTCTCACTGCTTCAACGGTTGATTTCAGCGGCGCCGGCCTTTTCCTCGGCGGAGCGGTATTGTTTGCGGCTGCGCTGTCCCATGCCGGACCGGTTTCAATACTCATGGCTTTGCAATTTTTGATACTTTTTATATCGGGGGTCTTTGTTATGATGGGTATTTCATTCATCATGGCGGCCACATCGTTCAAATGGGTCGGAAACTCAAGACTGCCCGAGATTTTTGACAGCATCAAATATTTCGGAAGATACCCGCAGAACATATTCCACAAAACGATTTCAGCCGTTACTTCATTTATCATACCCGTTGCGATGATAGGGTATTTTCCTGCGGCAGCCCTGTTGGGTGAAGCGGACGGCATAGCGTTTATCGCGGTGCTCCCATGCTTTTTGTTTGCAGCGGCAGGAGTTTTGCTGTTCAAATATATGATCCGTTTATACGAAGGAGTAGGAGGATAAACAATTGGCGATAATCAGCGTAAGCAACTTAACGAAAACATACTATACATACAGAAGGGGAAGCAGTTTTACCGATACTTTAAAGAGTTTTTTCCGCCGTGAAAGAATCAGCATAAATGCGGTTAATAATGTATCGTTTGAGGTTGAAGAGGGACAAATCGCCGGTATTTTGGGCCCTAACGGGGCGGGAAAATCGACGACTATAAAAATGCTTACGGGAACGCTTTACCCCACGAGCGGGAATATTTCGGTTATGGGCTATACGCCGTTCAGGGACAGAAACACATATGTGAACCATATAGGCGCCGTGTTCGGGCAGAAATCACAGCTTGTATGGGATATTCCGCCTGTAGACAGCTTCCATATGAATAAGGCCATTTACTCAATTCCGGAGAAGGAATTCAAAAAAACGCTCGATGAATTAACGAGTCTTTTTGAACTCGAAGATATAATTGAAAAGCCCACGCGTGTTCTCTCGCTCGGAGAGCGCATGAAATGCGAATTTGTAATGGCAATGCTGCACAGGCCCAAAATTGTATTTCTCGATGAACCGACGATAGGTCTCGATGTAATAGCTAAACAGAAAATAAGGGCATTTATCAGGGAAATGAACAGGCAGGGAGTTACTTTCATTCTTACGACGCATGATCTCGAGGATGTCGAACAGCTTGCGAGGAAGGTTATCATAATAAACCACGGGCAGAAGGTTTTTGATGGCACTCTTCAGAACCTGAAGATGAATCTCGGAGCGAAAAAGATAATACGCGTTATTCTTACAGAGCCCGTGGCTGATATTAAACTCGACGGAGTAAAGGTAATTGAGAAGAATTCGGACCTTGAATATACAATGGAAGTCGACCTTGAAAACAATTCTATAAACGCGGTAATAAGACAGCTCACGGAGATGTGCGAGTTCTCCGACATATCGATAAAAGAGCTGCCGATGGAAAAAATAATAACCGAAATCTATGAGAGCAAAAGTTTTAACGAATAATCAACCGGAGCCCGTGAGTTTTGAATCGCTTTTATAAAACCGCATCCATTATGCGCGGATTCAAAGATGAATTGACAATTCCTGCTATTAGTAATAATATATAACTGAATGGTTAGTTAATATTTCCGGAGGTTTTCGGGCATATGAGGGATTCTGTTGAAACAAGAGCGAGGATACTTAAAACGGCCGAGAAAATATTCTCGGAAAAAGGTTTTGACGGCGCGAGGGTGGATGATATAGCAAAAGAAGCCGGTGTAAACAAGGCTCTTATATATTATTATTTTAAAAGCAAAAATGAAATACTTGAGACCATTTTGTCGAATCTTTTTCAGGAAGCAAAGAATCTGCTCGTTCAGTCAGCCGGAAACACTTCTGATATTTCTTCCGAAGGCGGTTACAGGAAGCTGTTTGATGCATATATAAATTTTGTTACCAGGAACAGGAAGATAATAAAAATAGCGATAGCAGAGTCGGCGAAGGATGACGCCAAACCTTCGATAGTAATGGAACTGGGGAAAATAATAATCAATTCGGAAATTGAAAACATCCGCAGGGAATACAGCGCAAAAGGTATTCATTATCCCGATGACAAACAGGAACTTCTTGTGTTGGAATTCTTTACAGGTCTCGTTCCGTTTCTCGCCTATGCATTATATAAGGAACAGTGGGAGAGCCTGTATAATGTCAGTGAGGAGGAACTGCGCGAGGCATTTTACCGGGTTTACACAAGGACACATCTGGCGGCTCATCTGCCGTAAAAATTTTATATTATATTAACCAACCGGTTAGTTATATATTCCTGGAAATGAAATAATAATGATATTGGTTAAAAGGGGGATGAAAGAATGAATATCAGGATTTATTATTTTTCGGCGACCGGAAACACAAAGTACGGGCTCACAATGCTTCAGTATTATCTTGTTTCGAAAGGGTACGGCTGTGAATTGATATCTGTGGAAAACGAGGACGCAATCCGATATGATTGTGATTTATTGGGCTTTGCCTCCCCGGTATACGGCGGTTACCCGGCAAAAATTATGATGGATTTTATTGAGAGGTCTGAAACTGATGTGCATAAAGTACCGGCGTTTATTGTGCTTTGTCCATGCTCAACCTTAGGCTATTGGGGGAGCAGGGAAGTTTTTATTGATGTCTTGAGCGCTAAAAATATACAGGTAATCGCCGATTTGGGTTTTTTGGGAAACCCGAGCCATCCTGTTGTCCTTGGCTCGCTTAAGCGCGCAAAACCCTTTTTATTATCCCTCTTTGACGGAATTGGAAGGCCGAACGGTTTTGATGCGGTTGATATAAGAAATTTTTCCGATAAGCTGATTTCTGCCCGCCAGAATTATTTGCAGGGGAAAAAAATAAAAAGACCGCGGTACAGCAGAATAAGAAGATGGGTTTCAAATAAAGTAAAGTCAAGAGAGATAGAATTAATAAATGAGACTTCAATGGCGGTTTACCGGGACAAATGCGTGAAATGCGGTTTATGCCAAAAGGAATGCCCTGTCGGAGCGATTTTGCTTGATCCATATCCCGTACGTAATACGGGTAAATGCTTCAGCTGCCAGAAATGTATAAACATCTGCCCGAAACATGCTCTCTACCTTGAGGGTATTGAAATGATAGATTATTATAACCGGAAAAGTCTTAATGATGAAGAACTCTTAAAAAAACATACGAACGATAGCACGCGGAACCCGCATCGGAAAAAACCAATCCTGCTGCGGATTCTCAGTACAGGAATCGGCATGGCGATTGCCGTAATTTTCCAGGGTATTAGCGTCAGGCTTTTAGTCCAACGTGCGCGTACGAAAAAAACAGCGTATAAATAATACGGCATATTGAAGATAACTATGTTTTCATAGCCGGGCGGAGCCCGGACCCTGCCCGGCCGGTCTTTTATGCTCTTTTTAAGGATTTAAGAACCTCAGCCATGTTTTTACCGAGCGTCACCATCGTATTAATCCCTTCTTCGTCGTTTTCGACAGCGCCGATAGTATTGCCGATCCCCTGGTTCCAATAGCTTGATCCGACGATAATGGCTTCCGATAACGTAAACAGGTTATTCATCGCGTTAAAGGTAAAAAGAGCCCCATTCCGCCTGACTGCCACAACGCTCGCGCAAACTTTACCTTTAAAAGTCTTCACGGACCTTGTCGCATAACCGACCCGGTCAATAAAAGCCTTCATCTGTGCGCACATATCCCCGAAATAAACAGGGGCGCCCAGTATAACTCCATCCGCCTGTTCTATTTTTTCGATTGACGGATTGACGATATCATCATTGAAAACGCATCTTCCGTTTTTCAGTTTCATGCATTTCTGACAGGCGGTACAGCCGTGGATATCACGCGATCCGACATGTACGAGTTCGGTTTCTATGCCTTCGGATTCCAGCGTATTAAGAACGGTTTTCAGAAGTATGTATGTATTCCCCTTTGGCCTTGGGCTTCCGTTAAACGCGACTACTTTCATATAATCATCCTTTCACATGCCGTTTATTTCACTAAAACAAATGGAATAAAAACAGATAAAAATACACCGGGCCGCCAGCCAACAGCGCGGATTATATATATAATATATAGCACATAGTAATTGATGTCAAAGCCAATACCGCAATTTTCATAAGAAATAACCGGCGGATGCCTTAGCCCGCCGGGGCATTGCTGCCGCGATCCGGCATCTAATCAGCATTTGTTCCGGTGTGCCGGGCGGCAGACCCCGGTGTTCCGCTTATTATATATAACGGTTGAACTGGTTTTTACGGGATTTTTGCCGTGCCTGGACAGTAAATAGTAATAAGGTCCCAGAGGCATAGGACAATTGTTCTATTTGTAAATAGGACAAATAGATGGTATAATAGGGAAAAAAGTACCAGTGACGGTTAAAATAAAGTTGTAAATGTAAGCCTGTCTTCTGCGAGGGAAGCTGAAGGAGAATATATAATGGCTCAAAGTTTGCACGAATCCAATTGTGAGGTTTTTGAACAGTGCTTCGTTGAGGGCGACGATGTTGCAGCTATACGCACTACAGGAAAAGGAAACCTTGATGTTTATTTATCTTTTAAAAACAGGAGAGAAACGGAAAATATAATTGATTACAGCATGAAGGTTGCTTCTGTCGAAGTTGACTGTTTTCCTATCGGATTTTTGGACATTTTCGTGTCGCAAAAAAAGTATTGTTTTACATATCTTTATAAAGGGGAAAACGGATTATCCGAGACCACGCCTGAAGTATTCACCGAATTTAAGCCGTATACTGATCAGCCCGATAAAGGTATTAAACTTTTGCTGCAGTGCTTTGGGCTCGTCAGATCACTTCATCAGACCCTCTGTGAAATTATCGATTTTAACCGTGAAATGGAGCAGTTTATTCATCGTGTCTCCTGTTACTACTGGTTTTTTAAGGAAACCTTCAGGATTGCGAGGGAGCCTAAAGTTAAAATATTGACGGATGCCTTGAAAAATTACGCTGAAATGAAATCGGAATTTCCGCCTATGATCTGCTTTTCAATCGAACAGTTTGAAAATTTTCCGGGGGTTTTATCAGTTAACGGTGATAAGAAGTATGATCTTGACAGTGTGGAGTATTTTAACGCGCTTATGGATATGGACAGGGAATGCCGCGACAATTTTTTCAGGGAAGATCCGAAGATATTGAGTTATCACTTGTCCGAGCTCCTGAAAACCTTCCATGAGCTTGTGAAATATTTAAAAATGGAGATTGAGCACTCGAATATACTCCTGAACGGTGTCTTTTGCAATTCCAGCGACAGCCTTATAAGCGAGCTGATACGGGCTTATGTGGAAATAAGGCAATCTGATCGTGATACGGCGGCTCTTCCGGATTTCATTAACTATGTATCGGAAAGGTATAAGAATGCGGTTGCATATTTTGAGGAAAAATACGAATTCAGCCTCGGCACTGACATGAATAAATTGAACTTCCTGCTTTCGGCGGTAAAACCGGAAGCGGCTGATACCGGCGAAGAGGTAAAAATATCCCAGGAAGATGTGCTTTATGAAATGCTTGGAAGCATGGACAGGATATTAAATTATTCCGGTATCGAACAGGAAAAAAAGGAATTTTTTAAAAACTTTATTGAGCATTTTAAGGATTACAGGCCTAAAATAGATAATATTGCGGCAGAATCAAGAAGAAAGTTTAGCACCGTTTTTTTCGAACTTTATGAAGAGGTAATTCTGAAGTATGCAAAGGAAAAACCGAATGATAAAGCGCTCGATATGTTCCTGACATTTGGGTTCGTTGACAGCGACCTGCTTTCTCCGCGCCAGACATATGAACTTTATACTTTGCTTGATAAATTTTCACCGGCTAACGGAAACATCTATTCAATGAAACACTGGCTCGAAAAGATTCTCAGCGGTGAGGTAAGCCCTTCGGTAAATGAGCTTGGCGTTACATATGACAAATATATCAAGGAGCAGAGACAATGGAACGCGGATAAGGGTTCGGAGCCGGATACCGAACGGGACAGGCTGCATTTTGAGGTATCAAATATGTTCCGGACGAGCCACAGGGTTTGCAGCGGCCATATCGGCTCATATTTCCCCGTTCTCTGCAGGTATTCGATTCCGGAGGATATCCGCAGGGTTGCCGTAACTCCCGAAAGACTTCAAAAATCTCTTAATGAGCTCCTTGAAAGAGATTTCTCGGTATTTCATCGTGAAGTATTCTATACCGGGGAAAAAGAAATATTCAAGAAGGAAATTATTATGAAACAGGTATTGCCTGATATTATCCTTGTTCCCATTGCAGGAACAAGAGCATTAATGTGGCAGGAGATATCGGGCGTATCTAAGGCATCCCGCGGAAGGTTTATTTTCCCCGTGCTCACATCCGAAGATACGACACTGATGATGATAAAGCTGGCAGGCCAGTTCCGCTGGGAATTGTGCAGGTCAATGATGGGCGGACGGTGGAATGATTTATCCTACAACAGTTTAACGTCGGTTTACGCCGATTATATCGATTCGTACAAGAAAAATAAAAATCTTTCGCCCGAAGCGAAAGAGAGTATCAGGACGCAGATAAAAAGACACAACAACAACCTTAGAAACATCTTTACATCCGATTATGAGCTATGGCTCCGCTATGAATATTTCGGCAGCATAAAGCTCAACAGGGAAGTAAGGGCTATAATGTATCAATTCTGTCCGTTCAGGATCTCTAAAAGGAAACAGCTTATAAATCAGCCCGCATTCTCTGACATCGCAACCCGCTTTGAAAATGAAAGAAAGAAGATTGTGCGGGAATTGGAAAATCGCTATCAGCATTATATAAAAACGGGTTATGAGCTGGAGCCTGAGCTTGAAGACAATCTTAGGTTCTATAAAGATATGTAAGAGGCGGATTTTTCCCGCCCGTTGTCTATAGAAGCGCAAGTCGGCTGCAGAGGGATGAGGATTCATCCCTTGTATTTATTTTGGCATTTTTCCCCGTCGAATCGTGTCGAAAAGTTTTTAAAATCCTAAAACCTTCATGGTATCTATGTTTTGTCGGTATTGATAAAAAATCGTTAATTTATCCGATTGACACTATATATTGTATTGTGATAGTATAAAAACATCAAGATATAGGCTGCGCGGAGGATATGAGTATGTTAGAAAAGATACGGAAGAGAAACGGCAGTGTCGAAAATTTCATGCCGGAAAAAATCACATCCGCAATTTTCAAGGCAGCGGTGGCGTGCGGAGGAAATGATTTTGACACTGCACGCAGGTTAAGCGAACAGGTAGTTGAACTTGCCGAAAAGAAATACTCGAATCAAATTCCTGACGTTGAGCAGATACAGGACCTTGTTGAATATGTGCTGATTGAAAACGGACATGCCCAGACGGCAAAGGCGTACATACTGTACAGGGAAAAAAGAAAAAACGCGAGGGAACTCAATGCGTTAATAGGCGCGACCATCAACATGTTCTCTGATTATCTCGGCGACAGGGATTGGCAGATATATGAAAATGCAAACACACAAAAGAGCGTCAATGGTTTGAACAACTATGTGAGAGAAGCGTTTACGAAGCAGTACTGGCTTTATGAGATTTATCCAGAAGAAGTCAGGCGCGCTCACGAAAGCGGCGACTGCCACATTCACGATCTCGGATTTTTCGGCGCTTACTGTGCCGGTTGGGATATACGACAGATCCTGACCGATGGTTTCGGGGGAGTGCCGGGAAAAGTTGAAAGCAAGCCGCCAAAACACTTAAGAAGCCTTTTAGGTCAAATAGTCAACTCTACTTTCAGCACGCAGGGTGAAACGGCCGGCGCCCAGGCATGGTCTTCGTTCGATACTTACTGCGCGCCGTTCATCAGGTACGACAATTTGACCTATGAACAGGTTAAACAGTGCCTCCAGGAATTCGTTTTTAACATTAATGTACCTACAAGAGTTGGTTTTCAATGCCCCTTTTCCAACCTGACTTTTGATATAAAAGTCCCAAAAACACTCAAAGATGAGCCTGTAATATCCGGCGGGCAATACACGAATGACAAGTACGGCGATTTCCAGAAAGAGATGGATATTTTCAACAGGGCATTCTGTGAAGTGATGCTTGAAGGGGATGCGAAGGGAAGGGTATTTACTTTCCCGATACCGACATTGAACATTACTGCGGATTTTGATTGGGACAGCCCGGCAGTTGAGGCGTTTATGAAGATTACCTGCAAGTATGGCATCCCGTATTTCGCAAATTACATTAATTCCGATCTGTCTCCGGAAGACGCCGTGTCAATGTGCTGTCGTTTACGGCTCGATGTCGGCGAGCTCAGGAAAAGGGGAGGAGGCCTTTTCGGCAGCAATCCTCTCACCGGATCAATAGGAGTTTTTACTATTAACCTGCCGCGAATCGGATACTTGAGCAAAACAAAAGAAGAATTCAAAAAACGTCTTTATGACATAGCTAATATAGGAAAAACCTCACTCGAAATCAAAAGAAAAGTAATTGAGAAACAATCGGAAAAGGGGCTTTATCCTTATTCAACGTATCTGTTGAGAAATGTCAAACAGAGAACCGGCCAATACTGGTATAACCATTTCAGTACAATCGGGATTGTTGGAATGAATGAAGCTCTTGTGAATTTCAACGGCACCGATCTCACAACACGGGAAGGCCAGAGCTTTGCGATTGAAATAATGAATTACTTAAGGGAAATCATGATTGAATTCCAGAAAGAAACGGGTAATTTCTACAATCTTGAAGCCACTCCGGCCGAAGGCGCGTCATACCGCCTTGCCCGGATCGACAAGCAGAGGTATCCCGATATCTACACCGCGGGGGAAAATGTGCCGTATTATACAAATTCCACACAGCTTCCTGTGGGATACACCGACGATATTTTTGAAGTCATGGAACTGCAGGACGAGCTTCAGTCATTGTACACGGGCGGAACGGTTCAGCATTTTTATCTTGGTGAAAGCATCCAGGATACGCAGGTTTGCAGGAATCTGATAAGAAAGTGTTTTGAAAACTATAAAATGCCTTACATTTCGATTACTCCGACTTTTTCGGTGTGCAACAACCACGGTTATATAAACGGGGAGCATTTCACATGTCCTCAATGCGGCAGTGAAACCGAGGTTTGGTCAAGAGTTACCGGGTATCTGAGACCCATATCGAATTACAATAAAGGCAAAAAGGAAGAATACACGAACCGCCGGAAGTTTGTAATAAAAGAAGAATTATTTTCAACGGTATAATCTGCGATTGGTTTGCAGGGGGTACAAAAGATGAGGATAGCCGGAATGATAAAACAGTCTTTTGTTGATTATCCCGGCAGAATAGCCGCAGCGGTGTTTACTCACGGCTGCAATATGAACTGCGTATTCTGCCATAACCGGCATATTATAGGCGGTGAAGGGCGGAATAGCTGTCTTGATGAGGAACAGGTCCTTAAATTTCTTGAAAAGAGAAAGGGACTTCTCGACGGGGCTGTGATTTCAGGCGGCGAGCCTACGCTCCAGCCCGATCTTGACTTGTTTATCGCCAAAGCAAAACGCATGGGATACTTGGTTAAGCTTGACACAAACGGTGTTTGCCCTGATGTGGTTAAAAAACTTATCGAAAAGGGTTTGATTGATTATATAGCAATGGATGTCAAGGCACCGCTTGAAAAATACCGTGAAATATGCCGGTGCGATATAGATCCGGAACTTATTGCCGAAAGTATTTCCGTCATAATGAACAGCGGCATTGATTACGAATTCCGGACAACGTGCTGCCCGCAGTTGGACAGCAATGACCTGGTTGAAATCGGAAGGCTTGTCTCCGGCGCGAAAAAGTATGTCCTGCAGCAGTGCCGCAGGACCGACGAGAACGGACGGTACACGGGATATGAGGTAGCTCATAGCTTTGACAGTGCTACCGTGCGTGACTGGCTTCGGAGCTGCGCCGATGTTTTCGAGGTGCGCGGCAGCGGCGGGGTGCAGAAGGTATCGTAACAGCCGCCTGTGTGGTACTGAATTTTATACAGGACAACAACCCTGTTTGCATGTGAAATATACGGGAAAATATAAATATGTCTCAAAGCAAAACCTGAATAAAGTATTACTGCTGCGGACAATCCGGAAGGGTTGTCTTTTCGTCTTGCGTTACAGGTAAATATAACAACCGGGCGGGTGACGGGATGAATGTCAGGTCCATACTAACAGAATTTGTTCGCAAGCGCCTGTTTAGCTATATAGCGGGAGTTATAATTCTTGTAATAACGTCAATTATATCACTTCGTATTCCTAAAGTATTGGGGAATATTACGGATATGCTTAATACCGGGAACGCGACCGAAAAGGAGATTTACGGACAGGTTATTTTTATGTTCCTCCTGTCGGTAATTGCGTTTTGCCTGCGTTTTGTATGGAGATATTTCCTTATAGGCAACAGCCGTCATGTTGAAAGCTACCTGAGAAGGAAGCTTTTTTCGCATTTTCAGACACTTCCCGTTTCTTTTTACAATGAACGGAGAACGGGCGATTTGATCGCCTATGCTATTAACGATGTCAACGCCGTTCGGAGAGTGTTCGCATTCGGGTTTGTTGCTGCGATTGAAGGGTTTCTGATAAATACGGTTTCCATTTTTTATATGGCAGATACGATTCACCCGGTCCTGACACTGATGGCGCTCGGACCCGTGCCGGTAGTCATTGCGGTAACGATAATACTGCGAAAGACGATACGAAGGCGTTTTGAGATGGTGCAAAAAGCGTTTGCCGCGATATCCGAAAGGGTCCAGGAGAATATTATGGGCATAAGGGTAATAAAAGCATTTGCGCAGGAAGAGCCGGAAATGGAACGGTTCCGGGAACTCAGCCGGAAAAATCTGAAGACGCATATGCGTCTTTACAGTGTGTCAGGAATGCTCGGACCGGTTACACAGATATGTTTCGGCGTGAGTTTTTTGCTGTTTATCATATACGGCAGCAGAATGGTAATGGCAGGAACGATTTCGCTCGGTGATTATATAGCGTTCAATTCTTACATGGCCGCAATAATGCGCCCTGTCATAAACATCAGCCGTATTATTGAAGTATGGCAGAGAGGCGCGGCTTCGGTAAAAAGGCTTGATGAGATTTTCACGGAAAAGAGCGATATACCTGACGGCGAAGAAAACCTTGATAAATCGGAGAACTGCGATATAGAGATAAAAGACCTTACGTTTACATATCCCCATGCCGGTGAACCGGCTTTAAAGAACATTAATCTGTTTATACCTTCCGGCTCAACCCTCGGAATAATAGGGAAAACCGGCAGCGGGAAAACAACTCTGGCGAACCTGCTGCTGAAACTATACCCCGTTGATAACGGACGGATTTTCATTAACGGTATAGATATCAATGATTTGTCGATTGAAGTACTAAGGGAAAAAATAGGTTTTGTCCCGCAGGAAAACTTCCTGTTTTCAACGACAATAAGCGATAATATCCGTTTCTACCAGGAAGGTATCACTATTGAGGAAATTGAAGAAGCAGCAAGGATGTCGGGTATATATGACAATATTCTTGAGTTCCCGGAAGGCTTTGACACGGTAGTCGGCGAGCGCGGCGTGACACTGTCGGGAGGGCAGAGGCAAAGGGTTTCAATAGCCCGTGCCCTTGTGAAGAACCCTTCGGTTCTCATACTGGACGACAGCCTGTCTGCCGTTGATACCGAAACCGAAGCGGAAATACTTAATAACCTCAAAGGACTGCTTAAACACCGGACAGGCATTATCATATCCCACAGAGTATCATCGGTAATGTACTGTGACAATATTATTTACATGGAGGACGGGGTTATTGCGGAACAGGGAAGCCATAAGGAACTCATGGAATTGAACGGGGAGTACTGTAAGCTGTATTTATCGCAAACAGAGGCAAATTCAAACGGTATCTCGGAGGTACGCTGAAATGGCCGGCATAAACAGAAACGAAAAAAATGATCAGGAACTGTCGATATTTTACCGGAAAGCGAAGATAGGACGCCTCCTGTCATACTTTATCCCGCATATCCCGCTGATCGTCGCTGCCGTCGTGATAGCTTTTTTGATAAATGCCGCGGTTTTGTTAAGACCTGATATACTCCGCAGGATAATAGACGATTATCTGATCCCGGGGAATTTCGACAAATCCGCTGTCAATACGCTTGGATTTTATTATTTTGCCCTTATTTCGGGAGGCGCTTTGCTGAATTATCTTCAGCACATTCTTTTAAACTACGTCGGTCAGAGTATTATGCACAGGTTAAGGACGGACTTGTTCAATAAGATACAAAAAATGGGCATGCCGTTTTTTGACAGGTTTTCGTCGGGGAGACTCCTTACAAGGGTGACTAACGACGTTGAAGCGCTGAACGAACTGTTTTCGGGAGTATTGATAAACCTTTTCCGGGATGTTGTAATGATTGCCGGAATAATTTACGCGATGTTTTCGTTAAGCCCGAAACTCGCGGTTGCAGGAATAAGCGCGGTACCGCTTATTATTCTCGTCGCCGTTATTTACCGCAAAGCGGCAAGGAAGAATTTTATTGCGTTGAAATCAATTATAGGCCGCATTAACGGCTTTTTAGCCGAGAATATAACAGGGATGAAAATAGTCCAGATTTTCCATCGTGAAAAGCAGAAGTTTGACGAGTTCAGCAATATAGAAAAGGAGTATTTCAAATCAAGCCTGAGGGAAGTGATACTGAACAGCCTTGGGAGACCCGTGGTTGAGGTAATTAACAACCTTACGATTTCGGCTCTTATCTGGGTATGCGCCGGTGATATATTAAGGGGCGCTTTTGAATACGGCGTCCTTTATGCTTTCATTTCATATGTAAGGGAGTTTTTCCAGCCGATAAATGAAGTTGCCGATATATACACATCCCTGCAGTCGGCGGTTGTTTCTTCCGAGAGGATATTTGAAATAATGGACATCGAAAATTACGTGGAGGATCTGACTTCAGGCATTCCGTGCGGCAAATTGGCGGGTGATATTGAATTTAAAAACGTATGGTTCGCATATGAAGAAGAAAATTGGGTTCTTAAAGATGTCAGCTTTCATATCCGGCCGGGTGAATCCGTCGCTTTTGTCGGTGCAACGGGATCGGGCAAAACAACTATAATTAATCTTATGGCGAGATTTTACGATATACAAAAAGGAGAGATATTGATTGACGGAGTAAACATCAAGAAATACAGGCTTGCCGATTTGAGGAGGAATATCGCTGTTGTGCTGCAGGACGTGTTCCTGTTCACGGGCGACATTGCGTATAATGTAAGGCTGAATAACGGGGAACTGACCGACGGCGATGTAATGAACGCAATTGAAACGGCATGCGCGACACCTTTTGTCAGCTCGCTTCCCGACGGCATCCATACCGAAGTGAAGGAGAGGGGATGCACATTTTCCGCAGGGCAGCGCCAGCTTATATCATTGGCAAGGGCTGTTGCGTTCAACCCGTCGGTGCTTATTCTGGATGAGGCGACAGCGAGCATTGATACCGAAACAGAGGAACTGATACAAAGATCGATGAGCAAAGTCGCCGCAGGCAGGACATCCGTTTTTATCGCGCACCGGCTGTCCACGATCAGGCAGGCAAACTGTATATATGTGTTAAGTCATGGAAGAATTGTGGAAGAAGGCGATCATGACACTCTTATGAATAAAAACGGCATTTACAGGCATCTGATTGAATTAAGCGTTAATGAAGGTAATAATTGAATGATTTCAGGAGGCAGGATGTACCAGGAAACGGTTTTAAAAAATAACCTGACAATCGTATATGAAAAAATACCTTTTGTGCGGTCGGTTTCGTTCGGATTATGGATAGGAGCAGGATCGAGATACGAGACGAAGGAACAGAACGGGATTTCTCATTTTATCGAGCATATGCTGTTTAAAGGAACCGAAACAAGGACGGCTGAAGATATTGCAAGGACGATTGACAACATAGGAGGGCAAATTAACGCGTTTACCGGGAAAGAATGCACATGTTTTTATACGAAAACGCTTGATGAGGATCTCGAAACCGCAATCGAGCTTATATCGGACATGCTGTTTAACTCTACGTTTGAGTATTCGCATATTGAAACCGAAAGAAAAGTGATTGCCGAAGAAATAAGCATGTATGAAGATTATCCCGAAGAAATGGTGCATGACATGCTTACCGAGGAAGTATGGAGCGGCAATTCACTCGGATATCCGATACTTGGCAATTATTACTCGGTTGCCGGAATAACGAGGAACGACCTTATCAATTACATGAAAACTTTTTACGTGCCTGAAAACAGCGTAATTTCAGTTGCAGGCAATTTTGACGAGAAAAGGCTTGTAGAGCTGATAGAGAAATATTTCGGACACTGGAAGTCGCATAATTACTGTAAAATACACGCATATAAGCCGTGGTTCAACCGCAGTTTAAAGATAAAGAAGAAGGAAACGGAACAGGTTCATATGTGTCTTGGTTTCCGCGGACTAAAGCAGGGAGAGGAGAACCTGTACTCACTGCTTACGCTGAACAATATTCTCGGAGGGGGAATGAGTTCGCGTCTTTTCCAGAAAGTACGGGAGGAACTCGGATTGGCATACTCGATTTACTCATATCCTACTGCGTACAGGGATGTGGGAATGTTCACGATATACGCGGCATGCAGCCCGCAGCAGCATGATGAAGTAATCCGGCATATAAGGAATGAAATAATTTCAATTACGCGGGAAGAAATATCCGATTCCGATATCGAAAAAGCGAAAAACCAGCTTAAAGGCAGTTTTATCCTCGGTCTTGAAAGCACAAGCAGCAGGATGAACAGCATGGGGAAATCGCAATTAATCCTCGGGAAAATACGCACGCCGCAGGAGATTCTTGACAGTATTGATAAAGTGTCAAAAGAAAGCATAAACGAGATTATACGGTATGTTTTCAGGCCTGAACAAATGGGAATTTCGGCAATTGGAGACATCGATATAGATAACGATATCCTGGACAAGATAGCCTTTTAATCGCTGGCAGGCTTAATGCCTGCTTTTTTCTTTCTTTTATTATCTTAAATTATCTGCCTGCCAAGCTTTTCTTAAGTTTATAAACAAGCACTTGAATCCCCCGCTCTTCATAGGATGGAATATATAAAATGGGTACGACCGGTTGAAATTGCTTTGCAATTTCTTCCGTTATTTTAATTACGGTTAACCGGACAAAACAAAATCGATTTGCGGGGGTGTATCCGAATGCAGAAACGAAAGTACCTGATTATCGGCGGAGATATGCGCAGTGTCTACCTTTCGGAGTTATTGAAAAAGGAATATCACCGGGTTGAAATGTATGGATTTGAAAAAAAATATCCCGAAATGAAAAATAAAAATTTATCTCTGATGATTTCCGATACAAACGTAATAATTTGCGGAATACCGCTTGAGTCCGCGGGCGGGCTTGTAAACATGCCTTTTTCCGCGGAAGCTCTTCCGGTAAATACGCTTGTTGAGATGATACCAGGCGGGGTGTTTTTTGTAGCAGGAAAAATAGAAAAGGATATAAGAAAACAGCTTGAAGACAAAGGGATATCATATTTGGATCTTCTTGACAGGGAGGAAATGGCGGTACTGAATGCGATTCCGGCCGCGGAAGGGGCGGTTGAGCTTATTATTAAGGCAATACCCGCCACGATTCATAACAGCAGGATACTTATTCTCGGATATGGCAGAATCGGAAAAGTTCTTGCGAAAATACTGCACGGCTTTGGAGCCGAAGTCTGGGTTGCGGCAAGAAAATATTCGGATCTGAGCTGGATTGAGGTTTACGGGTATAAACCCGTGCATATTAAAGATCTGGAAAGCTATGCAACGGATATGGACGTTATTGTAAACACTATACCGTGCAGAATGCTTACGGCCGATATCCTGAATAAAATACGCCCCGACTGCTATCTTTTGGATCTTGCTTCAAAGCCCGGAGGAATTGATTTCAAGCACGCGGAAAAACTCGGTTTTAAAGTGGACTGGGCGCTGAGCCTGCCCGGTAAAATTGCGCCGCTGACGGCCGCTGAAATAATAAAGAGGACTATAGATAATGTGTTTCAGGAAGGGAGCTTTCCAAAATGATTATTTCAGGGAAAAAGATTGGTTTCGGGCTTACGGGTTCATTCTGCACCCTTGAAAAAAGTCTTGTTCAGATGGAGAAACTTGCGTTTCTCGGTGCTGATATTTTCCCCGTATTATCATATATGGTTTCTACAACCGATACGCGTTTCGGAACGGCGGAGTATTTCAGAAAAAGGATTGAGGCAATAACAGGGAAAAAGTGTATAACAAGCATTGTCGATGCGGAGCCGATAGGACCCGGGAAATTTCTCGATCTGATGGTGGTACTGCCGTGTACGGGAAATACCCTTGCGAAACTTGCGAACGGCATAACCGATACTCCCGTGACAATGGCTGTAAAGGCTCAATTGAGAAATAACATGCCCGTTCTTTTGGGTATCGCGACAAACGACGGTTTGGGGGCTAACGGTAAAAATATCGGCCTTTTGCAGAACATGAAAAACATCTATTTTGTTCCGTATCATCAGGATGATCCGGAGAAAAAACATAACTCGATTGTCTGCCGGATGGATTTGTTTATTCCGTCGGTTGAAGCCGTTCTTAACAGAACCCAGATCCAGCCGGTTATCACTTGAAAAGAACAAACGAATCACCCGAAGAAGGACCTGCAGAAATACCGCTTTTGAACTATTGTACAATGACGTCAACAAGGAGCTTCATTTGCAAGAGCTGCAAAGTTCAGTTCGGGCAAGTCGAAACTCGCAAAAATGCTTTGAAATATTTTTTGCAGGAAGCATTTTTGCTCAGACAATCGACTTGCTTATACTCGCTCTGACTTTGTATCTCTATGCTGCATTCCGCTATAGTTTCCGTTATTGTACAATAGTTTTTCATTTCGCGTCTGAATAAACAGCCTACGATTAATGCGAAAACCAAGCGGGTGGCTCGGGTGTTATCGGTGACGACGGGTGACATGCTAACGGAAACTATAGCTTCACCCGATATTACCACTTGTCGGTTTTTTGGGTGTATGTTAATCTAAAAATGAAGTTTGCGGGTGATTATTGGTAGACAATTTAACCGGATCTGATTCGCAGATTTGTTTTGTTTTATTTGGCGAAAAATTTTTTCCGGAGGTATAAATTGAGCGGCACGGAAAGAAAACCGATGTATGTTGCAATTCCCGGGCTCGATAATGGGACAACGCTGAAGGCAATCTTCACAACCCGGTTCGGCGGGGTTAGCAAACCGCCGTACGATACGCTGAATCTGAGTTTGCAGCGTAATGACGACAGGAGAAATGTCATTGAGAATTACAGGCTGCTCTCAAATGAAACGGGAATACCTACGGATAATATGGTACTGACGTGGCAGGTCCACGGCGACAAAATCAGTATTGTTGATAAAAGCCATAAGGGCATGGGTTTGGTCAGGGAACATGAACTCGGATGTACGGACGGCCTTATTACAGCTGAAAAAAATATAGCCCTGGTAACGATTCATGCTGACTGCGTTCCGGTATATCTGTACGACCCGGTTAAAGGCGTTATTGCGCTTGTCCATTCGGGATGGCGCGGTACGCTTCTGAATATAGCCGCAAAGTCCGTAAATCTGATGAAAGACAGGTATAAATGCGAAGCCCGCGATATTATTGCGGGGATAGGTCCGCATATTCGAAAATGCTGTTTTGCAGTTCAAAATGACGTATATGATTTGTTCCTGGATAAATTCCGGGAATACAGCGATTTATTCGAAACATCCGGCAGCAGTTACAGGATCGACCTGGGGGGTGTCATAACCCGATCGCTTATCGCTGAAGGCCTGGAAATGCGTAATATACATGATATTGAAAGGTGCACGGTTTGTGAAAAAGAACTGTTTTTTTCGCATAGGGGCAGTCGCGGAAATACCGGTGCCGGGGCGGCGGTTTTGATGATGGCAGGATGAGGTTTATTGGATGAAAAAATACAAAAGAGTCATATTTCATATTGTTATTCTGTTTACCATAGTAATAGTAACAGGCTGCAAAATGAAAGAGGTTTTCGGCGAGGACCCTGTTGTCCCTGTCACGGTTTCGCCGACACCTTCGATAGATAAACAGTTCAGGGTTGTCGATGCGGGACCGAACTACGGCGGGAGCCTTATTCTTCCCGCATGCGGAGAAATCGATTCATTGAATCCTTATATTACAAAAAACCGATATGTTATATATATTGCTTCTTTTATTTACGAATCGCTTTTCGTAAATTCGGGGGAGAATGATACGGAACCGTGGCTTGTCGCCGATTGGAAGCACGAAGGGTTTTTGACATGGGAATTTACCCTGAAGGATAATGTTACGTTCCATACGGGGCAGGAATTTACGTCCTATGATGTAAGGCATACGCTCAGGGTTATCGAAGATTCAAAGAGTCCGTTTTATTATACCGATTTCCTTAAAGATATAGAAGAATTTGAAATTATCAGCAGGATGCGGTTTAAAATCAAGCTGAAAAAGCCTGATGCGTTTTTTATAAGCAAGCTTGTATTTCCGGTATTGTCCCAGAGCGCCGAGTTTAATAACCAGGACATTGTATCGGGAACAGGTCCGTTTTGTTTTGACGGTATGGACGAAAAAACGATTATACTGAAAAAGAATGATAATTGGTGGAATGAGGGCCTGCCGTACTTCGATTCCGTTATTTTTAAGATCATGCCTGAAAATGAGATTATCGACGCGTTTCAGAATAACGAAATAGATATCACATTTGTCAAGAATATTGATTTCTCGAAACTGCGGTACAGAACTAATATTGAATATCAGGTATATCCGGATAACGAGTTTAATTTGCTTTATGTAAACCCCAAAAGCCTGTTTGGGAGGGAAAACAGGCAGGAGGCCTTTTTCCGATATATAGCATATCGCATGCACGATATGAACCTGGGGGAGGTACAATATTTTGAACAATACGGCGGAGGTTTTATCAATGCCGATGAATTCAGAAGCGAACTTATTAAATCAGGCCTGCATTGGAACAGGGACAAAAAGATGTTTACAGAGGACGGAAGATCTTTGAGCACTTTGTATGTGCTCGTTCCTGAAAAGGATATGCAGAAGCTGCATACGGCAAACTTTATTGTTAATATTCTCGAGGAAATCGGAATTCCTGCGGCTATCAGAACCGATAAGCCGGAGAATGTAATCAGGGCAATAAGGAACGGAAACTATGATCTGTCTCCTGTTACGCAGGAATTAAAGCCCTGGGAGAATTTAGAAGACGCATTGAAAAGAATGCAGGATGAACTTGGTTACGGAAAGGAACATTCGTACATCCTGCCCCTCTATCGCAATCAGCGGGCTATTATTTTCAAAAACTACATCCGCGGCGAAAAGAAATCAAGCTTTTGGAACCCGTATTACGGTTTTCATACGTGGTACATGCCGCTGTTTGAAAGAGGGGAATAGCGGGTGATAATACATGGATTTATCGGTTGCCGGTAAATTTGTAAAACTATGTCCTTTACGTGAAAACGATGTTACGCTTTTAAACCGTTGGTATCACGAGGTTGAATCTTTCAGATATGCAACCGGCGGGAAAAAACCTGAAGAAATCCTTATTCAGTCGAAACAGGACGCCCGGTATTCTTCTTTTGTGTCAGGCATATACCGTACCGTTGACAATACCTGTGTAGGGCTGATTGCGGGTGAGTATAAAATAGTCTCCGAACCGCTGCTGTGGATTAGGATCGTTTTTATTGATTCATGCTGGCGAAGGAAGCGTTACGGGACTATGGCACTGCAGCTTTTATTCCGGCATTCGCGTGAAACCTGCCGGGCAGAACGCGCTTATGTTTCCGTTTACAGGGGAAATGCCGTGGGAACGGCTTTTTGGAAAAACTGCGGCTTTTCCTGTGTTAAGATTTTAAAGGCGGCAGATTCCGACAGCGATGATATCATAATAATGGAAAAGGTTATAGGATTATGAAAAGACCGGCGCTGCACGCAGCGATTGCGTTTATAGCTGGAATTGCCGTTTCCTGGTATATAAAACAGGTTATTGTTGTCGTTCTCGTTTTTTTGCTCTTGAATGTTCTGTATTTTTATTCGGTCAAAAAAAAAATACGCGCTTTTAAAAATCTTCTGCTTTGGAATGTTTGTTTTCTCCTCGGATACGTTAATTTTGCCGTCCAGCATACAATTATGCTCATGCCTGTCCGGCAGCACTATGATGCCGAAGTTATTGTCAGAGGGTACATATCCGATTATTACCGGGCTGATGATAAGAAAACCGTTATTAAACTGTTCGCAGAGTCGGCGGAAAAGGGCGGCCGGAATTTTAGCATAGAGCGGACTATCCGTGTAAACGCGTATAATATGATAAATGATAATGACTTAAAGCCCGGAAGGTATATTCAAATAAGCGCCGTGATGAACAAACCTGCGCGGGCGAGAAATCCCGGCGGGTTTGATTACGCCGCTTACCTGTTTTCAAAAAGAATAGCCGCATATACGTCGGTAGACGCTAAAGATATAATATTTTTCGAAGAAATGAAAAAACTGCCCGTTATATCTTTTGGAATCAATGCCCGGAACTATATCAGCGAGGCTTTATATAATACACTTTCGGCCGAAAAAGCGGCGCTTATGTCGGCAATGCTTACAGGCTCAAAGGACAGCCTTGACGAAAACATTGAAAACGCTTTCAGGGCGTCGGGACTAATGCATATAATGGCTGTTTCGGGTACGCATATAGCTTTCCTTTTATTCCCGGTGCTGTGGCTTTTCCGGGTACTCGGAATTAACCGCAGGGCCGCGGCGATCATTTCAATCCCTGTTATTATTGTTTACTGTGTAATAACAGGGTTTACCGCTTCTGTCATGCGCGCTTCGATTATGGCCATTATTGTGCTTGCCGGAAAAATACTCGACAGGAAGGCCGAACTGATAAACTCGATTGCTATAGCGGCATTGCTTATACTTATAATAAATCCCTTTATGCTTTTTGATTCCGGTTTTCAATTATCCGTCGGCGCCGTGTCCGGTCTGGGAGTATTATATAAACGGGTTTTCGGCTGTATTCCTGAAAAGATACCGCTGTTTATCCGCAAAGCGGTTTCAGGCACAATAGCGGCTCAGGCCGGCATACTGCCCGTTATTGCGAGATACTTCAGCAGACTGTCGGTTATATCCGTTTTGTCAAACCTGCTTGTTGTCCCGCTTACCGGTGCCGCGATGGTATTCGGTTTTATTGTCGTGATACTTTACAGCCTGAATCATATGCTTGCCGTATACGCGGGGTATGCCCTTCAGGCGATACTGCATGTTATCCTTGTCATCGCCGACACGTTTGCATCGGTACCGTGGGCAGAAATACACGCGCATCACTGGAAATTGTCCTGGTGCGTGCTTTATTACGCTCTCCTGATTGTCTCAGGTGTTTACGGGCTCGCTTTTTTTATAAGGTACAGAAGGGTTATTGCCGCCGCAATTTTTGCGATAGGAGCCGTCCTTGTTATTCAGGGGTTTGTTCCGGGTGGTATAAAGCTCGTATTTATTGATGTCGGGCAGGGCGACAGTGCTCTTATACGTTCGCCTGAAGGCAGATACATGCTTATTGACGGCGGCGGTTCATATAACGAAAAGGAAACGGGTTATACAGGCCGGCAGGTTCTTATACCCGTATTGATGAATGAGGGCGTTTCGCGGATTGATCATGTTATCGTCAGCCACGCACATGCAGATCATATGTCCGGCGTTTTAACGCTTATCGGCCTGTTTCCTGTGGAATCTGTCGGTTTGCCTTTCTATTCCGGGGTTTATGAGGATTTTTCCGAACTTATAAACGCCTGTAATGAAAAAAATATTGAAATACGTTTATACAAACGCGGGGATACTGTCAGATTAGACAGCAGGACGGAATTTATTGTTATGAATCCGGGCGAGATTAATTACAAAGGCGACCTGAATAACGCGTCACTTTCGGGCATGCTTTGTTATAAAAAGTTTCGCGTTCTATTTACAGGAGACATGGAAAATAAAGCCGAAGAGTCATTTTTGTCCGGAAATGATGATGTCGACTGCTGTGTTTTGAAGGTAGCGCACCACGGCGGGAAAAACGGGACTTCGGATCAGTTTCTGAAACGCGTAAAACCTGAAGCCGCCGTTATAAGTGTGGGTTCAAACAATTTCGGGCACCCTTCCGGAGAAGTCCTGGACAGGTTGTATTCGGCCGGCGCAAAGGTATACATAACTAAAGACCGCGGAGCGGTAGTGATTACCGGAAACGGCGATAAATACAGGATAAGGACATGGCTTGCAGATGACAGGTTTACATTTTTTTTTGAAAATGATAGGCTAAATTAGGGGTTTGCGATTGACAATTCTGAAAATCCGGGAGTTTTATACTTTCGGCAGGCCTGGATGGTAAGAAACGGCCGGGTATATTTTCTGTTCGGTGAATTGGGATGGAAATGAAGGATTTAAAAAAACAGATAAAAGATAATAAAATAGGAAAATTGTATTTGTTTACGGGACCGGAGCAGTTCCTTGTCAGGTATTACGAGAAGGAAATAATTAGCAGACTTCTCGATGAAAACAGCAAAGCATTCAATTATACCGTTATAGAGGAAAAAACCTCAATGAACAGGCTTGCCGACATTGTTTCAACGTTTCCCGCCTTTTCCGAACGACGTGTTGTGGTCGTGAAAGACACTTCGTTGACGAAAGGGAGCGTGGAAAAAGACTGGAATACGTTTTTTGAATCTCTTCCCGATTATATCTGCCTCATTTTTGTGCCCGATGAGGTTGATAAAAGGACGGCTTTCTATAAATCAATCGCGAAACACGGTTTTGTTGTCGAATTCAACAGGCAGGATGAAGAAGCGCTTGTAAAATGGGTAATGAATGTTTTCTCATCTTATGGAAAACATATCGGCAAGCCGGAAGCAGTTCTTTTTGTCGGCATGCTTGAACCTGATATGACGCTGCTGATGATTGAAATAAAAAAGGTTGTAAACTATATGGGTGTCAGGACCGATGTTTCGCGTGAAGATATCCTGGCTGTTGTTACAAAAAGCATAAAAACAAAAATATTCGATTTGACCGACGCTGTTTCCCGAAACCAGACGGCGAGCGCAATCCGTATTATTGATGATCTGCTTCAGAATAAAGAGCCCGTCCATTTTATTCTCGCTATGCTCAGCCGTCATTTGGGAATACTTATGAAGATAAAGAAACTTGAAGAAAAAGGGGTCCCGCAGCCCGAGATGGCAAAAATAACGGGCGTTCCGTCATTCATAATAGCGAAAACACGGAAACAGGCATCGCTTTTTACGACGGATGCGTTGAAGCAGTTAATACGTGAATGCATGGAAACGGACCTCGCGATTAAGTCCGGAAAAATGAATCCAAGGCTTGCCCTTGAATTATTTGTTATAAAATGGAAGCAGCTTGCTGTTTCTGCTTACCGTAAAAAGGAGTGATTGGGATGAAATCGTACAGGAAAGAACTTTGGTTTGATGTTCCGAAGAGGAGAATGTTTATAAACATAACCCCGCAGGTAAACGAATGCTTAAAGGAGAGCGGGATAAAAGAAGGATTGGTGCTTGTAAACGCAATGCATATCACTGCAAGCGTATTCATTAACGATGATGAGAGCGGCCTGCACGGGGATTTTGAGAGATGGCTCGAAAAACTTGCGCCCGAGAAACCGTACAGCCAATATGCCCATAACGGGTATGAGGACAACGCGGACGCCCATTTGAAAAGAACGATAATGGGCCGTGAAGTGGTTGTGGCTGTTACAAACGGGAAACTTGATTTCGGTCCGTGGGAGCAAATTTTTTACGGCGAGTTCGACGGCATGAGAAGAAAAAGGGTGCTTGTTAAGATTATCGGAGAATAAATCTTACATGCAAACCGGATTCTGTCCGAAGATGTCTTATTTAACAATGTGGTATGAAGAAACCGGGTGATGCCCGGTTTCTTTCCGCTATAGAATTGATATTTATTTGATTATTTGGTAATAGGCATGGATTTCTTCGAGCCGTACATCAATATCTGCGATATCTTTCCCGACAAATAATTTTGCATACTTGTTCGGAACTTTTGTTCCGCTCTGCGTTTCGACGGGCATCCAGCCATAGCCTTTTAAGTAGTATTCAGCCCATGCGTGGTACACGGGATGTCTAACCATCAACAGCTATAAATCAAAAAACGGAATAAACCGGTTGTTGTTATGGCAAAGCTATATAACAGGAATAACGATGGACCCTGCCCGGATCAATTTATCCGGCTGCTTTAACAGGATGGTTTACGGACAGAATAAACGAATGCCGCAAGATATGGTAAAAAAAGTATTTTTTGGGCTGGTTAATTTTCTTGTTATTATCATTATTATTTCAGCTTCGACGGCAACCCGGAACATCGATGATCGGGACATAAAAATCGATGAGACAGATCCGACGCCTTTGGACGCCGGATCTGTCCTGCTTGTCAAAAACAGCGCGGTAATTACAATTGAAGGTTCGACTTCGGCGGCCGTTTTGTTTGAGGTTTTGGCCGAAGCGTTCATGGAAAAAAATCCGGAGATAAAGGTTGAGATTATGGCGAACGGCACGAATGCCGCAATTAAAGCAGTCCGGAAATACAACGCTGATTTTGGCATGGTTTCGAGGCATCTCAAAGCAAATGAAAAAACGCCCGGTATGAAAGAGATAATAATAGCATGGGATGTGCTTGCCGTTGTCGTAAATCCGGAAAATCGCATAGGGAATCTTCAAAGAGATCAGATTTCCGCGATTTACAGCGGCAGAATTACAAACTGGAGCGCTGTCGGGGGCTCAGACATGCCGATACATGTCATCAGCCGTGAGGAGGGTTCGGGGACATATCAGGCTTTCCGATCGCTTGCCGGTATCGAAAAAGTTACGCGGAGCGCGCAGGTGACTGACGGGAACGGTTCAATGCTCGAAGGGGTAGCAGGTAAAATTAACTCAATCGGATATGTTTCAATGGGGTTTATAAACAACCGGGTGAAAGTGATATCAATTGACGGCATATACCCGACAAAAGAGAATATTTTAAATAACCTGTATACGCTTAAAAGGCCTTTTTCATTAATATACTATGAGCAGCGTGAAAAAAACGGGACGGATGAATTTATCGAATTTTTGCACAGTGACGAAGCCAGAAGCATAATTTCCAAAAAATATATTCCGGCCGAATGAATATCCGCCGGATTCGTGCAATAGTTCCCGATGCGAAAAAATCCGCCTTACTTTCTGCTTTTAAAGCATACTATTAAGGGAAATAGTTCTTATGCGCAAATTCGTTCATAGATTAGTTTAGGTATGCTGTAATATTTGCATTCCGTTAAGCATGCCGTTACTGCCGGAGCATGTAAGGAAGGGCGGGACAGGCTTTTGATGGGGATAACGAACAGAAAATGGGAAAAGGCTGTGGAATTGATTTTTCTGTTCAGCGCTCTTATTTCCGTTTTTTCGCTGGCCGCTATTACCGTTTATTTATTTGCCAGGGGTTTTCCCGCAATTCGCGAAATCGGGGCGATAAATTTCATATTCGGAATGGAATGGAATCCAACCGCAGATAATCCGTCGTACGGCATATTTCCAATGATTTACGCTTCTGCTGCGAGTACGGCGGGAGCCGTAATATTAAGCGTCCCGGTAGGATTGTCCGCCGCTGTTTTGCTTGCGGCTGTCGCGCCTTCTTGTCTGGCAAACTTAATAAGGCCGTGTGTCGATCTGCTCTCGAGTATTCCTTCGGTAGTATACGGGTATTTCGGGCTTACGGTAATAGTTCCGCTGATATCGGAATATCTGGGCGGGCCGGGAAACAGTCTGCTCGCGGTAATAGTGCTGCTGGCGGTTATGATTCTTCCGACAATAATAAAAATCTCCGAAAATTCATTACGGGCAGTTCCTGTCGAAATTATCCGGGGTTCTTATGCGTTAGGCGCAACAAAAACAGAAACCATTTTTAAAGTAATGATTCCTGCGGCAGGTACGGGAATTCTTTCATCAATTATTCTGGGAATAGGGCGGGCTGTCGGGGAAACAATGGCGGTTATCCTCGTCTGCGGAAACGCGGTTCAAATACCGCGTTCCGTTCTTGATATGGTACGCCCCATGACTGCGAATATCGCGCTTGAGATGTCTTATGCAGATCCGTTCCATGAGAGCGCGCTTTTCGGGACGGGTATAGTCCTTTTTATTTTTATTGCCGCCGTAAATATCATTATTAATATTTTGTCGGGGCGAATAACGGGACGAAACATGTCAGTGCAGCCGGTTTTAAAAAACCGGACAGAGGGTTAAAAACGTGTGAAGTAATTTTCAATTATCAGTTAACAGGGAGATTAATGTTTATGCCGAGTTGGAGAAAATACAGGGATTATGCCGTAAAAACACTGATCTGGCTTTTTGCTTCCGCCGCGCTCGGATTCCTGTTCTGGATTTTGTCCGATCTGGTTGTTAACGGCCTGCCGAATATATCTTTTGATTTCATCACAGGCGAATATAATGAATATAAAGGGATTACCGGTATTGCCCCTATGATAGTCACAACACTGTGGATAATATCGGTAACATTGATTGTTTCGGGCATTATAGGCGTGTCCGCCGCCGTATATCTCGCGGAATACTCAAAGCCGGGTCCGACAGCGCGGCTTATCCGTTTCGCTTTGGAAAGTCTCGCCGGAATACCTTCAATTATCTATGGGCTTTTCGGCTATGTTTTTTTTAAAAACATGCTGAAACTGGGTTTTTCAATACTTTCAGCATCATTGACGCTCGCTGTTATGGTGCTGCCTTTTATTATCGGAAGCACAGAAATCGCGTTAAGGAATGTAAACCGTCTTTATCGGGACGGAAGCCTCGCGCTTGGAGCCACAAAACTTTATACGGTTGTGAATTTAATCCTTCCCTGCGCCGCACCGCGGATAATCACGGCGATGCTTCTTGCCGTGGGCAGGATTGCCGGAGAAACCGCGGCCGTGTATTTTACGGCGGGCACCGTGTACCGCTATCCTGAAGGGATAATGAGTTCAGGCCGCACGCTTTCGGTGCATATATATATGCTTGCAAAGGAAACGGGAAACCGTAATGAAACCTATGCGTCGGCATTACTGCTTGTTATTTTCATTTCGCTGATTCATTTTATTGTTAACGCCGCTTCGCGTGTGATAAACGCGGAGAAGATATGACTGGCGCCGTAACGATTTCTGCTGCTGATTACCGGATAAAACCTGCTGATCAAAAAGCGGGAGGTGAATAAACTGTCTGACATAAACCAAAGCTCTAAAAACAAGATAATTGTGAAAGGACTTAACACATATTTTAACGGGTTCCATGCATTGAAAGACGTAAATATTGAAATACCCGCGAATGCGATTACGGTCATAATAGGGCCGTCCGGATGCGGAAAATCGACTTTTCTTAAGACACTGAACAGAATGAATGAGCTTGAACCGGGCTGTAGGACGACCGGCACCGTAACCCTCGACGGGGTTGACATATTTCGCCGAATAGATGCTGTTGAGCTTAGGAAGAAGGTCGGGATGGTTTTTCAAAAGCCGAATCCTTTTCCTATGTCAATATACGACAATGTGGCATATGGCCCTAAAATCCACGGGGTAAGAAAGAAAGCGGTTTTGGAGAAAATTGTTGAGGAAAGTCTTCGAAAAGCGGCCCTGTGGAATGAGGTTAAGGACCGGCTGAAGAAAAGCGCGGCAAGCCTTTCGGGCGGGCAGCTGCAGAGACTATGCATAGCCAGGGCGCTTGCCGTGAAACCTGAAGTTTTACTGATGGACGAACCGACGTCATCGCTTGATCCTGTTTCGACGGAGAAGATAGAGCAATTGTGCAAATCCCTGAAAGAAGAGTACACAATAATAGTCACGACTCATAATATCCAACAGGCCGTACGGATATCAGACAAGGCCGCTTTTTTCCTTAACGGGACGATAATCGATTCCGGCTCTCCCGAAAAGATACTGAAATCCCCCAGAGACAAGAGAATAAGAAATTTTGTTTCCGTTATATAGTTACCGTTAGACAGCACCCATTGCATTTTTTTGTTTTTGTTTGTATTATTAAATCGACGGGGAAACGGTTAGATTAATACTGCCGCGAGTCAAACAGGAGATGAGGTTATGAAATTTAAATATATACGGGATTTGTCGATCCAGTTCTTATTGGGATGCACATTGACGAACTGGGTGAAGTTAATATGGCAGAACAGGGATAAGCCTATATACTGGAAAAGCCTGCCGAAGTTCATATATATAACATTGGTGATTATTTTACTGACACCGGTGCGGCTGATTGAAAGACTTCTGTTTGACATAAGGGTTAAAAAAACAAAAATTACGCAGGATCCCGTTTTTGTTTTAGGCCATTGGAGAAGCGGCACAACATTTCTTGTCAATATGCTTTCACAGGACGAGCAGTTTGGTGTTACTAACGCCGTGCACTGCTTTACACCGAATATGTTTTTATGCTGCTATAAAGCGCTCGATTGGCTGATGAGAAGGATACTCCCGAAAAAAAGGCATATGGACGATGTTCCTCTCGATACAACATCATCGCAGGAGGAAGAATTTGCGATAGCGAACATGTCGACCCTGTCGAACTACCATTTCTGCCTGTTTCCAAGAAACAGGTTCAAGTATCAAAAGTATGCGACTTTCCAGAATATGAGCGAGGAAGAAATTGCGGAGTGGAAAGAAAAATACCTTTATATTCTGAAAAAGGTCACCTACCAGCTTAAAGGGAAAAGGCTTCTGCTGAAAAGCCCGACAAATACAAGCAGGATAAAGCAGCTTCTTGAACTGTTCCCGAACGCGAAGTTCATCCATATATGCAGAAACCCGTACAAGGTTTATGTTTCCACAAGAAAGCTGTATAACAATTTCTTCCCTGTCTTCGAACTGCAGGAACGGATTTCGGAAGAAGAATCCGAAGAATGCCAGTTTGAAATCTATGAAAACATGTACAGAAAATATTTTGAAGAGAAGCACTTAATACCTGAAGGCAATCTGGTTGAAGTGCGCTATGAGGATGTCATAAGAAATCCGTTGGAGAACGTTGAAAAAATATACAGGGAGCTTGGGCTGGAGGGATTTGAAAAAGCAAAACCGGCGATTGAGAAGTATATCGAGTCGCAGAAGAATTACACGCCGAATAAGCATTACATTGAACCGAGACTTAAGGAAAAAATATCGGAGAGGTTCGATTTCGTATTCAAAAAATTCGGTTATCCGAAAGCCTGACCGGACCGGATTCCTGTTTGAATATAACTGAGCGCCGCGAGCGCTGTTTTTTCCGGAGGAAATAATGCAACTGATTGAGAGTTCCCGGAACAAGACCATAAAATATATATTATCGCTGAAAAATAAAACAAACAGAAAAAAGCAGCGGAGTTTTCTGATTGAGGGTTTCAGGTTTGTCCGCGAAGCACTTTTGTCCGGCATCGGGATTGAAATTATTTGTTTTTCAATGGAATCAGGCGATGAGTACCGTAAAGAGATACAAACATTAACAAGCAAAGAGATTAAGTATATCGTTGTTCCTCCCGCGTTATTCGCCCGTCTTTCCGAAACCGATACACCCCAGGGGATACTGGCGGTCGTAGATATCCCTGAAAAATCATTATTCTCTTTATACCGCGAAGGTTTTCGCGGTGTTTTGCTCGATTCGGTCCAGGACCCCGGCAATGCGGGGACCATTATACGTTCCGCTCATGCGTTCGGATTTGATGCGGTTATTGCGACCAAAGGCACTGTTGATATTTATAACGGAAAAGTGCTGAGGTCTACGGCGGGTTCCGTTTTTCACATCCCTGTTGTTGACGTTGCTGAAGATGAAGAAGTTTTCCGGTTTTGCAAAGAGCACGATATAAGAATTATCGCGACCGGTCTTAACGAAGGGAAACCGTGTTATGAGTGCGACCTGGGCAGAAATTTTCTTCTCGCAATAGGGAATGAAGGAAGGGGCATCTCGGAGAAAATAAAGCAAATCAGTTCGGCATCGGTTTATATACCTATGCCGGGAGGCGCGGAATCGTTGAACGCCGGTGTGGCCGCTTCAATCATCATGTATGAAAGCAATCGGCAGAGATTTTACGTTTAGCGCGCCGTTCTCTTCAGCCCTTTTTTATCCTGTTGTTCGCATTGTGATTTGTATGTATTTCATAATTAATTGCCGGTAAGCGTGTTAAATTTTTACTATGTGAGTCTTGAAAATAAGGGAAAAATAATATAGAATGATAAAAAGATTGTTATTTTGTTAACGATGACCTCGAAAGGTCGAAATCTATACTAAACTGTCAGGGAGGAGAACGATTATGGCTGTAAAAATTGGTATTAACGGATTTGGTAGGATTGGACGTCTTGTATTCAGGGCGGCCATGAAGAGAAATGATGTAGAGGTAGTGGGAATTAACGATCCTTTTATTGATTTGGACTACATGCAGTACATGCTCAAATACGATTCGGTACACGGTCAATACAAAGGTGAAATTGGTTCAAAGGACGGAAAACTTGTTGTAGACGGAAAAGAAATCGCAGTATTCGGCGTAATGGATCCGAAGGACATTGACTGGAAGAGCTGCGGAGCGGAATATATTGTAGAGTCGACCGGCGTTTTTACAACAATCGATAAGGCTTCCGCACATCTCAGCGCAGGTGCGAAGAAAGTTGTCATCACTGCGCCGTCAAAAGACGCTCCGATGTTTGTTATGGGCGTTAACAATGACAAATACACTAAAGATATGACTATAGTTTCGAACGCTTCCTGTACAACGAACTGTCTTGCCCCCGTGGCAAAAGTGCTGAATGATAATTTCGGCATTATAGAAGGGTTAATGACCACGGTCCATGCCATTACCGCGACACAGAAGACCGTTGACGGTCCTTCGAAAAAGGACTGGAGAGGCGGAAGAGGTGCGAGCTTCAATATTATTCCTTCTTCTACGGGCGCTGCAAAAGCCGTCGGCAAAGTAATACCCGAACTGAACGGAAAACTGACCGGTATGGCATTCCGCGTTCCTGTTGCCGATGTTTCCGTCGTTGACCTTACATGCCGTCTTGAAAAACCCGCGACATACGAAGAAATCTGCAAGGCTATGAAGGATGCTTCGGAGAATGAATTGAAGGGCATTCTCGGTTATACCGAAGATGACGTTGTATCAACAGATTTCATCGGTGATCCGAGAACTTCGATATTTGACGCAAAAGCCGGTATTTCATTGAACGATCATTTCGTAAAAGTTGTTGCGTGGTATGACAATGAATGGGGTTATTCGAACAAGGTTGTTGACCTCGTTGCCCATATGGCAAAAGTAGACGCCGAGTAATTATTCCGGTTGATTGACAGGCATCCTGTTTGAATAGGGATGCCTGTTTTAAATAACAATACATGTTATATTGAATTTGAAATCGTGTTTATGTACAATTGATGTTGTATAATAAAGCCTGTGTTAACATATATTGAGATTGCGAAAATTGCGAAGCAATTTTTTGTGTTTTTAAACCCGGATATTTAACGCGTAAGGAGATGATAAAAATGAGCATGTATAACAAAAAGAGCGTGGAAGATATAGAAGTAAAAGGGAAAAGGGTTATAGCGAGGGTTGATTTCAATGTGCCCCTCGACGCTGATGGGAAAATTACCGACGATAAACGTATAGTGGCAGCTTTGCCGACCATCAGGTATCTTATCGAACATGGGGCAAAGACAATACTTGTATCGCACCTCGGCCGCCCGAAAGAGGGTTTTGAGCCGAAATACAGCATGAAACCCGCGGCTGAAAGATTATCAGAACTTTTAGGCCAGGAAGTTATTCTCGCCAATGATGTAATAGGCGAAGACGCGAAACGGAAAGCGAGCGAACTTAAGGAAGGCCAGGTTTTAATGCTTGAGAACGTGCGTTTCCACAAAGAGGAAACAAAGAATGACCCCGCATTTACGAAGGAACTGGCCTCACTTGCGGATATTTTCGTAAATGATGCCTTTGGTACCGCACACAGGGCGCATTCATCGACGACTGGCCTGGCTGATTACCTGCCGGCGGTATCGGGTTTCCTGATAAAGAAGGAAATTGAAATAATGGGCAAGGCGCTGTCTAACCCGGAAAGACCTTTTGTTGCCATTCTCGGAGGGGCGAAGGTTTCCGATAAAATTTCGGTTATAGAGAATCTTCTTGATAAGGTGGATTCATTAATAATCGGCGGCGGAATGGCCTATACTTTCCTTAAGGCGAAAGGATACAGAATCGGTAATTCGATATGCGAGGAAGATAAGCTTGATTTAGCCAGAGAAATAATGGCAAAGGCCGAAGCAAAAGGAGTTAACCTTTTGCTCCCGATTGGAAATATCGTAGGAAAAGAGTTCAGTCCAGACACCGAGGTAAAATATGTTCCTTCCGACGATATTCCTGACGGTTGGATGGGAATGGATATCGGGCCGATAACGATTGAAAAGTTTGTCAACGAGATAAAGAAAGCAAAAACAATTGTATGGAACGGACCGATGGGAGTTTTTGAATTCCCGAAATTTGCGAACGGTACGAAAAAAATTGCCGAAGCGGTTGCGGAATCGGGAGCTTTGTCGATCGTAGGCGGAGGAGATTCGGCTGCCGCGGTTGAGCAGCTTGGTTTTGCGGATAAGATAACGCATATTTCGACCGGCGGCGGAGCTTCTCTTGAATTCCTTGAGGGGAAAGAACTGCCCGGAATTGCGTGCCTGCTTGAAAAAAAAAATCGTAAAATAATGGCTGCGGGCAACTGGAAAATGAATAAAACCCCGCAGGAAACGATCGAATTTATAAATGCGATAAAGGATAAAGTCAAGAAGGCGCAGACAGAGGTTGTCGTTGCCGTTCCTTTCGTATCGATACCTGCCGCTGTTGAAGCGTGCAAAGGAACTAATATAAAAGTTGCCGCTCAGAATGTTCACAACGCGGACAGCGGAGCCTATACCGGCGAGATATCCTGCGGCATGCTCAAGGAAGCCGGTGTCGAATACGTTATCATAGGGCATTCCGAAAGACGCGAATATTTCGGCGAAACGGACAAAATGGTCAACATGAAAGCGCATGCGATATTCAAATATGGAATGACCCCGATAATCTGCTGCGGCGAAAGCCTTACACAGAGAGAGCAGGGTGTTACGAACGAGCATATCCGGTACCAGGTGAAAATTGCTCTTTTGGATTTAACGAAAGAGCAGGTTAAGAAACTTGTTATAGCATATGAACCGATATGGGCTATAGGTACCGGGAAAACGGCAACCAGTGAGCAAGCCGAAGAGGCCTGTTCCGTTATCAGGAATCTCGTACAGGAACTGTATGACAAAGAAACCGCTGAAAATATAAGAATCCTGTACGGAGGAAGCGTAAACGCGTCAAACTTCTCAGAGTTGTTTGACATGCCGAACATTGACGGAGGACTGATTGGCGGAGCGAGCCTGAAGGCGGATGAATATGTGAAAATCGCAAATTACAGTAATTCCTGAAACCATTAAAACTATCTTTCCGGTCCCTCCGGATATAACCGGAGGGATTTCTGTAATACGGAGGTTTAAAATATGCTGAAAAAACTTGGGAAATTTAATGAGTATAAAGGTCCTGTCGTAATAGTCGTAATGGATGGTTACGGGGTATGCGAAAGAACCGAGGGGAACGCGGTTTACCACGCATATACGCCGTGCCTTGATAATCTGTTCGCAAAATACCAGAATACGCTTCTCAAGGCGCACGGTACGGCTGTCGGCCTGCCGTCCGACAGTGATATGGGTAATTCCGAGGTCGGGCATAATGCGATAGGTTCGGGACAGGTGTACAGCCAGGGAGCCAAACTGGTAAATGAAGCGATAAGCAGCGGGAAGATGTTTGAAGGGAAAACATGGCGCGAATTAATATCAAATGTCAAATCAAACGATTCAACGCTGCACTTTATCGGTTTGTTCAGCGACGGCAATGTTCATTCGCACATTGACCATTTAAAGGGAATGATTGAGCAGGCAAAGAAGGAAGGAATAAAAAGGGTGCGCGTCCATATTCTTTTGGACGGCCGTGATGTCGGTGAGACTTCTGCGCTTGAATATGTTGATCCTTTTGAAAAATACCTCGATGAACTCAGAACCGGTGATTTTGACATAAAAATAGCGAGCGGCGGCGGGCGAATGAAAGTTACTATGGACAGGTATGAGGCGAACTGGGGAGTAGTCGAAACGGGATGGAAAACGCATGTGCTCGGCGAAGGAAGGCAGTTTAAATCGGCCCGTGAAGCCATAGAAACCTACCGGCGTGAACTGAATGTTATTGATCAGGATTTGCCCGCGTTTGTGATCGCCGAAGACGGCAATCCAGTCGGCAGAATAGTTGATAATGACAGTGTCATTTTCTATAATTTCCGCGGCGACCGTGCGATTGAAATAAGCCGCGCGTTCGAAGAAACCGATTTTGATAAATTCGACAGGAAAAGGCATCCGAAGGTGATATATGCCGGAATGCTGGAATATGACGGGGATCTTCACATACCGAAGAGGTATCTTGTTCCGCCTCCGGAAATTAAAAACACGATGGGAGAATACCTCGTTAATGCGGGAGTCACCCAGCTTGCTATTTCCGAGACGCAGAAATACGGTCATGTGACGTATTTCTGGAACGGCAACAGGAGCGGTAAGTTCAGCGAAGAACTTGAAACGTATATTGAGGTACCTTCGGACATTGTTCCGTTCGAAGAACGCCCGTGGATGAAAGCCGCTGAAATTACCGACAGGTTGATACGGGAGCTTAGGACCGGCAAATACCGTTTGGCGCGCGTAAATTATGCGAACGGGGATATGGTCGGACATACGGGAAATTTCCAGGCGGCGAGGATAGCAATAGAATCGGTTGATCTATCGCTGAGACGTCTTCTTTCCGTTATTGACGAGCTTGGCGGCATTGCGATAATAACCGCTGATCATGGAAACGCGGACGAAATGTTCGAACTTGACAAAAACGGGAAACCGCTGTTGAATAAAAACGGCTCGATAAAGGCAAAAACAAGCCATACCCTGAATAAAGTCCCGTTCATAATTTACGACAATGTCAAAAGCAATGGGTATAAATTGAAAGAAGGCGAATTCGGGCTTGCGAATATCGCGGCAACGGCGGTAAATCTCCTTGGGTACGAAGCTCCCGACATATGGGAAGAAAGTATTATTTCATTTGACAATGCATAATTTTATAATTTAGCTTGGCTTGCCTTTCTATATTATTTTTCGCGTTTTGCATAGCCGGGAGGAAATATGAGAATAATGGGAATAGATTTCGGCGAAGCACGGATCGGGATAGCCGTCAGTGATCCGCTCGGAATAACCGCGCAGGCGGTTGAAACAATCTGCTGGAATAAGGAATGGAAAAAGCCCATTGAACGAATAGAGGCTTTAATGAAGGATTATAACTGTGATAAGATTGTTGTCGGCCTGCCTGTCAATATGAACGGCACAATAGGTGAAAGAGGGGAAAGGACACGGCAATTTATAAACAGACTTAAACAGGCTTTCCCAGGAACAGCGGTTATTGAGTGGGATGAAAGACTATCAACGGCGCAGTCGAAACAAATTCTTGCCGAAATGGGTATAAGCAGCAGAAAACACAAAGGTAAAATTGACCAGATGGCGGCAGCGCTTATTCTGCAAAGTTATATTGATGCAAACAGAACATAAAAATTTTTTTAAGGAGGTGTTCGTATGAGTGAACACGATCATGAAAACGGAGATTGCCGCAGCTGCGGTGAAGAGGACAACATCATTGAGTTGACGGGAGAAAACGGCGAAACTTTGTTGGTTGAGTATCTGGCAACACTGAAAATGCAGGACAAACAGTACGCCGTAATGAGATCCTGTGACGATAACGAGGACAGCGAAGACAGCGAAGAAGTAATAATTATGAAAATTGAAAATGACGGGGAAGAAGATTATCTTATCAGCATAGATGATGAAGAAGAACTCAATATGGTCTTCGAGGCTTTTAAGAAAGCCGCGTCGGAAGATTTTGACTTTGAATAGGCAAAGCGTTATAGTACGTTTTTTTCGGATAACCGTCATAAATTATTGATATATATGTTCTGTTCGCTATAATAGATATTAAGCGTGACTAAACGCCGATACCATTTGCCTGGGGGTTAAAATGAAAAAAATAAAGATAAATATTAAGCTGAACAAAAGGGGTAAAATACTTTTGTTTGTTGCGCTGTTTTGCCTTAGTACCGTTATCACCGTCATTTTGATAGGAGCTTTCAAAGCCCCGCGCGACAATCAGCAGTCCGCCGGACTGGAAACGGAGCTTACTCCCGCGCCGGAACAAAACGATGAATCCGAAACGGATGACAGCGGAACGGTTGCCGAAATTACTCCAACGCCGGAACCGGCTAAACCCGAAAAAGAATTTATATTTCCGAAGCAGGGTGTAAGACCTATTGCGGTTATGATTGACAATGAAACCGACAAGGTACTGCCCCAGGGGGGGATCGGGATTGCACAGATTGTCTATGAAATGATTGTTGAGTATGGAGATACGCGTTATATGGCCATATTCTGGGATAATCTGCCTGATTTGATTGGCCCGGTGAGAAGTTCAAGGCATTATTTTCTTGATTATTTAATGGAATATGACGCGATATATGCCCATATAGGATGGAGCGACTATGCGTACAGGGATCTTGAAAAATATGAAATAGACAATATCGACGGCGTATCGGACGCGAGCACTGTTTACTGGGATTTAACAACGGACAAGAGTAATTATCACGATTCGTATACGAAACCGGATAGATTAAACCGGTATATAGAAAGAGTGGGATACAGTCTCGAAACCGATGTGACTTTTCCTTTTTCATACCATGAGAAGGACACCGATCTTCCGGGTCAGATGACCGCCGGGGAAGTATTTATAAAGTATCACAAAAACAGTACTTGCGGTTATTATTATGATTCTGACGCGAAAAATTATAAAAGGACCCGGCAGGGTGAATATCAGATAGACAGAAATACGAATGAAATCATCCGGGTGAAAAATATTATTATTATGTTTGTAAGAAACGAACCCATTCCCGGGGATAAGCAGGGAAGGCACAATGTATATACCGTGGGAAGCGGTGAAGGATTTTTCATTACGAATGGAAAAGCGCAGAAGATAAAATGGAGCAAGGCGTCCCGCACGGCTCAGACAAAATACCGTGATGAAAATGGAAACGATATAGTACTCAATCCCGGGCAAACGTGGATACAGGTTGTTCCGCTCAATGCCGAGGTGAGAATTAATTAATAACAGTAACATTTCTTTACACGCGCAGATTCCTGTGCTATAATGTTACAGCGTGAATACGGACGGTCCGCTGCCCATCGCTTTATATTAATAATAATTATTTTATTTATTTGCAATGCAGGGCATGAACGTCTATGGTATGGAGGAAGAGAACATGGATATTATTCGCGAAATTGAAAAAGAAAGCATGAAAGAAAACCTTCCGGACTTAAAAGTCGGGGACTTTGTAAGAGTGTCCGTAAAGGTTAAGGAAGGTACCCGCGAAAGGCTTCAGGTTTTTGAAGGCTATATTATAGGCATGCATGGCAGGGGAATCCGCCGTGCGATTGTCGTGAGAAGGTTGTCTTTCGGAATTGGTGTTGAAAGGGTTTTTCCCATCCACTCTCCTAAAGTCGAAAACATTGAAATTATCAGGCGAGGAAAAGTCAGGAGAGCCAAACTCTATTACCTTCGGGACAGGGTGGGCAAAAGAGCCAAAATCAAGGAAGACATCAATGCAAAGAAATAATTCACCGGGAGAAAGAGGACGATACGTCCTCTTTCTTGATTTTCATTCAGCCGGCCGCGCCGGCTGAATTTTTACAACGCGGGTTCGGGATATTTCGCATTTGCCGCGCGTCGCGAATATCGGTTGGAAAGGTGTGCCTGCGGAAGTTTAAATCGGGCAGTTTATGGATTCTCTGGAGATGATTCGATGAATATTCAATGGTTTCCGGGTCATATGGCTAAAACAAAGCGTATGATAATGGAAAATATAAAAATGGTGGATATCGTTATAGAGCTTCTCGATGCACGGATCCCGATAAGCAGCCGTAACCCTGACATCGGTGAGATAACGGCCGGAAAACCCAGGATCGTTGTGTTCAACAAGAGCGATCTCGCCGATCCCGATAAAAACCGCATTTGGAAAGAGTGGTCGGAGTTAAACGGGATTGACGCCGTAAATGTAAATTCAATCACGGGGGAAGGGATAAAAGAGCTTAAGCTGAAAATAATGGCTGTTATGAAACCGAAGATCGAAGCTGCGGAAAGCAAGGGAAGGATAAGGCGACCTGTAAGAACTATGGTTGTCGGTGTTCCGAATGTAGGTAAGTCGGCTTTTATAAACAAAATATCGGGCAGGGCTGTCGCGGTTACCGGGAACAGGCCAGGAGTGACCCGGAACAAGCAGTGGGTGAGAATAAACCCGGAAATACAGTTCATGGACACCCCCGGTATTTTATGGCCTAAATTTGACGATGAATTGACCGGAATTCATCTTGCTTTCACAGGCGCTATAAAGGACGAGATTATTGATGTTGTCGCTTTGGCGCAGAAACTTGTCGAAGAACTTTCCGTTCTGTACCCGGACCAGTTGAAAAAGAGATATAAACTTGATGAGATTGAAGGCAGATCAGGAGCGTCCATTCTGGAAGAAGCGGGAAAGAAAAGGGGCTGCCTCGCTGCGGGCGGTGAAGTCGACTATTTCCGCATTTCGAACATAGTGCTTGATGAATTCAGGTCAGCGAAAATCGGCAGGTTTACGCTGGAACTGCCGGAAAAGAGGGATGACATTGGATAATATGCTTACGATGGCCGAAATTACAAGGAGGGCCCGGGAAATGCCGGTTGAACAGGCCGTTGAATGGCTTAATCGTTTGAAACATGAATACGGCATGCCCGTTGAGAAACTTGCCGATATATATTTAAGAAAGCTTAAAAAAATCAACGATGAAAGAAAAAGGCTTAAAGAAATGTCGCGTTATGAAATCATGGCGCGCAGCAGCGGCTTTATCAACATCGCCGGAATTGACGAAGCGGGCAGGGGCCCGCTTGCGGGACCCGTTGTGGCGGCATGTGTGATTCTACCGGAGAACATAACAATTGACGGGATTGACGACTCGAAGAAACTTACTGCGCCGGTGAGGGAAAAGCTTTTTGATATTATTGTCGAAAAAGCGGTTGCATATGGGATTGGAATGGTACAGCATGACGAGATTGACAGGATAAACATTCTTAACGCGACAAAAAAGGCGATGGTGATTGCGGTTTCGAACCTGCCCGTCAAACCTGACTATCTTATAATTGATGCCGTCAGGCTGCCGCTGCCGATTGAACAGCTTTCAGTCTGCAGGGCCGACAGCCTCAGTGTTTCGGTCGCTGCCGCGTCTATTATCGCAAAGGTTACAAGGGACAGGTGGATGGTTCAGGCACATGAAGAATACCCGCAGTATGGTTTCAACCGGCATAAAGGCTATGGGACCCGGGTGCATATTGATGCGATAAAGAAATACGGCCTTTGCCCTATACATAGAAAGAGTTTTACCGGTAAATTGACGGACGGTGCGTTATGAGAATTTCGGAAGCTGCCTCAAACGAGCTTCTTAAGCTCCTGTCACTGTATGCGAATAACATTTCGGTCGGCGATAGAATAACCGCGCGCGTTATTGCGGTTGAGAGCGGCCTTTTGCTGCTGCAGCTTGCTGACGGCGGAAATATAAAGGCAAGCGTACAAACGGATGCAGAATACAATAAGGGCGATGTTCTTAAACTGGAGGTAACAGGCGTAAAACAGGGACAGGTATACGTAAAAGAGCTTGAACATAATCGTGCGGCCGGGTCTGAAACTTATTCGCGTGATCCCGCGGTAATACTTAAAAATTTGAATATGCCCGTAAACAAGCAAAACGTCGATATCGTAAAAGCGGTTCTTGATATGGGAGCCGAGCCGGAAGCCGGCCTTATCGAAAACGCTTCAGTGCTTATCAGTGAAAAACACGTACCTGATGCGGGACAAGCGGTGTTTTTAGCGCTGAACGGCATGGAAAGCAGGGAAGAATATTTTCCACTGCTTGATGGGTTTGCTGCAAAAACGTTTAATTTTGAAGACAAGTGGCAAAATCTTGCGGAACAAATCAGCCAATCCGGTGAGGAGACACTTAACCGCTTGACACAGACGGTTTTATTATATGAATCAATACGGCAAAAGGATGTAAGTGCTGCCGTTAACGAAATTAATAACATTATCCGGCGCGATTTGCCGAACGGCCGGATTATATCCGCAGAGGCTGTAAAAAATACCATTTTTGAACTTATTCTTGCAGAGGACACAGCGGATCCGGGTGCCGTTCAAAATGGAACTGACGACGGTATGACAGATGGGATAATAATGAACAACGCGTCACGGCTTGTTCCCGTTTTTGATTCGCTCCCTGAGTCTTCCAGGGAAGAGGTTTCCGGGATTATTAAAAAAGTTTTTAACGAAATACGGAATGAAACAGCTGCTGACGGAACCCGAAATGAAACCGTATATCCGCGGGCGAAAGCGGAAATGGAACACATTGCGGCCAGGTTCATGTCGCTTCTTCCCAAAAAAATGCAGGAAAACAAAGAAGAACGGCTTATGCCGGAAATCGATAAATGGATCGATGAAATCGAAAAAAAGATCACGGTATTAAAAAAGGTGTTTACTGCCGCGGACAGGCCGGACAGTGAGAGGGTAATGCCGTCTCTCCGCGAGGTTGAAACGGCGGTCAGGTTCTTTCAGGACATTCGGTCATATCATGTTTTTGTGCAAATACCTGTTGCTTTACGCGAAAATACGGCGTTGGGCGAATTATATGTAATGAAACGGAAGGGAAAGCGCGGAAAAATAAAGCCCGATGATTTTTCGCTGTTTCTTTCCCTTACGACGCAGCATCTCGGAGTTATTGATGCGTTTATCCATGTGCGCGGCAGAAATGTTTTAATCAGGATAACCGTTGACGATGAGAAGTATTTTGATATATTAACCGAACAACATAAGACCTTATATGAAGGACTGAAGGCTAAGGGATATAATTTGTACGAAATAAAACAGGTTCTGAGGGACGACGGCGTGAATATTCTGAATGCCGTTAAAAAAGCTTCGGAAATTATAACTGATAACAGGAAAATTGATTACAGGGTTTGATTCATATGAAGAAGGAGATAAAAAAGGCAGCCGCCCTTTCATACAGCCCGGGAAATGATGCCGCTCCGAAGATAATAGCGTCCGGGAAGGGCTTAATCGCTGAAAAAATATTGGAAAAAGCAAAAGAGAAAAAGATACCTGTTTACGAGGACGAACACCTGGCTGACACTCTTGTCAATTTGAAGGTAGGTTCCGAAATACCCGCGGAACTATACGAGGTAGTCGCGGAAGTGCTGGCTTTCATAAGCCGTGTCGATGAGTCGGCGGGAAGAAAATTCGGCAGACTGAGGTAGCAGACAAATGTAGATTTCGGCTGAAAGGTTTATATATATGGAACGGAAGAGGATGGGAGAACTTGGCGAAAAACTTGCCGCCGATTACCTGAAGAAGAACAACTGCAGGATTCTTGGGAAAAATTACAGGGCCGGACGGCTTGGGGAAATCGATCTTATTGTTTCGGATAACTCAACGATATCATTTATTGAAGTCAAAACGCGTACCGGAAAAAAATACGGTACGCCCGCCGAGGCAGTTACATATACGAAACAAAAAACTATCCGCCGCGCGGCGATGTGCTTTTTGAAGGATAATGGGCTTGTTGACAGCCCTGTAAGGTTTGACGTGATTGAAATTATGCTTGCAAAGGACGGGAACGTTTTAAGCATAAGCCATATAAAAAACGCGTTCTGATAAATATATCCCCGGATTACACACAGGATTTAAACACAAAAGGAGGACCGTTATGTTTATTGCCGATGGACACTGTGATACGCTGACCGAAGTGGTCGAAAAAAATACGAGCCTTGTTAAAAATAATCTTCACTGGGATATATCAAGAGCTTCATTGTATGATGGCTTTATCCAGGTCCTTGCCATTTTCCAGGACCGTGAAAAAATGAAACCGTCCGTATCCCGGGTCGAATATTACGCAAAAAAAGCCGAAGCTGTTGCAAACCAGGCTGCGAATTTCGTGCTCGCAACGGATGCCGGACAGATTAAAAAAGCAATTGAAGAGCGTAAGGTATGCGGTGTGTTGGCGGTTGAAGGAGGAGACTGCCTTGAAGGCAAGACCGAAAACTTACAAAGGCTTTATGATATTGGAATAAGGATTATGACGCTTACATGGAACAACGCGAACGAGCTTGGGGATGGCTGCGGGCAAACACTTAACGGAGGGCTTACACCTTTCGGCCGTGAAATAGTCAGGTTGATGCAGGATATCGGTATGATTGTCGATGTGTCGCATGCCGACGAGAAGACTTTTTGGGACTGCATTGAAGAATGCCGGAAGCCGGTAATTGCCTCTCACTCAAACGCCAGGGCGGTTCATGATCACCGACGTAACCTTTACGATGATCAGATACTTGCAATAGCGAAAACAAATGGAGTAATAGGCATAAATTTTTATACCGAATTTGTCGGACCTTCAAAAAAGAATGATGTAAGCGGATTATTACGGCACATTGAACATATATGCGCTGTCGCCGGTGAAGACACTGCGGCGATAGGAGCCGATTTTGACGGTGTCGAAAGCCTTCCTGAACAAATTCGCGGTGTGCACGATCTCGATGTTCTTTTTAATGGCCTCGCACGCCTGAATTATCCCGACAGGATAATCCGGAAAATAGCCGGGGAAAACCTGCTTCGTGTTTTTACCGATGTTCTGAGATGAAAAATTCCTGTTAATAACACCGGTCTGCCGCCTCGTTACGGCAGGAAATGGAGATAATAATGCATATACGGAGTAATTGAGCATTAAGGAGTGAATTGATGGACAAGGCGCGGGAAACGGCGCTGAAGGCGCTGATCGAAATAGAAACAAAGAACGCATATTCAAACCTTGCGCTGAAAAAACTTCTGCGCAGCGACAGCCTTGACGCGAGAGACCGGGCTTTTATCAGCGAGCTCGTATACGGTACGGTATCGCGCAGGCTCACGCTTGACTGGATCATATCGCAGTTTTCAAAAACGAAGCTGAAAAAAATATCGCTGCGCGTTCTTTCAATTCTCCGTCTTGGAGTATACCAGATCATGTTTTTGGACAGGGTTCCGGACTCCGCCGCGTGTGACACGTCTGTCGAGCTTGCGAAAAAGTATGCGAAAGAGTCAAGCGGTTTTGTAAACGGAATCCTGCGGAATATTTCCCGAAACAGCGCAGAGATCCATATGCCCGAAAATACGGGCTCGGACGCCTATGAGCTTTCAATTAAATATTCATTTCCCGAATTTCTTGTTGAAGACTGGCTTAATGAATACGGACGTGAATTCACCGAAAAAATCCTTGAATCGCTGCTTACGCGGCCGGATTTTTATGTCAGGGTAAATACGCTTAAAACAACCCCAGAAGCCGTAATTGATGAGTTGTCGGCAGAAGGATTCGAAGTTCGGCCGGGACGCTTTCTGAATGAAGCGTTGATCATAAGAAACGTATCGGATATTTCGAGCCTTAAGGCGTATTCCGAAGGACGGATAACGGTCCAGGATGAAAGCTCGATGCTTGTAACTAAAATTCTCGATCCCAGGCCCGGTGAAAAAATACTTGATATTTGCGCCGCACCGGGAGGAAAGTCGACGCATATCGCCGAACATATGAAAAATGAAGGTCATATTGCCGCGTGGGATGTTCATGAGCATAAAGTGAAGCTCATATGGAACAATGCGCAGAGATTGGGCGTCAAAATAATAGAGCCTGCTTTAAGGGACGCGCTTGAACCGGCAGCGGAACTGGAAGGCAGGTTTCACAGGGTTCTCGTCGACGCGCCCTGTTCCGGAACCGGAATTATAAGAAGAAAACCGGATATAAAATGGCACCGGAAACCGGAAGATTTTGGAAAGTTGGTTGAGATGCAGCAAAAAATATTGTATAATGCGAGTAGATATGTAATGCCGGGAGGAGTGCTGGTTTACAGCACTTGTTCGCTTGATCCGAGGGAAAATTCGGCAGTTGTCAATGCGTTTGTCAGGGAGAACACGGATTTTATCCTTGAACCAATCAGCGATCTGCCCGGTATTATTGGAGATAAAAAAGAAACGGCGGGAGGAATGCTGAACCTGTATCCCCATATTGACGGAACGGACGGTTTTTTTATCGCGAAGATCAGAAAGAACAAATGACAAAGCCGGGGATGAGGCTGGTTTTTATATGACGGATACCATAAACGTGCTTGATTTGAATATCGATCAGTTGAAGAGAGTCATCAATGATCTCGGCGAACCCGACTACAGGGCGAAGCAGGTGTGGGAATGGGTTTATAACGGCGCCGGATGTTTTGACGATATGACAAACCTTCCGAAATCATTCAGGAGCCTTTTAAAAAGCCGGCTTTATATCGGCGATGTCAGTATAGTCAAAAAACTTGTATCGGACAGAAACGGGACGGTAAAATACCTGTTTGCTCTGCCGGACGGAAAAGTTATCGAAAGTGTCCTGATGAAATACCGCTATGGAAACAGCGCTTGCCTGTCAACCCAGATTGGATGCAGAATGGGATGCCGGTTTTGTGCTTCGGCAAGGCTTGGAATTGACCGCAACCTGACCGCGGGAGAGATGATGGCTCAATTTATAGCGATGCAGAAAGACTGCGGCGAGAGAATAAGCCGCGTAGTGCTTATGGGCATCGGCGAGCCATTTGATAATTATGATGAGGTTGTCCGGTTTATGCGCCGGCTGAATCAAAAGGATACTTTCGGCATCAGCTACAGGAGAATGACTGTGTCCACCTGCGGTCTTGTACCGGAAATTAACAGGTTTTCATGCGAAAATATTCCGGTTAATCTTTCAATATCCCTTCATGCGCCTAATGATGAAATAAGACGCAGGATAATGCCGGTCGCCGCAAGGTATTCAATTGACAAAATCCTGTCGGCGTGTAATATTTATATTCGTAAGACCGGTAGAAGAGTTACTTTTGAATATATATTGATAGACGGCGTCAACGACAGGGATGAGCATGCGGTTGAGCTGTCCGAAAGAATTTCGGGACTGCTGTGCCATGTGAACCTGATTCCGCTTAACGCCGTGGAAGGTATTGAATACAGGAGGAGCGGAAGAGAAAGGACGGAAGCCTTTAAAAAAATCCTGGAAAGGTACGGGATACCGGTTACGGTACGCAGGGAACTCGGAGATGACATATCGGCGTCTTGCGGGCAGCTGCGCAAAAAATCCATTGAAAGTGACGGGATGGTGGATTAGTTTTGGAATATGCGGCTATCAGCGATAAAGGGATGATTCGTGAACAGAATGAAGATTTTTGGAATATCGTTCTTGACCCGGATGGGAACCCCAAAGCTTTCATAGTGGCCGACGGCATGGGGGGACACCTGGCAGGAGATGTGGCGAGCAGGATGGCTGTAGAAATAATTTCCGAGGAAATCAGCCGTTTTATTGAATCGGGGAATTCCGACCCTTCGCTTTCGATGGTTTTCGAAAAGGCTGTTTACAGGGCAAATGAGGAAATATACCGGTATTCATTGGAATGCCTTGACGGCGCAAGTATAGGAACAACCCTTACAGCAGGAATTATTGAAGGAAATATACTTACTATCGCGCATATCGGCGACAGCCGGTTCTACATAATCCGTGGCGGCAAAATCAAAAAGCTCACAAGAGATCATTCATTTGTAGGAGAATTGGTTGAAAAAGGCGTCCTTGATCAGGAAGAAGCGAATAAACACCCGTTGAGGCACCAGATAACACGTGCTCTTGGATATGAAGAACAGATACAGATTGATTTCTGCAAAATCGAAGTAAAAAAACGGGATATTTATTTGTTCTGCACGGACGGCCTTACAATGAAAGTTACATCTTCGGAACTGCTGTCAATACTTTCGCAGGAAAAAACGCTTGATGAAATTCTTAAAAGTATGGTAGAATTGGCAAACGAACGGGGCGGGGATGATAACATCACCGCTATTGCCGTAAGAGTATAACGTGTTGATATATCGGATTCGAGGTGCTGGAATGACTGGAAAAGTTCTTAATAACAGGTATGAACTTGTTGAAAAAATCGGGACCGGCGGAATGGCGGATGTATATAAGGCGCGCTGCCGCGTATTAAAGCGCTGGGTTGCCGTTAAGATATTAAAAGACGAATTTGTTAACGACGAGGAATTTTTAGAGCGTTTCGAGAGAGAGGCGTATGCCGCGGGAAGCCTGAATCATCCGAACATAGTGTCAATTTACGATGTAGGCAGGGACGGCAATATCCATTATATTGTAATGGAATATGTCGATGGAATTACACTGAAGGAATATATCCGCCAAAACGGGGCTTTGCCGTGGGAAGAGGCCGCCGATATCGCGATCTCGATACTCAGCGCGCTTCATAAGGCCCACAGGCATAATATTATCCACAGGGACATAAAGCCGCAGAATATACTTATAACTTCCGATAATGTGCCGAAAGTATCCGATTTCGGAATCGCGCGGGCCGCGACAACCGCGACCGCGACAAGAAAAATCGATACCGTAGGGTCTGTCCACTACGCGTCGCCGGAACAGGCAAGAGGCGGTTATACCGATGAAAAATCCGACATTTATTCTGTCGGCGTTACACTTTTTGAGATGGTTACGGGCCATGTGCCGTTTGATGCCGACAACCCTGTTACGGTGGCATTGAAGCAGATAAATGACGAACCGCCGAAACCGTCGGACTTTGTTCCGGGACTGCCCGAGGCAATGGATAATATCATTCTGAGGGCAATGAAAAAATCAAAGGCTGAGCGATATGACAGCGCCCTGCAGATGATAGCGGAACTCGATCATATGAAAAAAGGCGAGCTTGGCGAAAATCACTCTAATAGCTGGGATACCCAGTTCGCCACGCGTGTGATTGTGAATACGGAGGAAGAAACATTGGCTGGAAAGAAAGATAAGAAAGAGAACAAAAAGGATAAAAACGAAGGCGGTAAACCTAAAAAGAGTATTGGTGTAGCCGCTTTATACGTTATTTTGATCGGAGCGATTATCGGTGCGCTCTGGCTGACGTACGTCCATGTAATCGGTCCGTTTATTGCGACAATCCTCGAACCGAAGAATCCTGACGTAGAGCTGAAGAGTTATATAGGTATGACTATTGACGAAGCGATAGCCGATCTGACGCTGCTTAATATCCCGTATGAAGAACCGGTTTATGAATATAACGACACGGTAGAAAAAGGCATTGTCATAGAGCAGAGCCCTGCAGCGGGAATGGAAGTAAAAACGGGCGCGGACGCGATGACAAAGGTTAAGCTTGTAGTAAGCAACGGTAAACAGGAGGTTGAAATACCGAAAGACCTGAAATTCGCGGATTTTCTTGAAACGATGATTTACTTAAGGGACGAATTGAAATTAAAGCCTGTTGAAGTTGCCGAGTACAGCGATGAAGTCGCGCTCGGAAGGGTGATTAAGACCGAACCCGAAATGGGTTCGATCGTTCAGGTCGGAAGCCAGGTAAAAGTATATAAAAGCCTCGGCCCCGAGCTTGAATTTGTCACCGTCCCCGATTTGTCCGGATGTACGTTGGACGAGGCAAAGCATATACTGCTGTCGCTTAACCTGAGCCTCGGCAAGATTTTTCCCGAAGGCAGGGATGGTTATAAGGGGCTTATTATCAACCAGGAACCGAAACCGGGTGAAACGGTTAAGGAACTGACGCCTGTAAATGTATACTTCCAGGATGAACAGGCCCAGACAACAGGCGACGGGGGCGGGAGCGGCTATGTAAGCGTGCCGGGTGATGTACGCATCACCGAATATATAAATCTTCCCGACGGCGTACAGTTCGGCGATACGATATTCCTGGAAGTATATACGTTTTTCGAGAAAACAGGTGAGGAAACGCTTCAGTTAAGGGTCAATGCGAAAAAGACCGAATTTCCGAAAGCGGTCCTCATACCCGTTACTCCTGGATACAAAACAGTAATGAAGGTTTATATGGATAACAAACTGCAGTACCAAAAAGACATTTATTCCCGACAGTAATGAAATGGAGGAGTATTTTTGCCGGAAGGTCTGATACTAAAAGGCGTAGGAGGGTTTTACCAGGTAGAAAGCAACAATGAATTTTATGAATGCAGAGTAAGGGGTATTTTCAGAAAAAAAGGGATAACGCCTTTGCCGGGTGACTGCGTTGAATTCACGATAACGGACGAAACGGCAAAGGAAGGCTGGATTGAAGAGATCAGGCAGCGGCGGAACTATTTCAACCGCCCGCCTGTTGCGAATATAAACAGGCTGGCCGTTGTACTTGCGGCAGCACAGCCCGAACCGGATTTCCTGCTTGCCGATAAATTAATCATATCGGCTTTGCTTAATGATATAGAGCCGATTATTATTATAAACAAAACAGATCTTGTTGAACAGAGCGCTGTCGGCGAAATAGAAGGGGTATATAAACAGACCGGTTTTCCCGTTATAAAAATGAGCAAGGTAACGATGGAAGGTTACGGTTGCCTGCGTGAAAAACTGAAAGGAAACTGTACCGCTTTCGCCGGACAGTCGGGGGTTGGAAAATCCACGATTCTTAACAATATAATATCGTCGTCGGTAATGGAGACCGGGGAAGTCAGCAGAAAAATAAAAAGAGGGAAACACACGACAAGGCATGTTCAATTAATTCGTCTTGATTACGGCGGATATGTGGTTGATACTCCGGGATTCAGCCTGGTATCTCCGGATGGAATCGAGTATAAGGAACTTTCGTGGATGTATCCCGAATTTGAAAAGTATCAAGGCCTGTGCAGGTTTAATGGGTGCAGCCATATCAAAGAGCCCGGCTGTTCCGTTAAGGATGCCGTTAACGCAGGTGAAATACCCGGAATGCGATATGAATGCTACAAAAGGATTTATGAGGAGTTGAAGGAACTGTATGAAAAAAGATACGAGTAACGGAATAATTATTGCGCCTTCCATCCTGTCGGCCGATTTTTCGCGGCTTAAAGATGCTCTTGATATGATAAAGGAATCAGGGGCGGACTGGGTTCATGTTGATGTAATGGACGGGCATTATGTTCCGAACATAACGATAGGTCCTCCGGTTGTTGAATGCCTGCGCAGGGCGACCGACATGTTCCTTGATGTCCATCTTATGATAGAGGAGCCGGATAAATTCATACCCGACTTTGTTTCAGCCGGCGCTGACCTTTTGACCGTTCACGTCGAAGCGTGCACTCACCTGAACCGCACAATTCAATTGATCAAGGAATGCGGAGTTAAAGCGGGAGTATCGCTCAATCCGGCGACTCCGATTACAAGCATCGAATACCTTCCCGATTCCGTCGACATGATCCTTTTAATGACGGTGAACCCGGGTTTCGGCGGACAGTCATATATTCCACAGATGACCGGGAAGATAAGAAAGCTTCGTGAACAGATTGATCGTGACGGCAGGAGCATAGACATAGAAGTAGACGGCGGGATCAGCACGGACAATATAAAAGAGGTTACATCGGCGGGAGCCAATATTATAGTTACGGGTTCGGCCTTTTTTCATGCACCCGATCCCGCGTTGTTCATAAAGCAGCTGAGAGATTTATCGGCGTTTGGTTCGCAGGGAGAAAAATAATGAACGTTTTGATCATTGGAAACGGGAGCTTTGAACCGGGAAGCGTCTTTATCGAAACAGTAGAGCTGTCGGATTTGGTTGTCTGTGCCGACGGCGGCGCGCGCCATTTATATGCTTTGGGAATAAAGCCCGATGTGCTTGTCGGCGATTTTGATTCAATTCCCCGCGATATTCTTGAAGAGTATAAAAAAGCCAACGTGGAAATTATTAAGTATCCTGTCCGGAAAGACATGACGGATGTGGAGCTCGCGATTGAATGCGCCGTAAGCCGAGGCGCGTCGCGCATATTTATTTTTGGTGCTTTCGGAACAAGAATTGATCATACCCTTTCAAACCTGCATCTTTTGCACCGGCTTTTGGATTCAGGTATAGAAGGGGTTCTTTTTGATGAAAAGAATGCTGTTTATCTTATTGATGACCAAATAAAGATAAAAAGAAGGGAAAATCATAAATTGTCTTTGCTGCCGGCCGCTCCGGTTGTTGAAGGAATTTATACCGAAGGGCTCGCCTATCCGTTGAAGGACGCGGTAATGAAGGTGGGAACGACTCTCGGAATAAGCAACGAATTTACGTCGGATGAAGCCTCGGTAAGCATACGAAAAGGCCGGCTGTTTATTATTGTTTCAAGGGATTGATAAAACGCTTGTATAAATACGATATCCCGGGAGGTTTGGCGTGAATAAGGCACATCAGGATATGGGAGAAAAGAAAATTCCGGCGCTGCTTCTGGAACTTTCACTGCCGGCGACTGTCGGAATGCTTGTAAATGCCCTGTATAACCTGGTCGATACGATTTTCGTAGGCAAGGGTGTTTCAAGCAACGCTATAGGTGGATTGACCGTAGCGATGCCTCTTCAGATGATCATTACGGCATTCGGCTTTTTAGTAGGTGTAGGATCGGGTTCTCTCGTTTCACGGAGCCTTGGAGCCGGTGATAATGAACGCGCGTACAGGGCGGCCGGAAATGCGTATATGTCGGTTACAATTATAGCTGTAACAGCCGTTGCGATAGGTTTCCTGTTCCTCGACAATTTCCTGATTCTTTTCGGCGCGACCGAAACTCTTTTGCCGTACGCGAGGGAGTATTTATCCATTATTCTGATAGGAAGCGTCTTTTTCATATTAACGTTGTGTTCAAACAATATTATACGCGCGGAAGGAAACGCGAGAATGGCAATGCTCATCATGATTTCCGGTGCAGTAATAAACATCGGCCTTGACGCGCTGTTTATATTTGCTTTCAGGATGGGTATCGCGGGCGCCGCATGGGCAACAATTATATCGCAGTTTTGCTCGTTTCTCATTGCCGTATGGTATATGGCAACGGGAAGAAGTTCGATAAAAATCGGGCTGCGTCATTTCAAGCCGGACTTTAGTGTATTGAAAGAGATTTTCGGCGTCGGCACCGCAGCGTTTATCCGTCAGACTTCGGGAAGCGTGGTTTCAATAGTTGTGAACAACGCTTTAAAAATATACGGTGGAACGGATGCGATAAACGTTATAGGCATATTTAACAGGCTCAGCATGTTCATGCTTATGCCCGTGTTCGGAATCGTGCACGGAATGCAGCCCATTATGGGTTACAATTACGGCGCAAAAAAACCGAAGCGCGTTATGGAGGTTCTTAAGCTGAGCATGATTTCGGCGACGGTAATCACTGCGATTGCCTGGGCAATGTCGATGTTTATACCCGACTTTTTACTGTCGCTTTTCGTAAGGCCGGAAGAGAAGGAAGTCATACTGTCTATCGGGGTACCGGCGCTGCGGACGCTTATGTCGGTTGTGCTGATAGTCGGGGTCCAGATTGTAGGTTCGGCGATGTTCCAGGCTTTGGGCAAGGCAATCCCTTCCATTGTTCTTGCTTCGATGAGGCAGATAATCCTGCTGATCCCGATGGTTATAATACTTTCTAAAATCGCGGGAATAACAGGGGTATGGATTTCGTATCCCGTTTCCGATGTTATATCGGTCTTTATTACCGCAGTATTGGTGCTGCGTGAGCTGAAAATTATAAGGAAGGATATTATCGAGCAGCCTGCTGCAGAGCTGCAATAACCGGCTGACGTATATGTGCCTCTTTCAAAAAAACAAAATCTAAAATCCGACGTTCCGTCATAATATATAAACGGAAGCATTAAATCGTGGAGAGCAGCCTTGCGTAAATGTTTTATTCTTTCGATAGACGGCGGCGGGATCAGAGGCATAATTCCGTCGATCTTCCTTGCGTCCCTGAAAGATATGCTGCAAAAGAGGAATATTAACGAGCCTTTCCACCGGATATTCGATTTGATTGCCGGGACATCAACGGGCGGTCTCATTGCTCTTGCCCTTAGCGTACCTTTATATAAGAAAGATGGGAATATTTACGATCCGGACGGCGGCGTAAAACCTCAAAACCTTCCGCTTTTGTATGAAACGCTGGGCAGCGTAGTTTTCCCCGGCGGCACGCATAAAGCAATCAAGGTCATAAGACAGCTTTTTACAAGCAAATACAGCTCGGAACCGCTCAGGAAAGTATTGTACGATATTTTCAAAGAATGCAAGGTTAAGCAGGCTTTGACCAATTTGCTGATTACATCGTTTGATATGAAAACAATGCAGCCTGTGTTTATTAAAAAAAGACCTGCCTTTGCGGGAGGAGATGAAGACCAGGATTTCTTTATGACGGATGCCGCGTTGTCAACGTCGGCCGTACCGACGTATTTCTCGCCGGCATATGTGAATAGCCTCGGGCAGAACGGTACGGATTTCTGTCTTGTCGACGGCGGGATTTTCTGCATTAACCCTTCGCTCAGTGCGCTTATCGAGGCCCGCAAGATATACCGGTGCGATGAATATGTAATTCTTTCACGTGCTACATAGTCCTCAAGGTCCCGGCCTTGTCTCACCGGTGCGATGAATATGTAATTCTTTCACTCGGTACGGGTATAAGAACGGAGCAGTATAAAACCGAATCCATCAAAAGATGGGGGTTTTTCAACTGGATAGCGCCGTGGCTTAACGTCCCGCTTATAACGGCCGTCGGGGACGGGCAGAGGATCAGCACGAACCATATGCTGAAAAAGCTGCCGAAAGTGAACCTGTACAGATTTGACATTAATCTTGACAAGGGAAAAGGAGCAATGGACGACGGGAGTGATGAAAACCTGAACTACCTACGCGATAAAGCGTATGAAATGCTTTATCTGCACGATGAAGCTGCAAAAAACCTCGTGCGGGAGATAGCGCAGGCATGACCGCATCTATACGGTAACGCCCTTGCCTACAATTAACGGCCAGTTCGGGTCGCCGTTAAGCTGTTTCCCAAGGCTTATGATCACATTTTTATCAAGTATGCAGTTATCAAGCGACGCGTTCTCACCCACAATCGAGCCCTGCATAATTATGCTGTTTTTAACTGCCGCCCCTTTTTTGATTTTAACACCCCTGAATATGATGCTGTTTTCGACATGGCCTTCAATTATACAGCCGTCAGCTATGATTGAGTTTTTTACGACAGCTTCCTCATTATACTTCGCGGGGGGTTCGTCCTTTACCTTTGTAAAGATTTTGCCGTTCTTAACAAACAATTCGTACCGGACTTCGGGGTTCAAAAGCTCCATGTTGGCGCGGTAATACAGCTGGATTGTCGTTAATGGCCTCCAGTATCCTTTGAATTCATACGCGTATAGGCGCAGTTCGTTGAGCTTTTTTATCAATATGTCTTTTACAAATTCGAAATAACCGTGCGCAGCGCTTTCTTCAAGAAGCGAGATCAGCAGTTTCCTCTTTAAAATATAAATGCCCATGGAGGCAAAATTGCCTTTCGGGTTTAGCGGTTTTTCCTGGAAATCAATAATGCGCTGTTCGCTGTCCCTTTCGATTATCCCGAGGTGCGTCAGTTCTTCCTGGCTGAAATCATGCATATACCGGCATGCTATTGTGATATCCGCATCCTTGTCGACATGCTGCTCGAGCATATCATTGTAAATCATGTTGTAGACTGCGTACCCCTGGTTTATAACGACAAATTCCTCATTGCTGCGTTTAAGAAAGGTAATGTTGCTGTACATTGCGTCGGCCGTTCCCCTGTACCACCCGGAACTGTATTCGGACAGGTACGGAGGGAAGATAAAAAGCCCGTCGTTTTTTCTGTCGAGATCCCATTCCTTTCCTGAACCGAGGTGATCCATCAGTGAGCGAAAGTTGTACTGGGTTGGTATGCCTATATTGCGAATCCCCGAATTTACCATGTTTGAAAGCGCGAAATCAATCGCCCTGTATTTTCCGCCGAAAGGCACCGCCGAGATTGAGCGTTCGAGCGATAATTCCTTCAGCCTGTTGTTCTTTCCTCCCGTTAATATTATCCCCATAGTGTTATGCACCGTACTCATCTCCCTTCATTATGAATGAACCCGATGGAATTTCGGAAGATGTGAAATCATCTGCGGTAACATGGTTGTCAATAGCGACATTGCAGCCTATAACCGTATTGTCGGGTATATATGAGCAGGAACCGATTACGGTTATTTCGGTCTGGTAAACCTTGCTGTTATACCTGCTTTCGGCAAATTCGCCCACGCCCGTTGCGACGTTCGAGCCTATCGTTGTTTTTTCGCCGACAATTGTGCGGCGAATATGCGAGCATGATTTTACAACACTGTTCGACATTATAATTGAGTCTTCAATGAGCGCGCTTTTTTCAATGACGACGCCCGGGAAGATGACGGAATTCCTGACATGCCCGTATATCATGCAGCCTTCCGCGATAATTGATCGGGTGACATGGCCGGTATCGCTTATATAATGCGCGGGTTTTACAGGGTTAGGCGTATAGATTTTCCAAAACGGATCAAACAGGTTGAATTGAGGAACCCTTGTTACAAGATCCATGTTCGATTCCCAGTATGACTGGATTGTCCCGACATCCCGCCAGTATCCCGAAAACGGATATGCCCATATACTCCTTTTTTCCTGCACAAGCATCGGTATAATGTTTTTGCCGAAGTCATGCTCGGATTGTTCGTTCTGGTGATCCGAAACAAGGAGTTCTTTAAGTACCGGCCATTTGAACAGGTAAACGCCCATCGACGCGAGCGTACTTTTCGGATTTGCCGGTTTTTCCTCGAATTCGTATATTTTGCCGTCATCCGTGGTGCTCATTATTCCATACCGGCTTGCTTCTTCGGGCTTGACGTTTATTACGGAAATAGTGGCATCGGCGTTGTTTTTTTTGTGAAAGTCCAGCATCAGCGAGTAATTCATTTTATATACATGATCTCCGGAAAGAATAATAACGTTTTCGGCACCCTGCTCTTCAACGTAATGAATATTCTGGTACACCGCGTCGGCGCTGCCGGAGTACCATTCGCCCTTATGCTGTTTTGTAAACGGGGACAGTATCGTTACGCCGCCGTTCATCCTGTCCAGGTCCCACGGCTTTCCAATCCCTATATGATGGTTCAACTGAAGCGGCCGGTACTGCGTAAGTACACCGACTGTATCGATCCCGGAGTTTATGCAGTTGCTCAGGGTAAAATCAATAATGCGGTATTTCCCGCCGTACAAAACAGCGGGTTTAGCAAGAAGTTTCGACAGGACCCCAAGCCTGCTTCCTTCTCCCCCGGCTAAAATAAGGGCTATTATTTCTTTCGCCATTTTATCTCTTGCCTTCCTTCTTTATTAACGCGATAGTTAATATTTGATTCGCTAAGCGCCAAATCCGTAAGCTTCCGGTTATCATTGTGCGCCGGTCCGGAATCAAATATTATCCTGTGTAAACGTGCGGTGATTTGCCTGCCGAATCATATTTATATTACTGCTCATTAAATAAAATGCCCTTATTTATTAAAAAATAAAAATAAACAAAATAATTATTGATTTACCAGGGCAAAATTTGTTATAATTAAGCTAAAGTCAAAGATAGTCAAAGTCGATGGAGGATAATCAATGCAGTACAGGGACTACTATAAAATCCTTGGCGTTGATAAGAACGCGACGCAGGACGAAATAAAAAAAAGCTACCGTAAGCTTGCGAAGAAATATCATCCCGACGCGAACCCCGGCGACAAAAAGGCCGAAGAGAAGTTTAAAGAGGTCAATGAAGCTTACGAGGTTTTGGGTGATCCGGAAAAGCGCAGAAAGTATGACCAGTTCGGCGTAAACTTCAGAAACGGCATGGATTTTGATCCGTCCCAGTTCAGGCATTATCAATATAGAACAACGCACAGCGGTTTCAGTGACTTTTTTAATATGTTTTTCGGCGACGGCGGGATAGATCTCGATGAGCTTTTCGGCAGCATGCGCGGGTTCAATACGGGTTTTACGGGCGGACAGCGCAGCTTCCGCGGCGACGATATAGAAGCCGAGATGCATATAACGCCGGAGGAAGGAATGGCGGGAAGTGAAAAAACTTTCAGCATCCGGACGGAATCCGGTGTAAAGACGCTTACGGTAAAAATACCACAGGGAATTCCCGAAGGCGGAAAGATCAAGCTTGCTGGCCAGGGCAACCCCGGAATAGGCGGCGGCCCGAACGGCGACATGTACATTGTAATACGATTTAAGGAAGGGAAATATAAGCTTGATGGGAACGACCTGATTCAAAAGGCGGATGTATACCCGTGGGTGGCTGCCCTTGGGGGAGAAATAAAGGTATCGGCTCCCGACGGGCAGATGCTTGTAAAAATACCGCCGGGCATACAAACCGACCAGAAAATACGCATTTCGGGCAAGGGTTACGGGAAACCCGGCGGCAAACGCGGTGATTTGTATATACTGATCAAAATAGTGAATCCGAAAGTATTGACCGCCGAGCAGCGGAGACTTTACGAGATGTTGAAAAATACATGATAACCGCAGCGGTCATTATGATTTGTACGCATTTATGCTGATGACAAAATTGTTCTGACGGATACTTGGAGGGAGCGAAAATATGAAATTCGAGAAATTTACCGATAAGGCACAGGAAGCTGTTGTCCAGGCACAGCAGCTTGCAATAAAATATGACCACCAGCAGGTTGACGGTGAACACCTGCATCTGGCGCTTATCGATCAGGAAGATGGACTGATACCGAAACTTGTGCAGTTATGCGGCGCCGATCCCGGGTTTTTGAAAAGGGATCTGGAGCAGATCCTGGACAAGCTGCCGAGGGTTTATGGCACCGCTGTTGATAATGTTTACGCTACGAGGCGCTTTAACCAAATACTCATAAAAGCCGAAGATGAGGCAAAGCGTTTCAAGGATGAGTATGTCAGCGTCGAGCATATTTATCTTGTAATGCTTGCCGAAAGGAATACTCCGTCAAGCCGGCTGTTTGCAGTCTACGGAATCGACCGGGAAAAACTGCTGTCCGCGCTTACCAAAGTACGCGGCGGCGAAAGGGTGACGAGCAAAAACCCCGAGGAAGGGTACGAAGCGCTTCAGAAATACGGCCGCGATCTTGTTGAACTTGCAAGGAGCGGCAAACTTGATCCGGTAATAGGAAGGGATCAGGAAATCCGCCGTGTCATACGCATTCTTTCACGCCGTACGAAAAACAACCCCGTTTTGATCGGCGAGCCGGGTGTGGGTAAAACCGCGATAGCGGAAGGGCTTGCACAGAGAATACTGAAAGGCGATGTTCCGGAAGGTCTGAAAGACAAGACCATATTCGCGCTTGATATGGGTGCGCTGATAGCCGGGGCTAAATTCAGGGGAGAGTTTGAGGAGCGGCTGAAGGCAGTGCTGAAGGAAATCGCGCAGTCGGAAGGCCGCATAATACTGTTTATTGATGAGCTTCACACGATTGTCGGGGCAGGCAGGACCGACGGCGCGATGGATGCCGGGAATATCCTGAAGCCGATGCTTGCGCGCGGTGAACTTCACTGCATAGGCGCGACAACATTGGATGAATACCGAAAATATATCGAAAAAGACGCCGCTCTTGAAAGAAGGTTCCAGCCGGTTATCGTGGATCAACCGACGGTTGAGGATACGATATCAATTCTCAGAGGCCTTAAGGAACGGTTTGAAATACATCACGGCGTGCGCATTACCGACAATGCGATTATCGCGTGCGCGGTTTTGTCAAACCGGTATATAACGGACCGTTTCCTTCCGGATAAAGCCATAGACTTAATGGATGAAGCGGCTTCAATGCTCCGCATGGAAATTGACAGCATGCCGTATGAACTTGATGAAATAAACCGCAGGATAATGCAGTACGAGATAGAGCTCCAGGTGCTGTCCAAAGAGGAAGACAAAGCGTCGAAAGAAAGAATGGAGCTGATAAGGCAGGAGATCCAGCGGCTTAAGGAAGAGGCCGACAACATGAAAGCTCAGTGGGAGATGGAAAAGAGCTTTATCCGGAAGGAAAAAATGCTGAAAGAGGAAATAGAGCAGGTTAAACGCGACATTGAAAAAGCGGAACGGGAATATGATCTTGAGACGCTTGCGAAATTGAAACACGGGAGGCTTCCCGAACTTGAAAAAGAAATGGAGGAATATAAAAGACGCCAGGCAAGTCTTGACAGGCAGCTATTGAAAGAAGAGGTGACGGAGCAGGAAATAGCCGAAATCGTTTCGAAATGGACGGGCATTCCTGTAACAAAACTTGTTGAGGAAGAGAAGGAAAAGCTGCTGAACCTTGAAAACCTGCTGCATAAGCGTGTTGTCGGTCAGGATGAAGCCGTCAGGGCCGTGTCCGACGCGGTATTAAGGGCGCGTGCCGGTTTAAAGGATCTCAGAAAGCCGATAGGCTCATTTCTTTTCCTCGGTCCTACGGGCGTAGGAAAGACCGAACTCGCGAAAGCGCTGTCGGAAGCCCTTTTTGACAGTGAGGAAAACATGATCCGGATAGATATGAGCGAGTATATGGAGAAACATTCGGTAGCGCGCCTTATCGGAGCGCCTCCGGGATATGTGGGATATGAGGAGGGCGGCCAGCTCACCGAAGCCGTACGCCGCAAGCCGTATTCGGTTATTCTTTTTGATGAAATAGAAAAAGCCCATCCGGATGTGTTCCATGTGCTGCTTCAGCTTCTCGACGACGGCCGTCTTACCGACAGCCAGGGAAGAACGGTAAACTTCAAGAACACCGTCATTATTATGACATCAAATATCGGCAGCAGCATTCTTCTTGAAGCTATTTCCGAAAACGGGGAAATTCCCGGGGATGTTAAGGATGCCGTTATGGATCAGTTGAAGGCTCATTTCAGACCGGAGTTTTTGAACCGTATTGATGAAGTCGTTTTGTTCAGGCCTCTCGGAAGGGACGACATGTATAAAATTATCGACCTGATACTGAATGAGCTTAGAATGAGGCTGCAGGAGAGAAGGATAGGTCTTGACATAACGGAAAAGGCAAAGGATGTAATACTGGAAAGATCCTATTCACCCGCGTACGGTGCTAGGCCGCTGAAGCGCTATATTCAGAAAATTGTCGAAACCGAGATTGGCAGAAAAATCATATCCGGTGAAATCCGCGACGGAAATACGGCGGTTATTGACGCGGCGAATGGAGAACTCGTTTTTGATGTAAAAAACCTCCCGCTGTGACAGCGGTTTATCATAGATATGCAGCCCTCAATTCATTTTTATGGATTGGGGCTGCATTTTTAAGCCTTTTAACCGGATCAAACAGTCTAATCAGTTCATTGACATGTTCTATTCCGATATTTCGCCGGCTTTCTTTAAAGAAACTTTTGTCAGAACAGGTCCAATCAATTCATAAACAAAAGTAGCTGATAAAACAACTGTACGAATAGACTGGGCATACATAGGCAGGCTCTGTGAAGCGATTAATGAAAGCCCGATGGCAACACCGGCTTGCGGTATCAAGGTCAACCCAAGATATTTTCTGACCGCGGCGGGAGCTTTTGTAACTGCCGAACCCAAATATGAACCAAGAACCTTTCCGATAAACCTTGCAACAATGTATACAATTCCGATAAAACCGAGTTCAGGCAATATTGAAATATTCAGATCGGCTCCTGAAACAACAAAAAACATAAGATAAATCGGTGATGTCACTCTGTCAGCCAATGAAAAAACAGATTCCGCACTGTCGCTTATGTTAACCAGTACTGCCCCCATGCTCATACATAACAGCAGTGGGGAAAGATTTATCATAGACGCAATTGCGGATGCAAAAAAGATAAAGCCTGTAGTAATTATCAGACGGTTCGAATCCTTTTTGAAATACTTAAGGGGAACGGTAAAGAGAAGTCCTAATAAAGCCCCTGATACCAGTGAGCCTGCGATTTCAATAATTGGCATGGCTATCGACATTACTGTCGAGGATTCTCCGGGATGCTGCATTGTATTTACAACTGCGGTTGAAAGTCCAAACAGAATAATGGCTACCGCATCATCTATTGCCACAACACTTAAAAGCGATTCGGTCACGGGGCCTTTTGCGTTATATTGTTTTATTACCATTACTGTTGCTGCCGGAGCAGTAGCTGAAGCGATAGCGCCCAGGAGAAGCGCAATTTCAAATTCAACACCAATAATAATCAGTGATACTGTAACGAGAATCGCAGCAAGCGATGCGGCAACAACTGCAATAACAATAACCATGGTCCCTACTTTCTTCAGGTAGGAAAGCTTGAATTCGGAGCCGATTGAAAAGGCTATGAATGCCAAAGCCATTTCAGATACAAGTTCCAGAGCGGTAACCATGTCAGCCGATAATATTTTTAAACAATAAGGACCAAGGATTATCCCTGCAAGAAGATATCCGGTAACATTAGGCAATTTAAAGAGTTTTACTGCGCGGCCGAAAATTAACCCTGATAATAAAATCAAAGCCAAATAAAACAAAGTTGTCAGTTCCATATTCTTATTTCTCAATCCCTTCTGAAAAAGAAACAGGTAAAGTAAACAGAACTGCCGTGTCGGGTTTGGATAAGTCGCCGATAACTTCGTGGATGACATTTCGGGCTGTTTCCACCTGTTTATCATTTAATACGATAAAGATTGTTTTGCTTTCCTTTCGATCTGAATTTATATTTATCAGGAATGAGCCGAAAATCGGTTGATATTCCATATGGCTTGCCAATTCCTTTATCATTCCCGTGCTGTTTATAATTGTAGCGCCTGTTATGCCATTGTTCATAAATCCTTTTAGAAGATCATCAAGTTTTTCCACCTGGTTTAGTACCAGCACCAATAACTGCACCTATGACACCCCCGCTCTTTAAATTAATTGAAATCGACAATTATACATAATACTACTGTAAATACAATAAGTCAAAAAAAAATATTGATTTTATAAATTTTTTATGTTATTATACATATGAACAATTGTTCATATGTTTTTATAACAGAGGTGAGAATAATGAACTCCGAAAATGACAGAATTGCGAGTTGTGATTGCAATATAATCCACAAGGAAACAGTAGAATACGTTGCCGGGAAAATGCCCGCCGAAGAGGATTTATATGACCTTGCGGAACTTTTCAAGGTGTTCGGCGATACTACAAGGATAAAAATATTATGCGCATTGTCGGAAGCGGAGATGTGTGTTTGCGATATTGCATCACTGCTGAATATGACTCAGTCTTCAATATCACATCAGTTAAGGATTTTGAAACAGTCAAGACTTGTAAGGTACAGGAGGGACGGAAAAGTGGTTTATTACTCGCTTGATGATGAGCACGTGAAACAGATATTTGATCAGGGGCTTATCCATTTGAACGAGAAGTGATCTCGCGAAGCGGGGATTGCAGGGACAGCGCCGGTTGATCCGCGCAGCTTCCGCTGATGTATCACGATATGTTGAGATTGATAAGCACGATTGTCTTTGGCTTACTGTTGGGGGTTTTATTATGGAACGAAAATGCGATTTGGCTTTGGGAGGAACGTACTGCGCGCATTGCTGCGCGGAAACGGAAAGGAGAAACAGCTTAAAATTTATCTCTGCCGCTGCCGGTGCGGTGATGTATGTTTTAGCGCTTGCGATCCCGTTTTCTCCTGTATATCGTTTTATGCTGTATCTGGCGGCTTATATTCTTCTGGGAGCGGAGGTTTTATACAAGGCAGGAAAAAGTGCCGCGCAGGGGAAAATATTCAATGAGAATTTTCTTATGGGAATTGCGACACTCGGCGCTTTCGCAATCGGAGAATACGCCGAAGGTGTTGCGGTAATGCTTTTTTATCAAATCGGCGAATTTCTCCAGGAAAAGGCGGTAGACCGCTCAAGGCGGTCAATAGCGGCTTTGCTCGATATAAGGCCGGAAAGCGCGAATATAATTGAAAATGACATGATTGTAAAAAAGCATCCGGAAGAGGTTTCGGTAGGCGAACTTATTCTTGTAAAGCCAGGGGAGCGGATTCCGCTTGACGGCATTGTGACAAAAGGCCGTTCGGATATTGATACATCCGCTTTGACGGGCGAATCGATCCCGAAAGCGGCGGAGCCGGGAACGGAGGTTTATTCGGGAACGGTGAATTTAAACGGGGTGCTGACCATAAAGGTTAGCAAGACATACCAGGACTCTGCGGTGGCTAAAATTCTGGACCTCGTTGAAAGAGCCGGAACAAAGAAAGCGCGTGCTGAGAAATTCATAACTCGGTTTGCAAGGATTTATACGCCTGTTGTTATTGCTGCGGCAGTCCTTTTAGCTGTTCTGCCTCCCGTTTTTGTTTTGGCGTTTAATTCGGGAATTATTGCGCCGGGTATGCAGCCGGCTGTAACGATTGATGCAAAAACCCTGTTCTATAAATGGATTTACAGGGCCCTTGTATTTTTGGTAATTTCATGCCCATGTGCGCTCGTTATTTCAATTCCTCTGAGCTTTTTCGGGGGAATCGGCAGAGCTTCGAGAAACGGCGTTCTCGTGAAGGGAGCAAATTATTTGGATGCGCTGAATTATGTCGGAACGGTCGTTTTTGACAAAACAGGAACGCTGACAAACGGTGTTTTTGAAGTGGTTAAAGTTGTTTCGGCGGGAAAGATGCCGGAAAGTGAAATTTTAAGTTATGCTGCTTTGGCTGAAAGCTATTCAAACCATCCAATCGCGAGTTCAATTGTTAAAGCGAACGGAGGTGTACCGGACGGCGGCGTGATGGAACGGTATACGGAAATCCCGGGGTACGGTGTCGCTGTTAAAACTTCCGGCGCGGAAATATTGGTCGGAAGCGCGGATTTATTGAGAGATAAGGGAATAGAACCGCAGAATCCCAAAGTATACGGTACTGCAGTGCATGTGGCAGTGGACGGATCATACGCGGGATATCTGATAGTTGCCGATACGGTCAAAGAAGACGCAAAAAAAACAATACGGCAATTAAAAAGTATGGGCATAAAGACGGTAATGCTGACCGGAGATAAATATGATACGGCAGTCAATATCGGGAATGAATTGGGCATTGATGAAATCCATTCGGAACTGCTGCCCGATGAAAAGGTTGAAATTCTTGATGGGATTGTTTCGAAAAACGCTAAAAACAGGAAAACATTATATGTCGGTGACGGGATCAACGATGCTCCGGTATTGGCGAGGGCCGAAGTCGGCGTAGCGATGGGCGCTCTCGGCTCGGATGCGGCGATTGAAGCGGCTGATATTGTTCTTATGACCGATGAGCCCGGAAAGCTGATCACTTCAATTGAAATTGCAGGAAAGACGAGGAAAACTGTATGGCAGAATATTATCCTTGCCTTTGCCGTAAAAACTCTGGTTCTCGCATTGGGCGCGGGCGGTATCGCAACAATGTGGGAGGCGGTATTCGCCGATGTCGGTGTAGCTCTGATAGCCGTTTTGAATTCAATAAGGCTTATCGGCAAAAGATCATAGATAAGTTCAAAATTCTTTTAAATTTATCTGCCGTGGTAAGTTGTGGTAAAATATGAATAAGCCCCTGCCACGCCTCCGGATGTGTTACCTGAACTGTCCTGCTGAACCGGGCCGGCAGCAAAGAAGCAATGAACAGTAATGTTGCGGGGCTGATTTTCGGCCATTATTCATTGACACAATATCCGGAATTATTCCAAAGGCTCGAACGGTTAGGGAAAAAACACAATATCCCTGTGGTGTACTGTGACGATTTCGGGCATGGAGTAAACCATGCGATATTGCCGATTGGAAGGATTGCCAGATTGGATGCCGGCAGCAAATCTTTGTATATTGCTGAGCAAAGATAATTTCTATTACAGAAGGATGCGTAAAATGGAAAATCCGAAGGCAAATGAAGAACTGAGAAAAGGGATTGAAGAATATTGTCGGCTTACGACGCAGCCGTGGGGAAAAATGTTTTACGAAATGATATGGGAGCAAATGGATATCGCAGACGACAAAACATGCAATATCCTGGATTACGGAAGCGGGTTCGGAATATTAATAAAAACTGGCCCCTCTTGACGATATTCAAATATAGTAATACTATATAAAGAACTTATACAAAATATGTAAAAAATCACATATCAATTCGCAATGAAGGGGATTCAATATGGAAAATTTAAAAATTCGTGTTTGCACCGATCATGATTTGAATTTACTGGCGGTTTTAAACAAGCAGTTAATTGAGGATGAACAATTCGATAGTGACATGAATGTAGAACAGCTTCGTGAAAGAATGAAAGGGTTTATTCATTCCAATTATAAGGCTTACTTATTTGAAGACAATTCGAAAACAATCGGTTATGCTTTGGTAGATCATTCAAGAAAACCGTTATATATTCGGCATTTCTTTATCTGCCGGGATGTAAGAAGAAAAGGTTACGGAAGAACATTTTTCAAAAAACTGCTCGATTTTCTGAAAACCGATGTTATCGATATTGAAGTATTGACATGGAATGAAAGGGGAATAGGGTTTTGGAGAGCACTCGGTTTTAAAGAGCGAAGCATCTATATGAGATTTGATCAAAAGAAGATGAATTAATTTACCGGGCCCCGGCAAACAGAGAGTATTACATATTTCATGGAAGAATACATATGGATGAGAATTTACATATCAACGCGGAACGTCAGATAAAGGAGTCTTTGCCGTATACGATTGTGATTTCCGCCTGTTTTCAATTGGGAAATTGAGAAAGAGTACAATCGTCTTTTTGAAAAGGTAAAAGAGATTGAGGCAGTGAAGCCGGAACTTAAAAACAGTTTCAGAAGCTGGCTTAAAGACAAGCATTTGCAGAATATCAAAAATTCCGGGAAATTCCGATATGTAAGGGAAGTAGTCTTTTCAAGCAGCGAAGAGTATGATATGGATAGGTTTATTGCTCTTGCGTTAAGCCAGGGCGGACTGCAGTCTGTCATAAAAGCGGGAATTAAAGAAATTGAGCCGTACCTGGAATGGTTCATTATACGGCTAAAATCTATTCTTGGGAATGACAAATCATGGCTGACTTTTGTTACAGGATGAGAATAGGCGTAAAATAGCTGCTGGAAGATGTGGAAATCCATGATGGAGATTTACGGTTATAGTCTGCACGGGCTAATGATATGTAAAGAATAGGAACATGGAGAGTCGCCGCCCGAGGGACGAAAGATATCTATTATAATAAGATGACAGGGGGTTCGCGGAATGAATATAAGAATGGCGGATCACAGCGATATCGACAGGCTGATAAAGTTGAGATTTGACTATTTTGATATGGAAAAGCATGAAATAACCGATGATAAAAAGGAAATGATAAGGTCACAGCTTGAACGGTATTTTCCAAAACATTTGAACAAAGATTTTTTTGCCGCTTTTGCGGAGGATGAAAAAGGAAATATTGTTTCTGCGGGTTTTCTGGTTATACATGAAAAGCCTGCAAATTTATCATGGCCGACCGGCAAGACAGGATTGATTCTCAATGTGCTTACATACCCTGAATATCGAAGAATGGGTTATGCTGCGAGTGTGATGAATTTTCTCATTGAAGAGGCCAAAAAACATGAGCTGTCTTATATAGAACTATCCGCATCGAGCATGGGGAAACCATTATATAAAAAGCTCGGTTTTAATAAACGAGGGCAATCCAAATTTACGGATATGAGGATGTATCTGGTTTAACCGCGAAAAACGCGCCCGCTGTTTCAGGTTAGGATAGTGCAGTATAACCGCGAATCATGAGTAACAGGTATATGTCTGTTGATTTCGACGGTAATAAATTGCTAAAATATTACTGTCTAAGCCGACGTATCGTTGATTGCGGGCAGGATTACTTCCGCCCGGTGAAATAGAAACATAAAATTATAGAGAGTGATGGATGATATGGAATGGGATTTCCTGGTGACTGAAGCGGCGAAAGCAAAGGAACGCGCATATGCGCCGTATTCAGGTTTCAGGGTCGGAGCGGCTGTTCTGACACACTCCGGAAAGATATATACAGGCTGCAATGTTGAAAATGCGTCCTACGGCGCCGCGATATGCGCCGAAAGAGTTGCGGTAACTAAAGCAGTGTCGGAAGGAGAAACGCTGGTAAAAGCAATAGCTGTCACCGGCGACAGCGATGACATTATCTTCCCGTGCGGTATATGCAGGCAGGTGCTTGCTGAGTTCTGCAATTCCGAAACGGTTATTATTTGCAGCAATAAAAAAGGCGAATACAGGGAATACAAAATGGAGGATATTCTGCCGCACGCATTTACAAAGGCAGACTTAAATATAAAGCGTTAAGAAGAAAAATTCGCATATACGAATTTTACAGCAAGAAGGGAGAAAGGTATGGCTTTCAAATCAGGTTTTGTGACAATTATAGGAAGGCCGAACGTTGGTAAATCAACGCTGTTGAATCTTTTAACCGGTGAGAAAATAGCAATAATGTCCTCTAAGCCGCAGACAACAAGAACCGCAATAAAATCGGTTGTTACAACCGATGAATATCAGGTTGTTTTTATTGATACTCCCGGAATACACCGCCCTAAAAACAAGCTTGGGGATTACATGGTTAAATCCGCTATGTCCACACTCGAAGGGGTGGATGTCATTGTGTATATGGTTGAAGCGACGGACAAAACAATAGGATACGGTGATTTAAAAATTATTGAGATTCTTAAAGAGGTTAAAACCCCTGTGATTCTTCTTGTTAACAAAATTGATCTGGTGGAAAAACCGGCGCTTTTGCCGCTTATTGATGCATACAGCAAAACAATGGATTTTGAGCAGATAATTCCCGTAAGCGCATTAGATGCCGCAACAAGGGACCTTGTAATGTCCGAGGTCGTTAAGCTGCTTCCCGAGGGCGAACCGTACTTCCCTGCGGATATGTTGACCGATCAGCCTGAAAGGGTATTGGTCCAGGAAATTATCAGGGAAAAGATATTAAATTTATTAAGCGACGAAGTGCCGCATGGTGTCGGTGTAGAGATAATAGTCTACAAGGAAAAGGAAGACAAAGACCTGCTCGAAATCCATGCCAACATTTATTGTGAAAAGGACAGCCATAAGGGCATAATCATAGGGAAAAACGGCGATATGCTTAAGAAAATAGGAACTTATGCCCGGCAGGACGCGGAAAACATACTCGGTAAAAAAATATTCCTGAAATTATGGGTGAAAACAAAGGATGATTGGCGAAACAATGATTATATGCTCAACCAGCTCGGTTATAAATAAAAACCGTGCGATGTATTATATATAATGCCCCCTTGTAATAAAATGATTTTCAATGATATACTTATAAGGGCACTTAAAACCGGTTTATGCGCCTCCGACGTGAGGCGCATGTTTGTGTGAGGCGATTGATATGCGAGCGTATTGCCTGTCACGCTGCCGGTAACCGATGCCTGTTTTACAATACGCAATCAAATCATTATTTGTTTTACTCTAGGAGGAAAAAATGATCAAAATCGGGTTTGACAACGAAAAATACCTTAAGATGCAGTCCCAGGAGATACTCGACAGGATAGCGCTGTTTGGCGGAAAACTGTACCTGGAGTTCGGCGGGAAGCTTTTTGATGATTATCATGCATCAAGGGTACTTCCCGGGTTTAGGCCTGACAGCAAGGTAAAAATGCTGCTGCAGCTTAAGGATAAGGCCGAGATAGTTATTGCGATAAATGCGGATGATATAGAAAAAAACAAGAGGCGCGGCGACCTCGGAATTACATATGATCTTGATGTTTTACGCTTAATTGATGCTTTTCGCGAGAGCGGACTGTATGTGGGAAGCGTTGTAATAACCCGGTACAGTTCACAGTATGCGGCCGATCAGTTCCAAAAACGGCTGATGAATCTTGGTATTAAAGTTTACAAGCATTATCCGATTCAGGATTATCCGTCGAATATCCCGTTAATTGTCAGCGACGACGGATATGGAAAAAACGATTATATTGAGACATCCCGCTCCCTTGTCGTAATAACCGCTCCGGGGCCGGGAAGCGGTAAGATGGCGATATGCCTTTCACAGTTGTATCACGATTATAAACGCGGCCAGCGTGCGGGATATGCGAAGTTTGAAACATTCCCGATATGGAACCTTCCGCTGAAGCATCCCGTAAACCTTGCATACGAGGCGGCTACCACCGATCTTAACGACGTCAACATGATAGATCCTTTCCATCTTGAAGCGTATGGAGTAACGGCCGTAAATTACAACCGTGATATAGAGGTCTTTCCGATATTGAATGCGATTTTCGAAAAAATCGCGGGGAAATCGCCGTATAAAAGCCCGACAGATATGGGCGTGAATATGGCCGGGAACTGTATAATAGATGATGAAGTGGTATGCAGGGCTGCGGAGCAGGAGATCATCAGGAGGTATTACAACACGCGCTGCGCTCAGCGCCAGGGTCTTGCAGAAAGGGCTGAAGTTTACAGGCTTGAACTGTTAATGAACCAATTGGGAATATCATCAAAGAATCGCCCTGTCGTAGAAGCGGCTCTTCGCAGGGCGGAAGAGACAAAGGGACCGGCCGTGGCCTTGCAGTTGAACGACGGGAGGATTGTTACCGGAAAAACGTCTTCTCTGCTCGGAGCGTCTGCGGCTCTTTTGCTGAATGCTTTAAAAGAACTCGGCGGAATTCAGCATGATATACACTTAATATCGCCAATCGTAATAGAACCGATACAGGTGCTTAAAGTGGAGCATATGGGGAACCGCAATCCGCGTCTGCATACAGATGAAATACTGATGGCTTTGTCAATCTGCGCCGCTACGAATCCGACTGCCGCGCTCGCGCTGCAGCAGCTTCCGAAACTACGCGGTTGTGAGGCTCATTCTTCGGTAATTTTGTCAAAAGTAGACGAAAACGTGTTTCATAAGCTCGGAATTAATATTACCTGCGAACCCCAATATCAGACAAACAAATTGTACCATCATTAGTTGCAGGAATTTCCCCCGCTTTGTTGGTTCTATCTGGTGTACATAAAACATTCACAAATGCGGAAAATAATAAAAACAGAAAGAAGTGAGGGGAAATTATGTTAAAGGATCTTGTCTGGCAAATGTTTAAAAATACGGGGAACATAGAATATTTTATTCAATACAGCAGGTTGAAAGAGCAAACTCCTGATTTTTATACGGAAGCGGGATCGGATATTGCATTGGATGGTGAAAAATGTCATACGTCAAAACCAGAGGGATAGTTGTCCGGGAAATAGAAGTCGGAGACTATGATAAACTGCTTACGGTTGTTACGGAGGAACTCGGAAAAATATCGGTTTCGGCTAAAGGCGCCCGCCGCAGCGGGAACCGTTTTTCCGCCGGAACACAGGTTTTCTCATATTGCGAATGGGTGCTTTACAAAGGGAAAAACACATACATATTGAACGCCTGCGAAATTATCACATCATTTTACGAAATCAGAAAGGACATTTATCTTCTCGCTTATTCGGCTCATATGCTTGATATACTGCAGGATACAACGTATGAAAACCAACCTGCGAAAGAACCGTTAACGCTGCTTCTCTATGCGTTGAATGCCCTAATCCGCCAAAACAGGGATCCCGAACTTGTTGTAAGGGTATTTTCACTGAAGCTGATTCAGATTATGGGTTTTGCTCCGTTTCTGAACGGGTGCCGCCTGTGCGGTACAAAAAAGATTGATGATATATATTTCAGTTTTGACAAATGTGGTTTTGTCTGTGAAGAATGCAGAAAACAAACGGGTGATGCGGTAAAAATAAAGCCGGGCGCCGCAAAAGCGATAATTTACGTGATATGCGCGGAAATAAAGGACGCATTCTCATTCAATCTTTCAAGCGATGTTTTGAAGGACTTCTCGGAAATCGTGGATAAATACCTGGACAACTGCTTTGGGAAACGGTACCGGAAACTTTCATTCCTGAATGGTATAGAGTGAAAATTTTCTCTTGTTTTACCGGGCGGGTTGTGTTAGAATATAACGAGGCGTAAATTGTTCCCTGCTTTCGGAAAAGGCGGATGTTATAAATATTTTGTTTGGAGGCTTGACAATGAATATTGTTGTAAACATTATCCATATCATTATATGCATTGGAATTATTGCGGTTGTTCTGCTGCAGTCCGGGCGTTCGGCCGGTATAAGCGGAGCTATTGCCGGAGGCGCGGAAACATTTTTCGGAAAGAACAAGGGCAGGACAATAGACGCAATGCTTAGTAAATATACAGGCGTAGCCGCAATATTGTTTCTTATAACGTCAATAGTACTTACATTACTGCTTAAGTAAAGAGCATACCCGAAAAGAGACTGTACATGCTTAAGCCATGTACGGTTTTTTTATTTAAAAGCAAAAAAGCGAATGGAAAGGAGTATTATGCGCCGTTTTAAGCTGAAATCCGATTACCGGCCTTCAGGGGATCAGCCCGAGGCGATTAAGAGCCTTGTCGATTCTATTAACATGGGAAAGAAACATCAGACGCTTCTCGGGGTAACAGGTTCGGGGAAAACTTTTACAATTGCGAATGTAATCGAGCAGGTGCAGAAACCTACGCTGGTTATAGCGCACAATAAAACCCTTGCTGCCCAGTTGTGCCTGGAATTCCGCGAGTTTTTCCCGGAAAACGCGGTCGAGTATTTTGTGAGCTACTACGATTATTACCAGCCTGAAGCCTATATACCTGCCACAGATACGTATATTGAAAAGGACGCTTCGATAAACGATGAAATAGATAATCTCAGGCACTCGGCAACGGCAGCGCTGTTTGAGCGAAGGGACGTAATAATTGTCGCGAGCGTATCGTGCATATACGGCCTTGGAGACCCTGAGGATTATACCGAGTTAATGCTGTCATTGCGGCCGGGAATGCAGAAAGACAGGGATGAAGTAATTAAAAAACTCGTTGACATACAGTACACGCGAAATCAGATAGATTTCAGGAGAGGAACTTTCAGGGTAAAAGGGGATGTAATTGACATATTCCCCGCGTCTTCATCGGGGAGTGTAATCCGCGTCGAATTCTTCGGAGATGAAATTGAACGTCTGACCGAAATAGATCCGTTAACCGGTGAGATTATAGGGACAAGAACACACGTAGCTATATTCCCCGCATCGCATTACGCGACAACACGGGCAAAAATGGAGCGCGCGATAAAATCTATTGAGATTGAACTCGAAGAACGGCTGAAGTATTTCAGGGAAAACGGAAAACTTCTCGAAGCCCAAAGGCTTGAGCAGCGGACACGCTATGATCTTGAGATGATGCGCGAGGTTGGGTTCTGCTCAGGCATTGAAAACTACTCAAGGCATATAAGCGGAAGAGAGCCGGGAAGCGCTCCGTATACATTGATTGACTATTTCCCTAAGGATTATCTTCTGGTTATAGATGAGTCGCATGTGACAATACCGCAAATAGGCGCAATGTACAACGGTGACCGCTCAAGGAAAGAAGCGCTTGTCGAATACGGTTTCCGACTTCCGTCCGCCTATGACAACAGGCCGCTCATGTTTTCCGAATTCGAGGATCGTGTAAACCAGGTTATTTACGTCAGCGCGACACCGGGAAGATATGAGCGCGAAAAATCGAAAGTGGTCGTTGAACAGATTATACGGCCTACCGGGCTCGTTGATCCCGAAGTTATAGTCAAACCCGTAAAGGGACAGGTTGACGATCTTATTGAACAGATTCGCGTCTGCGTCGAACGAAATGAACGTGTTCTCGTGACAACTCTTACAAAGAGGATGGCGGAAGACCTGACAAACTACCTGAGGGATTTGGACATAAAAGTGCGTTACCTGCATTCGGATGTTGAAACGCTGGAACGTATGGAAATTATAAGGGATTTGCGTCTTGGCGTTTTTGATGTGCTTGTCGGGATAAATCTGCTGCGCGAAGGCCTTGATTTGCCTGAAGTATCTCTTGTGGCAATACTCGATGCCGACAAGGAAGGCTTCCTGCGTTCGGAAACGTCGTTGATTCAGACTATAGGGAGAGCCGCGAGAAACGTGAACGGAAAAGTAATAATGTATGCCGACAGCGTTACCGGCTCGATGCAAAGAGCGATAAGTGAAACGAACAGGCGCAGGCAGAAGCAGTTGGAATATAACAGGAGAATGGGAATAACTCCTAAAACGATACAAAAATCGGTGCACGACGTTATTGAGACCCTTAAGGTCGCCGAAGACAGCCCACAGTTCAGGATTCATGATTTCAGAGAAATATATAAAGACAAGCCTTTGGAAGATATTATCAAGCAGTTGACGGCGGAAATGAAAGAAGCCGCGAGAAAACTCGAATTTGAAAAAGCGGCGGAGCTTCGTGATCAAATACAAATGCTTACAAAAAACAAGAAGTAATAAGCTTTTGCGGTATTCCCGCGGCAGGATTCGGTTATTAACGCAATTTGGAAGGAGTTACCGATGCGCAACAGGATGCTTCCTGAAAATATTGACAGTTCATGGCATGACTTTCTAAACGGCGGAGGCTTCGAAATGATTGACGGAATAGCCGCCGAAACAGGTGATAATATAAATCCTGAAGCCGGTAAAGTTTTACGCTTTTTAAAGGTTAATCTTGACAATGTAAAGGTTGTTATCCTGGGCCAGGATCCGTATCCGCAGAAGGGAGCGGCGACAGGCAGGGCATTCGAGGTAGGCGGCCTCACGTCATGGCTGCAGAACTTCAAACAGGTTTCTCTTAAAAACATTGTGAGGCTTATATATAAAAGCTATAACCGGATTTCTTCGTATGAAGACATACTACCGTTCAAACAGATACAAAGGGAAATAGAAACGGGCAGGTTCCCGATACTTCCTCCGGACAAGCTGTTCGAATCATGGGAAAACCAGGGCGTCCTGCTGCTTAACACTTCTTTTACGTGCATCCCCGGGGTTCCCGGCAGCCATGAACTTTTATGGCATGATTTTTCGTGCAGGCTTCTGTCGTACATATCTTCACGGATTGATTGCCATTGGTTTCTTTGGGGTAAAAGTCCGCAGCAGAGGATGATGCATATAAAAAAGGGAATATTCCATATTTCAAGGCATCCGATGCTGTGCTCTTCAAAGTATGATGACGATTTCTTAAAATCCGATTGTTTCTTAAAGACATTTGATATAATTAACTGGCTCGGCCTGTAAAAACTACATAGTCATCAAATCTCCATTATTTGTCTTTGAGCGGTATTTTGAAATTCGCTTTCTTCCCGCATAATTTTTTTGCGCTTCGGTTAACTTAAGAACACCCGTATTTATAAATCTGTTGAATACACGGTTAAAGGCAGACAGATTACATGCCTGGGTTAAGATGCCGTAAAAATTCCGACTGGAGCGTGTAAAATGAGAAGAAAGAATCCCATTTTCAGGTTAGGTTTTTTACTGCTTACTGTTATTGTAACGGTTCTTATATCTATAATAGCGTTTACTCCTAATGAGATGACGGTTCTTGCCGGACAGGAGTATCGGGTTGAGTTTTTTTCTCCCTTCCAGCTTCAGCTTTCGACGCAAACAAGCGGGATAAGGATAGAAAGGCTTGATGACGCCGCTAAAAATTCTGCATTTACAATGCCTTATACAATTGAATGCACACAGTATGGGCAGAATAGAATACGGCTGAGTTTGTTCGGCATAGTCCCCGTAAAAGACATAGAAGTAAACGCCATACCGTCAAAAGAGCTTATAGTATGCGGCAATACCGTGGGAATAAAATTGTATATAAAAGGAATTCTCGTAGTCGGCATATCCGGCGTGATTACTCCCGACGGAAAGGAAGTTATACCCGTAAAGGATACAGGACTGGAACCCGGGGATTTTATCATTGAAGCGAACAACAAGAAACTGGAGAAAATAACCGACCTTTCAAAAATAGTCGAACAATCGGGTTCAAATCCTGTTCAGATTAAATTTATCCATGACAACCGGATAATGTACTCTCAGGTTACACCCGCACAGTGTGTCGAAGATGGCAAATACCGGCTCGGTATTTGGGTAAGGGACAGTACGGCGGGAATAGGCACGCTTACTTATATCGAAGAAGAAACAGGAAAATTCGGAGCGCTCGGGCACGGCATAACCGATATTGATACGGGGATAATGATGCCTGTCAAAAAAGGAGAGTTGTTAAAATCATCCGTATACGGAATAAGGAAGGGAATTCAGGGGACACCGGGTGAACTGCAGGGCGATTTTCTCGACAGCCAGGAGGTTATCGGCGACATATACTGGAATACGGCTTTTGGCGTATACGGACAAATAAGAAGCGATGCGTTGAAGGAACTGACAGGCAGGAAGTATCCGGTGGGAACGAGAAGCGTTGTAAGAGAAGGCCCGGCGTTTATCCTTTCGAATATACACGGCGAAGAAATTGAAGAATTCAGTATTGAAATTCAAAAGGTAGCGAGGAAAAATCTGTCCGGACCAAAAAGCATGATACTTAAAATTACCGATCCGAGGCTTCTTGGTGAAACGGGCGGAATCATACAGGGAATGTCGGGAAGTCCGATTATCCAGGACGGTAAAATAATCGGCGCCGTTACGCATGTACTTGTAAATGATCCCTCCCGTGGATACGGCATATTTATTGACACAATGCTTGGTATGAATTAAGTGTGCATTGTTCCCGCGGGTCCTGGCTCGACCCGTTAACCACCCGCTGCGTTAACGCTTGTTCTGAAGAACTATTGTACAATAGTTTAGAAAGTATGTTTGCACATTATTTCCGCGGGTCCTGTCTCGGGTGTTTCGTTTCCTAGGGCGACAAAGCACATACCAACAGCACGCCTCAGATATATTTTATTTTTGCACAGCGGTCTCCATATCTCGGGTCGCTCATTAACACGCTCCACAGTTACCTGTACGCAGCAGGGCTCCGGAGCATGTCACCCGTCGTTACCGAAAGCACCCGAGCCAGAGTCGCGTACCAACCGGAACGCGACAGCAATGCCTCGACCCGTTAACCACCCGCTGGTTTGCATCATGAATTCCATGCAATAGATAAATTTCAAGTAATAACATCTGACTGTTTCTAATTCCGTTAGCAAGGTCAGTGGGAAAATGACATATTGTGCAGCATTGAAACCCTGTGGTATATTATTATTCAATAATACTTTCCTGAAAAACGGGGTAATGCGATGATAAGCGAAAGGCAAAAGCGAATTAGGAATTTTTGCATAATAGCTCATATTGATCATGGAAAATCGACGCTTGCCGACAGGCTTCTGGAAAAAACCGGGGTCCTTACCGAACGTGAAATGGAAGAGCAGGTTCTGGACACGATGGATTTGGAAAGGGAGCGCGGGATTACCATTAAAGCCCAGGCTGCGCGTTTGATATATAAAGACAAAAACGGCGACGAATATATCCTTAACCTTATTGATACACCCGGTCATGTCGATTTTAACTACGAAGTTTCCAGAAGCATTGCCGCCTGTGAAGGAGCCGTTCTGGTTGTAGACGCTTCACAGGGTGTTGAAGCCCAGACGCTTGCGAATGTCTATCTGGCGCTGGAGCATAACCTTGAAATTCTTCCGGTTATCAATAAAATAGATCTTCCCGGGGCAAGGCCCGATGATGCAAAACGCGAAATTGAGGAAATAATAGGTCTCGACTGCAGTGAGGCGCCCCTTATTTCCGCTAAAAACGGGATTAATATTGAAGAAGTTCTTGAAAAGATTGTTGAGACAATCCCGCCTCCGAAGGGTGATGAAAACGCCCCGCTGCGTGCGTTGATTTTTGATTCCGTATATGACAACTATAAGGGAGTTATAGCCCATGTCCGCGTGATGGAAGGCAGTGTAAGCGTCGGCGAGGAAATCATGATGATGCACACGAAGAAGAAATTTACAATAACCGAATTGGGTTATTTCAAGCCGGGCGGGCTGATTCCGGCTGAACGCCTTTTCGCGGGCGAAGTGGGATATATATGCGCAAGCATAAAGAATGTACGGGACACGCATGTCGGAGACACGGTAACATCTGCGTCAAATCCGGCGAGCGAGCCCTTTCCAGGCTATAAAAAAGCCGTTCCGATGGTGTTTTGCGGCGTCTATCCGGCAGACGGCGCCGAATACGATGATCTGCGCGAGGCACTTGAAAAACTTCAGTTAAATGACGCATCGCTGATGTTCGAACCCGAAACTTCGGCTGCGCTTGGTTTTGGTTTCAGATGCGGTTTTCTGGGCCTTTTGCATATGGAAATAATACAGGAAAGGCTTGAACGCGAATACGATATAGCCCTCGTTACCACTGCGCCGAGCGTTATATACCGCATTACCACCGTTGACGGCGAAGTCAGGATGATAGATAATCCTACCAATTTCCCCGACGCCAGTTTAATTGAAATGATGGAAGAGCCCATTGTCCGTACGTCAATAATGACTCCGGCCGAATATGTCGGAAGCATTATGGAATTATGCCAGGACCGCCGGGGCAATTATATCGGCATGGAGTATATAGACCAGTCCCGTACCATCATTACTTATGACATGCCGCTTAATGAAATAGTTTATGACTTTTTTGATGCTTTGAAGTCGCGCTCAAGGGGCTATGCTTCGTTTGATTATGAATTTCATGGATACCAGAAATCCGATCTCGTAAAACTCGATATCCGCCTTAACGGGGACATTGTTGACGCGCTGTCTTTTATTGTCCATAGAAGCAAGGCTTATGCGCGTGGAAGAAAAATAGCGGAAAAACTGAAGGAAACTATACCGAGGCAGATGTTTGAAGTGCCGATACAAGCGTGCATAGGTTCGAAGATTATAGCGCGCGAAACCGTGAAAGCTTACAGGAAGGATGTCCTGGCAAAATGCTACGGCGGAGATATAACGAGAAAGAAGAAGCTGCTTGAAAAGCAGAAGGAAGGCAAAAAAAGAATGAGGCAGATAGGGAGCGTAGAACTTCCGCAGGAAGCGTTTATGAGCGTATTGAAGCTGGACACCTGATTTTAGTTTGGAATTTCGCGTTTTTCCGGGGATATCCGGTTCAAAGAGGCATAAAGAAATGGGTTGTCTGGAAAAAGTCGGCATATATATCCATATACCATTTTGCGTTAAGAAGTGCAATTACTGCGACTTTCCTTCCTTTGCCGGAATGGAAAGCCTGTTCGGCGACTATGCGCTCGCCCTGTGCAAGGAGATGGAGCTTGCAACGGAAAAATACGGTCCTGTTCATGCGGATACGGTTTTTGTCGGCGGCGGAACGCCTTCGCTTATTCCCGCGGAATACCTTTCAATAATTATAAATGCATTAACTAAATTCTTTAATATTTCAAAAGATGCGGAAATTACATTGGAGGTCAATCCCGGGACCGTTACCGCTGAAAAAGCCGGAGCGTACAGGCAGCTCGGATTCAACAGGATAAGCATAGGATTACAGGCTGCGCAGGACCGGATTTTAAGGCTTATGGGGCGTATCCACACTAAGGATATGTTCATTGATTGTGTCGATTTGGTAAAAAGATATGGTTTTACCAACATAAATGCCGATATAATATTTGGTATTCCTACACAAACAATGGAAGACTGGGCTGAAACGATACACACCGTAATAAAAAGCGATACTACGCATGTGTCCTGTTACAGCCTTGAAATCGGAGAAAACACGCCCTGGTTCGAAATGCGCGAAAGAGGTGAATTGCCGAATATAGATGATGATCTGGACAGGCAAATGTACGATTACGCGATTGCCGAATTGGGCAGCAGCGGATTCAGGCATTATGAGATTTCCAACTTCTCCAGGCCGGGGTTTGAATGCAAGCATAATATAAAATATTGGTTATGTAAACCATATTTAGGATTCGGAGCAGCCGCGCATTCGTTTTACCGCAATATTAGAAGTTCAAATTTGACGGATCCTGCAGAATACATTAGAATACTAAAAAGGGGATTTTCACCGCAAGCGACGGCTCAAGCAGTTGATGATAAAGAGAGGTTGTCGGAAAGGTTCATACTCGGACTCAGACTTACGGATGGCATATCCCTGGAAACGCTGGAAGAAGAGTTTGGCTCTGAAGCAGTAAACAAATATAAAAAGAAAATTGCTTCCCTTGAAGAAAAGAAACTCGTATGTCTCGATAATGGTATAATGAGACTGACAAAAGCGGGATTGGATTATGCGAACCAGGTCTGGCTCGAATTCGTATGAACCGTATGGGGGAAATGCTGATTGTTTTTGTTCTTAACTGCACTGTGGTATTGTCGTTCTGCGGACAGGCGGTACCGCAATGACCCAGTATAATAAACATAGAAAGGTTGTTTGCTTATGGAACATGGCAATCGGGCAGATTCCCACGGGATAAACAGCGGTATGGATTTCGAATTGCATCAAATCAAAAAGAACTATATCAATGACTTTATTCAGGAGATTCTTGAAGCGCTTGACTCAATTGAACTCGAACTTGTTAATCTTGAGGTCGATCCTGAAAACGCGGAATATTTAAATTCTGTTTATAATATCTTTGTTTCTCTGAAAGGATTGGCGGGTTTTCTTGAAAAAGATGAAGCGGTCCGGCTTATCGAAGAAAATGAAGCATTAATTGACGTATGCAGAAAATTCAATATACCGGCCACACGCGCTTTTATCAATCTCCTGCTTCAAACAGTTCTGTTTTTAAGGAGAATATGCAGTAATTCGAACATCGATAAAGATACTAGATTTCTGGGGGAAATCGAACAGCATCTGATCAGCGTGAAGCAGCTCCATGAAGAAATAATGCTTGATGTTAAGCAGCCTGTCCGCCCACCCGAAGATAAAATCGGGGAAATCCTTGTCGAAGAAGGGGCGATGCAGGAGAACGACATTAACGATGTTCTTGAGAAACAAAACAATGAGTACCGGAAGATGAAATTCGGCGAAATTGCCGTCCGCGAAAAAAAGCTTGATACGGGAAAACTTATCAGGGCTATAAGAGCCCAAAAAATACGGAATGTATCCGGTGATCAATATGTCAAAATTCCGCTTAAACAGCTTGATAAAATTCTTGATATTGCCAAATGCCTCGAAGTAACCCAAAAAAAACTGCATGATGAATCCGTTTCAAGGTTCGGAAGCGATGATGCCTTTACTGCCGAAATAAAGAAAGCTGGAGAAATGTCGGCGGATATCGGGAAGATCATACAGGAATTGCGGCTTGTAACGCTGCAGCAGTCTTTCCAGAAAATTACACGCGCTGCTAGGGCGATGATCGAAGAAGCCGGAATCCACGTGGTTTTCTCAACGATCGGCGAAAATACGGAAATCAGGAAAGAAACAGCGGATGAAATAGTCATTCCGCTTGCCGAGTTAGTTGAACTTATACTTTCGATCTATGGTTCGCGGCAGGGTATGGGTCAGGAAAAACTGGGCAATATCGAGCTTGCCGCGTTCAATAAAAACAATAGTGTTATTATTGAAGTATTCGGCAATCAAATTGTAAACAGCGAACCGTTCGCAGCCAGTAGAAAAATGGATGGCATCCGCAGGAAAATAGAGAAAATTAACGGGCATGTCGAGTTTGAAGATATGAAGGACAGCGGGTGCAAAGTGAAAATAATACTGCCCGCAGGTTAATGTTAACCGCCCGCCGCTGCTGAACGAATGGACCAAAATCGCATACTTTAAGGAACGTGTCGGCAATTCCACGATCCTTCGGACTGCCGCTGTTTATGTGAAAAAAAGATGCTCCCTCTTGACAAAAATCAGGAGGGATGATATTTTTATATTAGCATTTAGCACTCGTTTAAAGAGAGTGCTAACAAAATATATGGGGATATTATTGGAACGCAGTAAAAAGATTTAAAATATTATCATTGGGAAATATATTTTTGTGGCCGTTGTTTCCAACAGGCTGTTTGTTTTAAGGTTTGGAGGTGAACCAATGGTCTGGGCGGAAGAATTAAGTGAACGAAAAATGAGAATTCTTAAAACACTCATTGATGATTATATACAAACAGCACAGCCTGTGGGCTCAAGAACAATTTCGAAAAAGCATGAACTTGGCTTGAGTTCGGCGACGATACGCAATGAAATGGCCGACCTTGAAGAAATGGGCTATATAACTCAGCCCCATACTTCGGCGGGCAGAGTGCCGTCCGACAAGGGCTACAGGTTCTATGTGGATCATCTTATGCAGGTAGAAACACTTGCGAGAGATGAAATTAAAAAGATACGAAGCGCTATTGAGCTTCGTTTGAATGAAATCGATGCGTTGATTAACCGGGCCTCCGATATAATATCGTCGATTACGGGTTATACTTCTTTTGCCCTGTCGCCGGTGCTAAAAAAAACTATTCTGAGGAATGTACAGGTTGTACAGATAGATGAAAAAAAGGCGATTGTTATTATTGTGACCGGAGGAGGTGTTGTAAAAAACAGCATAGTCCGCCTCAACACCGAGTGCACTTCCGACAATATGGCTAAACTGTCGGGATTTTTTGAGGAAAAACTCAGTGGTAAAATCATCGAGTATATTAAAATACCCGCGACTGACATTATCAGCAGGGAAACCAAAGTTGATTCGGGTATAATTGAATGTGTCGTCGAAGGGCTGAATGCATGCCTGAAAGAAACGGAACAGACAGAGTTGATGCTTCACGGTACGACAAACCTGCTGAACCATCCTGAATTCAGTGATCTGCTGAAAGTAAGGGAAGTTTTGGAACTGTTCAGCGATAAGGATGTAATTAAGGAATTGATGAGTTCCGCCATGAAAAAAAGCGGACTGCAGGTTCAAATCGGAAAGGAAAACCAGCTTGGGCTTATGCAGGACTGCAGTCTAGTGACCACTGCTTACGGAGTCGGGGATACCGATGTCGGAGCTTTCGGTATTTTCGGCCCGACCCGGATGTCATACGCAAAAGTTATTTCGGCAATGAAATATATACAAAAACTTATAAACAGGGAGATTTTAAGAATACTTAATGAAGAGTGAAGAAAATAATTAAAATATAATGGAAGGATGAAGCCGTATGAACACGAATAAAGCGGACGAAAAACAAAAAGAAGAAGTAACCGGCGAGGTTGATGATATAAAAGAAAGTACGGAGATTGAGAAAGAGCAGACGGTTGATAATGAACAGCAGGCGGCGCAGCCGGAAAAAGAAAACGATAACGGTAAAAAGGAAGACACCGATAAAAAGGACGAAGAATTGAATGAATTAAAAGACAGGTTCCAGCGGCTTGCTGCCGAGTTTGATAATTATAAGAAAAGGACATTGAGGGAAAAGGAAAAATTGTATTGCTGCGCGGCAGCTGATATAGTTGCGGCGTTTCTTCCCGTACTGGACAGCATTGAGCGTGCCATTGCGGCAGTTGATGAGTCAGGTGATCAGAACATAAAAGAAGGGGTACAACTGATTCACAGGCAGATGATGGATATTCTTTCCAGCATTGGAGTGAAGCCGATCGAGGCGGTTGGAAAACCCTTCAATCCCGATTTTCACGAAGCCGTATCGCATGTTCACGATGAAAAATACGGGGAAAACGAAATTATTGAAGAATTCCAGAAGGGCTATATTTACAAGGATGAAATCGTAATACGCCATTCGATGGTTAAGGTGGCTAACTGACATAATTAACGGAATATCAAAAATCAATATACAAAACTGAAAGAGACTATCTTTGACCTTTAAATCTGAAATATAGGAGTGATTTTTTTATGGCAAAAGTTATAGGAATAGATTTGGGAACGACCAATTCCTGTGTTGCTGTAATGGAAGGCGGAGAACCTGTTGTAATCCCGAACGCGGAAGGGAGCAGGACGACACCGTCAGTAGTGGCATTTTCAAAAACAGGGGAGCGGCTTGTAGGGCAGGTTGCGAAGCGCCAGGCCATAACGAACCCTGACAGGACAATAATATCAATCAAAAGGGATATGGGTTCAAACAGGAAAATAAATATTGACGGCAAGCAGTACACACCGCAGGAGATTTCCGCGATGATACTTCAGAAACTGAAAGCCGATGCAGAAAGCTATCTTGGTGAAACCGTCACACAGGCCGTTATCACCGTACCGGCATACTTCAGCGATTCACAGCGTCAGGCTACGAAAGATGCCGGAAGGATAGCAGGTCTTGAAGTGCTTCGTATAATCAATGAACCGACGGCTGCTTCTTTAGCATACGGACTCGATAAAGAGCACGATCAGAAGATACTTGTATTCGACCTTGGAGGCGGTACGTTTGACGTATCGATACTTGAAATAGGCGACGGGGTCTTTGAAGTTCTCGCGACGAGCGGCAATAACCGCCTCGGCGGCGATGATTTTGACGAGAGGATTATAGACTGGATGGTTGCGGAGTTTAAGAAAGATCACGGAATAGATTTACGAAACGACAAGATGGCTCTGCAGCGATTGAAAGAAGCTGCCGAAAAAGCAAAAATCGAGCTTTCGTCGGTGACCACGACAAATATTAACCTTCCGTTTATAACCGCGGATGCTTCAGGACCGAAACATCTTGACCTTACGCTGACAAGGGCGAAATTTGAAGAGATGACTGCGGACTTGGTTGAGAAAACAATGGAACCAACGCGGAGGGCATTGGCAGATGCCGAGCTTTCCCCGTCAGACATCGACAAAGTGCTGTTGGTTGGAGGTTCCACAAGGATTCCCGCGGTTCAGGAAGCAATAAAGAAATTCCTCGGCAAGGAGCCGTTTAAAGGGATAAATCCCGACGAATGCGTTGCAATAGGCGCGGCAATCCAGGCAGGCGTGCTTTCCGGAGAAGTAAAGGATCTGCTGCTTCTTGATGTCACGCCGTTGTCCCTTGGTATAGAAACTCTCGGTGGTGTATTCACAAAACTGATTGAAAGGAATACGACAATTCCGACAAAGAAAAGCCAGATATTCTCAACGGCAGCGGACGGTCAAACCAGTGTCGATATCCGCGTGTACCAGGGAGAAAGGGAAATGGCTGCCGATAACAAGCTGCTTGGGAATTTCCAGTTGACAGGCATTCCGCCTGCTCCAAGAGGTGTTCCTCAAATAGAGGTTACATTCGATATTGACGCGAACGGAATTGTACACGTATCGGCAAAAGATCTTGGAACCGGAAATGAGCAGAAAATCACAATTACCGCATCGACCAATCTATCCGAAGCCGAAATCGAAAGAGCGGTGAAGGAAGCCGAGAAATATGCCGCGGAAGACAAAAAGAGAAAGGAACTCATTGAAGCAAAGAACCATGCCGATTCGATGATTTACCAGACCGAGAAAACACTTAAGGAACTTGGCGATAAGGTTAGTCCTGCCGACAAGGCTAATATAGAAGCCGAACTGAACAATCTGAGAGAAGCCGTAAAGAGCGACAATACCGAGAGAATAAAGACGGCCACGGAAAAACTTGCCCAGGCATTTTATCCGGTATCTCAGAAAATATATCAGCAGAACCCGGGCGGCGCGGGAGGATTTAATCCCGGAGCGGGCGCGGATACAGGAACAAATACGGGGCAGGACGACGTGTATGACGCTGATTATAAAGTGGTAGATGATGACAAATAAGATGCATTGAGATGCTGTTTTATGCATAACATAATTATCCGACGAGTCAAAGGCCGCCTTTGACTCGTTGCTGTAATAAGAATAATTATAAAAAGCTGTATCTGCATAGGTTCTTTCCGTCAAGGAACAAGCTGGTGCTTCCGCCCGGAACTGAAATTAAGCTGATTTTCCTGTTTTTATTCCGGTACCTAATTAAGCGGCAGCTAGTTGGGTACTGTTTTATTAGCTCGCATTCATTGAATTGTTTTCTTATCTGTTTTCGATTTTTTACTTTTCAAAGCCGGATACGGGTTCCTGGAAATGATTTTTCAGGACACAGAAAGTGCAAGAAATATGGGGCTTTCTAAGTTGAAGGCTGGCATCAAGTGTGCTATAATTTTTAAGTTGTTTAGATCAACTGCTGGGGGTTGGTTAATTTGCCGGAAAAAAGGGATTATTACGAAATACTCGGCGTAGACCGCAGCGCGACCGATGCTGAGATAAAAAAAGCATACCGGAGCCTTGCAAAAAAGTATCACCCTGACGTAAATCCCGGCAATAAGGAAGCCGAAATGAAGTTTAAGGAAATAAATGAGGCATACGAAGTTTTAAGCGATCCTCAAAAACGCCAGCAATATGACCGCTTTGGGCATGCCGGGCTGGATGGCTCCGGCTTCGGCGGTTTCAGCGGTTTCGGAGGCTTTGATTTCGGTTTCGGATTTGACGATTTGTTTGAAGATTTCTTTGGCGGATCGCCATTTGGCACGAGAAGAAGACAGAAAACGGGTCCCAAAAGGGGAGCCGATCTGAAATATACACTTGAAATAACATTTAATGAAGCCGTTTTCGGGACAAATAAAGAAATCCGTGTTACAAGGCTTCAGACATGCGGTAAATGCGGCGGTACGGGAGCCAAACCCGGCACATCCCCGCAGACATGCAAGCGCTGCGGCGGAACAGGTCAGGTACGCCATGCCCAGGCCACTCCGTTCGGGCAAATGATTAATATGAGGACCTGTGATGTTTGCCGTGGGGAAGGGACAATTATTACCGATCCGTGCGATGAATGCCGCGGCAGCGGAAGACAGCAGAAAACTTCGAAAATTAATGTGGAAATACCGGCAGGGATAGATAACGGTCAGACAATATCGCTTCGCGGCGAAGGCGAGCCAGGCATTAGAGGAGGACCGCCGGGAGATTTGTATGTAACCATAACGGTGCAGCCGCATCCGATTTTTGTACGCGATGGTTATGATATTATGTGTGAAATACCGATTACGTTCACACAGGCGGCTTTGGGAGCGGAGCTGGAAATCCCGACACTCGAAGGGACAATGAAGTACAGCATACCGGAAGGAACCCAGACGGAGACGGTGTTCCGTTTAAAGAACAAGGGCATAAAACACCTGCGCTCAAACGCCAGGGGCGATCAGTTTATAAAAGTGCATGTGGAAGTACCGAAAAAACTTACGGCAAAGCAAAAGGAACTGCTGCGCCAGTTTGCGGAGATAAGCGGAGACGACGCGTTTGAGCAAAGGAAGAATTTCTTTGATAAAATGAAGGATTTGTTTCACTAAATCCGATAACAGGTGAAGCTGATGAATTGGCTTGAAGTTACGGTTACGATAGAACCCAAATGGCAGGATATAATATCTGAAATTTTTATTGAACTCGGAATACAGGGAATAGAGATTGTAGACCCCGAAGATTTCCGCAAGGTTCTCAAAGAAAGCAGGTATACCGATTATGCCGCGGATGATTTTCTTCGCAATCTTGGCGACAATATGATTATCAGGGCATATTTCAGCGCGGATGATAAAGACTGCCTCAGTCTGCGGGAAAAACTGAATGAAGCATTCGAGCGGTATTCGGTATCGCCCCTTCCTGTAATCGAAATACGCGAACGCGACGATTCCGAGTGGAAAGACAACTGGAAGAAGTATTATAAGACATTTCAGATTTCGGAAAGAGTAATTGTTAAGCCTTCCTGGGAAGACTATAATCCTCCTGCGGATAAAGTGGTTATCGAGCTTGATCCCGGAATGGCGTTCGGAACCGGTACCCATGAAACAACCCGTTTATGTGCGGCAATGCTCGATGCAATCGTAAAGGGCGGCGAGAAGGTGCTCGATCTCGGGTGCGGGACGGGAATACTCGGGATTATTGCCGCAAAGCTCGGAGCCCGCAGTGTTACCTGTGCGGACATAGACGAAATCGCGTGCAGAACGGCAATCGAAAATATCCGGAACAACGGAGTTGAACAAAAGGTCGCCGTGGTACACGGAACCCTTAATGATATAAAGCGCGTACAGTATGATATTATTGCCATTAATATAATAACCGATGTGATTCTGTCGCTGCTCCCATTACTGCATCCATACTGTACGGATAACACAAATATTGTGCTGAGCGGAATTACCCGGGAAAGAAAAAACGAGATAACCGAAGCGGTAATCAAATCAGGATATCGCATTATACAGGAGTTGTTTGATGGGGAATGGATGGCTGTAAGAATCTGCCCAGGTTCATGATACAACCTGAACATATAAATGACGGCACCGCCGTTATATCCGGAAGCGAAGCAAAGCACATGCTTAATGTGTTACGCCTTCGAACAGGTGACAGGTTTACTGTATTTGACGGCACGGGTCTTGAATATGAACTCGAACTTGTATCGTCAAAAGACAATACCGCTTACGGCAAGATATTAAAAAAGTATGACCCAAAAACCGAACCGAGGGTAAAAGTAATACTTTACCAGGGATTTCCCAAATCCGACAAAATGGATTTAATAGTTCAGAAAACGGTTGAACTTGGTATATATGAAATTGTCCCGGTAATTACACAGTTTTCAGTGCCGAAAATCCGGGTAAAAGATACCGTAGGAAAAATTGAGCGATGGAACCGGATTTCCGTTGAAGCAAGCAAACAATGCGGTCGGGTTGTTGTGCCCCGTGTAACCGAACCTGTTGACTATGAAACCGCCCTGAACCACTGGGACGATATGGCAAAGGCATGTCCTGCGGGCACAAGCATGATGGTTTTCTGCTATGAAGGCGAGACAAAAAAATGTTTGAAAGAATTATTCAAATGTTATAATATAAATTGTGTTAGCCTCATCGGCGTTTTTATCGGCCCGGAAGGCGGAGTCTCGCCTGATGAGGTACGTTTGGCGGGCGACCGCGGCATCTCGCCGGTCAGCCTGGGCAGGAGAACGCTGAGGACGGAAACGGCTGCAATTGCGGTTTTATCTGTTATAATGCACGAAATGAGTGAAATGCACCTATGAAGGAAATCTCTTTTGTTATTGTTGATGATGCTGTCTTTATGCGGACTATAATCAGAAAAATGATAGAACAGGTTGAAGGGTACACCGTGGTCGGCGAAGCGTCAAACGGACGCGAAGCTATTGAAGCGGCAAAGAAATATCAACCCGATATAATGACTTTGGATATTACAATGCCGGAAATGGATGGAATTGTTGCGGTTCCCGAAATTCTGAAGGCAAGTCCGAATACGCGTATTATTATGGTATCGGCAATGGGACAGCAGTCAATGGTAATTGAAGCGATAAAAATGGGCGCTAAAGATTTTGTTATTAAGCCCTTTGAGAAATCAAGGGTTTACCAGGCGATAAAAAACGTACTTGCCATGTAATCATCCATTCTTCCGCATATTATTATGTCCGGCATTGGATACGAAATGTCCATTTTTGTAGTTTACCCCTGCTTTTTTCCTGAACGGGCATATACGGACGCCTGATTTTTTTCGAACAGGAGACAGGGGGCCGGTGCGGATTTGAACCGGGAGGTCAAATGTAATGTTAAAGAGTATGACCGGATACGGTCGATGCGAATACCAGGACAGCAATATAAGAATGACAGTGGAATTAAAGTCCGTGAACCACAGGTACTGCGAGGTTTTTATCCGTATGCCGAGGCAGCTTGGTTCTTTTGAGGACAGGATACGCACCCTTATCATGGAACGCATATCAAGAGGAAAGATAGACGTTTTCCTTAATTGGGACAATTTAAGCGAGCAGGCAAAGGAAGTTATTCTTGATGAAGGTCTCGCGAAAGCGTATTATAACGCGATGATGAAAATTTCAGCCGGACTTGGATTACGGGATGACATTTCTTCATCAACACTGGCAAAGTTCCCCGACATTCTGAAAGTGGAAAGAAAGGATGAAGATGACGAAGCTATCTGGACGGTAATGAAAGCCGTCGTGAATGATGCGCTGGACAATCTTATAAGCATGAGGGAGAAAGAGGGGGAAAAGCTGCAGAAAAGCCTGTCCGATATTATTAACAGCATAGAGTCGCATGTATCATTTATTGAAACGCGGGAGCCGTTTGTAGTGCTTGAATACAGGGATAAACTCTCGGCAAGGATACAGGAGCTTATGGAAAACAATGTTGTTGATGAATCGCGCCTTGCAATGGAAGTCGCTATTTTCGCGGACAGGTGCTGCATAACCGAGGAACTGGTCCGATTAAAAAGTCACATTTCCCAGTTCAGGGATATAATGAATATGGACGGTCCTGTCGGAAAGAAAATGGATTTTCTCCTGCAGGAAATGAACAGGGAAGTTAATACGATAGGATCAAAATCGAATGATTTGGAGATAACAAAACATGTCGTAGAATTAAAGAGTGAAATTGAAAAGGTAAGGGAACAAATACAGAATATAGAGTAAAATATTTATCCGTCCGGTATGCATGACCTCATGATGCTGATAACTATGTCCCTATTAGAGCTGGAGGATTGGAATAATGAAACTGATAAATGTTGGATTTGGAAACATTGTATCCGCAAACCGCATAGTCGCTATTGTAAGCCCGGAATCGGCGCCGATAAAACGAATGATCCAGGAAGCGAGGGAGCGCGGGATGCTGATAGATGCGACATATGGGAGAAGAACCCGCGCAGTTATCGTAACCGACAGTGATCATATCATACTCTCGGCGGTCCAGCCGGAAACGGTAGCTCACAGGCTAAGCGGCAAAGGAAGCGAGTCGCTTGCAATTGATGATGAAATTGATCAGGAGGCTGACGAATGAAACCGGGTCTTCTGGTAGTTGTATCCGGACCGGCAGGAGTGGGAAAGGGAACTGTTGTATCGCGCGCGAGAGAAAAAAACAGTGATATTGTGTATTCCGTATCTGCAACTTCCCGCAAACCGAGGCCGGGTGAAATTGAAGGAAAAAACTACTTTTTCGTTTCGCGCGAGCGTTTTATCGAGATGATCAGGAATAATGAGCTCCTTGAATGGGTAGAGTACTGCGGTAATTACTACGGGACTCCCAGGGCGTATGTCGAAGAGCAATTGAAAAAAGGCCGCATCGTTCTTCTCGAGATTGAGGTTGAAGGCGCAGGCAACATTAAAAAGCGGTACCCCGAATGCGTTTCAATATTTATCGCTCCGCCGGACCTGGATGAGCTTAAAAAACGGATAACAAACAGGGGGACGGAGCCCTCCGATGTCATTGAGCGAAGAATGAACAGGGCAAAAGAGGAAATGGAGCGCATGGCCGATTATGACTACGTTATTGTAAACGATACGGTGGAAAATGCTTCGGACAGATTGCTTGAGATTTTGGAAATTGAACTTGAAGCCGCAAACAAAGGAATATCCGGAAACCGGTGAACAAACTGCCTTCTGTTTGAAATTCTTGTCAGTTTCCATGTTTTGATTTATTATAGCATAATAATGCATTGTAATTTCGAATCAGGTGCTACAATAATTAAACAGGGAGTGATATTATGATAAAACCTCCGATTTCGGAACTGCTTAAAAAAGTTGACAACCGCTATACCCTTGTAATAGCGACGGCAAAAAGGGCCCGTATGATTAATAACGGAGCGCAGCCGCTGGTTGAAACAAAATCGGATAAGGATGTGACAATAGCTATAGCTGAAATAAAAGAGGGGAAAATTAAGTACAGGTATACACGGAAAGGCGAAACATCCAGGCAAAATGAGGATAATACAGGCGAAACAGTTGAAAAAGCGGAATCGCATGAAATCATAAATGAAACTGAGGATGAACCGGTATATGTGTCCAATGGGGCTGATCAGGATGAAAGCATAACAAATAACGGGCCTGAGGACGCCGATATATAAACCGGGAGTTTATAAGGCAAATACGGGAGGAAAAATAAATGGCTTTTGAAAAGACAATGGAAAAAATCGTCGCCCTTGCAAAAAACAGGGGGTTTATTTTTCAGGGTTCGGAGATATACGACGGGCTTGCCAATACGTGGGATTACGGCCCGCTTGGAGTGGAGTTCAAAAACAATATAAAAAGGCTGTGGTGGAAAAAGTTCATCCAGGAAAACCCGTATAATGTCGGGGTTGACTGTGCGATATTGATGAACCCGATGGTTTGGGTAGCGTCCGGCCATGTGGGAGGCTTTTCCGACCCGCTTATTGACTGCAGGCAGTGTAAAACGAGGCACCGCGCCGATAAGCTCATTGATGACTGGAATAAAGAAAACGGTATCAATATGGTTGTTGACGGTTTAAGCTATGAAGACATGTCGGAGTATATTGCGGAAAAAAAGATCGGCTGCCCGAACTGCGGCGCTCATGATTTTACCGGTATACGCAAATTCAACCTCATGTTTAAAACCTATCAGGGGGTTACCGAAGATTCGAAAAATGAAATATATTTAAGACCGGAAACCGCACAGGGTATATTTGTCAACTTTAAGAACGTGATGCGTTCAACGCGCAGAAAGATACCTTTCGGAATCGGCCAGATTGGAAAGTCGTTCCGTAATGAGATTACGCCTGGAAACTTTACATTCAGAACGCGCGAATTCGAGCAAATGGAACTGGAGTTTTTCTGCGAGCCCGGTACGGACATGGAGTGGTTTAACTACTGGAAAAACTTCTGCAGGGAATGGCTTTTGTCGCTTAATATAAAAGAAGAAAATGTACGGTTCAGGGATCATTCGAAGGAAGAATTAAGCCATTACAGCAAAGCTACGACCGACATTGAGTATAAATTCCCGTTCGGCTGGGGAGAACTATGGGGTATAGCCAACAGAACGGATTTTGATTTGAAACAGCATATGGAGTATTCGAAAGAAGACTTAAGCTATTTTGATCCTGTTACGAACGAAAAATATATTCCGTATTGCATAGAACCTTCCCTGGGTGCGGATCGCGTTGCGCTTGCTTTCCTGTGTGACGCATATGATGAAGAAGAAATAGGGCAGGATGATGTGCGGACGGTTCTTAGATTCCATCCCGCGGTAGCACCCGTGAAGATAGCTGTCCTGCCGCTGTCGAAAAAACTTGGCGGCGAAGCTTATGAAATTTACAAAGAACTAATTGCGCATTATGTTTGCGAGTATGACGAAACGGGAAGTATCGGAAAACGGTACCGCAGGCAGGATGAGATCGGCACACCTTACTGCGTTACTTTTGATTTTGAATCCGTTGAAGATAAAATGGTGACAATAAGGGAAAGGGATTCGATGCAGCAGGTAAGAATTCCGATTGCCCAGTTAAAAGATTATTTCACCGGAAAATTTGAGCTGTAACGAACGCAGCATTGATTCAATAGAACAAACTATTGTACAATAACGGAAACAAGGACTTTATTTGCAAAAGCGGGTAAGTTATATCTTTAAGCTTTATTCAGCTATGGTTTCCTTTTATTGTTCAATAGATCAATAAGAAAAGTCTGAACAGCAGTTTTTTTCAATTTTTTATTGTTAGAAATTTATACATATGTTATTATGTTTTTTGGCAATTAAATAGGAATAATATGCCTATATGATTATCTGAAATATTGATCATAATATACTGGGAGGAAAATTACATGACGAAATACGTGTATTTATTTAGCGAAGGCAATGCGTCAATGCGTAATCTGCTCGGCGGGAAAGGCGCAAATCTAGCCGAGATGACCGGTTTGGGTCTGCCGGTTCCAAGAGGTTTCACTGTTACAACTGAAGCCTGCACCCGTTATTATCAGGACGGAAGAGTAATTGCGAAAGAAATTGAAGACCAGATTTATGAAGCTCTTGCCAAGACGGAAGAAATCGTAGGCAAAAAATTCGGAGACCCGAAAAACCCGTTTCTTGTATCCGTGCGTTCCGGTGCCCGTGCGTCAATGCCGGGTATGATGGATACCATTTTGAATCTCGGGCTCAATGACGAAGTTGTCGAAGGGCTCGCTGAATTAACGCAGAATCCGCGCTTTGCTTATGACAGCTACAGACGTTTTATTACAATGTTTTCAGATGTTGTTATGGGAATAGATAAGGCTGAATTCGACAGGATCATGGACGAGATGAAGGAAAGAAAGGGAGTAGTGCATGATACCGAATTGGATGCGTCCGACTTAGAAGAGCTTGTCGCGAAATATAAAGAAGCGTATCTTAAAATAAAAGGCGAAGCTTTTCCGCAGGATCCGAGAGTTCAGTTGATGGAAGCCGTAAAAGCCGTTTTCAGATCGTGGGAAAATCCGCGTGCGATCGTATACAGGCGTTTGAATGATATTCCTTCCGACTGGGGTACTGCCGTTAACGTACAGGAAATGGTATACGGGAATATGGGTAATGACTCCGGCACCGGCGTTGCGTTCACAAGAGACCCGTCAACCGGTGAAAAGAAACTGTACGGCGAATTTCTTATGAATGCGCAGGGCGAAGATGTCGTTGCTGGAATAAGGACGCCTCAATCTATTGATCAATTAAAGGAAACAAATCCCGAAGCTTACAGGCAGTTTATTGAAATAGCCGAAAAACTTGAAAAGCATTACCGTGACATGCAGGATATGGAGTTTACGATTGAACGTGGCAAACTGTTTATGCTCCAGACAAGAAACGGTAAGAGAACAGCGACTGCGGCGCTTAAGATAGCGGTTGATCTTGTGAATGAAGGTATGATTACAAAGGAAGAAGCATTAATGAAGGTAGACCCGAAACAGCTTGACACTCTTCTTCACCCGCAGTTTGAACCAAATGCTTTGAAAAAAGCGGTGCCGATAGCAAAAGGCCTGCCTGCGTCCCCGGGAGCCGCTACGGGTAAGATTTACTTTACGGCGGATGATGCGGTGAATGCGTATGAAAAAGGCGAAAAACAGGTTATTTTGGTCCGTTTGGAAACATCACCCGAAGATATTGAAGGCATGCACATTTCACAGGGTATTTTAACGGGACGCGGAGGCATGACGTCACATGCGGCCGTCGTCGCGCGCGGAATGGGAACATGCTGTGTCGCCGGGTGCGGTGAAATTAAAATAAGCGAAGAGGGCAAATACTTTATTGATAAAAACGGTCGCAAATATGTTGAAGGCGATTGGATCTCCCTTGACGGCTCGACAGGAAATGTCTATGGTGAAAAACTTCCTACAATGGAGCCGAAAATGAGCGATTATTTCAATACTCTTATGGAATGGGCCGACGAAGTTCGCGTGCTTAAAGTAAGAGCAAATGCGGACACCCCTGCCGATGCCGCGCAGGCATTGAAATTCGGCGCAGAAGGAATAGGCTTGTGCAGAACCGAGCATATGTTCTTTGAAAGCGACAGAATTGGTCCAATGCGTGAAATGATAGTTTCGCGTACGGTAGAACAGCGTAAGAAAGCGCTGGATAAGCTTCTTCCGATGCAAAGGGCCGATTTTGAAGCTTTGTTCAGGGAAATGAAAGGATATCCCGTTACTATCAGGTTCCTCGATCCCCCGCTTCATGAGTTCCTGCCGCAGGATGATGAAGACATCAGGGCGCTTGCTGACGAAATGGGAATAACATATGAGGAGCTCAAAGGGGTTATTGCCGATCTGCATGAATTCAATCCTATGATGGGTCACAGGGGATGCCGTCTTTCAATTTCCTATCCCGAGATAGCCGAAATGCAGACAAGGGCGATTATCGAAGCCGCAATAAATGTCAATAAGGAAGGAATGAACGTAATACCCGAAATAATGATCCCGCTCGTCGGCGAAGTTAAGGAACTGAAGTTTGTAAAAGATATCGTCGTTTCAACCGCCGACAGGATTATTAAGGAAGCAGGCGTAGATCTCAAATACCTGGTCGGTACGATGATAGAAATTCCGAGAGCTGCCATTACAGCCGATCAGATTGCGGAAGAAGCCGAATTCTTCTCATTCGGAACGAATGACCTTACGCAGATGACTTTCGGTTTCAGCCGTGACGACGCCGGAAAATTCCTCGAAGAGTATTACAATAAGAAGATATATGAGTTTGATCCTTTTGCAAAGCTTGACCAGGTTGGCGTTGGCTCACTTGTGAAAATCGCCGTGGAAAAAGGTCGTAAAACAAGACCCGATATCAAGCTCGGTATATGCGGTGAGCACGGCGGTGATCCGTCGTCGATCCAGTTCTGCCATGATGTCGGCCTGAATTACGTATCCTGTTCACCGTACAGGGTACCGCTTGCAAGGCTTGCTGCAGCGCAGGCGGCGATTAATTCCAAAAAATAAAGTCAATAAAATGCGGGCAGGGCGCAAACCCTGCCCATTTTGCGTTATTTAGCGTCAAACGGAACGCGACAGCAGTGCCCCGACCTGTTAACCACCCGCTGAAAAACCGCGTTAAACGCCGAAAAGTGCTTGACACGGGTTGAGAAATGTGTTAAACTAAATTCTGCTTTCCATGTAGGGCTTTTTTTTATGTGTAAAATTTTTATTCCGCAGCGATAGCTCATTTATTGAAGATAACGGATCGTTTTCTTCAGGCAGATAAGCATCGCGAAGATTTCTCCGTAGTATTTCGGAATACTTTAAAGCGCAGAATAAAAATAACTCAAAGAAATCTGATTAGTTGGGCAAAGTTGCGGATAGCAGCAGTTTTTAGCGCATATGAGGGGTGTTACGCAATGAGAGTAAAGATTACATTGGCTTGTACGGAATGCAAGCAAAGAAACTATGATGGAATGAAAAATAAGAAAAACAATCCGGACAGACTGGAAATGAATAAGTATTGCAGGTTCTGCCGGAAACATACGCTGCACAGGGAAACCAAGTAAGCATAACCTTGACTGCGGGACGTTTCGATTTTAGAATAATGCAATAGCACAGGAGTTGTTGTAAATGGCCGAACAAAACAAAAAACCGAATATTTTTCAAAGACTTGCAAGGTTTGCAAAAGAAGTGCGGGCCGAATTGAAAAAAGTAATTTGGCCTTCGAAAAACCAGGTAATTAACAATACGATAATAGTTCTGATAGCGTGCCTTATTATTGGAGGAATTATCTGGATTTTGGATTTTATTCTTGGCCAGTTGTATACGCTCATATTTGTGTAATGCCGCTGTTTTGCGGTGTACTGTGAAAAACGCTGTTTCCGCATTGGTTTGCATTGGCGGGCAGTGTATTTTGATAGAGACCGCTGTATCGTTATTGGCAAAGGAGGGAACAGGAGCGTGCCTCCGAGAAATAATGGCTGAAGAAGCGAAATGGTATGTTGTTCATACTTACTCGGGATATGAGAATAAAGTAAAAGCCAACCTCGAAAAAATAGTGGAAAACAATCCTCATTTGCAGGATTATATTATTGATATTGTCGTTCCGATGGAAGAACAAATCGAGATCAAGGACGGAAAAAAGAAAGCGACATTGAAGAAGGTTTTTCCCGGATACGTACTTGTTAAAATGATCATTAATGATGAATCCTGGTATGTGGTAAGAAACACCAGGGGAGTTACGGGTTTTGTCGGCCCCGGCTCAAAACCTGTGCCTTTATCGGATGACGAAATAAGGGCAATGGGTGTTGAGCAGTTCGAAACGGTTGTCGATTACGAGATAGGTGACAGTGTAAGGGTTATTGACGGCCCGCTGGAAAGTTTTATCGGTACTGTCGAAGAAATAAGCATGGACAGGAAAAAGGTCAGGGTTATGGTTTCGATGTTCGGAAGAGAAACTCCGGTAGAGCTCGAGTTTACCCAGATTCAGAAGCTGTAACCTTTTATCGGGACAGAAAAAAATGTTTTGGTTTCCGCTGTTGACAACTGCGGAATTTTGAAATAGAATCTGCTTTTGGGCAGACTTTTTTCTGGGAGGTGGACTATTATGGCAAAGAAAATTGTAGGAGTAATTAAACTCCAGATACCGGCAGGTAAGGCTACGCCTGCTCCACCGGTTGGACCAGCTTTAGGACAGCATAGTGTGAACATTATGGGTTTCTGTAAGGAATTCAATGAAAGAACGGCAAAGGATGCCGGGCTGATCATTCCGGTTGTAATCACGGTTTATGCGGACAGGTCATTTACGTTTATTACAAAGACTCCGCCCGCGTCCGTGCTTATAAAGAAAGCCTGCAAGATTGAAAGCGGTTCAGGCGCTCCGAACCGCGAAAAAGTCGCGCGTCTTTCGAAAGAGGATTTGAAGAAAATCGCGGAAATGAAGATGCAGGATTTAAACGCAGGAAGCCTTGAAGCAGCGATGAAGATGATCGCGGGTACTGCGAGGAGCATGGGCGTCGTTGTTGAAAACTAATGTTATTGTTTTATTGCAGTGGGAGGGAGAAATCCCGAAATCAGCACCACAAAGGAGTGATTTGGTATGAAAAGAGGCAAGAAATATCTTGAAAGCCTGAAGCTTGTCGATAGAATGAAGCTTTACGAACCCGCTGAAGCTATGGATCTCGTACAGAAAGCGGCAAGGGCTAAATTCGATGAAACTGTCGAGGTTCATATAAAACTCGGGGTTGACTCGAGGCACGCGGATCAGCAGGTAAGAGGCGCAGTCGTACTGCCGCACGGTACGGGAAAAACCGTACGTGTGCTTGTATTTGCAAAGGGCGAAAAAGCTACCGAAGCAGAAAAAGCCGGTGCGGATTATGTAGGCGCCGAAGATTTGGTTAACAAAATCCAGAAGGAAAACTGGTTTGAATTCGATGTTGTTGTTGCAACACCTGATATGATGGGTGTTGTCGGACGTCTTGGACGTGTTCTCGGTCCGAAAGGCTTAATGCCGAACCCGAAGGCCGGAACCGTTACGATGGATGTTGCGAAAGCGATAGCGGATATAAAAGCTGGTAAAATAGAATATCGTCTTGATAAAACAAATATAATCCACTGCCCGATAGGAAAGGTTTCATTCGGAACCGAAAAACTGGTGGATAATTTCCGTACGCTGCTTGATGCGGTAATCAAGGCAAAACCCGCCGCCGCAAAAGGGCAGTACCTTAGAAGCGTTGTTGTGGCTTCGACAATGGGGCCCGGTATAAAGATTAACCAGCAGAGAATTTTTGAATAATAATGCGGAATAAGCTCTCTGCTATGAGAAAATACTATTTACAAATGGTTTCGTATATAGTAAAATAACGAAGCGTAAGACTATCACCGTTATTTTATGCGAAACCTGTTTTGTTCACGCTGTATGCGGGACAAAACGAAAGCTTAATATTCGGCCATAGACAGCAGGAACCGTCAGGTATAACGTATATCATCCTGCCGAGGCGGAAACAAGGTTTACCCAACAGGTATTTAAACCTCTGTATGTCTATGGCGGATAAAGAATACAGAGGTTTTTTATTGCGTAAAAAACGCTGATAAAATACACAATAGGTAATCAGGTAAAAGTTCAGTAAGGAGGTGCCGCGAATGCCAAGCGAAAAAACCCTGGAGCTGAAAAAGGCAAAAGTGCAGGAATTGTCAGGCAAGATAAAAGAGGCAAAATCTTTTGTATTGGCAGACTACAGGGGTTTGACCGTCGAACAGGATACCCAGATGAGAAGGGCCATGCGCGAAGCTGGAATTGAGTATATGGTCGTTAAGAACTCGATTGCCAGGTTTGCTATGAAAGAAATTGGCTATGATCAACTGGACGAATATTTAAAGGGCCCTACATCCATTGCCATTAGCATGCAGGATCCGGTCGCTCCGTCCAAGATCATGACCAAATACGCCAAAGAATATGAAAAACTGGACATTAAAGCCGGTGTCGTAGAAGGCAAGGTAGTCGGCATTGATATGATTAAGTCCATTGCCGCTCTGCCGTCCAGAGAAGAACTTGTCGCTAAGGTAGTAGGCGCGCTGGCAGCGCCGTTGTACGGAATCGTAACTGTGCTTAATGCGAATATCCGTGGTCTGGCTGTTGCTTTGAATGCAATTGCAGAGAAAAAACAAGCACAAGCATAATCAAATATTTAAAGTGGAGGTTTTGAAAATGAGTGAAAAAGTAACAAAGTTAATTGAAGAAATTAAAGGTTTAACAGTCCTTGAATTGTCCGAACTGGTAAAAGCTCTTGAAGAAGAATTCGGCGTATCCGCTGCCGCTCCTGTGGCTGTTGCCGCGGCTCCCGCAGCAGGCGGAGGCACGGCAGAGGCTGCTCCTGTTGAGGAAAAGACCGAATTTGATGTTATCCTGAAAGATGTTGGCGCAGAAAAGATTAAGGTTATTAAAGTTGTCCGTGAAGTGACAAATCTTGGCCTTAAGGAAGCGAAAGATCTGGTCGATAATGCTCCTTCAACGATTAAGGAAGGAGTATCAAAGGACGAAGCCAACAATATTATCGCTAAGTTCAAGGAAGCCGGCGCAACCTGTGAAATGAAGTAATTTAACCTGTTTACCTGACAAAGCCTGCGTTTTAACGCAGGCTTTTATCATATACAGTGTTTCGTTTACCTTTTTCACTGCCTGTCGTCACTGAAATTACCCGAGCCGGAGCCGCGTACCTACCGGAACGCGGCAGCAATGGCTGGACCCGTATTCACCCGCTGTGTATTCGGTATAATTCCTGCGGATCCTGATTCGATTTATACGAAGGCGGGATATAACTAGTAGTAGCAAAAAATACTACTTATATATTGATATGAATTTTTTCAGATGTTATAATAAGAAAAATACTTGCTGTATTGAAGTTACCTATCGATTTCTTCCAATTACAAACAAAGCGAAACAGGACGGTGAAAAAATGATAGAAAGTATCAAGGTTAGTGCATCGGGTAACATGGAAATAGGCGGTTGCGATACTGTTGAACTCGTCAGGGAATTCGGAACCCCTCTTTATGTTTTGGATGAAATGGTTATCCGCGAAAACTGCAGGAAGTATAAAAACGCAATTGACAGGTATTACGACGGGAACGGGCTTGTACTGTATGCCAGCAAGGCTTTCTGCACACTTGCGGCATGCAGGATTGCACACCAGGAAGGCCTCGGGCTTGATGTAGTGTCCGGCGGTGAATTGTATACTGCGGCAAAAGCCGGTTTTCCAATGGAAAAGGTTTATTTCCACGGAAACAATAAAACCCTGGAAGAAATTGAGATGGGAGTTGATTATAACGTTGGCCGTTTTGTCGTCGACAATTATACAGAACTGCTGAATTTGAACGATACGGCGCGCAGAAAAAATAAGAAAGTGAAAATATTGTTCCGGATTAAACCGGGCATAGACGCCCATACGCATGAGTTTATCCGGACAGGACAGATAGATTCGAAGTTTGGGGTTGCGCTTGAAAACGGAGAGGCTCATGATATTATTTCAATGGCAAAAGGCATGGACAACGTCGAAGTTGTCGGTCTGCACTGTCATATTGGTTCGCAGATATTCGATCTTGAGCCTTTTGAGCATGCTGCCGAAACAATGCTGAATTTTATTGCCGATATCAGGGATGAATACGGCATAAAAATAACCGAACTTAATCTCGGAGGCGGTTTTGGAATCCGCTATACGAGCAAGGACGATCCCGTTGAATACGACAGTTATATCGAATCGGTTTCAAAAACAGTAAAGCGCATTTGCAGAGAAAAAGGACTGGGAAAAATGTTTATACTGATTGAACCCGGCCGTTCGATTGTCGCGCCCGCAGGTATCACACTGTACCGCATCGGAGGCGTGAAAGAGATAAAAGGGGTTCGAAAGTATATTTCGATCGACGGAGGAATGGGAGATAACCCGAGATATGCGCTTTATAAATCGGAATATACGGCACTGCTTGCGAACAAACCGCTCGCCCCGCGTACGGAAACCGTGACGATAGCGGGAAAATATTGTGAATCGGGCGATCTTATTGCAAAGGACATACCATTCCCGAAAGCGGAGGTTGGAGATATAGTCGCGGTGCTCGCTACGGGAGCGTATAACTATTCAATGGCAATGAACTATAACAGGATCGGAAAACCGCCCGTAGTGCTCGTCAGAGACGGTAAAGCGCGGTTGATTGTAAAACGCGAGGACTATGATGACCTCATCCGCAACGATATAATTCCGGAAGATCTGTAGAACGTATTTATAGGGAACTGCAAGGTTCCCTATATTTTTCGGTTTATATGCCGCGTGAATAATATTCCATACAGGCGTTGACATATAGGGATTAAACTAATATCATTATTAAGGAATTTCATTGCATGGAGGGTGTAATTTGGCTAAACCTGTTGTCGCGGTTGTCGGCAGACCAAATGTCGGCAAGTCGACATTTTTTAATTATATAACCGGCCGGCGGATTTCAATCGTTGAGGACACTCCGGGTGTAACACGCGACAGGATTTACGCCGAAGCGGAGTGGAGAGGACGGCAGTTTATAATCATAGATACCGGCGGCATTGAACCGTCCACGGGGGATTATATTAAACGGCAGATGATTCGCCAGGCTGAACTGGCAATCGAGACAGCCGATGTGATCGTATTCATGGTTGATGCAAAAGAAGGTTTGACCCCGGCGGATGAAGAAGTTGCGGATATGCTCAGAAAATCCAAAAAGCCGGTTGTGGTTGCAGTAAATAAGGTCGATAATATCGGTGATATTCCGCCTGAAGTATATGAGTTTTATAACCTTGGTATTGGCGAAGTATATGCAATATCATCGATTCACGCGCTCGGGCTCGGAGAGCTTCTGGATGCGGTTTACGAGCACTTGCCTGCCGACACCGGCGATTATGAATACGAGGACTGTATAAAGGTGGCCGTAATAGGCAAACCGAATGCGGGCAAGTCTTCATTAATTAACTGTATATTGGGTGAAGAACGTGTTATAGTAAGCGATATACCCGGTACGACCCGGGATGCGATAGATACGCCCGTCGAGCGTGATGGAAAGAAATATATCTTTATTGACACGGCAGGAATACGCAGAAAAAGCAAAATTGAAGAAAATATTGAACGGTACAGCGTTATCCGCTCATGGACCGCCGTAGAACGGGCCGATGTTTGTATTGTTATGATCGACGCGCAGGACGGGGTAACCGAGCAGGACACAAAAATAGCCGGTTATGCGCATGAACAGGGCAAGGCCTGTATAATAGCGGTAAACAAATGGGATATAATTGAGAAAGAAACAGGTGTGCTTGAAGATTACCGCAAGAAGGTCATCAGTAAGCTTGAGTTTATGAGTTACGCGCCGGTAACTTTTATTTCCGCAAAAACCGGGCTTCGTGTGAACCGTCTTTTTGACCTGATTGATCATGTTTACGGCCAGGCATCGCTCCGCGTGACGACAGGGGTTTTGAATGATGTGCTGAATGAAGCGCTTGCAATGGTCCAGCCTCCTTCTGACAAAGGCAAAAGGCTGAAAATCCGCTATATGACCCAGACGGGTGTCAGACCCCCGACATTCGTATTGTTTGTTAACGACGTGAACTTAATGCATTTTTCCTATGAAAGATATCTTATAAATACTCTCAGATCAAATTTTGGCTTTGAGGGTACTCCCATCCGGTTTGTCTTAAAAGAAAAGGACGTTGAAATATAAATTCTCGCTGTAAAGGTTGTGATTGAAATGGAATTTGTGGCGTTATACGTTGTTTTGTCCGTTATAATCGGATACCTGCTCGGAAGTATTAATGCGTCCGTTATAATTGGAAAGATATTCTACGGGAAAGATATACGTGAATACGGAAGCGGCAACGCTGGAGCTACAAATACTCTGAGAACATTTGGAAAGCCCGCGGCCGCAGCCGTTTTGGTTGTTGATTTTCTGAAAGGGATTGCCGCCTGTTTAGTCGGGCGTTTATTGGTTGGACATATAGATAATTTCGGATGGGCAGGCGTTTACCTGGCCGGGTTTGCTGCCGTTTTAGGTCATAATTGGCCAGTTTTTTTCGGTTTCAGGGGCGGAAAAGGGGTTTTGACATCGTTTGCCGTTGTCCTGTATATCAGCCCGATTCCTGCTCTTATATGCCTGGCTGCTTTTATTGCTGTAGTTGCATTGACAGGATATGTTTCGCTCGGATCAATTGTCGGAGCAATTCTCTGGCCGGTCGTTTCGTTGTTTTTTAATCTGCCTGCAGTGATGATTGCGGTTGCCGTACTTATGTCGGCTTTAATCGTAATCAGGCACAAGGATAATATTAAACGTCTGATTGACGGCACAGAAAAAAAATTGAGTTTTAAAAATAAAAAATGATATAATGCTGTAAGCGAATTTATAGTTTTTACTCGATTATTCCGATAAAAAGAACGGTTGGGTAGCTTTAGTGTTGTACATACGGGGGTAAGGGATGAAGGTTGATTATATTAATCCTGTATTGATAGCATCAAGCAAAATAATAAAGGCTTTACTGCAGGAGGATATAACACTTGGGCGTTTGTCGCTTATGGACAATCATAATCTTGTCAACAGCCTGGCTATTATTATTTGGATGAGCGGTGATTTTGAAGGCCGGTTCCTGTTTGCGATAAAAAGGGATGTGGCTTTATATATAGCAAGTGTTATGATGGGCGAGGAAGTAACAGAACTTAACGATATGTCCAAAAGCGCTATTGCCGAAATGTCAACCATGATTCTTGGCAGAACCGGTATCATTTTTTCCGAGCGCGGCATCGATGTCAGAATAAGCTACCCTACGATGGTAGAGGGTGACAGTATTTACATATCCCCGATTAAACAAAGGAAACGTTCTATAATTAATATCCCGCTGATTATGAGCAATGGTCATGTAATTGATATGAAAATTGAAAGCAGTGATCTGATCCAGGATAATTGAAAATAATTTTAATTAACCCGGATTAAATAAATTTGATAAGAACGGAGAGTTAAAAATGGAGAACGGTTGGGGCGTAGCGATGTATTTTTCCGGAATAGCCGCCTGCTTGGGGATTGCTACGGTATTGAAGCTTAAAGTGAGGCTGTTCCAGAAACATTTAATGCCCACGTCAATGCTTGCCGGTGTAATCGGTTTTATCGCTCTTCAGATTGGCCGGTATGTTTTTGGATGGGTTACAGAAGAAAAGCTTGTTCAGATTCAGAACGAATTGGGTTACCTGGTTTCGCACATGATGGCGATAGGCTTCATTTCTTTGGCTTTGAAGGACAGGAACAAGAAGAAAAACAATGATATAGCAAACACGGGATATGCAATAGTCATTACGTATATGGTCCAGGGCATATTGGGCATGACTGTTTCGCTTCTGCTTATAAAATTTTTATACCCGGATTTATTCCCGCCGTTCGGTATGCTGCTGCCTCTCGGATTTGCCCAGGGGCCGGGGCAGGCGGTCAATATCGGAATTAAGTGGGAGGAAGCCGGGTTCCGCAGCGGTGCGAATGTCAGCCTCGCGGTCGCGAATTTAGGTTTTGTATGGGCATTGATAGGAGGAGTGCCGTTTCTTAACTTCCTGCTGAAGAGGGTATATAAAAACCAGCGAAAGTACAGCATACATGAGGTAAAGGATCTTGAACATGACAGGTACTCGCAGCGCACGATTTCGGTTCCGAAAAGCGTCCATATTGATGATCTCAGCATACAACTGCTGTTAATCGGTTCGGTTTACCTGGCGACATACCTGTTCATTTACGGCGTTTCCAAATTGCTTACACCGCTAGGCACATTCGGCGAAACAATATCCGAAATGCTGTGGGGCTTCAACTTTATCATAGGTACCGTTATTGCTATCGGCCTGCGTGTATTTATGGACAGAATGCGCGTAAAACGGGTTATTCGCATTAACTATGCGGATAATTACCTGCTACAGAGAATATCGGCGGGCGCGTTTGATTTTATGATAACGGCGTCTTTGGCTGCAATTTCGGTGACCGTTCTGAGCGATTATTTCGTTCCGATTCTCGTATTGACTACCGCCGGCGGGCTGTTTACGATGGTTTATACTTATTTTATCGGGCGCCTGATATATGAAAAGGAACAGCTTGAACACATAATAGCGCTTTACGGCATGTGGACGGGGACTATAACTACGGGTATCGCCCTGCTTCGTGAAATAGATCCTTATTCGAAGACAAATGTGCCTGAAAACCTTGTGCTTGGAAGCGGATATGCCATATTTGTCGGGTTCCCGCTGATGATTATTCTTGGCCTGCCGCTGCAGGGATATAAACTGAACCAGCCGATTTATTATTTCTGGGCTTTTGTTGCTATGGCGGCGGTAACGCTTATAATGACGGTTTTACTTGTAAGGAACGTCAAGTCGGGTAAAAAGGCCGTACAGGGGAAATAGAATTGAAATAGAAACCAAAGAGGGCTTATTCAGCCCTCTTCTTCATCAACCACGGTATTTTTCGGTTTGCTGTATTTGAAATCTGTTCCTTTCTTTTTATCCGCTTCATCAAGTACGGGGTTTGATATCATTTTACAGTTACCTTCAAAAATAGCGCCCTCGTCGGTAACGAAGCTATGTACTTCCATATCACCGATTAAACGAGCCGTAGATTCAAGACGCAGGTTGTTTTTTACATGGACATCTCCGTTAATGGTGCCTGCGACAATCAGGTTTTCAGCCCAGACATTGCCTGTGACTGTTGCGTTAATGAGCACGATAACATCGCCCGCAGCTTTTATGTCTCCTTCTATACGTCCTGTAACCTTAATCGAACTGTCGGATTCAATATCTCCCTTAATTGTCGTATTCTCCCCAATGATGGTATCCATCAATGTAGAGTTCCGTTTTTTTAACATTACAGTACCTCCTTGAAATACTAATTATAGCTTATCCTCCACGTTTTACGGTTTATTTCCGATAAACATGGTGGGATCTATTGGTCTGTCATTCAGCCTGATTTCAAAATGCAGGTGCGGGCCTGTTGAAACACCTGTATTTCCTACCTTTGCAATTTCTTCTCCCGCTTTTACTTTTTGCCATTTCCTTACCATTATTTTTGAGCAATGCGCATATCTTGTAACCAGGCCGTTACCGTGATCTATATCCACGCAGTAACCGTAACCGCCGTTTTTACCTGCGGCAATAACCGTTCCCGCAGCAGCCGCGTAAACAGGATTTCCGGTTTTACCTCCTATATCAACACCGGTATGCTCCATAAACCTCCCGTAAATAGGATGGAGCCGGTTTCCGTAGCCCGATTCTATTTTTCCTTCGGTCGGCCATAAAATAGGCAAATGGTTCAGATAATCCGTCAATTCTTCCCTTATTCCGGCAAGTTCGGAAAAAAGTTCGTCTTCTTTTATATCGGCTTGTTCCAGGAAATTCAATATAGCTTTTAATTCGGCAATTTTTCCCACAAATGAAACGGCAGGATTGGATAATGCCGATGATCGGCTTACGGTCAGAGTTTTCATTTCCTTTTCAATGTAGTTTTGCGTAAGATAATTTACCTGAAGCGCAAATTCATCTATTTTTTCCCTGGTTATATTGTCCAGATTTTCAACTTCGGAGATTACGGACAAGTTTTTTTCAACAATGCTTTTTTGCTCGGAAATGAAAGCATATAACTCTTCCTGCGCTTTTTTTAATTCCCTGTTCTCTCGTATCGTAGCGGCAAGATAGTTTGAAAAAGCCAAAACAGCAATAATAAATACAGCGAACAGTATAAGAAGCTTGGAGTGCAGATTCGCAATTTTCCATTTTATTATTTTATCCGAATTATGAGGTACAATCATGAAAGAGATATACTTTTTTGTTTTTGATGATTTCCCTCTTATATTCTTCATATTTTCACCTTTGTTCCTGTTTTGCTTTTTTTCTCTGAATGGCTTTTATACACCGGTCCGTTTCATATGACTGGGATACACGGGAAATGTCCGGGTAATAAAAGACGGGTTTTCGCCTCGTAAGCATTACGAACCATAGTATAAGCCGTTTCCTTTTTATATATGTTATAAAAAATGTTACACGTTCTTTTCTATTATAATACAAAATGATTTCAAAATGAAGTAAAAAATATTTTTGTCGTTTCACGTCGCCGAAATCACAGCGGTCTCCATATCCCGGGTCGCTCATTCGCCCGCTCCACAGCTGCCTGCAGGCAGCAGGACACTGAAGCATGCCGCCCGTCGTCACCGAAAGCACCCGAGCCACCCGCTGAGTTTCAGCATTTTCAAAGCATTTTTGCGAGTTCCGGCTTGCCCGATCTGAACTGTCAGCTCCAGCAAATGAAGTTCCTTGTTGACGTTACTGTACAATAGTTTATAGGCAGTTCATATGATTATTTCCGCGGGTCCCTTCAGTACAAAAATTGAAAAGTACTATTGTGTGAAGAAATGAACTAAACGATATATAGTTGGAAGATTCATTAAAAAATGTTATTATTAAAAATAATAATCAGCGCGTGGAGGGTAAAATATGCAGGATTTTGAGAAGCTTGGAGTTTTTTATTTGGGAAAAAAATACGATTTGGAAGAAAAGCGGCTCAAGGATGAACTGGTATTATACAAGTCCAAGGATTTGACCACGCACGCGGTAATCATAGGGATGACGGGCAGCGGAAAAACCGGCCTTGGCATTGGGATTATCGAGGAAGCCGCTATAGACAATATTCCCGTGATAGCTATCGATCCGAAGGGGGATTTGGGAAACCTTGCCTTGACTTTTCCGCAGCTTCGCAAAGAAGATTTTCTGCCCTGGGTAAATATCCATGAAGCTGCAAATAAGGGAATGTCTAAAGAGGAATATGCGGATGCACAGGCGGAGCTGTGGCGAAAAGGCCTTTCCGAATGGGGTCAGGATGAGAAACGGATAGAAATGCTTCGCAATGCCGCAAGTGTAAGGATTTACACTCCCGGGGGTTCCGCCGGGCTTGGCGTATCTCTTCTGCGATCTTTTAACGCCCCGCCGCGGGAGGTTATAAATGATAAGGATGCCTACCGGGATCGAATTGATATTACGACAAACAGTTTGCTTACGCTGCTTGGATTTAATGTTGATCCCTTTACAAGCAGGGAGTATATTCTGATATCCAATATATTTGAACATATATGGAGCAAGGGCCAGAATATTGATCTTCCGGGGCTTATTTCCGCGATACAAAAACCTCCCTTCGATAAAATAGGTGTTATGGACGTTGAGAGCTTTTATCCGTCGAAAGACAGGTTTTCACTTGCGATGATGCTCAACAGCCTTCTGGCTTCGCCCGGTTTTAAAGCGTGGCTTGAAGGCGAGCCAATGGACATTAACCGGTTCCTGTATGATGAAAATGGCAAACCGAGTGTTTCAATTTTTTCAATAGCCCATCTTTCCGACAGCGAGCGTATGTTTTTTGTAACAATGCTTTTGAATGAAGTGCTGTCATGGGTCCGCGGCCAGCCGGGTACAGGCAGCCTCAGGGCCATACTGTATATGGACGAGCTTTTCGGATATCTTCCCCCGATTGCAAACCCACCGTCAAAAGCTCCGCTGTTAACGCTTCTCAAACAGGCGCGCGCATTCGGATTGGGTCTTGTTCTTTCGACGCAGAACCCTGGAGACCTTGATTACAAGGCTCTTTCAAATGCTGGAACGTGGTTTATCGGGCGCCTTCAGGCCGAACGCGATAAAGAGAAGGTACTGGCAGGTTTGGAAGGAGCGGCCGCAGGCGGGAAATTTGACCGGGAAAGGACGGGGCGGATTTTAGCTGGCCTCGGCAACCGCGTATTCTATCTACATAATGTGCATGAAGATGAGCCTGTTATTTTCAGTACGAGATGGGTTCTTTCGTATTTGGCCGGGCCGCTTACAAGGGACCAGATAACGGCGTTGACATCAAAGGAAACCGTTTATGAAAAGCCTCAGCCCGTTCAGGATAATATACCTCAAATGCATAAACCAGGCGTTTTTGACGAAACACGGCCGGTTCATTCGAAATCGGCGGTTCCTGTGCTTCCACTGCAGATAAAACAGGTATATTTACCGGCGTCAGGTATCGAGCCCGGGAACCTGGTATATGTTCCTTCGGTTATCGGCGCGGCTGATGTGCTTTACAGCAATTCCAAGCTTGGCGTGGCGGTATCTAAAAGCTATACATTGCTTGCGCCGCTCCATGAAGGACCGGTTCCGCTAAATTGGAGCGAGGCGGAACAAATAGATATCGACCTGCGCGACCTTGATTCCGCCCCGTTGGAAGGAGCGTGCTATGCCGATTTTCCCGACGCGGCATCAAAAGCCGGCAGTTATGAGGACTGGAAAAGGCTATTAACGCAGTATATTCGTACCAATTTGTGTCTTAAGCTTTTTTATAGCCCTACATTAAAATTGATTTCCGAGCCCGGAGAGGATGAGCGCGCTTTCCGCATACGATTGCAGCATTTAGCGCATGAGCGGCGTGATGAAGCTGTGGAGGCAATCCGGAAAAAGTATGAGTCGAAACTTGATACGCTCGAAGAAAGGCACAGGCGCGCAAAACAGGAAGTAGACAGGCAAAATGCTATGGCGGCCCAAAGGAAGGTTGAAGCGGCGGTGTCGGCGGGAACTGCGCTGTTGGGAGCGCTTCTCGGACGCAAAATGATCAGCGCGACATCGGTCTCGCGAATCGGAACCGCTGTCAGAAGCACATCAAAGGCTTTCACAAGCGGCCAGCAAATCAGCGGGGCTGTTGAAACACTCCAGTCGATTGAGGCCCAAATCCGGGAACTGCAAATGGAACTTGAACAGCAGCTCGAGAAAATATCAGCCGGTTACAATGTAATGGAAGAAAAGCTCGAAAATGTGGAAATAAGACCTATAAGCAGCAACATAACCGTTCATTTTGTCGGCCTTGCGTGGGTTCCGAATACCAGATAAAATTATCCGATCCGTTTATATAATTTTGCCTGCGCCCGCTCCGCCTATTTCGGAACGGGCGAATTTTTATGCGCATAATGCCATACCCTCTTAGCATTTCCCAAAAATATTTTTTTTAATGGTAACATTATGTGAACTGTTAACATAACTTGTACTATAGGCATGAAAAAGGAGGGTCGGCGATGAATTACAGAAGTGCGTCAATAGACTGCAAAAATACGTTTTTCCCGGTAAGCCCGATTGAAAATAAAAAAGCGGCACGTCAGCCTGATAAAACTGCGCAGACTCATACCCATGAATTTACCGCTTCAACAGAGCTTACATTAAGAGATGATTTAAGACATAACCACAGATTTGCGGGTGTGACAAGTGAAGCTATTCCTGCAGGCAGAAGCCATATTCACAAAATAAAGGTCAATACGACATTTGACCTGAACCATTTTCATGAACTGATAGTTAAAACGGGTCCTGCAGAGACTGTTAACTCGCGTGACCCCAAAAAAGGACAGGTTCATATACATTTCGTGGAAGGCGAAACAACGGTTAACGGCTCGGTTCCGCACGATCACGAGGTGTTATTTGTAACGCTGGCCGCACCGAATCCCCCAAACCGGCAATAAGGGGTCAAACTTATATTGTCTGCAAACACCCTTTTACGGGTGTTTTTTTCAATCCGGGCATCGTTTTGTTACTTAACATATCCTGTATGAAGTGTCAACATAAAATCAACATTATTAATTTATACACTAAAATTCCGGTACTATTCCCTTCTGCTTGTTTTATAGTATAATAAAAAAAGCAAGAAATATTGCGGAAAGGCGGTATAAATATGGATAAAGTTCGTTTTGGTATTGTCGGAGTCGGAAATATGGGGTCTGCACATCTTCAGTATCTTGCCAATCGTGAAATATCCGGCGCTGAAATCACTGCGGTGTGCGATGTCAATGACCGAAGGCTGAAAATGGCGGGGGAGCGGTATCCTTCCGTGAAGCTGTATTCAAATATTGATGCCATGCTGGACAGCGGTGAAGTGGACGCAGTTCTTATAGCGACGCCTCACTATGATCACCCGCCGATTGCAATTAAAGCGCTGGAAAAAGGAATACATACGCTGATTGAAAAACCTGCAGGTGTGTACACGAAGCAGGTGGAACAGATGAACCGGGCAGCGGAAAAATCAGGGCTCGTTTTCGGTATTATGTATAATCAGCGGACAAACCCGGTCTACCAAAAGCTTCGTGATTTGGTTCTGTCCGGGGAGCTTGGCGAGCTGAAACGCACTAACTGGATTATTGACTGGTACCGCCCTCAAAGCTACTATGATTCCGGCGGATGGCGGGCAACATGGGCCGGTGAGGGAGGAGGCGTTCTTCTGAATCAGGATCCGCATCAGTTGGATCTATGGCAGTGGACCTGCGGTATGCCGGTAAGGGTTAGGGCTTTTTGCAAATTCGGAAAATATCATAATATCGAAGTGGAAGACGAAGTAACAGCATATGTGGAATATGAAAACGGAGCGACCGGAGTATTTGTGACTTCCACGGGAATCACACCGGAAACGAACCGGCTTGAGGTAGTCGGGGATAAAGGGAAAGCGGTTATCGAGGATAACAGGATTGTTTTCTACCGGCTGAGGGTTCCTGAAAGACAGTTCAACCGTGAATACAAGGGCGGTTTTGGAAGCCCGGAATGCTGGAAATGCGAAATTCCTGTCGCACCGGGTCCCGGCGGTCAGCATAAGGAAATCACGCAGAATTTTACGAATGCGATTTTGAAAGGCGAGAAACTGTTGGCGCCCGGGGTTGACGGAATCAACGGCCTGCAGATTTCAAACGCGATGCACCTGTCGGCATGGCTCAACGACTGGGTGGAAATTCCCGTCAATGCGGATCTGTTTTACGAAGAATTGAAGAAAAGAATTGAAAACTCCACATTTAAAAAGGAAACAAAAGATGTGATCCTTGATGTAAGCGGAACGCATTAAAGAAAGTCAAAAAATATTAAACCCATCGGACGCTTCAAAAAATGTCCGATGGGTTTAGTAGATCCACTTTTTTTTAATGTTGTTCGTGCTGATGGTAAACAGGGCTTTTGCTCTTTTTTCGCGAACCGCTTTTTTAATTCCATAAAGCGATGCGCAAAATACCAGGTTTTCAAAACCGCTCATGTCATCATACAAATTGCTTTCATCAGGCACGATGCCGATTATCTGCTGAACTTTCTTTATATGTTTAATTCCATCGTATCCCGCTATTGTTATTTCTCCCGATGTCGGCGCTGCCAATCCTGTAAGCATGTTTATCGTCGTTGTTTTTCCTGCGCCGTTGGGACCTAAAAATCCGAATATTTCCCCTTTTTCAACATTAAAGCTGATGCCTTTTACGGCTTTATAATTACCGAAAATTTTAACCAGATTTTTTACTTCAATTATGTTCAAGCGGAAACCTCCATTTATATCTTTATAAGAAAAGGTTCTATTCTTGTGTTTTATACCTTATATATTATTATTACAGCATGAATTTGAACCTGCTTTGGTACAAGCCGCTTCCTTTTTTTCCGACTCACACAGTTCTGCCAATTTTTTTGCTGCGTTTCGCAGAGAATCGCGGTCAATATAATAGTGCGTGTAATATCCTCTTTTCTCGCCTTTGACTATCCCTGCGTTTCTTAGGATTTTTAAGTGCTGTGAAACTGCGGATTCGGATATACCAAGCTGTTTGGCAAGCGCGCCTACGCAAAAATCATACTGCAGAAGGAGTTTAACCATTCGGTATCTTGATTCATCGCCCAATGCTTTAAAAATATCAAATAACTCGGACAAAGACATCACCTGTCATAATTAAGTGTATACTAAAACATATTATAAAATACTTAAATAAATACGTCAAATATACGCTATAATTCCTCACGAAACGCGGATTGTGCAACTGCAGCCGACATGGTAAGATAGAGTCGATATCTTTCTTAAGTTTAATAATGCCTGAGGGTAGCCTATACGTTTGTAATGAATTGAAGAGAAATTGCAGAATTTCCTTATAACTTCTCCGGAGAATTGCATTATGGAGTATGAAAACATAAAGCCGGCTAAATTTATATCCCGATTGAACCGGTTTATCGCCAATATAGAAATTGACGGCGAAGCTGAAATATGCCATGTTAAAAATACGGGAAGATTAAAAGAATTGCTGGTGCCTGGCGCGAGAGTGTTTGTGCAGGAGTCTTTCAACAGCAGCCGCAGGACCAGGTACGACCTGATATCGGTATATAAAGGCGAAAGGCTTGTTAATATAGACAGCCAGGTACCGAACAAAGTATTTTATGAATGGATAACTGACAATAATTTGTTCGGGGATATAGTTTTTATAAAGCCCGAATGCAAATATAAAGACTCGCGTTTTGATTTTTACATGGAAACCGCCGCAAGAAAAATATTCATTGAAGTTAAGGGCGTTACACTTGAGGAAAACGGCGTCGCTATGTTCCCCGATGCTCCGACCGAACGAGGGGTAAAGCACATCGACGGTCTTATCCGGTGTGTTAAGGATGGATATAAAGCATACGTAATATTTATCATACAAATGAAGGGTGTGCTTTACTTCACGCCTAACGTCAGGACTCATAAGGCCTTTGCGGATGCGCTCATTCGTGCGGAAAACCAGGGAGTAAAAATCCTGGCTGTTGACTGTGTGGTTGGGAAAAACGCTATACGGGCGAATAACTTTGTTGATGTCAGATTATAAAATGTCATCCTCTTTTTTCGTCAGGTTTTCGATTGCCTGTTTATCCGCGGAAGACAATTTATCAATCAAATGGTTGGAATCCTTACGCTGCATATTTTCATACTCCTGTTTTAAGGCGAGGCATGCCTGTTCAATTTCCGCTTTAAGTTCCCTGGCGGATAAAAGTGAGCAGCCCGCTCCCCTGATGATGATCTGTTGCAGCGCGTCTGATGTGGCAACGGTTATGTCATATTTTTCGTGGTTGTCATGGGCGAATTTCTCGATAAACTGGTCTGCGGTCTGCGCTTCCTTCGTATATACGACGCGGATATTATGATAGTCGAATATCTCCTCTACATGCCGCTGAACGCGGTATGCGTCAAATACAACCATTAATCTGCATTTCCGGATTCCCTGGTAATTGCTCAGGATATCAAGCAATTTAATCCTGGCGTTTTCCATATTTTCATCCGCGAGTTGTTTCAGTTCGGGCCACGCATGGATAACATTATATCCGTCGACAAGCAGATACTCTTCTTTTATTTCCTTCGGTCTTCCGATATAAGGAGCGGAATTATAATCATTATTACGATACGCTCTGCGTTTTTTCCATGCAGACTTCTTTCCGGTATTTGCAAAAAACGTTTGCTGAAAAATCCTCTCTATCTCCTCGAGACTTATTGCTCTTTCTGTTGTGACCGAAGCCCGGTTTTTTACCGCATCTTCCGGTTGGTTCCCGTTTATCTGAAGACAGCTCGGAACATGCATATGGTTTTTGACTTCATACCAATCAACAAAAAAGCCCGTTCCGCGAGCGAAAAATATCGAACCTGTCGGATTTTCAGGGTCTCTTTCCGAGTCATACCCGATTTTTTCAATTACCTCTTCCGTATTATGGCATGGTTCATATCCTTTGACAGTGTAAAACAAACGCCCAAGACCTTTCGTATATGCGATAACTTCTTTCTGGTAATTCCGCATTGCTGCGACAGGAGCGCTGCCTGTAAGAACCGCCGTTTCGCTGCTTGTTTGCGATACTTCGCATGTGCCGTGCATTTTCTCTATATCGCTAATCGCCCTGCCTACCGTATTTCTTGGGATCTCAAGATGAAAAGCGTAATACGGCTCGAGAAGGATTGATTCCGCTTCCTTTAGTCCCTGGCGCACGGCGCGGTAAGCAGCCTCCCTGAAGTCGCCGCTTTTCGTGTGCTTTTTATGCGCCTTGCCTCCGATCAAAGTTATTTTCATATCTGTAATTGCCGAGCCGGTTAAAACGCCTTTATGCTCTTTTTCCTGCAGATAAGAAAGAACAAGTCTCTGCCACCGTTTGTCGAGCATGTCTTCATCGCAATCCGTATCGAAATGCAAACCGCTTCCGCGTTCCGCGGGTTCCAAAAGAACGTGGACTTCCGCGTAATGCCCCAAAGGTTCGAAGTGGCCTACCCCTTCCACTGCGTTCGCAATTGTTTCTTTATAAAGAATCCTTCCTTCACCGAATGTTACATCAAAACCGAAGCGGTCTTTTATAAGGCTCTGAATTATTTCAATCTGCACTTCGCCCATGACCTGGGCATGGATCTCCTGGAGTTGTTCATTCCAGTCAATATGAAGCGCGGGCTCTTCTTCCTCAAGCTCGCGCAGCATCGGGACAATCGCTCTCGGATCGCAGTCTTCCGGAAGGAGGATGCGGTAATACAGGACAGGTTCCAATACCGGTTTATAGGAATCATTTTCAATCCCAAGACCTTCTCCCGGCCTGGTTTTCGTAAGACCTGTCACTGCGCATACCGAACCGGCATCAGCTTCACTTACGGCAGTATATTTCTGCCCGGAATATACGCGGATTTGATTGACTTTCTCCTCCCATGCGCCGTTTGTCAGGACGTTCCTCACCTTCAGTTTCCCACCCGTAATTTTCATGTGAGTCAGGCGGTTCCCATTCTCATCCCTTGTTATTTTGAAGATTTTAGCCCCGAATTCCGCCGGGTAGGAAGGAGGGACGGCGTATTTTACAATACCGTGCATGAATTGTTCAATTCCAATCAGTTTCAGCGCCGAACCGAAAAAACACGGGAATACCCTGCGCTTTCTGATCGCATTCCTGATAAGCCCAATTTTTATATCTCCTGTATTCAGTAAGGATTCCATCATTGATTCGTCGCACATCGCAAGTTGTTCATAAAAGTTCTCATTTGATACTTCCGAAAAATCGATACAGCCTTCGCTAAACTGGTTTTTCAGTTCATTCATTATTTTTTCCCTGTTTGCTTTATCCTGATCCATTTTGTTGATAAAAATAAAAACGGGGATCCGGTATATCGAAAGCAGGTGCCACAGGGTTTTTGTATGGCCCTGTATGCCGTCCGATCCGCTTACCAGCAAAATGGCGTAATCCAATACGTTGAGCGTCCTTTCCATTTCAGACGAAAAGTCTACGTGGCCCGGGGTATCCAGCAGCGTGATTTGCATATCGCCGACAGTAAAAACTGCCTGTTTCGAGAAAATTGTTATGCCCCTTGCTCTTTCAAGATCAAAGTTATCAAGGTAGGCATTCTTTTTGTCCACCCTGCCGAGTTTTTTTATCTTTCCGCTCAAATAAAGCAGTGCTTCCGATAATGTTGTCTTTCCGGCGTCAACATGAGCCAGTATTCCAATAACCAACTTTTTCATAACCGGTTTGTTTCCTTTACTGTCCATACGTATATAATACCAGTTAGACGGAATTCTAACAAACTGTATTGAACCTTTGTTTGTGTCAAGTAAACGTGGGCAAATTATTTTCTTTTCTTTTTTACTGTAGTTTAAAACTTAATTAATTTTCCTAATGTATAGCCAAAAAGGTAAAAATGCTACGCATTTTTGTATATAAAAACCTTTACGGCATAAACAGTTTCCCTCCTGGCTTACGCTGAATTCCTTCTGTTTATTCCTCAGTGCCTTTACATATCCTACACCTCAGCTATTTCCATTTCGGCAGACAATGAAGGAAAATAGTATGTAAAATCAACCACAAAACCAAGCCACTACTCTCTACCTCATTTGTATGCCATTTCGCTAAAAGGTTTTAAATCAAACATTCTCCGTATTGCTTTCCTTCCGTTCGTTACCTTGCTGTTGCTAAATGGTATCTCTCCTCGACGCATAGGGTATACCGATTTCCTGACCGCCTTTTCTGCAAATGCTTCAGTTGTCCTTATTGCTTCTTCAAATCGCTCTGTAAGTCTTTCTGACAGCTTGCCGGACACAAGGAACGCTACCCTGTCGTTGAAGTTCTTTCCCATCTTCAGGGCTATAATCTTCGACAGGTTGGAGGCCCCCTGAATGCTCCAACTCTTACCGCCTTTCATCCTCTTGGCAAATATGTTCACATTCCTCTCCATAGTGCCTAAGTTCCGGTACTCTACACCTTCAGGTGGCGATGGTAGTTTAATACCCGCGCGTTCCCTATAGGGAACTATGCTCCCTTTGTTGCTCTTGATATACACTTCCAATGCCGTCAGTTTCTTTACTTCACTTTCCAGACCGCCACACTCATACTTCAATTCTTCCAGTTTCCTAAATACTTTCTCGAACTGCCCTTCCTTCAGCCATCTCATTATATGCCTCCGGCTGTTCTTGTCGTACACATTCCTGATTACACTTTTAGAAAGATGATAAGGATCCAGTTGGAACAGGCTGTCTTCCGTGTCATGACCATTTACTATCCACGGCGCCCCATCTCCGTTTAATACCCGGTATTGAATCTCGTCAGTATTGTATTTCTCAGCAACTACAGCATCTCTTAGAGCTTTGAAATCCCCAGGCTTCATATATCCAGCAAATGCCGTCTTCTCGATGGTTTTATACTCTTTAGAACATGGGTATCGTTGCTCCCATCCCTCGTAGACTACTCCAATCTTAAGCTCACTTTTCCCTTTCGAGGAGCCTTTCCTGCTTTCTCTCTGCATCGATAACCATAGACCATCAGCCTCCTCAAACAATACAGGAACTTCTCGTTCCCCGCATAATTCATCGTTTTCATATGCCCTTACAAGTCGTTTTTCTTCCTCTGCCTGCCGCTCTCCAACCGCCTGCACTACATTCCATACCCCCTGATGACTTATACTTTGATTCGTCAGTCCTGTAACTGCTTCTGATACCTCTCGGTATGACATTTCACATGAGTATTCCAGAATTTTCTCCACTAAGTTAGGCGATATCGTTCCGATCGTGTCCAGACCAAGTGCTTTATCTAAAAGAAATATATGCTCTGTGGCTCCGGCTTCGTTTACTCGCCTGTACAAGGTTCGCTTCATCTGCACTTCGCCCATCAATGTCTTAATACTGGTCGTCCTGCTGCCCTTATGCCTTAATGACGCTTTGTCCCTCGTCTTCTCAAGAATTTCATCTGCTTTTAGCAGATATTGCTCCATCAATGTTCTCGCTACATCGCAACCTATTTCAAAAAAAATTCTCTCCAACTGCTTGAATGTTATCCCT
>Ga0134100_1000044_pt1 | contig 140364 bp, 127 predicted proteins | sample 11_taG_2_FD_94444 | JGI IMG/M metagenome (GOLD analysis project Ga0134100, IMG submission 94444) | Switchgrass degrading microbial communities from high solid loading bioreactors in New Hampshire, USA - 11_42_5_180_A3 metaG | ecosystem: Engineered > Bioreactor > Semi-continuous > Anaerobic >...
CAGTCCGTGTTCGAGCAACACAGCATAAGCCATTTCCAAAGGATTGGTTTCGACACGCATCGCCATGATGGGCATACTCCTTTCTCGAAGTCATGGCGTCAGACCGAGCGCCGCGCGCTTCCTACCATAGGCGCTAAACGGAATTTACAGAAAGGATGGTACACAACCTTTCCGACACAACCGCTCCGACAGCTTGGCTAGTAGTGGTAGCGGCCTTGCAAAAACTCGATCCGATCCGCTTTCACCAGATAGACGCAACGGTGTTCCTGCGTGATCCGGCGTGACCAGACATCCGGGCCCAGATACTTCAATGGTTCGGGATTGCCAATGCCCTTGAATGGATCTCGCAGGACGGCCTTGACCAGCTCCAGGAGGCGCTTGGCAGTGCGGCGTTCTGTTTCCACCCAGTAGCTCAAGTCCTCCAAGAACTCGGGATGAAACACCGCGACGCGCTTGAGCTCAGCCTTCGATGCCATAGAGTTTCTCGAGGGCATCGACCGCAGTGGGTGCGACCTCACCGGCCCGAGCACGGGCCAGGGCAGTCAACAGACGTTCCGCATTCTTTGGCGAGCGCAGCAGATGCGCTGTCTCCATCAGGCTTTGTAGTTCATCGGCGGCAATCATTGCAACGGCCCCCCCCCGAGCGGCGACGCACCACGACGACTTCACGGTCATCGACCGCACGATCCATCAGAGTCTTGAGTTGCTTGCGGGCCTGGCTGTAGGTGGTTTCGATGGTCATGACGATCTCCGTTAGTTGGACATATATATTGTACAACTATGACATGACAAAGGAACCCCTTCTTCCGTCAGTTCCCACTCACTGCTGTCACACGCTGATTTTGGAAAAAAAAAAGCCGACCCCCAGAGGCCGGCTTTTCTTCACCCTCGCGAGGGAGGAAGCTCACTCGAATTCGAGGATCACCTCGTCCACCGCCAGGCTCGCGCCCGGCTTGGCGACGATCTTCTTCACCTTGCCGTCCTGCTCGGCGCGCAGGATGTTCTCCATCTTCATCGCCTCGATCACGGCGAGTTTCTCGCCCGCCTTCACCTCCTGCCCTTCGGTGACCGAGACCTCGCGCAGCAGCCCCGGCATGGGCGAGAGGAGGAACTTGGACATGTCGGGCGGCGACTTGAGCGGCATCAGCGGCCACAGGGCGGCGATATGCTCCGGCAGCACGCGGGCACGCAGCTCGGCGCCGTGGTGGCGCAGCACGTAGAGGATGCCCTCGCGTTCGAGCTGCACCGTCATCGGCGCATCGCCGATGCGCACCTGCAGCACGATCTCGCCCAGGCGCCAGCGCGGATCGAAGTCGATCTGCAGCACCCGCTCGCCCGAGCGCACCACGAAGCGGGAGTCCGAGAGCGACTCGACCGTAGCCGGCGTGGCGCCTTGGGCATCGATCACCCGGTAGTTGGGCGAGGGCGCGTAGCGATGTCCGTTCATCTGGCCGGAGAGTCGGGCGTTGCGCAGCCGCCACTTGTGCTCGACCGCCGCCAGGATGAGGCGCAGCATCAGCGGGTCTTCGTGCGGCACCATCTCCGGCGTGAAGCCGTGGGGGAATTCCTCGGCGATGAAGCCGGTGGTGAGCCGCCCCTCGCGGAAGCGCGGATGCTGCATGAGCGCCGCCTGGAAGGGGATGTTGGAGTGGATGCCGCGAATGACGAAGGCATCGAGCGCCTCCTGCATCCGCCCGATCGCCTCCAGCCGGTCGCGCCCGTGTACGATGAGCTTGGCGATCATCGAGTCGTAGTACATCGAGATCTCGCCGCCCTCATAGACGCCGGTGTCGACGCGCACCTGGCCCGGCACTTCGGCCGGCGGACGGAACTTCACCAGGCGCCCGGTGGAGGGCAGGAAGCCGCGGAAAGGATCCTCGGCGTTGATGCGGCATTCCATCGCCCAGCCGTCGATGCGCAGCTCGGATTGCGACAGCGGCAGTTTCTCGCCGGCGGCGATGCGGATCATCCACTCGACCAGATCGAGCCCGGTGATCATCTCGGTGACCGGGTGCTCGACCTGCAGCCGCGTGTTCATCTCGAGGAAGTAGAAGGACTTGTCCTTGCCGACGACGAATTCCACCGTGCCGGCGGACTGGTACTGCACCGCGCGCGCCAGCGCCACCGCCTGCTCGCCCATGGCGCGGCGGGTGTCCGGGTCGATGAAGGGGCTGGGCGCCTCTTCCACCACTTTCTGGTGGCGGCGCTGCACCGAGCATTCGCGCTCGAAGAGATAGACATAGTTGCCGTAGGCGTCGCCGAAGACCTGGATCTCGATGTGGCGCGGCTCCTCGACGAATTTCTCGATGAAGACGCGATCGTCGCCGAAGGCGTTGCGCGCCTCGTTGCGGCAGGATTCGAACCCTTCGCGGCACTGGGCGTCGTCGTAGGCCACGCGCAGCCCCTTGCCCCCGCCGCCGGCCGAAGCCTTGATCATCACCGGATAGCCGATGTCGCGGGCGATGCGCACCGCCTCCTCGGCCGATTCGATCGGCTCGTTGTAGCCGGGGATGGTATTGACGCCCGCCTGCATGGCGAGCTTCTTCGAGGCGATCTTGTCGCCCATGGCGGCGATGGCGTCGGCCTTGGGACCGATGAAGACGATGCCCTCTTCCTCGAGCCGGCGGGCGAACTCCTCGTTCTCCGAGAGAAAGCCGTAGCCGGGGTGCACCGCCTCGGCGCCGGTCTGCTTACAGGCGGCGATGATTTTGTCCATCGCCAGGTAGGATTCCTTGGAAGGCGCGGGGCCGATGCACACCGCCTCGTCGGCGAGCTGCACGTGCAGCGCACGGCGGTCGGCCTCGGAATAGACCGCCACGGTGGCGATCCCCATCTTGCGCGCGGTCTTGATCACCCGGCAGGCGATCTCGCCCCGGTTGGCGATCAGAATCTTTTTGAACATGGTGGTGTTTTCCCTCATTGCGATGAACCGTTGGCGTGCCGCCTCACAGCGGGATGTTGCCGTGCTTGCGCCAGGGGTTTTCGAGCTTCTTGTCCTCGAGCATCGCCAGCGAGCGGCAGATGCGCTTGCGCGTGGCGTGCGGCATGATGACGTCGTCGATGTAGCCGCGCCGCGCCGCCACGAAGGGGTTGGCGAACTTCTCGCGGTACTCCGCCTCGCGCGCGGCGATCTTCTCGGGGTCGTTCTTCTCGTCGCGGAAGATGATCTCGACCGCCCCTTTCGGCCCCATGACGGCGATCTCGGCGGTGGGCCAGGCGAAGTTGACGTCGCCGCGCAGGTGCTTGGAGGCCATCACGTCGTAGGCCCCGCCGTAGGCCTTGCGGGTGATGACGGTGATCTTGGGCACCGTGGCCTCGGCATAGGCGTAGAGGAGCTTGGCGCCGTGCTTGATGATGCCGCCGTATTCCTGGGCCGTGCCGGGCAAGAAGCCGGGCACGTCGACGAAGGTGACGATGGGGATGTTGAAGGCGTCGCAGAAGCGCACGAAGCGCGCCGCCTTGATCGAGGACTTGATGTCGAGGCAGCCGGCGAGCACCATGGGCTGGTTGGCCACGAAGCCCACGGTGCGCCCTTCCATGCGCCCGAAGCCGACGACGATGTTCTTGGCGTAGTCGGGCTGGACCTCGAAGAAGTCGCCCTCGTCGACCACCTTGAGGATGAGCTCCTTGATGTCGTAGGGCTGGTTGGGGTTGTCGGGCACGAGGGTGTCGAGCGAGGGTTCCATGCGCTCGGCCGTGTCGCTGGTGGGGCGCACCGGCGGCTTCTCGCGGTTGTTGAGCGGCAGGAAGTCGAAGAAGCGGCGCAGCTGCAGCAATGCTTCGATGTCGTTCTCGAAAGCCGCATCGGCCACGCCCGAGCGCGTGGTGTGGGTGACGGCCCCGCCGAGCTCCTCGGCCGTAACCTCTTCGTGCGTGACGGTCTTCACCACGTCCGGGCCGGTGACGAACATGTAGGAGGTATCCTTCACCATGAAGATGAAGTCGGTCATGGCCGGCGAATAGACCGCGCCGCCCGCGCACGGCCCCATGATCATGGAGATCTGCGGGATCACGCCGGAGGCGAGCACGTTCCTCTGGAAGACGTCGGCGTAGCCGCCCAGGGACGCCACCCCTTCCTGGATGCGCGCCCCGCCCGAGTCGTTCAGGCCGATCACTGGCGCGCCGACCTTCATCGCCTGGTCCATGATCTTGCAGATCTTCTCGGCGTGCGCTTCCGACAGCGACCCGCCGAAGACGGTGAAGTCCTGGCTGAAGACGAAGACGAGCCGGCCGTTGATGGTGCCGTAGCCCGTCACCACCCCGTCACCGGGGATGTGCTCCTTCTCCATCCCGAAATCGGTGCAGCGGTGCTCCTTGAACATGTCCCACTCTTCGAAGCTGCCCTCGTCGAGCAGCACCTCGATGCGCTCGCGCGCGGTGAGCTTGCCCTTGGCGTGCTGGGCGTCGATGCGCCGCTGCCCGCCGCCCAGGCGGGCCCGGGCGCGTTGCTCTTCCAACCGACGGATGATGTCCTGCATGGTTTATCCTCACTGACTGATGGTCTGGCTCGCATCGAGCAGGCGCCGCGCCGCGACCACCGGCGCGAGCCGCCCGCTCTCCACGTCCCGTTCGATCGCCGGCAGCATCGTGCGCACGGCGGGGTGCTGGCGGAAGCGGCGCTTGAGTTCGGCGTCGATCCGTTCCCACATCCAGGCGAGCGCCTGATGGCGGCGTTTTTCGGCAAGTGCGCCGTTTTTCTGCATCGTGTCGCGAAAGGCGAGCACCGTCTCCCAGAAGCGATCGAGCCCCTCGCCCTTGAGCGCCGAGACGAGCAGCACCGGCACGCGCCAGTCGGGGTGCGGCGGGCGCAGCATGTGCAGCGCCGTCTCGAGCTGGGCCTTGGCCCGCATGGCCGCGGCCGGGTCGGCGTCGGCCTTGTTGATGACGATGAGGTCGGCGAGCTCCATGATCCCCTTCTTGATGCCCTGCAGGTCGTCACCGGCGTTGGGCAGCTGCAGCAGGACGAACATGTCGGTCATGTTGGCCACCGCCGTCTCCGACTGCCCCACCCCCACGGTCTCGACGATGACGACGTCGAACCCCGCCGCCTCGCATACCAGCATCGTCTCGCGCGTCTTCTCGGCCACGCCCCCGAGGCTTCCCGCCGAAGGGCTGGGACGGATGAAGGCGCGCGGATCGCGGCTCAGGCGCTCCATGCGCGTCTTGTCCCCGAGAATGGAGCCGCCCGAGACGCTGGAAGAGGGATCGACGGCGAGCACGGCGACCCGATGCCCGCGCTCGACGAGGTACAGCCCCAGCGCCTCGATGAAGGTGGACTTGCCCACCCCGGGCACACCGGAGATGCCCAGGCGCAGCGCCCCGCCCGTGTGCGGCAGCAGCGCCTGCAGCACCGCCTCGGCCCGGCGCTGATGATCGGGCCGGCTCGATTCGATGAGGGTGATCGCCTTGGCGAGCGGTCGCAGCGCGCGCGCGAGCACCCCTTCGACGAGGGCGCGATCTTCTGCGTCCAGCTCGGGCGGGTCGTCGCGGCTCGCCGGCGCCGCTTCCCGTTGCGACACGGCTCACCCTCGGCCGCGCGCGGCGCGGATCGCCGCGAGCACCTGGCGCGCCGCCTCGGGGATGGGCGTGCCCGGCCCGAAGATGCCCTTGGCGCCGGCGGCGTAGAGGAAATCGTAGTCCTGCGACGGGATGACCCCGCCGACGAAGACGATGATGTCCTCGGCCCCCAGTCGCTTGAGCTCATCGATGAGCGCCGGCACCAGCGTCTTGTGGCCGGCGGCGAGCGTCGACACGCCCACGGCGTGCACGTCGTTCTCCACCGCGTGGCGCGCCGCCTCTTCGGGCGTCTGGAACATGGGGCCGATGTCGATGTCGAATCCGAGATCGGCGAAGGCCGAAGCGACCACCTTGGCGCCGCGGTCGTGCCCATCCTGGCCGAGCTTGGCGATCATGATGCGCGGGCGACGCCCCTCTTCCTCGATGAAGCGCTCGATCTCGTCCTTGAGCATACGCCACTCCTCGCGCCCCTCCACGACGGCGCCGTAGACGCCGGTCACCGTCTGCGGGTTGGCCTGATAGCGGCCCCAGACTTTTTCCAGGGCATCGGACACTTCCCCCACGGTGGCGCGGGCGCGCACCGCATCGATCGCGAGCGCGAGGAGGTTCCCTTCCCCGGTCTGGGCACAGCGGGTGAGCGCCTCGAGCGCCTGCTGCACTTTCACGGGATCGCGCTCGGCGCGCAGTTTCTTCAGCCGTTCGATCTGCTTCTCGCGCACGGCGCGGTTGTCGATCTCCAACACCTCGATGGGGTGGTCTTCCTTCTCCAGACGGTACTTGTTCACGCCCACGATCACGTCGAGCCCGGCGTCGATGCGCGCCTGCTTCTCGGCGGCGCATTCCTCGATCTTCATCTTCGCCCAGCCGGATTCGACCGCCTTGGTCATGCCGCCCATCGCCTCGACTTCCTCGATGATGGACCAGGCCTTGTCGATCATCTCCTGCGTGAGCGTCTCCATCATGTAGGAGCCCGCCCAGGGGTCGATGACGTTGGTGATGTGCGTCTCTTCCTGCAAGATGAGCTGCGTGTTGCGGGCGATGCGGGCCGAGAACTCGGTGGGCAGCGCGATCGCCTCGTCGAGTGCGTTGGTGTGCAGCGACTGCGTGCCGCCGAAGACCGCGGCCATGGCCTCGATCGTGGTGCGGATGATGTTGTTGTAGGGATCCTGGGCGGTGAGCGACCAGCCGGAGGTCTGGCAGTGGGTGCGCAGCATCATCGAGCGCGGATTCTTGGCGCCGAACTCCTTCATGATGCGCCACCACAGGTAGCGCGCCGCGCGCAGCTTGGCAATCTCGAGGTAGAAGTTCATGCCGATGGCAAAGAAAAACGACAGCCGCCCGGCGAACTTGTCGATGTCCAGGCCCCGTTTCATGGCGGTGCGCACGTATTCCATGCCGTCGGCCAGCGTGAAGGCGAGCTCGAGCGCCTGCGTGGCCCCCGCCTCCTGGATGTGGTAGCCCGAGATCGAGATGGAGTTGAACTTGGGCATGTGCTCGGCCGTGTAGGCGATGATGTCGGCGACGATGCGCATCGACGGCTCGGGCGGGTAGATGTAGGTGTTGCGCACCATGAATTCTTTGAGGATGTCGTTCTGGATCGTGCCCGAGAGCTGATCCTGCCGCACCCCCTGCTCCTCGGCGGCCACGACGTAGCCGGCAAGTACCGGCAGCACCGCTCCGTTCATGGTCATCGACACCGAGACCTTGTCGAGCGGGATGCCGTCGAAGAGGATCTTCATGTCCTCGACCGAGTCGATCGCCACGCCCGCCTTGCCGACGTCGCCGATCACCCGCGGGTTGTCGGAATCGTAGCCGCGGTGCGTGGCCAGATCGAAGGCCACCGAGATGCCCTGCCCGCCGCCGGCGAGCGTCTTCTTGTAGAAGGCGTTCGATTCCTCGGCGGTGGAAAAGCCCGCGTACTGGCGGATGGTCCAGGGTTTGACCGTGTACATCGTCGGCTGCGGCCCGCGGATGAAGGGCTCGAACCCGGGCAGCGTGTCGGCGTGCGGCAGACGGTCGAGGTCGGCGCGCACGTAGAGCGGATGCACGACGATGCCTTCGGGGGTGTGCCAGTCGAGCCGGCTCAGGTCGCCGTCGGGCGCCTGCTTGGCCGCGGCTTTTTTCCAGGCTTCGAGATCGGGTTTGGGGTAGACGGGTGCGGAGTCGGACATGGAGACATCCCTCGACGACGATGGAGGCGTGACATCCGCGCCGTCGAAACGCGGCACCGATCGGCAGGCGGCGCGGAAACCGGAAACGGCAAATATAATATGTAATCCATAATTATGAAAGACCCGGAGCCGCAGCGATGACTCCGCAACGCATCGCGCCCCAGGCGCTCTATCAGGAAGTGGCCGAACGGCTGCGCCAGCGCATCTTCGCCCACGAGCTGCCGCCGGGGCGGCCGATCGACGAGCTGCGCCTGGCGGCCGAATACGGCATCTCGCGTACCCCCCTGCGCGAGGCCCTGAAGGTGCTCGCCGCCGAAGGGCTGGTGACCTTGATCCCGCGGCGCGGCGCCTTCGTCAGCCAGATCTCCGGCGAAGAGCTGGATGCGATCTTCGACGTGCTCGCCGTGCTCGAGGGGCACGCCGCGCGCCGGGCCGCCGAGCGCCTGGACGAGGCATCGGCCCGGCAGCTGCGGCAGCTGCACGAACGCCTGGAGGAAGCGGCGCGCGCCGGGGCGATCGACGCTTTCTTCGAGGCGAACCAAGCTTTCCATGCAGAAGTTTTGCGCCTTGCCGCCAACCCCTTCCTCTCGGCCACGATCCAGGATCTGCGCCAGAAGATTCGGCTGAGCCGCCACCATTCGCTCTACGACGAAGGGCGGCTGGAGCACAGCCTGCAGGAGCACCGCGAGCTGCTCGCGGCCCTGCTCGGCGGCGAGGCCGCGGCGGCCGAGCGGTACATGCGCGCGCATCTGCGCTCGGGGCGCGAGGCGATCGCGCACGTGCAGCACGACGCCGTGGCCAATCCTTTTTCTTGAATGCGAGGAATTTCCATGAGCGGCACGCTTCATACCCAGCCCCATCCCGAGGCGTCCTGCCTCGTCGTCACCCTGGAAAATCCCGGCAAGCGCAACGCGATCGATGCGGCCCTGTGGCGGGCGCTGGGCGACCTGTTCACGGAACTCGCCGCCGAGGGGCTTCCCTGGCGCAGCGTGATCCTCACCGGCGCGGGCGATGCCTTCGCCGCCGGCGGCGACCTGGAGGAATTCCCCCGCGTGCGCGCCGACCTCGCCTCCGCGCTGGATTACCACGAAGGCAAGGTTGGACGGGCGCTGCGCGCCATCGCCGACTGCCCGCTGCCGGTGATCGCAGCGATCGAAGGCCCCTGTATCGGCGGCGGGCTGGAGATCGCGGCGATGTGCGATCTGCGCGTGGCCGGACGCAGCGCCCGCTTCGGTGCGCCCATCGCCCGGCTCGGTTTCTGGATGTATCCCGGTGAGCTCGCCCTGCTGCGCGAGCGTCTGCCCGAAGGGCTGCTCGCGCAGATGCTGCTCGAAGGGGCCGTGCTCGATGCCGAACGCCTGTGGGGGCTAGGCGTGCTGCATCACCGCGTCGAGGATGGCCATGCGCTCGAAGAGGCGCTCGCGGTGGCGCGGCGCATCGTCGCCGGGGCCCCGCGCGTGGCGCGCATGCACAAGCGCTGGCTCGCTCGCCTGCGCCTGCGCACGCCCTTGTCGGAAGAAGAGAAACGCGCCGGGCTGGACTTCCTCGACGACCCCGACTACCGCGAAGGGCTCGCCGCTTTCCTCGAAAAACGGGCCCCGTGTTTCGCACGCCACGGCCAGGATGAAAAATGAAGGCATTCTCGGGGGCATTGATTGCGTTCGCATTCGCTTCACGCTAAGATCATGGAATCGCCCTTGGCATCCTCAGGAGATAGCAACCATGCGCTTCGCCCCCCTGCCCCTTGCCGCTGCGCTGGGCGCCGTCCTGCTCGGCGGCTGCACCAACCCCGGCGCACCGCTTCCCACCGATTTCGCCCAGGAACCGCAGCAGAAGATCCAGGCGGTACGGCAGTGGCAAACGGTGGCCGCGAGCCTTGCCGAGCGGCTGAGCGTCATGATGATCCGCGACAACAGCTGTACGCCGCAAGCCGCCCTGTGCGACGTCCTCTACGTGCACCCGGCCGCCAATGCCTCCACCTTCGACGCCGCCTTCCGCGAAGCCTTCGTGAGCTACCTCGTCGGCCGTGGCTGGAACGTGGCGCAGGACGGGCCGGCCGACATCGAGATCGACCTCGACAGCCGCTACGCCAAGCTCGCCACCGCCCCCGAAGTCGAGGCGATGGTCACGGCCTCGGCACGGCGCGGTGACCGCTATCTCGCCCGCATCTCCGACGTCTACTACATCACCAGCCCCGAGCTCTACGCCAAGGCGACCCCGCCCCTGTACGATCCCGCCCGGCTGACGGTGAAAGGAGACTGACCATGCGGCGCATCCTTTCCCCCCTGATGCTGGCCAGCGCCCTCGCCCTGTCGGCCTGCGCCACCGAGACGCTCCCGCCCCCGCCCAAGGCCGACCCTTCCATGGTCGTCAACAAGGCCTATGAAACGGCCGATGCGCTCATCGACCAGCTGCCGCCCGAGCTGCGCGCCGGTCCCGTGCTCTTCGCCACCTTCGTCGACGTCGATGCGCTCGATCGCTCCACCACCCTGGGGCGCACGCTCACCGAACAGGTCGCCAACCGCTTCGTGCAGCGCGGCTTCGTCGTCACCGAGCTCAAGCTGCGCACGGCCGTCTTCGTCAAGCGCGACACGGGCGAGCTGATGCTCTCGCGCGAAGTCGATCAGATCGCCCGCGAACACGACGCCCGCATCGTCGTGGCCGGCACCTATTCCCCGGCCAAGGAAGCCGTCTATCTGAGCGCCAAGGCGATCGACCCGGCCACCGGCCAGGTACTCGCGGCCAAGGACACCATCGTTCCGATGGACAACAACGTGAAGAGCCTCTTGCGCTGAAAAAGCGCACACGGAGCCGAAGGCGCCGCCTGCGGGCGGCGTTTTCATGTCCACTCCAGGACGATCAGGACAACCACAGCATCCGCCGCCAGTCGCAGTGCGCCTCGATCGCCGCAGCGAGCCGTTCGATCGCCGCTTCGCGCCGCTGCGCCGCGCCTTCGGTGACAAGCGCCGCCCCGGCCCAGCGCGAGAGCGCCGCAAACGCCGCTGCCGAATCGAAGAGTCCGTGCCAGTAGGTGCCGAGGATCTGCCCGTCTTCGGAGATCGCGCCATCGGGCACGCCGTCCTCGCCGATCACGGCGGGGCGCGCGAGTGCCGGCCCTTCGCTCACGCCGAGGTGGATCTCGTAGCCTTCGGCCTCGGCCCCGCCCAGCTCGGCAGCGAGCCGCCCGCGGCAACGACGCAGCACTTTCTGGGACTCCAGCCGCGTGCGCAAAGGAAGCAACCCCAAGCCGGGCCGGCCACTCGGCGCGCCTTCCAGCCCCAAGGGATCGTCGAGCCACTCGCCCAGCATCTGGAATCCTCCGCACAGACCGACGAGTTTGCCGCCGTAGCGCAGATGCCGGCGTAGCAGCGCCGGGCCGCCTTGGGATTCGAACCAAGCGAGATCCGCCTGCACCGCCTTGGAACCCGGCAGCACCACGAGATCCGCGCCCGGCCAGTGACCGCCGTGCCACCAATGGAATTCGACCTCGGGGTGCTGGCGCCAGGCGTCGAGATCGGTGTGATTGCTCACGCGCGGCCAGGCGATCGCCGTCACCCGCAGCCGCGCGCCTGCGGTGCGCTCCACCGGCGCGAGGCCGTCCTCGGCCTCCAGCGCGAGGTTGCCTAGATGCGGCAGCACGCCGAAGACCGGTTTGCCGGTACGCTCCTCCAGCCAGCGCAGGCCCGGGGTGAGGAGCGAGAGGTCCCCGCGGAAGCGGTTGATGACGAAGCCGCGCACGCGCGCACGTTCGCTTGGCGAGAGGCATTCGAGCGTACCGACGATCTGGGCGAAGACGCCGCCGCGGTCGATGTCGGCCACCAGCGCCACGGGGATGTCGACCGCCTCGGCAAAGCCCATGTTGGCGATGTCGCGCGCGCGCAGATTCACCTCCGCCGGACTGCCCGCCCCCTCGACCAGGATCCAGTCGAACTCCTGCTGCAGGCGCGCCCAGGATTCGAGCACCGCCTGCAGCGCCACCGGCTTGTAGGCGTGATAATCCCGTGCCGACAGGGTATGCACCGCCCGCCCGTGGATCACGACCTGGGCGCCGATGTCCGTGGTGGGCTTGAGCAGCACGGGGTTGAAATCCACCCGTGGTTCGAGTCCGGCGGCAAACGCCTGCAGCGCCTGGGCACGGCCGATCTCGCCCCCATCGGCCGTGACCGCGGCGTTGTTGGCCATGTTCTGCGGCTTGAACGGCGCCACACGCACCCCGGCGCGCGCGAGCAGCCGGCAAAGCCCCGCCACCAGCGTGCTCTTGCCGGCATCCGACGTAGTCCCCTGGATCATCAACGCCTGCGCCATGTTCGCCTCCGCGGCCGGAAAGCGCCCGATTATAATGGGCGACTTCGCCCCTTTCCCGCCGTCATGTCCCTTCTCCTGGCCACCGTGTTCGCACTCGCGCTCGATCGCCTCTTCGGCGAGCCGCCGCGCTGGCACCCGCTCGTCGGTTTCGGCCGCTGGGCCGCTGCCCTCGAGCGCCTCGTGCGCCGGCACATCGGCGAAGGCATCGGCGCGGGGATGATCGCCTGGGCGCTGGCAGTACTGCCCTGGGTGGGACTGGTCGCCGTCCTGGGACGGGTGCATCCCTTCGTCGAAGACGCGCTCGCCGTCGGCTGCCTTGCGCTCGCCGTGGGGGCGCGCAGCCTGCGCGAGCACCTCGAGCCGGTGCGGGACGCGCTCGCCGCCGGCGATCTCGCCTCCGCCCGGGCGCGGGTGGCCTTCCTCGTGAGCCGGGATACGGCGGCGATGGCGGGCGAAGACGTGGCCCGCGCGGCCACGGAATCGGCGCTGGAGAACGGCCACGACGCGGTGCTCGCGCCGCTGGTGTGGTTCGCGCTTCTGGGCGCGCCCGGCGTGGTGCTGCATCGCCTGGCCAACACGCTGGATGCGATGTGGGGCTATCGCACGCCGCGCTACGAGCGCTTCGGCAAGTGCGCCGCTCGCATCGACGATGGGCTCGGCTGGCCGAGCGCCCGGGTCACGGCGCTCCTCTATGCCTTGGGCGGACGCACGGCGGCGGCTCTGCAGTGCTGGCGCCGGCAGGCCCCGCAGTGGGACAGCCCCAACGCCGGCCCGGTGATGGCAAGCGGCGCCGGGGCGCTCGGCGTCACCCTGGGCGGAGAAGCCTGCTATGGCGGCACGCGGCACGAACGCCCCCTGCTCGGCGAAGGTCCCGCGCCGGGCGCGACCACCGTGGCCGCCGCCATGGAGCTCGTCGAACGGGCCGTCTGGGGCTGGCTGCTGCTGCTCGCGCTCCTCACGCTGGCGGGAGGCGGACGATGAGCCGGCCGGCGCACGGCGGTCGCCTGCGCGAGGCGGCGCGCCGCCGGGGCATCCCCCTCGACGCCTGGCTCGATCTCTCCACCGGCATCAGTCCCTGGTCCTATCCCCTGCCCGCGGTTCCCGAGGAAGTCTGGCGCCGTCTGCCGGAAGAAGACGACGGGCTCGACGAAGTGATACGCGCCGCCTTCGGCCGCCCCGCCCTGGCGGTGCCCGGCACCCAAGCGGCCATTTCCCGTCTGCCGTCCCTCTTGCCCGAGGTGCGCCGCGTGCTCGTGCCGCATCCCAGCTACGGCGAGCACGCCCATGCCTGGCGCGCGCACCATCTCGTGCGCTGCGCCCCTTGCGCCGACGCGATCGCGGCGCGGCTCGACGAAGTCGACGCGCTGGTGCTCGTGCATCCCAACAACCCCACCGGCGCGCGCTTTCCCGCCCGGGCCCTGCGCGCCTGGCACCGGCGGCTCGCCGCGCGCGGCGGCTGGCTCATCGTGGACGAAGCCTTCCTCGATCCCGGCGAAGCCGGCAGCCTCGTGGCCGAAACCGGGGAACCCGGTCTCGTCGTATTGCGTTCGCTGGGCAAATTCTGGGGGCTCGCGGGCGTGCGCTTCGGCCTCGTCTTCGCCGCCAAGCCGCTGCGCGAGCGGCTCGCCGCCTTGCTCGACCCGTGGGCGGTGAGCCATCCGGCACGCTGGGCAGCCCGGCTCGCGCTCGCCGATTCCGCCTGGCAGGAACGGCAGCGCATCCGCCTTGCCGCCGCCTCGCTTGCCTTGGCGACGATGCTGGAAGAAGCCGGTCTCAGGGTGAGCGGCCGCACCTCCCTCTTTGCCTGGGTCGAGACGCCGCGGGCGTCCGCGCTCGCCGCAGCGCTCGAGCGCCGCGCCCTCCTGGTGCGCCGATTCGACGATCCGCCGGGGCTGCGCTTCGGGCTGCCCGCCGACGACGCGCAAACCGCCCAGCTGCGGGCGGCGCTCCTCGATGCGATCGCTGAGACGGAATCACGACGATGAACGAATTCGCCCTGATCGAGCGTTTCTTCGCCGATCCCGCCGCGCACGAACCCCCACCGTCCTGGCTGCGGCTGGGCATCGGCGACGACGCGGCGCTGCTTGCCGAGGAAAACGGCTGGGAGACGGCAATCACCTGCGATACGCTGGTCGAGGGGCGGCACTTTCTGGCCGGGGCCGATCCGGAGGAGCTCGGCTGGAAGGCGCTGGCGGTGAACCTCTCCGATCTGGCGGCCATGGGCGCCGTCCCCACGGGGTTCCTCCTCGCCCTCACCCTGCCCGAGGCCGATGAAGCCTGGCTCACGGCCTTCGCCCGCGGACTCTTCGCCTGCGCCCGGCGGCACGGTGCCCGGCTCATCGGCGGGGACACCACCCGCGGCCCGCGTGCGCTCACGATCACGGCACTGGGGCGGGTGCCGGCAGGCGAGGCGGTATTGCGCAGCGGCGCGCGCGCGGGCGACGACGTCTGGGTGAGCGGGCAACCGGGACGCGCAGCGCTGGGGCTCGCCGTGCGGCTCGGAGCGCTTCCTTCGACGCTGCCCGGAGCACGGGAGTGGATCGCCGCGCTCGATCGCCCCGAGCCGCGCCTTGCGTTGGGATGCCGCTTGCGGCGCCTCGCACACGCGATGCTCGACGTCTCGGACGGCTTGCTCGGCGATCTACGGCACCTCCTCGAGCGCTCGGCACCGCCCCTCCTCACGGCCGAGATCGAGGTGACCAGACTGCCCCTTGCCCCCCTCGTCGCCGGCGGGGCGCCGCTCGAGCGGGTGCGGGCCGCCTTGCTCTCCGGTGGCGACGACTACGAACTCCTCTTCACCGCCGCGCCTGAATCCCGGCAACGACTCGCCCAACTCGCCGGGGAACTGGGCCTGCCGCTTTCCCGCGTCGGGCGGCTCGTGCCGGCCACGACACATCCCATCGTGCTCATCGAGCCCGACGGCCGGCGCACCCTGCCCGAGGTTTTGGGCTATGATCATTTTCGCGCATGCAAGGAATACCCATGACCGCCGAGCGCACACGCCCTACCACCGCCTTCCTCCTCGCGCACCCGGCGCATTTCATCGCGCTCGGCTTCGGCGCCGGGCTTTCCCCCTGGGCGCCGGGCACGGTCGGGTCGCTCCTTGCCTGGGCGCTCTATCCGTTGCTGCGCACCCCCGTCTCCGAGGGGCTCTTCCTGCTGCTGCTCGCCTCTTTCTTCCTCGCCGGTGTCATCGCCTGCGATCGCACAGCCAAGGCGCTGGCGAGCGGCGATCCCGGCGCCGTGGTCTGGGACGAGATGATCGCCGTCTGGCTCGTGCTCTTCTTCTGCCCGCCGGGGCTTGCCTGGCAGGCGGCGGGCGTGGCGCTCTTCCGCCTCTTCGACATCGCCAAACCCGAGCCCATCGCCACGCTGGAACGGCGCTTCCGCGGCGGCTTCGGCATCATGATCGACGATCTGGCCGCCGCCGGCTACGTGCTGCTCGTACTCGCCGTGGCGGTGCACTTCCTGGGAGCGCACGCATGATCCGACCCGAAGATCCTCTGGGGCGCCTCGCCCGTGAATTGGGCATGCTGCTTGCCGCCCGCGGCTGGATGCTCGCCACTGCCGAATCCTGTACCGGCGGGGCCGTCGCCGAAGCGATCACGGCGATCGCCGGCAGCTCCGGCTGGTTCGAACGCGGTTTCGTCACCTACGCCAATGCCGCCAAGATCGAAGTGCTCGGCGTCGATCCCCTCACCCTCGAACGCCACGGGGCAGTGTCGGAAGCCGTAGCGCGCGAAATGGCGCTCGGTGCACTCACGCACAGCCAGGCCGAGCTGGCCTTGTCCATTACCGGTATCGCCGGGCCCGACGGCGGCACGCCGGACAAGCCCGTGGGTACCGTCTGTTTCGGCTGGGCCTGGGGTCGGACCCGGCCGCGGGTACGCAGCGAACGGCGCCACTTCGCTGGCGAGCGCATCGCCGTGCGCGCCCAGGCCGTGCGCACGGCGCTCTCCGGTGCCATCGCCCTGTGCCACCCCTGAACCATCCTGTGCCATAATCGGTCGAAGCGTTTTCGTACTTGCCAGCCAAGGAATTTTCGATGGACGACAACAAACTCAAAGCGCTGCAGGCGGCGCTCGCGCAGATCGACAAACAGTTCGGCAAAGGCTCGGTGATGCGCATGGGCGACGCCCAAGTGGTGCGCGACATCCAGACCGTCTCCACCGGCTCGCTCGGGCTGGACATCGCGCTGGGCATCGGCGGGCTGCCGCGCGGGCGGGTGGTGGAGATCTACGGCCCCGAATCCTCGGGCAAGACCACCCTCACGCTGCACGTGATCGCCGAAATGCAGAAACTCGGCGGCGTGGCCGCCTTCATCGATGCCGAACACGCCCTCGACGTGCAGTATGCGAAGAAATTGGGCGTCGATATCGACGATCTCCTCGTGTCGCAACCCGACACCGGCGAGCAGGCGCTCGAGATCGCCGACATGCTGGTGCGCTCGGGCGGGGTCGACATCGTGGTGATCGACTCGGTGGCCGCGCTCACGCCGAAAGCCGAGATCGAAGGCGAGATGGGCGACTCGCTCCCCGGCCTGCAGGCCCGGCTCATGAGCCAGGCGCTGAGAAAACTCACCGCCAGCATCAGCAAGACCAACACGCTCGTCATCTTCATCAACCAGATCCGCATGAAGATCGGCGTGATGTTCGGCAACCCTGAAACCACCACCGGCGGCAACGCGCTCAAGTTCTATTCCTCGGTGCGCCTGGACATCCGCAAGACCGGCACGATCAAGAAAGGCGACGAGGTCGTCGGTTCCGAGACCCGCGTCAAGGTGGTCAAGAACAAGGTCGCGCCGCCCTTCCGCGAGGCTCTCTTCGACATCCTCTACGGCGAGGGCATCTCGCGCGAGGGCGAGATCATCGACCTGGGCGTGGAGCACAAGCTCATCGACAAATCCGGTTCTTGGTACGCCTACGAGGGCGAAAAGATCGGTCAGGGCAAGGACAACGCGCGCGAATTCCTGCGTCAGCGCCCCGAGCTCGCGCGGCGCATCGAGAATCAGATCCGGGCCAAGGTAGGGCTGCCGCCCCTGCCCGAGATCGCATCCGCCGCGCCCAGCGCCGCCCCGAGCGAATCTGCCCTCGCCGCTCCGGCGGCCGAATAAGCCTACGTCATGGCTATGAGCGGGCCGAGCGTGTGGCAAAGAGCGCTGCGGCTGCTCGCGCGCCGCGAGCACAGCCGCGCCGAGCTCGCGCACAAGCTCGCTCCCCACGGCACGCCCGAGGAAATCGAAGAAACGCTCAGCCGCCTCGAGCGCACGGGGCTCCTGTCGGACGAGCGCTGTGCCCGCGCCTTCGTCGCCGCCCGGGCCGAACGCAGCGGCCGACGCCTCCTCGAGATGCGGCTGCGCGAGCGCGGGCTGGACGATGCCCTCATCGATGAAGTCCTCGACGCGCTGGAGGCCGAATCGAGCGAAGTCGAGCGCGCCGCCGCCCTGTGGCGCAAGCGCTTCGGCACACCGCCCGCCGACGCCAAGGAATGGGCCCGGCAGGCGCGCTTCCTCGCCGGCCGCGGATTCTCCCCCTCCATCGTCACCCGTCTGCTGCGCGACCCGCCCGAAGCACTCGCCGAACCCTTTCCCGACACCGAACCCTGAGTCCCCCATGTCGCTGCTGCACGTCGAACGCCTACGCAAAACCTACGGCAAACGCACCGTCGTCGCCTCGGTCGATCTCACCGTCGAAGCCGGCGAGATCGTGGGACTGCTCGGCCCCAACGGCGCCGGCAAGACCACCTGTTTCTACATGATCGTCGGGCTGGTGCGCGCCGACGACGGCAAGATCGAGCTCGACGGCCAGGACGTCACCCACGAACCCATCCACCGCCGCGCCCGGCACGGGCTCTCCTACCTGCCACAGGAAGCGAGCATCTTCCGCCGCCTGTCGGTGCGGGAAAACGTGCGCGCCGTGCTCGAACTGCGCGGGCTGCCGAAAGACGACATCCGGCAGAAAGAAGACGGGCTGCTTGCCGAACTCGGCATCGCGCACCTGGCCGACCAGCCCTCGGTGTCGCTCTCCGGCGGCGAACGGCGCCGGCTCGAAATCGCCCGGGCGCTCGCCACCGACCCCAAGATCATCCTGCTCGACGAGCCCTTCGCCGGCGTCGATCCCATCGCCGTGATCGAGATCCAGCGCATCGTGCGCTTCCTGCAGGAACGCGGCATCAGCGTGCTCATCACCGACCACAACGTGCGCGAAACGCTCGGCATCTGCAACCGCGCCTCCATCCTCGCCGACGGCCGGGTGATCGCCTCCGGTCGCCCCGAAGAGATCATCGACGACCCGCACGTGCGCCGAGTCTATCTCGGCGAACACTTCCGGCTGTAGCCATGAGCCTCGAGCCTCGCCTGAACCTGCGCCCCAGCGCCACGCTCGCCCTCTCGCCGCAGACGGCGCAGGCGCTCAAGCTCCTGACGCTGTCGGCCGTCGAGCTGCAGCAGACCATCGCAGAAGCGCTGCAGGCGAATCCGCTCCTCGAAGTGGCCGAGACCGACGAAGAGCCCTCCGAAGACGGCGCCCTTCCCGCCGCCGACGAAGGCGAGGAAGCCGAAGACTGGCAGGCCCAGCTCCTCGAACGCCCCGACGCCGCGCCGACGGACGAAGAGGGCGGCGAATCCCTTCCCTCCCCCGAACACGGCACCGAAGAGCCACCGGGCGCCAGCGAGGCCGACGTCTTCGGCGACGAGTTCCCGTGGCCCGAGGCCCGCTCCGCGCGCGAGGACGACGAGGCGCCCGACTTCACCGAATGGCACGCCGCCGCCACCGACCTGCACCACTATCTGCACGAACAGGCTGCGCTCACGCCGCTCGCCGAACGCGACCGGGCGCTCGTCGCCTTCATGATCGAAGCGCTCGACGACGACGGCTACCTGCACGAGGATCTCGACGAGCTGCTCGCCACCATTCCCCCCGAGCTCGAAGTCGGGCGCGAAGACCTCGAGACCGCCCTCAAGCTCATTCAAAGCTTCGATCCTCCCGGCGTCGGCGCGCGCGACCTCGGCGAATGCCTGCGGCTGCAGCTGCGCGAACGCCCCGACACGCCGGCGCGGCGCCTGGCCGAACGGCTCGCGAGCGAAGCGCTCGAGCTGCTCGCCCGCAAGGACTACGCCGCGATCAAGCGCCGCTACGGCTGCGACGACGCGCTGCTGCGCGAAGCGCTCGCCCTCATCGCTGCCCTCGACCCGCACCCCGGTAGCCGCATCGGCGGCGAGCCTCCCGCCTACGTCATCCCCGACGTGATCGTGCGCCGGCGCGACGGCCGCTGGCAGGCCGAACTCAACCCTGCCGTCGCCCCCCGGCTCACCCTCAACCAGCGCTACGCCCAGATCCTCGGCGAGCGGCGCGAAGGCACCGAAGCCCTGCGCGAGCGGCTCGCCGAAGCGAAGAACCTCATCCGTCAGCTCGAACAGCGCGGCCGCACCATCCTGCGCGTCGCCCAGGAAATCGTCGAGCGCCAGCAAGACTTCTTCGCACACGGCGAAGCGGCGATGAAGCCGCTCACGCTGCGCACGCTCGCCGAAGCGCTCGGCCTGCACGAATCCACCATCTCCCGCGTCACGCAGGGAAAATACCTGCAATGTCCGCGCGGCGTCTTCGAATTCCGCCATTTCTTCGGCAGCGGCATCGCCGGAGAAGACGGCGAGATCGCCTCGGCCACCGCCATCCGGGCCAGGCTGCGCGAGATGATCGAGCGCGAAGACCACAAGAAACCCCTGTCGGATGCCCGCCTCGCCGAGCTCCTTGCGGCCGAGGGCATCCCCATTGCCCGGCGAACCGTGGCAAAATACCGCGAGCAGCTGCAAATCCCGCCGGCAAACCGGCGCAAAGCCTTGTAATCACCACCACAGGAGTGTGCGATGAACCTCACCATTACCGGCCATCACGTCGAAGTCACCCCCGCGCTGCAAAGCTATGTCGAAGAAAAAGTGGAGCGCGTGCTGCGGCACTTCGACCACGCCACCTCGGCGCAGGTCATCCTGCGCGTCGAGCGCAACACCCACAAGGCCGAAGTCACCGTACACGTCAAGGGCAAGGACTTCTTCGCCGAAGCCACCGACCCGGCCGATCTCTACGCCGCCATCGACTTCATGGTCGACAAGCTCGACCGCCAGGTGCGCAAGCACAAGGAAATCGTCACCGACCACCACCAGCCGGCCGCTCCGGCCGCTCAAGGCGAGTGAGCGCCCGCGGGGCGGCCTTCGCGCCGCCCCGGCGCCATCGACCCGGCCATGAACCGCATCGCCTCCATTCTCGACGTCGAGCACATCGCCCTCGACCTCCCCGCCGCAAACAAAGCCCAGGCGCTGGAAGCCGCCGCCCGGCTCTTTGCGCGCGACGGGCTGGATCCGGCCAAAGTCCAAGCAGCGCTCGCCGAGCGCGAGCGGCTCGGCTCCACCGGCATCGGAGAGGGCGTAGCCATCCCCCACGGCCGCCTCAAGGGGCTGGCATCCCCCCGCAGCGCCTTCGTGCGGCTGACCGAACCCGTGGCCTTCGACGCCAGCGACGGCCGCCCCGTGCGGCTCATGTTCGTGCTCCTCGTGCCCGAGCAAGCCACCGAAGAGCACCTGCAGATTCTCTCCGAACTCGCCGAACGCTTCAGCGACCCGGACGTGCGCCAGGCACTCCTGAGCGCTCCCGACCCGGAATCCGCCCTGAATCTGCTGACCGGCGGCTGACCCCTGCGCGATGAGAGAGACCACGCTTCGCGCCGTCATCGAGGCGATCGCCCCCGAGCTTCATCTCCACCACCTTGCCGGCTCGCTCGAGCGCAAGCTCGCCGTGCTCGACGAGCGTCTGTGGCCGGCCGATCTCGTCGGCCACCTCAACCTCATCCACCCCGGCCGGGTGCAGATCGTCGGCGCCGCCGAAATGGCCTGGGCCCGCCGCCTGGGGCAGAAACGCATCGCGCATCACCTGAGCGAAATCTTCGCCGCCAAGCCCCCGGCGCTCATCGTCGCCGACGGCTGCACCCCCCCGCCCATCCTCGAAGCCCTGTGCCGCGCGCACGACGTGGCGCTCTTCACCACCGACCGTCCCTCGGCCGAAGTCATCGACCGCCTGCGCCACCACCTCTCGCGCGTGCTCGCCGAACGGGAGATGCGCCACGGCGTGCTCATGGACGTGCTCGGCCTTGGCGTCTTCATCACCGGGGACCCCGGCACCGGCAAATCGGAACTCGCGCTCGAACTCATCTCCCGCGGACACGGGCTGGTGGCCGACGACATGGTCGAATTCGCCCGCATCAGCCCCACCGTGCTCGAAGGCCGCTGTCCGCCGCTGCTGCAGAATTACCTCGAAGTGCGCGGCCTGGGCTTGCTCGACATCCGCACCATTTTCGGCGAAACCGCCCTGCGCCGGCGCATGCGGCTTCGCCTCATCGTCCACCTGCGCCGGCTGCTGCCGGGCGAACCCCCGCCGCCACGCCTGGAGATGGAGCAGGTCACCGAAGAGATCCTCGGCGTGCCCATCCCCAAGGCCACGCTGCCGGTGGCCGCCGGGCGCAATCTCGCCGTGCTGCTCGAAGCCGCCGTGCGCGCCACCATCCTGCGCCTGCGCGGCATCGACTCCACCCGCGAATTCATCGACCGCCACAACGCCCTGCTGGCACAGCAGAGCTCAACCGAAGCCGACCCTCATGCAAACCCCTGAATCCCCCTGCGACTATCTCGAACGCATCCTCACCGCCCAAGTCTACGACGTCGCCGTCGAAACCCCCCTCGATCCCGCGCCCATCCTCTCGCGGCGCATCGGCAACCGCGTGCTCATCAAGCGCGAGGATCTGCAGCCCGTCTTCAGCTTCAAGCTGCGCGGCGCCTACAACAAGATCGCCAAGCTCCCGCCGGAAGCGCTCGCGCGCGGCGTCATCTGCGCCTCGGCCGGCAACCACGCCCAGGGCGTGGCGCTCGCCGCCAAGAAGCTCGGCGCGCGCGCCATCATCGTCATGCCCACCACCACCCCCCTCATCAAGATCGAGGCGGTGCGCAGCCGCGGCGCCGAAGTCGTGCTCTACGGCGAATCCTTCTCGGATGCCTACGCCTACGCCCGCACCCTCGAAGAAGAAGAAGAGCTCGTCTTCATCCACCCCTTCGACGACCCCGACGTCATCGCCGGGCAGGGCACCATCGCCATGGAGCTCCTGCGCCAGCATCCCAAGCCGATCGACGCCGTCTTCTGCGCCGTGGGCGGCGGGGGGCTCATCGCCGGCATCGCCGTCTATCTCAAGCGCCTGCGCCCCGAGATCCGCATCATCGGCGTCGAAGCCGAAGGGTCGGACGCCATGACCCAGTCGCTCGCCCGGGGCGAACCGGTCGAGCTCGAACAGGTCGGGCTCTTTGCCGACGGCACCGCCGTCAAGCGCGTGGGCGACGAGACCTTCCGCCTGTGCCAGCGCCACGTCGACGACATGATCGTGGTGAGCAACGACGAGATCTGCGCCGCCATCAAGGACGTCTTCGAAGACACCCGCGCCATTCTGGAGCCGGCCGGCGCGCAGGCGCTCGCCGGACTCAAGGCCTACGCCCAGAAAGCGGGGCTCAAGGACAAGACGCTGGTGGCCATCGCCTCCGGGGCCAACATGAACTTCGAGCGCCTGCGCTTCGTGGCCGAACGCGCCGAAGTCGGCGAGCAGCGCGAAGCCGTGCTCGCCGTCACCATTCCCGAACGCCCCGGCGCCTTTCGCCGCTTCATCACGCTCCTGGGCAAGCGCAACGTCACCGAATTCAACTACCGCTATGCCGATCCCGAGGAAGCGCACATCTTCGTGGGCGTGGCCATCCATGACCGCCGCGAAGTCGACAAGCTCATCGCCCAGCTGCAAGCCGAAGGTCTGCCGGCGATCGATCTCACCGACGACGAACTCGCCAAGTCCCACATCCGCTACATGGTCGGCGGACGCGCCCCACAGGTGCGCAACGAGCGGCTCTTGCGCTTCATCTTCCCCGAGCGGCCCGGGGCGCTCGCCAATTTCCTCGCCCAACTGCGCTCGGACTGGAACATCAGCCTCTTCCACTACCGCAACCACGGCGCCGACTTCGGCCGCGTGCTCGTAGGCATGCAGGTCCCGCCGGAAGAAAACGAGGAATTCGCCCAGTTCCTCGCCAAACTCGGCTACGAATACGTCGAGGAAACCAACAACCCCGCCTATGCCCTCTTCCTCGCCGCCGGCTGAAACGCTCCCGCCTCGGTCACGATCCAGTCCATCGGCAGGTCGTGCACGCCGGGGTGGGTGTCGGGCAGACGCGTGCATTCATAGCCCACCCCGATCGCCGTCACCGGGCGCCCCGCTGCCCGGTAGGCCGCAAGCGTGCGGTCGTAGAACCCGCCCCCGTAGCCGATGCGATAGCCCGCTGCGTCGAACGCCACGAGCGGCACCAGCAACACCGCCGGCCACACGGCCTCCTCGCCCGCCGGTACCGGCAACCCGAAGACGTCTCGCGTCATGGGAGCGCCGGGCGACCAGGGCCGGAACACGAGCGGGACCGCTTTTTGCAACGCTGCCGGCAGAGCCAGCCCCATGCCACGCCGTGCCGTCCACGCCGCCAAGGGCGTGAGCACGTCCGGTTCCGCGCGCACCGCCCAGTACCCCCCGATCCACGGTTGCGCCGCGGGCAAGGTCGAAAGGATCTCCTTCACCCCTTGCCAGATCGCCGCATCCCAAGCCCGGCGCACCTCGGGCACGATCGCCTCCCGCCGCGCCAGGGCCCACTGCCGCATCTGCGCCCGATCCATCCCCCCTCCTCCGACGCCCGATACACAATGGGTTACAATAAACGAAACGGCCTTTCTCCGCCAACTGCCCGATCCGCCATGCCCCTCCGGCTTCCCCTGTTGCGTACCGTCCTGCTCGCCTGCGCCCTGCTGCCGGCGACGCCCACCGTGTCCGCCGCCGACGCCCACCGGGCGAAACCCGCCGCCAAGGCCGTGCAAGCCAAGGCCGGCAAGCCCGTTGCCAAGCCTGCGGCCGCGCGCAGCATCGACGCGCTCGATCGCGCCCGCGAAGCCTATGCGCGCGGCGATCTCGCCACCCTGCAGATGCTGTTGCCCCAAGTGGCCGACCAGCCGCTGGGCGACTACGTGCTGCTGTGGTCTCTCACCCAGCGCCTCGGCCGCTCCACCGAGACGGTGCTGCCGCAGGAGATCGACGCCTTCCTCGCGCGCCACGGCGATGACGCCCTGGGCGAGCGCCTGCGCCGCGAGCTGCTGCGCGCCGCCGTGCGCGACGGACGCTGGAGCGAGGCGCTGCGCCACTATCGCGCCCTCGCCAAGCCCGACCGCGACGCCCAATGCTGGGGAACGCTCGCCTGGATCCAGGATCGACCCCAATCCGGCGTGCCCACCAACGACGTGCTGCGCCTGCTGGTCTCCACCCCCCGCCCCGGCACCGAATGCCTGCCGCTCTTCGCCACGGCCGCCTTCCAGGGCCGGCTCGACCGGCAGACCCTACGCCAGCGTCTCTACGCTTCGCTCGCCCAGAGCGGCCTTGGTGCGGCGCAAGACTGGCGCGAACTCGCCGGCATGAGCGACGACGAATGGCGCGACGTCGAGCTCGCCACCCGCACCCCGGCTGCCGCCCTCGCCCAGCCCGCTGCCTCGCCCGCAGCGCTCGCCGCCGCCCTCATCGCCCTGGAAAAAGAAGACCCCGAAACCGCGCACGAACGGCTCACCGCCCTGGGCGATCGCCTCGAACCCGAAGCGCGCGACATCGTGCGCTGGTCGCTCGTGCTCTACGCCGCCAAGCGACGCCTGCCGCAGGCCAACGCCTGGGCCGACGAGATCACCCTCTCGCCGCTCTGGATCGAACCGGCGCGCTGGGCCGTGCGCGCGGCGCTCGCCGCCCAGGACTGGGTCAAGGTCTGGCAACGCATCGAGGCGCTCCCGCCCGGCGAGCGCGAACGCAACGAATGGCGCTACTGGCAAGGCTACGCGCTCAAGCAGCTCGGCAAGGACGAACTCGCCGAAGCCATCTTCCGCAAGCTCGAGCGCGGCGATGACTACTACGCCATGCTCGCCGCCCGCGCCCTCGGCCATCCCTGGCGCCTGCCGCCCCAATCCCCGCCGCCGTCGCAGCGCGAGGTGCTCGCCATCGAACGCCACCCCGTGCTGGTACGCATCCTCGCCTTGGCCGAGCGCAACTGGCTCACCGAAGCCAACCGCGAGATCGACGCCTGGAGCCGCAAACTCCCCGCTGCCCAGATGCGCGCCGCGGCGCTCGCCCTCTCGGATGCCGGTCATCTCGATCTGGCCATCCGGCTCGCCGAAGGGACCGACGACGACGGCTTCCTCGTCGCCCGCTACCCGCTCGCCTACCGCGAGCTCGTCGAACGCTACGCCGCCGAGCAGAATATCGATCCCGCCTGGGTCTGGGGCCTGATGCGCCAGGAAAGCCGCTTTCGCGCCGACGCCCGTTCGAGCAGCGGCGCGCTCGGCCTCATGCAGATCATGCCGGCCACCGGCAAGTGGCTCGCCGGCAAGCTCGGCATCCCGCGCTTCGACGTCGCCCGCCTGCGCGACCCCGACACCAACGTGATGCTCGGCGTCACCTACATGCGCATGGTCACCGAACAGCTCGACGGGCACCCCGTGCTCGCCACCGGCGCCTACAACGCCGGCCCGGGGCGCATGGGACGCCTGCGGCCGCAGCAGGCGCTCGAGACCGAGATCTACATCGAAAACCTGCCGATCGACGAGACGCGCGACTACATCAAGAAAGTGCTCGCTAACACCGTCGTCTATTCGGCTATCCTGAACGGGGGTAGAGGCAAGGACATCACCGAGTTCCTCCTGCCCCTGCCCGGACTGGGCAACGCCGCCGGCGCGCCTGCGCCGGTGCTGGACAACGGATGAACTTCGATGAGGGAGAAACGACCATGACCACCGCGACCGAACGCACCGCCCTCGTCCTCGGCGGCACCGGCTTCGTCGGCAGCCACCTGCTCGACCGGCTCGTCGCCGAAGGCTGGCGCGTCGTCGTGCCCACGCGCCGCCTGCAGAATGCGCGCGATCTCAAGCTGCTGCCCACGGTCGAAATCGTCGCAGCCGACGTGCACGACCCGAAGACGCTCGAGCGCCTGTGCGCCGGCAAGTGCCTGGTGGTCAACCTCGTCGGCACCCTGCACTCGCGCCCCGGCACCCCCTACGGCCCCGAGTTTGCCCGCGTCCACGTCGAACTGCCACAAAAACTCGCCGAAGCCTGCCAGGCACAGGACGTGCACCGCCTCATCCACCTGAGCGCCCTTGGCGCCGCGCCCGACGCCCCCTCGCAATACCTGCGCTCCAAGGCGGACGGCGAAGCGCGCATCCGCGCCGCCGGCGACGGGCTCGACTGGACCCTCCTGCGCCCCTCGGCCATCTTCGGCCCCGGCGACTCCTTCCTCAACCGCTTCGCCGCCCTCGCCCGGCTCTTCCCCATCCTGCCCATCGGCGCAGCGCAGGCCAAGCTGCAGCCGGTCTATGTGGGCGACGTCGTCGAGGTCATCCTGCGCGCCGCCGCCACCGCCAAGGCCGCGGGACAAACCTACGAGCTCGCCGGCCCCACCGTCTATACGCTCGCCGAGATCGTCGCCTACGCCGCGCGCACGAGCGGCCATCCGCGCCGCGTGGCGGCGCTCCCGCCGCGGCTCGCCCGGATGCAGGCGTGGCTGCTCGAACACCTCCTGCCCAACCCGCCGCTCACGCGCGACATGCTCGATTCGCTCTCGATCGACAGCGTGGCCCACGGTGAGCCGCTGCCCTTCGGGCTCGAACCCACGCCGATGGAAGCGATCGCGCCGGCCTATCTCGCCAACGATACCTTCCGCAGCCGCTACGTCCTCTGGCGCATGCGCGCCCGGCACGGATGAAGATCTACTGCGTCGGCGGAGCCGTGCGCGACGAACTCCTCGGACGGCCGGTGAGCGACCGCGACTGGGTCGTGGTCGGCGCCACGCCCGAAGAGATGCTCGAGCGCGGCTTCCTGCCCGTGGGCAAGGATTTCCCCGTCTTCCTGCACCCCCAGACGAAAGAGGAATACGCGCTTGCGCGCACCGAGCGCAAGACCGGGCGTGGCTATCACGGCTTCGCCTTTCACGCCAGCCCCGAAGTCACCCTCGAAGAAGACCTCGCGCGGCGCGACCTCACCATCAACGCCATGGCCCGCGACGAAACGGGCCGCCTCATCGACCCCTACGGCGGGCTCGAAGACCTGCGCCGCAAAGTGCTGCGCCACGTCAGCCCGGCGTTTGCCGAAGACCCCGTGCGCATCCTGCGCGTGGCGCGCTTCAGCGCCCGCTTGCCCGACTTCACCCTGGCCCCCGAGACGCTCGCGCTGATGCGGCGCATGGTGGAAGAGGGCGAAGTCGATCACCTCGTACCCGAACGGGTCTGGCAGGAACTCGCCCGCGGCCTCATGGAGCCGCGGCCCGATCGCATGATCGAGGTGCTGCGCGCATGCGGCGCGCTCGCGCGTCTGCTGCCCGAAATCGACACCCTCTTCGGCATCCCCCAGCCGCCAAACCACCACCCCGAGATCGACACCGGCGTGCACGTGCTCGCTGCCCTGCGCGTGGCGGCCGAACGGGCCCTGCCGCTCCCCACCCGCTTCGCCGTGCTGCTGCACGACGTGGGCAAAGGGCGCACGCCGCCGGAACTGTGGCCGCACCACTACGGACACGAAGCCCGCGGCGCGGCGCTCATCCCTTCGATCTGTGCCCGGCTGCGCACGCCCGTCGAGTGCCGCGAACTCGCCGTGCTCACCGCGCGCGAGCACGGACTCATTCACCGCGGCCCGCGCCTTCGCCCCGCCACCCGCGTGCGCGTACTCGAGCGCTGCGACGCACTGCGCCGCCCTGAGCGTTTCCTGCAGCTGCTGGATGCCTGCGCCTGCGACGCCCTCGGCCGCCCCGGACTGCACGTAGACTACGCACCTGTCGCCACCCTGTGGCGCGACACGCTGGAGGCGGCCCGCAGCGTCGACGCCGGCGCCATCGCCCGCACCTGCGCCGAACGCAGCCAGATTCCGGCGCGGCTGCACGAAGCGCGCGTGGCCGCGGTCAAGGCGCGCGAACGACGCAAGGAAAACGGCCCCGTCGCCTTATCTTCGCCCACCGCGAAGGACGCCTGACCCCGTAGTATCATGAACGGCTTACCTCGGTACACCGACGCCGGGGAAACCCCAAAGCCCTCTCTACCGAGCCCCAGATGACCGACTGCCTCGAACTGCTGCACGAAGCCCCTGCCCGGGCGCTCGATGTCCCGCCGCTCCTCTTCATCCACGGCGCCTACGTCGGCGCCTGGTGCTGGCAGGAGCACTTCCTGCCCTGGTTCGCCGCCCAAGGGTTCGACGCCTGGGCGCTGTCGCTGCGCGGCCACGGCGGCTCACGCACCAGCCGCCCGCGCGACACGCTCTCCATCGACGACTACGTCGACGACGTGCTGCGCGCCCAGGAACGCCTGCCGGCCGAGCCCATCCTCATCGGCCACTCCATGGGCGGATTCGTCGCCCAGAAAGCGCTTGAGCGCCACCCTTTTCCGGCGATCGTGCTGCTGTGTTCGGTACCGCCCACCGGGCTTGCCGGGTCGCTCCTGCACATGCTGCTGAGCTCGCCCTTGGCGCTGCTCGAGATGAACCTCTTCATGACCGGCAAGCGCAAACCGCACCGCAGCCTGGTCGAGGCGCTCTTCCACCATCAGCCACCGGAACCCGACCTCGCCCGCTACCTGGCCGCGAGCGGCCCCGAATCGCTGCGCGCCATCTGGGACATGATGGGGTTTTCGCGCATCGATCGAACCAGACAGCACCCCGCACCGGTCCATGTCTTCGGCGCCGAACACGACAAAATCATCCCGCCCGACCAGGTGGAGACCACGGCGCGTTTCTACGGCACCACCGCCCGCATCCTTCCCGAGTTTGGCCACACCCTCATGCTCGAACCAGGCTGGGAGCGCGCCGCGCAGGCCATCGCCCAGGTGCTGCAGCCGGCAGCGCAAGCCGCCTGAACGCGCTCATTCCCAAGGAAGCAGCTCGATCCCCCGCCCCAGCGCGATCACCTTGAAGAGCTCCCCCATCTCGTGCGGCATGATGAGCCGCTGCAGGGCGCGCGCCGCCTTGAGGTACGCGAGGCTCCCCGGCTCGGCGCGTTCCTCCAGCCGCTGCAGGATGCCGTTGGCCAGCAAAAACCCCGCCTGATTCATGAAGGCCAGCGTCTCCAGCCCCTCGGCCTCGGCCGCCTCGGCCACGGCAGTAAAATCGACGAAACTGGTGATGTCCATCGCGCCCGGCAGCCACAGCGGATCGTCGACCACGCGGTGGCGGAAATAGCACTGCAGCGTGCCGCGCCAGCGCCACGGCACGTAATACGTCTCCCGCGGATAGCCGTAGTCGATCAAGAGCAGCATGCCCGCCTGCAGGGCACGGGCGAGCGTCCCCACCCAGGCGCGCGCCACCGGATGGACTTCCGTCACGTACTCCTGCCCCTCCAGCCGGGGCAATTCGATCCCCTCCAGCCCGGCGAGCGCCGCCGGCGTCGGCGGACGATCCTCCCAGGCGAGCGCCCCGTCGCGCACCGTCACGCCGCGCTCGAACACCTCCCCTTCGGCCGTGCCCACCAGATGCACCGGCAGCACGTCGAGCACTTCGTTGGCGAGCAGCACCCCGCAGAAAGACTGGGGCACGGCATCGAGCCAGACCACGCGCTCGGCGAGCTCCCCCGCCTGCGCCGCGATCGTCTCCTGCTGGCGCGCACGCAGCGACCCCGATACCTCCAGGATGGCGTAACGCTCGGGCAGCGTCCCGAGCTCGGCGAGCCGGCGCAGCACGTCGGCTGCGAGCAAACCCGTGCCCGCCCCGGCTTCGAGCACGATCCCCCCCGTCTGCCGCAGCACCGGTGCGATCGCCTCGGCGAGCGTCGCCCCGAAGAGCGGCGTGATCTCCGGCGCGGTGATGAAATCTCCCGCCGGGCCGAACTTCGTCGCTCCGCCGCTGTAATAGCCCAGATCCGGCTCGTAGAGCGCCCAGCGCATGTAATCGGCGAACGGCACCCAGCCGCCGGCCTCCCCGATGCGCGCCGCGATGCGCGCGCGCAAGACTTCGCTCGCCGCCATCACTTCCGGCTCCGGCGCCGGCAATCCCCTCGTCGTCCGCTCCCGTTCGAACACTCGAGCCCCCCCGTTTCACGCTACCATTGTCTGGTTTCTGCCCGCTGGACGAAGCCATGACCTCCTCGCCCCCCGAGCATCGCCCCGTCGTCCTCATCACCGGCGCCGCCCGGCGCATCGGTGCAGCCATCGCCCGCCATCTGCACGCACACGGCTGGAACGTCGCGCTGCATTATCGCACCTCGGCGACGGCCGCCGAGCAGCTCGCCGCTGAGCTCAACGCCGAGCACTCCGCCAGCGCCGCCGCCTTCGCCGCCGAGCTCGCCGCCCCCTCGTGTGCCCCCGCGCTCGTCGCCGCCGTGCTCGACCGCTTCGGCCGGCTCGACGCGCTGGTCAACAACGCCTCCAGCTTCTACCCCACGCCGCTTCCCGAGGTCACCCCCGGGCAGTGGGAAGATCTGCTCGGCGCCAACGCCCGCGCCCCCTTCTTCCTCACCCAGGCGGCTGCGCCCGAGCTCGCGCGCCGGCGCGGCGCGGTCGTCAATGTCGTCGACATCCACGCCGAGCGGCCGCTACCGCGCTACCCCGTCTACACCGCCGCCAAGGCGGCGCTCGCCGGACTCACCCGGGCGCTCGCCGTCGAACTCGCCCCGGCGGTGCGCGTCAATGGCATCGCCCCCGGCGCCATCCTGTGGCCGGAAGACGATCAATACCCGCCCGCCGAGCGCGAGCGCATCCTTGCCCAGATCCCGCTGCAGCGCCTGGGCGAACCCGGCGACATCGCCCGCGCCGTGCGCTTCCTCCTGGAAGACGCCCCCTACGTCACCGGCCAGATCCTCGCCGTCGATGGCGGGCGCAGCCTCGCCCTCTAGGGGACGCTGAAGAAATGAGCGAGCGGGATGAAACGCAAGGCGGAAGGTAGCGCAGCGACCGAGACATATCGAGTAGATAGGCGAGGGATCGAGCACCGCGCAACGCAGCAATTCGCCCGCGCAGCGAATCATTCAGCGTTTCCCTGACGCGGACGGACTATACTGAACTCTATCCGACTTCGTCGCCTTGCTGCTCGCCGAACCCGACGCCCGCGAACTCGCCCGTGGATACGGCCCGGAGCGTTTCGGCGTATGATTTCGTACCATAACGACCACCTTGGGAGCACCCAATGAAACGTCTCGTCCCGGCACTGATCGCCGCCTGCCTGAGCCTGCCCGTCCTCGCCCAGGACAAGAATTCGATGACCGCCTTCTACGGACAAGACGGGGACATCGACCGCTATGGCCTCTCCTACCGCTTCAAGCCCTTCTGGGGCGACGTCTGGGGCGGCTGGCAGGCCACCCTCTCGCCCGAAGTCGAAGCCTCCTACCTCGAGTACGACGGCAACCATCCAGGCAACGACGATGCCGGCGAGCTCGGCGCGCTCCTGCGCTTCCGCCTCGAACGCGGCATGGGCGCCGTGCGCCCCTACCTCGACCTCGGCCTCGGCGGTGCCGGCTTCAGCGACACCCACCTCGGTGACAAGGATCTGGGCAGCGCCTTCCAGTTTACCGAGCAGATCGGCGTCGGCGTCTCGATCGACCAGACCTGGTCGATCGGCTATCGCTTCTCCCACTACTCCAACGCCGGCATCGCCAGCGACAACGACGGACTCAACCTGCACCACGTCGTGCTCGAAGTGAAATTCTGACGATGAGTTACTTCCGCCGCCATGTCTTCTTCTGCTGCAACCAGCGCCCGGCGGGCGAAGCCTGCTGCGAAAACCACGGCGCGAGCGCCCTGCTCGCGCATGCCAAGGCCCGTATCGAGGCGCTGGGCTTGAAGGGCAAAGGGGCAGTACGCATCAACAAGGCCGGCTGCCTCGGACGCTGCGACGAAGGGCCGGTGCTGGTCGTCTACCCCGAAGGCGTGTGGTACACCTACCTCGACGAGGCCGACATCGACGAGATCATCGACGAGCATCTCGTCGGTGGCCGCCCCGTCGAGCGCTTGCGACTGCCCGATTGACCATGACCCGCATCCGCATCGAGACCCTGCTCGTCCCCGGCCCGGCCGGCACGATCGAAGTCCTCGCCGACCTGCCCGCCGCGCCACGCGGCGTGGCGCTCGTGTGCCACCCCCACCCGCTCTTCGGCGGAGCCAACACCAACAAGGTCACCTACACCCTCGCGCGCGCCTACGCCGAACTCGGCTACGCCGCGCTGCGGCCGAACTTTCGCGGCGTCGGGCGCAGCGAGGGCCGGCACGACCACGGCGAAGGCGAAACGGAAGACATGCTCGCGCTCCTTGCCTGGGCGGGCGAGCGCTGGGGCGAAGGCGAACTCGCGCTCGCGGGCTTTTCTTTCGGCGCCTACGTGCAGACCCGCGTCGTCGGACGGCTGCCCGACCCGCCGCGCCACCTCACGCTCGTGGGTCTGCCGCATGGCCTCGCGCTGGGCAGCGGCAAGCAGTACGACACGCCCACGCTTCCCGAGACGCTGCCGGCGCTGCTGATCCACGGCGAGCACGACGACATCGCCCCGCTCGCGCGCGTCCTCGACTGGGCCCGCCCACAGACGCGGCCCGTCGTCGTCATCCCCGGGGCGGACCACTTCTTCCACGGCAAGCTCGCCCTCATCAAGACGCTGGTCCAGCGCGACCACGCCGCCGGCTGCTGAAAGCGCCGGACGGACGCCGCCACGGCGACGTCCGTCCAGGGCGGCACATACCTCACATGCTGCGCCGGTACTGCCCGCCCACCTCGTAGAGCGCCTGCGACAGCTGCCCCAGCGAGCAGTAGCGCACCGCGTCCATCAGCACCTCGAAGACGTTACCGCCGGCCATGGCCGTCTCCTGGATCTTGGCGAGCCACTTCGGCGCCTCCTCGCGGTTGCGCTCGTGGAATTCCCGCAGGCGGCGCAGCTGGCTTTGCTTCTCTTCCTCGGTCGAGCGCGCGAGCTCGAGCTTCTCGGGGATGACGTCGCCCTTCGGATTGCGGAAGGTATTCACCCCGATGATGGGCAGGCTCCCGTCGTGTTTCTTCTGCTCGTAATGGAGCGATTCTTCCTGGATCTTGCTGCGCTGATAGCCCGTCTCCATCGCCCCGAGCACCCCGCCGCGTTCGGCCAGACGCTCGAATTCCCGCAGCACCTCCTCTTCCACGAGGTCGGTGAGCTCCTCGATGATGAAGCTGCCCTGGTTCGGGTTCTCGTTCTTCGCCAGACCCCACTCGCGGTTGATGATGAGCTGAATCGCCATCGCCCGGCGCACCGACTCCTCCGTGGGCGTGGTGATCGCCTCGTCGTAGGCGTTGGTATGCAGGCTGTTGCAGTTGTCGTAGATGGCGATGAGCGCCTGCAGCGTAGTGCGGATGTCGTTGAAGTCCATCTCCTGCGCGTGCAGCGAGCGCCCCGAAGTCTGGATGTGGTACTTCAGCTTCTGGCTGCGCTCGTTGGCCCCGTAGCGATGCTTCATGGCGATCGCCCAAATGCGCCGCGCCACGCGCCCGATCACGCCGTACTCCGGATCCATGCCGTTGCTGAAGAAAAACGACAGGTTGGGCGCGAAGTCGTCGATGTGCATGCCGCGCGCCAGATAGCTTTCCACGTAGGTAAACCCGTTGGCGAGCGTGAAGGCGAGCTGGGTGATGGGGTTCGCCCCGGCCTCGGCGATGTGGTAACCCGAAATCGACACCGAGTAGAAGTTGCGCACGTCGTGATGGACGAAATACTCCTGGATGTCGCCCATCAGCTTCAGGGCGAACTCGGTGGAGAAGATGCAGGTGTTCTGGCCCTGATCCTCCTTGAGGATGTCGGCCTGCACCGTGCCGCGCACGGTGGAGAGCACCCACTCCTTGATCTTCTCCGCCTCCTCTTCCGTGGGCTCGCGCCCGTTCTGCTCGCGGAACTTGTCGAGCTGCTGGTCGATGGCGGTGTTGAAGAACATCGCCAGGATCATCGGCGCCGGCCCGTTGATGGTCATCGACACCGAGGTGTTCGGCGCGCACAGGTCGAACCCCGAATAGAGCACCTTCATGTCGTCGAGCGTGGCCACCGACACGCCCGAGTTGCCGATCTTGCCGTAGATGTCTGGCCGCTCATCCGGATCGCAGCCGTAGAGGGTGACCGAGTCGAAGGCGGTGGAGAGCCGAGCCGCCGGCATCCCTTCGGTGAGCTTGCGGAAACGCCGGTTGGTGCGGAACGGGTCGCCCTCGCCGGCGAACATGCGGGTCGGATCCTCGTTCTCGCGCTTGAAGGCGAAGACCCCGGCCGTGTAAGGGAAAGAGCCGGGCACGTTCTCCTTCATGAGGAATTTGAGCACCTCGCCCTCGTCCTCGAATGTGGGCAGCGCCACCTTGCGGATCTTGTTGCCCGAAAGCGACTCGTGATAGAGCCTGGTGCGCACCTCCTTGTCGCGGATCTTCACCACGTACTCGTCCTGGGCATAGAGCTCGCGCAGGGTCGGCCACTGCTCGAGCAGCTTCCTGGCGTGCGGCGTGAGCTCTCCGTCCTTCCAGGCGATGAGCTCGTCGAAGTGCTCGGCCGGTTTGCCGCAGCGCTCGAAGAGCGCCTTGGCGATGCGCAGGGACTGGCGCTCGCGTGCGATGCGCGTCTGCGCCTGCACCTGGCGATGATAGTCGCGCACCGTCTGCGCGATCTCGGCGAGATAACGGGCACGCTCGGCCGGGATGATGGCCCGCCCCTTGCTGGACGCGCGCACCGACACCACGGGCAGCTTGCCCGGGATCTTCGCGTTCAACCCCTGCGCCACCAGCCGCGGCAACATGGCCTGGTAGAGCGCGGTGACGCCGTCGTCGTTGAAACGCGAGGCCATGGTGCCGAACACGGGCATCTCTTCCGGCGCCAGATGGAAGAGCTCGCGGTTGCGCTGATACTGCTTGCGCACGTCGCGCAGCGCATCCTCCGCCCCCTTGCGGTCGAACTTGTTGATCGCCACGAAATCGGCGAAATCGAGCATGTCGATCTTCTCGAGCTGGCTCGCGGCGCCGAACTCCGGCGTCATCACGTAGAGCGAGGTGTCCACGTAAGGCACGATGGCCGCATCCCCCTGGCCGATGCCGGAAGTCTCGACGATGACGAAATCGTAGCCGGTGAGCTTGCAGGCGGCGATCACTTCCCTGAGCGAGCGCGACACCTCGCTGCCCGTGTCGCGCGTGGCGAGCGAGCGCATGTAAATGTTCTCGTGCTCGATCGAATTCATGCGGATGCGATCGCCCAGCAGCGCCCCGCCGGTGCGCTTGCGCGAGGGGTCGATGGAGATGACGGCGATTTTCAGCCGGTCCTCCTGGTCCAGCCGGAAGCGGCGCACCAGCTCGTCGGTGAGCGAGCTCTTGCCCGCCCCGCCGGTACCGGTGATGCCCAGCGTGGGCACGCGCAGCGAAGCGGCCGCCTCCAGTAGCCCCCGGCGGATGGAATCGGGATAGGCGTCGTTCTCCAGCGCCGTGATCACCCGCGCGAGCGTGCGCCAGTCGCCCTGCCCCAGCCGCTCGAGGATCTCTTCGAGCGTGGCCGGCGCCTCGTGGCTGAGATCGAAGTCGGCGCGCTGCACCACGTCGTTGATCATGCCCTGCAGCCCCAGACGGGCGCCATCTTCCGGCGAATAGATGCGCTCCACCCCGTAGGCTTCGAGCTCGCGGATCTCGGGCGGCACGATCACCCCCCCACCGCCGCCGAACACCTTGATCTTCTCGCCGCCGTTGGCGCGCAGCAGGTCGACCATGTACTTGAAGAACTCGACGTGCCCGCCCTGGTAGCTCGTCACGGCAATGCCCTGCACGTCCTCCTGCAGCGCCGCGCGCACGATCTCGCCCGCCGAGCGGTTGTGTCCCAGGTGGATCACCTCGCAGCCGGTCGCCTGCAGGATGCGGCGCATGATGTTGATCGAGGCGTCGTGCCCATCGAAGAGCGCCGCCGCGGTGACGAAGCGCACCTTGTTCTTCGGCTTGTACGGGGCGATTTTGTGCTGGACGTGCGGATCGCTCATGAAAGTCCCTCCTCGTGCGATGCGGTTTTTTCAAACGGAAATGTAGCGCGAAGATGACGTTGACGTCAACGTCAACCGAGAGGCGGGTACGAGTTCCCGCCGCCGTCACAAAAGAAAAGGGGCCGAAGCCCCTTTCCCCGATGGAATGGAAAAACGACCGGTCGGCGTCAGAAGGAATGGGACATGCCGACGAAGAAGAGGTCGGTGTCGTCCACCTTGCCCGTCCCAGAATGACCATTGAAGGAGGAATCGGTCTGCCCCAGGTTGAGGGCGTCGTTCCAGGTGAGATCGTCGTAGTCGATCTTGTTGTAGCCGAGATACCCCGTAGTGCGCTTGGAGAACGCATGGGTATAGGCGATGGTGAAGGACTTGGGCTTCACGTCGCGCGACAGGACATTGGCCACCTTGTCGAGATCGGCCTGCCCGTAGGAGAAGTGGATGTTGCCCACGCCCACCGGCACGATCACGCCCACCTGCCACAGATCGACGTCGAAACCGTTCAGCCCCATCACGTCGCGGCCCTGCTGGTAGGAGCCGGCGAGCGTAGCCATGCCGAAGTTGTAGGAGGCGCCCAGGAACCATTCTTTCTGGGTATCATCCCCTCTGGCGTACCCATCGACGACGTTCTGCTCGCTGTACTTGATGCCGTGGTAGATGGCGCCGACTTTCAACGGGCCGTTGTCGTAGCGCAGGGCCAGGCCATATTTGTCGTCGTCGTCGTAATCGACGCGCTTGCCGTTGAGTCCGGGAAGATTTTTCCCCGAGTCGCTTTCGCGGTTACCCGCCGAATAAATGGCGCTCAAGGAAACGGACTGAAAGACCCCGTCGTAGGCCACGGCGTTGTTCCAGCGCGCCGGCGAGTTCGGGGTGATGGTCAGATTGCCCAGCAGCGACAGCCAGCTCTGCGGGCTGGGTACCGCGGAGAGCAGCGCGTCATAGGCATCGATGAAATAGCCCGGCGCGTATTGACGGCCCAACGCGACCTGACCGAACGAACCTTTCAGACCCACGTAGGCCTGGCGGGTAAACGTCTGGCTGCCGCCGTTGTATGCATCGTCGGCGCCGGACATGCAGCAAGACTCGCCGTTGTCGATATTGAAGCCTTGCTCGAGCACGAACACGGCCTTCAGGCCGCTGCCGAGGGCTTCCTCGCCGCGAAAACCGACGCGGCTGCCGTTGAGGCCGCCGTCGTCCACGCCGGAGGTATCATCCCCCATCCACTGACCGTACTTCAGGAAGGCATCGGCCACGCCGTAGAGCTGGATGGAGGAGGATTGTTGCGCCCAGAGCGGGGCGGAGGCAAGGCTCGCAACCGCCAGCGCGATCAGCTTTTTTTGCACTTTTTTCATGGAATTCTCCTTGCATTCGATCGGGAAAAACGCCGCGGAACTCCTCTCCGTCGAACGTTCGTCTTCTACACGGACGAAGTGGACGGATTATCGCGAGCCCGGCGAAGCAAAGCAAGGAGAGCCCCAGGAATGCGCTCCATGCCCGGCCAACGTTCTGTTGCATCGGCGCAACGGCCGCGAACGCAGGAGCAGGAGGAGACAAAAAAGGGAAGAGGACAAGCCCCTTCCCTTTCTTCAAGAACGACTATCCCTCAACCAAGCTCATCAGAACTTGTGGTTGATACCGACGTAGAAGAGGTCGGTGTCGTCCACTTTTTCCGTGCCAGCATGGCCGTTGAGATTGTTACCGAGAACCCCGGCCTCGCTCCACAGCAGGTCGTCGTAGTCGACCTTGGTGTAGCCGACGTAGCCGGTGGTGCGCTTGGACAGCGCATGGGTGTAGGCCACGGTGAAGGCCTTCGGCTTGACATCATCCTGCAGCAAGTTGGCTTTGTCGACATCGCCTTGAGCGTAGGCGACGTGAATGTTGCCCGCGCCGACAGGAACGATCACGCCCACCTGCCAGAGATCGATGTCGAGGCCGTTCCAACCCAGGACGTCGCGGCCTTGCTGATAGGAGCCGGCGAGCGTAGCCATGCCGAAGTTGTAGGAGGCGCCGATCAACCATTCTTTCTGGGTTTCGTCGGCCTTCACACCAGCGATCGTATTGGAACCGCTGAATTTAACCCCTTGATAAACACCACCGATCTTCAGCGGGCCATTGTCGTACTTCAGCGAGACACCGTACTTGTCGTCATCATTGTTGTCATCACCATTCTTGACATCGGTCTCCCGGTTACCCGCCGAATAAATACCGGAGAGACTCACCGACTGGAAGGTGCCGTTGTAGGTAACCGAGTTGTTCCAGCGCGCAGCCGAGTTCGGGGTGATGGTGAGCCGGGTGAAGTTGGACAGCAGGCTCATCGGGCTGACGTAGGCATTGAGCAGAGCGTCGTACTCGCCGGTGAAGTAGCCCGGGGCGTATTGACGACCCAGGGCGACCTGGCCGAAGTTACCTTTCAGGCCGACGTAGGCCTGGCGGGTGAAGACGTCGTCCCCTCCCTGAGCCGAGTCCGCGCCGGAGATGGCGGTGGATTGACCATTGTCGATGTTGAAGCCCTGCTCCAGCACGAACACGGCCTTCAGGCCGCTGCCGAGGTCTTCCTCGCCGCGAAAGCCAAGGCGGCTGCCCATCAGGCCGCCGGAGTCGACACCCATCGTATCGTCACCCATAAAGTCGCCATATTTCATATAGGCGTCGGCCACGCCGTAGACCTGGATGTTCGACTGCGCGAACACCGGCGCCGAGACGAGGCCCGCCACCGCCAGTGCGATCAGTTTCTTTTGCATCGTGTTTCTCCTCTCTTGCAAGAAGGAATCCCGTTTCGGGCGGACGAGCCGCAATGATTCCGCCCACCGAAAAGCATCACCATGTCGGCGAAGCTTGAGATGCATTGTTGCGCAGGGGGACGAACCTTGACAAGCGCTACCGCCACGAAGAGGCCAACCTTGCCTCACTCATGTTGCGTTGATGCAACATCAGGGAACCCTCCCTCCGCTTGGCACTCTCATGCCACGAGTGCTAAATTGCATGGGTGCAAAAACGAACGGAGGAGCAGGATGACGACGAGTGCGGTCGTACCGCTGGGATACGCGGCAGGGCTTCCGGGCCCCGTCTCCAGCCTGGAGCAGTACGTGCGGGCGGTGCGCAGCATCCCGCCGCTCTCCGCCGAGGAGGAAAAGGAGCTCGCCCGGCGCTGGCGGCTGGAGCGCGACCTGGAGGCGGCGCGGCGCTTGGTGCTCGCGCACCTGCGCTACGTGGTGGCGATCGCGCGGCAGTATTTCGGCTACGGTCTGCCGGAGGCCGACCTCATCCAGGAGGGCAACGTGGGGCTCATGAAGGCGGTGCGCCGTTTCGACGAGACGCGCGGCGTGCGGCTCGTGACCTTCGCGGTGCACTGGATCAAGGCGGAGATCCATGAATTCATCGTGCGCAACTGGCGCCTGGTGAAGATCGCCACCACCAAGGCACAGCGAAAGCTCTTCTTCAACCTGCGCCGCCTGAAAGGTTCGCGGAACGCGCTGCAGCCGGCCGAGGCGCGGGCGATCGCCGAGGAGTTGGGGGTGAAGCCCGAAGAGGTGCTGGAGATGGAGGCGCGCTTTGCCGGCGCGGAGGTGCCGCTGGAGGCGCCCGCGGGGGAAAGCGAAGAAGACGCGCTACCGGCGCCGATCGCCTATCTGCCCGATCCCGGCGCCACGCCCGAGGAGGCGGTGCTGGAAGCCGAGGCGCACTGGCTCGCCGACGAGGGGCTGCGTATAGCGCTCTCCCGGCTCGATGCGCGCAGCGCCGACATCGTGCGCCGGCGCTGGCTCGCCGAGGAGCCGGAGACGCTGCAGGCGCTGGCGGCGGAGTATGGCGTCTCGGCCGAGCGCATCCGCCAGATCGAGGCGGCGGCGATCAAGAAACTGCGCGCGTGGCTGACGCAGGGCATGAACGCGGGGGTGCCTGCCCATGCCTGAGGCCGTGCCCAACGTGCTCTCGATTGCCGGCATCGATCCTTCCGGCGGCGCCGGCCTCTACGCCGATCTCAAGACCTTCGCGGCGCTGCGCACCTACGGCTGCGGCGTGGTGGCGGCGCTCACGGCGCAGAACACCCGGGGCGTGAGCGCGGTGCACGTACCGCCGGCGGACTTCCTGCGCGCGCAGCTCGACACCCTCTTCGCCGACGTGGCGATCGCCGCCACCAAGACGGGGATGCTCGCCAGCGCCGCGGTGATCGAGGCGGCGACCGAGCGGCTCGCCCACTGGCGGGCGCAGGGGCAAAGCCCCATCGTGGTGGTCGACCCCGTAATGGTGGCGAAGAGCGGGGATGCCCTGCTCGACCGGCAGGCGGTGGGGGCGCTCGTGGAGGCGCTGCTGCCGCTTGCCACCGTGATCACGCCCAACCTGCCGGAGGCGGCGGTGCTGCTGGGGCGCACGGCGCCGGAGAGCCGGCGCGAGATGATCCGCGCGGCCGAGGCGCTGCGCGCGCTCCTGCCCACCGACGACGGGCACTGGGTGCTCTTGAAGGGCGGGCACCTGCCGGGGAGCGAACTCGTGGATCTGCTCTTCGACGGCGAGCACCTGCACGAATTCGTCGCCCCCAAGGCGGCGACGAAGAACACGCACGGCACCGGCTGCACCTACGCCGCGGCGATCACGGCGCTCGCCGCCCGGGCCGGCTCGCCGCTCACCGACGCGGCGATGCGTGAGGTGGTCCGCGAGGCGCACCGCTATCTCCAAGAGGCGATCGCGGCAAGCGGCGCGCTCGCCGTCGGCCACGGGCACGGGCCGCTGCATCACTTCCACGCGCTCTGGCTATAATGGGGCGACGGGCGCTTCGCCCGCCCCAGCCAGAGAGCGCATCCATGAACGCCAGAGACCATTTTTTCGCCGAGCGCGCGCGCGTCGACGCCGCCGCGGTGCAGCCTTTCCCCAATTCGCGCAAGATCTACGTGCAGGGCTCGCGCCCCGACCTGCGCGTACCCCTGCGCGAGATCCGGCAGGCGGACACGCCGGCTTCCTTCGGCGCCGAGCCCAACCCGCCGATCTACGTCTATGATACCTCCGGCCCCTACACCGACCCCGAGGCGCAGGTCGACATCCGCCGGGGTCTGCCGCCGCTGCGCCGGGCCTGGATCGAAGAGCGCGGCGACACCGAGGAACTGCCCGGCCCGACGAGTGCGCACGCGCAGGCGCGCCTGCGGGACCCCGCCACCGCCGGGCTGCGCTTTCCGGGCCTTGCGCGCACCCCGCGCCGCGCCAAGCCCGGCGCGAACGTGACGCAGCTGCACTATGCGCGCCGCGGCCTCGTCACGCCCGAGATGGAGTTCATTGCCATCCGTGAGAACCAGAACCGCCGGGCGTATCTCGAGGCGCTGGCGCGAAGCGGCCCGCGCGGCGAGCGCCTCGCGCAGATCCTCGCGCGCCAGCATCCAGGGCAGCGTTTCGGGGCCCGCATCCCCGAGGAGATCACGCCGGAATTCGTGCGCGCGGAAGTGGCCGCCGGCCGGGCGATCATCCCGGCCAACATCAATCATCCCGAATCCGAGCCGATGATCATCGGGCGCAACTTCCTGGTGAAAGTGAATGCCAACATCGGCAACTCGGCGCTCGCCTCCGACATCCAGGAAGAAGTCGACAAGATGACCTGGGCGATCCGCTGGGGGGCCGACACGGTGATGGATCTGTCCACCGGCCGCCACATCCACGAGACGCGCGAGTGGATCATCCGCAACAGCCCCGTTCCGATCGGCACGGTGCCCATCTACCAGGCGCTGGAGAAGGTCGAGGGCAAGGCCGAGGAGCTCACTTGGGAGCTCTTCCGCGACACGCTCATCGAACAGGCCGAACAAGGGGTGGATTACTTCACCATCCACGCGGGCGTGCGGCTTGCCCACATCCCGCTCACGGCCGAGCGCCTCACGGGGATCGTCTCGCGCGGCGGCTCGATTTTGGCCAAGTGGTGCCTGGCGCATCACCGGGAGAATTTCCTCTATACGCACTTCGAGGAGATCTGCGAGATCCTGAAAGCCTACGACGTGGCCTTTTCGCTGGGCGACGGCCTGCGCCCCGGCTCGATCTACGACGCGAACGACGCCGCGCAGCTGGCGGAGCTGAAGACGCTGGGCGAGCTTACCCGCATCGCCTGGAAACACGACGTGCAGGTGATGATCGAGGGGCCGGGACACGTGCCGATGCAGCTCATCCGGGAGAACATGGAGAAGGAGCTCGAATGGTGCGACGAGGCTCCGTTCTACACGCTCGGGCCGCTCACCACCGACATCGCTCCGGGGTACGATCACATCACCAGCGCCATCGGCGCGGCGCAGATCGGCTGGTACGGCACGGCGATGCTGTGCTACGTCACACCCAAGGAGCACCTGGGGCTGCCGAACAAGACCGACGTGAAGGAAGGCATCGTCACCTACAAGCTCGCGGCGCACGCGGCCGATCTGGCCAAGGGGCATCCGGGGGCGCAGATCCGCGACAATGCGCTCTCCAAGGCGCGCTTCGAGTTCCGCTGGCAGGACCAGTTCAACCTCTCGCTCGACCCAGACAAGGCGCGCGAATTCCACGACGAGACGCTGCCCAAGGAATCGGCCAAGGTGGCGCATTTCTGCTCGATGTGCGGGCCGAAGTTCTGCTCGATGAAGATCACGCAGGAAGTTCGCCTCTACGCCGAAGAGAAGGCGCTCTCCGAAGAAGCGGCGCTCGCCGCGGGGCTGGAGGAAAAGGCGGGCGAATTCGTGCGCGGCGGAGCCGAGCTCTATCGTCCCGAGTAGCGCCGAGCCGATGAGCGCGCTCGTGGCGGAAGAGGAAGACGCGGCGCTCGCCGCGCGCATGCAGGCGTTGCTCGCGCGCGTCTTCGGGCATGCGCGCTTTCGCGGCCCGCAGGCCGAGATCGTGGCGCACGTGGCGCGCGGCGGCGATGCGCTGGTGTTGATGCCCACGGGCGGGGGAAAATCGCTGTGCTACCAGCTGCCGGCGCTGCTGCGCGAGGGCGTGGGGGTGGTGATCTCGCCCCTCATCGCGCTGATGGAGGATCAGGTGGCGGCGCTGCGGGAGAACGGCGTGGCCGCGGCCGCGCTGCACTCGGGTATCGCCCCGGAAGCAGCCGAGGCGATCGAGCGCGCGGCACGCGAGGGGCGGCTGAAGCTCCTCTATTGCGCGCCGGAGCGCTTGCAGACGCGCCGCTTCCTGGAGCTCCTCGACGCGCTCGCCGCGCAGGGGGCGATCGCGCTCTTCGCCATCGACGAGGCCCACTGCGTGTGGCAGTGGGGGCACGACTTCCGCCCCGACTATCTTCACCTGGCGATGCTGCCGGCGCGCTACCCCGAGGTGCCGCGCATCGCGCTCACCGCCACGGCGGACGCGGCGGCCCGCGAGGAAATCGCCGCGCGCCTGGCGCTGCACGAGGCGCGCCGCTTCGTCACCAGTTTCGACCGCCCCAACCTCTTCTACGCCGCCGAGCGCAAGCGCGGCGACGGGCGCGCACAGCTGCTCGCCTTCCTGCGGCGGCAACCGCCCGAGGGCGGCGGCATCGTCTATTGCCTGTCGCGCGGCAAGACGGAGAAGCTCGCCCGCTGGCTGAACGAGCGCGGCATCCCGGCGCTGCCTTACCACGCCGGGCTCACGCACGAGGTACGCGAGCGCCATCAGCGGCGCTTCCTCGCCGAGGATGGCCTGGTGATGACGGCGACCATCGCCTTCGGCATGGGCATCGACAAGCCGGACGTGCGCTTCGTGGCGCATCTCGACCTGCCGCGCTCGCTCGAAGGCTACTACCAGGAGACGGGGCGCGCCGGCCGCGACGGCGAACCGGCGCAGGCCTATCTCCTGTGGGACGGCGAGGACGCGGCGTGGCACCGGCAACTCGTCGAAACATCGGACATGCTGCCGGAGCAAAAGGAGATGGCGCACCGCCGGCTGGACGCGCTGGTGGACATGGTCGCGGGCACCGGCTGCCGGCGGCAGGCGATCCTGGCCTATTTCGGCGAGACCATCGGCCCCTGCGGGCGCTGCGACCGATGCCTGGCGCCAGTGCGGCCGTGGGAGGCGACGGACGCGGCGCGCAAGGCGCTCTCCACGGTGTATCGCACCGGCCAGCGCTACGGCGCGGCACACCTCATCGACGTGCTGCGCGGGCATGCGAGCGAGGCCGTGGTGCGCCGCGGGCACGACCGGGTGAGCACCTACGGCCTGGGGGTCGATCTGCCGGCCGAGACCTGGCAGGCGGTGTTCGGCGAGCTGCTGCTGCGCGGCCATCTCTCGATCGACTTCGAGCGGCATCGCGCCCTGGTGCTCACGCCGCGCGCCAAGCCCCTGCTGCGCGGCGAGGAAACCTTCGCCCTCGCCCTGCCGCGCACGGCGGCAAAAGGGTCGGCCCGCGGCGCGGGAATGGCGAGCGCGGCGCCGGCGGCGGAACCCCTCTCGCCGTCCGAGCAGGCGCGCTTCGAGCGTCTGCGGCGCTGGCGCCTGCGCCAGGCTCAGACCGAAGGCGTGCCGGCCTACGTGATCTTCCACGACAAGACCCTGCGCGAACTTGCGCGCCGCGCACCGGCAACACTCGCGGAACTGGCGGGAATCGAAGGCATCGGCGCACGCAAGCGCGAGCGCTGGGGCGAGGAATTGCTCGCCCTGCTGGCCACGGCCACGGCGACCTGATGGAGGCTGACGAACTCGTATTCCCTCTTCGGTTCGCCGTCTTCGAGCGGCAGGGCAATGACTACGGCAAGATTGCGGTGCAGCTCATCCAAATCTGGAACATAACCCACGCGCAGACGATGACTCACGCCAAATCCACAAAGTGTGCGCGTGGCAGCATCCAGCGGCCGGGCTGGCCGGGAAGTTCGATGAAGCCGAAGTGCCGGTAGAACGCGGCTGCTGTGGGCGACTTCGCGTCGACGACGAGGGCGGCCACCGCGAGCGTTTCGCTGGCGGCGGCGACGCGCTTGCAGGCATCGACCAGCAGGATCGAACCGAGTCCCTGTCCCTGAAACGTCCGGTCCACGGCCAAACGGCCGAGTAATGCCACCGGCACCGGGTAGTGCGGCAGTTTTTTACGCCACTTCTCGGGGAGCGCCTCGGCAGCGACGCTGGCGGCGCTGAGCGTGTAGAAACCGGCCACTACCTGGGGATGCCCGACCGGGCTGGCCACGAACATCCGTGCCACGCCGCGTTTGATGTCCTGCGAGGCGTAGCGCTGCAGGTAGTCGTCGAGTGCCTTCTCGCCACAATCGAAGCCGGCCGTTCGCGCGTCGCCGTCGAACGCGCGAATGACATAGGCCATTTACCGCACATCCCTGGCGTGACGGACGAACGCACGCTGCAATGCGGGGTTGGCTGGGGCCGACGTATCCAGCGCGTCCAAGAATGCCGCGAAATCCTCCTGAGACAGGGTGATGGCTTCGTGGGCCTGCACGACCGACCGGGCTTGCTCGAGCGCGTTCCTGAGCACGAACTCGGACACGCTCATATGCGCATACGCGGCGGCTTTGTCGAGCAAACGGCGCGTCTCCTGATCGCAGCGGATATGCAGCCGGGTGTCTTTGGCAAGGGTGGGCATGGACGACTCCTGATAGACTCCTGATGGCAGATCCAATTGTGCGCCATTTGTGCGCACATGGTCAAGCCAAAATCCGCCACCAGGAACACCGGCTCATCCACGCAACGCCTCATTCCGACGCCCCTTGAGGCGTCGCTGCGATCGAGGTGCAGGTGGCGCTCCCCGATCGGCGGGATGCCTCACCGTCCCGGCGGCTGCAGCAAGCGCGTGCGTTCGCGCTCCAGGCGCGCGGCGCGGCGCTCGAGGAATTCCATCTCCTTCACCTGCCGCCGCTCCACCCCTTCGCGCTCGCGCACGCGGGCTTTTTCGTAGGCTGCGCGCTGCGCGGGTTTCAGGTCGGCGGGAGGCTCGCGCACCGCCAGCGCCATGCGCTCGTCGGCGTGGCGTGCGCGCAAGGCATCGCGCTCGCGGGCGAGATCGCGCAGCTCGCTTTCGATCTGGGCGAGCCGCTGCTGGCGCAGGGCGAACGCTTGGGGCGATTCGACGACGGTCTCTCGCGTTTTTTTCGTTGTCGCCGGCGGAGCCGAGGGCGGCGGCGGACGCAGCGTCACTGCCGCGGCGTCGGGGCCGCAGGGGTTCGCCTCGAAGCGGATGCTGCCGTCAGGAGAGGTACAACGATAGACGAGCGTCTCGCCCGCCATCACCGCAGGCGCGGCGAGCAGGGCGGCAGGCAGCAGCACGGCGCGGAGGCAAAAAGCCCGGCAACGAACGAGCGCGGTCGGCATGGACGGACGCCTCCACCTTGGATATCGAGGCAGTATATCCGGAAGCACCGCCACTCCCAAGGCCGCCGACCCGCCGCTGCCCTCCGACCTGTGAGGCGGGCATTCAGCGCACGATGCCGAAAACGGGTCGATCGTGGCGCGGCTGTAGCGGCCGGCTGGTACGCGGCCCCTGGGTGAGCGGGGCGATCTCGGTAGAGATGGCCTCGAGCGGCTCGCGGAAGACGATCCAGCGCACGTCCTCGCGGCACGGCGGCCAGGGCTCGGAGCCTTCGTAGGTGAAATAGGAGGCGTCGACCGGTTCGAGCGTGCGCAGGTCGAGCGGCAATTCGCGCGGTGCGGCGCTTCCCTGCCCGGCCCAGTCCGCCAGCGTGGCGAGCAGCGGATGGGTGCGCTCGGCGGCGACGACGCGCAGGGCCACGAAAAGGCGGGAGCCGTCTTCGGCCCGATGCTGCAGGACCAGTTCCCCCAGGGCGACGCGCACCCCGAGCCGATGCATGCCGGGGTGATGCCAGCTGATGCGCTCCAGCCGGTACCATTTTCCTTCCCAGCCCAGGCGCTGTTCCCGCGCCGGTTCGAGCACCAGGCCCGTCCTGTCCTGCTGCAGGACGACCCGGCTGGGTTGGTAGCGGAAGAAAGGAGGCGGAAGATCGGCCGGAATCGCCCCTTCGAGTGCGATGGGGGATTGACGCTTGCCCTCGCGGCAGATGCGCCAGTCGGGCGAGAGGAGGTGCCAGCGCCCGGGGCCGGCCGGACCCTCGGCGTAGGTCCATTCGCCGGGCGAGGGCCGTTTCGCCGCGATGTTCTTGCCCGAAGGAGCTGTGCGACGGGCGACGACCGGCCGGCGTGCCGCAGTGGCCATGGCAGGGGATGCTTCCCGCGGCACCGGTGGCCGGGAAGCGGACGCGGGAACGCCGGCAGGGTGCCCCCCCGCGGCCGAAGCCGCAGCGACCGGCGCCGGCGCCCGGGGTTGAGGCGCCACGGCAGAGGGCGGCGGCGGGGGCTCGGGACGGTTCACCGGCGGCTTGACTGCAGGCTGCGGCGTAGGGACCGGAAGCTTTGCCACTTCGGGCGGCAAGGCCGAAGGATCGACGAGGTCGACGCCCAGGGGCAAGGGTTTTCCGTCCGCCTGCGCGGGCTGTTTGGCTGCACCTTCCATCGCGCTCTGCGCCGAGCCCAGGGCTTCCTGGGCGATACGGCTCAATTCCTCCGGCGTGGGCGGGCGGCAGACCACCAGCCACAGCCGTTCGTCGACCGAGCCGGGCGGAATGGGCGTCGCCTCCGGCTTGGGGAGGGTCTCCTCGGAGAGCGGCAGGTCGTTGGCGTCGAGATACACCCGTTTGACGGTGGTATAGGTACGGCGCTGGCAGTCGAAGCGGTTGAGCGCCTTGACGGAGGCGTAACCGCGGCGCTTGGCTTCGTCGGCGCTGAGGACCACGCGTCCCCACGCCACCTTGATGCCGCCCTCGGCCGGAATCAAGGTGGCCGGGTCGATCTGCACCAAGCGATCGCGGTCGCGCGCCACCGTCTGCCACTCGGCAAGCGCCGCCTGGCTGAGCAGGCCCAGCGCGAGGAGCACGAGCAGGCGCAGCCCGTATCCCGTCATCCCTTTCATCGCGTCCATGATGCGTCGTATCTCCTCTCGGCCCGACAAAGCTCATGGTTTGCATTATCGGCCGGTGCGAGGAAAACTTGAGCCGCTGCGCCGAGTCTTTTCCGCCATCGCGCCGATTTCGGGTAAACTGCCGGCGATCAAGCCATTCGACATCGTTCCATGTTCGTCCTTTTCGAAGAGTCCGGCGCCTTCAAGGCCGGCACGCTCGTCTCGGAGCAGGAGGCCACGCTGCACGTCGAGCTTCCTTCCGGCCGCCGGTTGAAGATCAAGCGCAACGCCGTGCTCCTCACCTTCCGCGAACCGGAACCTCAGGCGCTGCTCGACGAGGCCCAGCGCCAGGCCGAGGCGCTCGACACCGACTTCCTGTGGGAAGTGTGCGGCGAGGAAGAGTTCTCCTATCTCGACTTCGCGCGGGAATACTATGGCGCCGAACCCTCCGCGGTCGAAGCGGCGGCGCTGTTGCTGCGCCTGCACGGCTCGCCGATCCACTTCCACCGCAAGGGCAAGGGACGCTTCCAGAAGGCGCCGGCCGAGATCCTGCAGGCGGCGCTCGCCGGTCTGGAGAAGAAACGCAAGCGCCAGGAAGCGATCGAGCGCATGCGCGACGAGCTCGTAGCGGGACGTCTGCCCGAGGAGATCGCCGCGGCCCTGCCCCAGATCCTCTACCGGCCCGACCGCAACCGCCCCGAAACCCAGGCGCTGGAGGCCGCAAGCGTCGCCCTGCGCTGCTCGACGGCCCAGCTGCTGCTGTCGGTCGGCGCGATCGCCTCGACACACGACTACCACTTCGGCCGTTTCCTCTTCGAGGTCTTCCCCGAAGGGCTGGAATTTCCCGAGCATCCCGAGCCGCCTCCTTGCGAGGATCTGCCGCTGGCCGAAGTGCAGGCGTTTTCGATCGACGACATCTCGACCACCGAGATCGACGACGCTTTCTCCGTGACCCGCCGCCCCGGCGGGGGCTGGCGCATCGGCGTGCATATCGCCGCGCCGGCTCTGGGGCTTTCCCCCGGGGATGCGGTCGATGCCATCGCCCGCGCCCGCATGTCCACCGTCTACATGCCGGGCCGCAAGATCACCATGCTGCCGCCCGACGTGGTCGATCGCTTCACCCTGGCCGAAGGCCACGTCCCGCCCGCCCTCTCCTTGTACCTCGACGTCGATGCCTCGCTCGCCATCCAGGGCATGGAGACGCGGCTCGAGCGCGTGCCGATCGCGGCCAACCTTCGCCTGCATGCCCTGGAGCCGTTCTTCAACGAAGAGACGCTGCAGGAAGCCCTGCCCGAAGATCTGCCCTGGCGCGAGGAGCTCAAGCTGCTGTGGGAGCTCGCCACCGTGCTCGAGGCGGGGCGCGGCAAAGCCTCGGTCACGCCGAATCAGATCGATTATCTCTTTCACGTCGATTGGGAGCGGGTCACGGAGGACGGCCCCGGCTGGGTGAGCATCACCCCGCGCCCGCGCGGCGCACCGATCGACAAGCTGGTGAGCGAATTCGCCATCCTCACGAACCAGACCTGGGGCAAGCGCCTGGCGGAGCATGGGCTGCCGGGCATCTATCGCGTCCAGCCCGCCGGCGGCAAGGTGCGCATGGCGCTGGAGGCGGAGAGCCACGAAGGTCTGGGGGTGGATTGCTATGCCTGGTCGAGCTCGCCCCTGCGCCGCTACGTCGACCTGGTCAACCAGATGCAGCTGCTTGCCACGGTACGCGGCACGCCCGCCCCTTTCCCCGAGCGGGGGCAGGAGCTCTTCGGCATCGTGCGCCAGTTCGAGGCAGCCTACACCACCTACCAGGAATTCCAGCGCCACATGGAACGCTACTGGTGCCTACGCTGGCTGCGCCAGCACCGGGTGGAGCGGCTCACCGCCACGGTGTTGCGTGACGATCTCGTGCGCTGTGAGCGGCTCCCGCTCGTCGCCAAGGTTCCCTCCCTGCCCCCCACCGACGCGGGTCGGCGGGTCGAGCTGGAAGTCGAGCGCATCGATCTCGTCGAGATGGAACTTCGGCTGCGTTTCCGTCGTCTCCTTACGCAGGAAGAATCCCCCGACGCGACCGCCGCCCTCATCGTGGAGCCATGAACCCCCGTTCGCTGCCTCTTTTTTCCCTGCGCGATACCGCAACGCACACGTGGCGGCAGTGGCGGCGATCCCCCTTCGCTTGGGCGATCTTCCTTTCCCTCGCCCTGCATGCCCTGCTGCTCTCCCTGGGATTCGTTCCGCCCGAAGCCCGGCTCGCGGCGCAGAAAGACGAGGGGCTGGAGATCGTCCTGGTCAATGCCTATAGCCGCTCGACGCCGGAAGAGGCAAAAGCCCTGGCCCAGACCTCCCTTGCCGGCGGCGGCAACGAGAAGACCGCCCCCGTTCCGACCACCGCCCAGCCTCCCCTCGAACGCGAGCATCCCAGCGACAGCCCGCTCGAAGCCCGCAGCCGACATCAAGAAACGGCCAGCACCACCAGGCGCAAGCTGAGCCGCCCCTCTCCTGAAAAAGCGACTCCTTCCGCGCCCGAGCCCACCGCTCCGGCCACGCCCACGCCGAGCGGCCTCGACCTGCTCGACCAGACGGCGAGCGTCGCCCGCCTGCACGCGGCGCTCGACGACACGGAACGCGCCGTGGCGGGGCAACCTCGCAAGCGATTCTTCGGCGCCAACGTCAAGGAATACCGCTTCGCGCGCTACATCGAGGATTGGCGGCTCAAGGTCGAGCGCATCGGTACCCTCAATTATCCCGAGGAAGCGCGGGGCAAACTCTACGGGAGCCTGCTCATGTCGGTGTCGATCCGCGCCGATGGCGAGCTGATCGACGCGCACATCGAACGCTCCTCCGGCCAGCCGGTACTCGACGAGGCGGCGCTTCGCATCGTCCGGCTCGGCTCCCCTTACGCACCCTTTCCCCCGGAGATCCGCGCCGACACCGACGTGATCGTCATCAAGCGCACCTGGACCTTCACCCGCGAATCGCGCCTGCAGGGGAAATGAAATGACCGATCGCTACGCCGTCTTCGGCCACCCGGTGGCGCACAGCAAGTCGCCTTTCATCCACCGCGCCTTTGCCGAACAGATGGGACAGGATCTCGACTACGAGGCGATCGACCCCGGCGCAGAGGGCTTCGCCGAAGCGGCGCGGCGTTTTTTCGCCGAAGGGGGGCGCGGCGCCAACGTGACGCTGCCTTTCAAGGAAGAGGCGCTGGCGCTCGCCGACGAGGCGCTGCCGCGCGCGTGCGAGGCCGGCGCCGCCAATACGCTCATCGCACGCGAGGGGCGGCTTCTGGCCGACAACACGGACGGGGTGGGACTGGTGCGCGACTTGACACGGCGCCACGGCGTGCCGCTCGCGGGAGCCGAGGTGCTGCTCGTGGGTGCAGGCGGCGCCGCGCGCGGCGTGCTGGGGCCGATTCTGCGCGAACGGCCGCGGCGGCTGGTGCTTGCCAACCGCACTCCTGCCCGCGCCGAGACGCTCGCCCGCGCGTTCGCAGCGCTCGCCGCCGAGACGGGCGTGAAACTGGACGTGCAAACCTGGGATGCGCTGCGCCCCCCTTTCACGCTGCTGATCAACGCCACCAGCGCGAGCCTCGCCGGCGAGCTGCCGCCGCTGCCGCCGGAGCTCTTCGCCGCAAGGCCCTTCGTTTATGACATGATGTACGGCGCCGCCCCTACGCCCTTCCTGCGCGAGGCGGCGCGCCACGGTGCGCACACCGCCGACGGCCTGGGGATGCTGGTGGAACAGGCCGCCGAGAGCTTCTTCCTCTGGCGCGGCGTGCGCCCGGACGCCCAGGCGGTGTATGCCCGCCTGCGCGCCGCGCTCGCGGGCTGAGGATCAAAGGGGGCCACTCGAAGAACCGCTGCGCAGCAGGTTATTCGAGGTGCCCAAGGGTAGCGAACGCCCGATGCGCCGCTTCCACCGTGGCGTCGATGTCCGCCTCGGTGTGCGCCGCCGAGACGAACCCCGCCTCGAAGGCGGAGGGCGCGAAATGGTGCCCCGCCGCCAGCATGGCATGAAAGAAGCGCTTGAAGCGCTCGACGTCGCAGGCCATCACCTCGGCGTAGGAACCCGGCACCTGGGGCGCGAAATAGAGGCCGAACATGCCGCCGAGCGAATCGGCCGCGAACGGCACGCCCGCCTCCTCGGCCGCACGCTGCAATCCCGACACCAGCCGCGCGGTGAGGGCTTCGAGCCGCTCGTAGAATCCCGGCTGGGCGACGAGCTCGAGCGAAGCGAGTCCGGCGGCCACCGCCACGGGCGAACCCGACAGGGTCCCCGCCTGATACACCGGCCCGAGCGGGGCGACGCACTCCATGATCTCGCGCCGTCCGCCAAAGGCGGCCACCGGCATGCCGCCGCCGATCACCTTGCCCAGCGTGGTGAGGTCGGGCCGGATGCCGGTGCGACCCTGCATCCCCTGCAGCCCCACGCGAAACCCCGTCATCACCTCGTCGAAGATGAGCACCGCGCCGTGGCGGTCGCACAGCGCGCGCAGTCCTTCGAGAAAACCGGGACGCGGCTTGACGAGGTTCATGTTGCCGGCAGCCGGCTCCACGATCACCGCCGCGATCTCGTCGCCGCACTCGGCAAAGGCCGCCTCCACTGCCGCCAGATCGTTGTAGGGCAACACCAGGGTATCGCGCGCCGCCTCTTCGGGCACGCCGGCCGAACTCGGGTGCCCGAACGTGAGGGCGCCGGAGCCCGCCTTGACGAGCAGCGCGTCGGCGTGACCGTGGTAGCACCCCTCGAACTTGACGATGCGGGCGCGCCCCGTGTAGCCGCGCGCCAGGCGAATGGCGCTCATCGTGGCCTCGGTGCCCGAGCTCACCAGCCGCACCAGCTCGAGCGACGGCAGCAGCGCCGTGAGCCGCTCGGCCATCTCCACTTCCAGCGCCGTGGGGGCGCCGAAGGAGAGTCCGTCGGCGGCCGCCCGCTGCACCGCTTCCACGATCTTCGGGTGCGCGTGCCCGGCGATCGCCGGCCCCCAGGCGCCGACGTAGTCGATGTAGCGCGTGCCGTTCTCGTCCCACAGATACGCGCCCTGCGCGCGCCGGATGAAGCGCGGCGTGCCCCCCACCGAGCGAAACGCCCGCACCGGCGAATTCACTCCGCCCGGAATCACGCGCCGGGCCCGTTCGAACCACGCTTCGTTGCGATCCGTCATCGTTCCTTCCCTTCCGTGCCGAAAACGCGATTGTGCCACGCCGCCCAGGCGAGCGCCCGTTCCAGCGGATCGGGCGCGGCGAAGAGATCCGAGATCACGGCGAGCCAATCGGCCCCGGCAGCGACGAGCTCGTCGGCGCGCTCCAAAGTGATGCCACCGATCACCGCGATCGGCACGGCGAGCTCGGCGCGGGCGCGACGCAGGAGTTCGAGCGAGGCGCGGCTCGCCTGGGGCTTGGTCGGGGAAGGATACATCGCCCCGAAAGCGACGTAGCTCGCTCCTTCGGCGAGTGCCGCCTGCGCCCGCCCGAGCTCCGCGTAGCAGCTCGCCCCGATGAGTGCGTGCGGCCCCAGAAAGCGCCGCGCCTGCGCGATCGAACCGTCGTCTTTGCCCAGATGAACCCCGGCCTCGAACTGGGCGGCGAGCTCGACATCGTCATTGACGACGAGCGCCGCCCCGGCAGCCCGCACCAGCGGTGCGATGCGCTCGAGCTGACGTGCCCTGGCGGCGCGGTCGAGCGCCTTGTTGCGGTATTGCACCAGCACCGGGCGGGCGGCGAGCGCCGTGCGCAGCGCCGCGAAGAGGGCGCCGTCGTCAGGCTCGTCGGGGGTGATCAGATACAGGCCGCGCGCGGGCGACCGAGAAAAACGCGTTTGCATTGGATCATGGTATCATGGATCATCGCCGACACGGCCTGCCTGCCAAGAACGGGGATCCGACGTGAACACCGAACGCAAACCACGCATCCTGGTGGTCGACGACAGCAACACCATCCGCCGCAGCGCGGAGATCTTCCTCGGCCAGGCCGGCTACGAAGTCATGCTGGCCGAAGATGGGTTTTCCGCGCTCGCCAAAGTCGTCGAGTTCGCGCCGGATCTCATCTTCATCGACGTGATGATGCCCCGTCTCGACGGCTACCAGACCTGCGCCCTCATCAAGCAAAATCCCAAATTCCGCCACATCCCGGTGATCATGCTCACCTCGAAGGACGGCGTCTTCGACCGGGCAAGGGGGCAGCTCGTGGGCTCCGACGAGTACCTCACCAAACCCTTCACCAAGAACGAGCTGCTGGAGGCCATCGCCCGGCACTGGCCGCCCAAGACCGAGGCGCGACCCCCGGCGAAAGGAGATTGAGCCCATGCCCATCCGCCGTATCCTCGTCGTCGACGACTCTCCCACCGAACGGCTCGCCCTCACCGAGCTCCTCACCCGCGAGGGCTATCAGGTGCTCACCGCCGAGAACGGCGAACAGGCCCTCGCGCTCGCGCGCGCCGAGCTCCCCGACCTCGTGCTGATGGACGTGGTCATGCCCGGCATGAACGGCTATCAGGCCACGCGCCAGCTGCATCGCGACGCGGCCACGCGCCACATCCCGGTCATCATCTGCACCACCAAAGGCCAGGAAGCCGACCGCGCCTGGGGCCTGCGGCAAGGCGCGGTGGCCTACCTCGTCAAGCCCATCGACGAAACGGCGCTCCTTGCCGCCATCCGCAGCATGGAATGACGCCCATGGCCCGACGGACTTCGTTGCGCGAATTCCAGGAACGGCTCGCCGAACGGCTCGCCCAGGCCTCTGCCGCCCGTACCGAGCACTGGCTGGTGCTCCCCGCCGCCGGTCACCGGCTGCTGCTGCCCCTCACCGACGCCTCCGCCATCGCCAACGAATTCACCCTCGCCCCGGTTCCCCGCGCCCCCGCCTGTTACCGGGGTCTGGCCAACGTGCGCGGCAACCTCATCGGCGTGGTCGACCTCTGCTGGCTGGAGAACCACACGCCCACCCAGAGGAGCAAACGTGCGCAACTCCTGGTGCTGGCCACCCGCCTCATCGAAAACACGGCGCTCCTGCTGCCCGAGGCAGTCGGCCTGCGGCCCCTCGAGTCCTTCACGCCCATGGAGCATCCCCTTTCCCGCCCCTGGCACGTGCGCGCCTATCGGGCACCCGATGACGACCGGCCTTGCATCCTGATCGACGCGAGCCGGCTCATCACCGACCCACTTTTCTATGGCATCGATTCCGGCTCGTCCCTCCTCGGTTCGAGCTGACCTGAAGACCGCATCCGAGCAACGAGGACCCTACCATGGCGTTTCGTCTGTTTTCCTCCCGCACCCCTGCTGAGGCCGCCGACACCTCCACGACCCCCGGCACGAAGGGGGGAGCGCTGCGGCAGCGTATCCTTCTCCTGTCGGTCCTGCTGATCGTATCGATCCTCGGCCTCGTCGGCCTCGTCGCCTCGGCCAGCTACACCGCGGCAAGCACGCGCGAACGCCTCGCTGTGGCGGATCAGGCCCGGGACGCCCTAAGCGACCTGGGGCGAACCCTGCCCCGGGCGCTCCAAGCCGATGCCGAGGCCGTGAAAGCCCTGGAAGGGCAACGCCGCCGCCTCGAAGAGGCGCTGCGCACCCTGTCGGACATGGCTACGGAAGACGAGCGCCTCGCCGGGCACGCCGGCTCGCTCCAGAAAAGCTGGAACGAGCTGCGCCCCGAGCTGCAGAAACTCCTCGAATCCCCCCCGAGCGAACCGTCCGACGTCGCGGCGGCCCTGCGCCCCATCGACCAACGACTCGAACGCATGCTCGGCGAAGCGAGCGCCCTGCGCCAGAGCGTGCAGCAAGCCGGCGACGACGCCCTCTCGACCCGCTATCAGGGTATGATCGCGGCGGCCGTCGTCCTCATTCTCGTCTTCCTCGCCCTGGGCAAGACCTATCTCGACGACGCCCGCGCCCGGGAGCTCGAGGCCGAACGCCAACGGCAGCGGCTCGAAGAAGAAAACGCCCGCACGCAGCAGGCCATCATGCAGCTGCTCAACGAGATTTCCGACCTGGCCGACGGCGACCTCACCATCCGCGCCACCGTCACCGAAGACATCACGGGGGCGATCGCCGACTCGGTGAACTACGCCATCGAAGAGCTCGCCTCGCTGGTACGGCGCATCAACGACACGGCCGAGCGCATCACCGACTCCACCGAAGAAGCGCGCCGCATCTCCGGCGAGCTGCTCGAAGCGGCCCAGACCCAGACCGAAAAGATCGAAGAGGCCGACGGCATCGTCCAGGACATGGCCCACGCCCTGCATGAGACGGCCGCTTCCGCCGAAGGCGCCGCCGCCTCCGCCGGCCGCTCGCTCGAAGCCTCGGCCAAAGGGGCGCAGGCGGTGAATGAAACCATCGAGGGCATGAACCGCATCCGCGACCAGATCCAGGAAACCGCCAAACGCATCAAGCGGCTGGGCGAATCCTCGCAGGAGATCGGCGAGATCGTGGAACTCATCTCCGACATCACCGACCAGACCAACGTGCTCGCGCTCAACGCTGCCATCCAGGCCGCGGCCGCGGGCGAGGCGGGGCGCGGCTTCACCGTCGTGGCCGAGGAAGTGCAGCGGCTGGCCGAGCGCTCGGCCGAGGCCACCAAGCAGATCGCCGCCATCGTCAAGACCATTCAAGCCGACACCCAGGACGCCGTGGGTTCGATGGAAGCGGCCACGCGCGAGGTCGTCGCCGGCACGGCGCTCTCCGATTCGGCCGGCGCCGCCCTCGAGGAAATCTCGCAAGTCGCCAAAGAGACCGCCACCCGCATCACCCAGATCGCCCACGACATCCAGGCCCAGGCCGAACGCGGCGCCCAGGTCTCCGCCCTCATGCGCGAAATCCTCGCCATCACGCAGCAGACCCGGGAAGGGACGGAACGCACCGTCCAATCCGTCGAATCGCTGGCCGAGCTCGCCGCCGATCTGCGCGGTTCGGTCGCCGGTTTCCGCGTCTGATCGCCCGAGACGAACGCCATGGTGCATCGCCCCGCCTCCGAACCCCTATCCTGGATCGCCCCAGAAGTCGAACGCGTCCTCGCGGGGGCGCGTCTGGCCTGTGAGCGGGCCAGCGCGCACAACGACCCCGCGGCACTGCGGCAGGCCAGGGCGGCGTTGCACGAGACCCGGGGCGTGCTCATCGTCGCGGGCCTCGAAGGCTTCGCCGACTACGTCGACCTGCTCGGCCGCGCCCTGGAAAAAATCTCCGCCCGGCCCGATCCCGATCCCGAAGCCCTGCAGCGGCTGTACCGCGCCGCCGTCGCCGCCGAAAACTACTTCCTCGAGCTCATCCACGCCGGACGCGACCAGCCGCTGCGCCTGCGTCGGCACTACCTCGAGCTCGCCGCGCTCGCCGGCGATTCCACCGCCGCTGAAAGCGATCTCTTCCAGTTCGAAGTCTCGATCCAACCTCAGCCTCAGCCCGTCGTCTCCGACGAAGCCCGCATCCGCGCCGCCTTGCTGCGCCGCTTCGAACAGGGCCTCGTCGGCTGGCTGAAACCGGCCGACGAGCGCGAAGCCGTCGCCTCCCTCACGCCCATCCGCGAGGCGCTCGCGGGTTTGCTCAAGCTGGATGCCGGCCGCCCCCTGGAGCCCCTATGGCTGGCCGCGCTCGCCTATGCCGACGCCCTCAGGGAAGGGCGTCTGGCGCGCGACGAGGCTTCCAAGCGCATCCTGCACGACCTGCACCGCACGATGCGCCACGCCGGGAAATTCTCTCGCCCACCCCGCCGGCTCTTGCAAGCACTCACCCATCCCGTCGCCCAGCTCGAGCCCCACAGCCGGGCGCAGCAGTTGCTGCACGAGCACTGGCGGCTCGCCGAGGCCCTGGAAGACCAGGATCTCCCCCTGCCCGAGCTTCCCCTGCGCGCCCAACTCGACGCCCTGGCCGAGGGGCTCGATCGACTGGCCGAGCACTGGGAACGGCTCACCCAGGCTCCCGTCTTCCACCTGGGTTCGTTCTCCCAGGATCTCGACGCGGTTCGCCGCCTCGCCCAGCCGCTGGGGCGCAAGAGCATCGAGCAGGCCATCGAGGCGCTCGCCGCCCTCGTCCAATGGATGGAAGATCATCCCAACGACTCCATGGCCGCACAGGCCCAGCTCGAGCTCGCCCGCACGCTCCTCGTCCTTTCGGCCTACTGCCGCGCCGCCCACTGGGACGAGCGCACCGAGCAGCGGCTCCAGACGCAGGTCGAGCGGCTGCGCGCCCTCATCGACAACCGCCCCCTGCCCGAGATCGAGGCCCAGGCTTCCGAAGCCGACAGCCGCAGCATCGGAAGGGAACTCTCCCGTCTGCTCGCCGAAGCCGAGACCCTGCTCGATCGCTACTACCGCGATCCGACCGAACCCCTCGACCAGGACCGCATCAACCGCCTGATCGCCGAAGCCCGCGCCACCTTGCTGCTCATCGGCGCCGACGAAGAAGCCAAAGCACTCGCCCAGCTTCCTCCCCTGGTCGAACGCCTGGCCGAACACGGCAGCCTCGAAGAGGCCGAGCAGCACCGGCTCGTCGAGACCCTGGCCCATCTCCATACCCGCGCCGAGGCGCTGGCGCGCGGCGAGTCCCTCCAGGAAACCGCGGCGATCTCCCCCCAGGCCACCGCCATCCCCCTGCAGGAACTCTTCGCGGCCGAAGGAGAGGAACTCGGCGCCACGCTGCTGCTCGAGGAAGAAAAAGAAGAAGCATCTTCTCCCGCAGCAGCTTCCCTCGCCTCGATTCAGGCCCCCTCTCCCGAAGAGGCCTCCGGCGAACGGGCCAGCCCCCCTGTCCCACCGAGCGAGCCCCTGGCGCCGGCCGGCGGGGCGATCGAAGAAGAACTCCTCGACATCTTCCTCGAAGAAGCGCGCGAAGTGCTCGCCACCCTGGAGCGCCGCCTTCCCGATCTGGAGGAACGACCGGACGATCTCGAAGCGCTCACCGAGGTGCGCCGCGGCATCCACACCCTCAAGGGCAGTGGCCGCATGGTTGGTCTCACCGAGCTCGGCGAGTGCGCCTGGGCCCTGGAGCAGACTCTCAATACCTGGCTGCAGCGGCAATGGCCGGCCACCCCCGCGCTGATGCAGCTGCTCCAGCAGGCACACCGTCTCTTCGCCGACTGGGTGGAGGCAATCGCTGCCGGCCGGATCGAAACGCCCGCGCAGGCCGCCGCGCTCGCGGCCGAAGCCGAGCGCCTGCGCTCGCTCGAAAGCCCCGAGGCCGCACCGCCAGCCGAACCTCTTCCGCCTCCCGAGCCGCCGAAACACGTTTTCGGGGATCGCAGCGTCTCGCGCGCCGTGTTCGATGCCTTCCGCCAAGAAGCGCGCGAGCGGCTCGCCGCCTTGCGCCGTTACCTCGACGAGGAGGCCGCCCAGCCGCCCGATGAGCCTCTCGTACGACACATCCACACGCTGGCCGGCATCTCGGCCACCGCCAAGGTCTTCGAGATGCACGAGCTGGGCCGGGCGCTCGAACTCGCGCTCGAGCGCCTCGCCAAGGCCCAGCGCGCCCCCGACGCACAGGAATGCACGGTCCTACGCGCTGCTGCCGAGCGGCTCGGCGCCGCCCTCGAGCGCGTCGAAGCCGGACAAATTCCCGAACCTCCCGCCGATCTGCTGCCCCTCATCGAAGCCGTCGGCGCCGTTCCTCAGACAGCGGTGCCTCCACCCCAACCCACCGCTCCCAACGAGGTCGAGGCGAAAGCCGCCCCCCCCACAGAGGTCCCAGAAACTGCCCGAGAAGCGCCTCCTGTGGAAGAAGTCGCCCAGGAAATCGACCTGCAGCTCCTGCCGGTCTTCCTCGACGAGGGCGAGACGCTCTTCGAGAGCCTCTTCGAGCAGCTCAACCGTTGGGGCGAAACGAGCGACGAGAAAAACGTCGAGGCGATCGCCCGTACCCTGCATACCCTCAAGGGCAGCGCCCGCATGGCCGGCGCGCTGGAGCTCGGCGAGCGCATCCACCGTCTGGAGCAGGAACTCAAGGAAGCCGGGCCCGCGGCCCGCGAGCTCGCGCGCAACGGCATCGAAGCCGCCTATGCGCTCTTCCGCCGCCTTGCCGCCCTGCCTGCGCTGGCAACGGCGGAGACTCCCTCCCCTGCCGCGGCCGGCACCGAATCCCTCCCCCCCGTCCCGGCGCGGGAAAGCGCAGAGACCGCCCACGTCACCCTGCGTGTGCACGCCGCCACCATCGACCGGCTGGTCAACGACACCGGCGAGATCGGCGTCCTGCGGGCGCGCGCGGAACAGGATCTTCTCGCCCTGCGCGGCGCCGTGCTCGAGCTCACCGACGACGTCATCCGCCTGCGCACCCATCTGCGCGAGCTCGAGATCCAGGCCGAGACGCAGATGCAGACGCGCCTGCACACGGCCGAGACGGCGCAGGCCGAGTTCGATCCACTCGAACTCGACCGCTACACGCGCCTGCAGGAACTCACGCGCCTGCTCGCAGAAGGGATCGCCGACGTCGCCACCATCCAGCAAAGCGCGCTGTCGCACCTCGACCGCGCCGAAACTGCCCTCAACCAGCAAGCCCGCCTCACCCGCGAGGTGCAGTACGAACTGATGCAGGTACGTTCGGCGCCGGTCGCCAGCGTCGCGGCTCGCCTGCACCGGGTCGTGCGTCAGACGGCCAAGGAACTCGGCAAACGCGTCAACCTCGACATCGAAGGCGCTCAGGTCACGCTCGAGCGGGCACTGCTCGAGCGCATGGTGCCGCTGCTCGAGCACCTGCTGCGCAACGCCGTCGCCCACGGCATCGAATCCTCCGAGGAACGGCGGGCCTCAGGCAAGCCCGAATTCGGGCAGATCACGCTGGCCGTGCGCAATCTCGGCAGCGAGATCGAACTGCGGGTGCAGGACGACGGCCGCGGCCTCGATTACGCTGCCATCCTCGAACGCGCCCGCGCCGCCGGGCTGCTCGGCCCCGATGCCCAACCCGACGAAGCAAGCCTCGCAAGGCTCGTCTTCCTGCCCGGATTCTCCACCGCCAGCGAGCTCAGCCAGATCGCCGGCCGCGGCGTGGGGCTGGACGTCGTCCACAGCGAAATCCAGGCGCTGGGCGGGCGCATCGACCTCACGAGCGCCCCCGGCCGCGGCACCGCCTTCCGCATCCTGTTGCCCACTACCCTCGCCATCACCCAGGCGCTGCTCGTGCGCGCACTCGATCGACGCTGGGCGATTCCGGCCAATCTCATCGTTCAAACCGAACACCTCCCGGCCGAGGCGCTGCGCGCCGCGCAGCAGATGGGGCATTTGCTCTGGCAAGGGAAGACCTATCCGCTGCGCTATCTGCCGCATCTGCTCGATCGCCCCGACCAGCCCAAACCGCTCGATCGCCGCAACTGGGTGGTGCTGCTCGCCTCGGGCGAAGAACGGATCGCGCTGCACGTCGATGGGCTTGCCGGCAACCAGGAGGTGATCGCCAAGCCGGCCGGACCGCACCTCAAGCGCATCGCCGGTATGCTGGGCGCGACGCTCCTTGCCGACGGCGAGATCGCTCTCATCCTCAACCCCGTGGCGCTCGCGCGCACGCCCGCCGAGGTCTCGGTCGCAAGAGCGCAGGCCGAGGCGCGGGGCCCATCTCCCGCCAAACCGCTGGTGCTGGTGGTCGACGACTCGCTCACCGTACGGCGCATCACCGGACGGCTCCTCGAACGGGAGGGCTACGAGGTGCTGCTCGCCAAGGACGGCATGGAGGCGCTGGAAAAGCTCACCTCCGAGGAACGTCTGCCGGTGGCCATTCTCTCCGACATCGAGATGCCGCGCATGGACGGATTCGAGCTGCTGCGCCAGATCCGGGCCGATGCGCGCACGCGCCATCTCCCGGTCGTGCTCATCACCTCGCGCCTTGCCGAGAAGCACCAGGCGCACGCGATGGCGCTGGGTGCCAACGCCTATCTCGGCAAACCCTACGACGAAGACGAGCTCCTGCGCCTGCTGCGCCGCTACCGCGAGGCCGCGGCCAAGCCCGCCTGAGCGATGCGCGGCCATTCCTCGCTCCCGCCGCCGGCCGAGGGCGCCACCCGCCCCCTGCACCTGCGCGAGACGATCGCGCGGCTATGGCCCTACCTGTGGCGTTATCGCTGGCGGGTGCTCGGCGCCTTCGCCGCCCTCATCGCGGCGAAGTTCGCCAACGTCGCCGTGCCGCTGCTCTTCAAGGAGCTGGTCGATCTCCTGTCGCTGCCGCCGCAGGCGCCGCGCTGGACCGCGGCCCCGATCGCCCTCGTCTTCGCCTATGGGCTGGCGCGTTTCGGCACCTCGCTCTTCACCGAGCTGCGCGAACTGCTCTTTGCGCGGGTCACCCAAGCCGCGGTGCGCGCACTGTCGCTCGAAGTCTTCTCCCACCTGCACGCGCTGTCGCTGCGCTTTCACCTCGAACGGCAGACCGGGGCGCTCACCCGCGATCTCGAGCGCGGCACGCGCGCCATCGGCAGCCTCATCAACTTCACCCTCTACTCCATCGCCCCCACGCTGGTGGAGATCTCGCTCGTGCTCGCCATCCTCTTCGCGCGCTACGAGCCGGCCTTCGGCGCGATCACGCTCGCCACCCTTGCCGCCTACGTCGTCTTCACCATCGTCGTCACCAACTGGCGCACCGTGCAGCGGCGCCGGCTCAACAAGATCGACGCGCAGACCCACAGCCGCGCCGTCGATGCGCTCCTCAACTACGAGACGGTGAAGTACTTCGCCAACGAAGCGTACGAACGGCGCCGCTACGACGAGGATCTCGAACGCTGGCAGGAAGCCGCGATCCGCAACCAGCTGTCGCTCTCCGGGCTCAATCTCGGCCAGGCGGCCATCATCACCGCCGGCGTGGTCGCCATGATGGGGCTCGCCGCGGCGCGCGTGCAGGCGGGCGTCATGACTCTGGGCGACATCGTCCTCGTCAACGCCTTCCTGCTGCAGCTCTACCTGCCACTCAACTTCCTCGGCGTGGTCTACCGCGAGCTGCGCCAGGCGCTGGTCGACCTCGAACGGCTCTTCGCCCTACTCGACGAAAAAGAGGAAGTGCGCGACGCCCCGGACGCACTCGAGCTCCCCGAGGGGCCGCTGGAGGTGCGTTTCGAACGCGTCTCCTTTCACTACGATCCCAGCCGCCCCATCCTGCGCGAAGTGGATTTCACCCTCCCCGCCGGGCGTACCGTGGCCGTGGTCGGCTCTTCCGGCGCGGGCAAGTCCACCCTGGTGCGGCTCCTCTTCCGCTTCTACGACGCCACCGGCGGGGCGGTACGCGTGGGCGGCATCGACGTACGCCACCTGAAGCAGGAGAGCCTGCGCCGCGCCGTAGGCATCGTGCCGCAGGAGACGGTGCTCTTCCACGACACGCTGGGCTACAACATCCGCTACGGCCGGCCCAAGGCGAGCGACGAGGAAGTCTGGGCGGCGATCCGCGCTGCCCAGCTCGACGAGCTCGTCGCCCGCCTGCCCGAGGGGCTGGAGACGCGGGTGGGCGAGCGTGGGCTCAAGCTCTCTGGCGGCGAGAAGCAGCGCGTGGCGATCGCGCGGGTGCTGCTGAAGAACCCCCGCATCCTGGTGCTGGACGAAGCCACCTCCTCGCTCGATTCGGCCACGGAGCGCGCCATCCAGGGACAGCTCGAACGCATCGCCCAAGGCCGTACCACCCTGATGATCGCGCACCGCCTCTCCACCGTGATGCACGCCGACGAAATCCTGGTGCTCGAAGAAGGGCGCATCGTCGAACGCGGCCGGCATGCCGAGCTGCTCGCGCGGGGCGGACGCTACGCCGAGCTGTGGCGCCACCAGCAGCGCCAAGAAGACGCACTCCAGCCCCACGCCGTGTAAGCCCGCCCCCGTTCGCAGTGGTTTCGCCGGGAGAACCCTGCGCCCTCCAGGGATGGGTCACGGCAAAACCGTCGCGCCGTGGGAACGAACTGTTAAACTTTCACGACAGCATTTCAGTGCACTCCCCATGGCCGCACCTCCTCGCCCGCGCTTGCTTTGGCTCGCCACCGGCGGCACCCTCGCCGCCACCGGCCGGGGCATCGCGTACCACGCCGGGGCGCTCTCGCCCGAGGCCCTGCTCGCAGCGATCCCCGAGGCAGGCCAGTACGCCGAGCTCGAGCTCGCTTCGCCCTTCGCCATGGATTCCAAGGACGCCACGCCGCACCATTGGCTGAGGCTGCACGCCGCGATCACGCAAGCCCTCGCGCGCCCGGAGCTCGCCGGCCTCGTCCTCTCCCACGGCACCGACACGCTGGAAGAGACGGCCACGCTCCTCGCGCTCACCCTGGCGCCGACCAAGCCCGTGGTGCTCACCGGGGCCATGCGCCCGCCTTCCGAAGCCGGGGCCGACGGGCCGCGCAACCTCCTGCACGCGATCCGCCTCGCCGCCGATCCGGACACCCCGCCAGGCGTCTTCCTCGTCTTCGGCGAAGCGGTCTTCCCCGCGATGGGGCTGCGCAAGGCACACACGCTCGCGCTCCAGCCGTTTGCCGCCGAACCGCGAGGCGCGCTCGGCTCGGCCTTTCCCTGGCGACCGCCGCCGCTCGAAGAACGTGCCTCGCCGCTGCCCTTGCCCCATCCTTGGCCGACGGTCGCCCTCCTTTCGGCCACGGCGCTCGACGCGCCCGAGGCTTTGCGGCAGACCCAGGAAACGGGGGCCGCCGCGGCAGTGCTGCTGCTGCCGGGACACGGCAGCGTCCCCGAAGCGTGGGAAGCACCGATCGCCGATGCGGCCGCATCCGGACTCCTGGTGGTGCGCGCGAGCCGCTGCGGTCTTGGGCCGGTGCTCCCCCACCCCGTCGACCAGCGCCTGGGCACCCTCCCCGCCGGCCTCCTCTCCGCGCCCGCCGCCCGCGTGGCCGCCGCCCTCGTGGCCCCTTTCCCCCCGGCGGAACGGCAAATTCTGTGGCGCGCGCGTTTTTTGCCCTACGGAGCCGAAGCATGACTCCTACGGCCGCCCCTCTCTTTCTCGCTGCCGACGTCGGCGGCACGCGCGCCCGTTTCCTGCTCGCGCGCTGGCGGGAAAGCGAAGCGGCGCCCGAGGACCGCGAAAAACCCCCGCAGCGCGCGTCAACGGCAGACACCCCAAGCACAGCGGGTTTTTCGCGGCACCTTCCTGCCTGGGAGCCGCTGTGCCAGCGGGTACTCGAAGATGATGCCTTCCCCCATTTCGACGCGGCGCTCGAGGCTTTCCTCGCCGAATGTCCCCCAGGAGCCGAACCGAAACTCGCCGTGATCGCGCTCGCCGGGCCCGTGACGGGGCGGCGCGCGCGGCTGACCAACCGCCCGTGGACGATCGACGCCGATGCCTTGGCCGCCCGCCATGGCTGGCCGCGGGTCGAATTGATGAACGACTTCGCCGCCCAGGCGCACGGGATCGCCGCTGCGGCGCCCGAGACGCTCCACGTCCTGCAACGGGGAGCACCTCGGCCGGGGCTTGCCGCCGTGCTCGGCCCCGGCACGGGACTGGGCATGGGATTCTTTCTGCGCGAGGGCGAGACGGTGCGCGTCTTCCCCAGCGAAGGCGGACACGCCGCCCTCGGCGGCTTCGATCCCCCCTTTCTCACTTCCTGGAGCACCTGGCTCGCCCGCGAAGGGCGCATCGCCTCCTGGGAAAGCCTGCTCTGCGGCCCCGGTCTGGTGCGGCTCGCCGCTTTTCTTGCCGCCGAGCGCGGCCGAAGCGCGCCGTGGACGGAGGCGCCGCAGATCGTGGCCTCGGCCCAAAAGGGGGAAGCGCTCGCCCAAGAAGCGGTGACCACCTTCGTGCGCACGCTGGGTGCCTGCGCTGGCGACCTCGCCCTCATCGGCTGGACCCTGGGTGGGGTATACCTCGTGGGCGCGCTCGCCGCGGCGCTGCGCCCCTGGCTCGAGACGCCGGCCTTTCGCAGTGCCTTCGCCGCCAAGGAACGGCACGGGGAGACGCTCGCCGCGCTGCCGATCCTGCTCGCCGACGACCCCCTGCTGGGCTTGAAGGGCGCCGCCACCTTCGCCTGCCGCCTGCTCGCCGCAACCACGCCATGAGCGCACCGAACCCTACGACTCCGCCATTGCTGCCCTTTCTGCTGCTGGGCCTGCGCTATTATCGTCGGCCGAGGGCCTGGGGCGGTGCGCTCGTGCTCGTGGCCCTCACGCTCGCCATGGTCGGACTGGCGCTGTGGACCAACCACTGGCAGCGGGCGCTCTTCGATGCGCTGGAGCGCCGCGATCTCGTCGAACTGCCCGCGCTCATCGCTACCTTCCTCACCATCCTCCTTCTGAGCGTGGCCGTCACGGGCGTCCACCTCCTCGTCAAACGAGGCTGGCAGCTCGGCTGGCGGCGCTTTCTCACCGAACAGCTGCTGGAGAGCTGGCTCGCGCGCGGTCACCACCACCGCCTGCGCCACCTGCCCGGCGCGCACGACAACCCCGATGCCCGCATTGCCGAGGACGTGCGCATCGCCACCGAAGTGGCGGTGGAGCTCTTCCACTCGCTGCTCTACTCGCTCGCCTCCATCGTGCTCTTCGTCGATGTGCTGTGGGTGGTCGGCGCCACGCCGCACGAGTCTCCCCCCGGCACCATGGTCTGGCTTGCGCTTGCCTATGCCGGCATCGGCACGATCACCGGGGTGCTGCTGGGCCGACCGCTCACCCGGGCCACCGACCAGCAGCAGTCGCGCGAAGCCGACTTTCGCTACGGGTTGTCGCACATCCGCGACAAGTCGGAAGCGATTGCGCTCGCCCAAGGCGAAGCCTCCGAGCGCCGCCTGACGCGCGAGCGGTTCGACGCGCTCGCGCGCACCTGGTGGAAACAATCGCTGGGCTACCTCGGGCTGGTGTCGTTTTCCACCGCCTATGGCACGCTCCTGCCGGTCTTCCCCATCCTCGTGCTCGCACCGCACTATATCGCCGGCACGCTCACGCTCGGTATGCTGATGCAGGCGGCGCAGGCCTTCGAGCGGCTCACCAACGCGCTTTCCTGGCCCATCCACAGCATGGGCGATATCGCTCGCTGCCATGCTTCGATCGAACGGGCAGCAGCCTTATACCAAGATCTCACTGAACTCGAGGCAATCGAGCGGCTATGCCTGCCGGGGCAGATCTGCCGCAGCGTCGGCCCCGCGGGGCAGCTCGCGATCGAGCGGCTCACCTTGACGCTGCCCAACGGCCACCCCGTGCTGGAGAATTTCTCGCTCACCCTCACGCGCGGCGAGACCGTACAGCTCGTAGGAGACCCGAACACAGGCATCGCCCTTCTCAAGGCCATCGCCGGCGTGTGGTCCTGGGGGCAGGGCAACATCATCCTGCCCGACGGCGAGACGCTCGCCTTCGTGCCACAGCGGCCCTTCCTGCCCGAAGGGCCGCTCATCGCCGCCCTCACCTATCCGCGCGACCCGGCGGAGGTCGAGCGCAAGCGCGTCATCGACACCTTGCATGCCGTAGGGGCGGATGCGCTCATCGAACGGCTCGACGAGCACGACGACTGGAACCGCACCCTCACCGCGCCGGTCCAGCAGCGGCTCGCGCTCGCCCGCACCCTGCTCGAACGGCCCGCGTGGGTGTTCTACGAAGCCCCGGCCGACGCCCTGCCCGCACCGGGCAAATTCGACCCGGTGGCGCTGCTGCGCGAGCGCCTACCCGACGCGACGCTGGCGATCTTCTGGCCGCATCACCAGCCCTATCCCGGCGTTCAGCGCGTCGTTTTCCTCAATTGAAACGTGCCGGCAGCCAGCCGCGTGCCACCGCCTCGCGCAGGCACCACGCCGGAGTCGTCTCGGTCTTGTAGTTCCAGAAGAACCAGCCGCGATAGCGCTCGAAGGTGAGGAGCTGCGCCGCCGCGTAGCCGCGCAGCGCCACCTCCTGCTGGAAGGCGTCCAACCCTTCGAGCGGGTGCGTGGTCGGCCCGTCGGCCCACAGCGATACCTCCTGCAGCTTGAGCCCCAGGCTCCATTCGCCGCACACCGTCGGCAGCCCCAGCTCGCGCCCGATGGCATCGGCCTCGGCGCGCAGATCGACCACCGTCTTGCGCAGGTGTTCGTAGATGTCTGCCTCGAGATCCTCGGGCGTGAAGCACTGGTAGCGGTGCACGTCGAACCAGACGTTCTCGTACGGCGGCGCGTTCATGAAACCGAGATACTCGCGCCAGTCGCGGAAGCCGTCGTGGAACATCACCCCGACCGTGGGCGGGCAGTGCGCCCGGATCGCCGCGTAGGCGCGCTCGTAGTAGCGCTTGAGGATCTCGGTGGGCACGTCCCAGCGCGGCTCATTCAATACCTCGAAGGCGAAGAGTGCCGGCTCGGCGCGATAGCGCTCGGCCAGCCGCCCCAGCAGTTCGACCGAATGGTCGATGTATTCTTCCTTGGTGTGCCAGTCGCAGACATTCAAGATGCCGCCGTTGTCGAAGCCGTTCTGGCAGCCGGCGGCTGCGTGCAGGTCGAGCACCACTTTGAGTCCGAATTCTTCGGCCCAGCGCAGCGCCCGGTCGAGTACCTCGATGCCGCCGGTGACGAAGGGCTCGCGCCGCGCCCCATAGACCGGATGGTAGGGATAAGGCGGCCCCAGCACCCAGTGCCCGAAGGGAATGCGCACCGCGTTCAGCCCCCGCTCGGCGATCCAGGCGAAATCCTCCCGCGTGACCCAGCGCGCCCAGTGCGCCCGCAGCCTGGGTGCGGCCTCCTCTCCCAATGCGACGCACCACGTCGTCTCGTCGGTGGCTTCCACCCCTTCGAAGAGGCTAGGCACCATCCACTTCTCAAGCACCAGCCACGAACCCAGATTCACCCCGCGCAAGCGTTCCATCGCCCTCTCCCCGGCCGCATCGTGAAGTCATTATAGGCAGACACGGGCATCTGCTACACTGGGATCATCGCTTTTTCCGAGCCGAGTATCATGCCGCCCCGTTTCCGCCCCTGGCAGGAATGCGTCGTCTACACCGTCTGGCCACGCAGCTTCGCCGACGGCAACGGCGATGGCATCGGCGATCTGGCCGGCCTCACCGAACGGCTCGACGAGCTGCGCTGGCTCGGGGTCGACGCCCTCTGGCTCGCCCCCATCCACCCCTCGCCCAACGCCGACTACGGCTACGACGTGAGCGACCATCTGGACGTGCACCCCGACTTCGGCACGATGGCCGACTTCCGCAGCCTGCGCGACGAGCTGCACCGGCGCGGCATGCGCCTGCTGCTCGATCTGGTCATCAACCACACGAGCGTGCGCCACCCCTGGTTTCTCGACTCGCGCTCGAGCCGAACCTCTGCCCGGCGCGACTGGTACTACTGGCGTGCGCGGCCCAACGACTGGGAAAGCATCTTCGGCGGCCCCGCCTGGACGCGGGACGAAGTCACGGGCGAGTATTACCTGCACCTCTTCTTTCCCGAGCAGCCCGACCTCGACTGGAGCAACCCGGCGGTGCGCCAGGCGCTTGCCGAGATCGCCCGCTTTTGGCTCGACGAAGGCGTCGACGGCTTTCGTTTCGACGCCCTCACCGTGCTCAAGAAAGAAGAAGGCTTGCCTGACGTCGCCCCTGGCGAACCCGGCGGCCCGCGCCCGGCCTGGTCGCGCTTCCTCGCCCGCCCCGGGCTCCTCGACTGGGTGCGCGACTTCGCCGAGCGCGCCGGCATCACGCGCGACCACCTCACGCTGGGCGAGGCGAACGGCATCGCCGCTACGGAGGCGCCCGCCTGGGTGGGCGAGCCGCAGGGGCCGCTGTCGGCGCTGCTGCATTTCGAGCTATGGCACATCGACACGACCGATGCGCAAGGCCGCCCCGGGCTCGACACCCGCGCCTTCTCCGACACGGCGCGCTCCTGGTACCGGGCGCTCGCCCCGCACGGGGCGCTGCCGGCGCTCTACCTGGAAAACCACGATCTGCCGCGCATCGTCTCGCGCTGGGCTCCGCCCGAGCGCCGCGCCCAGGCCGCCAAAGCCTTTGCCGCCGCCACCTACCTGCAGCGGGGGCTTGCCGTGCTCTATCAGGGGCAGGAACTGGGGCTGCCAAACGCGCGCTTCGATCGACTCTCCGACCTGCGCGATCCCCTGAGCCTGCGCCGGATCGCCGCCCTGCGCGCCCAGGGTCAACCCGAGGCGGAGATCCTCGCCGAGATGAACCGCAGCGCCCGCGACCTTTCGCGCACCCCCATTCCGTGGGACGCGAACCGCCCGCAGGCGGGGTTCTCGAGCGCCGAACCGTGGCAGCCGATGGACCCGGCGCACATCCCGCTCGCCTGGCGCCAGCAGCGCGAGGACGAGGGTTCGGTGCTCAATTTCTACCGCGAGATACTGGCGCGCCGGCGAAGGTAAAATCGCATCATGGACCTGACCACTCCCGCGATCCTCTTTCCGGCGATCTCACTCGTGCTGCTCGCCTACGGCAACCGTTTCCTGGCGCTTGCCCAGATCATCCGGCAACTGCACGCCTCGCCCGATCGCAAGGCCGAGGTCATCCGCCGCCAGATCCCAGGCCTGAAACGGCGCATCATGCTCATCAAATACATGCAAGGGTTTGGCGTGCTGGGGTTTTTGCTGTGCGCGCTGTCGATGCTCGCCCTCTTCGTGCACGAGACCCTGCTCGGCAAAATCCTCTTCGGCACGAGCCTCGCCGCCCTGGTGCTCTCCCTGCTGCTGTCGCTCGCGGAAGTGCTGATCTCCACCAACGCCCTCTCGGTCGTGGTGGAGGATCTGGAAAAAGACGGCTGAGAAATGGGGCGGATTTACTTCGCCAGTTCGGCGCTGGTGGCCTCGTCGAGCCTGCCGGTGACCTGAAGTCCCCGGTCACGCTGGAACGCCTCGAGCGCCTGGCGCGTCTTCTCGCCCATCTTTCCGTCGGCAGTCCCTTCGAGATACCCCATCTGAATCAGCTTTTGCTGCGCCGTCTTCAGCGATACCTTTTTCCCCTGATAGCCGCCGCTCTGACTGGCTCCCTCCACATCGAGCCGGCCGCCGGTCCCCATCTGCCGGTCGCCCATGCTCTGGGGCGAGTAGTTACGCGCCGCCCGCACCAGTTGATTGTACGCATCCATGAACGCCCCGGCGATCACCTTGCCCTGAGGCGTGTTGGTGTAGCCTCCAAGGCCACCCCCCACCCCGCCGCCGGCGAGCAGACCTCCTAGGGCGAAATCGGTGTTCGAGGACGATCCTTCGGCCGCCGCCACTTGGACACCGGATCGGTTGTCGGTGAGCATGAGCAGGGTGGCCGCCTCGTTGGTCTTGATGCTGCCGGCCACCGCAGCCGCGACGCCAACCCATCCGCCCATGCCACCACCGATGCCGCCAGTACCTTTCTGACTGAAGATCACCTCCGGCGTGATGGTGTAGTCGGCGCTCACCATTTGACCTTTGCCGAAATTGCTGCCGGCGCGCAGCTCACCCGACTGCATCAGCTCCCGTTCCTGTTTCATGTTGTTCATCGCCCGGCCGCGATCGACCACGATGAAACAATTCGACTGCTGGATCAGCAAGCGCAATACCGGTACCGTCGAAGTGAGTTTATATTCAGATGTCAAATAACGATACCATTCGGCTTGCTGGTCCTCAACGATGGCTACCGTTCCGAACGGCCGGTCACAGCGCTCGAGCTGGGCATTGGCATTGTCGCTGTTCGCTCCGCCGGCCGAACCAGTCGCAACCGTCTTCGCCGAAGAACTCCCCATGTTCACCGGCATGTTCTCGCAGGCCGTCAGGCCAAATGCGGCAAGGGCGAGCACACCAACGCTCGCCGTGAGCTTCGTGAAATGATTCATGACTCCCTCGCGTGTCTGATTGAACCCGACCGTCCTGCGCCCATGGCATTGGCACCCCAGAACGGCCGCACGATTATATAGTACGCTGGAAAGTCAAGGAAACAGAAAAATAGTATGGCCTTACAGCGGCTTGCCCCATTTCCCCGCGAAACAGAGCTCCGCCAGCGGACGGCGCTCGCGCGGGGCGCGTTCTTTCTCGGCGAGTTCCCCGTCGAGCACGTCCGGCTCCGCCGGATGGCCCACGGCGATGAGCGAAACGATCTTGTAGCGCTCCGGCACGCCGGCCACGGCACGGAGTGCCTCAGGGTCGAACCCGGCCATGGGATGCGACATCAACCCCAGCGCCACCGCCTGCAGGCAGAGGTTCTCGGCCGCGGCGCCGCAGTCGTATTCGGCCCAGGCGTTGGGTTCACCGTTGTAGGAAAAAATGGGATCGGCGCAGACGAGCACCAGGAGCGAAGCGCGTTTCACCCACGCCTGGTTGAACGGCCACAGCGTGGCGAACGCCTTCTCCCATCCTTGCGGATCCTGGGTGCGATGCCACACGACGAAGCGCCAGGGCTGATCGCCGTAGCACGAGGGGGCCCAGCGCGCCGCTTCCAGCAGCGAGATCACCTGCTCGCGCGTCACGGTCTTGGTTTCGTCGAAGGCGCGACCGCTCCAACGCTCGGCGATCAAGGGATGGATCGGGACTTCGGTCACGGCGGGTTTCTTCATCATTCACTCCTGGAAAAAAGGTCTTGCGGGGTATCGACGTCGGCGAAGATGCCTGCGTCGTCGATCGCAACGCCGACCACGTGCTCGGCGTCACGCCGAAGGAGCAGACGGGCCCCCACGTCGCCCGTCAGACCCAACAGTTCAGCCCGGTAAGGGGCGGCGAAACCGACGGGATGTCCCCGCCGGTCGGCGCGGCAGGCTGCGGCGAGTACCGCGCCCGCCGTGAGCGCGTCGCGCACTCCCGCGATCGCGGCTCGCGGCACCCAGGGCATGTCGGCAAGCCCGACGACCCAGCCTGTGGCCTCGGCGGTCGCGGCGACGCCCGCGGCAAGGCTCGTCCCCATCCCCTCGTCGGCGCGGGGGCATTCGATGAAGCGCAGGCGATCCGCGAAGGTCTCCGACAACACGCCTCGCACCGCCTCATCGCCCGGTCGCAGCACCACCGCGACCCGTTCGAAGACCTCGACCCAGGACCGCAGCGCCCGCACGATGAGCGGCTCGATGCGCCCCTCGACTTCGAGCGGCGCCAGCCGCTTGTCCGCCCCAAACCTCCGCGCCTGCCCCGCCGCGAGCACCAAGGCGGCGATTTCCGGTTCCTCAGGCAAGGTTTTCCCGTGCGAAAGGAAGCCGCCGCACCCGTTTCCCCGTGAGAGCGAAGAGCGCATTGGCCACCGCCGGTGCGATGGGGGGCGTGCCCGGCTCACCCACGCCGCTCGGCGGCGCTTCGCTCGGCACGAGATACACCTCCACCCGCGGCATCTCGGAATGGCGCAAGATGGGATAATCGTGGAAGTTCGACTGCACCGGCCGCCCGCCCTCGAGCGTGATCTCGCCATGCAGCGCGGCGGCCAGGCCGTAGACGATGCCCCCCTCGATCTGCTGCACCACCCCGTCGGGGTTGATCACCCGGCCGCAATCGACCGCCGCCACGACGCGATGCACCCGCACCTGGCCGTTTTCCAGCGAAACCTCGGCCACTTCGGCCACGACGCTGCCGAAGGATTCATGCACCGCCACGCCGAAAGCATGGCCCGGCGCGGGCTTCACCTTACCCCAACCGGCCTTTTGCGCCGCGAGCTGCAAGGCGGCATGATGACGCGAGCCATGCGGCAGGAGGCTCAGGCGGAATTTGACCGGATCCTGGCGCGCGAGGTGGGCCAGTTCGTCGATCATCGTCTCGACGACGAAGGCCGTGTGCGAATGCCCCACCGAGCGCCACCACTGCACCGGCACGGGATGCTTCGGACTGTGCAATTCGACCTGGATGTTGGGGATGAAATAGGGGAGGTTCGCGGCCCCTTCCACCGAAGAGGCATCGACGCCATCCTTGATCATCGCCGCCGCCATCGGCGTGCCCTCCATGATGGACTGGCCGACGATGGTATGCTTCCACGCCACGGGTTTGCCGCCCTTGCCGATCGCCGCCTCGATCACGTCGACCCACATCGGCCGGTAGTAACCGCCGCGCAGGTCGTCTTCGCGCGTCCAGATCACCTGCACCGGCCGGCCGACCGCCTTGGCGACCTGCACCGCCTCGGTGACAAAATCGGCATGCGGATTGGCCCGCCGGCCGAAGCCGCCGCCGAGGTAAGTGGTGTAGATTTCCACTTCCTCGGGTTGCAGGCCTGCCGCGGTAGCAGCCGCCATGCGGTCGAGCGTCTGCGACTGCGTGCCGGTCCAAATCGTGCAGTGGTCCGGACGCAGGTCGACGGTGACGTTGAGCGGCTCCATCGGCGCGTGCGCCAGATACGGCACTTCGTACTCGGCGCGCACCGTCTTCACCGCCGCCTTGAGACCGGCCGCCACGTCGCCGTCGCGGCGCGCCACGGCGCCCGGCGTGCGGGCGAGCGCGAAGTACTCTTCCCGCAGTTTCGCCGTCGAAAGCGCCGCCCCCTCACCCTCGTCCCATTCGGTCTGCAACAGGTCGCGCGCCGTCTTCGCCGGCCAGAAGCCGTTGGCTGCCACCGCCACGCCGGTGGGGACCTCATAGACGCCGACCACGCCGGGGACTTTCAGCGTCTCGGTGGCATCGAAGCGCTTGAGCTTGCCGCCGAACACGTGAGAACGCGCCACCAGCACCGTCACCATGTCGGGCAAGCGCACGTCGATGCCGAAGACCGCCTTGCCGGTGATCTTCTCCGGCGTGTCGAGGCGCTTGAGCGACTTGCCGATCCACTTGAAGTGCTTTGGATCCTTCAAGGGCACTTCGGCGGGCAGAGGCAGCTTGCCCGCCTCTTCCGCGACCTCGCCGTAGCTCAGGGAGGTGTGGCCGTCGGGGTGGAAGATGCGCCCGTTCTCGGCCTTGCACGCACTCGCCGGCACCCCCCAGCGCTGGGCCGCCGCCTGGACGAGGAGGATACGCGCGCTCGCTCCGACGCCGCGCAGCTGCTCCCAAGAGGACGCCACGCTGGTGCTGCCGCCGGTGAGCTGGATGCCGAACTGCGTATGGTTATAGACCGCCGCCACCGGCGCCGCCTCCACGCGGATGCGCTCCCAAGGCGCGTCGAGCTCCTCGTTGATGAGCATGGGCAGCGAGGTATAAACCCCCTGGCCCATCTCGGACTTATTCACGATGAGCGTGACCGAATCGTCCGCGGCGATGCGGATGAAGGCGTTCGGCGGATAGACTTTCGCCGCCCCGGCCGCCGCTTCCTTGGCAGCCCAGGCGCGCCCGCCCTTCTCGGGCAAACGGAAACCGATCACGAGCCCACCGGCAAGCAGGGCTGCATCGCGCAGGAACCGACGCCGCGCCGGACGCAGTACTTCCTCCCGGGGATTCATCACACACCTCCTTTCACGGCTTCGAGGATCGCCGTGCGGATCCGGTTGTAGGTACCGCAGCGGCAGAGGATGCCATCCATCGCCGCGACGATCTGCGCTTCGCTCGGATGGGGGTGCTCGGCGAGCAGGGCTGCGGCCGCCATGATCTGCCCCGACTGGCAGTAGCCGCACTGTGGCACGTCGACCTCCTGCCAGGCTCGCTGGATGGCGCGGCCGACCGGCGTCTCGCCGATCCCTTCGATGGTGGTGACGCGCTTGCCGCTCACCATCGATACCGGCGTGACACAGGAGCGGACCGCCCGCCCGTCGAGATGCACCGTGCAGGCACCGCACTGGGCGATGCCGCAGCCGTATTTGGTCCCGGTGAGCTGCAGCTGGTCGCGCAGCACCCACAGGAGGGGCGTACCGGGATCGGCCTCGACCGTGGTCGGCCGGCCGTTGAGCGTGAATGCAATCATAGAGTTTCTCCTCTGGCATGGATACGAGGCAATCCTCCCGCTGGAAGGGCCCCTCGCTGTTCGGCAATGAGATGGGCGAGGATGGACACCGCAATCTCGGGCGGCGTGCGGCTGCCGATAGGCAGACCCACGGGGCCATGGAGGCGGGCGATCTCCTCCTCCGTCAGGTCGAACTCGGCCAGGCGCTGGCGGCGGGCGGCATTGGTGCGATGCGAGCCGAGCGCACCGACGTAGAAAGCGGGCGACTTCAGCGCCTCGAGCAGGGCCAGGTCGTCGAGCTTGGGATCATGCGTGAGCGCGACCACCGCCGTATCCTCATCGGGCTGGAGCGCGAGTACCGCATCGTCGGGCATGTGCGGCAAGAGCACGCTGCCCGGCACCGGCCACTGGGCTCGCACCTCTTCGCGCGGATCGCACACGAAGACCTCGTAGTCCAGGGCCTGGGCCATCTGCGCAAGGTAGGACGAAATCTGCCCCGCACCGATGAGGAGCAGTCGCCGCGCTGGACCATGAATCGTCTCGAGGGTCTCATCGTCGAAACGCATCACCTCGCCACGCGCTGCCGGCCTCAAGCTCACCGTCAGGGACGAGAGTTCGAGCCTGCGGCACATGCGACGACGCTCGCAGAGCGCCGCGAGCAATTCCCTCGGCCAGGACGCATCCTGCGGGACGGGCTCCACCACCAGCCGCAACAAGCCGCCGCACGGCAGACCGAAGCGCTGGGCTTCCTGAACCGAGACCCCATAGTCCACCCGCTCGGCCCGCGCCCGCGGCAGACGCCCTTGACGGGCGCGTTCCGCCAGATCCTCTTCGACACATCCTCCCGAGACCGAGCCCACGCTGCCGCCATCGCTGCGCAGCACGAGCATCGCCCCCGGCGGACGAGGGCTCGATCCGAAGGTCTGCACCACCGTGACGAGCCACAGCGGCATTTCGCCGCCCTGCCAGCGGCAAAGCGCCTCCAGCACTTCGCGATCGACCCCCTTCATGGCCCCTTGTCCCTAGCGGCACGACAGAAAGCATCATAGAACTGGTCTGCCGTAGCGACAACCCGATCAGGAACGGGGTTTATGCGCCATGGAGCGCCAAACCCAGCGCCTGTCAGCCATCCCTCCTCGTCACCACAGGAAAGGGCTTGATTTTCACGGTCCCGCTGTCTATAACGGAGTCGGCAGTCGGTCGCCGACTCGATCTCGAATACGACGAGGAAGTTGGCCTCTTGCTGGCACACCGCCGGGCGAGGGCCTAGCGATGAATGATCGCTTGCAGTACATTCCCGTTTCGAGGAGCAACCCATGAGCATTCCCGCCAAAGCCTATGCCGCTTTCGATCCACACTCTCCACTCGTTCCCTGGGAGATCGCTCGCCGCGACCCTGGGCCACACGACGTGCAGCTCCAGATCCTCTACTGCGGCGTCTGCCACTCCGACCTGCACCAGGCGCGCAACGAATGGAAGAACACGATCTATCCCTGCGTCCCCGGGCACGAGATCGTCGGGCGCGTGGTCGCCGTGGGTGAGAAAGTCACCCGTTTCAAGGTCGGCGATCTGGCCGGAGTCGGCTGCATGGTCGACAGCTGCGGGCATTGCGACGCCTGTGCGAGCGGCGAGGAGCAATACTGCAGCGAAGGCTTCGTCGGCACCTACAACGGCCGCGGCCCCGGCAGCGAAAACACCTACGGCGGCTACTCTCAGGTCATCGTGGTGAAGGAATCCTTCGTGCTGCACATCAAGCATCCAGAAAAGGACCTTGCCGCCGTGGCGCCGCTGCTGTGCGCCGGCATCACCACCTATTCGCCCTTGCGCCATTGGAAGGTTGGCCCAGGCAAACGGGTGGGCATCGTCGGCCTGGGCGGACTGGGGCACATGGCCGTCAAGCTCGCCCACGCCATGGGCGCACACGTGGTCCTCTTCACCACCTCGCCCGCCAAGACGGTCGACGCCAAGCGGCTCGGCGCCGACGAAGTCTGCATTTCCAAGGATCCCGAGCAAATGGCCCGCTACCGCGAGCAGCTCGATTTCATCCTCGACACCGTGGCCGCTCCGCACCGGCTCGACGACTACCTGCAGCTCTTGAAACGCGACGGCACACTCACCCTCGTGGGCGCCCCCTCCGAGCCGCATCCTTCGCCCGCCGTCTTCAACCTGCTCTTCCGGCGCCGGAGTCTTGCCGGATCGCTCATCGGCGGCATCCGCGAGACGCAGGAGATGCTCGACTTCTGTGCCGAGCACGGCATCGTCTCAGACATCGAGCTCATTCCCATCGACTACATCAACACCGCCTACGAGCGCATGCTGAGAAGCGACGTGAAGTACCGCTTCGTCATCGACATCGCCGCTTCGCTGAAATGAGAATGAAGGGGTCTTCACCATGAAACGACTGGAAAACCACGTCGCGCTCGTCACCGGCGGCGGGCGCGGCATCGGCAAGGCCATCGCCACCCGCCTCTATCAGGAAGGCGCAAAAGTGGCCATCTGCGGCACCACGCCCGACGTGCTGGAAGCGGCCGCGCGCGAGATCGGCCCCGACGTACTCCCGCTCGTGTGCGACGTCTCGCAGGCCGACCAGGTCGAGGAAACGGTACGGCGCATCCGCGAACGCTTCGGCAAAGTCGACATCCTGGTCAACAACGCCGCCGTGATGCTGCGCCACGTCGGCCTGGAGCGGGCCGCCCGCCCCTTCACCGAACTAGAAGAAGAAGTCTGGGACAAGGCGATGGCGGTCAACGTCAAAGGCCCGTGGCTGTGCGCCCGCGCCGTCTTTCCCGACATGCAGGCGCAGCGCTGGGGGCGCATCATCAACATCGCCTCGGACACCGTCTTCCTTGGCCGCGGCAACGGCGCACAATACATCACGTCCAAGGCCGCCGTCATCGGACTCACGCACGCCCTTGCCTGCGAAGTTGGCCGCCACGGCATCACGGTCAACGCCATCTCGCCGGGCTTGACGCAAAGCGAGACGGTTCGCGAACACGGTTTCGAAGCCATGGCCAAGCAGCTCGCCGAACAGTCGGCCATCCCGCGGCTCGAGGTTCCTGAAGACCTGGTCGGCACCGCCGCCTGGCTCGCCTCCGACGACGCTGCCTTCGTCACCGGCCAGACGATCTGCGTCGATGGCGGGCTAGTGTTGCGCTAGCCTTCTGGCGTGAGTCGCTCGGAACTTTTCCTTCGCCTACGGCCTCTGCAGGCGATTTTCTTTCCCACACTCGTGTGATACGCTCGATCCGCTCCCCGTCCTAGCCGCTGCTTACGGCTTTGAAACGCTGCACCCGAGCCAGCCGTTCCTCGAACGAGGAAAAAAGAACCGCTGAGCAGAACGCCATCCCATCATCTCATGCTGCCGCATGCCGCGGCTCTGTCGAGGCTCGATGATCCCGCTGGACATCCGAACGATGATGGTGATGACGGCCCTTCTCGCCCTCATGATGGCGGGCCAGTTGCTGCTTGCCAGCATCCAGCAAGGAAACCCACGCGGCCTGCGTCTTTGGGCGCTTGCCCAAGCGAGCATTGGCCTGGCCTTCGGTTTGGCCTTGCCCGAGCCGCGCCAACCCCTCGCTTCCTGGCTAATCGTCGGCGGCAGCGCCTTGATCGTCCTCGGCCTCGCCCTACAATGGCAGGGGCTGCGCAGCTTCTACGCCCGCCCTTACATGTGGTGGCCCGTCCTCCTCTCCCTGGGGCTGGCCTTGCTCGGAAATCTGTGGTTTGCCATCCTTGCGCCCAACGTGCTTTACCGCGCGATCTTCAATTCCTTGTTGATGGGTACGTGGAGCCTGCTGTGCGCCCATGCCGCCCTACGCGCTCCCGCCCCACCGTCCATCGCCGCCCGACTGACCGGCGCCGCCTTCCTTGGCCTGGCACTTTTGTTTTTCGTCCGACTGCTCTATCTGCTCACCGCAGCTCCTCCCGATTATGGTCTCTACGCCCGAATTTCGCTCAACCCGATCATGCAGTTCCTCCTGAGCGTGCTACAGATGATCCTCGTCTCCAGTTTCATGCTGATGGTCCATACCCGCATCACCAATGACCTGAACCACCTCGCCAGCTCCGACGGCCTGACCGGCGCACGCAACCGCCGCAGCCTGGAAGAACGGTTCGCCCGCTGGCAAACGCTCGAGCTCCGCAAAGGCGGTATTCTGTCACTGCTTCTCATCGACATCGACCATTTCAAGCACGTCAACGACACCTACGGACATCCAGCAGGAGACGCGGTCTTGTGTGCCATCGCCCGACTCGGTCAGACGATGCTGCGCAAACACGACACCTTTGCCCGCTATGGCGGAGAAGAATTCTGCGTGCTCTTGCCGGCGACGAATGAAACGGAAGCCGCATCTCTCGCCGAACGGTTTCGCCTTGCCGTGGCTGCGTGCGTCCACCCCAACGAGAATCCGGCGCTTCCCCTGACGATAAGCATCGGCGTGGCCTGCTCGAACGAGGTGGGCGACGAATTCTCCCAGCTGCTGCAAGCCGCCGACGACGCGCTCTATCATGCCAAACGCAACGGGCGGAACCGCGTCGTGGCGTTCTCGTCGCTACCGTAACGATCGCCGCACCATGCCTCTGGAGCCTCCCCTTGCCCCCCGAACCATCGACGGGATCGCCGACAGAGATATAGACTGATAATGTGGGGCTATCGCATCTCCCCTCGACCTCATTTCAGGAGTGACGCCATGACGACCGACCCGCCCACCGTTCTCGTCACCCTCGACCCCGCCGTGCGTGAAGCCGTGGAGGCGCGGCTCGGCGGGCTCGGCCGGATCGTCTTCCTCGCCGAACTCCCCGAAGCGCAACGGCGCGAGGCGCTCAAAGCGGCCGAATATCTCCTCACGCTCAATCCGCAGCGGGAATTCGGCCCGTGGTGGCCGCAGCATCCACGCTGGCGCTTCGTCCAGTTCACCACCGCCGGAGTCGATCACGTCGACTTCGGTCGCATCCCCGAGGCGACGATCGTCGCCAGCAACGTCGGCGGCTTCGCCGAGCCGATGGCCGAATACGTGCTCGCCACGGCGCTTGCCCTGAGCAAGAAGCTCCTCCATTACCATCGTCTGCTGCAGCAGGGCGTGTTCGCACAGTTCGGCGAGACCGGAACGCTGCGCGGCAAGACGGTGACGATCCTCGGCTTTGGCGGCATCGGTCGCGCCTGCGCCGACCTACTGCGTATCTTCGACGTGCGCCTCTTCGCCATCAACCGCAGCGGCAAGACCGACGTTCCCGTATGGCGCTGCGGCACCCTCGCCAACCTCGAAGAGGCCCTGCGGCTCGCCGACGTCGTGGTCGTCTGCCTGCCGCTCAACCGCGAAACCCGTGGGCTGCTCGGGGCGCGCGAGCTCGGCTGGCTCAAGGACGACGCCATCTTCATCAACGTCGCCCGCGGCGAGATCGTCGACGAAAAAGCGCTCTACGACTTCCTCCGCGACCACCCCAAGGCGCAGGCCGCGATCGACGCCTGGTGGGTCGAACCCTTCCGGCACGGCGAATTTCGTATGAATTATCCTTTCCTCGACCTCCCCAACGTGCTCGGCAGCCCCCACAACTCCGCCCGCATCCCCGGCTGGGAACGGGTGGCACTCGAGCGTGCCTGCGACAACCTCGCCCGGGCGCTGAAGGGAGAACCCATCCATGGCCTGGTCGACCGGAGCGACTATGAGTGAGCGCGGCTCACGGCCCGCTGGCCGCGGCAGTCCACCGGCGAGCGCGCCCGAGCGCACGGCCGGGAGTACACCCCACCTGCTGATCGTATGGCACTCGCGCACCGGCACGGCCCGGCAGATGGCCGAGGCGGCCCGCGACGGCGCCCTCGAAGTCCTGCGCGAACTCGACGCCGTCGCGCGCGTGCCCATCGGTCTGCGCCGGGCGGCAGAAGTCACGCTCGAAGAGGTGCTCGCCGCCCAGGGCTATCTCTTCTGCGCCCCGGAAAACCTCGCCACCCTCTCCGGCGAGATGAAAGAATTTTTCGATCGCTGCTACTACGGTGCGCTCGATCGCGTCAATGGCCGGCCCTACCTCGCCCTGGTCGCCGCCGGCAGCGACGGCAGCGGCGCCGTGCGCCAGATCGAACGCATCTGTACCGGCTGGCGCCTGCGGCCACTCGCCCCCGCCCACATCGTGCTCACCCACGCGCAGACGCCAGACGCGATCATGGCCCCGAAAACGCTGCCCGAGGCCGAACGCGAGCGCTGCCGCACCCTGGGCGCGACCATGGCGGCCTGGCTGGCATGATCCGGCGAAGCACGCTCACACCGCGCCCGGAGCGGAATACATGGGTTTGCCGTCGCTGAGAGAGATCCAGCCTTTGACGATGCGGTAGATCACCCAGACCCATGCCGCGAACAAGATGAAGTATCCTACCGCCACGAACGCGGTGAGCACCCCTACCAAGCTCCACAGCAGGCTGTACCAGAAGGTGCGGCGCTGCCACAGGAAGTGCGATTCGACCCAAGTGCCGCGCACATCGGGATATTTCACGTAGTTGACGATGATCCCTACCAGGTAGGTGACCCCCAGGATCAAGGAGATCGCATAGAGCGCGTAGACGACGGTCGCCCATTTCTTCGCTTCCTGGATCCTGCTTGCATCGTTCGACGTGGCCGCATCGATGATTTCCATGAGACTTCCTTTCCGGCAGAATAGATAAGGTAAAACTGGGACCATCTTAGCGAAAAATGGCAAGAACCCCCAAAAACCGGACAGGCGATCGATCGTGAAGCAACCGCCTGATTCCACCTTGCGCGGCCGCGGCGCCTCGAGCGCACCGCCACACCGCTACGCCCGCCTCGCGCGCGAGCCTTTCGACGACGGCTGGGCGCAAGAAGAAGAGGCATCTCCAGCCCCGCCGACCGAAGTGCGCTGGGAAGAGGCGCGCAGTGCGATCACCGCCAACCGCTCGCCCGACCTGGGGTTCGACCGCTCGCTGAACCCCTACCGCGGCTGCGAGCACGGCTGCGCCTATTGCTACGCCCGGCCGATGCATGCCTGGCTGGACCTCTCACCGGGGCTCGATTTCGAACGCATCATCATCGCCCGGCGCCATCTGGCCGAACGCTTGCGCGAAGAACTCGCCCGGCCGAGCTATCGACCTGCGCCCATCGCGCTGGGCACCGCCACCGACGCCTGGCAGCCGGTGGAGCGCAAACTGGGGCTCACGCGCGCGGTGCTGGAAGTGCTCGCCGAAGCGCGCCATCCGTGGTCGGTCGTGACCAAGGGCAGCGGCATCCTGCGCGATCTCGACCTGATCGCCCCCATGGCTGCTTCGGGCTTGTGCGAAGTCTATGTGACGCTCACTACGCTCGACGCCGAACTCGCCCGCCGGCTGGAACCGCGCGCGGCAAGCCCGCGGCGACGGCTGGAAGTGATCGCGGCGCTCGCGCAGGCCGGCGTGCCGGTGGGCGTGAGCCTCGCGCCGCAGATCCCCTTCCTCACCGAAGACATGGAAGCCGTGCTCACCGCCGCGGCCGAAGCCGGCGCGGTGGGCGCCTTCATGAGCATTCTGCGCCTGCCGCACGAGCTGGAGGGGATTTTCGACGACTGGCTGCAGCGGCATTTCCCCGAGCGGCGCGAGCGCATCCTCGCGCGGCTACGCGAGCTGCACGGCGGAGCGCTCGACGGGCCGTTCGGCGCCCGCTTCCGCGGCCAAGGCCCGTGGGCGGAGCTACTCGCCCAGCGCTTCGCGATCGCCCGCCGCCGCGTCGGGCTCGACCGTCCGCTGCCACCCCTTGCCGTGCACCTCTTTCGCCCGCCGGCAAAGCGCGCCGGCGAACCGGTGCAGCAGGCGCTTTTCTGAAGCAGATTCGCCCTTCCTGGGCTAGCCCTATTCCCCAGCGCTCACGGTTTGCACGGTTTTTTTCTGGTTGAACCGCCCCAATTCCTGCATCAGGCGCACCAACTGCGGCTGCTTGCTCTGGAGCAATTCCTGGGCGCGCTGCGGCGCGAGCTCCTCGTCGTTCGGGCCGCTGATGCGCTTGCCCACAAACCCCTGCATCTTGGTCGGCAAAGCAATCTTGACGTCGGCATCCTTATAGCCCACGCGCGACCAATCGCTGAACACGACGTACTCGCGCCGCTTGCCGGAAAAGAGATCGTAGCCGGAGGAATAGTCTTCGGGCGGATTCTTCACGCCCAAGAGGGGCATGAGGGTCGGGACGACATCCAGGTGGCTGCTCAGCTGCTCATGCACGGCCGGAGCGCGGCCCGGAATCCACAGGATCAGCGGGGTGCGTGTCTGCGGATCGGAAAACGTCGAGTTGTGCCCCCAGTAGCCGTTTTCCATGAACTCCTCGCCGTGGTCCCCCAGCATCACGACGAGGGTGTTCTCCAACAGGCCATGCGTCTCGAGATACTCGAGGATCCGAGCGAATTGGCTGTCCAGGTGATGCACGGCGTTGAGGTAACGGTTCTTGATCGGGACGATGTCTTTTTGCAGCTCGTCGCGGTCGAGCGTGGCGTAGTTGATGTCGTCGCGATAAGGCGTGCGGATCACGCTCTCCGGCGGGAAGTAGTAGCGCGCATGCGGCGACTCGAAGAACATCCAGGCGAAGAAAGGCCGAGCGGGATCGCGCGTGTCGATGAATTTCAGCAGATCGGAGACGTTCTGCCGGTCTTTTTCCCATCCGGCAAGGGGCGCGTCGATTTCATGCAGCTGCTCGCGCGGCACCTGGCTGAAGACGGTCTGATCGAACTCCGGATAGCTGAATTTGGCGCTGGTGTACAAGGACATCTGATAACCCTGCTGCTGCAGCACCTCGATGAGGGGCGCACCTCGGCGTCCTTTGAGGAAAGCGTCCCAGTAGGTACCGGGCAGCCCCGTCATCATGGTGAAGATGCCGATCCGGGTGCCGTTGCCGCCGCTGTAATGATTGGCGAATACCTGCGCCTTCTGGGCGAAAGCCCAGGTGGCCGGCATGATTTCCGGATCGAGGGTATCGGCGCGCCAGGATTCGGCCACCAGCCAGACGATGTTGTAGGGCTTCTCCGGCTTGGTGAATTCCAGCGGCTTGGCCGGGTATTGCAGGCGTCCTTCCAGATCCAAGGATTTTTCCTGCGCCGCCACCTCGAAGCCCAGCTTCTTGAAGAGGCTGCGGGCCGTGGTGCCGACGTAAAAAGGCACTTCCTGGGTGAGTTCGAGCACGTCGGACTTGCCCATCGCGCTCGCGTAGGCATGGACGGAATGATCCCCCAGCATGGAGAACAACAGCAGCACGAGCAGCGGTCGCGCCAGCCGCCGCACTTCCCAGCGCAGCAGCGCGAAGCGCCGGCCCGAGAAGGCGAGCAAGAGGAACAACAAGGCATGACCGAGGAAGAACGCCAGACCGATCAACGCGAAGCCCAGCGTGGAGGAAGCGCTGCCGCCCAGCGATTCGAGGCCGCCCGGCGTCATCACCAGATTGACGACGAACCCGTTGATGAACATGCCGTAGAGGGCATGGATCTTGGCATTGGCATAGAAAAAGAGGGTGGTCAGGGCTCCCGTCAAGACTGCCATGACATTGGCGGCCAAAACGGCGCCTCGCGGCAGGCGCAACCACCGCCACGGCCACGGACGGCCGGCGAGCCAAGTGAGCACCAAGGCCGGCAGCAAGTAGAGCGCGTTATAGCTCGCGAACGCATTGACGAGGAACAAGAGATTGCCGTAGCCACCGTCGGCTGCAGCCGCAAAGTCGACGTTCGCGGCGTTGATCCACAGCAGGACCAGATAAACCAGCGCGAAATAGGCGAACCGTACACTGCGCCAGTAGGTATGTTCGTTCAAGGGGTGCCGCTCCATCGTCAAACTCGGAAAGGTTTTTGGATCGTCGCCAGCCGGAAGATGCCGCATTGCGCGATCCTTGCTTGCGCCGGCGGCTGCATCGACCGGATTCGACCGCCCCGCCGCCGCCGAGTTCTCACGGCCACCGCCAGCCCACGGATGAGGCGCGCCGCGTCCGAACCGCGCGCATCTTATCCCATGAACGGGTGAAGATGTTATACTGAAATTTTTCCATGTTTGTCTGACGCCCATCTCATGATCGTCATCACCGGCGGCGCCGGCATGATCGGCAGCATCGTCGCCTGGCAGCTCAACCGCCAAGGGCGCGACGATCTGCTCCTCGTCGATCGGCCAACCCATCCCGAGCAGTGGCAGAATCTCTGTCACCGCACCTACGCCGATTATCTCGACAAGGATGAGCTTTTTCCTTGGCTCGAGCGTCATGGCGCGCAGGTCGAGGCCGTCATCCACATGGGCGCCATCAGCGACACCACGGAGCGCGACTGGAACCGGCTGCTCGAAGCCAATCTGCGCTATTCGCAGCGGCTGTGGCAATTCTGTACGCAGCAGGGAGCGACGTTCCTCTACGCCAGCTCGGCCGCCACCTACGGTAACGGCGAGCGCGGCTACAGCGACGCGAGCATCGACGGCCTGCGCCCGCTCAACGCCTACGGCTACTCCAAGCACCTGTTCGACCAATGGGCGCTGCGCCAGGCCTCAGCCGGCCATGCCCCGCCGCGCTGGGCCGGGTTCAAGTTTTTCAACGTCTATGGACCCAACGAGTACCACAAGGGCCGCATGGCGAGTGTGGCCTACCATGCGTTCACCCAGTTTCGCGCCGGCGGAACGGTGCGCCTGTTCAAGAGCGATCGCCCCGACGTGGCCGACGGCATGCAACTGCGCGATTTCGTCTATGTCAAAGACGTTGCTGCGGTCGTGGCCTGGTTTCTCGCCGCCCCGCGCCCTTCGGCCCTCTACAACGTCGGCACCGGCCGGGCCCGCGCCTTCCTCGACCTCGCCACGGCCGTGATGGAGAGCTGCGGCGCGCGCCCCCACATCACCTGGATCGACATGCCGGACGACCTCAAAGGCAAATACCAGTACTACACGCAGGCCGACATCGGCAAACTGCGCGCGGCGGGCTACGACCAGCCCTTCCATCCGCTGGAAGAGGGCATACGCGACTACGTGCAGAATTACCTTCTGCAGCCCGATCCCTATTGCTGAGACCTCGGGTAAGCGAATGATTCCGGAACAGGCCATACGGCAAGCGCTGAGCGCACATCGAGCAGCCACCGAACCGCTGCATGAGCAGATGCAGCTCCTCATCGAGATGGGCATGCGGCTGCGAAGCTGCCTCCTTGCCGGCGGCAAGATCCTGCTGCTGGGCAATGGCGGCAGCGCGGCCGATTGTCAGCACATCGCCGCCGAGATCGTCGGCCGCTACAAGCGCGAACGCCGCGGTCTGCCCGCCATCGCGCTCACCACCGACACCTCCATCCTCACGGCCGTGGGCAACGACTACGGTTTCGAACACGTCTTCTCGCGCCAGGTGGAAGCGCTATGCACCCCGAAAGACGTGGTGATCGGCCTCTCCACCTCCGGCAACAGCCCCAACGTGCTGGCCGCCATCCACACCGCGCGCCAAATCGGCGCGTTCACCATCGGGCTGACCGGCGGCGGGGGCGGCAAACTCGCGCAATGCTGCGACCTGAGCCTCGTCGTTGCCAGCAACGACACGCCCCGCATCCAGGAGGCCCACATCCTGGTCGGTCACATGCTCTGTGACCTCATCGACGCCGAAACCCTCGATTCCACACCATGCAGCAACGGCTGATCGAGGCGCTCCGTCAGGGTTTTCCCGCCGACGCCTGGGCCCTGGTGATCGGCGACCTCATGCTGGACCGCTATCTCTGGGGCAAGGTCGAACGCATCTCGCCGGAAGCGCCGGTGCCGGTGGTGTTGCTGGAAAAGGAATCGAGCCGCCCCGGCGGAGCAGCCAACGTGGCGGCCAACCTCGCCGGCCTGGGCCTGCCCTGCCGCCTGCTGGGCACCGTCGGCGACGACGCGCCCGGACACGAGCTCGTCGCAGCCATCGCCAGTCAAGGCGTCGGCACCGAGGCGCTCTTCACCTCGTCTTCGCGCCCCACCACCACCAAGACCCGCATCCTTGGCGGCCACCAGCAGATGCTGCGGCTCGATCGCGAAGCCACGGCCGCCCCCGACGCTGGCGAGCAAGAGGCCCTGAGCCGCCTGCTGCGCGAGATGATGGAACGGAAACCGGCCGTCGTCGTCCTCTCCGATTATGCCAAAGGCGTCCTGACCCCCGAGCTTTGCCGGCTCGCCATCGACCTCGCCGCCCAAGCGGACATCCCCGTACTGGTCGACCCCAAGGGGCGCGACTACGGCAAATACCGCGGCGCGACCGCCCTCACGCCCAACCGGCGGGAAACCGCCGAAGCCTGCGGCGTCTCCGGCCAGGATCTCGACGAGCTCCTGCAGGCCGCGCAGGCGCTGCGCCGCGCCCTCGATCTGCGCTTCCTCGCCGTCACCCGCAGCGAAGAGGGCATCACGCTCCTCGACGAGACGCGCACGCTCCATCTGCCCGCCATGGCGCGCCAGGTGTTCGACGTCTCGGGGGCTGGGGACACTGTCATCGCCACGCTGGCCGCGGGGATGGTGGCCGGGCTCGAGCCGGCCGAGGCGCTGCATCTGGCCAACCTCGCCGCCGGCATCGTGGTCGGCAAGGTGGGCACCGTGCCCATCGCCCGCGAGGAACTGCTGGCCGAACTCGCGGTCGAGGAAGTCCGCGAGCAGGCGGACAAGATCTGCGACCTGCCGCAGCTGCTGGCGCGCGTCCGGCAATGGCGCGCCAACGGAGAGTGCATCGTGTTTACCAACGGCTGCTTCGACCTCCTCCACGCCGGCCACGTCGTCTATCTGGAACAGGCGGCCAAGCTGGGGGATCGCCTGGTGGTCGGGCTCAATACCGACCGCTCGGTACGCGCCCTCAAGGGTCCGAGCCGGCCGGTCATCCACGAACAGGACCGCGCCCGCGTGCTCGCCGCCCTGGAAGCGGTCGATGCCGTTGTCCTGTTCAACGAAGACACGCCGCTCTCCCTGATCGAAGCCATCCGCCCGGATGTGCTAGTCAAGGGCAGCGACTATACCGAAGACCAGGTGGTGGGCGGCAAGGAAGTCAAATCCTGGGGCGGGAGGGTTGCGCTCATCGACGTCGTGCCGGGACGCAGTACCAGCAACATCCTGCGCAAGCTCGGCAGCGCATGAGGCGCGAGCGACTGCAGGGCAAGGCGCACGGAGCGCAGGAGGCGAGACATATCATGAAGATAGGCGAGCATCCGAGCACCGCGCAACGCCGCCATGCAGCCGCGCAGTAGGTTGCTCGAGGCGCCCATGACGAACCGGCAAATCCTGGTCATCGGCCCTTCCTGGATCGGCGACATGATCCTGGCGCAGAGCCTTTTCAAGCTGCTCGAGCAGCAGGACGAAGACTGCGCGATCGACGTGGCCGCACCCGCCTGGACCCTGCCGCTGCTGGAACGGATGCCGGAAGTGCGTCAAGCCATCGCTCTGCCCTTTCAGCATGGCAAACTCGATCTGTGGCAGCGCATCCGCATCGGACGGGCGCTGCGCCCCAAGGGGTACGAGCAAGCCATCCTGCTCACCAATTCCTTCAAATCCGCCATCCTGCCTTTCGTCGCCGGCATCCCCCGGCGTACCGGCTTTCGCGGCGAGATGCGCTATGGACTCATCAACGACCTGCGCCGGCTCGATCCGGTTCGGCTGCCCATGACCGTGCAGCGCTTCGTCGCCCTCGGCCTGCCGCCCGAAGCCCCGCTGCCCGAGCCCCTGCCGCGCCCCGAGCTCATCGCCTCGCCCGAGGGGGCTTTGCAGGCGCTGCGCCGCCTGGGGCGCGAGCTGCCTGATAGCCCCGTCCTTGGCCTGTGCCCCGGCGCGGAATTTGGCCCCGCCAAGCGTTGGCCGGAAGAACACTACGCCGCCGTGGCCCGCTGGGCGTTGGAGCAAGGCTATGCAGTGTGGCTCTTCGGTTCGGCCAAGGACGCCGCGATCACCCAGGCCATCGATCGCCTGAGTGGTAACCGCTGCCTCGATCTGGGCGGCAAGACCCGATTGGGCGAAGCCATCGACCTCATGTCGCTGTGCTCGGCCGTGGTGAGCAACGACTCGGGCCTCATGCACGTGGCGGCCGCGCTCGATCGCCCCCTGGTCGCCCTCTACGGCTCCTCCGACCCGCACCACACGCCACCGATGAGCGAGCGCGCCTCCATTCTCCACCTGGGCCTGCCCTGCAGCCCCTGCTTTGCGCGCGAATGTCCTCTCGGGCATCTGAAATGTCTGCGCGACATCGCACCAGAGCAGGTCATCGAGCGCCTGGCACCCCGGCTGGCGGAGGCTTTGCCGAAGGCATGACCCGCCGGACGGACGTGGCGCACGGTGGGCACTCCTCAATAACCGTCCGTCTGCCGATAAGGCTGCACCTGACGCCCGCGCAGACCCGCAATGATCCCTCCGGCCTTGGCGAAATGCCTCAGGCCGTGGTACCAGCTGCGCTTGAATTTCCGATAGCCCCCAAGCAGCATGACTGGGGAAAAGACGAGGCGCAGCGTCCCTTCCACCCCATGCCGCACGAGTTCCTTGACGGCACGGCGTGCGGTTTTTTTGGCTCCGAACAATTTGGACTCGATATAGACGCGATTCGCGCTCGAACGATATTGGCGCTTCAGGCGCCAGCGGATCGTCAGCCGGTTCGGCACGACGGCCTCCGATGCCACGGCGTCGCTCAGATAGACGATGCGCCCGCCCTGGTGGACCAAGCGCATGAAAAAATCGGTATCGCTTCCCCCCGTGAGCGCCATGTTCGTATCGAATTGCAACGACTCGCCTTCAGGCCCGAGCACGCTGGTACGGAACATGACGTTGGCCGTGGCGGCGCGCTTGAGCAAAGCGCCGTGCTTGGTTTCGGCAAATCCCTTGTTCGCCAGCCAATCCTCGTACCCTGGCGGGAAAATGTAGCGCACGGGACCCGTATAGGCTTGCGCCTCGTAGGTGGCCACACCTCGTGCATAAGCCATCAGCCAGCCCGGATCGGCTTCTTCGTCATCGTCGATGAACGCGATCAAGTCCGCCTTGACCGACAGGGCATGGCGGCACACGGCGTTCCTGGCATGAGGAATGCCACGTCGCGGCTCGATGAAATAGCGGATCGGATACTTCGGATCGGGAAATGCACGGCTTATCATCTCGGCGAGATCCGACTGGGCGTCGTTGTCGACCACCACGATCTCGACCTTCCACCCTTCAGGGCATTCCTGTGCCAGCACCGAAGCAAGACAGCGGCGCAGCATTTCCGGACGCCGGAAGGTGCAAATGCCGATGATGAGATGCGGGCGCTCGCTCGAGGCCATCGATCACTCTCCTGGATCTTTCAGGTTGCTCACTGTGCCTCCACTTTGTCCGCCCTTGTCGCCTGTTCCGCTTCTTTGCGCGGCGATGCTGCAGGGCGCTGCAAGTAAAAAGCATAGATGAAGCCAAAGATCACGCTGTTCAAATAGAACCCCGTTTTGTAATTGATGTACGACTCGAAAGAGTTGACGACCCCCCAGAACACGAGAAAGGCCCAGGAGAACAAGAACACATCCCGCGGCATCGCCCCTTCCTGCCAGGCCACATACACGCTTCTGCCGATCGAGCCCACGATGGCGAGCATGCCGGCGAAGCCGACGATGCCAACCGCCACCAGGGCCTCGACATAGGAATTGTGCAGATGGCCGAATCGATCCTTGAACTCGGGTGTAAAGCGCTCATCGGCAGCGATCAATTTTTTGACCGAAAACACTCCCCAGCCGAACACGGGCCTCTCGGCAATCCAGTCAGGGGCAGCGCGCCACAGGGCGATCCGCGCCCCACTGCTCGACAATTGGGCGCGTTCATCGAAACGAGCCGCCTCCCGAAGGGTCTCCACCCCGATCTCTTCTTGAGCAAGGCGCGCAGTGACCCGCTTCGGGACGTCGAGCGCCGCGAACAGTACGGCCGCGATGACGGCTGCCAAGAGCAAGGGGATGGCATGGATTGGACGCCGCACCCAAATCCACACCGGCTGCAGCCCCCCCGTCATCAGCGCAAGCACCGCCGCCGTGAGGAGCGCTCCGAGCAATCCCAGCCACACGGCCCTCGTCTGCGTGGCGACCACCCCGAACAGCATGAGCGCTGCACACGACACGATTCCGCCAAGCGCCATGAGTCTTAGGGGAGACGAGCGCAGACGACCTACTCTGAAGCCGAAGAAAAGGATGCAGAGAAAAGCCGTACCGAAAAAAATTCCTGCGTGTTGGTCATTGCGGAATCCGAAATTGACTCGTTCACCACTCAAATAAATCAGCCAGTGCTTTTCAGGGTCATGTAAAACAAGAAAAAATACCAAACCGAGGAAGGCTCCGGCAAGAAGGTAAAACGGGTCGATTCTTTTCCAGACGATCGTTCCATAAGAAAGGACCAGGAAAAACGAAAAAAAATAGGCATAATTACTCGGTGGACGTCCGCCGAACAGATGATCCGGAACGGTCACATACTGCCAAAGATACTCGAGGTACAACAGCAACGAAAAAGCGAGACAAAAGACCACGAGCGAATTTTTTCTGATCTCCTGCCGCTCAAAGAAGAAAACGAGGAAAAGCAGCAAGAGGGCCTGATTGATCGTTTTCACGCTGCCATCGGTGACGAACCAGACGAAGGGAAAGGCAAGCGCCAAGAGACAAAACAATGCCCCCATCGCCTCCCGAGGCGAAATTTTCCTGATCGAATTCATGCTCGATCCATCCAAGGTTCGCCGAAAACGGAAATCATCCGCTCGATTTGAGCATCGTTTCGCTCCCGGTTTTTCTTCCACAGGCTGGTAGACTGGCTGCCGCGCCAGGGATAAGGAACGTGTTTCGTTCCTGAATGACGGACGAGCCGTCCATTGAGCCGCACCATCCAATACAGCCAGACATCGTCCGCTTCGGGACAGAGCTGCATGAATTTCTCCCGCTCGAGCACGGCAGGATGAAAGCAGCCAGGCGGATACAGAACCCCGCCGATGCCGGTGGCGAAATTCACCGGACTGGCGCTCTGGTCGGTCACCTCGAGGGCCCATTCCTTATACGGACGGATGGCATCTCCCTCCAGGCGGATGCGGCGGAGTCGATGTGCGATCACGTCCTGCGGATGCTGGCGCCATGCCGCCACCAGCTCGGCCAGCCAATCCGGCCAGTAGTAGACGTCGTCGTCCGCCGTGACGATGATCGCCTCGGGGAACGATTCGAGCGCCGGAATGATCTTCTTGTACGATTTTATGTCCTCGCAATATCTGATCTCGAGCCCCTCTCGTTGCAGATCGAGTATTTTTTGCGGCAAAAGATCGGCATCCGCATGGGCGATCCAAAGGATCAGCCGCGTCGGCTTCAGACGCTGCAATAAAAGACTTTTCACGGTGAAATGCAGCGTCGCAAACCGTGGAGGATAGGAGGTCAAGGAGACGATCAAGTCGGGTTTACCGGAATAAACCGCCGGCGCATGGAAGCGCCGTAACCGCCAGCGGCAGGAGAGGCGCAGGCGGTTACCGAGCGGCATGAGGCGCTTGCGCCATTTTTCTTTCTTCTTGCGCAGAAATTGCCGTAGCTTCATGAGCATCGCTTTTGCTGCGGCGAGGAAAAGCGGCGCAGATGGTCGATCAGCTTTCCTTGCCGCACTCTGTCCCGATCCCCGAACACCCACGCGAAATAGGCTTGCCGCCGCGGGCGGTACCGATCCGCCTCGGCCAGGGACGATTCGATGAGATGCGACACATTTTTTTCTTCCCGCGGCATCTTCATACCACATTCAGACAAAGAGAAAAGTTTCTCGATGTATTCTGCCGGAAACCTCTGGCTCAAGTCCGCCCTCCTGCCCGGAGAGAACCACGTCCCTTCCACGAAGAGGAGCGGCAGATCGTAATACAGCGCCTCTTCCGCCGCGGAGGCGCCATCGGCGATCACCAGATCGCCGATGGCGAACAAGGTCGACAGTTTGCAGGAAGTCAGATCCAGCAAGGCGTTGCCTCGTTCGCGGCACAGCCGCTGCAGACGCAGGAAACCGAGACGGTCTTTGAGGCGGGCCGTGACCGACTGGCTCGGATGCGGCCGCAGGATCAGGTTGTAGCGGCGCGGCACCTGCCGCAGCAGTTTCTCCGCCATTACGTCCCACGAGCCGTGAGGCTTGCCCATCGGAAGATAGAGCAGCGTCTTGGCCGCAGGATCCAAACCGGTTCGAGTCAAGAAGTTTCGCTTCAGTTCGGGCGTACGCTCGGGAAAAGCGAGAAAAGGCAGATAGCCGGAGGGGATCAGTTTTTCCTGCAGGTCGGAGGCGACCAGAAGTTCGGCCATTCTCGGGCCGATGACGCAGATGTGATCGAAATGGCGCATCGCCTCGATATCGGCCGGAGACAGGAGCGCGTAGGTGCCATGGAATACCATGTATTTCTTGGCCCGATAGCGCGACAGCAGCGCCCGGTTGGGCGAACCGGTGACGATGGCATCGGCTCGACGCAGCAGCGCATCGCCGCGGGACAAGCGTCCGAGCGATTCGCGCAATAGGGTCACGGGCACGTCCGGGTACACCCGACGCAAGGCCCGCCGCGTGCTGGGGCGCGTGGTGACGAATTCTCCGCCCAAGGCTTCATACAGCGGCATCAAGGCAGGCACAGCCTGGTATTGCTTGGTGAAATAGGCGATCATCGACCTGCTTCCTCGCAGGCAGTACCAAAGCCGAATACTTCCAGCGATTTTTTTCTCTTGAGGTAGGGCGTAAAGGTGTGCAAGCGGCAGTCGGCCAGCGCAGCGACTTTCTCGCCATCGCCGCTCTCGACCAAAACCATCATGTCGGAACGCTTCTCGCCCAAGTCTTGCAGGCGCGCGTCGTCGAGCACGGGGATGTCGCGCTGGGCATAATAGATGAGACGCTCGTCGAGCGTATGGTAGGCGTAGAGCGGCACAGGCGGTGCGGTGCGTAGCCATTGCGTGAACTGCGGAAAGGCCGCGACACGATAATCGAAGATGCGGGATTCGACGAGGCCGAAATAGAGCGCATAAAGCGCCGGCAAGGCGATGCCCAGCGCCAACACCATGCGGCGCAGTCGCGCACCGCCTGTCTCGAGGAGCTCGGCGAGGCGCACGCCCAGCAAGAGGGCGAGGAGAGGATAGATCGGCAGCAGATATTTGGCGTGCTTGTTGCTGAAAAGCGAATAGAGCACGAAAGGGATCGCGACGGCGAAGAGCAGTGCCTTGCGGTCGTGATCGCGCCACCAGCGCCGCACGGTGCGAAACGGCCGAACCAGCAACAAGAGGGATGCCGGGAAGAAATCCCCTATGATCCATATAACATAATCGTAAAATGGATCCGCGGCGGACTCCAGGACTTTGTCCACCATGTCGACTTCGATGATGGAAAACCATACTTCCCAACCCAGTCGCCAGGTCACTACGGCATACCAGGATAGCCCCACCAATAAAAAGACGAGCCAGCCGAGCGGATCGTAGAAGGCCTGCCAATGACGCGCGCTGCGCGATGAAAGGGCCAGAGCGAAGAGCGGCAAGGTGACGAAAAGCAAGACCAGCGGCCCCTTGGTGAGCATGGCTAGCCCCAGCAGCGCGTAGCTCAGCCGCAGCCAGGCACGCCCTCCATCGCCCCGTACGTAGTGCAGAGCAGCGAGGAGGGAACCGACGCACAGGGTGGTGAGCAGCATCTCGATCTCGGCGCGCCGTGCGAAGACGGCGAATCCGGCGTTGGCGATGAGGATCTGCGTCGCGAACAAGGCCGGCCACGGGCCGAACAGCCGCCGTGCATAGCGGTAGCCGACCCACACGCACAGGCTCGCCGCGAGCGTCGAGGGCAGGCGCACCGCCCATTCGTTGGCAGCGCCGAAAAGCCAGGAGCAGGCTGCAGCCAACCAGTAGAGGAGCGGCGGCTTGGCGAGATAGAGCTCGCCGTTGAGCCGCGGCAGCAGCCAGTCGCCGCTGCGAAACATCCCCTCCGCGGGAATGGCTCGGCGCGCCTCGTTGAAGGACAGGAGCGCGATGTCACCCAGCTTCCAGTAGAACACCAGCGCGCCGAGGAAGAAGGTGGCAAAGAGCAGTCGCCGGTAGAGGGCGTCGTCGGCGCGAGGCACTGCAGCGGCTTGGACGAAGGACATGGATTCTCCGTCAGGAAGCCTGCCCGGGCAGGGCTTGCCAAAAGCATATCCGCATACCGGGAAGAGCCGTTGCGAGCCCGCCCCGAGGCGCTCGTGCCAGGCCGACAGAACGCAGGCTCATTGCGGCACCCCCTCCTTGGTCACCAGGATGTCCTCCATCACGAGATACTGGAGATCGGAACCGAAGAACATGTCGAGCGCGTCGCTCGGGCTGCACACCATGGGTTCGCCGCGGCGGTTGAGCGAGGTGTTGAGCACCACGCCGTTGCCGGTGAGTTTTTCCAGCTCCCGCATCAGATCGTAGTAGCGCGGATGCTGTTCGCGCCGCAGCACTTGGGCGCGGGCGGTGCCGTCCTCATGCACCACTTCCGGCACCCGCTGCCGCCATTCGGGTGCCACCTCGAAGGTGATGGTCATGAAGGGGGCCGGATGGTGGGACTGCAGCATCTGGGGAGCGACGGTATCGAGCATGCTGGGGCAGAACGGCCGCCAGCGCTCGCGGAACTTGATCTGGGCGTTGATGCGGTCGGCGATGCCGGGCACGCTGGGGCAGCCGAGGATGGAGCGCCCGCCCAGGGCGCGCGGGCCGAATTCCATGCGCCCCTGGAACCAGGCCACCGGATGGCCGTCGGTGAGCAGCCGGGCGACCCGCACGGGCACGTCGTCGATTTTCTGCCAGCGCGGGCGCGCCGGGTGTTTGGCGCAGGCGGCGATGATCTCTTCGTTGGTATAGGCCGGCCCCAGATAGACGTGCTCCATCTTCTCCACCGGCACGCCGCGCTGCATGCTGACGTAGGCGGCGGCGCCCACGGCGGTACCGGCATCGCCCGCCGCCGGCTGGACGAAGAGCTCCTTGACGTCGGGCCGGGCGACGATCTTCTGGTTGAGCTTGACGTTGAGCGCCCCGCCGCCGGCAAAGGCAATCAGCCCGGTTTCGTGGATGATGCCCCCGAGATAATATTCCATCATCTCCAGCGCCAGCCGCTCGAAGAGCGCCTGCATGCTTGCGGCGTAATGGATGTACGGTTCGTCGGCCACGTCGCCCTCGCGTCGAGGGCCCAGCCATTCGATCAGCTTGGGCGAGAAGTAATAACCTTTGCCTTTTTCCTTGTAACGGCGCAGACCGACGACGTTGACGTAGTCGGTATTGACCACCAATTCCCCATCCTCGAAGCGCGCCAGACGCGAGAAATCGTAGCGGGTGGGGTCACCGTAGGGCGCCATGCCCATCACCTTGTATTCGCCATCGAGCATCTCGAAGCCGAGGTATTCGGTGATCGCCCCGTAGACGCCGGCCAGGGAATCGGGATCGTAGAATTCCTTGATCTTGTGGATGACGCCGTTTTCGCCGTAGCCGAAGAAGGTGGTGGCATACTCCCCTTTGCCGTCGATGCACAGGATCGCCGTCTTGTCGCGAAAGCCGGAGCAATGATAGGCGCTGGCGGCATGGGCCAGGTGGTGTTCGACCGGGACGATCTCGGTTTTGCCGAGGTCGAACCCTAGCTGCTGCAGGCACCATTCGATGCGCTTCTGGTAGCGGTGGAAACGGCGGTTACCGGCAAAAATCGCATCCAGCGCCCGATCGGGCGCGTACCAATAGCGCCGGGCATAATGCCAGCGCGCCGGACTGCCGAAAAGGGGGATGGGCGCATAGGGGATGGCTACGGCGTCCACTTCGTGCGGCCGGATGCCGGCCCACTGCAGGCAGAATTTCGCCGATTCATAGGGCATGCGGTTCTTGGCGTGCTTGTCGCGCACGAAGCGCTCTTCCTCAGCCGCGGCGACCAGCGTGCCGTCGATGTACAGTGCAGCCGAGGGGTCATGCCCCAAGGCACCGGACAATCCCAGAATCTTCATGTCGTACTCACTTTTTCCTCGATGATCGACAGGTCGGCCCGCCGCAGCACCGGATCCGGCCCATAGACGCGCCGCAAGGCCGATTCCAGCAGAGCGCGGACCGGCGGCGCGTCCTGCCAGTTTTGCAGGAAGCGGCGCAGATCGCGGGCATGGCGCCTGCGGTACCTGCCGCTACGGGCGTGGCGGTATTGGCGCAAGGCATCGAGATCAAGCAGCCATGCACCTCGGTCGACGATCTTGAGGTTGTCGGCTTTGAGGTCGCCGTGCTCGATGCCCAGCAGGTACAGCTTGTGCAAGAGCTTCGCCAGGCGCTCGGCCACTTCGCGCCGGACTTCGTCAGCGACCGAGGCATCGGCGAAGAGTTCGTCGGCAGCGGGGCCGTCCACCCATTCGGCGAAAAAATATGCCTGCCGCCGCAGCGGACCGAAGCGGCGCTCCAGCACGGCGAGCGGACGCGCCGTGGCGATGCCGTACATGCGCAGCAGATGGGCGTTGCACCAGGAACGCACGGCCCGGGAACGGCGCAGGGCGATCTTCAGGCCGTGCCAAAAGCCCTTGACGTTGTAGCGCTTGATGACGATACGGCGCGCGCCGGCGGTCACGACGCCGATGGTGCAGGTATTGCCCGTCTTGAGGCGGCGGCATGCCGGGCGCTCCAGCCAGTCATCGGGGCGATCGAGCAGCGCGCGCAGCTCGGGGCCATCATGGGCGCGGGCCACGGCAAGGAAACGATCCCAGCGCTGTTCCACGCGCACGTCGGTGCAGGTGCGCAGGACTTTCCTCATGGCGTACTCTTGCGCCACCTGGTAGCGATGCCGCCAGACGGCCTCTTCGAGACGCTGCAGCATCCGGGCATCGGTCTGCCAGCCGCGCACTTCGGCGTAGACCTGCAGCAGCTGGGGAAGATGAACGTCCTCCTCGACGTCGAACTTGGAGAGCAACTGCGCCAGGTTGAGCAGCGAGCGGCGCGGACCGAGCGGGCCTCGTCCGGCCCGGATCCCGTCGCCGTCGAGGGTGTAGACCCGTTCGCCCTGGATGAGGAAATTCTTGAGATAGAGATCGGTCTGGCGCACTCCTGCCTGGTGATGCCTCGCCACCACCCGCACCAGCGTTTCCATCAAGCGCAGGCGGGCCTGGGCGTCGCCGGCAAGGGACGCCAGATACTCCTCGGCGTTACAGGAATCCTCGATGGCCTCGAAAAGGAGCACCCATCCGGCGCCGTCGGGCAGCTGCGCTTCATATAGCAGCGCCGGCGTATCGATGCCCCGCTCCTGCAGCCAGCGCACACCGCGCCGGTCGCGTGCGGCGTGGCGCTCGGCGCGGGGGCCGATGAAAATTTTGGCGTAGATCGCCCTGCCCTGCCAGCGGCCAGAGCAGACGAGCCGGGCGCCGGGCACCCGACGGACCACGCGCTCACACACCACGCTCGTGCCGTCGCTCAAAGGCAGGGAGAACGGCCCGTCCTCCGCACCGAGCACGGCGGGCGATCCCAAAATCACGGTTTGCGCCGCAGTCTGCATAGATTCAGTTCGTCGACCGAGGTCACGAGTTCGACGTCGATTCCTTCTAGGGCAGGCGGTTGCTCGGTGATCAGCCAGATCTCGCCCCGCTGCTCGAGCAGGGCAGGAAGATCTTTCGCGGCCACCGGCGGAATCACCCGTCCGGCATAGAAGGAAATCGCGCCATCGCCCGGTTTGGCATCATTCGGCCTGTCTTGATAGAGTGGAACTTCCGGGCCGGGAAGTTGGGCAGCCAGCGTCTTGGCGGCGGTCTTGTGCGGCTCCTTCGACAGATTGGCCTCGCCGTAGAGATAGAGCGCCGCGCTCACCACGGCCACCAGCAGCACGGGGAAAGAAAGCACCCGGGTATTCAGGAGCCGGTACGACACCAAGGGCAGCGCCAGAAGCGCCAGCCAGGGCAGGAATTCCAGCGCCGCGCTTTTATTCTTGAAGACCAGGTAGCCCATGGCCGCGAGCGCCGCCACACAGAACAGCCAGAACAAGATGCGGTTGAAGCGGACGAACCCGCCGCCGGCTTCGGCCAGATAATGGCCGAGGATCAAGGAAAGCGGCGGCGCGAAGAGAAGCGCGTACTGCATCTGCTTGTTGACGGTGAAGGAGAGCAGGACGAACACCACCGCCAGCCACAGCCAGGCGAAACGGATCACCGGCGGCAGACTTCCCTGGCCGCGCTGCCGATGGGCCCACCAACCAGCCGGCAGCAGCAGAATCCCCCAGGGGGCGAAGAATTCGAAGAAATGCTGCGGATACCACCACAGCGGCTTGGCATGGGTGCCGCTGACGAAGGTTTCGTCCACTTGCCTGCCGATGAAATACTGGGCGGCATCGGGTAGCGTCGCCAGCAGCCAGGCATACCAGCCGAAGGCGACGAGGAAGAGAACTGCCAATCCCGGCAGGCTGAAGCAGTTCTGCAGGAACTGCCGCACCCCGGCGCCGCGCCGCTGCAGCAGCGACCACGAGAGCAGCGTGAGGAGCGGAATGGCGAGCGCCGCCGGACCTTTGCTCAGGAAACCGAGCCCCAGGAGCAGGCCGAAGAGCATGCGGCGACGGAACTCGCCGCCCCGTTCGAGCAGGTCGTAGCCGACGAAGCAGGCTGCGGCGATGAAGAAGAGCAGGATCGCATCCGCCTCGCCGCTACGAAAGTAGCGCAGGCCGATGAAACTGACCACCAGCACCAGGCCGGCGTTGGTCGCCGCCCTCGCCCCTAGCCGGGGCATGCTCCATAGCGTCAGAAGAAAGGCCGACAGCAACCCGAACAGCACCGCCGGCAGGCGCGTGGCGGTCTCGTTCACACCGAACAGCCGGTAGCTCGCCGCGGTGAGCCAGTACGGCAGGGGCGGTTTCTGCAAGCGGAGCTCCCCGTTGTAGCGCGGCACCAGCCAGTCGCCGCTCACCACCATCTCGCGCGCCGTCTCGGCAATGCGCACTTCCTGGATCTTGTACAGCGGCCGCTCGCCCAGACCGATGAGCAGGGCCGGCAGCAGCAGCGCAAGCATCACGAGCAGCGAGGAATAGGATGTTTTCATCGTCGTGTCCCTGACAAATTTCCAGTCTCGTCGAACGGCGTCCTCGGCCAGCGTCCGTGGAACTTGTGGTAGAGCCGGCGCGCCCGCGCTTGCACCTGCCGCCAGAACGAGCGCTCGCCGACGAGGGTGCGGCGCAGGCTGCCACGGTAGAGACGGATGAAGCGCAGGCAGTCGCGGCGGCTCAGGCCGATGTCCAGCGCCGAGAAATACAAGGCGGCAAGGTCTTTCATCCGATCGCGCCGGGAAGTGACGCGACGCACACCGACGCGGTGCAGGTCCATGAGATAGATCAGGATCTCCCCCTGCCGCAGGCGCTCCCCATCGAGGCAGAAATGGCAGAGATAGAAGTCGCGGTGGTTGAGCCCGTGTTCGTGCAGCGTGCGCGCGATGCGCGCGACTTCGGCGAGGATCGCGCGCTTGTGCGCCAAGGGCGGCGGGGAATGGGGCCAGTCGCGGCAATGATCTTCCAGCGAGACGATGTCCCCCAGGTCGCGCGTCATCGCGAAGGAGCGTCGCCGGGCGGGGTTCGAGCCGCGGCTGGCATAGGCGACGCCGGGTGTGGTGGGAATGCCCAGCGCTCGAAGCCGCTCGATGGCGCGCCACTCGACGGAAGCATCCACCACGGGCCACTTGCCGGAGAAGAGATTCTTGAAGATCTCGCGCCACCCCACGCCCAAATGCTGCTTGACGAAGTAGGATTCGTCCCCTAGGCGCACCCTCAGGGTGCGCCGGCCGGGGACGTCGCGAAACACCTCCCCCTGCAGCGCCATGACGCGTTCGAACGGATCGCCGGGTGGCAAGAGGGAAAGGATCTCGGCGGGCAGATGATCGGGCGGCCGTCCCGCGCGGCACGGCGGCGCGGGCACGCCGCCCATCGCTCCGCCCACGGCACTTCGCGCCTGCGTGGATTCAGTCTCGACCACGGCCTTTCCTCTTTTCCCGGGCGATCTCCTCCAGCAGCTCCGCCTCCAAAGTAGGAGAACGGCGCGCGGCGATGTCCGCGGTGTAGCGCCTGCCGGCCTCACCCCATTGCGCGCGCTCCTGGGGCGAAGCCAGCATGCGCGCCAGGGCTTGGTCCATTTGGCGCTGATCGAAAGGCGACGGCAGCACCAGGCCGGCGCCCGCCGCGGCGACGTGCTCGGCGTAGCCACAGACGTCGGTGACGAGCACCGGCAGCCCCGCGGTCATGGCTTCGATGAGCACGAGCCCGGCGAGCTCGGAGCGCGCGGCATGCACGAGGAGGTCGGAGCCCATCATCAGGCGGGGAACGTCCGAGCGACCCGAGGTGAGGATCAGGCGATCCTCCACCCCCAGGCGCTGGGCGAGCGCCACCATGGCGTTCGGACGATCCTCGCCCACGGCGAGCAGCCAGGTGTCGGTGCGCAGCGAGCGCGGCAAGGCGGCCACGGCGCGGATGGCCCGATCCAGGCCTTTGCGCACGAAGGCGGAGCCCACCATCAGAATGACGGTGGCCGAGTCGGGCAGGCCGAATTCGGCGCGCACTGCATCCCGCGCCTCGCTCCGATCGATGCCGGAAAAATCATCGAGGGGAATGTTGGGCAGGAGCACGTGAAAGCGCGCATCGGGCGTGTGATACCAACGCTGGTAGATGCTCCGCTCGCGCGCCGTCAGCAACAGGATGTGGCAAGAACCCTCGCGGCCCATGACCGCCCTTTCGCACGCGGCGAAGAAGCGGTACCGGCCGGTCAGACGGTAGAGCCAGCCGCGCTCGGCGTGCGCCCGCTCGATGAAACAGGGGTCGGCCGCGTAATAGACGTCCAAGCCGGGCATGCGGTTGAAGCCGACCACCAGATCGGGCTCATCGGCGCGCAGCCGCGCGGTGATGGCCTCGATCAGACGCCGATGGCGCCGATGATTGAGCCCGCCAGAGACCGGCAAGAGGACGACCTCGATGCCTTCCCCAGGCGGATCGCCGCGCCATTGGCCGGTATAGATCCGAACCTCATGCCCCCGCGCCGCGCAATCGCGGGCGATGCGCAGCATGTCGCGCTGCGCCCCGCCGTAGGGAAAATACTTGAAGATCACGAAGGCAAGCTTCATCGAAGACCGTCATCGCCGCCGCACGGCCAAAGTTTCCATTGTATGCGAAAATTCCCCCATGCCACGTCTGCTGCTCGTCAAGACCTCGTCGCTGGGCGACGTCATCCACAACCTCCCTATCCTCGCCGACATCCGTGTCCACCATCCCGACATGCGGTTCGACTGGGTGGTGGAAGAAAGTTTCGCCGACATCCCTGCCCTGCATCCGGCGGTAGACCATGTCTTTCCGGTAGCGATCCGCCGCTGGCGCCATCATCTCTTCTCCGCCGCCACCTGGCGCGAGATCGCCGCGGTTCGCCAGCGCATCAGGGCGTGCCGCTACGACCTTGTGCTCGACAGCCAAGGATTGCTCAAGAGCGCGCTGATCGCCATCCAGGCGCGCGGCGAGCGGCACGGCTACGATCGGCGCTCCATCCGCGAGCCGCTCGCTGCCCTCTTCTATCCCCACCGGCACACCGTCTCGCGTGCGCTGCACGCGGTGACGCGCAACCGGCTGCTGGCAGCGGCCGCACTCGGCTATCCCCCTCCGCAGACGGCGCCCGACTACGGCATCCGCCCCCCCCGGCAGCCCTTGCCGCTCGAGCTGCCGCCATGCTACGCCGTCGCCCTGCACGCGAGCAGCCGCGATTCCAAGCTGTGGCCGCAGACGCATTGGGTCGAACTCGGGCGCACGCTTGCCGCAGCCGGAGTGCCGCTCGTCTTGCCTTGGGGCAACGAGCGGGAACGGGAGCGCGCCCAGGCGATTGCCGCCCAGGTGCCGCACGCCCTGGTGCTGCCGCGCTTGCGCCTTGCCCAGCTCGCCACGCTGCTTGCCGGTGCCTGGGCCGTGGTGGGCGTGGATACGGGTTTGGTCCACCTTGCCGCGGCGCTCGACGTCCCCACCGTCGCGCTCTACACCGATACCGACCCGCAGCGCACTGGCGTCTTCCCCGGCCGCGCGCAGTCGGCGATCAATCTCGGCGGCGTCGGCCAGGTTCCAGCACCCGCCGCCGTCCTGGAAGCGCTGGAGCGTCTCGACCGGCCCCCAGCCATGTCCCGGCACAGCGGCTGACCCTCCAAACCGGGAGCGCGGTTTCCCCTCGCCGCCGTGTTCCGGGCGTGTTTCCTGCGACAAAGCGATCATCGGATCGATGCCACGATCGCTCTTGACCCGTGTCAAGGCGCCGGGTGCAGCGCCTGGCTACAGTGAGCGCCGGAAGCCCCGACATGGAGACATAAATGAGCACGATCGCCACCTTATTCACCCGAGACCACCGCCATGCCGACGACGGCTTCGCGGCGGTGGAAGCAGCGCTGCTCACCGGTCCTACCGCCTCGGCTCTCGACGCCTGGGAAGCGCTGGAAGCCGAATTGCTGCATCATTTCCTCGTAGAGGAGGAGGCGCTCTTTCCCGCATTCGAAGCCACCACGGGCATGAGCAGCGGACCCACCGAAGCGATGCGGCTCGAGCACGCGCAGATGCGCGAGCTCTTCGCGCCGCTTGCCGCCGCCATTGAAGCGGAAGAGACGGAGTCGGTGCGCGATCTGCTCGAGACCTTGCTCGTGATGCTGCAGCAACACAACATGAAAGAAGAGAACGTGCTCTACCCTCTTTGCGACCAGGCACTGGCAACGGCACAGCGCGAGGCGATTGCCCGACGGCTCGCCGCGACTTCGCCATGACCGGCTCACCCCCCTTCCACCGAGCCCCCGAAGGCTACGCGGAGACGGAGGCGATGCTCTTCGACGCGCGGGAACTGCTGCCGCCCGATCCTTTCGTGCGCACGCTCGAGCTGCTCGAACGGCTGGAAGGTGGGCGCTGGGTGCGGCTGCTGCTCTATCGCGTCCCCTGGCCGCTCTTCGAGGCGATCGAACCGGACGGCTGGACGCACCGGGAGTACGTCCACGACGACGGCACGGTGGAGGTTCATCTTTTCCGCCCCTTGAACGGCATCGAGACGAACGCGCGATGAAAGCCCAGCCGCTCGACGTCAAATCCTCACCGCCGTACGCGGTGCCGCTGCGCTGGTTCGCGCTGGCGCCCCCCATGCTCGCGCTCACCGGCCTACTGCTTCTCTTCGAAGGGCCAACGGCGGTGCTCAGCCGGTGGACACCGGCCGCGCTCGCGCTCACCCACCTCACGGCGCTCGGGTTCATGGGCAGCGTGATGCTGGGAGCGCTGGTCCAAGTGCTGCCGGTGCTCGCCGGCGCCGTCTGGCCGCCGATGATGTTCCGCTGGCATCTGTTACCCGCCGCCTGGGGAACGGGGGTGCTGCTGCTCGCCGCCTCCTTTCTCTCGCCGAATCCGGCGCTGACGGGAACGGCCGCGATGCTCCTCACGGGCACGCTCGCGGTCTTCCTCTCCATCGCCTTCCTCGCCCTGGCATCCGCCCGCAATCCGGCCGGCGGGGATCTGCGCCGGGCCTTGACCGGATTCGCCCTCACGGCGCTGCTGGGGCTGGGGCTACTCGCGCAGCGCGAGGGAATCTGGCTGGCGGATCATTTCGCCTGGGTAAGCTGGCATGTGGCGAGCGCCTGGAGCGTGTGGGGGCTGGGACTGGTGGCAGCGATCGCCTACGCGGTGGTGCCGATGTTCCAGCTCACGCCGCCCTACCCGGAGCGATTCCGGGCGCGCTGGGGTAAAGCCCTGTGGCTGCTGCCGCTGGCCGTCGGCGCGGGCGTGGCGTTCGGCAACGAGGTGGCCACGGGCACGGCCGTACTCGGTGCGCTGCTCTTGGTGCCGCCCTTCACGGTGCAGACGCTGCAGCTGCAGGCGCGCAGCAAACGCCCCCGGCACGACGCCACCTGGAAACTGTGGCGCATGGCCATGGTCTCGACCCTGGCGGCGCCACTCGCGGCTCTCCTTGCGGCGGGAGACGTGCTCTCGCCCTGGTGGGCAGGGGTGATCGTCTTCTGGGGTGGATTCGCGGCGGTGATCTGCGGCATGTGGGTGAAGATCCTGCCCTTTCTCACCTGGCTGCACCTGCAGCAGCGCCCCGGCCGCCAGGGATTCCCCCCGACGATGCTGCGCATCACGCCCGAAGCGCAGGCCGACCGGCTCTGGAGGATGCACGCGCTCGCTGCTGCACTGCTCCTTGCCGGGCTGATCTTCCCCGAACCGTTCATGCGCCTGGCGGGGCTGGCGGTGATCGCCTGCGCGGCGCAGCTGGGGTACATCCTGTGGCTGGCGGTGCGCACCTACCGCCGCTGGCCGCAGACGACGCAAGCGCAGGTCGAAGTACCTCCCTCGACGACCTCACCGGGGTGAGCGCCATGGACTACGACACGCTCAAGACCTTGCACCTCACGTTCGTGAGCCTGAGTCTGGCCGGTTTCCTCGTTCGATACGTCCTCGCCGAGTACCGGCCAGCGCTCCTGCAACGGCGCCTGCTGCGGGTCCTGCCCCACGTCAACGACACGCTGCTCTTCGCCGCCGGCATCGGCCTTGCCGTCCTGCTGCGCCTCTCTCCATTCACTGTTTCCTGGTTCGGCGTGAAGCTGCTGTGGCTGCTGGCCTATATCTTCGCCGGTTCGGTCGCCCTCGGGCACGGACGCACACCTCGCCAGCGACGGCTCGCCTTCGTCCTCGCCCTTTTCTCGTTTGCCCAGATCGTGGGTTGCGCGGTACGCAAATCGCCTTGGGGATGGTTCGGTTAGACGGAATCGGGCGACTTGACGCGAATCAATGCGCCGCCAGCCGCCCTTCCCTATCCTCGGTCTGCCGAATCCCCAAGGAGAACAGCATGGCCTCTTTCTTCAGCACGAGCGCCGCCCGCAACATGTTCTATGGCGGCACGCTCTTTTCCGTCCTCTTGTTCCTCGGCGTGACGTTGCACACGGAGAGCGTGCTGCCGCAGCGCGACCAGCGGGCGCAGATCGCGACCAACCCGGCCATCGCCGCCGGCAAGCGCATCTGGGAGGAGAACAACTGCATCGGGTGCCACACCCTGCTCGGCGAGGGTGCCTATTTCGCCCCCGAACTGGGCAACGTCTATAAACGGCGCGGACCGGAGTTCATCAAAGCTTGGATCCAAAGCCAACCCACCGGCGCACCCGGTCGCCGTCAGATGCCGCAGTTCCATCTCAGCGAGCAACAGCTCGACGATCTGGTGGAATTTCTGCGCTACGTCTCCGAGATCGATACGGCCGGCTGGCCCCCCAACATCGAAGGATGACCGGTTCCCCCAGGAGAATTTCCCATGAAATACGCTTCCCAGGCGGTCGCGAAACCCTATTTCGTCGCCGCGCTCGCCCTCTTCGTCGCCCAGATCCTGTTCGGCCTCGTGATGGGGCTCCAGTACGTGGTCGGCGACTTCCTCTTTCCTCACATCCCCTTCAACGTGGCGCGGATGGTGCACACCAACGCGCTGATCGTCTGGCTGCTGATGGGGTTCATGGGCGCGGCCTACTACCTCGTACCGGAAGAGGCCGAACGCGAGCTGCACTCACCGCGGCTCGCGCTCGTCACTTTCTGGGTCTTCCTCGTGGCGGCTGGCTTGACGGTGATCGGTTATCTTTCCGTCCCTTATGCCACGCTCGCCAAGCTCACCGGCAATGAATTCCTACCGACGATGGGACGCGAATTCCTCGAGCAGCCGACACTCACCAAGATCGGCATCGTGCTGGTGGCCCTGTCGCTGCTCTACAACCTGTCGCTGACCTATCTGCGCGGGCGCAAGACGGCGATCACCTCGGTGCTGCTCTTCGGCCTGTGGGGACTGGCGCTGATGTTCCTCTTCGCTTTCGTCAATCCGATCAACGTGGTGCGCGACAAATTCTACTGGTGGTGGGTGGTGCACCTGTGGGTGGAAGGCGTGTGGGAACTGGTGCTGGGAGCGATCCTCGCCTTCGTGCTCGTCAAGATCACCGGTGTCGACCGTGAGGTGATCGACAAGTGGCTCTACGTGATCGTAACCCTGACGCTGGTGAGCGGACTGATCGGCACGGGGCACCACTACTACTGGATCGGTCTGCCGGAATACTGGCAGTGGCTCGGCTCGCTCTTCTCGGCGCTGGAGCCGTTGCCCTTCTTCGCCATGGTGCTCTTCGCCTTCAACATGGTCAATCGCCGCCGGCGCGATCATCCCAACCGGGCCGCGACGCTGTGGGCGCTGGGCACCAGCGTGATGGCCTTCCTCGGCGCGGGGGTCTGGGGATTCCTGCACACGCTCGCGCCGGTGAATTACTACACCCACGGCACGCAGCTCACCGCCTCGCACGGACACATGGCCTTCTACGGCGCCTACGTGATGGTGGTGCTGACGATCCTCTCCTACGCCTGGCCGCAGCTGCACGGGCGCACCGCGCAGGGCAACCGCTCGCAGGTGCTGGAGATGTGGGGATTCTGGCTGATGACGGTGTCGATGGTGTTCATCACCCTCTTTCTCACCGCTGCCGGCCTGCTGCAGATCTGGCTGCAGCGCATGGGTGATACGCCGCTGCCCTTCATGGCGGCGCAGGAGAAAATCGCCTTCTTCTACTGGCTGCGGGAAGGCACGGGCGTGGTGTTCCTGGTCGGGCTTTTGACCTATTTGGCGAGTTTCTTCATCGGCGTAAAGGGCAGCCCCGCCTATGGTGAGGCAGCGCGTTCTTGAGCCGGACGACAAAGGGCGGAGGCTCGAGTCTCCGTCCTTTCTTTCCCCCGAACGTTTCAGTGGCTGGTACCGCCGGAGCGTTCCAACTTGTTCGCGACGTTGTACTTGCCGATGGGCTTGTTCATGGGGATGCGGCGCACGAGCTGCAGCGTCTGCGTATCGATCACCCACAAGGCGCCATCGGGAGCCGGCTCCATGACGCTCGCCAGCGCATGGCGGCCATCGCGCGTGAATTCCACGTGCGCAAACGTCTTTCCTGGTTCGGGGCGCAACGTCGCCACGATCTGCAGCGTCTCCTTGTCGAGAACTTGGATGCCGTCGCGACACTCTTTTGTCATCATACCGTCGACGAAGGCATAGCGGCTGTTCTCATGGGTGCGCACGAAGAACCCCTGCCCGCACAGCGGCACCTCGGCGACGGTATGCCAGTCGTCGAGGTCGATCACCGACAGCACCGGCCGCTGCAGATTGGTCGAGGCCATCAGGGTTCGCCCCTGCCGCTCGAAGACGACGCCGGAACCGAGATGCGGCATCCCGTCGAGGGCGAGTTCGGCCACGGGGCGGCCGACGTCGAGATCGATCACCTGGGCGCGGCCCTCGCGCGAAGCGCCGAGGACGCGGCGGTAGGACGGGTCGAAGAAGAAATCGTCGAGCACCAGATCCAGATCGACGCGGCGCGGATGCAAAAAACCGGGACGGCCGAGCGCCTCGGCCATGCGGTAGTCGTGCACCAGCCCGTCGTAGACCGGGGCGGCGTGCTCGTCGTAGCTCACTTCCCACAGTTGCGGCAGGTCCTTGAGCGCGACGACGAAGCTGCGGCGAGGAGCCGCGTCATAGACGGCCGAGACGCGCGACTCGGTCTTGCCGTCGCGGCTCGTCGCCGTGAGAATCTTCACCGGTTCGAGATCGGCATCGAGGATGACGAGCGTGTGAGGAAGGTAATTGGCCACGGCCACGAAGCGTCCATCCGCCGAGACTGCGAGGTTGCGTGCGTTGATGCCGACGCGCACCTGGGCCACGCGTTCGAGCGCCCACAGGTCGAATTTCTCCACCCAGCCGTCGCGCGAGGCGGTGTAGACGAAGCGTCCGTCCGGCGAGAATTTCGGTCCCCCATGCACGGCAAAATGCGTCGGCAGACGGGCGAGCACGGTGAAGCGATCGCCGTCGAGCACGCTCAGGTGATGATCCCCCTGCTCGACCACGACGAAGAGGTTGCGCGGATCGGCCTCATGGATCGGCCGCGCGAGCGGACGCGGCGGTTGCGCCTCGCGACTGGCGCGAATGTGTTCCTCGTCCCACTGCGGCGGCTCGGCAGCGGGACGCAGCAGCCAAGTGGCGAGCGCGGCGAAGTCCTCCTCGGCCAGCGTCCCGGCAAAAGAGGGCATTTGCGTGGCAGGGCGACCGTCGCGGATCACCGCCGCGATCTGCGGCGCCCGCAGGCGCTCCAGGCTCTCGGGCAGCAATGCTGGCCCCAGCCGCCCCCAGCGATCGGGGCCGTGACAGCTCGCACAATGCCGGGCATAGAGGACGGCTGGCTCCTCGGCTCGGGCAAGGGGGACGACGCCGAGCGCCGCGATGAGACAGGCAAGAAGGGGTTTCACGCGGCGATCTCTTCGTCGTAGAGGTAACAACCGGGATCTTCTCCCCAGGGCGATCCGGCACCGATCTTGGCGCGCACGCGCGAACTGCCGTTACACAGGTCGAGGAAACGGCAGCGGGCACAGCGCCCCTCGAGCCGGCGGGGATGTTCGCGCAATCGTGCCAGCAGCATGTCTTCGGGATCGGACCAGATGGCGGAGAAGGGGCGCTCGCGCACATCGCCGAGCCGCAGATGCCACCACATCGTGTCCGGATGCACTTTGCCCAGATTGTCGATGTTGGCGATATTGACGCCGCTCGCGTTGCCCCCCCATTGCCGCAGCTTGGCCTCGATGTGCGCCGCCCGCTCGGGGAAACGCCGCCGCACCCACAGCAGGAAGAAGGCGCCGTCGGCATCCTGGTTGCCGGTGGTGTATTCGCGCTTTCCTCCTTCCTGCCATTCCTGCAGACAGCGCTCGAAGAGCGTCTCCAGCGCCCAGCGGGCGGTCTGGACCGCGGCGTCCTGAGCGCGGTTCTTGCGGCCGCGTCCGGCGTAATTGAGGTGCGAGAGATAGAAGCGGGGCACGTTCTCGGCACGAACCCAGTCAAGAAGCGGCACGAGGTCGGCGGCGTTGCCCTCGGTGAGGGTGAAGCGCACCCCTACCTTGAGGCCGCGCGCCACGGCGCCGCGCACGGCCCGTGCGCTGGCGGCGAACGCCCCCACGTGACGGCGAAAACGGTCGTGCGTGGCCTCTAGCCCGTCGAGGCTGATGCCCACATAGTCGAATTCGGCCGCGGCGATGCGATCGAGCATCGCCTCGTCGATGAGCGTGCCGTTGGTCGACAGCGCCACGTACATCCCCTGCGCTTTGGCGTGCGCGGCCAGGGTGAAGAGATCCGGCCGCAGCAACGGCTCGCCGCCGGAGAGGATCAGCGCCGGCACGCGAAAGCGCGCCAGGTCGTCGATCACCGCGAGCGCCTCGGCGGTGCCGAGCTCGCCGGCGAAGTCGGCGTCGGCCGACAGGGAATAGCAGTGCTCGCAAGCGAGGTTGCAGCGCCGGATCAGGTTCCAGATCACCACCGGCCCCGGCGGACGACGGCGCGGCCCGACGGGCGTGGGCGAGAAGAGTTCATCGATGAAGGCGCTCAGGCGAAACACGGTCCTGCTCCTTTCAGAAATCCAGCCGTACACCCGTCTTTTTCAGGATACGGCTGGAGAACAACACCTCGTGGGCGCGCACGGCCCCCGGAAAGCGCGCGGCGAGCAGGGCTGCGACAGATGCGACCGCCCGCTCTACCTCGGCGCGCTCGCGGGCGTGGAACATGGCGAACAGGTTGTAGCGCCACAGCGGCAGGGCACGCGGTCGGCGGTAGCAGTGGCTCACTTCGCCCTGCGCGGCGAGCCATTGCCCGAGCTCGTCGACGCGCTCGTCGTCCACATCCCACACGCTCATGCCATTGGCGACATAGCCCAAGGCATAGTGGTTGGGGGCGGCGGCGATGCGGCGGATCACCCCGACCGCGCGCAACCGCGCGAGCCGTGCGAAGACTTCCTCCGGCGCCCAGCCCAAGCGCTCGGCCAGCGCGTGGTACGGCCGCACTGCGAGCGGCAGCCCTTCGTGCGTAGCCAACATCAACGCCCGGTCCCGCTCGTCGGGCACGAAGGGCGCCTCGCCGTTCATGGACGCAACCTCAAGCGCACGAAATACTCGCGCTCCTTGGGGAAGAGCCATACCCGTAGCGAGACGGCATCCTCGATCGCCCGCGCCGTCTCGACGATTCCCTCGGGGCGCGTGGCCGCGAGCACGAACCACATGTTGAGCGCGTGTTCGCGGCGGTAGTTGTGTGCCACCTGGGGAAAGGCGCCGACGGCGACCGTCACCTCGTCGAAGCGCTCCTCGGGCACCGCCATCGCCGCCAAGCAGAACGCGCCCCCCATGCGCTCGACCTGGAAGAAGGGCCCGAAGCGCGTCACGATCCCCTCGGCGAGATAGCGCCGCAGCCGCTGCAGGACCTCCTCCTCGCTCACCCCGAGCCCTGTGGCCAATACGGCGAAAGGCCGCTCACACAGGGGCAGGTCATCCTGCAGCGCCCACAGCAGCTGCCGATCGAGATCATCGAGCGTCGCCGGCCTCCTCTCTCTCATCGCTCCCGCCCCGTGTAGTCCGCGCCGGTCTGCTTGTATTCCTTGGTGCTGAAAAGCACCCGGTGCGGCCAGCGATCGAGCCCGAGCTCAACCCCAAGACGATGGCGCTCGCGCGACACCGTCTCGCGATCGCGGCCATGGATCATCGCATAGAGGTTGTAGGGCCAGTGCGGAGGCGCGCGGAAACGTTCGTAGCACAAGCTCACCGCCGGCTCGAGAGCAAGCCGCTCGCCCACCGCACGCACCTCGCCATCGGGGACATTCCACACGCACATGGCATTATCGTGATAACCGATCCGACGGTGACGCACCACCGCCCCGATGCGGCGCACCACCCTCGTGCCGATCCACTGCTCGAGCTGGGCGATCACCGCCGGCTCCGACCAGCCGATTGCCTCCCCCACCGCGGCATAGGGATGCGGCACCAGCGGCAAACCCGCCGAGAGCGCATGGACCAAGGGTTCCATCTCGGCCGAGAGGCTCGCCTGCGTCGGCACCTCCGCCTTGATTGGCGCGCGTTTCTTCTCTCCAGTCAGATCGAAGCCGAGGTCGACGAAGAATTCGGTGCGCAACGGCAGGGCGATCACCGGTACGTCCAGAGCCCGCTCGATCGCCACGAGTATCGCCCGGCCCCGCGATTCGGAAGGAGACGTGATTACGAACCACAGATTCCATTCGTCCTCGCGGGCATAGTTGTGATTCACCTCGGGAAAGATGCTCACGCACTCGGCAACCGCATCGAGCTTGTCGGGCGGCACGCGCGCGGCCGCGAGCGTACTCCAGCCAAGGCGCCGCGGTGCCCACACCGGCCCCAGCCGCGCCATCCATCCTGCCTTCCGGGCGGCGGCGAACGCCTCGATCACCTTTGTCTCGCCCGTTCCCTCGTACCCGGCAACGGCCGCAAAAGGCGAAGGCACGAGTGGGAAACCCCGCTGCCAGCGATTGACCAAGGAAAGCAGCGTATCCATCGGCTCACATTCCGAAACGCGTAGCGCGATAGGTGAAGAAGATGCCGCTGGGGCTGCGGGCCGCGAGGCGGTCGAGCTCCCGGTGCGTCTTCGCATCATAGACCACGATCCGGTCGTCGTCGCGGCACGATACCCACAGCTGATCCCCCTTGGGCGTGAATTCCATGTGCAGCACCGCCCGCCCCGGTTCGAGCGTATCGCGCACCGTCAGCGTCTCGGCGTCGATCACCTGCACGCGCCCGTTGTCGGGGAAAGCGAAGTTCACCCAGATCTCCCGTCCATCGGGACGGGCCATGACGAAGACCGGCTGCCCCGCCACCGCCACGCGCCCAAGCTCGCGCCAGTCACGCCGATCGACGACCAGCACTTCGTGCCGCCCGATCGCCGGCAGGAACAGGCGCTCGCCGGCCTGCGCCCAGCCCCGCAGATGCGGCATCTTATAGACGGGCAGAGGGGTCTCGCCCCGGCCATATCCGTCAAGGATACGACGCACCCCGGCCTCCGGATGCCAGGAATCCCACAGCGCCACACCATCTTCGCCAAAAAGCCCGGCAAGGTAGAAACGCCCGTCCGGAGTCACCAGCCCGTCATAGGGCTGGCGACCGGCAGAAGCGCACTCCGTACGGGGGGTGTCGGGCACGGAGAAGTCGCTCACACAGATCTCCCCGGCATCGAAGAGCGCATAGGCGAAACGCTGCCCCGGCAGATCGGCCAACCCTACCACTTTCGATGCCTTGCCATCCGGCCCCGGCTTGGTCGGCACCTCCGCCACCAGGTGTAGATCGTCGGCGGAAAACGCCTTGATGCCGCCGGGTTCGTAGTTCTGCGCCACCACCAGCCGCCCGTCCTGCGAAATGGCCCCACCGATGGAATTTCCTGCCTGCTGCACGCGGGCGACGATGCCCGGTCGCAGCAGATCCAGCTTGGTGAGCGCCCCGTCGCGGCCGAAGACGTAGGCAAAGCGCTGGTCGCGCGAGAACACCACTGAGGCATGCGACAGATCCCCCAGCCCTTCGACGCGGGCGAGCACCTCGGGCTTCGTGTGCGCCACGATCAGCACGCTGCCGCTCGCCCGCTCGATCACCACTCCCAGATCGCCCGTACCGCGCTCCTGCGCCCCAGACAGTCCCGCGACGCCGGCACTCAGTGCGAAGACGAACCAGCGGGCAGCGGAGGAAAGCCTTCTTGCAAACGCTCGACGATCCATGTGATCTCCTCCGTACCGAGTAGCCCCAAAAAGGGCGGCATCGGCGTGCCGGGGCGGCCTTGGGCGATCGCCGCCGCCAGCATCTCCCCGTCCTTGCCGGCGAGCCGCTCCGCCGTGAGCGCCGGCCCCAGCCCACCTCGCAGGCTCAGGCCGTGGCAAGCACCGCAGTCCTGGCGCACCAGGCGCACGAGCGCCTCCTGACGCTCTACCCCCGGTTCGGCGTGGACCGCAGCGGCGAAGACCAGCCCCCAAGCCACGCCGAATACCCCCTGCCAGCACCGCATCCCCTCGCCCTTCGTCTCAATAGACGTCATGCTGCGTGTTATAGACGTTGAAGTGCCCCGTCGGCGTGATCAAGCGCGGATCCTTGATCACCGCTTTCAGCTGCAGCGTCTTGTCATCGACGATGACCAGCGCCGACTGCTTGTCTTTCGCCGACCACACGGCGAACCACACTTCAGTGCCGTCCTTGTTGAATTCGGGCTGCACCACCCGCTTGGCCCCGTCGTCATCGATCCCCGCCCATTCGGCGATTGGCAGCACCTTGAAGCCTTTGTCCAAAGCATCGATGTCGAACACCGCCACCGATTGCGAAATCTTCGCATCTGGGTTGAGCGGGGTATCCACGTAGAGATGCTTGGACTTCGGGTGCGTCTTGATGAAGAGGCTCCCTCCACCTTGGCCGGGCAAGGACTGCACCACTTTCCAGGCATATTGCGGGTGCTTTTGCGGGTCGGTGCCGATGAGCGCGATCGAATCGTCGCCCAGATGCCCCGTCGCCCACACTGGACCGTACTTCGGGTGGACGAAGTTCGCGCCGCGCCCCGGGTGCGGAATCTTGCCGACATCGACGAGCGCGGCGCGTTTGCCTTCCTTGGCGTCGATCACCGCCACCTTGTTCGACTGGTTCGCCGCCACGAGGAAATAGCGTTTCGAGGCATCCCAGCCGCCGTCGTGCAGGAAACGCGCCATCTCGATTTCGGTGATCTTCAGGTTGTGCAGATCGGTGTAATCGACGAGGTGCGCCTTGCCTGTCTCCTTGATGTTCACGACGAATTCCGGCCGGAAATGACTCGCCACGATGGAAGCCACCCTCGGCTCGGGATGATATTCCTGCGTGTCGACCGTCATGCCGCGCGTGGCGACGATCTTGAGCGGCTCGAGCGTGTCCGCATTCATGATGACGTACTGGGGCGGCCAATAGGAACCGGCAATGGCGTATTTGTCCTCATAGCCCTTGTACTTGGAAGTCTCGACCGAACGCGCCTCCAGGCCGACGCGAATCTCGGCCACGGTGTCCGGTTTCTCCATCCACAGGTCGATGAGGTTGATCTTGGCGTCGCGCCCGATCACGTAGAGATAGCGCCCGGAAGCAGAAAGCCGCGAGATATGCACCGCGTAGCCCGTCGGGATGATGGCGATGATTTGTTTCGTGTCCCCGTCGATCAGCGCCACCTGGCCGGCGTCACGCAGCGTCACCGAGAAGAGGTTGTCGAGGTTGTAGGCATTCATCTTCTTCTTCGGTCGCTCCTGCGGCGGCACCAGCACTTTCCAGGTCGCCTTCATCTCCGGCATGCCGTATTCGGGCGGCTGCGGCGGCGTCTGCTGCACGTAGCGCGCCATGAGGTCGACCTCTTCGTCGGTAAGCTCGCCCGAAGTGCCCCAATTGGGCATCCCCGCCGGCGAGCCGTACTTGATGAAGACCTTCAGGTACTCGCTGCCTTTCTCCAGAGTGATGTCCGGCGTGAGTGGCTTGCCCGTGGCCCCCTTGCGCAGCACGCCGTGACAACCGGCGCACCGTTCGAAGTAGATCTTGCGCCCTTTCTCGAACTCCGTCTTGGTCATCGGCGGCGCTTTCGGGTTGATGTCCTGGTACATCTCCACCTCGGCCAAGGGCGAGCTGCCGGCCTGATAGCGGATCTCCTCCTCGGTGACCGGCTTCTCCTGTGCCCAGGCCATGCCAATGGCCAGCGGCAGCACCGCCAGCGTGCCCAACGCTTTTCTGCCCCGTCCCATGATCGATCCTCCCCGCCGATGAAAAAATTTGCGATGCTTCCACTCTAGAGACGACGCAAGGCGATTTCCTTGACACAAGTCAATTCGAAGAAAATGGTCTTCGCCGCACCATCTTGACTGCGATCAAGGACGATCTGACGCCTGAAAAGCACAATGTCCCCCAACCCTGCCTGCGGAGTCTCTCGATGACCGGCATCCCTCTGCAAGAACCGCACCCACCCACCTCCGCCCGTCCGAGCCTTGCCGCCTGGCTGGCGATGGCCTTCCGCCCCTTTTATCTGCTCGGAGCCCTGCTCGCGGTGCTCGCCGTACCTTACTGGGCGGTCACCCTGCGCGGCGCACCTGCCCTGCCGGGCGTGTGGTGGCATGCGCACGAGATGGTCTGGGGCTTCGGCGCAGCGATCGTCGTCGGTTTTCTGCATACGGCGGTGGCAAGCTGGACGGGACAGCCGCCGCTTCGCGGCGTCCGTCTCGGCGTGCTCGTGCTGCTGTGGCTCGTGGCTCGGCTGGCCTGGTTCCTCGGCGAGCGCGCCTTTCCTGCCGCTGCAGGCGCCGCGCTTGCCTTTCTTCTCCTTGCCGCGTTCTGGCTTGCCCGCTCCGTGCTCGCCGCGCGTAACCGGCGCAACTACGTCGTGCCGCTCCTGCTGCTGCTGTTCGCGGGCTTCGAGGCGGGGTTTTTCTGCACGGTGCAAGGAAAACTCGACGGCGAACCCCTCGCCTGGCTCGATGCCGGCGCCCTGTGGCTCGCCGGGATGATCTTCTTCCTCGGCATGCGGGTCATCGCCTTCTTCACCAGCCGGGCGCTCGGTCTGCCGCAAGTCCCCAATCCAGCCTGGGTGCAGGCCGGTACCGTGGTCGGCGGGTTTGCGCTGGCGCTTGCCACGGCCCTCGGTGCGCCCGCGCCGCTCATCGCCGCGCTCGCCGTGGTGACGTCCGGCATCGCCCTGCGCCAGAGCCGGCGCTGGCTGCACCGGACCGTCTGGACCAACCCCATGGTGTGGATCTTGCATCTCGGCTTCGCCCTGACGGCGGCAGGGGTCCTCGCCTACGGACTGGCCGCTTTCGCCCCGGCCTGGCGCAGCGCCGCGGTGCACCTGCTCACGGTGGGCGGCATCGGCTCCATGACGCTCGGCATGATGACACGCACGGCGCTCGGCCACACCGGCGATCACCCCAACCGCACCCCTCGCGGCCTACACTCCGCCTTCCTCGTGCTGCTCACCGCGGCGCTGCTGCGCGAACTCGCGACCTTCCCGGCCATGGGGAACGGCATGCTGCACGCAAGCGCCTTCGCCTTCGCGCTCGCCTATCTCCTCTACCTGTGGCGTTTCGTCCCGCGCCTCGTGCGCCCGCGCCCCGATGGACGTCCCGGTTGAACGCCCGCGCTCTTTCCATCTTCCCGCGCGGCATGAAGACGCAGGCCAAACCGTGGTACAAACCGCAACCAGGATAAAGACCGCAGGGAACGAGACGATGAAGCGGAAAACGATCGCACCGAAAGTCTATCTGGTAGGCGCCGGCCCCGGCGACCCGGAACTGCTCACCGTGCGGGCGCTGCGCCTGCTGCAGGCCGCCGAGGCGCTCGTCTACGACAACCTGGTGAGCCCGGCCGTGCTCGAGTGCGTCCGCCCCGAGGCGCGGCGCGTCTTCGTCGGCAAGCGCGCCGGCCGGCATACGCTCCCCCAGGAGGAGATCAACGCGCTTCTCGTCGAACTCGGGCAGACCGGCGCAGTGGTCGTGCGGCTCAAGGGGGGCGACCCCTACATTTTCGGGCGCGGCGGGGAAGAAGCCGAAGCGCTCGCCGCAGCCGGCATCCCTTTCGAGGTCGTGCCCGGCATCACGGCGGCCTGCGGCATGGCCGCGAGCCAGGGCATTCCCCTCACGCACCGCGACCACGCCCAATCCTGCCTCTTCGTCACCGGGCATCTCAAGGACGGCCCCCTGCTGCTCGACTGGGAAGCGCTCGCCCGGCCGCGCCAGACGGTGGTCTTCTACATGGGGGTGAGCACCCTGCCCACGATCTGCCGCGAACTCGTCGCCCACGGCCTGCCGGCCGACACGCCCGCGGCCGTGGTGCGCAACGCGACGCTGCCCGATGCCGAACGCCTCAGCGGCACGCTGGCGAGCCTGCCCGCGCTCGCGGCCGCCGCCGAACTCGCCCCGCCGGCGCTACTGGTGGTGGGCGACGTGGTAGGGCTCGCCGAGCGGCTCGCGCCCCGAGCGGCGGCCCTTGCTGAATCCACTGTCACATCGAAAGCCACGCCATGACGCTTCCCGCCTATGAACCGGCCAGCGACGAGGTCGAACTCTTCGAACACGCCTGGCGCAACCGCCTGCCCGTGCTCATCAAAGGCCCCACAGGGGTGGGCAAGACCCGCTTCGTCACCCACATGGCGGCGCGCCTTGGCCTACCGCTCTTCTCCGTGGCCTGCCACGACGATCTGACCGCCGCCGACCTCGTTGGACGCCATCTCGTGCAAAACGGACAGACCGTGTGGCAGGACGGGCCGCTCACGCGCGCCGTGCGCGAGGGCGGCATCTGCTATCTCGACGAGATCGTCGAGGCGCGCAAGGACGTCACCGTCGTCATCCATCCGCTCGCCGACCACCGCCGCACACTGCCGCTCGAGCGCACGGGTGAGCTGCTGGCCGCACCGCCCGAATTCATGCTGGTCGTCTCCTACAATCCCGGCTACCAGAATTTCCTCAAAGGGCTCAAACCCTCCACCCGGCAACGTTTCGTGGCGCTGCGTTTCGGCTTTCCCGACGAGGCGCGCGAAATCCGCATCCTGCAGCGGGAAACGGGGTGCGACGCCTTACTCGCGCGGCGTCTCGTCGCCCTGGGCAACGCCATCCGCCGGCTCGACGGGGTCGATCTCGAAGAAGTGGCCTCGACGCGGCTCCTCGTCTATGCCGCCCTGCTGATCCGCGGCGGCCTGCCGGTGCTCGCCGCCTGCCGCGCGGCGCTCGTCGAGGCGCTGTCCGACGATGCCGAGGTCACCGCCGGGCTAGAAGAGCTGGTGCGCACCGTGCTCGGCGAATAGCCATGGAGACCTGGGCCGGAGCGCTGTGGGATCGCTGGGTGCGGCACCTCGCCGAAGCGCACCACCCCCAGGCCGAAATCCGCCTCGAATCCTTACGGCGCCCCCTGTCGGTATTCTTCCGCGGCGTGGGCGGCGAGGCCGGACGCAGATTCGCCGTGGCCGAACGCCGTATCCACGAAGGGCGGCGTACGTGGCGCGAACGGCTCGCCGGAACCGGCCGTCTTACCGAACTTCCCCATCTCACCGCCGACGAGCTGCGCCTTCCCGCCGCGATCGCCCATTTTCCCAAACGCCCCCTCAACCGCGACCTCTATTTCTGGCTCGCCCTGCTCGCCGCCCATTTCGTCCCCAACGGCGAACCGTGGTGGCTCGCCAACCAGCGCGCCACCGCCGTGGCGCTCGCCCGCTACCCTGCGTGGCAGGAACGCTATGATCGCCTCGTCGCAGCAAGCCTCGCGCTTCGCCCCCTACCGCACCAGCTGCCCCCGGTCGACGCTGCCGTGGAAGAAGCGATCCGCGCCGCCCTGCGCGCTCCCGGCAGCGTGCGCACCTTTCCGGCCTCACCGCGCCCACCGCGGCCGGTGATGCTGTGGCTGATGCCTCAGGAGACCGATGCCGCGGCGGCTCGGCGCCGTCCCCCGCCTACCGCCAAGGACGGGGCTTCCTCTTCGGCCGCGGCCCCGATCCAGACCGAGGCGACGGAAGACCCTGGCTCGCAGCACGGCATGCTGCTCGCGTTTCGCGCCGAGAGCCTGCTGTGCTGGGCGGAATACGTGCGCGTCGACCGCTCGCTCGAAGACGCCGAGGGGGACGAAGCCGGACGTGCCGCCGCCCAGCTCGAACGGCTGGCGCTCGCCGAGGACTCCGACCCCGTCGCCTCCCGCGTGCGCATGGACCTGGAACGCCCGCCCGCCGCAGACGCCGATGAAAGGCCGGAGGAGGGAATCCTGCTGTCCGAATGGGATTATCGCCGCGGCCAGTACCGCCCCGATCACTGCCGCATCGATCTATCCCGCGACGAGGCGATGCCCGCCCCTTTGCCGGGGCAGCTGCGCCCGCTCACGCAACGACTGCGCGCCGAACTCGAACGCATCCGCAGCGAGCGCCGGCCCCAGGCGGGTCAGCCCGAGGGCGACGCGCTCGACCTCGACGACTGGGTCCGTCGCCACGCCGAACTGCGCTCCGGCTGCCCCGTCTCGGCGCAACCGCGCTATATCGACACCCCGCGCACGGCGCGCGATCTCTCCTGCCTGCTGCTCGCCGACGTGTCGCTGTCTACCGACGCGCACGCCGATGATGCGCACCGCGTCATCGATGTGATCCGCGACGCGCTGCTCGTGTTCACCGAGGCGATCGAAGCGGCGGGCGACGCCCTTGCCGTGGCCGCCTTTTCCTCGCTCGGCCACGCACACGTGCATTACCATCGACTCAAAGATTTTGGCGAGCGCAACGGGCCGGCCGTGCGCGGTCGCATCCTCGCGCTACGCCCCGGCGACTACACCCGCCTCGGAGCGGCCATCCGCCACGCCGCCGACCGGCTCGCCGCCACGGCTTCACGGCAAAAACTGCTGCTCGTGCTCACCGACGGCAAACCGCACGACATCGACCACTACGACGGTCGCTACGGCATCGAAGACACACGGCGCGCCCTCTTCGAATGCCGCCGGCGCGGTATCCGCCCCTTCTGCGTCGCGATCGACCGCGAAGCCGCCGATGTTCTGCCCTACCTCTTCGGCCATGATGGCCACGTCGTCGTGCAGCGCCTCGGCGAACTCGCCGCCCGCCTGCCTCGGCTCTACGCCGAGCTCACCCAGCCGTGAAACCGCTCGCATTCAGCGCCGCTCTTCCCTCCCCCCATAATCCCTCAACCGCCCCACGTCCGGCACCACCACCCTACGCCCTTCGGATCGCAACACTCCCTGCTGCGCGAGCTCGTGGAAAACGCGCGACAGCGTCTCCGGCGTCAGGTTGAGGCGCGAGGCGATCACGTAGCGCGGCAGTGGCAGCTCGATCGTTGCCTCCCCGCGCTCGTGCTCGCAGGATTGCAGCAGATAGCCGATCACCCGCTGGGCCGCCGTCTGCAACGAATACGCCTCGATATCGCGCACCATGACGCGCAACCGCATCGCCATGCCGGCGAGCATGCGACGGCAAAAGTCCGGCCGACGCTCCAGCAATTCATCCACCGCCTCCTTGGGCACGAAGACGAGCTCGGCCTCGCCGAGCGCCGCCGTCGACACCGGATACGGTTGGTCGAGAAACATCACCGCCTCGCCGAAGGTCCCGCCCGGCCCGACGGTATCGACGATCTTCTCCGCCCCCGAAGGAGAATCGAGAAACAGTTTGATGCGCCCGCGCTCCACCAGGTAAAAACCGCGCGCCGGCTCGCCGCGCAAGAACAGCACCTCGTCGCGCGCGAGCTGCACTGGCCGGCAGCGCCGCGCCAGCGCTTCCAACTCCTCCTCGTCCAGCAAGGCGAACAATGCCACCCGTCGCAGCCGGTTCGCGAGATGCTGCGTCTCGTCCATCATCCCCCCTCAATACAGCCGCGGCTCCCCCGGAGGCCGCGTCTTGAAGCGCCGGTGCACCCAATGGTACTGCGCCGGCATGCGACGGATCTCGCCTTCGAGCCAGCGGTTCATGCGTGCCGCGTCGGCTACTTCGTCTTCGGAAGGGAAATCCGCCCAGGGTTCGCCGAAGCGCGTCACGTAGCCCTTTCCATCGGGCAGCATCTCGGTGACGCAGGGCACCACCGCCGCGCCGGTGAGCCGCGCCAGGCGCGACAGACCCGTGATCGTGGCCGCCGGCACACCGAAGAACGGCACGAAGACGGACTCCTTGCGCCCGTAATCCAGGTCGGGCAGGTAATAGAGCGGCCGACCGGCGCGCAAAGCGCGCACCACCGGTCGGATACCGTCCTGGCGCGCCACCTGCAGCTGATCGCCGAAGCGGGAACGCCCCCAGTTGAGCCATCGATCGGCCACCGGGTCCCTTTTGGGGCGCGAATAGACGTAGACCCCGTCGTACTCCATCGCCACGCGCGTGCCGCCCATGTCCAGCCCAAGAAAGTGGGGCACGAGCAGGATCACCGGCCGCCCCTGGGCACGCACGCCATCCGGATGCTCCTTGCCCTCGAGCCGCACCAGCCGCCGGATGCGCTCGGCCGGGGCAAACCAGGAAATCCCCCGCTCCAGGATGCTGCGCCCCAGCAGGCGGAAGTGCTCGCGCAGCACGGCACGCCGCTCGGCCTCCGTCCATTCGGAAAAGCACAGCCGCAGATTCACCTCGGCCACGTGGCGCCGCGAGCGCGCCAGATGAAAGAGCAGCGCCCCGAAACCGCGGCCGAGCGCCGCCAGCAGCGGCAGCGGCAGCCAATGCAACACCCACAGCAAGGCAACCAGCAGACGGGACATTTCCTCATTACCTTGAAGAAGATTTATAATTATCGCTCATCCGCCGAGTTAATCCGACAACTTGCGGGGCGGAGAGCTTGTGAAGAAATCGTCGCGAGCGGGTCGAGTGCGAGGCGCACGGAGCGCAGCGACGAGACATATCGCGAAGATAGGCGAGGAGCGAGCACCGCGCAACGACGCAATCGGGCCGCGCAGCAGATCGATTCACAAGCTCGGACAAGAAATACCGCTAAAGCGTCGCCCGCTCCCCGATCCCCAGAGCCGGCACGCCGCCTCACGGGGATCGAAGGGAGCGATTGCATGGCCAAGGAATACCTCTTCACCTCCGAATCCGTCTCGGAAGGGCACCCGGACAAGGTCGCCGACCAGATCTCCGACGGCGTGCTCGACGTCATCCTCGGCGAAGACCCCCACGGGCGCGTCGCCTGCGAGACCCTCGTCTCCACCGGGCTCGTGGTCATCTCCGGCGAGATCACCACCAAGGCGCACCCCAACTACCGCGAGATCGCGCAGGACGTCATCCGCCGCATCGGCTACGATGATTCCGACATCGGCTTCGACTACAAGTCCTGCGCCATCCTCACCGCCATCAACCGCCAATCGCCCGACATCGCCCAGGGCGTGGGCAAGGCTTTCGACGATCCGCTCGACCAAGGCGCCGGCGACCAGGGCCTCATGTTCGGCTACGCCTGCACGGAAACCCCGGTGCTCATGCCGCTGCCCATCTACTACGCCCACCGCCTCATGCAGCGCCAGGCCGAAGTGCGCAAGGACGGCCGGCTTCCCTGGCTGCGGCCCGACGCCAAGTCGCAGGTGACGGTGCGCTACGTCGACGGCAAACCCACCCAGGTGGAGACGGTCGTCCTCTCCACCCAGCACCACCCCGACATCACCTACGACGAGATCCGCGAGGCGGTGATCGAGGAGATCATCCACCCCATCATTCCGCCGCAGCTGCGCGCCCCCGACATCAAATACCTCATCAACCCCACCGGGCGCTTCGTCGTCGGCGGGCCGCACGGCGACTGCGGCCTCACTGGGCGCAAGATCATCGTCGACACCTACGGCGGCGCGGCGCACCACGGCGGCGGCGCCTTCAGCGGCAAGGACCCCTCCAAGGTCGACCGCTCGGCGGCCTACGCCGCCCGCTACGTGGCGAAGAACATCGTGGCCGCGGGGCTGGCGGATCGCTGCGAAGTGCAGATCGCCTACGCCATCGGCGTGGCCCGCCCGGTGAGCCTCATGGTCGAGACTTTCGGCACGGGCAAGATCCCCGACGAGAAAATCGAGACGCTGGTGCGCCAGCACTTCGACCTGCGTCCGCGCGGCATCATCCAGATGCTCGATCTGCTACGCCCCATCTATTCCAAGACCGCCGTGTATGGTCACTTCGGCCGCGAGGAACCCGAATTCACCTGGGAGATGCTCGACAAGGCCGAAGCGCTGCGCTCCGACGCCGGGCTGTAACGCCCACCCCGCGGGCGGCCGGACCTCCGGCCGCCCTTGGTGCTACGCCCTTTTGCTATAATCCCCGCCAACCGAGGAGCGCTGCAACCCGCACGGGCCAGGCTCGGTTCAGATCCAACGGCGCTCACCCGTCTTCTCCGGCCGGACGGAAGACGCAGGTGAGCTGCGCATCCGCTCGGCCTCGTTCCCGAATAGGAGCATTTCGATGAACCAGGCCGCATCCATTTCCGAGTACGTCGTCGCCGATCTTTCGCTGGCCGAATGGGGCCGCAAGGAGATCCGCATCGCCGAGAGCGAGATGCCCGCCCTCATGGCGCTGCGCCGCGAATACGCCGAGCAAAAACCCCTCACGGGCGCCCGCATCGCCGGCAGCCTGCACATGACCATCCAGACCGCCGTGCTCATCGAGACGCTGGTGGCGCTGGGCGCTCAGGTGCGCTGGGCCTCGTGCAACATCTTCTCCACCCAGGATCACGCCGCCGCGGCCATCGCCGCCGAAGGCATCCCCGTCTTCGCCAAGAAAGGCGAGACGCTGGAAGAATACTGGGACTACACCCACCGCATCTTCGAGTGGCCCGACGGCGGCCATTCCAACATGATCCTCGACGACGGGGGCGACGCCACGCTCCTGCTGCACCTGGGCGCCAAGGCCGAGCGCGACCCGAGCGTGCTCGACCACCCCACGACCCTCGAAGAAAAGGTGCTCTTCGCCCGGGTGCGCGCGCAGCTCGAGCGCGACCCCACCTGGTATTCGCGGCGCATCGCGGCGATCCGCGGCGTCACCGAAGAGACCACCACCGGCGTGCATCGCCTCTACCAGATGCAGGAGCGCGGCGAACTGCGCTTTCCGGCGATCAACGTCAACGACTCGGTCACCAAGTCCAAGTTCGACAACCTCTACGGCTGCCGCGAATCGCTCCTCGACGGCATCAAGCGCGCCACCGACGTGATGATCGCCGGCAAGATCGCCGTCGTCTGCGGCTACGGCGACGTGGGCAAGGGCTCGGCCCAGGCGCTGCGGGCGCTGCGCGCCGAAGTGTGGGTCACCGAGATCGACCCCATCTGCGCCCTGCAGGCGGCGATGGAAGGCTACCGCGTGGTGACCATGGAAGAAGCCTGCGACAAGGCCGACATTTTCGTCACCGCCACCGGCAACTACCACGTCATCACCCACGAGCACATGCGCCGCATGAAAGACCAGGCGATCGTGTGCAACATCGGCCACTTCGACAACGAGATCGATGTCGATTCGCTGCGCCACTACCGCTGGGAGAACATCAAGCCGCAGGTCGACCACGTCATCTTCCCCGACGGCAAGCGCATCATCCTGCTCGCCGAAGGGCGGCTGGTGAACCTCGGCTGCGCCACGGGGCATCCGAGCTTCGTGATGAGCTCCTCCTTCGCCAACCAGGTGCTCGCCCAGATCGAACTCTACACGCACCCCGAGCGCTACCCCGTGGGCGTCTATCGACTGCCCAAACAGCTCGACGAGAAAGTCGCCCGGCTGCAGCTCACCCGCCTCAACGTCCAGCTCACCCGGCTCACGCCCGAGCAGGCGGCCTACATCGGCGTGCCCCTCGACGGGCCCTACAAGGCCGAACACTACCGCTACTGAGCCTGTAGACGCCGACCGTCGCGTGCGACGGCGGCGCCCCCTGATCCCACCACTCTCCCCAGGAGCGACCGATGCCGCCGCTCGAGATCTCCGTCGAATTCTTCCCCCCACAAACGCCCGAAGGGGAGGCCAAGCTCGAGGAGGCGCGCCGGCGCCTCACCCAGCGCCTGCGCCCGGCCTACCATTCCGTCACCTACGGTGCCGGCGGCTCCACCCGCGAGCGCACCTTCGCCGTGGTCGAGCGGCTGCACCGCGACGGGCTCGACGTCGCCCCCCACCTCTCCTGCATCGGCGCCACCCGCGCCCAGATCCGCGACATCCTGCAACAGTACCAGGCGCTCGGCGTGCGCCGCCTCGTGGCGCTCAGGGGCGACCTCCCCTCCGGCGTGCGCGACCCCGGCGAGCTGCGCTACGCGAGCGAGCTCGTCGACTTCATCCGCGCCGAAACGGGCGATCACTTCTGGATCGCCGTCGCCGCCTACCCCGAATACCACCCGCAGGCAGCAAGCGCCCTGGCCGACCTCGACGCGTTTGCCCGCAAGATGCACGCCGGCGCCGACTGCGCCCTAACGCAGTACTTCTACAACCCCGACGCCTACGCCCACTTCGTCGAGGAAGCCGGAAAACGCAGCGTCACCGCCCCCATCGTGCCCGGCATCATGCCGATCACCAGTTTCGCGCGGCTCGCGCGCTTCTCGGATGCCTGCGGCGCCGAAATCCCGCGCTGGATCCGCAAGAAGATGGAAGCCTACGGCGACGATGCCGAATCGGTGCGCGCCTTCGGGCTCGAAGTAGTCGTGCGCCTGTGCGAGCGCCTGCTCCAGCTCGGCGCCCCGGGGCTGCATTTCTACACCATGAACCAGGCCGAGCCGACGCTGGCGATTGCCGAGGCGCTGGGCTTGACAGCACACCGCAGCAGGTGATCGCTGCGGCGCAGCCCCCGAAGCCGGCGCATCGCCCGGCGCTTCCACGGCCTCGCAAGGACGATCTCCCGATCACGTCGCGCAGGGCAGCGCCGCGCCCCAAGCTGCGAACCTTCTTGCCGTCTGGCCGGTCGATGCTTACACTAAAAGCATGATGCATGTAGCGGAGCCTTCCATGTCGAGCTTGACGATCTCCCAGATCGACGAAACCCTAGAGTCGGCCTTGAAACGGCGTGCCGCGCAAGACGGCGTTTCGGTGGAAGAGGAAGCCCGGCGTCTGCTGCGTCGCGCCGTGCTGGAAGAGGAAACGCCAGGGCTTGGCCAGCGCATTGCTCAGCGCTTCCACGACCTCGGAGTGGACGGTCTCCCCATCCCCCCCCGCACGGCCCCGCGACCGCCTCCCTTCCAAGACGAGACGGCATGATCCTGCTCGATACCAATGTCCTGTCCGAACTCATGCGCCCCACCCCGGCGCCGCAGGTGCTCGCCTGGCTCGATCGCCAAGTGCCCTCCCAGGTCTACCTCTGTGCCACCGTCCGTGCCGAAATCGAACTGGGCATCGCCCTTTTGCCAGACGGCCGGAAGCGCCAAGCACTCTACAGCGTTGCGCAGAGCATGTTCCGAGAAAATTTTGCCGATCGCTGCCTTCCCTTCGATGAGTCCGCCGCCATTCGCTATGCGGAAATCGTGGCAGTGCGCCTGCGCACTGGATGTCCGATCAGCGTAGAAGATGCCCAGATCGCGGCGACCGCCCTCAGTTGCGACCTGACGCTCGCAAGCCGCAACGTACGCGATTTTTCTGGCATTCCGGGTCTGCGCCTCGTCGATCCATGGGCGATGACACCTTGAGGTCAATGGTCTTTAAGCCCGCCATACGCCAACCGAAATACGCCGTTCGCCCCTTATAATTCAAATTCAAACGGCTTTCTTACCGTGAGCCCCCATGCACACTGCCCTCGCTCTGCTCGCCGGCCCCCTCTTCGAGCACTCGCCCCACGCCATCCTCATCGCCGATACGAACGGCGTGGTGCGCGACGTCAATGCCGAATTCACCCGGCTCACCGGCTACGCACGCGAGGAAATCGTGGGCAAGACGCCGCGCCTGCTCAAGTCCGGCCAGATGCCCCTCGAGTTCTACCGCACGCTCTGGCAAACGGTGCTCTCCGGGCAGCGCTGGCGCAACGACATCCTCAACCGCCGCAAGGACGGTTCGCTCTACTGGGCCGACGAGATCATCCAGCCGATCACGCTCGACGGGGAAACGGTGCTGGTCTCTTTTCAGCGGGACGTCACCGAGCTGCGGCGGATGCGAGAAGCGCTGGACGAAGAACGCGCCCGCCTGGACGGTTTTCTGCGCGCGAGCCCCGCCGTGCTCTACGCAGTTCCGGCCAACGGCACCACTCAACCCCTCTTCGTCAGCGAGAACGTCAAGGACCTCTTGGGCAACCTACCGGTAGAACCGTGTTCCGATCCGCATTGGTGGCTGGAGCGCATCCACCCCGAGGATCGCGACGCGGTGCAGCGCACGCTCGACTTCCGCCGCTGGCCCGGCGATACCCTCTTGCGCCGCTACCGGCTGCGCCATGCCGACGGCCACTATGTCTGGGTGGAAGACAAGGTCACCCTAGTACGCGACGGACAAGGTCGGCCCCAGTTTCTCAGCGGAGCACTCCTCGACGTCAGCCGCGAAGCCGAGCAAAGGGCGCTGCTCGACAAGCTCGCCCGCCACCTGCCCGGCGTCATCTACATCTTCAAACGTACACCGGACGATCACATGTCCTTCCCCTACGCGAGCGAAGGCATGCGCCGCATCTGCGGCATCGACCCGGAAGCGGTGCGCGAAGACGCCACGCCCTTCTTTGCCTCGGTGCACCCCGAAGACCAGGCGGCGATGAGGGAAACCTCCGACCATTCCGTGGCCACGCTCGAACCCTGGCGGCTCCTCTACCGGCACGTGCACCCCGACGGGCGCATCGTCTGGGCCGAGGGCGAAGCCACCCCCGAACGCCAGCCCGACGGATCCACCCTGTGGTACGGCTTCATCGCCGACGTCACCGCGCGCGTCGAGGCCGAGCGCAAGCTGCGCGAGCAGGAAGTCCTCTACCACACCGTGCTCGATAACCTCCAGGAAATCTGCTACGTGGCCGAGGTCACCCCCGAGGGATTCCGCTTCCGCACTGGCAACGCCAAGCTCTACGAGCTGTTCGGCCTGTCGCCCGAGCGCTGGATCGGCGCGAGCCCCCGCGAGCTCTTTCCACCGCAGACCGCCGAACACATCGAAAAGAATCTCCGACGCAGTCTGGAGGAAGGACGGACCCTGCGCACCGAGACCGCGATGGCTACCGCCCACGGCTGGCGCGAGTTCTCGGCCTCCATCACCCCCCTGTTCGACGAAAACGGCCGGGCACGCTACCTCGTCGGCCTGGTGATGGACGTCACCGAGTACAAGCGCGCCATCCGCCGCGCCCAGGAAGCCTCGAGGATCGCCGCCGAGCGAGCGCAGACCCTGAAGACGCTGCTCGATGCCGTCGGCGAAGGCATTTTCGGCATCGACACGGACGGTGCGATCGTCTTCTGGAACCCCGCGGCGGAGCGTATCCTCGGCTACCGCGCCAGCGAAGTCCTCGGGCTCGACGCCCATCAGACGATCCACGGTCAGCACCCCGACGGCACGCCCCATCCGCGCCAGGAATGCCCCGTGCTCCGTGCCATGCTGGAAAACAAAATCATCGCACGGAAGGAAAGCTACTTCCACCACCGTGATGGGCACCTGATCCCCGTGCTGCTCACCGCCACGCCCGTGCCAGGAAGCGGCGCCGTGGTCGTCTTCACCGACATCACGCAGATCAAGGCCATGCAGGAAGAGCTTCGGCACCAGGCCGAGACCGATCCGCTCACGGGCTTGGCCAATCGCCGACGGTTCTTCACCGCCCTGCTGCTTGCCGGCGAACGCGTGGCCCGCAAAGGGGACCGTTGCGCCGTCCTGATGCTCGATCTCGATCACTTCAAAGCGGTGAACGACCGCTACGGGCACGCCGTAGGCGATACCGTGCTGCGCTCCTTTGCCGAGATCCTGCGCGATTCGCTGCGCAGCTCCGATCTCGCCGGCCGCGTCGGCGGCGAAGAATTCGCCGTGCTCCTGCCGCACACCGATCTTGCCGGCGCGCTTCTGCTCGCCGAGCGCATCCGCCACGCCGTGGCCTCCTACTGCCGCGTGCCCCAACACCCCGAACTGCGCATGACGGTAAGCATCGGCGCCAGCGAACTGCTGCCCGAAGACCCCTCCCCCGAAGTCGCCCTCGCGCGCGCCGACGCCGCCCTCTATCGCGCCAAGCAGGCCGGGCGCAACCGGGTGGTGGCCGCCTGTGCGACCTCGCAGCCCGATTGACCCGGCCCTCGCTCACTCTGATCGCTCAAGACGGCCCACCCTTCCGGCCAAAGTATCGCTCCGTCTCCGCCTTCACCACCCGGGCGAGCAGCAGCAAGGCCACCAGGTTGGGCACCGCCATCAGGCCATTGGCCACGTCCGAGAAATTCCACACCAGCTCCAGCTTCACCGTGGCTCCCACCAGGATCACCGCCACGAACACCGTGCGGTAGATGCGGATCGCCTTGTGCCCGAAGAGGAACTCGAACGCTTTCTCGCCATAGTAGCTCCAGCCGATCACCGTGGAATAGGCAAAGAGCACGGTGGCGATGATCACCACCCAGGCACCGACGCTGCCGAGGTTGTGCGCGAAACTGCGCATCGTCAGATCCGCCGGCGAAACCCCTTCGAGCCAGTGCGGCGCCGTCAGGATCACCAGCGCGGTCATGGTGCACACCACCAGGGTGTCGATGAAGGTCTGGGTCATCGACACCAGGGCCTGTTTCACCGGATCGTCGGTCTTGGCTGCCGCCGCGGCGATCGGCGCCGACCCCAGCCCTGATTCGTTGGAGAACACGCCGCGCGCCAGGCCATAGCGCATCGCCGCCGCCACCGTTGCCCCAGCGAAGCCGCCCGCGGCCGCATGCGGGTGGAAGGCGTAGTAGAAGATCGATTCGAGCGCCGGCAGCAGTCGATCCCATTGCAAAACGAGCACGACGATCGCCGCCAGGCAGTAGAAAAAGATCATGAAGGGCACGAGCCAGGCAGTGAAGCGCCCGATGCTCTTCACCCCGCCCAGGATCACCAGCGCGGTGAGAAAGAGCATCACGCCGCCCGAGATCCAGGTTGGGATGCCGGCGGTGGAGGCGAGCAGCTGCGACACCGCATTGACCTGCGTCATGTTGCCGATGCCGAAGGAGGCGATCACGGTGAAGACGGCAAAGAGTACGCCGAGCCAGCGCATCCCCAGACCGTTGGTAAGGTAATACATCGGCCCGCCCTTGTAGCCGAGCGCCCCCGGCTCGCGGTATTTCACCGCCAGTACCGCTTCGGCATACTTCGTGGCCATGCCCACCAGCCCCGTCACCCACATCCAGAATACCGCGCCCGGCCCACCAAGGGTGATGGCGGTCGCCACCCCGACGATGTTGCCGATACCCACGGTGGCCGCAAGCGCCGTGGTGAGCGCGGCGAAATGGCTGATATCTCCCGCGGCGCTCGGCTCCTTGTGGAAGATCAGGCGAAAAGCATGCCCCAAAGCGCGGAACTGCACGCCCCGCAGCACGATGGTGAGATACAGGCCGGTGCCCACCAGCAACACCAGCATCGGCACGCCCCAAACGAAGTTGGCCAACGTCGAGAGCAATCGGTCTAGGGTTTCCATGTCTCGCTCCTCTTTGGTGTTTTAGGTCGGTTCACGCTCAAGGAAGGCGTCGGCGCGATCGCATGATGATAAGCCGAGGTTGTACCGCTCCTCAACCCTCCCCTGCCGGGGTGCGATTGACTTCGATGGTCAGGTGACTCAGGGCCGACAGGTCTTTGAGCCGCTCCTTGTACTGCTGGGCGCTCTCCGGCTGCGAGGAATCGAGCGTGACGATGCAGGCGAAGGTCTGCGGTCCCAGGCGCCAGACGTGCAGATCGGTGACGCGGGTGAGGCCGTCGCGCTGCAGGCGATCGACGATCTCGTGCTCGAGCGCGCCGAAATCCTCCGCGTCGAGCAGCGAGCGCATGGACGTGCGCGCAAGCCCCGCGCTCCAATAGAGGATGACGGCGGCGCCGACCAGGCCGATCAAGGGGTCGAACCACGCCCACCCCCCCCATTTCCCCGCAGCGAGCGCGGCGATCGCCAGCACCGAGGTGAAGGCATCGGCCAGCACGTGCAGGAAGGCGCCGCGGTAGTTCGGATCGACCGAGGCGCGCCCGATCGTTTCCGCTACCGTCGCCCCACCCTGCTGCTTCGACGCACGACCATGCTCGTGCCCATGCGCCGTATCCCCTTCATGCCCGTGGCCGTGCGCATGTCCATGACCGTGGTCATGCTCGTGCCCCGCCCCAAGGATCACGGCGCTCGCCAGGTTCACGACGAGTCCGATCACCGCCACCAGCAGCGCCTCGTCGTAGGCGATCGTGCGCGGCGCAAGCAGCCGCTCGACCGACTCCCACACCAGCCCCAGGGCGACGAGCGCAAGCAGCAGCGCACTGGTATAGCCGCCGAGCGCGCTCACCTTGCCGGTGCCGAAGGTGAAGCGCGGGTTGGCGGCATGCCGCTCGGCATAGTGATAGGCGAACACCGCCACGCCGAGCGCGGCCACGTGCGAGCCCATGTGCCAACCGTCGGCGGTGAGCGCCATCGACCCGGTGAGATAGCCGAAGGCGATCTCGAAGACCATGGTCACGAAGGTGAGTGCCACCACCCAAGCGGTGCGGCGCATGCGCCGCCGCGCATGGGGATCGACTTCGAAGGGATGCTGCCAGGGCTCGAGCGGTGGCGTGGAAGACATGGTCGAAGCCATGAAAAAGGTCCGGTGCCAGAACGATTCTCATTCTAGCACCGGACCCACGCGAGCACGGCTCGCGCCAAACTCCAGCGCGACCGACTCCCGCTCAGGATTACGGCTTGATTGCGACCTTCAGCACGCCGTCGCGCTGGTTGGCGAAGAGGTCGTAAGCGGCCACGATGTCGTCGAGCTTATAGTGGTGCGTCACGAGCGGCGTGAGGTCCACGCGGCGGCTGGCGACCACTTCGAGCAGGCGACGCATGCGCTCCTTGCCGCCGGGGCACAGGGTGGTGACGATCTTGTGGTTACCCAGCCCGGCGGCGAAGGCATCGAGCGGCAGTTCGAGTTTGCCGGAATACACGCCCAGGCTCGAGAGCGTGCCGCCCGGCTTGAGCGCGCGCAGGCAGGATTCGAACGTGCGCTGGGTGCCCAGCGCCTCGATGGCCACGTCCACGCCGCGCCCGTTGGTGATCTCCATGATCTTCTGTACCGGATCGACCTGCTTGAAGTCGATGACGATGTCGGCCCCGAGCCGACGGGCGATCTCGGCGCGCTCCGGCACCGTTTCCACGGCGATGATCTTGGTGGCGCCCTTGAGCTTCGCTCCCGCAGTGGCGCACAGGCCGATGGGCCCCTGGGCGAAGACGACGACGATGTCGCCGATGCGCACTTCGCCGCTCTCGGCCCCCGAAAACCCCGTGCTCATGATGTCGGGGCACATCAGCACTTCTTCGTCGGTGAGGCCATCGGGAACGGGAGTGAGGTTTGCCTGGGCGTTGGGGATGCGCACGTACTCGGCCTGGCAGCCGTCGATGGTGTTGCCCAGTTGCCAGCCGCCCATGACCTTGCCGCCGCACTGGCTGGAGACGCCGTCGAGGCAACTGTTGCACTGCCCACAGGGCGTGATCGCCCCGGCGATGACGCGCTGGCCGACTTCGAAGCCGGTGACGGCGCTGCCGAGCTTCTCGATGATGCCCACCGGTTCATGACCGATGATGAGGCCGGGCCGCACGGGGTATTCCCCCTTGAGGATGTGCACGTCGGTGCCGCAGATCGTCGTGGTGGTGACGCGCAGCAGCGCATCGGTGGGCCCGATCTCGGGAATCGGGCGCTCCTGCAGCTCGATGCGCCCCGGCGCGACGAACACGGCGGCTTTCATGGTCTTCTTCATAGAGTTCTCCTTGCACGACGGTGAAGCGGCACCATGCGGCCTCACACTTCCTTCCATCAGTATAGCACCGTCGTGGTGTCAGGATCATGAAAACGCGGATTTGCCAGAAAAAACCACGTCATTTTTCGCATCGATCCGCCTCGCCCTGCCCTAAAATGTTCAGCAACCATCCTTCCGAGCCGAGGTCCAATCATGTCTCTCAGCGTAAAGAGCAAGCTCATCACCTCGTTCTGCGCCGTGGCGGCGATGATCGCCGTCGTGATCACCGTCACTTCTTACAATCTGTCGCTCATGGCGGAGGCCGTCGAGGAAGTCGACCGCTCGCACGGGGTCATTACTGCCCTCACCCGCATGCGCGAGGCGCTCATCAACATGGAGACCGGCGTACGCGGTTTCGCCCTCTCGGGCAAGGAGAGTTTTCTCGAGCCGGTCCAGATCGGCGAACAGGAATTCCAGAAGGCATTCCAGGAAGCTTTGGCAAACACCCAAAATCCGCAGCGCCGCGCGGCGATCGAACGGCTGGCAGCCATGGGCAAGGAGTGGCAGCAGCAAGGGCTCACGCCGCTGATCGCCCTGCGGCAAGAAATCAATGCCGGCAGGGCCTCGTTTGCCGAGATGGAAGCGCTCGTGCGCAGCGAGCGCGGCAAGGCCAAAATGGATGAGATTCGCGTCACCTTTGCCCAAATCATTGAAGAACGGCACGGACTGCTCCAGCAACGGCTGGAAAGATTGGACGAAGTCTCGACCCAGACGCATTGGGTTCTATACGGCAGCGGCGCGGTGGCCTTCGCCCTGGCGATCACGCTCGCCCTGGCGCTCGCGCGCAGCATCGGAGGGCGCATCGCCATCGCGCTGCAGGCGGCCGAGGCCACCGCTGCCGGGGATCTCACCACGCCGGTGCGCGTCGAGGGTAGCGACGAGATCGGCCGGATGCTACAGGCGGTGGCCACGATGCAGCAATCGCTGCGCGAGATGCTGGGAGAGATCCGGCGCAACACCGATCACCTCTCCGAGGCCGCCACGACGCTTGCCACCGTCGCCGGTGACGTGGAGCGCGCCGTCAATGAACAGAACGACGCCTCCTCCACCATGGCCGCGGCGGTGGAAGAGCTCACGGTGAGCATCGGCGAGGTGGCGAAGAACGCCGAGGAAGCGAGCAGCGTGGCCCGCGAATCGGGTGCCATCGCCAAGGAAGGTGGCGAGGTGATGCAGCGCACGGTCGAGAGCATCAAGAAGATCGCCGATCGCGTCACCGAAACGGCCAAGGACATCGGCCAGCTGGAGAAACACTCCGCCGAGATCACCTCCATCGTCAACGTGATCGAGACGATCGCCGAGCAGACGAACCTGCTTGCCTTGAACGCCGCCATCGAAGCGGCGCGTGCCGGCGAATACGGCCGTGGCTTCGCGGTGGTGGCCGACGAAGTACGCAAGCTCGCCGAGCGCACCACCATTTCGACGCAAGAAATCACGGAGATGATCGCCCACATCCAGCAGGGCACGAAGCAGGCCGTGACGGCGATGGAGACCAGCGTGGCCGAGGTCGAACAGGGGGTGCAGCTCGCCAACGCCGCGGGCGAGTCGATCGAGCGCATCGCCGAGGGCTCGGGGCGCGTCATCGACTACGCCAGCCACATCTCCGACGCGCTCAAGGAACAGTCGGTGGCCAGCAACCAGGTGGCCCGCAACGTCGAGACCATCGTGCAGATGGCCGACAAGAACCATCAGACGGTCAACCGCGCCACCGCCGCCGTGAAACTCATCGAAGACGCGATGCAGACGCTGCGCCAGGCGGTAGGCCGGTTCAAGATCGGCTAGGGTTCAGCGCGTACGGCGAACACCCGCAGCCGGGCCGGCACGAGCCGCACCGGCTGGCCGGGGGAAAGCGCCAAGGCAGCGCAGCGCTCGCGCGGCAGCTCGACCTCGAAGCGGCGCGCGGGCTCGCCCTCCCCGTCCAGTTCCACCCGGGCGCTCGCCCCGAAGGCCAGGATTCGGGCCACGCGCGCCGGCACGCCCTGCCCCGACTCGGCCGGAACGATGTCGAGCTCGAAAGGCCGGGCGAAGGCGACCACCTCCTCACCGGCGGGAAGCGGTGCCTCGTGCGGCAGCAGCGACTCGCCCACCCGCAGCCCCGTTGCTTCCAGCCGCCCCTCGAAGCGGTTGACCGAGCCGAGGAAGTCGTAGACGAAGGGCGTGGCGGGATGGTGATAGACCGCCTCCGGCGTTCCCACCTGTTCGACGCGGCCGCGGTGCATCAGCACCACGCGGTCGGCCACCTCCAGCGCCTCTTCCTGGTCATGCGTGACGAAAATGGAAGTGACGTGCAGCTCGTCGTGCAGGCGCCGAAGCCAACGGCGCAGCTCCTTGCGCACTTTCGCATCCAGCGCCCCGAAGGGTTCGTCGAGCAGCAGCACCTTGGGTTCGACCGCCAGGGCCCGGGCGAGCGCGATGCGCTGGCGCTGCCCGCCGGAGAGCTGCGAGGGGAAGCGATCGGCGATCCAGTCGAGTTGCACCAGCTCGAGCAGCGCCATCACGCGGCGGCGGATCTCGGCCTCGCTCGGGCGCTCGCGCCGCGGTTTCATGCGCAGGCCAAACGCCACGTTGTCGAACACGCTCATGTGCCGGAAGAGCGCGTAGTGCTGGAAGACAAAACCGACGCGGCGTTCGCGCACGTGGGTGTCGGAAGCGTCCTCGCCGTCGAAGAGCACCTGCCCCGAGTCGGGCTGCTCCAAGCCGGCGATCACGCGCAGGAGCGTGGTCTTGCCGCAGCCCGAAGGGCCCAGCAACGCCACGAGCTCGCCGTCGGGGAAGGCGAGCGAGACGTCGGCCAGCGCAGTAAAGGCGCCGAAGCGCTTGCAGATGTGTCGGACTTCGATGCTCATGTGCGGCTCCCACGGCGCAGGGCGGCAAAATCGCCGTGACGCTCGATGGCGTGCTTGACGACCAGGGTCACCAGGGCGAGCAGCGCCAGGAGCGAGGCGACGGCGAACGCCGCCGAGAACTGGTATTCGTTGTAGAGAATCTCGACGTGCAGCGGCAGGGTGGTGGTCTGGCCGCGGATGTGCCCGGAGACGACGCTCACCGCGCCGAATTCGCCCATGGCGCGGGCATTGGTGAGGATCACCCCGTAGAGCAGACCCCACTTGACGTTGGGTAGCGTCACGTGCCAGAAGGTGCGCCAGCCGCTCGCGCCCAGCACCACCGCCGCCTCTTCCTCCTCGCGCCCCTGCGCCTGCATGAGCGGCACGAGCTCGCGCGCCACAAAGGGGAAGGTGACGAAGACGGTGGCGAGCACGATGCCGGGCACGGCGAAGAGGATCTTCACCTCGTGCGCCGCGAGCCAGGCGCCGAACCAGCCGGAACTGCCGAAGAGCAGCACCAGCCCCAACCCCGCCACCACCGGCGAGACCGAGAAGGGCAGATCGATCAGGGTGAGCAGCAGTGCCTTGCCGCGGAAGGAAAATTTCGCGATCGCCCAGGCAGCCGCCACCCCGAAGACGAGGTTGAGCGGCACGGCGATGGCGGCGGCCAGCAGCGTCAGTTTCAGGGCGGCGAGCGCATCGGGCTCGACGAGCGCGGCCAGATACACCGCCCAGCCCTTGCGCAGCGCCTCGACGAAGACGGCCGCAAGCGGCAGCAGCAGAAAGAGACCGAAGAAGGCGAGCGCGAGCGCGATCAGGGCGCGGCGTACCCACGCGGGCTCGGCCGTGACCGGCCGCAGGGCGGCACGGCGGGCAGGCAGTTCGAGGGCAGGCAGCGCGGCAGCGGCGTCCATTTCATTGCTCCTTGCCGCCGCGGCGGGCGGCCCAGGCTTGCAGGGCGTTGATGACGAGCAACAAGGCAAAAGAGGTGGCCAGCATCACGGTGGCGATGGCGGTGGCCCCCGCCTCGTCGTACTGTTCGAGCCGGCCGATGATGAGCAGCGGCGCGATCTCCGAGACGAAAGGGATGTTCCCGGCGATGAAGATCACCGAGCCGTACTCCCCCACGGCACGGGCGAAGGCGAGCGCAAACCCGGTGACGGTGGCCGGCAGCACGTGCGGCAGGATCACGTGGCGGAACACCTGCCAGCGGCTCGCCCCCAGGCTCGCGGCCGCCTCCTCGAATTCCGGCTCGAATTCCTCCAACACCGGCTGCACCGTGCGCACCACGAAAGGAATGCCGATGAAGACGAGCGCCACGAGAATGCCCAGCGGCGTGAAGGCGACCTTGAGCCCGAGCGCGGCGAGCCACCCGCCCAACCAGCCGTTGGGCGCGTAGAGCGCGGTGAGTGCGATGCCGGCCACCGCCGTGGGCAGCGCGAACGGCAGATCGATGAGGGCGTCGACCAGGCGCTTGCCGGGAAAGGAGTAGCGCACCAGCACCCAGGCGAGCAGCAGGCCGAAGACGGCATCGATCGCCGCCGCCGCGAGCGCCGCCCCGAAAGAAAGCCGGTAGGCGGCGAGCACCCGCGGGTTGCTCACCACGTCCACGAATTCCCCCCAACCCAGCTCCAGCGTTTTGCCGAACACCGCCGCCACCGGCAGCAGCACGATGAGCGAGAGGTAGAGCAGCGTATAGCCCAGCGTGAGGCGGAAACCCGGCAGCACGCCCGTGTGCGCAGCCATCATTTCTGCCCGAGGATCTGGTCGAGCACGCCGCCATCGGCGAAGTGCGTGCGCTGCACCGCCGCCCAGCCGCCGAAGACTTCTTCCACGGTGAAGGTGCGCACCTCGGGGAAACGCGCCGCGTGACGCTGGCGCACCTGGGGGTCACTGGGGCGGAAGTAGTGCTTGGCCATCACCTCCTGCGCCGGTTCGCTGAAGAGAAACTGCAAATAAGCGCGCGCCACCTCTGCCGTGCCGCGTTTGGCCACCACCGGCTCCACCACCGCCACCGGCGCCGGCGCCTCGATGGAGACGGACGGATAGACGATCTCGAACTCCTTGCCGCCCAGCTCCTGCGCGATCAGGCGAGCCTCGTTCTCGAAGGTGACGAGCACATCGCCCACGCCGCGCTGGGTGAAGGTGGTGGTCGCCCCGCGCCCGCCGCCGTCGAGCACCGGCACGTTGCGAAAGAGCCTGGTGACGAAGTCACGTGCCCCCTCGTCCGAGCCCGTCTTCTGCCGGGCGTAGCCCCAGGCCGCGAGATAGGTATAGCGGCCGTTGCCCGTCACCTTGGGATTGGGCACGATCACCTGCACCCCCTCGCGCACGAGATCGTCCCAATCGCGGATGGCCTTGGGATTGCCCTGACGCACGAGGAAGACCATGGTGCTGGAATAAGGTGCCGCCTGATTGGGAAAACGCGTGCGCCAGTCGGGCGCGACGAAACCGCGCTCGGCCAAGAACTCGAGGTCGGAGGCCTGGTTCATGGTCACCACGTCCGCCTCCAGCCCCGCGGCCACGGCAAGCGCCTGCTTGGACGAGCCGCCATGCGACTGGCGGATCGTCACCGCCTCCCCCTTGCTCGCCTGCCACGAAGCAGCGAAGAGCGGGTTGATCTCTTTATAGAGCTCGCGCGAGACGTCGTAAGAGACATTGAGCAGACTCGTCTCGGCCCGCGCCGGGCCGGCCGCGACCAGTGTCAGCAAGGCCGCCAAGGCGGCAAGAAAACGCCAGGAACGCATCGTCCATCCTCCGGTGAAATGAAGAGGATGGTAGCGAAGGGGTATAGGCGGTTCAACGGGGTGGGGGTTGGTAGGTTATGGCGAAGGAGAATAAGGGGGCAAGGGGTTGAGGTCGATCAGGGGGTCATGATGGGATCGTCGGGGATGTGACAGTTATGACGCCAAGTCGCAGTGGTCGTAGGGGCGTTCTTGTGCAGTCCTCCCCTCAGGACTTTTGCCTCTCGAGCGATTCGATCGACTCGCGCATCGTCTCACGACCCAAAAATAATGCACGACGTCGCGGATCAATGCAATCGTCCGGGACCTGACAGTTAGGCATCATCACCTGATTCATTGTCAGGTCCCGGACGATTGCGTGGCATTTTTATGAAAAGTTCCGGTTTTTCTTTGTACCATCTTTTCATGGCTTCGATGGGCGGGACATGCCCCAAGGCTTTCTGGGGGATGTGATGATTGTACAGCCAGACGTAGCGATGAATTGTTGCCTCCAGCGCTTCGCGGCTGTCGAAGCGGTGGGTGGCAAGCACTTCGCTGATGCGGCCGTTGAAGCGCTCGACCATGCCGTTCGTCTGCGGACGGCGAGGTTTGGTCAGCCGATGCTCGATGTCGAGCGCCTGGCACAGTTCATCGAAGGCATGTGCTCCCGTGGGCGTGCGCTCTCCGCGGGTGATGAAGCGGTCGGTGAATTCCTTGCCGTTGTCGGTGAGGATCGTGTGCAGACGAAAGGGAGCCGCCTCGATGAGCGAGCGCAGAAAGCGCCGGGCGTTGGCCGCTGTCTTCTCCGGGTAGATGGCGTTGAGCCCCCAACGCGTGGCCCGATCGATCGCCACGAAGAGATAGCGGCGCTTGTTCTCGTCGGGCATCTGCGGCAGCTACTTCACGTCCAGATGCACGAACCCCGGCTCGTAGGACTTGAAGGGCTTGTGCCCGGGCTTTTCGGCCTTGGGCTGCATGGCCTTGAGCGAGCCGAGTCCGTGGCGGCGCAGGCAACGGTCCAGGCCCGAGCGCGACACGTTCGGCGTGATGAACTCACGAACCACTGCCAGCAGGTCGTCCAGAGGCAGCATCAAGGTCCTGCGCAGCTCCACCACGACCACTTCCTGAAACGGGGTCAGGTTCGTCTGCAGGCGGTGCGCCGTGTGCGGACGATCTTCGACGTCGGTGCGCCTCGATCAGCGTCGGATGGTGTCCTCCGACACCCCGAGTTCCCGGGCAAGACGCCTCACCGGCAGGTTCGAGCTTTGGATATAACGCCGGGTCGCAGGGGTCGTGATGGCGTTCTTGTGCAGTCGAACCATCATGACTTTTGCCTCCGTAGCTCCTCGATCAGCTCACGCATCGTCTCGCGACCTATGAATAATGCACGACGTCGCGGATCAATGCAATCGTCCGGGAC